>Ga0209510_1000034_pt1 | contig 230273 bp, 200 predicted proteins | sample BiotimSIPDNA_FD_185749 | JGI IMG/M metagenome (GOLD analysis project Ga0209510, IMG submission 185749) | Anaerobic biogas reactor microbial communites from Washington, USA - Biogas_R1 time_0 SIP DNA (SPAdes) (version 2) | ecosystem: Engineered > Bioreactor > Anaerobic > Unclassified | place...
CCTCAATCCAGTGACCTTACGGAAAAATATTGACCTAAATGTTGGTAAATTGTGGAAGATTGTAAAGTAACATTTTTATTTGAGGCAACCATCAGATTAAAGTAAGCTTTTCTATTGAGGCACTACGTTTATGACCTCTGAAAAACCCGGAATAAAATCTCTAAACCAGCTCAATCTGATCGTTAAAGATTATGCTTATCAACCTGGTCGAACTGGAAAATTTCCCCAAACAACGCTCGCAAATCATTGACGATAAACGGCACGCCAAACGCAAGGTGCGTAATGTAAGCAGCTCCACCCCAATAAAAAAGCACTCTGCTGTATGGCATTTCCATGCCCCCCATATTTTCGGGCATCCCCAATTGCCGCTTGATAAGGTTTTCAATCCACCGTGCGAATCCTTCCTTCCACTCCTGCCAGACCATATATTCATAATCATGGCGCCCCAAATATGTTCTTAATTCATTGCGCATTTTCATGATCTCAGCCGGATCGTGGCGTTCAATACCTTTCAGAAATGCAGAATAACCATGAATGAAATTTTTCGAATGATAGGGGAATGGATGTTGGATTTCCCACATAAAATCCCCCACCTCCTGTGCCTTCCTGGCGATATCCAGGCTCATCTTCAAGTCTTGTTCACAGGTCTCAAACTGGTAGCAATGCACAAACTCATGCAATATCGTGATATATCCGTCAGTCGAATCGAAAACATCAGGGGACACCACACATGCAATTCGACTGTCATAATCCTCTAATGGGAATGCAGCCCGAATCCCCTTGGGGATAGGCATCGGGAACTGGATTTGCCTGACAAAGTGATACCTCTCATCTTCAGTGTTGAAATCATGAATCAATAATTGATCCTTCTCAACAATTGCTACAGGATAGGATTGAACTAAAGCGGGATTCAATCCAGAGACTTGCCGTTGGATACGGATCAACCTGTCAAACGCATCGTCAAAATATGAGGTCATCAGATTCTCCATACTTTCTTGCATTCCGATTTAATTGTAATCGGCTTTTCTGCAACGTTGGATGGATGATCAAATCTGAAACACATCTGACTTTTTGCGGACTCACATGTCTCACCCAATGGTAAAATCACATTGAATCTGAATTCAAGAGGAGTGAACCATGCCTGAAGTTGTCATTATTGATGCCCTGAGAACCCCCATCGGAAACCTGGGCGGCAGTCTATCCGCCATCCGCCCTGATGACTTGGCGGCGATGATCATCAAAGCCATCGTCGAAAGGAACCAGCTCGATTCCAGCCTGATCGAAGAGGTCTATTTAGGATGCGCCAACCAGGCTGGCGAGGATAATCGCAATGTTGCGCGGATGGCAGCCTTGCTGGCAGGTTTACCAGATTCTGTGCCTGGCGTCACCATCAACCGTCTGTGCGCATCGGGACTGACCGCCATCAACATGGCAGCCCGAAGCATCAAGGTCGGGGATGGGGATGTTTTCCTGGCCGGTGGCGTGGAAAGCATGAGCCGGGCACCCTATGCCCTGCCTAAACCAGAAAATCTAATCGGGAACCTGACCGCTTATGACACAACCCTGGGTTGGCGTTTTATCAACCCGAAAATGGACGCTTTACATGGGACACACCCATTAGGGATCACGGCGGAAAATATTGCCGAGTTAAAGGGCATTTCCCGGGAAGCCCAGGATCGTTTTGCGCTTGCCAGCCATCAAAGAGCTATCTCAGCCATTGATTCTGGTAAATTTGCAGAGGAAATCCTCCCCATCCCCATTCCTCAACGGAAAGGTGAACCCCTCCTCTTCGACACCGATGAACGCCCGCGCAGGGATACCACTTATGAAGCCCTCAGCCGCTTGCGTCCGGCCTTCAAAGAGAACGGCACGGTGACAGCAGGGAACAGCTCAGGTTTAAACGATGGTGCGGCAATCTTACTGCTCATGAGCGACAGTAAAGCACGCGAATTAAACCTGAAGCCCATGGCGCGCATCGTGAGCATGGCATCCGCCGGCGTCCCCCCAAGGGTCATGGGGCTGGGTCCGATCCCGGCAACCCAAAAAGCCCTCAAGCGGGCAGGGCTGAGTATAAGCGATATTCAGTTGATTGAACTTAATGAAGCCTTTGCTGCACAAGCCCTGGCAGTCATGGAAGAACTGAGCCTGCCGCATGAGATCACCAATGTCAACGGCGGCGCTGTCGCCCTGGGACATCCTCTGGGATGCTCGGGGGCACGGATTATGACCACCTTGTTTTACGAAATGAGAAGGCGGGCAGGATCGGCAAATTTGCCCTTCTACGGTTTGGCATCCCTATGCGTGGGGGTCGGTCAGGGAGAAAGCACCATTATTGAATGGATCGGCTGAAAGGGGCGGTTAATCCGATTCTTTCGCCAACGAACTGACCATCAATTCCTGGATGCGTCCGACCATGCTGACGGGATCGGGGTGCAGACCTTCGATCAACAAAGCATTTTCAAAGAGCTGTTCAACGATCAGTTTGAACTTTGGAGCACTCTCCGGCAGTGATGCTAACCCAGCAATGATCCTGTGATGTGGGTTGAGTTCCAATACTTTCTTAGGCATCTCAAATTTTTTATCCATCATCTGGTAAACGCGTTGCAGGGATTGGTCTGGCGCACCCTCCGGGTCGATCAATCGGGCAGGTGAATCGGACAGACGTGAAGTCGTCCGCACATCGCTCACCCTCTCACCCAACACATTCTTGATGCGTGTCACCATATCGGTGATCGCCCCCTCCTCAAGGGCAGCAGCGCCTTCAACTTCTCCCTCCTCTGTTTCATCCGCTGGCAGATCAGCATTGACAATATTCACCAAAGGATGCCCCTCAAATTCCTTCATCTGCAGCAGCATAAAGGGATCAACAGGCTCCGCCAATACCAGCACCTCGATATCTGCCTTACGGAATGCGTCCATATGAGGACTGAAATGGACCGCGCTGGGATCTTCGCCCAAGAAATAATAGATATCCTTTTGATCTGGTTTCACCCGTTCAAGATAAGTCTTCAAGGATGTCCACTCATGGATATCTTTATCCGTATGAAACCGCAGGAGCGGAAAGATCTTTTCAGGCTCATCTTGCTCAATCGCAACACCCTCCTTTAGAAGCCCGCCATAGGCTTCCCAAAAGGTGGCATACTGATCTGGTTTTTCATCGCCAAGCTGCTTTAACATATCAAAAACCTTGCCCGTCACCAAGCGTTTGAGGTGCCCCATAATTCTGTTGCTTTGAACGCTTTCCCGCGAAACATTCAGGGGAAGGTCCTCGGAATCCACCACACCCTGGATAAAGTTCAGGTAAGGCGGGAGTAAATCCGTACAAAACTCCTGGATGAGCACCTTGTGGGCATAGAGCTTCAACCCCGGCTCTTTGCGGGGTGAAAAGACCAGGTTTTGGGGATTTTTGGGAACATACAAAAGCGCATACATCTGGACAGGTGCATCCACCAGCATATGTTCATACACCAGGGGATCGTTGAAATCCAGTGTCAGTTGTTTATAAAATTCCTGATAAGCACCCGGTTCTAATTCGCGCGGATTTTGGCGCCAGAGGGCTGTTTGGCGGTTGATTGGTGTTGTTGAATCGCCAAGATAGATTGGATATTGAACGAAATCAGAATGGCGCTTGATCACCTGCCTGAGACTGGATTCATCCAGGAATTCATCAGCATCTTTTTTCAGTGTAATCCGAACCTCTGTACCGCGCTTTTCCCGATCAGCCTGCTCAAGCCGATATGTATCCTCACCGCTTGCAATCCAAGCGGTTGCTTCGCTTCCTTGTTGGTAGGAACGTGAAATCACCTGGATCGAATCCGCAACCATAAAGGCAGAATAGAAACCTACGCCAAATTGACCGATAATATCCGAAATATTCCGGTCGGTCTGCCTGGCGGCTTCAACGAAAGCCTTCGCGCCAGAATGGGCAATCGTCCCTAGGTTTTCCACCAGCTCATCGCGTGTCATCCCGATGCCTGTGTCTTCAATTACCAACAGGTTTTGCGCTTTATCCGTTCGGATCCGAATCTCCGGGGGAGCCTCTGGATTCAGCACATCACGTTCCGTCAGCATGACATAGTCCAACCGCGCCAGGGCATCTGAAGCGTTGGAGATCAATTCACGCAAGAAAATCTCGCGTTCTGTATATAACGAATGAATCAAAATATTGAGCAGTTGTTGGGTCTCAGCCTTAAAGGGGATATCGCGCCCTTTCAATGTTTCAGATTGATCCGACATATCTATTTTCTCCCTTGTAAATTTTTATCGACTGATATTAATATAATCAAAATTAATCAGAATTCCATAAGAGAATTGCCTGATCAAAAAATGCTGCCAATTAGATTTTTCATCGTTCAAAACAAAAATTTATCCATAGAAAACCATCTTACAAAGCCACCAATTGATTGAACATACCTTCACCAAACAAAAAACTAATGATTCTTATCTCCAAAATTTATCAACGAATCATTAAATGTCGAATTTTCGTCTATAATAACAGAAAGCCAATAGAAGAAAGAAAACAATTCCATGAGCATTTGGGAATCGCTATTCGGACATCCTGCAATTCGCAACCTATCCCCCGAGCAAAAAAGAGATGTTAACCGCCTCCTGAAGGAACTTGTCAAAATTGGTGAGTTGGACGATTATCTTTCCCTTCAGCCCGGCGGTCCCTTTGATGTTCGCTGTCACCATACTGGGGCAAGAAGAATTGGAAAGCAATTGGACCAAATCGGGGGCTTGGACCTGATGCTTGCAGCCCGGTCCCATGTTAAACGTAAACTCAAAACAACCTTGGCGGAACATCTTGATTATTGCTGGCAGGATATTGGAGACTGGCTTCATTAAGAGTTGTTCAGGTCGCACTGAGAGCCTAAATGAGCTTCCATTACTATCAGATCAATGCTTTACCAACCTGAAATTTTTCCACCCAAAGGAAAGAACGATGACTGATCAAGAATATAATCCACAAACTGAAAAACCCCCACAACCCGAACTCGATGAAAAGGACGACCGATGGGAAAAACATGACCCACTGAGCTCAATCATCTGGGCATTGATCCTTATCTGGGCAGGCCTGGTCTTCCTTGCATCCAATCTGGGTTGGCTGGATATCGTTCAAAGCAAACTTCAAGGGATAGAACTGATATCGTTATCCGGATTCAATGCCTGGACACTGATTTTTATTGGTGCAGGATTGCTTATCTTTTTAGAAGCGATCATCCGCACCTTTGTCCCAGCTTATCACTCAACAACAGGTAAAAATTTCTTTCTGGCTGCAATCTTCCTGGGGATTGGTCTGGGCAGTATCTTTGGATGGCAGCTCATTTGGCCTGTGATCCTGATCGCGGTGGGCATTTCAGCCTTGGTCAGCGCATTGATCCAAAAGCGGGCGTAAAATCAGCACTTTTCAAGACTTTAGGACCATAATTTATCTATGCACTGATTCTATTCAAGTAAAAAGCTGCCCGGATTAGGCAGCTACAATTAAAACAGAAGCATACAAAAAGATATAACCGTTTTAAGTTAAATAAGAAGAAGACATCCCTGATTTTATAAAATTGTGTCAGGAACCTGTTTCAGGCTCTACTCGCTGCTGACGTCTGATTTCCAAAATCCCATACCATACCAACACCCCCACGGAGACCACAAAATAGGCGCTAAATAATGCTGCTTCAGCAAGGTACCCCAACACAGGCACGATCAAAAATGCCAAAACAACCTTTCCGAGCATCGCAAAAAAACTGACCCTCAGGGGCAGCTCTGCCTTCCCAAAGGAAAGCAGCAGGGTGCGATCCCAAAAGAAAATATTGGCGATCCCAAACCCAACCAGCAAGATCAGCAAAACCGGAAAAGCAGGGGCAAATCCCGCTTTGTAAATATAAATGGTGCGCCCAAAGAAGTTCCAGGGAGAAAACAGCAGTTGGCGCCCAAAAAGAAGCAGACCAAGCGCGACCGCACCTGTCCACACACCCGAGATCGCTGTGACACGTGCCAGCAGTGTCTTCAAGTTCGTCCACTGTTTTTTAGCAACATGGCGGATTATCTCAGGGAAGGTTGTGCTGATAAACGGCGTGATCGGCATCACCATCAGGTTGATGACCGCTAAAGCAACTTTAAAATATCCTGCTATGGAAGTATCAAAGAAGTAGCTGACCCAAAGAACCTCACTGTCGCGAGCCAGGATCGTCACCGTGCTGCTGAAATTGGAATTGACTGCAAAGCGAACCATCTCTTTGCGATCTGGCAGATTTCCGCTCATCGGTGTTCGCCACCAGTTTTTACCCAAGCTTTGCGGAAGCCAATGAAGGGCAAGTAAGACAGGGCCGATCCCCAGTACCATTTTCCCGGCGAGGTAAACCAGCATCACGGCAAAAATGCCACCCTTATTCAAGAAGACCATCAGGAATAAGCCAGCGGTTAGAATGCTTTGAAATAAGTTTAGCAGGGCTTGCGAACGGAAATGCCCGGTCACATGCAAAGCGCCAGTCGCCGTCTCTGCCATAACATTACCAAGAATGGCAATCCCATAGATCAAGAACAACGATCTGGTTGTAGGATCTTTGACAAAGACTGCCGCGCCCCACCCGGAGAGCAAAACCAATACGAAATACGCCAAAATGGATGTGCTCAGTTCTGCAAGGGCTGCCAATTTTAATACAGCCGCTGCTTCTTTTCGCTTTTCCTGTGCCAGGAAACCGCCCACATACCGGACGACAAAATCACCCATCCGAAATGAAAGCAACCGGTTGATGTTGGTCACAAAGCTGATCACCACACCCAACTCGCCAAAGCTGGCAACCCCCAATAAATTGGCTGTGAGGATGCTCAGGATTGCACTGATCACCTGGCTGCCAAACAAATAGGCTGAATTGCCAACGACCTTCTTCAGGGCAACATCTTTTCCCCATGTTTTCAAAGAAGCGAAAAAACCTTTCATGGGGTTTCTATCTGGCTTGCCCACTCGCGTTCCTGCATATACCAGTCAACCAGGTTTGTAATACCTTCATCAAGGGAAACCTGCGGTTCCCAACCGAGAATCTCTTTTGCTCGGGTGACATCAGCACTGTTTTCTCTTACATCTGCAGGGTGAAAAGGAGCATGAGTGATCATCGCTTTTTTGCCAATTTTCGCTTCAAGAATCCTGATCATCTCGTTGATCGAAATGACCTCGTGTCCCCCAAGGTTGATGACCTCGTAGCCCACAGGTTGGAGAGCTGCAATTGTCCCACGGGCAATATCATCAAGATATGAAAAACCCCGTGTCTGTTCACCATCTCCATTGACCACAACAGGTTGCGCTTCTGCAATCCATTTACAGAAACGGAACATGACCATTTGTGGGCGGCCTGCCGGGCCATACACTGTAAAATACCTGAGAACGGTTACATCAAGGCCGTACAAATGATGATAAGTATGTGTCATCGTCTCTGCAGCCTTTTTCGTCGCTGCGTAAGGTTGAAGTGGATGAGCAGTATCATCGCTTTCTTTGTAGGGTGGAGAGGAGCATTCCCCATAAACACTCGATGTTGATGCTAAAACGAATTTTGGAATATCTTGATGTCGGCAGAGTTCCAGCAAGTTCAAGGTGCCGGTCAGATTTGTATCAATATAGATCCAGGGATTGGAAAGGCTAAGCCTGGTTCCTGCCCAGGCTGCGAGGTTGATCACACCATCAACCTGATTTGGCAGCCATTCCTTCAAGCGATCAATAATGGATTTCTCAGAGATATCCCATTTTTGATAATGAAAACCCTCTTGCCCCTCTAATTTCCCGAGCCGATACACTTTCAGGCGGACATCATAGGCATCATTGATATTATCAATGCCATAAACAACATGCCCGGCATCTAAAAGAAATTGGGTTACTCGAGAACCAATAAAGCCTGCAACACCCGTTAGAAGGTAGGTCGCCATTATAATCGAACCACTTTCGGATTATTCTTACCAAGCGCGCCGAGAGCATTACGGGTATCCACAACCATCTTAGCTGCCTCAAGGATGGCGGGATAATCATATTGACTGTGGTTGGTGATGATTGCCACACAATCAGCCTGACACACCTCGGTCATCAGGTCTGCCACAGATTTCATCATCAAGTTTTCATGATCCAGTAATGGGATAAAAGGATCGTGATAAACAACATCTGCCCCTTTCTCCTGGAGAAGATGGATGACATCCAGCGCGGGAGATTCCCGAAGGTCGTCTATGTCTGGTTTATAAGCCACACCCAAGATTAAAACGCGGCTGCCATTCACAGCTTTTTGCTGCAGGTTAAGCGCATCCTGGATCTTTCCAAGCGTATACCGCGGCATTGAAGTGTTAATTTCGGAAGCCAATTCAATAAACCGTGCATTGTAATTTAGGGCTTTTAATTTCCAGGAAAGGTAGAGCGGATCGATGGGGATACAATGTCCGCCCAGACCGGGCCCTGGTGTGAATTTCATAAATCCAAATGGCTTGGTCGCAGCAGCATCGATCACTTCCCAAACATCTACGTGCAGACGATCGCACATGATCGCCAGCTCATTCACCAAACCGATATTGATCATTCGGAAGGTGTTTTCAAGGAGCTTTGCCATTTCAGCAACCTCGCACGTAGAGACAGGCACAACGGTGTCAATTGCCTGGCCATACCAGGTTGCAGCGACCTCGCCGCATTCAGCCGTGATCCCGCCGATCACCTTTGGCGTGTTGATGGTCGTCCAATCCTTACGACCAGGGTCAACTCGTTCTGGCGAAAAGGCTAAAAAGAAATCTTTACAAACCGAAAGACCGCTAATCGTTTCAAGCTCAGGTAAGACCATTTCACGGGTCGTCCCGGGATAGGTGCTGGATTCAAGAACGACCACCATACCTTTATGCAGATAGGGCGCCAGGGATTTGGTGGCAGAGACAATAAAGGAAAGGTCAGGGTCGCCCGTTTTGCGCAGTGGTGTCGGCACACATATCGAAACAGCATCCACATCTTTCAGAACAGAATAATCTGTGCTGGCAGAAAGTTTGCCGGATTTCACGAGGGATTCCACGCGTCCTTCATTCACATCGAGGATATAGCTCTCGCCACGGTTGATGGCTGCCACCTTCTCCTCAATCGGATCAACACCCACCACGGTAAATCCTGCCTGTGCAAAAACGACCGCAAGTGGCAGGCCAACGTATCCAAGTCCCACCACGCCAACCTTTGCTGTGCGATCGGTAAATTTCTTAATTAACGTTTCTTTGAGCTGATCCATAAGAATTTCCTTCAATAAAGGGTGAATTTCCAAAATAAAATTTTATCATATCCAGTAAATATTAACGATCAGCAATCCTTAGAAAAGCCTGAGCTGTTCAGCTGTACTGTCATCTGATTCATCATCATCTATTACAGTTTGGCTTTGAGCAATCACCTCGGGATTTGATCCCCGCGTTTCTTTTGCCTTTTGGATGAACTCTGGCAACTTTGCAAAATCGTCTTTGACAACTTCTCGTAGAGATGGTTGATGAAGTGCAGCAGCAGGGTGAAACATCGGCACAATCATCCGGTTACCAGACCAAATTGGCCTGCCGTGAATACTGCTGATCTTACCGTTGTTGATGTAATAGCTCATCGAAATCCGCCCCAATGTAATGATCACATCTGGATTAATCGCTGCAATTTGGCGATCCAGGTAATGCCGGCATGCCTCCAATTCCTCAGGCTGTGGATCGCGATTGCCGGGAGGACGACATTTGACCACATTGGTAATAAAAACATCCTCTCGTGCCATGCCAGCCTGGCTTAATAACTCATCTAAAAACTGACCGGCTGCTCCTACAAAGGGCAAACCCTGTTCATTTTCATGAAAACCCGGCCCTTCCCCGATGAATATCACAGATGTATTCGCACTACCGTTGCCAGGGACTGCGTTTTTTCGAGAATGATGCAGTTTACAACGGGTGCAAACCGCAACTTGTTGGGCAATTTCGTTAAGGATTTCTTCGGGTGTCAAGATTTACCTCCAGATGAAGATACCAAATTGATAGATAATGTTATCCGTTATTCGCCAGGTCGGCAAGTTGATTTTCATTCAAAAGTAAAAGATCCATCACGATCGCGTCCAAATGACTGTCCTCATAATAATTCTCCTTCCAACCAACTTCAGAAAAGCCCATGCTCTAATAAAGTCGTTGCGCGACCAGGTTGCTCTCTCTCACCTCAAGGGACACGCTCTTAATTCCTTCCTGAAGACAAAATATCAACCCGGATTTAAGCAACTTTCTTCCAATACCGGGCCTGCAATATCCGGGTCTAACAGCAAGCGTCCCAATATGGGCATCTGCCCCATGTAACCAGATGACAATGTCGCCAACAATACTCGTCTCACAACCATCTTCAATCCATTCTGCCACCCAGCAGTAGTTTTGGTTCTAATGTCTCAGTTCATACTCAAACGCTTCTTCTGGCCAGGGGGTGGGGAAAGAGACACGATCAATTTCGATGACCTGATCTAAATCGGAAGATGTCATATGTCGCAGTTTGGCCTGCGGATTTGATGGATTTTTCGCCATTTCAGGCTGGGATGGGATTATCAGCAGTACTCAGATAAATTGGTCCCAGGTTAACTGGATCATCAGCCTGGCCATTCATCAACTTCTCCCAGCCTAATTCAGCCAGGAACCCAGCTCGGCGCAGGCAATTTGCTGGTGATGAGATCACTGCATTTTTCCAGCGGCGACCAACAATTGCTCGTTCTATCCCAGAAAGCTCCCCACAAATGATGGTGGGTTCCTTAATGGATTTAACCAAATCCTTTGGGTCAATGACCGATGGATCAGACACTGCATGCCAGGCACCATTTGTCACCTTATAAGTGGCATAAGCCAGGCGAGATCTTCCTGCATGCAAAACAACAACCATCGGCTTCTCATCCAGGGGTTGCGCTGCAGCAACAATATCCAAAGATGACACACCTACCACCGGGATATTTAACCCTAGTGAAAACCCTTTTGCAGCGGCCAGGCCGATTCGAAGACTGGTAAAGGATCCGGGACCAATCGCAACAGCCAAACCTGTCAGATCATTGCTCTTTGTACCGGTTCTTTTAAAAAGCTCGCCGATAGCTGGTGCTAATTCCACCGTATGATGGTGTTGCGCCTGCCATGTTATTTCGTAATGGATAAAGTTGCCATCATAAAGCGCCAGGCTGATCCATGCTGTTGATGTATCAATTGCTAGTAGCACTAGAATACTCCATATAACTTTCGTCGCAGCTTTTCCACGACCTTTTGATAACGCTTGTTTTCCGTTGTAAGTAACATTGACCGATGTTCAACGCCAGTGTAACCTAGTTTGATCCAAAGATGATCATCCGGAAGGATCTCCCTGATCCTTTCCGCCCATTCAACAACAATGGGACCCAACGCAAGCATGCGATCAAAATCGAGCATTTCTGCATCAAAGGCATTTTCAAGGCGGTAGGCATCCAGGTGATATAAGCGTTGTGAATCGGCGCGGCGGTATTCATTCACGATCACATAAGTCGGACTTGAAACCGGGTCCAAAGCCCCCCATCCCTGGGCAATACCCTGCACAAGGGTGGTCTTCCCGGTGCCCAAATCGCCCTCCAGGCACACCACATCGCCAACGTTCAGATAGCCACCCAGGTGAATACCTAACCGCCGTGTTTGCTGGGGGCTGTGACTGAAGAATTCAAAGGTTCGATCGTCAAGAATTGGCATTATGTTTAATCATTATAATATCAGATTATTTATTGTTGAACAATCCGAATTATTCTCTCAGCAATATCTTTAGAAGCATCGGGCTTTGCATAACTCCTGGACTTTTCCGCCATATTTTTCATTAATTCTGGATATGCCAGCCAGGTGCGCAATGTGTCTGCCACTTGTCGGGGTTCTGGCGCCCAGACTCCCACCTCTTTTTCAACGACAAAGCTGACATTGCCCTCCTCCTGACCCGGCATCCGGGAATAGAGGATGATCGGCAAACCAGCGATAAAGGCTTCGGAAATCGTTCCAGGACCCGCCTTGGTGACAATTGCATCCGCAGCGAACATTAATTGGGGCATGTTTTCGACAAAGCCAAAAATCTGATGGGGTGTTTCTAGATCTGCGTTCTCAAGTTTATTTTTTAATTTTTGGTTGCGCCCGGTGACCACAGCCATCATCAGCGGTAGGGATGCCCGGTCTACAGCAAGCACCGTTTCTTCTAGCGGTCCCATCCCCTCACCACCGCCAACCATCAAAACAACTGGCAGGTCCCCAGGCCAACCAAGCTGTGAGCGTAAGCTGTCTTTAGGTGGGATGGTTTGACGGAATTGATCTGAAACGGGTTGACCAAAAACCTCGATTGCCTCTGGCGCCATACCCAGGTCGACTCCGCGCAATTTCGCGTCTTCCGTGAGTGCAAGCGTCAGCGTGGCATCACGGTTATACCAGAAGGCATGTGTGGAGACCAGGTCTGTGATCACAATCACATAGGGATCGTGTTCCTCTCCCAGGATGCGTAAAACAGGTGTATTGATGATCGGATGGACAGAGACAAAAAGATCACAGGGGTGTTCCAGCACAAGGTTCGCGGCTGCATTTCGGATATAAGGCCAAAGAACATCGTAAACAAGTTTGGAACGATATTTTCCATTGCTCAACCTGTAGCCCATTGCCCACAAGTTTGGCACTTCAGCCATCACCGCATAAGCTTCAGCAGCCTTATCAAAGGGCGGCGGCGCATATGCCACAAAAAAATCAAGCATTTCTGTGGTCACTTTATCGGGAAAATAGGTATTCAATGCTTCAATGATCGCCAAAGCAGCACTGCGGTGACCACCACCCGTATCTGAATAAAGAAAAAGAATATGTGGTTTTTTACCCATTTTGGATGTCGGACTCTTGATCAGCTGGAAGGATCGTTTTTACCCTGTTCTTTAAGGCACGCCTGGTCAACAAGATACGATGCTGGCAGGTCAGGCATTCCAGGCCAATATCCGCGCCCAGCCGAACCACCCGCCATTCATACCCGCCGCAGGGATGCGGTTTCCGCATTCGCACAACATCACCTAATGCCAGATCAACTAACATAATTCGGATTATACCTTACGCAAAACACGATGTGACCTGCTTTGCTCACAGGACAATCATTCGCGGGGATAGACTCAAATCATAAAAGGGAAACAAATGGGTATTCTTTGTGAACCAAACCAATCAAGGCCACAAGATCATTCTTTTTCGGCTTCACGCTCCCCCAGCAATTCAAATAACCTCGGATGATGTGCGTAAAAACCACGGTATTCCGGGGGCAAAAGCGCTCCAATCCGACACATGATCTCATCCGTATTTCGGGCAAGCCACGCCTGTCGATCATCCCGACCCATTTCTGGCAGCAGATAGGGTTCACCCACCCGTATGGTGACCCGCTGTCGCTTCAAGCGCAGTAATGCATGGTTAATCTTTTCCGAACCGGTGATTGCAATGGGCACAATTGGGACTGACGCACGCGCCGCCAATAACGCTGCGCCTTGTTTCCCTTCCAACAAGCCGCTTGTCTCCCTGCTCCGTGTTCCCTCAGGGGCAATCCCCACGATGGCACCATGCCGAAGGTGATCCAGAGCATCACGCAAGGCAGCAAAATCAATCCTTGAACGGTCCATCCACACCATCGTGCCAATTCGCTCCAAGATCCACTTAAAAAAGGTTTTCTGCTGGTATTTCTTGGCGACAATGGCAACCAGGTCTTTCCGATCCGTGAGCGTGAGAAGCAATGGGGTATCCAGACGGCTGAGGTGGTTGGTCGTAATAAGCGCACCGCCAACTTTTGGAATATAGTCCTGGTTGACCACTTCAAATTTTGTTAATGTCCTGACCAGGAACTTGATAGGTGCCAGGAAAGGCTTCTTATCCAATCTGTTCGCCTCCGAATTTATCCAAAAGATAATTATGGTCCAGATTTCGCATTTTCATACAATAGCCCCGCCTTCCTCCTCCAAAATTTGATTACTGTCATCTTCAATGGAAAGGACTGCTTCACGCCTCACCCGGCGGCGAACCCAGAACAAAGCACCTATTGAAAGGATCAGCAACAAAATTGTGGGGGCATTCAAGGCTAATTGCTGCCAGAAAGAAGGATCAGCAGCTTCGCTGAACAAAGGCACAACACCAACAGCCAGAGCAAGCACATTCCATAGACCGTGGAAAAGAAAGGCGGCAACCAATGTCACTGCCAGATGCCACCCCTTACCATCTCGCCAGGTTTTTGCCAATCCCCAACCTATCAACCCTGAACCAAGCATATGCAAGACGCCTGTTCCAGCCCGACCCAGCGCCATATACAGCCAATCTTCCGGAGTAGATGCCATTGAGAAATAGAGAAGGTTCTCAAGAAGTGCGAAGCCTGCACCGCATAGGAGCCCGCCGATAAATCCTTCTTGGGGAGATATTTTCCTTCCAGCCATCAGCCAGAGCGCCAGGGGTTTGAACAACTCTTCGATCATAGGGACCAATCCGCCAAAGACCAAACCTGCCCAAACAAGCACACTCGGCTGGAGGATATAAGGCTTAAGCAGCTGCAGTAAGGCTTCTGGATCCTGCCCACTGATCATCACCTGGTCCATGATATACATTAATTCCTGTTCAATGGATGGATTGATAGACATCTTGTAAACCATCCAAACGCCACCAAACAAAACCAGGATCAGGATAGCTGCTATTTCAACAAGCATGATAATTGATGGTGTGACTGTTATACTAACCCCGAAGATCCCCCACTGGCGAAATCTTGAGCCGCCATCCAATTTCAAATGGCTAACGGTCAATATGAGCAATATGGGCACACCGACCACAAAAAAGTTGATCGGTCCGAGCAAGAAGGTTGCCATGGTCGGCTTCCCAACCAGCCAATATCCAAGCAAAATCAATAGCAGCCAGAGAAATATTAACCCCAGGATCCACTTGCGGAACCCAGTTCCTGGTTTATCTAACCAGCTGGGGGCAGGTTGACCTTTCCAATATCTCAGGCTCAATATCAAAACCGGCGCCAACAGCAAACCTAGAAGGATCGAAGTCCACGCCAATGTTCCTACAGGTATCAACTGGGTGCCATCGATTTTGTCAGCAAACGCCGAAAACGCCGCAACAAGCAACAAGGTCACTCCCTGAACAAACAGAACCAGAATCCCCAAGGCACTTAATATAAGTGCAATGAGATTCAGGCGATTTTGTTTACTTTCTGCAGCTGGCATTGACGCCTTCTAAATCTAGTTCTCGATGATATCGATGCTTAATATCTGGGTTGCATTCGAAAAATCAACTGCTGTTTGGGGATCTCTAAGAGCAATCTTATCCAAAACAGCCAGGCTTGCTTCGGTCACTTCGCCAAAAATGGTATATCCGCCGTCTAAATCGGTGGTAGGCGCGAGGGTAATGAAAAATTGGCTGCCATTGGTATTCACACCTGCATTTGCCATTCCGACCAAGCCAGCCCGGTCATAAGAAAGCTCATTATCTGTCTCATTAGCAAACGTGTAGCCCGGCCCAACTGCACCAATTCCCGATGGATCACCCGCTTGGGCGACAAATCCTTCCACAACACGATGGAAATAGACTTCATCAAACCAGCCATCCTGGGCAAGGAACACAAAAGAATTCACAGCCAGAGGTGCAACATCGGCAAAGAGGTTAATCTCTATCTCGCCGACGCTGGTGTTCAGGCGCGCCAGGTAAGATTTGCCTTCCTCAATTACCCAGGGCGGGCATTCCTGATATCCGTCAAATTCATAGATCCCGATCAATCCATACAAATTTGGTTTGCTTTCCCGCCAGACCCGATCATTGACAACCACAAAGGGTGTATAGTGCAGTCCCATCGCAAGACGTGCTTCGGTGGTCGCTTCTAATTCAGCCCTGGCTTCTTCATCAAATAGATCCTTTTCGAACTGCTCAAGATCCAATCCTAATGTCTCGGCTTGACCTTTCACCCAATCCACAAATTCATTTTCGGGTAGTCCCGTCCAGGCTTGCTGATTTATGTACAAAATATCATGCATCTCCCAAAATTTACCCTGAGCGCCAGCAGCTTCTGCTGCCATCGAGGAGATATAAGCTTTGTCATGAATGGAAGGCAGCGGTAAGTGCCGAAACACAACCCGGATCGCATTGGGAAAATCGTTTATCAGCTGTTTGATGCTCAGTGAAAACCCGGGGCATGCCGGGCACTGAAAATCCTCATATTCCACCACGGTGATCGGTGCATCAGGATTGCCATAGATCCAATCATCTTCTGTGACTGGAGGCTGCTGATCGACAACTGCCTGGTATTGATCTGTTTCAGCTGTGGTTTCGTAGCCATAAATGGTTGAACAGGGCATCCGATCACCCTCAATTGAAACTTCCGGATCTTCCTCAATTGTTGATTGGGTTGCTTCCTCAGTGAGCTCAACAGCCGGCGTTTCCGCTGCGTCAGGTGAACAGGCTGTTAACAGTAAGACAAGCAGTAACATTAGGTATGCAAATTTTTTAACCACAAATAACCTCTCTTGATGATTAGGATTTATTAAAGGGATCAACGACCCTCAAGTCGCGCTATGATAGCTGCCCTCATTGCTTGCTGCACTTCTGATTTACTTTGCGATGCATCAATTATGACCCAACGGTCAGGCTCTTCCTTCGCCAAAGATAGGTATCCCTGCCGAACCCGCTCGTGAAAGGCTTCCGCATAAGCATCGAGCCGGTTCCATTCGGAAGCATTATTCCACTTTCGCTCAAATCCCTCGCGGACCGGCACATCCAAAAGTAAGGTCAAATCCGGGGTGAGTCCGCCTGTGGCAAAATTAAGAAGTTGCCTCAGGATGGTGATATCAGTTTGGTGTCCAAAGCCCTGGTAGGCCAGGGTTGAATCGCCGAAGCGGTCACAAAGTACGATCTTCCCTGCCGCCAGGGAGGGACGAATCAAATCTTCAACATGCTGTGCACGGGCTGCCAGAAATAACAGAATCTCGGTACGCGGAACGATCGCTACATTTTCCAAACTCATCAGCACATCCCGGATCTGGTCACTGACGGGTGTTCCGCCTGGTTCACGCGTGACCACAACCTCGTAACCCGCGGCTCGTAAGTAGTCCGCTAATGCGGGAATCTGCGAAGTCTTTCCACTGCCTTCAGGGCCTTCAAAGGTAATAAACATATTTAGTCTCTAAAAATCCTGACATGTCGGTTGGGTTCTTTGCCATAAGAATGGGAGACCAGATCAGCCTGGCGTGCCATCTCATGCTGCAAGCGGCGCACGGTTGATGAAGCCGGGTCGAGATCGACCCAGTGTTCCCCATTCAGCACTGCCTGAATTGCCGCCTGGGTTTGGTCAACCATGTCGCTTTCTGTCTCAGATGGATGGGTGACGGAGGATAGATTATACAGATCCACCAGGAATTGTTCCATTTGCTGACTGGTATTGGAACGAAGCACAAAGATGGGTAAACCCCTCTGCTCAGCTTCGACCACGGGTTGCTCACGATCGCGATAATACCGGCGAAGGGTGAGCAAGGTATCCGCTTCCTTCAGGTTGCGAACGATTCTGGCAGGAACATTCAATTGCTTAACAGCTTGCAAGAGACGATTACGGGCAACACCATAGGGAAAAATTGCCACGGGTTTAAGCGATTGTCTCTCTGCCACAGCCAGATCCTGAGATTCATCAAAAACCTCTAACCGGCGTTCTCCCGTTTGCTGTCGCTGCGCACTGGTCGAACGAGCAAAGGGTGCGGTGTCTCGCTTGGACGATCTGCCCAATGCCTGCGCTGCTGTGCTCAGTTTTTGCGCAGTGGGCTTTTGAATATGGATTTTGTTCTCTTCATCTCGGTAGCGAATTTCCGGCGGCAGGGGGTAGCCGCGCAAAAGCGCATCGACGGCTTCCGACACGTCCCTTTGGACAGCGATTCGATTCCGCTCCTGAATTTCGACCAACACATCAAAGGTGGGGGGAGCCCGACGTTCAAGGACCGTCTTCTGGGTACCTCGCCGTCGCGCCTCGTCATCAGAAAGCGTGACCGACTCAATTCCACCCACCAAGTCAGAAAGTGTGGGGTTGAGAAGCAAGTTCTCAAGTGTGTTGCCGTGCGCAGTACCAATCAATTGGACGCCGCGTTCTGCAATGGTGCGCGCCGCCATGGCTTCCAATTCGCGGCCGATTTCGTCGATCACGATCACTTCAGGGTTGTGGTTTTCAACCGCTTCGATCATCACTTCATGCTGCAAAGAAGGTTGCGCCACCTGCATCCGTCGAGAAGCGCCAATGGCAGGATGGGGCACATCCCCATCGCCACCAATTTCATTACTGGTATCCACAATGATCACACGGGCAGAATCTGCCAGGATGCGTGCCGCTTCCCGCAAAATGGTCGTTTTTCCAACGCCAGGCCGTCCTAAAATCAGGATATTGGATCCGGATTCAATTAAGTCTTGAATAATATCACTGGTGCCATAAACCGCCCGCCCAATACGAAAAGTCAAACCGACCACCTCACCCCGTCGGTTACGAATGGCAGAAATCCTGTGAAGCGTTCGTTCTATCCCTGCACGATTGTCATCATCAAATTCGCTGATGGATTTTGTGACCGATTGGAGATCTTCAAAGGTGACTTCTTTTTCACTCAGGATCGCCTCGCGCTGAACAAACCGTGCTTTGGGACGCCGCCCCAAATCCATGATGATTTCTAAAAGATTATCGCTGTCATCCAGCTCTCGTACGACTTTCGAAACATGCGGTGGTAATACATCCAGCATGAGATCAAGATCGTCTGTAATTTTTTGATGTTCAAGCATAAATTTGTTCAAATCTACTTCCGTTTATTTTTTCTTACTTGTTTATAACGTATGCTGCAAAAATGCATCAACGCAAAATGAATTGTATCCGATAATTATTAACAAATGCTTTGACAATCCGGTCAGCGATGTTCTTTTTACCCTTCATAATGGTTGCTTATCGGTGCAAGAGGAACGGTTGGTTCTGGTTTCCCATTTTCCAAAGATGTCAGACCAAAATCGGCTTCCACCCTTTGATACAACGCCAGGTATCTGACTAAAATAGCCTGTTCTGGTCCAGGTTCAGCAGATATTTGACCCAAAGCCTGTTCCACCCAAGGCAAATATGACCGAGCAGCCATATACACAGGTCTTCCATTTAGTTCGGGCAGTGCCCCAACCAGCTGAAGCAGCATGTCTGCCATATCCACTTCCGTTTGGGGATGGAAAATAGGTAATATCCACACACCCTTAGGTCCATAAACAAGATCTGCATATGCTTGTAATGCATTGCTTTCATCATAATAGACCAGGCCAACCATCTCATGTCGGGAAAGGGGCTCAACAGGTTGAATCAATGGCGGCACCACGTTTTGATATAGCCTCCGCATCGCTGAAATATCATCTCGTGACCACGAACGCCATCTCCCATCTGATTGCTTGTGTTGGTTTTCGTTATTTTCATAACGGTAGATCCGCTGTTTTGCCACAACAAAAAACCCAGCCTGTCGAAATTGCGGAAACAGGTCCGATTCGATCAGCAGGTCAGCAACAACTTGCTTCCCGCCCCAGAGCCCTACTTTCTCAATTAACCCTTCTAACAATGGGATCACATCGGATGGACCTGTACCCTCAGTAAGGAGAAGGTAATCAAAATGGGCACTACTCATGTGGGGGGACTGATAAACCTGTCCAATTACCTTATCTGAACCTCCCCCAGGATCATAAACACCTGTGAACAATCGATCTGATGGCCCAATCGACGAAAAAAGGTGAGCCAGGTCAAGGGGCGCACCTCGAGTAAGTGACAGGATATTATCCAGACTTCGAAATCGGCGTCTATGCCGAATAATGAAAGGCCAATCGTACCATAGGACAGGTTGCACGTTTATGATGTGGTTATCTCCACAAAGTACTGATGAAATCGTTTATCAGAGGTTAATTCCGGATGGAAAGATGTTGCCAGCAATTTCCCCTGCCGGGCAGCAACAATCCGACCATCCGGCAGCCGCAATAATGCCTGCGCATCCCCTGAAACAGACTTGATGATCGGTGCCCGGATAAAAACAGCATGATAGGGGTTTTCATCATCACGGTCAAGAAAAGGGACAGGGAGGTCGATCTCAAAACTATCCACCTGGCGTCCAAAAGCATTACGCTCAATTTGAATATCCATCAAGTTCAGCAAAGGTTGTTCGTTTTGAACATCCTTTGAAAGGAAAATCGCACCAGCACAGGTACCCCAAATCCCGTGCTCGCGGCCAAAACTTTGCAAGGGTTCCATTAAATCAAAAGCAACAGCAAGTTTGCCGATAGTTGTCGATTCACCCCCGGGAATGATCAAACCAACTAAACCGTTAAGGTCTCGCGGAAGCTTGACCAACCTCGTCCGCACACCCAGGGAATCGAGGATGTCTGCATGTTCGTGGAAATCGCCCTGTAAGGCAAGGACACCTATCTCCATATGAAATGTCCTCAAATCGTGCTCATCACCAGCCGCGAGTCGCGATCAATTCTTCTGCAGGAATATCTGTGATTTGCCGTCCCACCATGGCTTCGCCCAGGTTACGGCTAACTTCAGCCAGGATTTCAGGGTCGCTATAATGGGTTGTCGCCTTGACGATCGCATTGGCACGTTTGGCAGGGTCTCCGGATTTGAAGATACCAGAACCCACAAAGACGCCATCCACACCCAATTGCATCATCAGGGCAGCATCAGCAGGTGTGGCAATGCCACCTGCAGCAAAATTCACCACTGGTAAACGCCCCAGTTTGTGTGTCTCCTTGACCAGCTCATAGGGGGCGCCGATTTCTTTTGAAAAAGCCATTAATTCTTCTTCCGGCATGTTTTGCAGCTTGCGAATCTCACCCATCACGCTACGAGCATGGCGGACAGCCTCGACCACATCCCCCGTGCCGGCTTCACCTTTTGTGCGCATCATCGCTGCACCTTCACCAATCCGGCGCAGTGCCTCACCCAAATTGCGGCAGCCGCACACAAAGGGAACCTTGAAATCATGCTTGTTAATATGATTGGAGACATCCGCAGGCGTGAGGACTTCAGACTCATCAATATAATCCACACCAAGAGCCTCCAGAATTTGAGCCTCAACAAAATGTCCTATCCGGCATTTTGCCATCACAGGAATCGAGACGGCATCCATGATCCTGAGAATTAGTTCAGGATCGCTCATGCGTGCAACGCCGCCGTCGGCACGAATATCCGCCGGAACGCGTTCAAGCGCCATCACTGCCACTGCGCCAGCATCCTCGGCGATTTTGGCGTGCTCTGGTGTGACCACATCCATGATCACGCCGCCTTTCAACATCTGTGCTAACCCTTTCTTAACTTCAAATGTTGCGACCTGTTTTTCCATAGTACCTCCGAAAAATGTATTCACTCGGATTCTACCACGCAGGGAGATAAGGTTCAACAAGCCTCCTATCATGGGAACACTACACCGGCGCATTCAGATTTACATCTTGAAAAGAATTGCCAATAGAAAAGGGAATCCTAACTCCCTGTTGTTGTTGTTAATAAATGACCCCCTTTTAGCCCGGATCTACACATCATCAAAATATTTTGTTTCATCCAAAATATCCTTTTGATCGCTGGGTGCGGATGAAATAACCTCATCAGGTGAAACTTCAGATAATTCTGCTTCTTCTGCAGCTCGTAAGGCTTCCGGAGTGGCACGTGTTGTCATAAACCACTTACCGCAATGTTCGCATCGATCAAGCTTGCCCACCACAAGGTTGATACCCCAAATGTGCCGGGAAAATGGACGACCGCATCTAGGGCAGATTGCCCCACCAAACATGCCATAAGTACGAGGTGTAACAGGCGTAGGTTGTATCCTGGATATCTTCCTGGTCAAGAGCATCTGGATAAGTCCAACGACCAACATTGTTCCAATAATTGCACCACCTAACCACAGCAGGAGTTTTGTCGTCTGCTGGTTTGCTTCTTTCGAACTGAGAAAATGATAGTTAACCTCAGATGTCGTCTGCGTTGACCCGTCCTTCAATTGCACCTCGGCAAATATTCGATGCGTACCTGGTGCAAAGGTATCTGTGCTAAATGAATAATGGAATGGCTCTGAATCAACCACAGCTAGGATCTCATCATCTAAATAGAAAGTCACCCGGTCCACATCCCCCTCACCCACAAGGCGGACTGTAAAACGCCCCTGAATCGTGCTCCCCATATTGTAGCCAAAATCCTTACGGATATACACCCGAAAGTCTTCGTCCTGAGCGAAGGCAGAAATTGTATGACACAACAAAAATCCAAGGCAGAATAAAAATACAAAAAATCTTTTAGAATTCAATGCTTTTTTCCTTATCTATTTGAACGCTAATGTACATTCGCTCAAAATTTACAATTTCAGGAAATCGTGAATGAACGAGGGTCAAAGTTTGCATGTTCCATAATTAATACCCGAATATCCTCCCAAGGGGCAGCTTCATAGCTGTCCAACCTAAGATAACGCATAGCTTTCCCAGTTCCTCTTAACAATCCACTCGGATCTGGGATGAAAGCACCTTGTGTAAAGAATAATCGGACATGGTCGGGTTTAAGGGCAATCCCGCAGATGCCAGCACTAACAGGACCACCCAAATTTCCAAAGTAGTACACCAGACCGCTGGGGCGAAGGTTTTCAGTAGCATCAGGTACCACCAATGCCACCAGGTTGCGTAACTCGAGCACAATTTCAGATAATTCTGGATGAGCATACTTGAGGAAATTCTCAATCATGTGATAGGGTAACATTTGAACGAACCTCTTGCTGTTGCTTTTGATCCAAATACCATGCCACCAGGTACATCGTTGCGGGTGGAATAACCAGTGCCCAGACGAGCAAGAAGTTGATCGTCCATTCTCGATGAAGCAGAAAATAGATAATTTCACGAGAAAACATTGTCATGATCGTCAAGACAGCGCCAAACCGTTCCCATCGCCAGGCAAGCACCAGCCCCAGGATAGCAACCCCCCAAAAGCTCAACATAAAAGCTTCCATTAAAGTGATCGGACGGACTTGATATGGGTCTGGGGTTAGGGCAACCATCAAGCCAATTGCGAGCGCAAACAAGCCCCAAATCCGTGCTACCCAGCGTAAGATCTTAACCGGGGTAGACGATTTGTTATTGCCCAAAAGCCATTGCGTTTTACTGTTTTTCATTTTAATACGCCTCAGTTACAAGTTACATCTAAGACCCGGAGTGCGCGCAAGGTCACCCATTTATTGGGTAAATCCCTGGCGCCGTAATTACCCCAGGTTTTTTGATTATAATCATTTTCCAAAATCCACCTGCCATTTTCATTTGCCTTATCCTTAATTAACTGGATCAAAGGTAAAAGCCGAGGGTCATCCCCATACCCCAGAGCAACCAGGGCTTCCGCAACCTGAAGGAGGTCGGCGAGATAATAAACTGGAAAACCGAATTTCCACCAACCGCTGTGAATTTTCTCACGGTACGGCCAGCTGGCAGTGGTGGGTTCCACACTGAAGATAAAATCCACACCTCTCTCGATCGCTCGTTGGATTAGATCTGTCCCTTTCTCTTTTTGCAATTGTCCAAACGCCATCATGACTTTAGCCGCACCCCAGGAACAAGGTAAATCCCCATTTGCGCCGCATTGAAAGCCTGGGCCGCAGGTGTAGGTGAAATAGCGAACGAGCGCTTGTTTATCTTTGTTAGGTGCAACCCCCTCCCCTGTCACGCTGCGTGCCATCCATTCATAGGCTTCTGTCAGGCGTGGATCCTGATAACCAAGCGCTGTTAGCGCCCAGCACAGATTACCCTGCAGGCATGCAATGGTCCCTGAAGGCTTGCCGTTATAGGAAAAATAGCCGCCCTCAGCGTATGCATTATCTAAAAGATAGGCACAGCTCCGCATGATCCTGTCATCCTGCTTCACCGATGCACCTAATTGTGCCAGCAGGATCAATGCCCAGACCGTCGAGCGGTACTTAGGTGAATAGCCTGGGCCAGGTTTGCTCCAAAAACCTTCCGGACTCATGTATTTGAGTACATGGGCAATCGGGCCATGCTGATGGGCCTCAATGCAAGCCGAAATAAGTTCCGGGGCATCAGGGGGCAATTTAACCGGGTCTCTTAGAGCGAGATAGCGAACTCCCGGATCCTCAGGCTCCAGTAACCATTCAAGTGGAGACAATTCTGCTAAATGATCAGCCAACATTATTTTATCCCTTAAATATTTTCACAACAAAAATTCATCCTGAACGCAAAGATTTTTCCCTATTAGATTTAGATCACCTTTTCAGTTCGTCCTGCCAAATTGCGCAACTGCTCCAATTGACCAAGGTGGTAGGTGTTGTGGAAGAAGTAAAAGAACGCCACATAACCCCGCCGGGTCATGCCCTGCCAGAAGTCGATTTCCTCATCAAAATCAGCTTCAGTCATCCGGTCAAGTTTGCTTTTTATACATTCGGTTAATTTACTGTAGATATCGATCAATAACTGAAGCGAAAGGACCCCTTCTTCCTCACCCCGAATCGGTTCCGACCCAATCCGATAGCGTGAAAGATCTGGAAGATCATCTGGAGAGTCCTCTCCCAGAACTTTTAAAATTTCAACCAAATTAACCGCCAGGTGACCCATCACCCAGTTAAGGCAGTTCCCGCCTGGTTGAGGTTGAATAAGGCTGTCTGCATGACTGAGTCCTTCTGTCTGCTGGATCAGAATCGCCTGCTCGCCAGCCAACATTTTTGAATAATCTTCTATACGAATCATTTTTCCTCCAAGGATCTTTATCTATTGTTCTTTAGTGGGTGTTCATAAATCAATCTCAAGGGGATCTCAAAATGGCGCTCCCTATGGCAAAGGGAATACATACCTCTCAAAATCTGCCAGTTGGAACTTCTTACCGCGTGGTATGATCTTGAGTCCTTCCGATTCCAACACTTCCCTTTGTTTTTCCTGACCTCCAGGATATTTCTCATTCAAAAACCCATCGCTTTTTAAGGTTCGCCACCACGGGATCTCAGTCAAAGGTGATGAATCTCCCTTCGCCTTTGCTTCTTCAACTGCGTTGGCGATCGTCATGGTGAAAATTCCTGCAGTCAGGGTACAACACCCTTTTACATGATACTTTTGGGCGAGCGCCAGGCAAATCTCGCGCAGTGTGATAACCTTACCCAAAGGAACAGATGCCATCAACGGGATCACATCAGAGGGGTTCACAAGGACGATCTCATCACCAACATTGGCTCCCATTTTATGGACGGCGTTATAACACGGAAAACTATCCTCAAGAACGAGCACCTTTGGATAGCCGGGCTTATCTTGCATCTTTTGAAACCAGGTTTTTTTCATTCCTTATCCTTCACAAACAAAACATTAAACTCAAACGATTAAGCTTCCCTTTTTGTCGAATTCCCAGAACGCTGCCCAGGCTACCTCCCAGTAATAGCCATCTGGATCAGCAAAGTAACCGCTGTACCCGCCCCAAAAGACCTCCTGGGCGGGTTTGATGATCTTTCCACCCGCCTTTTCTGCCAATTGCAGAACCCGGTCCACTTCGTCCCTGGTGCGGGTGTTATGGGCAAGGGTAATTCCTGGAAATCCCGTCCTCTTCCAAGTGAGCTGAGGGGAAATATCCTCTGCCAGCTTGTCCAAAGGGTAAAGTTCAAGGCGCGTTCCGGAGGTATGGAAAAAGATGACCCCATCTTCAATCTTATTGTTGGTTGGAAAGCCCAAACCTTGATGATAAAAAAGGTAAGACCTTTCCAGGTCCTCGACACCTAAAGCAATGATACTTATGCGTGGTTCCATCATTTTCTCCAATTAAATAATCATGTTTTTTCCCAAGCCCGGTAATGCCCATACTCCGGACCTACCGTGGTTTCATAGAGCCTGTTCGGACCATGTTCAAAACCAGCCACAAATGCCCACCTGCAGCCCATTCGCTGCAGGCGATGCAGACCCTCGGTGAGCAGGGCTCGGCTTACCCCCCGGCGTTGATGGGCGGGGACTGTTGCAACCGGCTCGAAGTAGGCGCTGCGGGTGACATCATCAAACCAAATCGTGCAGAAGGATGCAATTGATCCATCGGGCGCAATAGCAACCAGGTCCAGATCGCGGCGGTAAAGTGGCGCCGTTTGAATGTTGCGATACCAGGTGGGATCATCCCGGTTCTCCACAGCAATCTTGATATCCCCTTTGTGGAATCCTAAGCCCGATGCATAACAACGTTCTAGCAATTCCAGTCCATCTCCGAGCGCACGCAGGGTATAGCCGACGGGCGGTGCCACTTCCGGGATTGGGAGGGAAAGGTCTCGGCGGTGCTGGGTTTCCACCCAACCTTTGCACGTGTAACCGTGGTCTGCCAGGACCTCAGTTCGCCGTTCATCATCTTCCATAGCCCAGACGACAAGCTCGCGTCGACCAGCCTTATTGGTAGCAACAAGCTTATCCTCAACCACCGCCAGCATGTCTTCCTGTAAATCCCTGGTATCGTAAGCCGGGTGGATCATAAAATGCGCTTCACCTGGTCCGCCATCTGGCATGGCGATCGCGGCCAGTTCACCATCGGCTTCCCACAGGTGTGCCACTTGATCCAAAGTGAGATTGTGACAGTTCAGACAGGTATGCCAGCGGGCATATTCCAGGCGCGCCACATGCCAACTGCGCTCTCGAAAGCCATTCAGCACAAAAACCTCCCGAAGGAAGGCTCGCATCCGCCAGTAGTCATCCTCTGATTGATAGGGTCGATAGGTTGTTTCCATCGCATCTCCTTTTAGACGTATATCTACTCAGCTTTGTCTGCTTTCAGTAATTCCGTATAGATCACAAAATCTTCATTCAAAAAACAACAGTAGATCACCTCATCCAAAAAGAAGTTTGAATGAAGGAAATCCTTGACCGTGGAAACAGCGATTTGCGCAGCAGGTCGATTGGGAAATCCGTAAATCCCTGTGCTGATGCAGGGAAAGGCAATCGATTTAATCTTATTTTCAACAGCCAATACCAGGCTTCGTCGGTAGCAAGAGGCTAAAAGCTGTGGTTCTCCGTGATTGCCGCCACGCCAGACTGGCCCAACGGCATGAATGACAAACCTGGCAGGCAGGTTGTACCCACCTGTGATTTTCGCATCCCCGGTCTGACAGCTGCCCAAACGCCTGCATTCTTCCAAAAGGCGCGGACCGGCTGCCCGATGAATGGCGCCGTCCACACCACCGCCGCCCAGCAGCGTGTGATTGGCAGCATTCACGATCGCGTCCACCTGCAGCGTGGTGATATCTGCTTGAATGCACGCAAACGCCGTCATCTTTTAGCCATCTTTTTAATTTTGTTCCTGATGCCGAGAGCTTCATTGAGGTGGGTGAGCTGATGGCGGGTTGCCGGCATCAAGAGCAAGCCAGAGACATCACGCTTCGACCAGTAATCCACAATTCCTGCAGCTTCTTGGACGACAGCTTCTTCATCAAATATCCGCTGAACGGCAGATGGTTTCATTTTGCGATAAACATCTGCCTGCTGGAGATTATGAATAATATTCTGGGTCTGCCCGCCAACGGACATACGGTAGTCAAACAGGGCATCCAGGTTGATTCCCTGGCTGAAATCGGTGATTTCCTCGGGCGACATCGCATTGCCCGTGTCGCGCCACGGGGTATTCATTGCATCAAACCATCCCCCTGAAAACAAAACCTGCGCTGTCCCTGCCACCAGCAGGTTCATCGTGATATCTTCACACCGGGTCAGGTGCCAAAGCAGCCAGGCAATCGAATGATCTTCCCCCTCGGGTTTGATCCGCATCCAATCTACAGGCACACTCGCCAGGACCTCATCCTGGTAGGACCATTCCACACTTCCCGACATCGCTTTTGCGTGCAAATGGGCATGCACTTCAAGAATCAGCGATTTGATCTGGTCAAAAGGCTGTTTTTCCTGGAACACCTTTCGGATCAACACCAGTTGGGCATTTAATTGACTTTTATGGGAAGGTGAGCTCATATCAACCTCTGCTCAGGTTATCGCTTAACAATCTATTCTAAATCAAAATACCTTTATTATTTATTTATGAAACAGGAAAGTCTGCCATTGAAACGATTAACTATTTCCAGCGAGTGAGGATATTTTCTCGTTGGAATACCGATACGCCAAGATAGATCATGGCGATATCCAACAGGATCATCCCGCCAATAAAACTCAGCATCACCAGGACGTTGATCACGATCACACCGGCCAATTGGGCGAATAAAAGCCCAAATAATGGCACAAGCAGCAATGCCGCCACCTGTTCAGCCGTGCGCGGGTCATTGACACGAGAAGAGACATACAAAGCCAGGTTGACGGACGCAACTGCCATCAACGGACCAGCAATCAAGATTGCCAGCAGCCAGGTGGGACCAGCGATGTAACGGATCACTGCGCTGCTGACCCCAATCAGCGGCAGGGCAAGCAGGAAAATACCAAAAGATGCCCAGCCAACAATGATCGCCGGTATGGCAGCAGCCAGGCTCTTCCCTGCCAGCAGCTCAAAGGTTGTGATCGGTGTTGCCAGGAGCGGCTCAAGGCTGTGGGTTGTCTTTTCGCCAACAATGCTGTAGGCCGCAATCGTGACGGGGATGATGATCGGCATCATCATGAATAATAATAAAAATTCATTGATCAGATAAATTTGCATACATTCCCCACCAGTCATTCCTTCATCACACTGTGATAGAAATTCTATGGGGACATCCGCTGTATTGACGCCGCCCATATCCCCCATCCCTTCACCTGTCAGATAAAGCATGACCAGTGGCAGGACGGTAAAAATTAACGGCAGGAAGATCATCGTAAAAAGCACCATCCGGTTTTTGAAGACCTCAGCCCATTCTTTATCAATGATGGTTTTGATATGCTTCATAATGTCACATCCTCTTTGCCTGAAGTCTTCATGGTCTGCAGATAGATATCCTCCAAAGAATGCCGCAGCTCTCCAACAAATTGCACATCAGCGCCAAGCTGGACAAGCTTACGAATGACGATCGGATTTGTCTTTTCGGGTTCACTCAAGCCAACTACCAACTTTTGATCTACTGATTGGATATCCTGCACACCTTCCAGTTCTCTGATCGAATCGATCCAGAGAGGATCAAGTTCTCGCAAGTGAAAGACAACTTTGCGTCCGTAAATCTTAAGGCGTAAATTGGCGGGCGTATCCACCTCAATTAGATGGGTCTTAAAAATACCAATCCGGTCACACAGTCGATCTGCCTCATTTAGATTATGAGTGCAAATAAAGATCGTCCGCCCCTCTCCCTTGAGCTCTTCAATAAAAGAACGCACCAAACTGGCAGCCTCCGGGTCCAATCCGCTGGTGGGCTCATCCAGGAACAGCAGCGGCGGTTCGTGGAGCAGCGCCCGGGCAATGGCCAATTTCTGGCGCATCCCCTTGGAAAAACTTCCCACAGGATCATCCCGCCGTGACCATAATCCCAGCATGCTCAGATATTTTTCAACCTGGCGGTCAACATCTTCGACATCATATAAGTTGGCATATATCGATAGATTCTTGAAGGCGCTAAGGCGTTCATAAAGGCCGGGGCTTTCTGTCAGGATGCCTACCGATCTTCGAATAGCCTGGTCGTCATCACCCAATCTTAAACCATTGACCGTAGCTGTACCTGAAGTCGGCTCAATCAAGCTTGTTAGCATACGCACGGTTGTGGTCTTTCCGGCGCCATTAGGACCAAGGAATCCAAAGACTTCTCCCTCAGGTATGGATAGAGTCAGATCCACAACAGCCGGAATATCCTCACCTTTTTTGATTTTAAAAATTTTTGTCAATTTCTGTGTTTGTATCACTGGGATTTATCCATGTTCAATTTGTTTTCTTCAATCTTAACATAATTCATCGTCCAAATGAAAGCCAATAGGCAGCAATCCCAAAAGCAACCGCCACATTCAGGGATACCTTTCTGCCAATCATTGGAAGGGAGATGATTTCATCACACAGATCCAGCAAACCCGGATCGATCCCCGAGCGCTCATTGCCAACAACCAAAATCAGAGACTGTGCTGCTTCTGTTAATTCAAGATATTGATCTATCGGTAATGATTTTGATGTGCATTCCAACCCCACAAGGCGCAAGCCCTTTCCCCTGAGCTCCTTTGCAAGAAGAATCGCATTGGGATGGGTTGACCATGGAACGTTTTCTTCTGCTCCTAAAGCGGTCTTACGAAGTGTTTCTTGATCAGTTGGCGTCGGTGTGATGCCGCAAAGATAAAGATGCTGTAAACCTGCGCCATCCGCTGTTCGGAACATAGCGCCCACATTATAAGCACTTCGGATGTTATCAAGCAATGCCGAAACTTTTCGTTTAGGTTGGATATCCACAGTGGAGCACTTGGAATTCTGATAAGGTCCCAAGACCCTTACCATCGGTTCACCACAACGCGGGCAATATGCCCCGCTAAATTCCGAGGGGTTCATTGGAAGCCTTAAACGACAATCCTTATTACTGCACTCACGGACCTCAAACATTGTCATGGAAAACTCCAAAATATCTTCTACTGAAACGCATCCATTTTATCATGTCATATGATTTCGAAAATAGGTATTCTTTCGGTGCAATCCCCCCAGATTCCATGGCCTCAACCATTTAAAAGCCAAACGCCTGGGTGAGGGGGGCACCCAGACGTTTGACATTGATAAATATATCATAATCTACAAGGGTTTGCAAGAGGGAAAATGTTAATATTAGATTATTGCCATAGCCAATTCCCCGTAATTTCTCTGATTTTTAACGATTTAACCGATTTGGAGCGATGATCACCAGCAATTCGCTTGTGGAATATGCTTTGTTCTGGGTATCCACAAGATAGCCTGGCGCCCAAAAATCTTCACTCACTGATCCTTTCTGATACTCTGGAAATGTGCTGAAAATCCTGCCCGAAGTTTGTTTTCGGATTAATTGCAGCATATCCTGGATAAGAACCTCCGGAAAATCCTTCAATGTCCATCGGAGATAATCTGCCCGAACGGTGATTGAACCCAATCCCCAGCCATAATAGGTGCAGATTTCTGGCAGCCAGCTGCGCAATTGCCAGTCAAGGTCACCCACCAAGTTGTGATCATTGCGGCGCGGTGCGAGGTAAATCGTGATATCAGAGACCTTGATCAGCTCTGGAGACGCTTCAGCTTCAACCTTGTCAGAAATCAACGTGATCTCTGGCTGAACACTATCTTCCTCGGGAAAAACATTCTTTGGAGCATCTTCAGAAATCATCCACGCATTTAGCCCCGAAGAAGGATCTCTCAAATCAAAATCTCCATGAAGGATTGATGCCAGGTCTTCTCCTTGGGAGGTTAAATCATTGAGAGGCTGCCAGGCATTTCCCTTTTTCGTTTCGGTTCGACCTTTCGGTTGCGATTCTGCTTGACCTCTTTGCTCTAAATTAATCAACTGCCATGGGACATCTCCGGCAAATCCATCTGACTCAGCCCGGTCTTGTGGTGATGAAATCTCAAGCCCCAAATCCTTTGAAGGCTTGAAGAAATCTAAACCGTCCTCCCTCAGTTCAACACTCTCTTCAATAGTTTGCTTATAGGAATGAATCCAATCTGCCATGACTTCTCGATCCTTGTGTTCCTCATGCTGTGTATGATGATTAGATTGCAAGGAACGTTCCAGTGGCTTTTCAGTTTCATCCAGATTTGGCTGGTCATCAAGGATCATCCGGACTAGAACCGTCATATCCTGGCGAATGCGAACCAGAGGGATTTTTGATCGGAATACCAGGCCTAAAATGCATCCTCCTTGAGACAGGTACTTGGCATACAGAATGTAAAAGGAATTATCCAGAAATAAACCCACATATCGATTGATATCGCGCAATGAAGGCTTCCAATATCGGCTCAGTGACTGCGCTGCAGATTGAAAAGCATGCTCACTCAGACTGCCTGCTTGCAATATCACCTTACGATCTGCGCCCTGGGTCATGATCAAAGCAGAGGCACTGGATCGGGAGAAGAAGTGATGAACTTTTTGAATGGGCAGTTTGACACTTGTGTGGGTCATAGCAATGTCTTACAGTATTCTGCTAATGGATTACTGGTAAGGCGTAGTTCACCTTTCATTCTTCAATACGTAAACTGAACCTAAAAAAGATGAGATTGCGCCTGCATCTTTATTATACAGGATTATGATTCTAAACTAATCCATGTAAAAAAGCACAATGAGATAGACTCATCGGTTAAAAACGTGCCTGTTATTAGCCTAGATGGTTCAACCTTCGGTATAATGGAGTGTGGTATTGTTACCTTTATAGAATAAAGAACATCTAAAATAATAATTAACGAAAGGCAGTTGAGTAAATGAAAGAATATGATGTCATTGTGATTGGTGCAGGCCCCGGTGGATATGTTTCAGCGATCCGCAGCGCCCAGTTGGGTTTGAAAACCGCCATTGTCGAAAAGCGTTTTCTCGGTGGCGTTTGTTTAAATATCGGCTGCATCCCTTCAAAAGCCCTGATCAAGAACGCGGATGTGGCACACACCCTGCGCGAAAGAGGCAAGGAATTCGGTTTTTCATTTGATAACCTTGAACTGGATTACAGCGTGGCTTACGACCGCAGTCGGAAAATTTCAGAGCGCTTGGTGCGTGGCGTCGGCTTTTTGATGAAAAAGCACAAGATTGATGTCCATATGGGCGCAGCCAAACTGACCGCCAAAGACACAATTGAAGTGACCCCTGATGAGGGTGAAGCAGAAAATCTCAAGGCGAAAAACATCATCATCGCGACCGGCTCGCATCCCTTCACGGTCCCCGGTGTGGAGCTGGACGGCGAAAAAGTGGTTGACTATGAAGGTGCCATCCTCCGAAAGGAATTGCCCAAATCTGCTGTGATCATTGGCGGCGGCGCGATCGGCGTTGAATTTGCCACCATCTGGAATGCTTACGGCGTGGATGTGACCATTGTGGAGATGCTCGATCACTTGCTGCCGGTGGAAGATGAAGCCATCAGCAAAGAGATTGAAAAAGCCTATCAAAAGCGCGGTATCAAGATCATGACCCAATCCAAGGTCAAAGGTGTAGAAACAACCGAAGCGGGCACCAAAGTCACCGTTGAAACAGGAGATGGTGAAAAGGAAGTTGAAGCTGGACTAACCTTGATGTCAATTGGCTTCCGACCAAACAGCAAAGGTTTGGGACTGGAAGAGGTCGGCGTGAAAATCGACAAGCGCGGGTTTGTTGAGGTCGATGACCGAATGGCAACCAGTGTGGATGGAATTTGGGCAATCGGTGATGTGACCGGCAAGTTACTGCTAGCACATGTCGCATCTGCCATGGGAATCGTGGCTGCAGAAAATATAGCCGGCGTTGACACGGTCAAATTGAATTACGATATGATGCCCCGGGCAACCTATTGTCACCCGCAAACAGCCTCCTTCGGTTATACCGAAGCACAGGCTAAAGAAATGGGTTATGAGGTTTCCGTGGGAGAATTCCCCTTCCAGCCCAATGGTAAAGCATTGGGCTTGGGTGATTATCAGGGCTTTGTGAAGATCGTCACCGATAAGAAGTACGGCGAAGTTCTTGGTGCACAAATGGTGGGGCCGGATGTATCTGAATTGCTCCCCGAACTGACCCTGGCACAGCGATGGGAGCTGACAGCACATGAGATTGCCCGCAATGTGCACACCCACCCCACGTTATCAGAAGCGATCATGGAAGCGGCGGAATCGGCTGGCGGCGAAGCTATTCACATTTGATCGAAATTTTGCTAAAATTGACTTAACAGGCGGACCAATTCCCCAAAAGAGATTCCCGACCCAGGTGGAAGCGGGAATCTCTTTTTGTGTTAGGTAATCGTTACTAGCGCTTAGGTATAGGGCATCAACTACGCCCTTCGGTCGCATTGCAGGTAAACTACCGCAACTTTCTTTCAACCAATATTCAAAAGCCTACTCCCAACCTGCTTGCAATCGGGAAGGTGGCACGCCAAAGGCTTGACAGCCTGCCCTGAGGAGGCACGACGTGAGGGATGAGGGACGATGTAAATTAGCATTGAGGAATATCAAGTAAGCCTCAATCAACCATTTACAATTTACATCTGGATTACGCTTAACTGTGACCCCTCTACAGTTTTTTCCACCTCAATTCGCGTTGGAAAAACATCCTTTAATTCCTCCAGGTGGGTGATCACCAATATCTTCTCAAAATCACCCTGAACCAGGTTGATCGCTTCCACCAAGCGCTGCCTGCCCTGCGCATCCTGGCTGCCAAAACCTTCATCAATGACCAGGGTCTGCAAACGAGCGCCCGCCCTTCGGGCTAAAACCTGTGAAAGCGCCAGCCGAATCGAAAAGTTGATTCTGAAGGCTTCACCTCCCGAGTACATTTCATAATCCCTGATTCCATCACTGTCGCTGATGACGATATCCAGGGTTTCCTTTTTATCTTCGCGATTGGCATCCTTATATTCTCGCTGGGTCATAAAGTGAAACGACATCCTGCCATTGGTCAGGCGGTCCAGAAGGTCATTGGTGGTTTCTTCAATTTCCGGCAAGGCTTGCTCGATTAACAACGCAGGCACACCATCCTTACCAAAGGCGCGCTCGAGCTGCTTCAAGTCAGCAATGCGGTGCGTTTGCTGTTCACGCTCTTCAAGTAAACCCGCTTTCCTCTCCTCCTGTTGCGTCAGCACCCTGACTCTCGCCTCAGCATAGCCAACCTCTTTGCTGAGCGAATTTTCCTGTTCCTGAATATCATATAGGTCCGATTCTGCTTGTGCAAGATCAGGCAATCCCGATTCTGATGCAGCCAATTTCGCAACTGTCTCAGTAAATACAGAGCTGATCGTGTCCAGTTCTTTGCCCTTTTCTATTTTCTGTTTTTCAAGTTCACCAATTTCACGATCCATTTGCACAAGCGATGCCCGAGCCTGGTTGACCTTCATCAGGGCTTCTTCTGTTTTTCGACCTGCCTTTTCAGCCTGACGCAATTTCTCATGGGCTTCCAAATCGTAACCCAATTTCTCAAGTTCTTTCTTGATCGCGTCCAGCTGCTGACGGGCTTCAAGGGCATAGGTGCCTTCCGATAGAATGCTCGTAATTTCATCCAAGCGCGGTGCTCTTTTTGCTTCCCAAGCTTTATGCTGCTCTTTCATGGCTGTTGTTCGATTCTGGAGTTGGTCAACCATTCGATTCGCTTCACGAAGCTCATTTTCTGCGTTCTTAAGGTCTGCCAGCGCTGCACCGATTTTGTTCAGTTCAGACTCAAAATTCCTCACAAGTTCGCTGTTCACACGATACCGCTCCCGCATGGTTTCAAGTTCTTTGCTCAATTCCTCAACCATCGCATCGCGGTCCGTTTTGCTCAGAGGTTTACCGCAGACCGGGCATGCCGCAGTGTCAGCATCTTTTAGCTGATCAATCCGGGTGCCCAGTTTTTTCCCTTCCTCAGCAAGACGTGGATTTTCAGCTTTGGCATCCGCAAATTCTGTTTGCAATCGCAAAAGGGTATCGTTTAACTCTGCTCGACGATCAATTTTTGCTTGGGCTTTTTCAATTGCCTCCCGGGCAGTAATCAGCTGTTTTTCATTGGCTTCCATTTCAAGAAGACTTCGCTCTATTTCCGCCTTTTGCCCTACCAGGGTAAGTTTTTCCTGTTCAAGGCGCGCTTCTTCTGCATGAATGATCTTTAAAGGCTCCTGCCTCAGAATCTCATGCTGTCGGTAGGTTTCAGCCATTTCATCCATCGCGCCTAGCTCAGCACGATCGGTTTGCCAGTCACGATAGGCTTTTTCAATCGTTTCAGCCTCTTCCATGATCGCCACATAGTCCGCCTTTTCTTCAAGGCGGTCATTGAGCGTTGTGATGATCCGGTCATTATCACGCTGGGTACTTTCCAGCTGAGATCGCAAAGATTCCACCATCTTACGCTGCTCTTGCAGGGAAGCATGCAATCGTTGAACATTTTCACAGATTTTTGCCTGCGATTTTCGCTGCTCGGTCAGATTTGCCAGCCGTATTTGCAACTCCTCCAGCCTGGCTTTTCGCTCAGGACCCTCATCCAGTTCACCCTGGATCTCACTCAGGCGTCCGTCTAACTCCCTGACTTCTCTTTCGACATCCCGCCTGCGCAAACTGGCAGCTTCCCGATAAGCTTCCCACACTTCCAGACCCAATATGTTGCCGAGGATCCGTTTCCGTTCCGCCGGTCGTGCCATAGCAAATTGGTCAGCCTTACCCTGCAGGAAAAAGGACGCATTAGTGAAGGTTTCATAATCCATCTGCAGGATATCCACGATTTTTTGATCCGTTTCCCTCAGTGTACGCTCGGTCAAGGGGTTCCAATGCGGCTGTTCGCCTTCGTCTTCTGAACGAATAAACAGCTCCACAGAGGAAGTTTTCCCGTGTGGATTGCTGCGTTGAACCCGGTAACGATTGCCTTCATAATCAAAATCAAGGGTCACCTCCGCAGCCTTCACCGAAGGATGGGTATTGATCACCGATTCATCCCGTTTGCGCGCCTGACCAAACAAAGCCCAGGTGATGGCGTCCAGCAGCGAACTTTTACCAGCACCATTCTGCCCAGAAATGCAGGCTAAATTGATACCGGTAAAATCCAATTCAACCGGTTGACGATAAGAAAGAAAACCTTCAATTCTCAATTTTACAGGGATCATCTTAGAAACCTAAATCTTTCATAATCGATTCCGTACTGCGCCGGGATTTCTTTTCCAGGAGCTCATCCCAAAAGGCATCATCATAACGCCGTGAGCGCACCAAAATCGGCATGGGAACGCCCCAACCCAACATCAGCACCTCTTCTTTGGGCTGCAGGCGGGCAAGCATCCCCCTCAAAGCCTCCCGTCCCGCCAACCCCGTCAATACAGCCTGGATATCATCCGCATCGCCCAGCCAGCCTGTGATCCGGGTCCCCAGCTGGGACATGACCTCGTCATAAATTTGTGAGGGGCGCTGGTCAATGATCAACAGGGTCACATAATACTTGCGCATCTCACGGGCGATGGTGCTGAAGGTGGTCTGCGATGCCATTTCCCGGTTGAGGAGTTTATGCGCTTCTTCCACAACAATTACCAATTGACGCGGCTCTGCTGCACCAGCGTGCCCGCTGCGGAATCGATTGGTGCGCTCCTCCCACTCACCCCGGATTCGGCGTGTGAGCAGGTTGGAGACAAATAAATAATCTAGATCGGTTTCATGGTTCCCAAAGGACAGGACAACATGCTGCCCACTATCCAGGTTGGAAATAACCTGGGTAAGTGCATCTGCAGGTGGGTTTTCCACGATGTAAGGTGCATTGAATAAACGCCCTAGCTTGGAATGTAAAGCCTCTGCTGCCCCCGGGTGCACACCAGCCCCTTCCGCCCAGGCAGCCACGCTATCGGGTGCCGGGACTCGCTTGTTTGATTCTTCATCTGTCTCATACGCATTCACCCGCATATGTTTAAATTCATGGAACCAGCGATCATAACCAAAGCTAACCCGGAGCGCTTCAAGCGTGGCAGGTGTGGTCTCACGTAAGTTCAGTTCCTGGGAAAGCATCAAGATATCTTCCGGTCGAATATCCGATTCTGCAATCTCAAGGTTATAGTCCGGGTTCATCCCGCGAATGCTTGCGCCTCTCCCCAGCCCCACCATGCGCACCTTGGTGGGAAATTTACCGCGCAAGCCCGGCACACGCAAGCCCGTATCCGAAGCCGTATCATCGGGACCGTATTCGTTGTGCATATCAAAGATCAGCACAGAGGTCTTATCCCGTTTGATCAGCCCTGCCAGAATCACGCGGGTCAAGAAAGATTTACCGGTGCCGGTCGCGCCAAATATCCCCGCAGAACGCTGCACTAGATTATCAAGGTCTACACACACAGGATGTCCGCCTTCGATGGTATCCCCAATCCGAAAGAATCCTTCTTTACCTTCCTTGCCAAAGATCTCGGCGATGTCCTCTGCACGTGCCAGCCGTACCTGGGCATGATGCTGTGGAACAGTCTTCACCGGTTCCGGACGGATTTGTTTATCCAACACCTTTTGAAACCAGGCATCATATCCTGGATCATCGGGTGCAGGCCCCTGTTCCATCATCAATGCAGGCATCAACTCCAGGTTGGTAAAAAGGGTTTGACCGTGGAGCAGCTTTGCCAATTCAGCAGGGAGCCGGGTTTCCGATGATTCATCTGCAAAGCGCGGATCGGTTGACCCCAACAGCAAATCGGTGACCAGACCATAAAACAACCAGCCGCCGCTTTCAACCACCATAAACGCCCCCTCCTGAACCGTTTGCGCAGGCACGTTCAACCGCACCTGGAGGTTGGCTTTCAACCCGCCGCCAATGATATAGCCAATTGGACCGGTTTTGATCTCTGGTTCCATTTCCATATTTTCACTCATCATTTCTCATTTTGTATATTAAATATCACTGACCGCACTCAAAACACGGTTGAGCTGCTGGTAATCATCGCGCATTAAGATGATCAATTCTTGGAGGGCGTTCTGATACCAATCCCTGTTCCCAACAGCATTATGGGCTTCACGGGCGGACATCAAATGTGCTGCCAGAAGTTCTTCGATGGGTTTATCCATCACCCGCAGGATATGACGGAGATATCCGAACCGGCCGGCACCCGTGAAGTGCACAACCTCCTCCAGCGTGCATAAATAAATGGCATCCAGGCTCAGCGGTGGTCGTGGGGGCAGAAGGTGAAATACTCTTCCGCCCTGTTCATATCCCAATGCCAGAACCGCAATCTCAACCGGTACATTGCGGTTCTCCCGGTTGTCCTGCAAAACCTCTTCGGGGACGTCCTGCGCTGTGATCAATTGTCGGACCAGCCCATCATCTTCGATGTGAATGTCGTAGATCAATCCAAACACCTGGTGATCTGGTACCAAAGGCACCCTGACCATTGCACCGAAATGGGGTTCATTGAGTTGATTTACCCGGCATCCGACCACAAAACCAGCCGTCCCGGATCGCAATAACCGCCCAATTTGAATTGCTTGTATCACTGGTACCTCGTTTTCTTGGTATCTAAGTCCTTATGATATTGTTTATAAGATTTCTCATCCACCGGTATGCCCCTCCGGTTGAATTCTGCTACAATCATCTCCTCCACATGCTGGTGCTCTGGCATGGTCACCACCGCCACTTCATGGGCTCGATGCAGGATATAGGGATAAGGTCGTGTACCCAGGATGGCGGCCTGCTCAGTAAGCACAGCTTGCAGCAAACCAACTTTTTCTCGATCCCATGCTACCCACCCGGGTATCTCAACCCTGGCGAGATGCGGTTTCCCAGGTTTGCCTACGTTCAAATAAAAGAAATGCGGCATCAGGTCTTTACCAAAACGCAACGCATTCCGTGAGTAAATCATGAAGATCGCTGAGCGATCACCGGGGGCTTTGAGCAAATCCTGCACCAATGAGACATCACTCACCCCGGAAAAACGCCGACCACCATGGTTGTATTCCCGCAGGTCATCATCAGAAAGCTGAACCAGTTCCAGCAGTCTGCCGATCAGATCGCTGCCGGGTTTATCGACATAGCCAATCGTCATCAAACCGAGATCTCGCAAGCTTCCCAACACCTCGAGGTAATGATCCAATGTGCGCGCAAATTCCACAGATTCCTGTGGTTCCTGGAAAAGTTCCAAAGGACCATCTGTCATCGAAATGGCTGGAAGCTCAAACGCACCGGCAAATTCCGCAAGCGCTTCACGCTCACGCAAATCGCGCTTGAGGGCGACCATCCCTTCGGAGATCATCCATCCACTGGGCTGAAAAAGCGAATCATAATCCAGAAGATGGCTTTGGGTATAAATCTCAGGTACCTTACCCGATCCACACACCATCTTGACCACGCCGACATTAATCACGCAAAACGCCACCCGGGCATGCCGACTGGGGTTAATTTGTGAGCCATCCGCTGCCAAAACCGTAACTCTTTGGGGCAGGTCGGGCTTGGGTCCGACGAAATCAAGGCTTTCATCCTGGGGCACTGCACACCGCAGATTCGGCACACGCGATGCAGCCCGATCAACACCTTCACGCAATTCATCCAGGCGAGCGGCATAACCCTCCATCAAATTGAAGAGCTCTTGCTGGCGGTGGGTGATCACTTGCTGACGGGCATTTGCCTGGGCGCTGAAGTCTTTGAGTTTGCGTTGGATATCAAGCAGGTTGACGGGCATGATTCCCTCTGAAAGATTCGAACATATGTTTTATTATTTTACAAGGTTTTGCCTTTACTGGCAAGGCACAAACTGATTATAACGGACATTATCCGGACGAATAAATGTTGACATTGTAAATTTTACAAGACGAAACTCATAACACGGAAAGAAAATAATTTTAAGAGGATTATTCCAATCACGCTCGCATATAATCCCGAATAAATCATCTCCTATTCCCTACTCCCTATTTCCTACTCCCTACTCGTCACTCTCAATTGACAGCCCACGCCATCATAGATATACTTATGACTAATAAATACAACCTTCGGGGCAGGGTGCGGGTCGCAGACCCAATTCCCGACCGGTGGTAGTCCCAGTTTCTGGGAGAGCCCACGAGCACAAAAGCGTGCATGAACCGGTGAGATTCCGGTGCCGGCGGTTACAGTCCGAATGAGAGAAGGTTAGCCTATCCAGGAAACGAACATGCCCCGAATTTTTGCTCGGGGTATTTTTTATGACCGAAGATGAAAATTTGATACCCAAACCCAAAACGCCCCCAGTTAATCGCGACCTTTTACTGGTGATCTCGCTGGTGATAGGTCTCCTGATTTGGCACATGCTGGCGAGTCTGCTGGATCTGCCTGCCTTTATTCTGCCCGGTCCAATTCTGGTATGGCAGCGCTTTAAAGTCTCCCTTTTGCAAGGTCAGCTCCTGTATCACACCTCGGTGACTCTTGTTGAAGTGTTAGCGGGATTGTCCCTCGGAGGGATAGCGGCGACCATTCTCGGCTATCTCCTCTCAAAATCACCGGCTTTCGAAAAAATGATCTCGCCTTACCTGGTTGCCAGCCAATCCCTGCCGATCGTCGCCATCGCACCCTTATTGATCATCTGGTTTGGCCCAGGAACCTTCTCAAAAATCTTAATTTGCAGTTTGACCGTGTTCTTTCCTGTTTTGATCAATACTGTTGTTGGGTTGCGAGAAGTCCCTCAGGATCTTCGTGATCTGATGCGTTCGTTACGCGCAGGTTGGGCACAGACCTTCTGGAAACTTGAAGTCCCTGCTGCGCTGCCAATCTTTTTAGGCGGTCTCAGGGTTGGCGCGACCCTGTCCGTGATTGGGGCAGTCGTTGGTGAACTGGTTGGCGCAGACCGCGGTTTGGGTTTTCTGATCAATGTTGGGCGCGGTCAGTATGATACCGCTTTGGTGTTTGTGGCAATCCTGACATTAATGCTCATGGCAATTTGCCTTTACGGACTGGTGTTATTGATTGAGACTCGGCTTTTATCATGGCAATCCTGGCGCCAAAAGTCAGGTTAAGTATTCATTTATGGAGGATGTTCGTATGTTTAAGAAATATTGGGGATCATTTTTTGTGGTGTTGATCATTATCAGCGTCATACTCGGCAGCTGCCAGGTGGCAGGGAACAAAGAGGAACAAGAAGTTCGAACCACTCGCTTGACAATGGGTTATATTCCCAATATACAATTTGCACCCATTTATGTTGCGATCGAAAGGGGTTATTTCAGGGAATCAGGATTTGAATTGGATCTTGAGTATGGTAATGAGGCAGATGCCGTGGCATTGATCGGCGCGGGCGAGCAAACCTTTGCCATTGCCAGCGGCGAACAGGTCTTGCTGGCACGTGCTCAGGGCTTACCCATCACTTATGTTGCAGCCTGGTACCGTGACTATCCTGTCGGTGTCGTTGCCATGGAAGGGGCACAGATCACGGAACCTGAAGCGATGAGGGGAAAGACGATTGGCATTCCAGGTCTGTACGGTGCCAGTTATATTGGTTTCAAAGCGCTGCTCAACAAAAGCGGGCTCACCGAAGAGGATATCAACCTGCTTTCAATTGGTTTTAACCAGGTGGAAGCGCTGGTCTCGGAACAGGTGGAAGCCAGTGTGATCTACATTGCCAATGAGCCGGCTGTCCTCCGATCCATGGGTTATGATGTGTCTTTGATCAAAGTCGCAGATTATTTGCAGTTGGTGGGAAATGGCCTGATCACTAACCAAGAAACAATTGAGAATGAGCCCGAAATGGTGACTGCCTTTGTTGACGCGCTTCTAAAAGGCATCAATGACACCATAGCGGATCCTGAAGACGCTTATGAGATCAGCAAGAAATATGTCGAAAATCTGGCTGACGCAGACAGCGCCTTACAGAAAGAGATATTAAAGGAATCCATCAAGCTCTACCAACAAGAATTCCCTGGCTTCAGCGAAACGGCTGGATGGGAAAATATGCAGCAGGTGCTTCTGGAGATGGGATTGATGGAAGAGCCCCTCAACCTTGAAGAGGTATACACCAATGAGCTCCTCCCCTGAGCCCATCCTGAGCGTTAGCAACCTGGGCGTTATTTTCAGTGATGCCAGCGGAACAGTCCACGCGCTGGGGGATCTCTCTTTCAATATTACAGAAAACGAATTTGCCTGCCTGATCGGCCCTTCCGGCAGCGGTAAAAGCACATTGCTCCGCGTGTTGGCTGGCCTGGTCAATCCCACCCATGGTTCATACCATTACCATGATCATCGCGACCGTGTTGGTTTGGTTTTTCAGAAACCTAACTTGATGCCATGGCGGCGTGTGATTGAGAATATCGCCCTGCCGCTTGAGCTGAACGGGACATCCGAGGATGAAATCAGGCAGAGGGCGATGGAACTGATCAAACTGGTCAGATTGGAAGGGTTTGAGAACGCTTATCCTCGCGATCTTTCAGGTGGGATGGCACAGCGTGTGGCGATTGCCCGGTCATTGATCCAGGATCCTGACATCCTGCTGCTGGATGAACCCTTTGGCTCCCTTGATGCGTTGACTCGGGAAGACATGGGAGAAGAGCTATTACAGATCTGGCAAGCGCGCCGTAAAACTGTTTTGATGGTGACGCACTCGATATCAGAAGCGATTTACCTATCCGATAAAGTCATGGTGCTCTCTCAGCGTCCAGGGAAAATCGAGCTGGAGCTGCCGGTCGACCTCCCGCGCCCCCGTACCCCCGAGATGCGTTATTCACCCGATTTCAGTCGGTTAGCTCAAACCCTGCGAGACAAATTACGCTAATTCCCCCACATAACAGCGGGTTGGATTAATCGCTTTCCTCCGCAAGATCGTTCATTTTTACAAAACTGGGCGCCAGAACAGGATATAACCCGCGGAAAAGCGGATAGGCCTGTTCATAAACCGCCGATGCCCTTGCATCAGGTACCGTCAAGCCTGTTCTGGAAATGGTCATCTGGCATGCAGTCGGAACATCCTTCCAATTTCCGCTGCCAACGCCCGCCAGGAGCGCGGCACCAAAGGCAGCACCTTCAGTGGTGTTGACGGTGACAAGCTCAGTATTCAAAACAGAAGCCATGATTTCGCGCCAAATCTGATTCTTCATACCGCCACCTGAAACACGAACTTCTTTGATCTCTTCTAATCCTGAGGACTGAATCAGAAAGAAGATGTCCTTGAAGGCATAGGAAACACCTTCCAAGAGTGCCCGGGTCATATGGGCTCTTTCGTGGCGGACAGATAAGCCAATCCAGCCGGCGCGAGCCAGGGGATCAGGATGCGGTGTGCGTTCCCCACTCAAATAGGGCAGGAATTGCAAACCCTCGCACCCAACCGGGGCTGATTCTGCTTCCTGAACCAATGTATCAAAATCCAATTCAGGTGCCAGTTTATCCCGGTACCACTGCAAACTGCCTGCCGCAGAGAGCATCACGCCCATAAAGTGCCACAATCCCGGCACAGCATGGCAAAACGCATGCAGCCGCCCCTCTGGTTCAATCAGTCCTGACGGTGTCGGCGCAAACACAACACCGCTTGTGCCAACGGTAAGCCCAATTATCCCGGACTCCACAGCACCCATACCAACCGCCTGGGCTGCCTGGTCACCGCCGCCTGCCGTGATGGGTGTGCCCGCCTTCAAACCCGTTTTTTCAGCAGCCTCCTGGGTGAGTGTCCCCGTAAATTCTGGTCCTTCAAATGTAGGCGGCAGCCAATCGGGATTGATTTCTAATGCTCTAACCAAGGATGTTGACCAGTCTCGGGATTTCAAATCGAATAAAACGGTGCCCGATCCCCCGGCTTTATCCATTGCAAAGCCTCCGGAGAGCCGATAACGGATGTAATCCTTGGGCAGAAGAATATGTCTGATCTTTTTATAGACTTCCGGCTCGTTCTCCTTAACCCACAGGATCTTGGAGGCAGTGAAACCTGTCAGGCTGACATTGCCGGTCGTTTTGATAAAGTTCTCTTTTCCAATCTTTCGGTGAATCTCATCGCACTGCGCCTGAGTGCGTTGATCATTCCATAAAATTGCGGGGCGTAAAACTTGACCGGCTTCATCCAATAAAACCAGCCCATGCATCTGACCTGTAAGGCCAACAGCTCCGATGGATGCATTGTCAATACCTGCCTTTAGGATCACAGCTTGAATGCTTTTTGAAGTGGCGTCCCACCATTCACGCGGATCTTGTTCTGACCACAGTGGTTTGGGTGATTGCAAGGTATGCGGTGAAGATGCAACGCCAACAATCTCACCCTTTTCATTGATCAACAGGGCTTTGCTGCTGGTCGTTGAAACATCAATGCCAAGAAAATACATCGTGACCTCTCTTATTTTAAATATCTATTTTATGATCACCGGGCAGTTGAAAACACGTTCGGTGACTTTCATCTCACTTGGACCTATAACTTCAAATTCTCCATCCAATTGAATGTCTTCTGAAGAGCTTCCAACCATTACCTTAATGGTACCTGCTTCGAGAACCAAATTTAGATCCCGATTGTAAAAAGCACATTGATCTACCTTCATTTGGAAGGTCACCCGCTTAGATTCTCCTGGTGCCAGCCCCAATCGATGATATCCCTTGAGCTCCTTTGAAGGACGAGGTGAGGATGCAAATGGATCATGGATGTACAGTTGCACAACTTCCTCGCCTGCAAAATCACCCGTGTTCTTCAATGTGAAGGAGATCTCAATTGTCTCACCAAGGGTCCCTTTACCCGGTGAAATTTCAAGATCTTTATATTCAAAGGATGTATAGCTCAAACCATGTCCAAAGGGAAACAGAGGTGCCACATCACTATCGACATATTCACCATACCAGTGTGATCTTTTGCCGGCTGGCTTTGCATGATAAACAAGCGGCAGCTGACCGACTGATCGCGGAAATGTGATTGGTAATTTTCCCCCTGGATTAACAGTACCAAAGATCACATCAGCGACCGCATTTCCCCCCTCCTCGCCGGGTAGCCAGGCTTCCACGATGGCGTCAACCCGCTCTGCCAGCCATGGGATGGCATAAGGACGCCCATTGACCAGCACCAACACCACGGGTTTCTGTGTGTCGAGAATGGCTTTTGCCAATGGCTCTTGCCCACCTGGCAGTTTCAGATCACAACTGTCACGTGTTTCACCTGTGGTACACTGTGGCACCAAACCCGAACGATCGCCCAAAACCAATACAACAACATCCGATTCCAAAGCTGCATCGACTGCTTCTTTGATTAGAGTCTGATCCTCATCCTGATGGTTGCATCCCTGTGCATATAAAATATTGGTTTGTGAAGATACAGCCCTTTTAATCCCTTCCAAAATGGTTACAATTCGAATTTCATGATCAGATAACCCATCGAGAAAATTTTGTGTAAAAGAATGGTTTGATGGAGCCTGGAGCATCACCAATTCACGCATTGCTTGATAGGAATAATCTCCCAGCTGGCAGCGACCAGAATCAGCATTCGGTCCAATCACCGCAATCTTCTTGATTGCCTTATTTAGGGGCAGAATGGCATCATTTTTGAGCAATACCATGCTCTTTGCAGCGATTTCACGCGCCAACTGGCGCTGATCTGGTGTTTCAAAAACCTCCAGTACGGTTTTTTCATCCACAAACGGATCATCAAACAATCCGAGGTCAAATTTTGTTTTGAGATGGTTGCTCACCGCGCGATCGATATCTTCAATGCCAACTTTGCCTTGCTCTAGGGCATTTTTAAGCGGATCAGCATAGCAGACACTGGTAGGAAGTTCAACATCAATCCCTGCAGATAACCCCATGGCGGCTGCATCCGTATAATTTTGCGCAATACAATGGAAATCGGTCAGCATGGTCAATGTTTCATAATCAGAAACAATAAGCCCTTCAAAACCAAGCTCATCACGCAGAATATCTTTAAGAATGCGCCTGGAGGCACCAACAACCTCACCATCAATTTCAGGATAGGCGTTCATGACAGATGCCAGGTCAGCCTCGCGAATTGCTGCCTGAAACGGCATGAGGTAAATATTATAAATTTCTCCCATGCCAATATGAACAGGGGCACAGTTCAATCCTCCTTGTGAAAGACTGTGCCCGAAGAAATGTTTGCCTGTTGCAACCACACCCTTGGATAAATTTGATGATTGTAACCCTCGTATGTAGGCTGTACCGAAATGACTTACCAAAACCGGGTCTTCCCCAAAGGTTTCCTCAATACGACCCCAACGGGGATCAGCAGCAACATCAAGAACAGGACCCAAACCCTGCCTTGCACCAATTGCCATAAACTGATGCCGAATTTCCGCTGCCATTTTATTGGCCAATTCAGGCTGAAAGGTGCTTGCCAAGCCGAGCATCTGAGGATACATGGTTCCGCCCAAAACCATCGCCCCCAAACAGCATTCCTCATGGATCAAAGCAGGGATCTTCAGACGGGTCTCATCGATTAATTTCTTCTGGAGTTGATTGGCTGTTTGGGCAGCTCGTTTAGGGTCCAGCGTTGAGGCTCCACCCAAACGAGTGATCTGCCCAATCCCATTATTAAGCTTATGTTGCACTTTTCCCCAATCCAGGACGCCATCGGTTTGAAGCTCATAAATCCACAGCGATTCAATCTGAGCGATCTTCTCATCCAATGTCATTATTGAGACCAACGCTTCTGCGCGTTTTTGGCTTTTATCAGACATCTATTTCCCTTATCCCTTCATTGAGAGCACTTAATTTTATTTTTTATGAATAGTCGAGCCTGCCAGAGATTCTTTAGCGTAAACCTAACAACAATTCAATGGTTAGCTGGTCCAACCGTTCATACTTTAGTCCGCGTCTCCCCAACGCAATCCGATCGAATTCAGCATCCTTCAACGCGTTGGCTTTTTCTGAAGAATATTTTCCGAAATACGGGCGCATTGATCCATCATCTGCATGAATTTCTGCCAGCAGCGCCTGGATTTCTTTGTCCTCGTTCCATTTTTCAGCTTTTTCTTTGAGGATCAAGTAGGTGCGCATACAACCTTTGGCAAAGTCTTTTACGCCTTCATAATCTTCAGTTCGGTAGGCGTGGGCATCATAATGCCGCATCCCCTGATAGTTCACATCCTCCAGGAATTTGACTAAGTAGAATGCTGCCTTGATATCGCGTGAACCAAAGCGTAAATCCTGATCATAACGCCCCGGATACTGGTCATTCAGATCAATGTGGAACAGCTTGCCCGCTTCCCATGCCTGGGCTACGCCGTGCATAAAGTTGATGCCCGCCATATGTTCGTGGGCGACTTCAGGGTTAACGCCGACCATTTCCGGGTGATCGAGGGTTTCAATGAAGGCCAGCATGTGTCCTGTTGTCGGATTATACAGGTCACCGCGCGGTTCATTGGGTTTCGCCTCCAAAGCAAATTTCAGATCGTAGCCCTGGTCAAGGGCATATTCACAGAAGAAATTCATTGCCTCCCGGTTTCGTTTGATCGCATCGACGGCACTTTTGCTGGAATCCGTCTCTGTTCCCTCGCGTCCACCCCAAAAGACATAAACTTTTGCACCGAATTCAACCCCCAAATCAATTGCTTTCAATGTCTTTTGCATGGCATAGGCGCGCACTTTCGGATCGTTGGCAGTAAAAGCACCATCTTTAAAAGCGGGATCATAAAACAAATTGGTGGTTGCCATCGGTACTTTCAGTCCAGTTTCATCAAGCGCTTTGCGAAAGCTTTTCTTGATTTCCTGTGCTTCTTCTGGTGTGGCATCAATCGGGATCAGATCATTATCGTGAAAATTGACCCCATACGCACCAACCTCAGCCAAAAGATAGACCAACTCAGCCGGAGACATGGGTTCCCTGACGGGTGCCCCAAAAGGATCGCGTCCAAGGCTGCCAACAGTCCACAGTCCAAAAGTAAATTTATGTTCGGGGCGAGGAGTATAGTTGTCCATTTTAATTTCCTTTTCAATAGTTAATAGAGATGGATCGAATGTCATGGAACTATTCTAATTTACAAATAAAAATTACTGAGAATAATTCCTTTAAAATACATAACAATGATGTTTATCCCTTGACTGAGCCTGCGGTTATGCCTGAGACAATTTGTTTCTCTGCGAAGAAATAAAAAATGACTGTTGGGGCTGCGGATAGGACCACAAAGGCGGAGATCAATGCCAGGTCCTGGCTCCATTGTCCCTGGAATTGCATCGTTCCCAAGGGAAGCGTCCAAAGTTCATTGGATCTCAGTACAATAAGTGGAACAAGCAGATCATTCCAACTGGCGATGACAATCAGAGAGGCGACGGCAGCCAGAGCTGGCTTTACCAATGGGAGCATGATGCGCCTGAAGAAATCAAAGTTCGTACAGCCGTCAATATAGGCGGCGTCTTGAATCTCGGTTGGCACGGAAGTGAAGAAGCTGCTCAGGATCATGATATTGCCGGACAACTGAAAAGCAATCTGTACCATGATCACACCCATCAAGCTGTCAACTAAGTTAAAACCCAATTTATCAAGTTGAATCAAAACAAGATAAACCGGAAGGATGGCGACATTGATCGGGAACATCATCCCAATGGTGAACAGGTTGAAAACAAAATTCTTCCCGCGGAACTGCAATCGGGCGAGGACAAAGGAGACCATGGCGCTTATCAGAACGGTGCCTGATGTGGTAATGATCATTACAAAGACGCTGTTCTTCATCAGGTTCCAAAACGTGGGCGTAGTGATAATGCTGATGAGGTTGTCCCAATGTGGGGGATTGGGAATGGTATAAGGCTCCGAGTACATTTGTCCGGTGGTTTTTAGGCTGCCAAAGAGAAGAATTACGATAGGTACGAAGATAAGTATTGTGGCAATAATCAACACGAGATACTGGAAAAACCTTGATATTGCTTTCCTGGTTGAGTCGGATGAGATGATGTTTCTTTTCATACCAATATCCTTTTTAAAGGCCAGTAAGATAATCTGGTTGACGGGTCAATCTCTGATAAAGCAGCGAGAAGATCAGGCAGAAAAGGAACATAATAATGGCGACAGCGGACCCATAACCAAGTTGATGCCTGACGATACCATATCGGTACATATAAGTCGCCATGGTTTCACTGGCGTTGACGGGGCCACCACCGGTCATCACCCAGATAATGGTAAACTGCTGGATCGAACCCAGAACGGACATGTAGACGGATGTTCTTATCGTTTTGCTCAAGAGGGGCAGGGTAAGATAGAAAAAATTCTGAAAACTATTTGCGCCATCCATCCGTGCAGCCTCTTCGAGTTCCAAGGGAATGTTTTGTATACCGGTTAAAAATAACAACATATGAAACCCGAAATATTTCCATGTCAAGACAAAGAACACTGACATTAGGACAACTTTCGAGTCCGCCAACCAGCCAATAGGATTAAAACCAAGCAGCACTACGACTGCATTGAGCAGTCCCCGATCTGGATTAGCATTAAAAAGCAGCGTCCACATGATGGCTGTATTGACTTCCGAGATGACATAAGGCAAAAAGAACATCGTTCGAAACAGGTTGCGTCCAGGAAGATCGCGACCGACTAAAACGGATAAAACCAATGCGAGCGGTAGTTGCAAACCTAATGAAAGAATAATAATAATAAAAACATTTAACATTGATTTCAAGAATACTTTATCTGTAAAAATCTTTTTATAATTTCCCAATCCGATATTATTCGTAGCGGGTCCCAAACCATTCCAATCAAAGGTGCTGAAATAGATTGAACGGAAAATGGGATAAACCACAAAGAGTAAGAAGAGGACCAGGGCAGGTAAAAGGAAGAGGAAAATAAATAACCCTGCTCTTCTTCGGTGTCTCGGGGTTGGGGACTTATCAGATTTAAAATTCAATTTTGAGGCATTGAGAAATTCCATTACGATTTCTTTCTTAGCGTCAATGATTCAGGATCAACAATGAAATTAACGAGTTTATCCAAGAAAAAGTGCATTATTAGTTTGAATCAATACTGGTCCCATTCAGGAAGAAACAATTTAATTAAGAATTGATTGACAGGTGTGAGTGCGGTTAATAAAACCTCCTCACACCTGTCAAAATTAGAAATGTTTATTGTTCAGCAGCGACATTTGCTATTTCTTGCGCGACCTCTTCAGGCGTTGCGGTTTGGGCATAGAGCTTTGCCGTCGCATCATTGATAGTTCCTGCTAAGACGGGGGGCAAGATCTGATCGTAGTAGAGTTGGAAATATTCAGCGGCAGCGAAGCCTTCCTGTACAAGCAGCATGTTGGGATCGGTCAAACCGACCTCAGCACCATTGACAACGGGGATACCGGTGCCGGACGCAGCAATAATTGTCTGATTTTCCACGTTGGTTAGATATTTCACAAACTCAACAGCTTCAGGTTCAGCGTCTTTACCAACAGCAAATCCATTGCCACCACCCATGGCATCGGTGACAACGCCAGCGCCGCCCTCAACTGCCGGGAAGTTAAACATACCCAGGTTGGCAACACCTACGCCATCAGCACTGTTTGCAGCCTGAACAGATGGGCTCCACTGTCCACCAATGAGAATAGCAGCTTCGCCATTACCGAAGGTTGCCTGCATTTCATCATGGTTTGCGCCCAGGAAACCAGGTTGGAACGGTTCCATTTCAATGAGTCTCATAAGTTCCTCACCAGCTTGAACAAATGCTGGATCGGCAAAAGATCCAGAACCATCAGCAGCAGCGTTAAAAGCCGCTTCGCCACCAATACGGGTTACCAGGTACGACCAAATGTGCATACCTGTCCATGTATCTTTTTCTCCTAATGCAATTGGTGTAATACCAGCATCTTTCAAGAGCTGCACATCGGTTAAGAATTCCTCCCAGGTTACAGGTGGCGCTTCAATGCCAGCTTGTTCAAAAAGGTCCTTATTGTACCAGCAGCTTACCATACCCATATCCCAGGGCACGCCGTAGTTTTTGCCGTCTAAACTGAAAACAGCCAAGGCGCCAGGAGCGAAACTATTGCGCCATGCGCCACCATCGGCATCCAAGGCTTCTGTGATGTCCAGTAAGAGGCCAGCCTCAGCCTGCTCAGCCAATCCAGAGCCGCCCCAGCTTTGGAAGATATCGGGCACTTCGCCGGATTGTAGATCAGTATTGAGTTTGGTCTTAAAGGCTTCATTTTCAAGCACAGTGATATTGATGGTCACATTCTCGTGCATTGCCATGAAGTCATCAGCCATTTTTTGCCAATCTGACAGGGCGGGATCTTTCGTTGAAATGTGCCACCATTCAATAACCACCTCTTCTTGTGGTTCTTCCACTTCTGGTTCTTCTACTTGTGGTTCTTCCACTTCTGGTTCTTCCACTTCTGGTTCTTCCACTTGCGGTTCTTCCACCTGCGGTTCAGTAACAGGTGTGCCGCAAGCGGTGAGTACAAAGGTTGCAATCAGCATTATGCTGATTATCGTAAAGAATTTTCGTAACATTTTGTTATCTCCTTCAAAAAATATTGTTGAATTGTTAACCTGAACAAATTTTGTCAATCATCTTATTATCCTATTTTCTCCAATGACACCTCCTAAGAAAAACTGGCTAATGGACAAGTAACCTACAGTGTCGGTGACTTTGCACACGACTCTCGAATGACCAGGTGCGTGGGTAATTCAATTCGGGTTTCTTTACTTTCGGCACCTTCAAGCATGCTGAGTAAAATCTGGGTGGCAACACGACCCATTTTTTCAAGCGGCTGGTTGATGGTTGTCAAGGAAGGTCGGATCAACGATGCTTGGGGAATATCGTCAAAGCCAACGATGGATATATCCTGCGGAACCCGTAAACCTCGGACTCGAACAGCATCCATGACGCCCATTGCCGTAACATCATTGGCTGCAAATATGGCAGTGGGGGGATCCGACAGGTCCAATAATGCTAAAGCGCCTTCATAGCCATCGGTTTGGGCAAAATCACCTTCATAGATCAATTCCGGTGCTTGGGCAAGGTGGTATGTTTTTAGTGCCGATTTGTAACCTGCCAGCCGATCCACAGCACATCCTAAATCCATGGAGCCTGTAATATGACCGATCCGTTTGTGGCCTAGTTCAATCAAGTATTCGGTTGCGTTATATCCGCCTGACCAATTCGTTGCGCCAACAGCAGGGCAGTCTTCATCATTCCCCCGGTGATCAATGAGCACAAATGGGAACCGGGGCTCTTTCATTGTCTCAATTAAATTCTGGGGTTCACGTGGTAACACCAACAACAGCCCATCCACCATGCCGCTTGCCAAATTGGCAACATAATTTGCCTCTTTGGTGGGTGTTCGGTGTGTGGTATAAACGATCAGATCCATATCCGCCATACTCAATTCTGCATCGATACCGCGGACAATTTCGCCGATATAGCCGGTTCCCATATCTGGCACCAAAACACCGATGCTGTTCGTTTTGCCCCCTGCCAGACTGCGTGCTTGCCGATTGGCAACATAATTTAACTTCTTTACGACATCCCAGACCTTTTCCCGAGTCTCTTTCTTGACATGAACATCATTATTGATCACACGGGAAACGGTCCCAAAAGAGACACCTGCCTCCTCTGCAACATCATGTATGGTGATTTTAGATTTTCTTTTTTTGCTCATCATGTAAACGCTTACAAAATCTATAAATATTTTTTTGAGATAATCTTAGAAAATTAGATTATTTGGCAGCTAACTCAGGTTAATTAATATGATTATTGCTATTTATTGTGAATAAATCAAAACCTTGTCCCTATATAAACATACTTCCCATATTTCATCGAACGAAATTTGGAAGCGCTTACATCACTATAATATCATTTTTATGATCAGGAGTCAAGATGTATTTTGTTAATAATTTAACAGGCTGCTGCTTCGTGTTTATGCAGGAATTTTCAACCCTAACCTTTTTCCTCATTATTCTTATGCCCAACAACAAATCATGTGAAATAATCATTCTCCATCATCAATAAAAATCGACTCTCAAGCAAAACCTCAAGAGTCAGCCGAATTTATTCAGATCGGTCTCCGTCCGCACCCCCTGATTCACTTACCATATTATAATTAACCATTATGAAACTATCGATTGAAGAAGTAGATCATATCGCCCAACTCGCACGTCTGACACTGACCGACGAAGAAAAGCACCAATTTGCAAACCAGCTTTCTGAAATTTTGGAATACGCTGCCCGGTTAACTGCGGTTGACACGGATCACATCCCGCCCACTGCGAGCATGCATGGCGATCAACTTCGTCTAAGAAAGGATATTCCCTCTCCCGGATTGTCGCACGAGACGATCCTTGAAAATGCCCCTGAAACCAAAGATGGGCAATTTAAAGTACCTCCGGTTTTTGGAAATTAAGATGCCTGATCTGACGACATTGACCCTTTGTCAATCCCTGGCAGGTCTCAAGCGACGCGATTTTTCAAGCCGTGAACTGGCTGAAGCATATCTCAGCTGCATTGAAGCGTTCGAACCAGAAATCCACGCCTTTATCACAACGCTGCCAGAACACACCCTGGCAGATGCAGACTCAGCTGATGACATTCGCCGCAGGCAGGCAGAAAACTGTCCCCCATTGACCGGCCTACCCATTGCGATTAAGGATCTCCTATGCATGGCTGGGTTTCGCTGCACCTGCGGTTCAAAAATTTTGGAGAGTTTTATCCCGCCCTTTACTGCAACGGCAGTTCAACACCTGCTGGATGCGGGCATGATCCCCCTGGGAAAAACCAATACCGATGAATTTGCGATGGGATCCTCAACCGAGAATTCCGCCTTTGGACCCACGCACAATCCCTGGCGCACGGACCGTGTCCCAGGGGGTTCAAGCGGTGGGAGCGCCGCTGCCGTGGCTGCACGCATGGCACCGGTTGCCATTGGAACGGATACTGGCGGCAGCGTCCGTCAACCCTGTGCCTTTTGCGGCACAACCGGCATCAAACCGACCTATGGCAGGATTTCTCGCTTTGGGCTTGTGGCTTATGGATCCTCACTGGATTCGGTGGGCGTGATCGGGCGAGATATCCCCGATATTTCCCTTCTATTTAAAACAATGGCAGGATTTGACCCCCTCGACGCCACCAGTGCAGACCGCCCCGTCCCAGAAATCACCCTGTCTGAATCATCCGATCTAAACGGTAAACGGATTGGCGTTCCCAAAGAATATTTCATCCCGGGGATGCAACCTGAAGTCGAAGCAGCCGTGCGCAAAGCCATCCAGCACTTGGAAGAACTTGGTTCAACGATCATTCCCATCAGCCTGCCCCACACCGATGAAGCGCTTCCCGTTTATTACCTGATCGCCCCTGCCGAAGCATCAGCCAACCTTGCCAGGTACGATGGCATCCGCTATGGACAACGTCTTGGGCAGGGTGACGATCTTTGGGAGATGGTTTCGAAAACTCGCGGCGAACTTCTGGGTGCAGAAGTGAAACGCCGCATCATGCTGGGTACCTATGCCCTGTCTGCCGGGTACTATGACGCCTATTATGGCAAAGCCCAAAAGGTGCGCACCCTTATCAAACAGGATTTCGACCTCGCATTTGAACAGGTGGATCTGATCGCAGCACCTGTCACCCCAACCACCGCCTTCAAACTTGGCGAGCACTCAAATGATCCTTTAGAAATGTATCTTCAGGACGTGTTCACCCTGCCTGCCAACCTGGCTGGCATTCCCGCTTTAGCTTTGCCGGTGGGATATGATCAGAACGGCCTGCCCATCGGCATGCAGTTGATGGGACCTTTTTTCAGTGAGGCAAAACTGTTTCAAACGGGTCACGCCTATCAAATGACAACAAAGTGGCATATACAATTGCCGCAAATGCCCATTCAAAAATCACAAGGAGCATTCTAATGTCCAAACCTCTTAAGATCGTTGTTCCCATGGCAGGCTTTGGCACCCGCCTGCGTCCTCTCACCTGGAACAAACCCAAACCGTTGGTTTCATTGGCAGGCGGCACGATTCTGGATCATGTGCTGAAAATGTTCCGGACCGTACCCGATTTTGATTCAGCCGAGTTCGTCTTCATCCTTGGTCCCACCATGGGAGAGCAGATAAAGGCACATGTTGCCGAAAATTACCCCAGTTGGCACGTGGATTACGCCATCCAGCCAGAAATGAAGGGTCAATCGGATGCCTTTTGGCAGGCACGCGAATACCTTCACGGACCGATGTTGATGTCCTTTTCTGATACCCTGATCGAAAATGATTTCTCCTTCCTGGCAGAAGAAGAAATGGACGCTGTCGCCTGGGTCAAAGCCGTCCCTGATCCGCGTCGGTTTGGTGTGGCAGAAGCGGATCTAAACGGAAGAGTATCGCGATTGGTGGAAAAACCGCAAGATTTGAGTAACAATCTTGCCGTTGTCGGCTGTTATTATTTTAAAGAAGCAGAGGACCTGATCTCCGCTATCGAAGAACAGATTCGGCGCAATGTTTCCCTCAAAGGTGAGTTTTACCTGGCAGATGCTGTGAATATCATGCTTGAACATGATTTGCAGATGCGAACGGAAAAAGTTGATGTTTGGCTGGATGCGGGGACAATGGAAGCCTTACTCGATACCAACCAGTATCTTCTCGAGCACGGCAGGGATAACAGTGACCAGCTTTCCCATCTTGATGATTCGATCATCCTCCCACCGGTGAACATTCACCCAGAAGCACGTATCAGCAGATCTATTTTGGGTCCAAATCTTTCCGTTGGCGCAAGCGCAGTTATTCACAACTGTGTTTTGAAGGATTCGATCATCGGTGACGGCGCACACATTACCAGTAGCATCCTGGAAGGCTCATTACTAGGCCATAATGTCACCGTTAACGGGCAGTCCGGAAAGGTCAACCTGGGCGATGATTCGTGGATCACAAGATGAACCCTGAGGTTGAATGTTACGCCGGCAGTGCCTACCCTGAAGCGCCGCGAGCTTTTACCTGGGAAGATCAGCGATATACTGTGATTGAGATCCTTCACCGATGGCGAACGCCTGAAGGTGTTGGCTTCCTGGTTAAATCGGAACCCGGTTCATCGTTCTTCGATCTCTTTTACCTTACCGAAGAAGATCGCTGGCAGATTCAGCCCGAAGGAAATATGATTATTAAAGAGCCTTCTCAAACCAAACCAAGCCATCAAGGAGATTAGATGCCCAAAAGCTATTTATCGGATGCAGTCCTTTCCCTGAAACCTTCAGGTATTCGCAAGTTTTTTGACATCGCTACAACCATGGAGGATGTTATTTCCCTTGGGATCGGTGAACCAGACTTCACAACACCTCAACCCATTATCGAGGCTGGAATACGATCGCTGCAGTTAGGAGAAACCCATTACACATCCAATCACGGGATCCTCGAACTTAGAAACGCCATAGCCGATGAACTCGAAAACCGCTATCATGTCCGCTATGATCCGGCAAGTGAGATCATCATTACTGTTGGCGTTTCCGAAGCTCTTTACCTCGCCTTTACAGCCATGCTCAACCCTGGAGATGAAGTCATCATCCCCACTCCCTGCTTTGTGTCTTACCAGGCAGAAGTCAGCCTGGCAGGCGGGAAACCTGTTGAAATCTTCACAACCATGGAAGATGATTTTCAACCCAACCCGGCTTTGATCGAGAAAGCGATCACGCCCAAAACCAAGGCGATCCTGATCGGTTATCCCAACAATCCCACGGGTGCTGTTGTCAGCAAGGAAAACCTCCAGTCAATCGCCGAAATTGCAGAAAAACACGACTTGATCGTCGTCTCTGATGAAATCTACGACAGGCTGGTCTACAATCATGACCATGTCTGTTTCCCGGCGCTTCCGGGCATGCAAGGACGTACCATTCTTATGGGCGGGTTTTCCAAGAGTTACGCCATGACTGGCTGGCGGATCGGTTACGCTGCCGGTCCGGCTGACTTGATCAAAGGTCTGGTCCGAATCCACCAATATTCGGTTATGTCCGCCCCAACCATCTCGCAATTTGCCGCCTTGGAAGCCCTTAAGAGCGGTGAGCCTTACGTCCAGAAGATGATCGCTGAATATGATCGCCGAAGAAAGCTGATCTATCATGGCATGAATGAAATTGGCTTGCCCACATTTGAGCCGCATGGGGCATTTTATGTCTTCCCCAGTGTGCATAATACCGGGCTTAGCGATGACGAATTTGCAGAGAGACTCCTCAATAAAGAGAAAGTTGCCGTTGTTCCTGGCTCTTCCTTTGGCGAATCAGGACGCGGGTTTGTGCGCTGTTCCTATGCCACAAGTTACGAATTGATCGAGAAAGCCCTGGAAAAGATCAATCATTTTGTAAAAAGGATCTGAGATTGATGTTTCAAAGGAAAGTTAAAACCATCAGAAAGCCCTCTAATTCATCATTTCAGGTAGAGATAATGATCGGCGGTTCTCTACCTGAGTGTTTACAATAAATGATAAAGAAAATATAACATGACTGGCTTATTGTGATCATTTAAGTGTTCCAGATTCTCCTACACATACTCCACCCAACAGGAAGTCCCTATGAAACCTGGCTACGCTGCAGATATCGGTCTTGAAGTACACGCAGAACTCCAAACACAATCCAAGATGTTCTGCGCATGTCCGGTTGTCGACCTGACACAGACCTCTCCCAACACAGCTGTGTGCCCAATCTGCGCAGGTATGCCCGGGACCCTGCCCGTCGTCAATGAACAGGCTGTTGCTATGGCATTAAAAGTTGCCCTTGCCCTGGATTGTGAGATCAATCCCATCAGCCAGTTTGCTCGAAAAAATTATTTTTACCCCGACCTGCCCAAAGGTTACCAGATCTCGCAATATGAACATCCGCTGGCTGAACAAGGCATTCTGCCTGTCCGAATGGAAGAAGGTTTTCTGTCAATCCGAATTCGACGGGTGCATCTTGAGGAAGATACAGCCAAGCTGACCCATTTTCACCCGGCTGAGGAGGAACCTTTTTCGCTGGTTGACCTAAACCGAGCGGGTATTCCGCTCCTGGAGATCGTCTCGGAACCGGACATGCATACCATTGAACAGGTTCTGGCATATACCCGTGCACTTCGCACACTGCTGCAATATTTGGAAGTCAATTCTGGTGATCTTGAAAAAGGTGTCATCCGGTTTGAAGCCAATGTCTCTGTCCGCCCAGCCAAGTCTAACCGTCTTGGTACACGGGTTGAGATCAAGAATCTAAACAGCTTTCATGCCATGACATCAGCGATTGCCTATGAATTGGATCGTCAAACGAATTTGCTCGATTCAGGGGAACGGATTCTTCAGGAAACACTGGGTTGGGATGAGATCCAACAGCTCACAGTGAGCCAAAGGAGCAAAGAAGAAGCCCACGACTACCGCTATTTTCCAGAACCCGACCTTCCACTACTTAAATTATCTGAAGCACAAATTGCATCCGCTCGTCAGGCGCTGCCGGAACGACCTGATCGGCGATTCCAACGCTTTGTGGCTGACCTGGAACTTGAACCCTACCCTGCAGAACTGTTGACCGGAGAAAAAGCCGTTGCTGACTTCTATGAAGCCGTCCTTACTGAGATGCCCCAGCCCGATCCTGCCTTGGCAGCCAACTGGATCCTCGGCGAGCTGTTCAGCCTGATGCACACCGCAGGAAAGCGCATCGATCAAACCCTGGTCACACCCCAAAAATTCGCCGCATTACTGGCATTCCTGGGACAGGATATGATCAACCCAGCCACCGCCAAACGAGTGCTGATAAGGGTGTTTGAAAGCGGTGAAGCCCCCCTAAAGATCATTGAAAAAGAAGGATTGGGTCAGATCTCCGATCACGCCTCACTCAAAATGCTCATTCAAAAGGTCATGGATGAGCATCAGCCAGAACTGATCGCCTATCGCGAGGGAAAAGGTGTTTTATTTGAGTGGTTCTTTGGTCAGGTCATGCGGATTTCCGGCGGAAAGGCAAATCCTGCTGTCTTGCGTGAACTCCTGAATAAGATGTTGTAAACATTCAGGACACTCCTTAGCCGAAATCTAGACAATTCTTTATGATCTGCCGCTTCCAGATTGTTATCAACAAAATAATTGACGAATTTTCGAATTATGAATAAACTTCCCATATGAAACACAAGGTGAGAAATGCCCCGGTCGACCGCTGGTGGGATGTTTGGGCTGCCATCATGGTGGTCATAGCCATCACCGTGGTTGCCACACGCCTGTGGGCTACCGACTGGGTTGAAAACCTTCATATTCTCGTCTACCTGGCCTTTTTCGCCGGAGCGACTGGGCTCGCGCTTGGTTACAGTCGCTTTTCTCCTCTCATTTGCGGACTCATCTCATTTGTATATTACTTTTTTATTACCGGTTGGCTGTTTGGTACAACTGTTGAAGTGAACATGTCCTGGCACGATCGTATGATCTATCACATCGGCTGGCGCTTGCGGGTGGCGATCACACAACTCATTGCTGGCGAATCTTTCGATGACCCCATCCTTTTCCTGGCACTGATGTCCCTGGCATTGTGGATGTTAGGCACTTCATCGGCGTTTCTCCTGGTCCGTAAAGAGACCTACTGGCCTACCATCATTCCCTTGGGGATTGCATTGCTCGTTGTTAGCCATTATGATCAGGAACTCGCCCGCAATATGCGTTTCTTGATGAGTTTTCTGCTGCTAACGCTGCTTATATTGGGAAGAATGACTTTCCTTAATTATCAACAAAAATGGCGCAGAGAGGGAATTATCACAACGGATCAAAGCCGCACAGACCTTATGAAAACCACATTGATCATGGCAGTCGCGATCATGATCATCGTCATTATCATCCCTCTCAATCCTCAAGATGGAACCCGACCTTCATCAATTTGGCTTAGGATCACAAATCGCTGGTATGAATTCAGTGATCGTTTCTCGAGTATTTTTTCTTTCGAAGCCTCATCAATGAGAACACCCAAAGCCGGCTACTTTAGCGAAACAATGGGATTGGGCACAGGGACCCCCGATAGTGAAGAAGTGGTTTTCACGGTAAATGTGCTTTCCACCGGTTACCCGGATTACCGCCATTATTGGCGAGCCCGCAGTTACGATTATTATGACGACGGAAATTGGGCATCAAGTATCGAACAAGAGGAATATTACCTGTTCCCAGAGGAATTTGAAATCCAATATCCCAAATGGGAGAGCGAGGTACCTGCATCATACGCTTTCACAACCTTTATTGAAGATATGACATTGCTAATTACAACAGGCGCACCAACATGGATTGATCATCCTGTCCGAGCCGCCATTAACCCAATTTCCAGCAGCGAAGAGGATTTGATTGCGCTGGAAGCAAGACCAGAAATCGAACTTGGTGAGTATTACCAGGTTGATACGAATATATCCATAGCAACTGTCAGTGATTTGCGAGAATCTCCCACGGAATATCCCGAATGGCTGGATCCCTATTTGCAGTTGCCCGAAGATTTTTCCCCAAGGATCCGGGATATTGCGCAGGGTATCGCGGACAGAAACCCCCATCCTTATTCCACCGCCCTGGATATCACCCGTTATCTGAGAATCACAGTCGATTATTCAAGGACCCTGCCAGAAATACCTGCAGGGGTGGACCCCATTGAATGGTTTTTGTTCGATGAAAAACGCGGTTTCTGTAACTATTACGCGACCGCGCAGGTCCTTATGCTGCGTTCCGTCGGTATTCCCGCCCGGGTTGCGGTTGGGTATGCCCAGGGTGAATTTGACCCGGCAACGAACACCTACACCGTGCTTGTGAAGGACAGTCATGCCTGGCCAGAAGTCTATTTCCCGGGATACGGATGGATTATCTTCGAACCCACTGAATCCCAACCTTCCATATTCCTGCCAGGTGTGATCTCGCAAACAGAACCAACAGTAGAATCGCCGATCCAGGATGAACTCCCAAAGATGGAACCCACCTTGCGGCCTGATGAAAGAGGCATGGACCTGCCAGGTGAACCAATGCCCGGCGATATCGAACCCCAACCCTCAGAACCCGTTGAGGTTGACGAACCAACAACTAATTTATGGATACTCCCGTTGGCGGGTGGGGTCATTCTACTCTCCACTTTATTCATCCTTTTGAGCAAATCCATTCGTAAAGGAAAGATCGAGCCTCTTCCAGTGCTGCTGGAACGTCGTTTGATCAGACGCGGTAAATCTGTGCCCGGCTTCTTACGCACCTGGAGCAGATTAACCCGAATGAATATCACTGAAAAGGCCTATCACCAATTAGAAATAGCGATTCGGATACTGGGGCTTCCTGTGGATCGTGCCGAAACCCCGAGAGAACGCGGGGCAACACTCACTTCCTTGCTTCCAGAAGCAAAAATTGCAATTTCAGATGTTGTCAATGAATATGAACTTCGCCAATACAGCAATCACTACAGCAGCGGTGTGATCGCCAGGAAAGCAGCACGCCGGATCCGTCAATTAGCAATTAAGACCAGGCTCAGTCGTTTGCTCCCATTTAGCGACCATGAAGCGTAAGCCTCTGGGGTAACTTCTAAGTCACTTCTCTAACAAGCTCACGCAGCGCCAACAGACGTGCATCCCTCAACCCGGGCATCGCATCCAGCGCGTAATAAACCCCGCTGCCTTCCACAACCAACGAAGCGGCAATGCTTCCCCATAACGTTGCCTCCAGTGGATCATAAGTGCTCCGGTAACCAGCCAGGAATCCGCCTGCAAAAGCATCGCCGCCGCCCGTCGGATCAACCACGTTTGACTGGTAATTCGGCACGACCCACCGCTTTTTATTGCTCACATCAAACAGACAGTATCCCCAGGAAGTTGATTGGACCACAATGAACTCCGGTCCAAATTTTCCTAATTCAGCAGCCATCTTCCATAAATCCGTTTGACGACCCTGAAAAAGATCCCTGAGCTCATTTTCAGTGGTGATAAAGGCGGTTAGATCGGATAATAATCCGGGGATTTCTTCCCAATAGGTGGGTGACATATAACCCGGAACAGAAGCAAGGGTGATGGTACTTGCCTGTCCCTGGCGAAAAACTGCTGGGAGGACCAAATGGGAATAAAAGTCAATCGGGCAGATATGAACAGCGCTGGCTTCTAAATAAGAATCTGGAATATCTGAGATTTGGAGTGATTGTTGGGAAGGTGTTGTTCGGCTGATTGACCTGCTTTCCCGATCCTGGTAGCCCAGTAATTTCGAGGGAAAGGTCAATCCACGAGCTGCAAATTGCTGAACGGGATTTTGTGTGTGGGAAGTATTTAAATCCGTATGAGCCAAGAATCGCCTGGAATCAATCGGACCGGGCACAACTTTTATTCCAGACAAGTCAAAGGCCAGCGATTTAAATCGATCTAACCAATCCAGTGGATAGTCTTTATCAACCCGGGCAGCCAATCCAGACGTCTCGTTCCACAATTGAAGCCCGATCGCAGCAAAAGGCAGACTGCCGCCAAGGACATCCACCTGTGGATGCCCTGAAAGCGGCAGCACAAAATCCTGGTTCAGACAACCCGCAATAACAAATCTAAGAAATCCCCCTGGGAGATGATCGCTCATTCAGGATTATCTTCGATCATTTTGGTCAAATCCCCACGATATTGATCAATGTCTGGCACTTCTTTGGGGAATTGCATCCCCAGGCTATTCAACTTATCCACGATCAACGAAGCAACGACCAAATTGCGATACCATTTTCGATCACTCGGGATCACATACCACGGCGCCCAATCTGTACTAGTTTTGCTGAGCATATCTTCGTAAGCAGCCGCATAATCATCCCAATATTTGCGCTCGTCCAGGTCACCCGGGTTAAACTTCCAGCGTTTATTTGGACGATCCAGCCTTGCCAAGAATCGTTCTGCCTGTTCTTTCTTGCTGACGTTCAGGAAGAACTTCAAAATCGTTGTGCCTTCATCAGCAAGCATGCGCTCAAAATGATTGATATGATCGTAACGTTTTTCCCAAACAGCTTTCGGCATCAATTGATGAACCCGTACAACCAGGACATCTTCATAGTGAGATCGATTGAAGATGACAATTTCCCCTTTGCCTGGGGTGTGCTTGTGAACACGCCATAGGTAATCATGATCTAATTCGATAGTTGTCGGAACTTTAAAATTGGCAACCTTTGTCCCCTGGGGATTGACATCACCAAAGACATGTTCGATCGTGCTGTCCTTTCCACTGGTATCGATTCCCTGCAACACGATCAGGACCTTTTGTTTGTGCTCTGCAAACAACAATTCTTGAAGGTCAGCCAGGGTTTTGCCCATTTCTTTTAATTGTTCTTTTCCTGACTTTTTATCGATCTCGCCGTCATAGGTGGTTGAAAATTGACTCATCTTCACTTTGGTTTTGGGGTGAACGCGATATTGATCCATATTCCTGTCCTTTCAATTGATGATTTCACTCTATTATAAATGAGTCTCAATATTCTATTCTAAATTCATATCCCCACTTCAAATTGTCTTCAATCAAGGCTGTCGGAAAGGTTAATTGTGTAATTGATCGCACCTAACTTTGCTGATTTTCCATTCAAAGACAAAATCGAAATCGATGCGGGAAAGACTTGAATCCTTTGCAAGTTATCCAGCGGTACACCAAGGAAATATGCCACTGCCAGTCTGACAACATCACAGTGCGCCACACAGACCACGTAATCCTTCTCGGCATACTTTGTATTTAACATCAACAACCCTTCAACAACCCGATTTTGTGATTCTTGAAGGTTTTCACCGCCAGGAAATCGAATTTGGCCAGGACGTTCTTGAACATCATTCCAAAGTGCGTCTTTTCTGAGGTCTTCCAGTCCCTTCCCTTCCCATTCCCCAAAATCAACCTCATTGAAATCTGCCATAATTTCAACCGCCAATCCCAATGCTTGCGCAATCGGCTCTGCGGTTTCCTGGGCGCGCTCAAGGGGGCTGGAAATGACCGCTTTGATGGGTAAACCCACCAAACAAGCAGCCAGATCTTGTGCTTGCTTCCTGCCCTTTTCATTCAAATGCACGTTTGGGCTTCGTCCGGCGAGAAATTTTCCAATCGAATGATTGTCACCATGTCGTACCAATAAAAATATCGCCAATTTAATCTTCCTTTCCTTCCTGGTTTTCCTTCTTGAGGTCTTCCAATGCCCTCGCCTGGGCTTCACGCCAACGTCGTAAACGTGCGTTGACCTCAACCTCGTGCCCCTGGTCAGATGGCTGATAAAAGACCCGCCCGATCATTTCCCTTGGTAAATATTGCTGGGGCGTCCAGTGATCCTCATGGACATGTGGATAATCATAACCCTGCCCATGCCCCAAACCTTTTGCATCCCGACTGGCATCCATCAGGTGCACCGGAACAGGTCCGGCACCGTTCTCCTCAATTTCCTGAAGGGCTGCATGGTAGGCAAACGCCGAGTTCGACTTTGGCGCGGTTGCCAGGTAAAGTGTTGCCTCAGTGATCGGAAAGATCCCTTCCGGCAGACCAATATATTCAAATGCCTGGGCAGCCGCGTTCGCCACCACCAGCCCCATCGGGTCGGCCATACCGATATCCTCTCCTGCTAAAATGATCAACCGGCGCAGGATGAAACGGGGATCTTCGCCTGCATAGAGCATTTTTGCAAGCCAATAAAGAGCTGCATCAGGATCAGAACCGCGCACAGATTTGATGAAGGCGGAAATGGTATCGTAATGGGCATCATCGTTCTTATCATAGTACACCGCGCGCTTCTGGATCGATTCCTGCGCCACATCCAGGCTGATAATGATCTTCCCATCTTTATCCGGGGTGGTTGTTTCCACGGCCAATTCGAGGGCATTGAGCGCATTCCGTGCGTCACCCCCCGCCATACGAGTTAGATGTGCCATGGCTTCTGGTACCAGGATCACTTCCAGCTTTCCGTAACCCACTTCAGGGTCATTCAAGGCTCTTTGGAGGATTTCCCGGATATGGTCCTCGGTCAGGGCGTACATCTCAAAAATCCGTGAACGTGATACCAGGGCTTTAATCACATCAAAATAGGGATTTTGGGTCGTTGCACCGATCAGTGTCAACAATCCCGTTTCCACATGCGGCAGAAGGGCATCTTGCTGAGATTTATTCCACCGGTGGACTTCATCAATAAATAAGATCGTCCGCCGATTATAGAGCCGGCGCCGTTCAGTCGCTTCAGCAATCACGGTGCGCAGATCATTCACACCCGCCAAAACGGCTGAAAGACTGGCAAAATGGGCTTTGGTCATGTTGGAGATGACCCGTGCCAGGGTCGTTTTTCCGGTGCCTGGAGGGCCATAGAGGATTATGGATGAGAACAACCGGTCTGCCTGGATGGCGCGCCTGAGTAACCGTCCTTCGCCAATGATATGATCCTGTCCAATGATCTCATTCAGCGTTTTAGGGCGGATACGATCCGCCAAAGGCGATTGATGATGCATGTTTTCTTGCATGGCGTGATCAAATAAATCCATGCGCTGATTTTACCATATGAGGGTTAAAATTGGAACATTTGTACAGTAAACCACAATTCAGGTTTGCCTAATAGGGTGACCCTGAACGCCTATGTATCAATATAAATTCGATAAAACAGATTCGGATTAGTAACCTTCTGTTAGGTCCACCTGGTTGTAGAGCGGCAGCTCTTCAACGTATCGATTCAGATTCTCCATAAAAAACGAGAAGGTCTCCTCTGAATGATCCTGGCTGAGTCCCGCAATGTGCGGGCTGAGGATCACGTTCGGCAGTTCCCACAAAGGACTGTCCTCAGGCAAAGGTTCTTCTTCAAAAACGTCCAGCACGGCACCAGCAATATGTTTTGCACGCAAGGCTTCCACCAGGGCGTTCTGGTCAACCAAAGCACCTCGACCCACATTGATCAGGTACGCGGAAGGTTTCATCGCATGAAAGGCAGCCTCATCCATTAAATGATAGGTTGCTTTTGTGAGAGGTAAGGTTAACACCACAAAATCGCTTTCCTTCAAGAGGCTGTGCAATGCTTCGATCGGGTAAAGCCGATCAAAATAATCCCCATGGGGGTCCCCCATCCCTTCTCGCATAAATCCCTTATCTTCCAGGTGCATCGCATGCTTCTTGGCTGCCAGGATGGTGGCATTAAGGGGATGCAGCAAACGTGCGAGCTGCCGCCCAATGCTGCCGTAACCCACAATACCCACCGTGCTGTCTCGGAGTTCAAGGGGAGTCAGTTGTTGATATTTATCGGATCTTTTCGGCCATTTGCGTTCCTGCTTATACTGGTAAAGCCGGGGAATTTTTCGGCTTACAGCCAGAATCGCCATTAGGACATATTCTGCCACATGGTTCATGATCACGCCGCTCATGGTCGTGGTAATGAGCCCTTTTTTCTGGAGGATAGGATGCTCAAGGAAGGTATCCACCCCAACACTCTGTAATTGGATCCATTTTAGATTGGGGGCTTGTTCAGGAAGCGGAAAAATGCCGCGCGTATAAAGCACATCCGCCTCTTCCCAACGTTCCATTGGTACACTTTCAGCATCGCCAGAAGGCACAACATTCAGCTTAATCCCCTCAGAAATCTCGCTGATCCGGCTGCGCTGTTCATCGGTCAAGTCTAAAGTTGACAGGATATTAATTTCTTTTCTCATAAGCCATCCCTGTTTTTGCTTTATTCTACCCCGGCAGCATTCATTAAATATAGATCTCCTGTGGGTCGAGTTCCTCGCGCAGGATACGTAATTCCTCTTCTTTGGGCGGCTCTGTTACGACAAAATCCGATGATTGCTTAACCTGCCAACCCGTGTTTTCCTGTACCTGTTCAAAGGTAACATTCGGGTGAAGTGCCGTTACAATCAGCTCTCCCGTTGAATCGGGTTGCAGGAGTCCAAGATTCGTGACAACGGCTTGAGGACCGCCGCCACGCACGCCTGTCTTTGCTCGGGCATCACCGCCAGACAGGAACCCTATTGAGGTATGAAAATCGACTCGGGCTGGAAAGCGTCGCTTTTGATGCGGCGTGATAATATAGCAGCGGTTTGCCCAGGCAGCAATTTCCATCGATCCGCCTGAACCGGGCAACCTCACCTTGGGATGCTGATACTCGCCAATCACCGTGGCGTTGATGTTCCCATATTGATCAATTTGCGCGCCGCCTAAAAAACCGACATCTACGTTGCCCCGTTGAAGATAAAGTGTGAAAATATCATACATGCTGCACACAGACAGTGCACCACTCACCAACGTGGGGTCACCAATTGAAAGGGGTAGGCGGGAAGGCTGTGCACCAATTACACCTGCCTCATAGATCATTTGAAGATTTGGTGCATGGGTTCGCATCGCCAAATTACAAGCTAGATTAGGAATACCAACCCCTACAAAGACCACATCACGATCCCGTAACAACCGGGCTGCGTTGACCACCATCAATTCATTTGGGTTGTAGTTTTGTTCATTGTTCATCGCATCCCAACCTTAATAATTACCATAATTAATGGGTTCAGAAAGCCGCTCGCCCACAGACAAACGCTGATGCACCTCAGGACCGAGCTTTTCCCAATAGCTTGCCCGATCTGGCACCTCATAGACCCACTCATCCAGATAAGCCTGAACGCTTTCTTCCGTCTGGCTGATCTCATCCCAGGCTAAATAAAATTCATTATCCCGGTCATGGTAGCCCTGGGTGTAGGAAGGGTGAGCGCAATAAGGCACATGACAGACCGCATCCACGACCATCCCCGGAATCAGTGTGCGGTTGGGGTCTGACCGGATCACCGCTTCATCCACAATTTCCTCGGCTGTCATAATCACGCGTTGGGCGGCAAAGGCTGCCAACCTTTGCTCACCGGTTATGCCCCATACATGGGCGTTTCCATAGGTATCCGCCCTCTGAACATGCACAACAGCCACATCCGGGATCAATGGCGGCACGACCAGGACTTCCTCGCCGCTATATGGATCTGTAATTTTTTGATAATTAGGATTCTGGCTGATCAAATCTGCCCCACCGGTTTGTTTCATGGGAATAAAGGGCAGCCCGCTGGCACCAGCCTGCAAGCGGCTGATCATGCTGAAATGAGAATACTCTTCCCATGCCAGTTCACCCGACTCGATGGCAGCCCGAATTCTGCGCAAGGAGCCTACGCCCGGGTTGCCGATGTAAGAGAAAATTAATTTACGGGCACAGCCTGCAGCCACCATCTGATCATAAATCAGATCTGGCGTTGCCCGAGCTAAAACCATGTTCTTTATGCCCTGGCGAATGATTTCATGCCCGGCGGCAAATGGGATCAGATGGGTGAACCCGCTGGCATACAGTGTGTCCCCATCATGGATATGTGTCCGAATAGCATCGCTTAAGGAAGTTAATTTTGATGACATTTCAAACCTTCCAATTTTCGTCTACGTTTCTGTTCCGTTCTTCTCGTCGTTTGCCCCTACGAAAAATCGAAAATCGATCAGGTCGGGGCTGTCTTTGCCGTAATTTTTGCCACAGGATAAATCCAGGCAAAGAGAGCAAGACACCGATCAAGAGGTAATTAAATGCCGGTTGTTCGGATCGCATGGCAGCTATACCAACCAGGATGATCACGCTGCCCGCCAAAACCATCAAACAGCCAATACGTGAAAGAAGATAACGGATCATGAATACGGTGAAAGCCGGATGGTCGTACAAGGCACCATCCGGCAATTTTTTAGAATTATAAGCTGCGCCAGATCAGGCACGCCTGAGCTGCGTTTGGCTTTGTTCATGCATGTAAAACGGCAGGTAATACAGTCCACCCGCATTCTTTCCACTGGCACCGGAGCCTTTCCAGCCCCCAAAGGGTTGGAAGCCTGGCCATGCGCCTGTGGTTGAACCTTGCGGTCGGTTTGCATAAACCACACCTGATTCAATATTGTCAAAGAACCAGCCGACTTCTTCCTCGGTCCCGTAAAATCCAGCCGTCAGACCATAATTTGTGCTGTTAGCTAATGCCATTGCCTCTTTTAAGTCTTTGACAGGATGGATCATAGTGATCGGAACAAACATTTCATGTTTCCATAAGCGATGTTCAATCGGGACATCCACGGCGATCGTCGGCTTACAGAAATAGCCCTTGGCAAAATCACCCTCAGTCAGAATTTCGCCGCCAGTAAGGATCTTGCCTGCCTCTTTAAGTTCGGCACAGTAATTCTGGAAGTCTTGATAAGAACTTTTATTGATGACGGGTCCCATATACGTTTCTCGCAAAACAGGATCACCAATGTTGAGTTTTTCAGTTAAGGCAACAACCCGATCAACAAGTTGATCATAAACATCACTCTCAACAAAAACACGTGAACATGCAGAACACTTTTGCCCCTGCAATCCAAATGCAGAACGGACGATTCCAAGTGCTGCATCCTCGATATCCGCATTCTTGGAGACGATGGTCGGATTTTTACCACCCAACTCAAGGATTGTCGGTCGGACATAATCCCCCTGGGCAAAGGTGCGGTAAATGTCCATACCAACGTCAAAGGAGCCCGTAAAGGTGAGCCCATCCACATCTTTTGATTCAACAAGGGTCTTTCCGACCGTCGAGCCGGGTCCAGAAACAAAATTCACCACGCCGTCCGGGATGCCAGCCTGGCGGAAACAATCCACCAGCAAAGCAGTTGTCCAGGTAGTGACAGATGCAGGCTTGACCACAAGCGTGTTTCCTGCTACGAGGGCTGCCCCAGACGGACCACCCGTCAGGGCTGCGGGGAAGTTGAAGGGACTGATCACCACCCAAACCCCATAGGGTTTGAGGATGGAAGTATTGGTGGAATCATAGCCAGTCAGGGGGTCCTTACCCATTTTCACCCTGTAGCCCTGGTTGCGTTCCATCTGGCTGCATGCATAGCGAATCAATTCAGCCGTTTCAGCGACATCCCCCAGGGCTTCCATGCGATTTTTACCAACTTCGAGGGCAACAACGGCACCAATTTCAAAAAGCCGCTGATCCATGATATCTGCAGCCTTTCGTAAAAGGTAGACCCTCTCATCCCAGTTCATCCGACTCCAATTGCGAAATGCGGCGCGGGCGGCAGCAATGGCATCTTCAGCATCCTTAACACCGCCTTTTTGGAAGGTTGCCAGGTGCAAGTCGGTATTGATGGGTGAATATTCCTTGACCTTTTCTTCGGTAAAACGCGTTTCCCCACCAATGAACATCGGGTATTCCTGCCCCAGGTTAGCCTTCAGCGTTTCCATCGCTTCAGCAAAATGGGTATGTAATTCTTCGGGTGGATTAAACATGGTCGCATAAGTGAGTTTAAACGACGTTTCTTGTGACATTTGGATTTATTCCTCCTATAAATATTGAAAAACTTTAGGTTCGGTTACGTTTAGATTGTAACATGAATCAAGGATGGGAACCCCAAGGTCGTCTTGAATCTCCGGTGGGATTTTCACTGCACTAATAAATTCCTGTCATCGTGAGCGCAGCGTGGCGATCTCAAAAAGAGCATTGGATCAATATGTTGTCCATGAATAAAACAATGAGCATTCAGCACTTCACCCCGAGATTGCTTCTTCACCGCGTTGCGGCTTATCGCAATGATAGCTCGCGTTCGCACCGTTCTCCTGACCGAGCGCATTATGTGATTTCGCTGGTGGGGACTAGAAAGAACTAAGGTATTGGCTTCCCTAGCACCTGAAGGTGTTCCGCTGCGCTCCAGGGGAAACTGTCAGCGTCAGCTGACTGATGAGGGACCGTGGCTTTCTTCGGAAGAAGCTGCCAGAACAAACTGACTAATGAGGAACTGCGGCTTCCCTTGGGGGAAGCTGTCAGCGTCAGCTGACTGATGAGGGAATGTATTTATCCCTCACAAAGTTGTTAGAGTCAGACAATGTAGGGTAGTTTAGAATTTTCACCTCACCATTTTTCTGACCCTCATCCGTCACACCTTCGTCGTGCCACCTTCCCCTCAGGGGAAGGCTACATTAACTTTAGGGTGCGGTTTGTATTTGACCGCACCAAATCATCATGTCATTCTCAGCCTACAAAATGCCACGCAAAGGTCCACATATCAGAAAATTCCTCGATCAGCTTGGCTGTTGGCTTGCCGGCACCATGTCCCGCACGGGTTTCAATCCGGATTAACACAGGCGCATTTCCCCCCTGTGCCCGCTGTAATTCTGCAGCGTACTTAAAGCTGTGGGCAGGAAAAACCCTGTCATCATGATCACCTGTCATCACCATGGTGGGTGGGTAATGTTCACCCTCCCGGATGCTGTGATAGGGCGAATAGGCTCGCAGCACTTCAAATTCCTCGGGGTCCTCAGGTGATCCGTAATCTGAGACCCATGCCCAGCCGATCGTAAATTTGTGAAAACGCAGCATATCCATCACACCAACATTGGGCAGGCACACACCAAACAGATCAGGTCGCTGGGTCATGCAGGCACCAATCAGCAGCCCACCATTGCTCCTCCCGCCAATTACCAGGTGTTCTTTACGTGTATAGCCTTCAGCAATCAGGTATTCCGCAGCGGCAATAAAATCATCAAAGACATTCTGCTTATTTTCCTTCATTCCGGCTTCATGCCACTCACGCCCATATTCGCCGCCGCCCCGCAGGTGCGCCTGGGCAAAGATGCCGCCCATTTCCATCCACACCAGGTTGGGCACGCTGAAAGCAACCGGAATCGGAATGTTGAATCCGCCATAGCCGTAAAGATAGGTGGGTACCTTGCCGCTTACCTCCAGGTCCCGCCTGTGGCTGATGAACATCGGCACTCGGGTGCCATCTTTACTTGTGTAAAACACCTGCCGGGTCACAAAATCCTCAGGATCAAATTTCAGGTCAGGGGCTTTAAATACTTTGTTGTCCTTGGTGGCGACGTCAAAATGGTAGACCGTACCCGGCGTATTGAAATTGGAAAATTTATAAAAAGTCTCCGGGTCATCACTTCGTCCGGCAAACCCCAGCACCATCCCATAGCCAGGCAAATCTAAAGACCCATCCGGACCGCCATTCACATCAAAGAAGCGAACATCGTGCGCGGCGTGGTGTAAATAGGTGCAGACAAAGCGACCACCAACATAATCCACGAATTCCAGCTTATCCTTATTTTCAGGAATGATCTCCTGCCAGTGATCGGATTTAGGATCTCCCAGATCGATTGCGACGAGCCGATGCTGGGGGGCGCTGTGATCGGTTTTGAAGAAAAAGCGGGATTGATCGTTGCCGACAAACACATATTCTGCGTCAAAATCGGGCAGCAATGCTACCATTTTTCCATCAGGATCTGACAGATCGAGGTAAAAAACACCCACCTCAGATGCTGTTCCGTGCCAGACGTACAGTACCAGGTAGCGTCCATCCTCTGTTACATGTCCATCAAACCCCCATTCTTTCTGATCAGGGCGTTCATAGATCAATCGATCCTCAGATTGATCGGTGCCCAGACGATGGTAATACAGTTTATGATAGTAATTTGCCTGTTTGAGGGCTGCTTCCTTTGGCGCATCATAACGGCTGTAGAAAAAGCCCTGGTTCTGCCCGTCCCAGCTGGCACCCGAAAACTTGACCCACGAGATCGTATCCGGAAGATCTTCTCCCGTATCCACGCTTCGCACATACCAGGTCTGCCAATCCGAACCGGCCTCCGATAACCCATAAGCCAGATATCGTCCATCCCGGCTGACCGCTGCCCCACTCAACGCTACGGTACCATCCTCCGAGAGCTTGTTTGGATCGATCAGCACCCTGGGAGTATCATCAAGATTTTCCATCCAATAAAGCACATCCTGGTTTTGCAAGCCGTCATTGAAGGTGTAGAAATACCTGCCGCCGCGTTTGAAAGGCGGTGAATATTTCGCGTAATTCCAAAGCTGTGTCATGCGTGAACGAATCTTTTCGCGATGGGGTGATTTTTCAAGGAAACCAAAGGTCAGTTCATTTTGCGCCTTGATCCATTCGCCCAATTCCTCACTCTCCAGATCCTCCATCCAACGATAGGGGTCCGCAACCTTGTGCCCATGGAGCTCATCGACGTGGTCATCTCTTCGAGCATCAGGATATTTATTTGCCATCATTAACTCCTTCGCTAAGCCTGGAAATCAGCCATATATTGGAACAGAGCTGCTGTCAAAAGGGCATCATCAACAGCGCGATGTGAATTGGGTAAGGGGATGCCGCAAGCCAAGCCGGCAGCCTCAAGTTTATGAAAGCGATAACCTCGCCCACGCTGGCTGAGTTCCCCATAAAAAGCAGCATAAAGTTTCATAACACAAAAGAAGTACCTATCATCCATCGGCCAATCAAACCAATATCGCCGGTGGGTTTGCTTCAACATCCGCAGATCAAAATCCTGGTTGTACATGCCGACAAATCGCCCTTCGAGAACGCCCCGCAAATCACCCCAAATATCCTTCCAGCTTGGAGCGGAATCAACCATCTCCTCAGTAATTCCATGAACGGAGATTGAATCAGGTGGAATGGGGATTGGTGGTTTGATCAAGGTTTCAAACAAAATATCCCCGGTCAAATTCACAACACCAATTTCAATAACAACATCCTCTGGTGAAAAACCTGTGGTCTCGGTATCAATGAAGACCGGATCATAAGCTTTGATCTGTCGTGCACGTTGAATGACTTTTGGATGAGCAGTGGGATACATAAAAAACCTTTTTTCAGTTTTGAAGGACTATCGGAAAGTTTACCATATTTGCATGCACCACCTAAAGGATCATCAATCCTTGCAAACCCTGGTAAATCGCAAAACCAGCCAGGACGAAAACCGAGATCAACAAGAGCATTTTCCGCACCCGGTCGCCCATCTGGCGTGTGGTGGCAAAAAGCATGATCAGAACCATATTGGTGAGGACGAAAGCGCTATAAAAACAAGCAAGGTAAGCTACACCCCACCAGGGTGAGATCGCCCAGGCTTTCAGAAGGTTGGGTCCATTGATCATGCTCCAAAAAAGCCACGGACCGGGTCCCAAAATGTTGGCTAAGGTCGCTTTCAGGAGGGTTTGCCACCCATTGGGAACTTCACCGCCATCCACGTTCTGATAATGCCGGAAAGATCGAAAGGCATCCCACGCGAGGTAAAGTAAAAACACTGCTCCACCAATCTGGAGTGCCCTGATGAATCCATCTGGAAGACGATTCAACACGATCAGGACCAGGAAAATGACCGGTGCGTCAGTCATCAACGGCGCAAAGGCCGCCGGCAGTGCCTTCCGCCAACCGCCTTTGATAGCATAGGATAGGAACAAAGCCTGCAGAGGTCCCGGTGTGATCCCGGCGGAGAAGCCAATCGTAACCGCCTTGAGAAGGTATGTGAACAGCATGGGGATTATTATACGTCAACATTCCATTGCTTCAACAGTTTGAAGGTCATGCATGCTTCGCAGTGTATGACCTAACGTCGCAATTTAGACGATAAAGAACAAAATACATCGCATTCTCCGGAGTGCGGACTTCAGTCCGCAACTTTTGTGTCCTTACTCTAGGGCTGATCTCATCCATCACCAATCTTTGCATATTGAGACAGTATAAATGATCTCAAAATTAGTATTCGGTCATTTATTTTTCTACATTCTTCGCAGACCCGGATCACTTTTTTCCAAAGAATTGAAGTCCCAATTTCAACGCCTTTGATACGGCTTTATACGACTACCAAAATCGCAAACTAAATTTTGGACTCCAAAATTTTCTAAAAAATGGTCCGCCACAAGCGTTCCAAAAAACCATTCGCATAGTTTTGTTATGCCTGCACGACAAAACCTGATAGGTTTATAATTCAAAGGAATTAATCATCATTCATCACGGAGGAAATATGAATCAACCTGAACTGACCGAACAAGCCCTTGCCATTTTGCGCAGCGGTGAAAACTTTAATTGGGTCGTGATCACCCTGCTGGCATTGGTCGTGTACGTCTACACCAACGAATACAGCAAAGGCAATTTCAAAGGCATCGCGGCCGGCATCAGCCTGTACCTGGTGCACTGGCTTGCGGAAATCGTAAATGCCCTCATCCAGCACTTCAGCGGGCATGCCCTGTGGACGGTGCCAACGGGTACCAGCTTCCTGATCCTGGTCGGTGTGGGCATCGAATTGAGCTTTATGTTCTCCATCGCTGGGCTGGTGCTCAGCAAACTGCTCCCGGCTGATCCCAAAGCTAAAATCATGGGGATCAACAACCGCATCTTTATGGCAGTAGCCAACGCAGCCCTGTTCTCGATCATCGAGATCTTCCTGGCAAAGACACCCGCCTTTCATTGGGTCTATCCCTGGTGGGGTTCGCTGCCGGTGTTCATCACGGTCTATATCCCCTTCTTTGTTGTTTCGTTCCTGTGTTATGACTGGCAGCCCAAGGTCCAGCGGCGGGTGATCGGCGCATTGTTCATTGTGGATGTGCTGATGTTGGTTGTTTTTGCAGGCGTGTTGGGGTGGATTTAGAATCATTAAATGTAGAAACGCCCCGGCGGGGCGTCTTTTCGCAAATACCACACAAATAAATTTAATTATTCCGCCGTCCTGATATCCTTGACGTTCAACTGCAGACTGGTGCGCCCATTATATTCATTGTTCTCAAAGCGATAAGCCACATCAATCCGCTCGGGCATCGCCTCCATCCAGTATCCCTGGCGAAATGCAATCGCATCAAAGGTATTATTTCCCGCCTGCAAGGTCAATTTGAGGTGACTGCCGTCCCGCCCAACAGTTCGAGCATATCGCACATCCACGCCGAAGGATGCAAACACCGGTTCAGGATTTTCACGTCCGGTAGGCTCCAACTGATGCAGGTTCTCAAAAATTTCAGCGATATATTTGCGATTGAGGTGTTCCAATTTTATTTCACGATCAATATCGAGTACTGGCATCAGCTCTACATCACGAAGTTGTTCATCGGCAATTTCCCGTAGACGCATCACCAGCGTATCGAGATCATCATTTTTCACCGTAAAGCCCGCTGCCGCTGCATGACCGCCATGCCGTACCAACAAATCCGTACAGGCATCCAAGGCACGCGTGATATGGAACTCAGGAATGGACCGGCAGGAAGCTACGGTAAATGCCTCACCACGATGACCGATAATCGCCGGGCGGTAATAGAGCTCGGTCAGCCGGGAAGCCGCCAACCCCACCACACCCTCGCTGAATTCGGGGGCAGCAGCAAAAAACAAAACAGCCTCAGGGTCCTCTGTGAGAACCATCTCCGCCGCCTTTTCCCTGATCTCATTGGTCATATCCTGCCGTTCCTGGTTATAAGAATCCAGCTGTTGGGCTAATTGTCCTGCTTCAAACAGATCTTCAGTTGTCAATAACCGCAATGCTGAAAGGGCAGATTCCAACCTGCCAGCAGCGTTCAATCTGGGACCCAAACCAAAACCCAATGTGACGGCATCGCAGCGATCAAGATTAATGCCCGCTGCCTGTGCCAGTGAAAAGATCCCCTGCCTTGGCTTGCGACGGAGTTTTTCAAGTCCCGCCCGGACCAGCATCCGGTTTTCACCCTTCAGGGGTGCCAGGTCCACCACGGTTCCAATTGCGACCAGGTCCAGCCAATGCTCCGCTTCAATCTCTGGCTGAGGATACTTACTGAGATAAGCCTGGACCAGCTTATAAGCCAGCCCCACTCCTGCCAGTTCCTTCTCCGGGTAAAAATCGCCTTTCTGCTTCGGATTGATCAACGCCAGGGAAGGCGGCAGCACCTCACCAGGTTGATGATGATCGGTAACGATCACCGACAAACCCAGTTCATTCGCAAGAACGACCTCCTTGATCGACCGCACCCCGCAATCCACCGTGATCATCAAATCCACGCCCTCATCAGCCAGCTGACGAACAGCATCTTCATTCAATCCATAGCCTTCATCAAAACGGTTGGGGATGTAAGGCCGCGTCTCAACCCCCAAGGACTTGAAGAATTCAACCAGCAAGGCTGTGGAGGTGACCCCATCCGCATCGTAATCTCCATAAATGGCGATATTTTGCCCACCAGTGACTGCTTCAAAAATCTTATCTACGGCTAAATCCATCCCTTTCAGCAAGAAAGGATCTGTGGGGAAACGGACCGTTCCTAAGAGGAAAGCCTCCGCTGATTCTGGGATTTCTATGCCGCGGTTATAAAGAAGCTGCCGCATCAATGGGTGGAAACCGTGCAATTTGTCGGAAACATCATCGGGAATCGTGGGTTGAATTCGCCAACGTTTGGGAAGGGGTCTAAATTTTTGTTCAGAAGACATCATTGTAAGTTCACATCCAATCTTGGTGCCAGGTAAATGGATTATAACCGATGAGCTTCCCAATTCTACCCATTCTGACCCGATTTCCTGAATTATTCCCCAAAGCCAGCAAAAGCCGTTAAAATAACAGATGTGATAACCCAAAATGAACAGCCCCTCCCATTGGATCAGGTACTGGTCGGTGACTGCCGCCAGGTTCTTGAAGAATTACCGCCTGATTCCATTGATCTGATCTTTGCGGATCCCCCCTATAACCTTCAGCTTGAGGGCGAGCTCTGGCGGCCTAATCTGACAAAAGTTGATGCCGTGGATGAGGATTGGGATCAGTTTGATTCGTTTACCCAATACGATGACTTCACGCGCGAATGGCTGACGGCCTGCCGCAGGGTACTCAAACCGACAGGCACCTTGTGGGTGATCGGCTCATACCATAATATTTACCGCGTTGGGAAGCTGCTCCAGGATCTTAATTTCTGGTTCTTGAACGATGTTGTGTGGATCAAAGCCAACCCTATGCCCAACTTCCGCGGCGTGCGCTACACCAACGCCCACGAAACCCTCCTGTGGGCACAGAAGGAAAAGGGCGAAAGCTACACTTTCAACTACCACACAATGAAAGCCCTGAATGATGAGCTTCAAATGCGTAGCGACTGGTACCTGCCGATCTGCACCGGTAAGGAACGTCTCAAGGATGAACAGGGCGAAAAAGCACATCCCACTCAAAAACCAGAAGCCCTGCTTTACCGGGTGATCCTTTCAAGCTCCAATCCCGGCGATGTGATTTTGGATCCCTTCTTTGGTACAGGGACAACCGGCGCCGTGGCACGTAAACTCCACCGCCACTTTATTGGCATTGAGGTTGACCCGACTTATGCTAAATTAGCAAGGGCACGGGTAGAAGAAGTCGCCCAATTAGAGTTTGACCCACCCATTTTTGTCACGCCCAATCCCCGCCACCGGGAACGGATCCCCTTCGGCAGCCTGGTTGAGAACGGCTTGCTGGAGCCGGGACAGGAACTCTTTTTCGGCGCGGATGGCAGTCAATCAGCAAAGGTGCTCGCCGACGGGCAGCTTGCCTATAATGGAAAACGCGGCTCCATTCACCAAATCGCAAAGTCACTCCGTGAAGGCCCCAGCAACGGTTGGAAGGTCTGGTATTATTGGGACGAGAAGACCCAGCAAAGGCAACCCATTGACCATCTACGAGAAATGCTGCGAAAAGGGTAAAATCAGTGGATCATTCTGAATTGCTGTTATCAACAGAAATTATTAGAAAAAAAGGAAAACAATGACAGAAACCAAAACCTATGACCAAAAACATTGGAGCCTTGAGGATCTCTTTGAGAGCTTTGATGATCCCAATTACAAGGCAGCCTTTGAAGATGTCAAAAAAGGCATTAAGGACTTTCAAGTTTACCGGGAACAGCTCAAACCCGATATCAGCGCTGAGCTTTTCATGGAAATCCTCAAAACATATGAGAATTTCTACCGATTGATAAGCCGGCTGGATGGCTTCGCACAATTAGCCTTTGCAGAGGATACACAGGATCAAAAAGCACAGGCAGAGGTTGCCCGTGTCAATCAATTCGCAGCTGAAATGAGCAATGAATCCTTGTTCTTCAACCTGTGGTGGAAGAAACTGGATGAAACAAATGCCCAGCGTCTATTAGCAGAATCCGGTGATTACAAATATTGGCTGGTCGCCATGCGTAATTTTAAAGATTACACGCTGACAGAGCCTGAAGAAAAGATCATCAACATAAAAGACGTGACGGGGGTCAACGCCCTCAACATGCTTTATGACTCGATCACCAATCGCTATACATTTAAAGTTGAGGTCAACGGCGAAGAAAAGGAATTGACTCAGGGTGAATTGACGACCTTGGTTCGCGAACCGGATCCTGACCTTCGAGCACGTGCCTATCAGAGTCTTTTGGGGGTTTATGGCGCAGATGGTCCCATCCTTGGACAAATCTATCAAAATATTGTTCGGGATTGGCGCAACGAAAACATGCAGCTGCGCGGCTTTAAAAATCCCATGTCGGTTCGCAACCTTGTCAATGACATTCCTGATGATGTCATCGAAACCCTTCTGGAAGTTACACGCCAAAATACGACACATTTCCATCGTTTCTTCCGCTTGAAGGCAAAGCGAATCGGAATGGACAAGCTCCGCCGCTATGATATCTATGCACCCGTGGCAAAGTCGGATAAGAAATATTCTTTCAACCAGGCTGCAGATATCGTGCTTGAATCCTTTTCTGAATTTAATCCCAAATTTGCGGATATGGCAAAACAAATTCTGGATTCAGGTCATGTGGACGGCGAAGTTCGAAAAGGCAAGATGAGTGGTGCTTTTTGTGCGACGATCGAACCCGCCCTGACGCCCTGGGTTTTACTCAACTACCAGGGACGCCCTGATGACGTTGCCACCATGGCACATGAACTTGGCCACGGCATTCACTCCCTGATGGCACAGCAGCACACTGCGCTTACGCAGCATGCCTGCCTGCCGCTGGCAGAGACCGCCTCCACATTTGGCGAAATGATGTTGATCGATAAATTTCTTGCCGAGGAAACGGACCAGGCTGTGAGGCAAGACCTGCTCTTTCGCCAGATGGATGATTCTTTCGCAACCATCCTGCGTCAAAACTATTTCGCAATGTTTGAAAAGACCGCCCACGAACTCGTAGCTAACGGTGCACAGGTGAATGAGTTAAGCGATGCTTACCTGGAGAATCTCAAGAGCGAATTTGGCGATGATGTCATCCTTCCGGATGAATTCCGTTGGGAATGGGTCGTCATCCCACACATTTTTAATGTTCCCTTCTATGTCTATGCCTATGCCTTTGGTCAGCTACTCGTGCTATCGCTTTATAAGCAATTCAAGGAAGAAGGCGAATCCTTTAAGCCGCGCTATATGGATATTCTCGCCGCCGGCGGGTCAATCGCACCAATACAACTGCTTAGTAAAGCTGGTATTGATGTGACAACGGCTGAATTTTGGCAGGGCGGCTTCGATGTGATTGACAATATGGTGACGACACTCGAGAACTTGGATTAGAAAAATCAGATAACTTTAAATTAAATATCCCGGCCGAAGTTATCCATCGGTCGGGATATTTTTAATTTTTTCACACCCCGCAGCACCCATCACTGGGTCGTTTCACTTTTTTTGAACCCGACCAAGAATAAACCCAACCCTATCAAGCCCAAAACCAAGTTCAGGTACCAAATAGAGCGCACACCAAACCAACCCAGGAAATACCCGCCAGCCATTGATCCCAAACCAGCACCTATTCCCCACAATACTGATGAATAAACGCCCTGTCCAGTAGCACGCCATTGGGTGCCAACGAGTCGATCGATATAAGCGAGGGCAACAACAAAGAAACTGACGGTCGAAATGCCGTTAATCACTTGCGTTGGCAGCACCCAGGCTGGATCATTGATAAAGATGTAGAAAAGCCAGCGGATGGGCAAAGCCAAAGCACCCGCCATGATCAACCAGCGCAATGAAAAGCGCCGAAGTAAGGCGGGGAGGATCAGCATGAACGGGATTTCCATCAATGCCTGGATTGATATAATTGCGCCAATCAGCCATGAAGAAGCATCCAGGTGCTGCAAAAAAAGCGTTTGATAGTTCAAACTGATCCCCAAAGTGGCACCAATGAAGGCACTTCCAGCCAGAAAAATCAGGAATTCGGATTTCTTGATGAGAACACCAAGGCCATTGAAGCCCATTGGTTCATAGGTCTGCCCCGTTTCTGGCAGCGTCAGGCACAATCCACTCAGGATCACGTAAATCACAGCCATAATCCACCCAAAATAATCCAGAATTCGGTCTAATAACAAGCCCGCCATCAGGATACTTGAGATCCCAAAACCCAATGACCCCCATAAACGAAACAGGCTGAACGATTCAGGTTTGCCTAATTCCTCAAGATGATCCATCATCATGGCGGTTATGATCGGGTTGAGCGGCGCCAGCATGACCGAAAATAAGATGGAATACAAAAATGCTGCCACAAAGGTTTCCGCATAAACAAGCCCCAGCGATGCCAAAGCCACACCCAATGAGCCGATCAGTAATAAGATCCTGCGCTGATTGAATACATCACTGAGATAACCCCATACCGGCTGGAAGATAATGGACGAAATTGGCATGGCACCCAACATCAGTCCAATTTGAGCCCCGCTAAACCCCTTCTGAGACAGAAGAACGACAAGGTACGGTCCATAGATGCCGTTAGTAAAATATTGTAAGAAAAAGAATGCCTGGAACCTGAATTTCATTATGCCTCCAATAAACAGCTCTAAGTATAACAGCTGATTTTTATCCGAAATCCATTACAATTATGAAAGTTATCCATTTTGGCAGGAGACAAACATGATGACCTCGAATTTCATTCGAAAACTTGATGATGGACTGATCATTCGCCGTTCAAATCATGAAGACACCAATCCCTTAACAGATTTCAACAAAATGATCCATCGCGAATCGGATTGGGATGAAAAAGGATTGGAAGACTGGACCCTGGACCTGATCAGCGGCGAAGGGCCTACCTTTGCTGAGGACGATTTCACGGTCGTGGAAGATTCAAAAACCGGAGAGATCGTATCCAGCAGCTGCCTGATCTCGCAAACCTGGTCCTACGAGGGAATCCCCTTCAAAGTAGGCCGGATAGAACTGGTAGGGACGAAGGAGGAGTACCGCCGTAAAGGTTTGATTCGCCAACAATTTGAGATTCTGCATGAATGGAGCCGGGATCGGGGTGAACTGGTCCAGGCTATCACTGGAATTCCCTATTATTACCGGCAATTTGGCTATGAAATGACGCTGAACCTGGGTGGTGGGAGAATTGGTTACGAAATCCATGTCCCCGAGTTAAAGCAGGATGAGAAGGAACCATTCACATTCCGGCTTGCTGAGGAAAGTGATATCCCATTTCTGATGGAGACTTACAAGCGGGGATTTTCGCGGAACATGATCAACGCATTATGGGATGAAGCTTTGTGGCGCTATGAGCTGGTGGGAAAACGCCCATACAATATTAATCGAAGAGACATTTACATCATCCAGGATGGCGAAGGTCAGCCTGTTGGCTTTATTGGTATCCCACCTGTCAAATGGGGAAAGAACACGGTAACAACGCTTTTTGAAATCAGGTCTGGATATGCCTGGAACGATGTCACTCCCAGTGTCATCCGCTTCCTTTGGCAAACCGGGTTGAAGCAGGGTGAACAACAGGGGCAGGAACAAAAGATGTTTGGCTTCTGGCTGGGTGAAGATCATCCGGTCTATCAGGTGGCTGCCACACAACTTCCCAGGATCCGCAAACCCTATACTTACTTTATTCGCGTAGCCGATCTACCCGCATTTATTGAACTGATCAAACCTGTGCTTGAAAAACGCTTAGCTCATTCGGCCTTTGTAAATTACACCGGGGAGATCAAGCTTAATTTCTACCGTCATGGCATCAACTTAAGGTTTGCCAAAGGTCAACTTGAAGAAATCAAATCTTTGGCATTCAATGAACTGAGCGCCTGTGAAGCTGCCGTTCCCCCCTTGGTTTTCTTACATCTTCTGTTTGGGTACAGAACCACGGCAGAGATTAAAAATATTTACACTGATTGTACTACCAGGGATGATGAAACGATGCATCTCTTGGATGCACTCTTTCCCAAGAAACCTTCGGAAGTTTGGGCAATTTCTTGATAGAACAGACCAAGCCTTGAAATCTTTCAAATGTCAAATCGGTGGGAATCATCGGTTTTAAAAATATGGGTGGTTTTCTCATTGCTTAAGCCATGGCCAGCGATCTTCCGGCGGCTTTTGAGGTTGGGGTGTGACCGGTCGGTCACTTTGGACAACTTCGTTTGGCTGGGGTCTGTTGACGGGCTGCACATAAGCCATCCCTACATTACGATTTACCCCTGCCTGCAGCCAATGATATTCCTCTGTTCGCACATACTCCCGCAGGCTGTTGATGCGCCTGATCAACATAGGATGGCTCTGGAACACCTCTGCCAGCCGGTTTGTAACCACATCATCCTGCGCGTCGATCATCGCCAGGGCTTCCTCAAAATCCCTCTGGCTCCGAACCTCCGGTGCTGCCAATTTCACCAGCGAAGAAATGGCATACCTGATATCACCGCATGCCAACAAACCCGCACGATCTGCCGAGAATTCACACATCCTGTTCCACCAGCGAAAAGCAGAATACAGCAGCACTGAAATGCCTAGAGGTGCGGGGATGCCCGCCAGTCCACCCACGATGGTATTCAACCAGGTGTGCCCCAGGGCAACATGGCCCATTTCATGACCGACGATGAACTTCAACTCCCCAGATGACATCACTTTCAAGAGCGGCGAAAACAAGACCAATACCTTTGGATCCCCCACGCCAAACGTGTAGGCATTCATCTGTTTTTGCTGTGCCAGGAAAACATCCACCGGACCAGGCTGCAGCTTTTGGCTGCACTCTGATACAACCTCAGCCAGAGCTGGCGTTGTTACGGAATCCACTGAAACCGTGTGGCGCATCAAAGATTGATGATGAGATCGGATCATAAATGCACTGAGAATGAACATCCCGATGATAAACACACCACTCAGGCAAAAGGTCACCGTAGAAGTGAGCACGATCACGCCAAGAACAAGCAGAATGGTCATAACAAGGATGACATTCTCATTATCGTATCGATATCGAAGTGAACGGAACATAATCACACCTCTCAAAAACTGGCCTTACCGGAAAGCCTTATAAAACGATTGGTTGTCCATCAGTATAATCCAAGGGAGAAATTATTGCTGACCTGGCAATCAGATCGCTTTATTCACGCATACCGTACACAAAATAGCTTGCACGAATCCTGTTGGATGTTTGGCTCATAAATCCTGCAGGATTAAAAAATTTCCAACAAGAGTCACTTATGCCAGATCAGAAACCAGGTAACAAACAAGTTAATAAAAAAACCCGAGATTTTAAATTTTACCAATCACAAAACACAGTAACAAAATCCCGGGGGGTAAAAGGTGAAAATTAGTATGTCTATTTCCCGAATTTTTCCCAATATGCACCAAAAATTTTATCCATATCCGGAACAACGGGCTCGATTGGTTTTGAAACCCAGGTGATATTTAGAAAATGCTTCCAATGGACATTCTCAGTGGTGATATTCCCTCCCCAGGTGCCGCACCCAAGGGTGAGTGTAAAAGGCATACCGTTATTATAATTACCGCTGTTGCCAAGGCTGTGCGGTTGATTGACCATGATGCGGCTGGCTCTTATCCTTTCGCCTAAATAGCGAATTCGGCTCTCGTTCTGTGTATGGATACCACAGGAATGTCCCCTCCCATTAAAATCCAAAATACGCTGTACCAGGTCAACAGCTTCTTCAAAATTAGGCTTCTTCCAGATCGTTAAGACAAGCGAGAGCTTTTCTTTGCAGAAGGGATCTTCATGACCCACAGCTTCCCCCTCAACCATCAAATATGCTTTGTCCGCACCCATTTGGATTTCCGCCAGTTCAGCGATCTTGCTGACAGGCTGGGCAACGATACTTGTGTTGAGGTGTTCTCCATCTGGCCACATAAGCTGCTTTAACCTGGCGCGTTCTTCTGTGTTACAGAAATATCCACCCTGGTTCTCAAGCTCACTGATCATTTGAGTATAAATTTCTTCAAGCAGGATCAGAGAATTCTCTGAAGAACAGGAGGTTGCGTTATCAAATGTTTTCCCCTGATAGATTTTGTCTGCTGCGCTTTCCAGATCAGCGGTTTCATCCACGATGACTGCAGCGTTGCCAGCCCCCACGCCATAAGCAGGGGTCCCACTGGAATAAGCGGATTGAACCATCGCACCGCCGCCCGTTGCCACGACCAAATCCACCTTCGCCATTAATTCTTTTGCAAAGATAATTGAAGGCTCCTCGATGGTTTGGATCAAATCTAAAGGCGCACCGACCTTACTCAGCCCACGGCGCAGACTCTCAGTGACCATAAAAGCCGTCTTTTTTGCCCTGGGATGGGGAGCAAAGATGATCGCATTTCGGCATTTTATTGCCGGCAGCCCCTTTGAAGGGAGGGTAGCTTCGCAGTTTGTGACGGGTGTTAATGCCCCAATCACACCAACGGGTTTGGCAAATTTTATCAACCCTTTTTCATGATCCTCTTCAATCACACCTGTTGTCCTAACCCCATCCAGGTCTCTCAATACGCCCAATGTCTTCTTTTGATGTTTAAGTAATTTGTGTTCGTAAACGCCCATGCCCGTTTCTTCAAATGCGAGCCTGGCAATTTCATCAGCCTGTTGATATGTCTCCCACCCAGCAGCTACGGTCATTTCATCCACTTTTTCTTGCGGCCAAAATTCAACGATCTTTTGAGCGTTTCGGGCTCTTTCAATTAATTCATCGATGGTAATTTGCATGATTGCCTTCCAATTTTTTCTTAGATAAATTTTTCCAAAACACCTGCGAGTTGTTCGTCCTCAATCGTTTCAAGGTCCAAAAGCGCCAAAACACCTGGATAATGCACAACTGTTTTCACAATAGATTCGGGTAATCCTTCCAAAATTTCCGCGAATGTCCTGTGCGTAATCAAGGAAACCTTTTTTAGGATTCGCAGTGATTCTTGTTGGGATTCTTGACGATGTTCGGGGTACCCACATCCACTTTCAACGGAAAATATCCGATCAAATATGAATTTCAAGTTTTCGTTCGATGCCCAGCCATAACCCTGGTTTAATCGCAGCGAGATGCAATTTCCCCCGTTGATCTGGGTAAAGAGCCAGGCGTCAAGCGGGGTTTCAATCAACCCGCAAATCACCCCTGGATACTGAAGGACAGAATTTAAGAATCCCTGCCCGGTGCCGCATCCACCTACAACATAATCGACTCGCTTCAGGTTCAACAGCAGAGCAGATAACAAACCGGTGTGGATGTATTGCAATTCTGGTATGTCAAAGTTCTTCTTCATACCAACATTTAAAACATCATGGCCGCGACCTTGTAAGGCTGCCATAATATCCGCGTTGCGGTCTGCAGCACTTGTCTCATTAATCACAGCGATTTTCATATTTTTTTCCTTATCATTGTTCTTTTTTTCCAATTGCTTCTTTGCAAGCCCTAACGATATCACTCACACTTAATCCAAAAGCATCCATCAGGGAATCAGGATCTGGTCCAGTGCGAGCGAAAGTATCTTGAATACCCACCCGCTCAATTGGCACGGGATGGTGCAGGGTTACCACTTCTGCAACTGCCCCACCTAACCCGCCCAGGATAGAATGCTCTTCAACTGTGACCACTGCCCCGGTTTCTCTGGCGGTGTCAAGGATCAAAGCGGTATCTAAAGGTTTGATCGAAGGCATCTCAATCACGGTTACTGCAATGCCTTCCTCAGTTAATTCTTGGGCAGCCTTCAGACATCGATAGGTCATGGTTCCCGCAGTGATCACACCTACATCCTTCCCCGACCTAAGCTTAAGTCCTTTTCCAATTTCAACGACCGGTTCTTTTTCATGAACAACCGGTGTCCCATCACGGCTCAGGCGAAAATATACAGGTCCTTTGTGTTGAGCGATGACCGGCACCCAGGCTTTTATTTCCAGTTCATCTGCAGGAACGATGACCGTCATCCCTGGCAGCATGCGCATTATGCCAATGTCCATAATTGAGTGGTGTGTTGGTCCGTCTTTATAATCAGAAAGACCTGCATAGCTTGAAGCGATCTTGACATTGGTATTGGCATAAGAAACGCAGGTTCGAATTTGCTCTAAAGCTCGCAGGGAAACGAGGGCAGAAAAAGCATTGATCACCGGGACAAAGCCAGCCAGCGCCATACCCACAGCTACATCGACCAGACAAGGTTCAGCAATGCCAACGTTGAAGAACCTGTCTGGAAAGGCATCTGCAAAGAATTTAGAGAGGGTCGAAGAGGAAGTATCAGCATCCAACACGACCACATCCCGGTTTTCTGCGCCGTATTCCTTTAGCGCCCTTCCAAATGCTTCTCGTTGAGAAAGATATCCCATGCTCATATCATCCTCCCCAATTCTTCTTGTGCCAGTTCCCATTCTTGTTTGTTGGGTGCCTTGCCATGCCATTCAGATTTGTTCTCCATAAAGGACACCCCTTTCCCTTTGATTGTGTGCGCAATGATGATGGTCGGCTTGTCTTCAACCATTTTTGCCGCTTCTACTGCCCCGATAATTTCGCTGACATTGTGTCCGTCAATTTCAATAACATTACAATTAAAGGCATTCCATTTATCGATGAGCGGCTCCATGGGCATGATCTCGTGAACAAAACCGTCCAATTGAACATCGTTATAGTCTAAGATTGCAATGAGGTTGCCGCATTGATACTTTGATGCCAGCATGGCACCTTCCCATATAATGCCTGCCTGACATTCCCCATCTCCCAGCAGTGTATATACGGTGTAGTTTTTGCCTTGAGCCCGAGCCGCAATACACAATCCTGCACCAATTGCGATCCCATGCCCCAAAATCCCGGATGTCATATCCACCCCTGGCGTCTTCAAGATATCGGGGTGACCCTGGAGATGACAGTCCAAATCTCCCCAATTTTGAAGATCAGCTAAGGGGAAGTAGCCTTTTCTTGCCAAAGCTGCATATAACAGGGCTGAAGCGTGTCCTTTACTCAGGATAAATCGATCGCGCTCATCCCACGCTGGATTATTAGGATCAATATTCATGCAATGAAAGAACAAACACGTCACAATTTCAGCCGCTGAAAATGAGCCCCCTGGGTGACCTGCCTGTCTGCGATAGATCATCTCAAGTGAATCTAATCTGAGCTGATTGGCAAGTTTATTCAAAGTTACAGCATCAAATTTCGAGTCTTTTTCTTTTAAATTATTCATAACAGAGTCTCCGCATTCTTCAGTTGTGATTCAAATCACGCTAATGCATGATGATTCCACCATTACAATTGAATGCAGATCCCGTACAAAAATCACAATCATCCGAAGCCACAAAAACAGCCATCTTAGCAACCTGTTCAGGCGTACCCTGCACACCAAAAGGCGTTCGTGATATGAACCAGTCACGGAACTCGTCAGGATCTTGCCCGCGCAATTTTGCATCTTCCCGAATACCATACTCACCCAATCGGGTAGGGATAGGTCCGGGACAGATCGCATTTACAGTAATGTTGTTTTGAGCCACTTCCAATGCGAGTGCCTGGGTAAATCCAATTTGCCCAAATTTTGAGGAGCAATAGGCACTTCCAGCCGCCTCACCTTGTTTCCCAGCGATCGATGAAATGGTGATGATCCTACCATAATTATTTTTCATCATCTCGGGCAATACGGCTTTTGAACACAAAAAGGTGCCTTTCAAATTGACCGTGATGACCTCATCCCACACTTCTTCTGGCAGGTCTTTCACCCAACCCTTGCGAACGACACCGGCATTGTTGACCAGGATATCGATCTTACCAAAATGATCAATCGATGCATTTACCATCGCTGCCACCTGGGCTGCGTCCGTCACATCCACTTTTACAGCGAATGCATTCTCACCAATTTCTGCAGCGGTTTGTTGTGCAAGCGCTTCGTGCCAGTCAGCAATGACAACTTTGGCGCCTTCTTTTACGAATTCCTCAGCAATTGCTTTACCAATACCTTCTGCTGAACCTGTTACAATAGCCACTCTTTGATTAAGTTTCATTTTTCCTCCTGTTTTTCATTTTAGAATTGATAGGTTGTTCCAACGACACCAAGAACAAACTGCTCTGGCATTTGTGTGGCAAATTGAACAATTGCAGGGAAACCGGTGCAGTGGGTAGGGACAACAATATGCGGTGAAAGTGCTTTGACCTCATCAATAGTTTCCTGAATTTCTTCACGGGTTGAAGAAATCAAATGGAAGCCGCCGATGATGGCATAGACCCGATCGACACCTGAGATTTCCATTGCAAGATTAATGGTATTGAGAATTCCTGCATGGGCGCAACCCGCAATGATGACAAGGCCTTTGTTTTTTACGTTTGCAATGATCGCCTGATCATCATCCACAAAATCCCTATGAAACCCTTCTTCATCTCTATAGGCAAAAATACTGGGTGTGCCGGCTTTTTCAAAGGTCTCCCGAGGAACACCGCCCGTTGTCCAGACTCCTTTATGAAGCATATAAGGTTGATCAGACTTCACCATTCTTGCGCCCGCTGCTTCCCATTCCGAAATGGGCGTGATCATTGGGCCATATTTGGTCCCATTTGGAAAGACTTTCCATCTTTCTCTAAATGCGGCACTGTGACAGATAACAGGAACTTTTTGCTGATGCATCCAATCCTGGATAGTTTCATTTGTGGTGTGTTCATCCCAGTTTTGAGGTTTCGGCGTACCAGCGATTTCCTTAATCACCTTGGTCATTGACATAATATGATCGGGATGACCATGGGATAGAACAATTTGATCAATGGTCTTGGGATCAATTCCCATCCGTCTCATATTCTCCATTAAAGTGATCTGCGTGATGCCAGCATCCATCAGAATTTTAGTTTCTTGGTCCTCCACATCAACCAGGAACGATAAACCGTGTTCTGCCAAGAGGGGTTCACCGCTTTCTTGTGTGTACCTTTTGACAGTTTCTGTTGAACTTAATAACATATCAGTCATATTATCAACAAGTGCAGTGACCGAAATCTTTGAAACTTCACCAAAATTTACTTTCGACATCTAAATACTCCTTTCATAGTACTTATTGGAAAAGATCGATATATGCGACACCAGTACACCAACCTGGTTGCCAAATCAATATGAGCGGTAATTCATCATCAGTGACCCTAAATGCCACCTCGCCTTCAGCTTTCAACCCCGGATCCAACCGCACATTCCCTAAAGGCGATTCCGTTACACCAATTGCGGCATCTGAATGAATTTTTCCATTGATATCAACCGCTGTGAAATCAAAAGAATTGATGGGAACTTGTTTATCGGCATCATTGGTTATTTCTAAATAAACGATGACTAAGTCTAATTTTTCTCCCTTTTCTATATTTGCATGATTAACGATCAATGTATTTTCACAAACGACGATTTCATCACCGAGATTAAATCTTTTTTCAGGATCGATCTGAACAGGCATTGTTGTTGGGGCGGTACCGGGTGAGGTGGTAATTTGATCCTCATTGCCGGGTCTCATTTTGAATAAAACCAGGCTTAAGATAATGACGGTCAAAATGAACAAGCTGGCAGCAATGATCTGGGTGCGTGTTTTCTTATTTGTTAACACTCGCTGCCCAAAGTGGGTCAGATTATCTCGGAATTGTTTAAATGAGAATTTAAATTGACTCTTTCTGAAGGCATCAATAGACACAGCCAGAACAATAACCAATCCAATGACAACCGACTGCCAATACACATTAACACCAAGCAATATCAATGCATTTTTAATGATCCCCATTAGTGCAGCCCCGATCAAACTGCCCAACACAGAGCCCTCGCCACCTGACAGGGAGGTTCCGCCAATCACCACTGCGGCGATAGCATCCAATTCAAACCCCGATCCCATATTGCTTTGAGCAGAAGTGAGGCGTGAGATCAAAACAACCGATGCTAATCCCGAAAAGAAACCAGCGATTGTGTAAACAAAGATAAGGGTGGCGTTGACATGCAGACCAGACAGTCTGGCAGCTTTCTCATTACTACCGATGTAGTAAATGTATCTTCCAATTTTCGTTCTTGACAGAAGGAGGTGACCAATAATAACCACAAGGATCATGATAATGACAGGGATTGGAAAAATGCCAAGATAGCCACGGCCAATGTATTCAAATGCTTTTGGAAAAGGCTGAATTGGATAGCCCCTTGTTAATGCCAATACCAATCCCCTTGCAATCCCCATTGTTCCCAGTGTTGCAATAAATGGCGCTAATTTGACATGGACAATCAATGCGCCATTAACGAACCCCACCAATGTGCCTAACAATAAGCCCACAACGACACATAAGGCAATTGGGTAACCATCAACCAGCATCAATGCAGTGATGCAGCCAGTAAATGCCACAGTTGATCCCACAGAAAGGTCAATCCCTCCGGTTATGATGACATAGGTCATCCCAACCGAAATAATGGCGATCACGGCCATTTGCCTGAGAACATTGGTAATGTTTGAAAGCAGCAAGAATCTGGGTTCAATAATCGCAAGCAAGATACAAATAACAACCAGAACAATGAAGATGCCAATTTCACGCGATCGAAGAAATCTCGTCATTATATTCCCGTTGTTTTTCTTAGATTTATTGCTCTTCATAAGGTTAATTTCCTTAACAATAATTTTTCAAACATTTTGTGGGCTCATAGAAGATATCGTGGCACAAGTAAGAATTTTTTCTTTGGTTACCTCGTCGTGAGAAAATTGCCCGGTTATTAGACCGCGTGCTAACACCAAAATTCGGTCTGATACTTCCATTACCTCTGGCAATTCGGACGAAACGAAAATAACACTCAGTCCATCCTCTGCTAATTGATAAATGAGTTCGTGGATTTGCGCCCTTGCACCGATATCAATGCCGCGTGTTGGATCATCCAATATCAGGACCTTTGGGTGAATTGCAAGCCAGCGAGCCAGCAAAGATTTTTGTTGATTACCACCGCTAAGGTCGACCATCCTTTGGTCTTGCGAACTGACTTTTATTGACAAAGCTTTAATATAACTGTCTGCAAGGGAAATTTCCTGTGCAGTGTTCACCATACCGTAACGAACAAGTTGTTGTAAATTAGATGCAGATATATTTGCACGTGTTGTCAGTCCTAAGAAAAGACCCTGTAATTTTCTATCCTCAGGCACATATCCCATGCCATAAGCAACTGCATCGGCAGGTTTATCTATTTCACACTCGATCCCCTCGATAAATACTTTTCCCTCGCTCTTCTTCAGGACGCCAAAAAGACAATTGAATAATTCCGTTCTTCCGGCGCCAAGCAAGCCGGCAATGCCTAAAATTTCCCCTCGATAGAGGTCAAAAGAGATATGCTTTAATTGATTCCCCATGGATAGGTCTTCAACATGCATGACAACATCTTTTTTACCAGATCCATTTCTGCGTCGGACTTTCTTGGTGAGTTCTTCTCCAACAATATGGGAAATGACTTTATCGTTGGACAATTCTGTTTTTGAACTGGTGATTATATGCTTTCCATCTCTCAAGACTGTGATCGTATCTGCGATTTCAAAAACCTCATCCAAGCAGTGCGAGATGTATAGAATCGTCACACCGTCCTGCTTGATTCGTCGCATCACCTCGAATAAATGCTCAATTTCTTTTTCAGGGAGCGCAGATGTAGGCTCATCCATGATCAAGATTTTTGGGTTCATGGAAAGTGCTTTTGCGATCTCAGTAAATTGTTGATTGCAAACAGAAAGTTTTCTTACTTCGGTATTAACATCGACCTCAACGCCTAATTGATCAAATAGCGATTTTGCTTCATTTTGAATAAGATAAGAATTGATAAATCCAAATTTTTGTGTAGGTTCCCTGCCAATCATTATGTTAGCAGCTGCTGATAAATGAGGTGCCAGGTTGAATTCCTGGTAAATAATAGCAATTCCAAGTTTTTGTGCGTCTTGTGGTGACTTTATGTCTTCAAGTTGATCATCAATCCAAATCTCACCATCATCTTTTTGATATGCGCCGCACAGGATCTTCATCAATGTCGATTTTCCGGCTCCATTTTCACCGACAATGGCATGAATTTCACCTTTTTTCACACATAAATCGACATTATCCAGCGCCAGAACACCTGGAAAACTTTTACAAATACCTTTTAGGTTGAGCGCATAATGGTCATTCATTGATTGTCTCAGGTATAATCACAAAGGGTGTTGGAAGACTGCATTTCTGCAGTCTTCCAACCTCACGAACCTAGAATAATTTTGATGCTTAGTGGGGGACGCTTAAATACTCGTCTAGGTTTTCAAGTAAAACAACATTTGTCCCGGTATCCACAAATTGAGACTCAGGAAAATCAGCAGCCCCAGTAACAAGATCGTACATCCATTGAACGACAAGTTGTCCTTCCATATATGGACGTTGAGCAACAGTGCCCTGGATCCAACCATCCCTCATCAATGTAGGAATGGGCTCGAAGATATCAAATCCAAAGACAATGAGCTGACCAGGTTCAAATCCCTGGGTTTCCAGTGCCTCGGCAACGATGTTTGGTCCGCTAACGGCATAGATTGCTTTTAGATCCGGATGAGCTGTTAGAAGGTCTTCAATTAGCGGCACACCAGTTTCTAATGCATCGCCATGGGCAACGGTTTCAACGATCTCAACTTCAGGATAGGCAGCAGCAGCCTCTTTAAAACCATCCAGACGTTGATTGAGGTTCAGGGCTGTCAAACCACCGGTCACCAAAGCAACTTTCCCTGAATAATCCATCAACTCCAACATCGCTTCTGCGCCTTGTTTTCCACCTTCAATGTTATCGGTGCCGATATAGAGTGGGCGTCCTGAATCCGGTGCGTCGGTGTCGAATGTCAGGAACAGGCTGCCAGCAGCTTCTGAAGATTCCACAAGGGCTGGCACAGTTGCGGGATCATTGGGTGCCATTCCGATAGCATCCACGCCCATTGCGAGGTAGTTTTCAAAAATCTCGATCTGCCCTTCAGCCAGAGCCTCTTCGGGTCCATCAAAGATCGCTGTTACACCCAGTTCTTCTGCGCGTGCAGCCATTCCCTTTTCCAGGTCACCCCAGAATGGGTGTCCAACGGATTTTGGGATTAAAACGAAGGTCATTTCTTCATCCACAGCTTCTTCAGCAGGTTCCTCAATTTCTGGTTCTTCAACCTCGGGTTCCTCAACTGCAGGAGCTTGTTCAGTAACGCATGCTGTCATCAAGCCGAATGATAGAGACAAAACGACAAGAAATATCAAATATTTTTTTAACACGGTACTCTCCTTTTTTTGAAATATTTATCGACCCAAATAAATTTTTTTCTTAAAATTCTTTCCAAATACCCACTCCTTTCTTAGGCTCGCCTAACCAATTTTTTGACATGAGTGACGTTCTTTTAAGGTCGTACTCAAAGTGTAGGTGCGTGGGCTTTCGAATTTGCCCTCACTCTTTATCCTTGCGAGCAGAAGATCAACCGTCAATGCTGCCATCTGATCAACAGCCACATCCACCGTCGTGATGGATGGTTTGAATTCCTCCAGCCATTCAGCGTCATCCATTGCGATGACAGAGATGTCATCGGGAATTTTGACCTCGAATTCTTTTAGCACACTCATTGTTCCCATTAACAATCGGTTGGACGTTGCAAAAATTGCCGTTGGCTTATTGGGACCGTTGTAAGCCAGAATTTCTCGGGTAGCCTTTTCAGCAAATTCCCTTGAAAATTCTCCAATCTTAATTAATTCAGGAACGAGATCCAGACCAAATTTATTGACTGCGTACTTATAACCTTCCAACCTCTGGGATCCGGTTGTTGTCTCGGGTGATCCGACAATGAAAGCGATATTGCGATGACCCAATTCGTAGAGATGTTCCATCGCCTGAGTCACAGCGCCAAAATTATCGGGTTCAACGCCAAAAAACAGGTCCTTTTCCCGACGGCGATTAATCTCAATAATTGGCAAACCTGTGCTTGCCAAACTGCGTATGTAGGGCGAAGTTTCTTTGCTTGGTGGTGGCACATAGATCAATCCATCAACGTTGATCTTTGAAAGTTTTTCGAGATATTCCTGCATTAAGACGGATTGATCATGCGTGATCCCCAATAACATGGTATAGCCCTTTTCATGCAATTGTTCTTCAATTTCTTTTGAAAGGGTTGTGTAGTAAACATTTAAGATATCAGGGATAATCAGGGCAATTAGATTTGAGCAGATACCTCTCAAACCACGCGCAAATTGATTGGGTTGGAAATTAAGTTTTGCTATTGCAGATTCGACTTTTTCGCGGGTTTCTTTGCTTACGTATTGCCGGTTGTTGATCACACGCGACGCTGTCGAGATCGAAACACCAGCGGTTTTAGCCAAATCCTTTATTGTTACTTGCTTTTTCTTTTCCATAGCTGTGTCATTTGTAAATTATTCTATTTATAAAATTGATGAAAATAAAAAGGGAAACGTTTTCATATATTTTATCATAGTTCACTTGAAAATTTCAAGTGTAATCCGCGTTTTTTAAGGTTGGGTTTTGTTTTGCCTAAAGACAATTTTTTATTGGTTATTTTGTGGTAATAAAAATTTCAAAAATCAAGACCGGTGCATAATCCGTAATCCGATCTATGATCCAGCAAGCTATCCCCCTCAACAAACATACTTATTCACTCTTCTTGCTCATCTGGAATAAATGGTTCATTTCGCGCCTGGCAGATATCCTTGATCACATCTCGTCCTGATGCGCAAGACAATTCGACGTTCCCACCTGGTTCAACCCAATGACCGATCCGATAGAAACCTTCCAGCCCGGGCAAGGTTTTTGACATACCGATCCCCATCATCATGCTCATTTTACGTGTGGTCAGTGCCCACCCTGCAAAGGCACCCCTCCAGTTGCCGGTGTAGCGTTCATGGGTCACTGGGGTTGCCACATCGACCACTTCCACTGCCCGCCTTAAACCTGGGTAACGCTCATCTAAAATATCAATGATGATTTCAGCAGCCTCAGCCTTGTGTTTCTTGTAGCGTGATCTATCTCCTCGCAGCCAAATCCAGTAATCATAATCTGCCTCACACCACAAAGTCAGTACGGATTTACCCCGCGGTGCCATCGTGGGATCAAAGCAGTAATGTTTGAGGACAAGGTGATCATGGCGAATATTTCCCAACCAAATCGGATGTGACAGGGGAAAGCTCATCATTGGTGGAAAGGCGGAGAAATCCATAGCCACCCCAAGTGAAATTTGCATGATCGATTTGCTGGGAGTCATGCTCCCCTCATATGCTTTCCGAGTTTGCCGATCGACATACTGCCCACCTAACAGATCATAGATTGTCGCATGCCCATCTGCTGCAGAGATGACAATATCCCCATAAACCCGTTTCGTGTTATCCAATTCCAAACCAACGGCGCAATCGTTCTCAGTGAGAATATCAGTAACCTTTGTGCGGTAAACAACCTCACCACCTAGCCCCAAGTAGCGCGATTCAAGCGTTTTGGCAATCGGCAGAGATCCGCCAATCGGGTATCCTGCCTCACGGTCATTCATCATTGCCAGCGTCGAAAGGCACAGCATCATCGGAAAATCGGGCAGCGAAAACTGAAAGAACTGTCCCATTCCTTCTCGCAAAAGCGGATCCTGAAACCGTTGAGAAAAATCCTCAAGGGTGACATTTCCCCAGCGTAAAGCAGGTATCAAAACTGGCAGCATCTCCTGACCGATCTCTGCCAGCTCCAGGGCGCTCCCCGCCGTCAGATCCACGGGCAATTCTAATCGTCTGAAATCACGGATCCCCTCGATGAAATCCTGAATAACAGCTTTATCCTGCGGCGAGAGTTCAAGTAGATGTGCTTCCAGGCGATCAGTATCTGTATATAAATGCAGGATTCGCCCGTCCCGACCTTCCACGCTGACAAATTCATCATAAAAGTGAATGGGGGTATCCTTCAAAATCCCCAACTCCCTCCAAAGTTGATATCCTTTTGTATCAGGATTGATATTTGCCAGGTATCGGACAGCGCCATCAAAGGTATACCCGCGACGGCGCCAGGCTGTACACAAGCCGCCGGGAATAGAATGCATCTCATAAATTGTGGTTTTAAATCCATGCATTCGGGCATAAACCCCCGCTGAAAGACCTGCCACGCCCGCGCCTATGATCAGGATGTTTGGTTTCTTTTCCATAGCTAACGATCCTTTTTTAATTTCGATTGTCGCCGATAAAACCCCAGTAAAGAAATTCAACCCCTTGAATTTGATTTTATCTTAATTTTGGTCTTCCCATGCCCGCAATGTCCCACGGAACAACGCCCGTTCAAAATAATCCCCATTCAATGACAAACCATCATAGCCTTTCTCGATCAGAATCGGCATCATCGGGTTCAACTGGCGTGCATAGTGAATCATGCAAGCTTCTGGGTGAAAACCGGGCCATGAGTAACAGGATACTGCTGTTCGACGATTCTCGGTGGGTACGCCCGGAGAAATGGTATTGCACCACTCAGGGTCATTGGGATCAAAAATGTATTTATCGAGATTGCCCATTGGGATCCCCTCAATCCCTCGCACCACAGGAGGGTCAGCTTCAGGGAGGTACGGGTCCACAGACAAATCAAGCAGGATCGCATGCGCTGGCAAGTGCTTGATCCATCCATTCGGAATGAGTGGCTTTGTAGGATTCCTGCGCTGGGCAGCATCAACCAGAATGTCCGTATCCTTCATCAACGCAATCATTGTCTCGGACTGTTGGGTAAGGTTTCGACCGACTGACTGACAAACCACACCCGGACCGGCTTTTTCAATATGGCTGTTATTACGCTCAATGTTGCCCAGGTGAACAGCGGCATCAACAGCATACCTGCCAACCATGCCTGACCCCAGCACCAGCACTCGGATCGGTTTTCCATCCGGTCTGATCAGATCTGACCACCGATCCTCAAGCAAACCAAATGCTACTTCCAATCCGTTCCAGGCGACTGCTTTCATATTCTCAACCAGGCGAAGGTTATTGTCATTAACGATGGAATCCAGCGAAATTGTCTTCAAACTTGCTTTTTTGAAGAATTCGACTCGGCTGGGGCGTGTGGGATAATGCAGCATGGACATCAAGATCGTCCTAGGTGCCAACCGGTGAAAGTCGTGATCTGGTGCCCTCAGGATCAATACCAATGCCTGATCAAATGCATCTTGCCTGCTGCCAAAAGAAACTTTCTTGTTTCCCTGTCTATACTCCGCCGCGTCAAAGCCAGACCGCGAGCCATACCCTTCTTCAATGACCACCTTCAATCCAAAGTTAGCCATTTTTTGGATAAAATCCGGTAAAAAGACGCGTTTTTCTCCAGCTTCCAGCTCCATGCGAGGAAATCCAATTGATGTGATAGATGCCATAGCTTTTTCCTTTCCAAATTGAAGTTTGATGTAAGTGATAACGATCTCAGACCCTGACATAAAACAGTCAGCAGCAAACCCCACCCCCGTAATTGCTGTACGTTTCAAATCCTACATATCTTTAAAAATCGTTTTAGAGCTTTTTTGTAAGAGGTTTTCCAAAATTTAATTTTATCAGCTCAATGATTATACTGGGTGATTCAAATGGTCAAATTACCAGAATAGAATGTTCAACAAATTATTACATTTTTTGATCAAGATATTCCCCCAAGACTATAAAAATCCTTTATCACACAAGATGTGATCAGCGGTAATCTTTACCCTTATTTAATCCCTCATCCACCGCCTTATGTTGGCGCCGGTCTCCTGACCGAACGCAAAATGTGACTCCGCTGGTGAGGACACCAGCGAGAACCCGATACCCTATAGCCTTAGGCAAGCAACCGTGTCCCGCCCTACAAAATCCATCACCCGCAGGGTACGCAGGGGGTTTCTGCGCACCAAATAATCAAATAATGCAAAAAAAATGGTGCGCACAAGAACGGTGCACACCCTACTACTAATTACGGCACCAACATTTGGGGGTGATCAGTTGAGATCCCCGGGGTTTTAAGACATTATCTTTAGGATTAATCCATATTGCAGGCTTGTTTGATTTTGATTCTAATCATGTTACAGAAACCCCGGGGATCTGCATGTCGTGTTTTATTATTAGCATGCGTAGTAGTGTGGGTTGAGTATCCAACAATTTTGAGTGATTCCCCTCGCGCAGCACACCTTCAGGTGCCCACACCCAGTCTTCTGACCGAGGGCAAAATGTGACTTCGCTGGTGAGGACACCAGCGAGAACCCGATACCCTATAGCCTTAGCAAAGACGACCTCAGCCTACCTCTAAAATTTCCTTTATCCTAACTACCCCATACCTGATTTCTTAGACCGCTTCCCCAACTTTTGATAAGATTCCGCGATCCGACTATAATGTAACTATCAGGATAACAACCAATTAAGGAGGAACTTATGTCAAAACCACGTCCCGTTCGCGCACCTCGCGGCACGCAACTCACCTGCAAATCCTGGCTGACCGAAGCCCCATACCGAATGATCCAGAACAACCTCGACCCCGAGGTTGGCGAAAAGCCAGATGAACTGATCGTTTACGGTGGGAGCGGGAGAGCCGCGCGCAGCTGGGAGGCTTTTGACGCCATCCTGGCAACGCTAAAAGAACTGGAATCAGATGAAACCCTCCTGGTTCAATCCGGTAAACCCGTGGCTGTCTTCAAGACTCATCCCGATGCTCCCCGCGTCCTGATTGCCAATTCCAACCTCGTCCCACATTGGGCAACTCAGGAACATTTCGACGAACTGGCTGCCAAAGGTCTCATCATGTACGGTCAAATGACTGCTGGCTCGTGGATCTACATCGGCACCCAGGGTATCCTCCAGGGTACCTACGAAACCCTCGGCTCACTGGCACAACAAAAAGGATGGCCTTCTCTTAAAGGTAAATTCGTTCTCACCGCCGGCCTGGGCGGGATGGGCGGCGCCCAACCCTTAGCCATCACAATGAACGAAGGTGTTGGGTTGATCGTGGAAATTGACCCAGAACGAGCTAAACGCCGTCTGGAAGTGGGCTATGTAGATACGGTTGTCAACGAACTTGAGGAAGCCATGACCCTGGTAGAAGAAGCCCTCGCAAATGAAACCCCAAAATCGATTGGGTTGATCGGTAACGCGGCGAATATTTACCCTGAACTGTTCATTCGCGGCGTGGTTCCGGATGTGGTCACCGACCAGACCCCCGCCCACGACCTGCACAACTACATCCCCACCGGGCTTACGATGGCAGAAGCAGATCATCTCCGCCAGAGTGACCCCGTCGCATACGCCCAACAGGCACAGGCTTCCATCGCAAAGCATGTCCAGGCTATGCTCGACTTTCAAAAACGGGGTTCAGAGGTTTTCGATTACGGCAACAACATCCGCCAACGTGCCTTTGATTACGGCGTGAAGGATGCATTCAACTTTCCAGGTTTTGTCCCTGCCTACATCCGTCCATTATTCTGCGAAGGTAAAGGACCTTTCCGGTGGGTGGCACTCTCGGGTGACCCGGAAGATATTTACGAGACAGACCGTGTGATCAAGGGGCTCTTCCCCGAAGACAAGCATCTCCACCGGTGGCTGGATATGGCTCGCGAGAGAGTCCCCTTTCAGGGATTGCCCTCCCGAATTTGCTGGTTGGGTTACGGCGAACGCGCCAAAGCCGGCCTGGCATTCAATCAACTTGTGGCGGATGGACGTGTTTCAGCACCGATTGTGATCGGCAGAGATCACCTGGATTCCGGATCGGTTGCCTCACCAAATCGTGAGACAGAGGGTATGAAGGATGGAACGGATGCAGTCAGCGATTGGCCGATCTTGAATGCTATGCTGAATGCGGTCAATGGCGCCACCTGGGTTTCATTCCATCACGGCGGCGGCGTGGGGATTGGATTCAGCCAGCACGCCGGGCAGGTGATCGTGGCAGACGGCACCGAAGCAGCTGCAAAACGGCTTGAACGCGTCCTGACCGTCGATCCGGGCATTGGGATTGCCCGACACGCAGATGCCGGCTATGAGCAGGCGATTGAAGCTGTGAAAAGACACGGGATCCAGGTGCCAATGTTGAAGGAGGATTGATTGACACGGCGAACCCGCCGGTTCATCTTTTTCAGTCTTGCCATCCTGGCTGGCCTTGCTGCCGGGATCATGTTTGGCTGGCAAGTGGCACCTATTCAATATAAAGACACCGGTCCAGACACCCTGCGCCAGGACTATAAGACCGATTTTGTTCTGATGGTTTCGGAATTATATGAACATGATGCTGATGAAGCGATGGCAATCGCACGGTTGACCTATATAAGCCCTACACCGCCATTGGAAACCGTTCAAACTGCGATCAACTACGCTGAAGAGAATAATTATTCTTCCGTGGATCTCCAACTGATGGACAATTTGGCAGAGGCGATTGAATCACGCTCCTTACACTACGATCAAAACAGTGCGGGGTTATGATGAATGAAGATACCCAGGAAATCCTTCAGCCGCAAACACCTATAAAAAAACACGGACCCTGGTATCTGCTGACAGGGTTGATCCTGGGATTTTTGCTTGGCGTCATTTACACATGGTGGATCAACCCCGTTATTTACGAGTCAACCAATCCTGCGAGCTTGAGAGAGGATTTTAAGGATACTTACCGCGTAACCATTGCCCAAGTTTTCGCTGCCACAGGGGACCTGGATCGTGCTGCACGACGGTTGGAAATCCTGGAAGATGAGAATCCGATCTATTTACTCGGTGCACAAGCCCAGCGCGCCCTGGCAAAGGGTGAAGAGGAACAAGCTCATGACCTGGCACTGCTTGCATCTGAACTGCAGGCTGTAACAGCAGGATCGCTCACTCAACCCACACCACTTGCCACGGACACAATGCAGCTCATCCCCACCCAAACCCTGCCCGCTTTGACACCCGTTCCCTGAATCAATTAGCTTTAGGTTTTTCTAATAAAATGGTGTAAAGATTGGTCTCGCGCAAAACAAAGCCCATTGATTGATAAAGCTGATTGGCAGCCTTACGGCTCGGACGGGATGTAAGGTTGACCTGATGCAAGCTTAATTCTCGCGCTTTTTGCAGGCAACTTTCCGTCAAGGCTCGCCCAACACCCCGATGCCGAAATTCTTTATCCACCACCACATCTTCAATCCAACCGTGCATTCCGGTGGGAGTTTGGAATAAGGCTAAGGTTGCCGTCCCAACAATAGGGCTGTTTACGTCCTCTTCTCGGGCAAGAAAGACAAAGGCCGTTTCCGAGTCAGCCATCTTTTCCAGATCTTCTTTTGTAGGCGAAGGGCTGGATTCAGTGAGCTGGGGAATTAGATTTTGGAAAGCCTGAACGATTTCATCATCGACACGGGTCATTTCATGAATTAACATCGCCAATGCCTTTTGTTTTCTAAAAAAGTGATTTACTTGTAAACAAATTATATTTATTTTTTGCTTCTCTATGTAATCGATTTGATCCGATTTCTTGGGGATATACAAGTTTTGGGTATAATATCATAATATATGACTAATTATGTAAATTTTATCCGGTTAATGAATTCAAGTTGATTTTTCCATTGGAAATTCATTACGCCTCATCGATCAGCAATCTTCTTTGGATAAGTCGAATATTAATAGTCAAAATTTGAAAGTAAAGTGAAGACATGAAAAGTAGAAACATACAAGATAAAGATAACTCTTTAAGAAAATTCCTCCTAATACCGTTAATGTCAGTATTACTCTTAGTTGCCTGTCAACCCGCCTCTACACAAGAGACAAGCGAATCAATACAAACACCAACCCAACCAGAGTCCCTGACGGTTTCCGAGTCGGATTCTTTAGAGTTCACACAAACACCCACAAGTATCCCATCCGAATCCCCTGCCTTCGAGCCCTGGATTACTTTAAATCCTATCGCTTCAGGGTTTGCTGCCCCCGTTGCCCTTGCTGCACCTGATGACGGCAGTAAAAGGCTTTTTATTATTGATCAGATAGGCTTGATCTATGTTGTGGATGGTGAGGACAACCTGCTGGAATCACCCTTCCTGGATGTCAGGGGAAAATTGGTGAACCTGAACCCAAATTATGATGAAAGGGGGTTGCTGGGCATGGCTTTCCACCCGGATTATGCTAGTAATGAGCGCTTTTTTGTTTATTACAGCGCACCCCTAAGGGACGGAGGGCAGGCTGGATATAACCACACCAGCGTCCTTTCTGAATTTTCGGTGTCTGATGAAGACCCAAATCGGGCAAATCCAGATTCCGAAAAAATCATCCTCCAGGTTGACCAACCGCAATCCAACCACAATGCCGGCTCTATCACATTCGGACCGGATGGTTACCTCTATATTCCTCTGGGTGACGGCGGTTCTGGCTCAGACGTTGGACCCGGACACGCTGAAGATTGGTATGCAATCAATGCTGGCGGTAACGGTCAGGACGTGGAAGCGAATATGCACGGCAGCATTTTACGGATTGATGTTGATAATGGTGACCCCTATGCGATTCCCGAAGACAACCCAAAGATCAGCAAGGCCTTCCCGGAAATTTGGGCTTTCGGCTTTCGTAATCCATACCGCATGGCTTTTGACATGGGTGGAGACCATCAACTTTTTCTAGGTGATGCGGGGCAGGAACTTTGGGAGGAAGTCTCGATTGTCACAGCGGGTGGAAACTACGGTTGGAATGTCCGCGAGGGAACGCACTGCTTCAGTACCGCCAACCCTGGCGCACCAAATGCAATCAGCGACTGTCCTACAGAAGATCAGCAAGGGAATCCTCTCATTGATCCCATTATTGAATTCCCGAACCTGAGGCACCCTGACGGCGGATTGGGCTCTACGATCATTGGCGGTGTGGTTTATCGCGGTTCTGCCCTGCCCGCATGGGATGGCCGGTACATCTTTGGGCAGTGGAGCATAAACTCGCCAATTCGGCAGGGCGGTTTATCTGTAGCAACACGTTCAGACCAAGGCTTGTGGAATTTTGAAGAAATTCAAATCGTCAATTACGAAGATGGTGACCTCGGCGCTTTCCTGCTGGCTTTGGGTCAGGATCAGGAAGGTGAAGTTTATGTGCTCACTTCTCAAAACGTAGGACCCAGCGGTAATACCGGGAGCCTATCACGGATTGCACCTGCAATTCCGTAGATGAATTTTGTGCGATAAAAATCCAGAAAGTAACTTATGGCGTGGGGTGTGTTTTTCACCCCACAAATAATTAGATTTGGATACTTTAGACAAATTAAATAAACATCCCAATCTTTATCGGTGCGGTCAAATTCAGACCGCACCATACTCGTTTATAGTAGTATAGGGGGGTCCTTCACCCCACCAGCATAGTTATCATTTGCGGATTTCAGTCCGTACTCTTTTCCAAATTTGCTGTTATTCAATAAAAAAGAGGCTGTCATAAATGACAGCCTCAACTGGTTTAAAGAGACCGAGATTCTTATTTCAAAAGATGGGCTTCTAACTGAATATCCACGGCAGCCAAAGCTTTAGAAACCGGGCAATTTTGCTTAGCGCCTGAGGCGTACTTCGCAAATTCATCCATCGTGATATCCTGCACCTTGGCATGGGTCACCAGCCTAATGCCCGTGATAGCAAATCCACCTTCAAGCTTTTCAAACTTGACTTTCGCCTCTGTTTTAATTTCATCTACCTGATAACCGGCTTTGCTCAAATCCGCACTGAGTGCCATTGAAAAACAGCCAGCATGGGCAGCACCAATCAGTTCTTCAGGGTTGGTGCCCTGGCCTTCTTCAAAACGCGATAAGAATGAATATGCACCGCTAAAGGCGCCGCTCCCCAAACTTACCGTACCTTTACCGTCTTTTAAATCCCCTTTCCAAACTGCATTTGCTGATCGAATTGCCATTTTTACTCCTTTGGTTAATTTAAATGATTATTAATTCTTCTTACTTAGTCAATATACTTAATTTCTATAAGATAAGTATTAATGGTAACCTCGCCCTATAAAAAAAGACGTGCAAATTGATGAACCAATATCAAGAAAATGTTACAAAGAAGCAGGGCACTTTAAAAATGCCCTGCTGCCAGCCAAAATGATGAGTCTTGAAACCAATTACGCCTTACCACTCAAAGGCGGGGACTGTCAACCAGCCTTCACCTTCTTTGAAAGCATAATAAGGCAGCCACACCACACCAAACAGTTCGATGAAAATATTCTTCTTGTAAGGTGCGATCGGTTCTTCAACCACCTGATCAACAGCATCCATCCAGCGTTCTTCGATACCGTCAAGTTCTTGCTTCAGTTCCGCTTCCATTTCCTGAAGATCTTCTTCAAGCTCTTTGATCTCCTGTTCGCCTGCTTCCAGATCAGCTTTCGCTTTACTGGTCATCCGGCGTTTGGTCAATGAAGTGCTCAGGCTTCTCCGGCGGCCCATAACCAGACCGAGCACATTTTCCAAACCCTTTCCCACTTCTTCCATTCGGCGATGGCTAAGTTCCTGTTTATCCTTTTCCAGGTCTTGAGTCTCATCCCGCAGTTTATCTTCAAGGCGATCAAGTTTGACCTCATATTTTTCCCTGATTGCCTCCGCTTCCTCATCTGCCTTCAACTTCGCAGCGTCCTCACACATCTTACGGAACGCTTCTGTAGAAACTTCCGGTCCAGCGACCACGCCCAGGGCGTCGTTTTTGCGAACAGCCAGGGTCTGTGTTCTGTAGATCCAATCGACAAAATCTGTTTCAAGACTGCTGACAAATTTAGCATCCTCAACAGCAAGATTATCCAGCGATTCAAATGTCGCATCTGGATTAGGGGTTGGCATAAGTTCATCCAGGTCCAGCGGATCAACAGAAAAATCTTCCCAGCGGACCAAGCCCTTTCTTCTCATCTCGTCGATGCGCACGGTGATCACATTTTCCTGGTTGATATTGTATTTCCGCTCCAGGAAAGCCACCCGCGCCTGCCCAATGAGGGCTGGGCGATAAATATATTTCGGGCTGGAAATATCACCAGAAAGTGACCTGCCAGCATTTTTCAGCGCTTCTGCAGGTCCGCGATTGACAGGATAATAGGAGACTTTGACTGCTCCCGGAATTGCGGGGGCAACGTCCTGACCCAATGTGGAACCGGTACGTTCCTTAGCGAGGACACCTTTTGTACCACCTGAGACATCCTCAGACCGAAATTTGGCACCAACCAATGCATTCAATTCCGGGATTTGGGTCCGAGTCAGGGGACCGGGTAAATAGTTCATTGCCCAACGGGTGCCAAACACCTCAGGTGCAGATTCGTGAACATTGTGAAGCAAGAACATGCGCTTCCCCAGCTTTGAAATCATGCGATCAAAACCACTTCGATCAATCCCTGGCGCAGCCCCTTCCAGGCCATCCAGAAGCCTGGCTTTGTCCTGGTCTGTCTGCAGCTTACCAACCATCCAGGTACCGCAGTTTGAAAGAGCTTTATAGTCCAGGTCAACCGGGTTCTGTGTTGCCAAAAGCAGACCCACACCAAATGCACGCGCCATTTTAAGCATGCGTATAATGATCTCTTTACTGGGCGGATTGGCAATCGGCGGTAAATAGCCGACAACCTCATCAAAATAAACCAGGGCTCGCAGACTGCCAGAGCCCTTCTGGCTACGCATCCAGGTTTCCACGGCACTGTAAAGCAAGGTGACAAAGAACATCCGCTCCTGGTCACTGAGATGCGCCAGGTAGAAGACGCTGTGGCGCGGCTTGCCATCGGTGTTAAACAAGATCTTACCAATATCCAATGCCTGTCCCTCTAACCAGGTATGAAATGCAGGCGCTGCCAGGAAATTATTGAGCAGCATAGCTAAATCAAAACGTTCCTTTTCGGGGTAGAACTGGTCCAAAGACAGCACACCCAACTTATCAAAGGGTGGCGTCTGCACATGCAGGATAAGCGTGGCCATATCCAGGTCTTTTCCATCACGCCAGGCTGATTCAAAAATATTCGAAAGTAAAATGTGCTCTTTCATCCGAATTGGATCGACGTCCTTAAAGCCGACCAAGCCCAAGACGGCCGTCACCGTGCTGGAAATCTTCTCTCGCAGGATCTCCTTATTGCCCTCCCAGGGAATTTCAGGCGCCGCAAAAGAAGATAAAATGCTGACCGGGATCCCGGCATCAGAACCGGGGGTATAAACAGTATATTCAACAGCATCACTCAGTGCCTCTAATTCTGGCTTCCCGATGCCATAGGAAGCCAGCCCATTTTTCCAGGATGAGGCTGCTTTTTCTGCGGATTCTTCCACAGAGATCCCATCCCGACGGGCAGCGTCCTGGTCAACCCAGGGCTGAAAATCGGAAGGTAATAAATCGGGGAAATGAAGAAGGAGATTTGTCAAATCGCCCTTGGGATCCACAACAATTGCCGGTATCCCCTGCAAGGCTGCTTCTTCCAACATGATCACACCCAGACCTGTCTTCCCTGAACCTGTCATACCGGTGATCACCCCGTGGGTGGTCAGGTCATCAGGATCGTAATAAACAAGGTCATCCTGCATCTCTCCCTTGTCGAGATCAACAACCTTACCGAGGAAAAATTTATTGGATTTTCCAGACATAAAACCTCCTGTTATATGCTATATAGTATTAGTATAATTCATCCTGTTGAGAAGATACAAAAGGGTTTTCTCCTTTTCAGGCAGGGATAGCATATTTCATCAAATTTATTATTAACCAAAAAAGCTGCGAAACAGATTTTCGCAGCTTTTAACTTCTCAATTTTACGGACGCCAAATCCCACTTCGGCGGGGGGTGACATCCTCTGAGGTGATAAACGCTTCTGGATCTACCTTCAATACCAAAGCCTCAACCTCGTCGGCCTGCTTTCGACGCACCCGGCAATCAACCATCATGAAACTGCTTTCCTTACCGCGTGCAGGGATTTCCGTAACCCCATAACCCTCTTTGCGTAAAGCGTCAGCAATCTCGGTACTTTTATTTCGGCTGATAATACTGAAATGAATGTAGCCGATCGCAAGGCGCTTCTCGATCATCATCCCAAGCACATTTCCCGTCGCGAATCCGGCAGAATACCCGACGATATTCAATGGATTCTCTAGGTTTTTCAAAACAGATCCAATCACGACAACAAAAATCACAGATTCGATGAATCCCAAAATCCAGGACAACCCCCGCTTGTCTCTCAGACTCAACATAAATCTGAGTGTATCAAGGGCAATATTTACGGTGCGAGCAAGGAAAATGCCAAAGGCGACCAGCCATGCTGTTGGGGAGAGCAGTAGTTCCATTTATTACTTTTCCTCCTTACCATTGCGTTCACTGATGCCGTGTAAGATCGCCGGGTAGTAAAAATTGTCCATATATTCCTCAACCATTCGGCGCATACTGAATTGTCCACCGATGGTGCGGATGCTTTCCTTGATTCGTGCAATCCATTCTGCAGGCAAGTTGTCGGCTGAACGCTGTTCATAATACAAAGGAATGATCTCTTTTTCAAGCGTATCGTATAAACTGAGCGCATCAACCTCATCCTGTTCCTGGACATTCATCTCTTGATTAACATCTTCACCAATAGCCCATCCATTATGCCCATTGTAGCCCTCGCGCCACCAGCCATCCAAAACAGAAAAGTTGAGGACGCCGTTCAATGCGGCTTTCATACCAGAGGTACCGGAAGCCTCGCGCGGTCGGCGGGGTGTATTTAACCAGACATCTACACCCTGCACCATGTAACGGGCAATATTCATATCATAATCATCCAAAAATACCAGCCGCCCACCAAACCGGGCATCTTTAACTGCACGGTAAACTTCCTGAATCATTTGTTTTCCGGGTTCATCAGCAGGATGGGCTTTCCCAGAAAAAATAAATTGGACCGGCATGCGCTCATTATTGACGATCTTCAGTAAGCGATCGAAATCCCGAAAGATCAGATTGCCGCGCTTGTAGGTGGCAAATCGTCGGGCAAAACCAATCGTCAAAGCATAGGGGTCCAGCAAGACGCCGCTGGCAACCGTCTGCACGGGATGAACTTTGGTTGTCTTCCATTGATCTCGAGCCCGACTGATGATATAAGCTACCAGCTTTCGTTTGAGATGCCGCCTGACAAGCCAGATTTCTTCATCGGGTATATTTTCAATTTGCTCCCAGAGGTTGGGATCATCAATCCGGTCGGACCAATCCGAACCAAGATACCGTGAAAAAAGCACCCCCAATCTACGAGCGAGCCAGGTTTGCGTATGGATGCCGTTGGTGATATGTCTTATGGGTACATCCTGGACTTTTTTATCCAGCCACAGGAAATGCCACATCTCCCTTGCGACCTGACCGTGCAGTTCGGATACACCGTTGCGGTATTCCGATAGTCTCAATGCCAGAATCGGCATGCTAAATGCGTCTCCGCCCCAAGATTGTTTAATTTTGGCAATTTCAATAAATTTTTCTCGAGAGAGCCCAAGATCGGACCACACCTGGACAAAGTATTTATCAATCAACCACAAAGGAAATTCGTCATTTCCAGCGGGGACAGGTGTGTGTGTTGTAAAAATATTCGTCTTCTTGATCCTTTCACTGGCTTCTGCAAAGGTCAAACCATTCCGAACGTATTCCAATGCCCGCTCAAGGGTCAGGAAGGCAGAATGCCCTTCATTCATATGCCATGCGGTCGGTTCATAGCCTAGGGCGCGCAGGGCACGAATGCCGCCCATCCCTAAAAGGATCTCTTGTGAAATGCGAAGTTCAAGATCGCTGATATAGAGGCGGTCTGTTAATTGCCGGTCATTGGGATCGTTATCAGGGATATTGGTGTGGAGCAAATAGAGCTTCACCCGACCCACATTCAATTCATAGATCCGAGCACAAACCTTGCGTCCTGGAAGATCGATCGAGATCTTAATAGGTTCATCATTTTCATCCATCAGCCGAATGAGGGGCAGGGCGTCAAAATCAATTGGAACGTTTTCCGCCTGCTGCCACCCATCTTCGCTGATCCGTTGTGAAAAATAGCCGTACGTATAAACAAACCCGACGCCAACCAGCGGAATGCCCAGATCACTGGCTTCCTTAAGATGATCGCCAGAAAGAATGCCCAAACCGCCCGCATACACCATCAAGGATTCATGCAACCCGAACTCGAATGAGAAATATGCCATCAACTCATCGGAAAGCTCAGGGTATTTTTTGGAAAACCACGTGTCATTTTCATTCATGTATCGGTCAAATTCCCGCATCACCTGGTCGTATTGATCCAAAAAATAGCGATCATGGGTAACGGCATTCAACCGTGAACGATCACAATCCCTGAGAAACGCAACCGGATTGTGGTATGTGTTTTCCCAAAGCAAATCATCAATTTCTCTGAATAAACGCTGGGCTTCGGGATGCCAAACCCACCATAAATTGAATGCTAGTTCTTCCAACCGCTTGATTCTGCGCGGCAGACTGAAGGCAACAGGTTTTTCACGCACGAGTTCTGTCATTGTTATTTTTCCTTTTTTAAATAGAATACCTGCAGAAATAAGCTTTCTTATTACCGCAGGAAATTTTCTGTCTTTTGATAATTTCGGTATCGTTTATCAGCAAAATCCATTATTCCAGCCGTTAATAATACCACATGACCGAACAAGGAATAGTCCTTGTGATGAACCACAAAGAAATCTTAACAACGTTTATCGCTTTCCCCCAAAGAATTAAGTTGTTTGTTTTCCAATCAATCAGCCCAGTAATACAATTTCTTTGACCACTTCAACACCATTTAGAAAGAGGTGATAGAGGAAAGTTGCATGCAGTAGATCTCCATGATGGGGCATGGCAGGCAAGTTTTGCGCATCCTTCACGGAAAGATGCCAGGTCTGGGTGCAGTTTACGGGTACAATCACCCGTCTTTCTTTCCGGTAGGCATTGGCTTGAAAGCGGAGATAAGTAGCTAATTGATACAAACACAGATCCGTCACATCTCCGACTGCTATAAAAGTATGAATGGGTTCCCTCTGGTTGATCCACGCATCAAAACCATTATTGAGGGCAGGATGGATGGAATCTTTGTAAATAGTGGTCATCAGTTCGTAGAATGGCAGGTTCTTGATCAGATCGATCGTCTCTGCCTGATGTGTTCCCTTAATCGCATGCTCCCCGAATGCCTCAAACTCCAAAGAGTCTTCTTCATGTCCTTCCTGCACAAGGAGAATATGATGCAGTCCATGGTTCCATGAGGCATTCATTAAATCCGCGATAGATCCACCAATCGGTGCAACGCGCGGGCTTGCTAAAGGTCCCTCATATAAAAATCCGTTGATCACATCAACGGAGATAATCGCTGATTCTTCAGGCTCAGGGATCGCTTCATCAAGTCTTATTGTTGGCAAAGCCTCTACCCATTTTTCAAGATAATCGAGAAACGCCTTTGAAGTTTGTGCTAAGGACATAAAACCTCCTAAAACCAAATTACTTATTTTTTAAGCATAATCTGGGAGTATCAGAAAGGTATTAATGCCATAAAACCATCACACGAAGTTAGCTGTTCAATCCCGCTAAATGTGCAAAGCTATTAATCCTCCTATTGGCACATCCAAAAGTTTGACTTTTTCGCCCATAATCTCTTATTAGCACTGGTGCAAATCACACAGGGTAATTTTGGATGGAATTGAAAATTTCCAAGATGATATGAACTAATAAGCAATTGCGCTAATTTTGGTGAGCGACTCCAAATGATGATGTGCGGTTATCTCCCGCACAGTACGGGTCAGTCCTCGAGCTACCGGGCTGTACGTGTGCGCAAAACCTTCCAGGTAGTTAACGCCATCCAACAAAGGGCCATCTGAAATGCCAGTAGCCACAAAAAACGTATCCTCCGAAGCAACCAGGTCATCAAGCGTCAGAATTTGATCTAAATCGATACCAGTATATTTCGCATTCTCCAGATCTTTTTCATCTCGAGGCCATAATTTCCCCTGGAAACCCCCACGCATGGCTCGTAAACCACAGGCTGCCAATACTGCCTCAGGTGTCCCACCAATTCCGAGTAAAACATCGATCCCTGTACCCGGCCAGGCCGCCATTATAGCTCCTGCCACATCGCCATCAGGTATCAAACGGATCCGCGCCCCACATTGGCGTACCTCGCGAATCAAATCTGCATGCCGGGGACGATCCAGGATGACCACCGTCAGGTCAGTCACATCCATACCCTTCGCTTTGCTGATCTTCTCAATGTTATCCTGGATAGGTGCCTTAATATCAATCACATCCTTTGCTTCAGGACCGACAGCAATCTTTGACATGTAAAACGATGGACCAGGATCATACATCGTCCCCCTCGGCGCTGCTGCAATGGTCGCAATGGCATTCGGCATGCCTTTGGCGACCAGAGTGGTGCCCTCCACAGGGTCAACAGCTATATCAAGCTCAGGCGGCTGACCATTCCCCACCATTTCGCCATTAAAAAGCATCGGGGCTTCATCCTTTTCCCCTTCGCCAATCACAATCTTCCCATCCATGTCAATTTCATTGATAAGCAGCCGCATGGCATCCACAGCGGCGCCATCGGCTTTGATCTTATCACCGCGCCCAAAGTGGCGGGCAGCCGCCAGGGCAGCCGCTTCTGTAACGCGAACAAGTTCCAGGGCTAAATTTCTAGTGGGTGGCTTTTTATCCTGGTCTTCCATTCTCATCCCTCCAACTCATCAAAGCACACCTTCAGTATACATCTGAAAATCACTTCAATAAAGTTAACCAATCGCGCGGCAAACAGCCAGTATAATTGCCTGTAAATACACAAAGGAAGATCCCAGAAACATGATTGAGATAATTGCCTTCGATGCTGATGACACCCTCTGGCATAATGAGGTTTTATACCAGGACGCCCAAAAAGAACTTCAGCAGATCCTCTCGGCATGGGCTCAACCCCAGGCTGTTGCTGCGCGCCTGAATGAGATCGAAATGCGCAACCTGCCCATCTATGGTTATGGTATCAAAGCCTTTGTTCTTTCCATGATCGAAGCCGCTTACCTTGTTTCCACTGGTGAAGTGACAGGCGAGGAGATTGGGAAGATCCTTACCATTGGTCGATCGATGCTGCAAGCAGAGATTACCCTCTTCCCCCATGTAGAATATACGTTGAGGTGTTTATCGAGGTCATTCCGCCTGATGGTGATCACCAAAGGCGATCCTTTGGATCAGATCCGTAAAATTGAAAGATCGGGATTGAATGGGTATTTCTCACTTATCGAGGTCATCCATGATAAAACCAGGGATGCCTACCAAAACATTCTGAACAAATATCACATCAATCCCAAAAGTTTTATCATGGTTGGCAATTCTCTCCGTTCCGATGTCGTCCCCATTCTTGAACTGGGTGGGGTAGCTGTGCATATTCCCGCAGATACAACCTGGGAACACGAAAACATCCCTGATTTCAACGCTGCCCAAAATGGATATTACCGTTTGGAAACCATCAAACAATTACCCCAATTGATCGAGGACATTTCATCATTGTCGAGAGATCTGTGAGGAACCCTTGCCATTCATAAAAATCCTTATCCTGGGAAGTGAGACAAAACTTGAGCATGCTTTCTAAATCGGATTTTCTTCTTTTCCTTGAGGCACCAATGCATCTTTGGGCAAAAACCCATGACCAACTGGAGATTGAGGTGGTCTCGCTTTATGACCAGCACCTGATCCAGCAGGGTCAACAGGTTGAATCCCTGGCGCAAAACTACATCACACAATTTTTCCTCCCAAACTATCAAGATGCAGAAATTTATTTTCAAAAAACCTTTGATGACGGGAGATTTTTAATCCGCACGGATGCCTTGATCTGGGACAAAACATCGGGAACCTATGATCTATACGAAATCAAATCCTCGACCAGCGTGCACACAGAACATGAATACGACCTGAGCTTCCAGGTCTTGCTGCTGGAAAACCTCATTCAATTGCGGCATGTATATCTCCTTCAAATTGACAAAACCTATCAACACGGTGAAGAGCTCGGGCTTGAAAATTTTTTTACCTGCGAGGAACTTTCAGACAAGGTCGAGAAACGGAGAATATTCGTTCGTGATGCTCGCGAAAAGGCTTTGACTGTGATGCAAATGGCAGCTCCTCAACCCAACTTTTCATGTTATAAGCCCCAATCCTGCCCCTGCCCCAACCTCTGCCATCCCAATCTGCCTGCACATCCCATTTATGATCTGCCTTACCTCGGAAAAAAGGCGATCCCGATCCGGGAATTGGGTATCACTGCCATACAGGACATCCCCGATACCCTCGAATTTAACGCCAATCAGTCCAAACACATCCAGGCGGTCAAACGGGGAACGCCCATCATTGACTTGCCCGCCATCAGGAAGGCGCTGGATCAACTCGTTTATCCATTACATTTCCTGGACTATGAAACCTTCAATCCCGCCATCCCCCTCTTCCCTGGTTACCAGCCTTATGAACACATCGTCTTTCAATATGTGCTTTATGTGCTTGAAGAACCTGCTGCCTCTCCCCGGTTGTGCGAATGCCTTCTCACCGCTCCCAAAGACCCTGAACCTGAAATTGTGCCCCATTTGTTGAACCACATCAGGCGCTGTGGATCCGTCATCGTGTGGAATCAAAGCTTTGAAGAACATCGCAACCTCGACCTTGCACAGCACTGTCCCCAATATGAAGCTCAGCTGCTTGGGATCAATGCACGCCTGTATGACTTGATGAAAATTTTCAAAGACGGCAGCTATGTACATCCAGACTTCCACGGCAGCGCTTCCCTTAAAGCGGTGCTCCCCGTGATCTGCCCCCATCTCAGCTACGCAAATCTTGAGATTCAAAACGGAGAAGAGACCATGTTGAAATGGTATTGGCTCCAAACCGATCAGCCATCAGGTGAAGAACGGCATGCCATTGAAGAGGCTATGAAAGCCTATTGCCGTTTAGACTCCTTTGGGATGGTGGAAATTTTTCAACAACTGCTCAAGATGATTGGAGATTGAAATGGACATTAATCAAATGGCAGCTCAATTAAAACACCAGGCTGATACGATCGTCGCCTTATGTGAGGATATCAAGCCAGATGCCGCCCGGTGGAAACCCGCCCCCGATAGCTGGTCCCTGCTTGAGGTGGTCAACCACCTTGTTGATGAAGAAGTCCTGGATTTTAGAGGACATTTAGATCATATTCTGCACACCCCAAAACTGCCATGGCCGGAGATTGACCCCATGGGATGGGTGACCTCAAAAGCATACAACCAACGTGCTTGGTTTGACAGCATAAATAATTTCAGGATAGAACGAGATAAATCCATTACCTGGCTGTTATCACTCACAGAAATCAACTGGGATGCGGCTGTCCACATGTCTTGGGGCTCCCTATCGGCAGGCGATATCGCGGCATCGTGGCTGGCGCATGACTTGCTGCATTTACGCCAAATCATCGAATTACGCTACCAATTTACAGCCCAACAAAGCGAGCCTTTCAGCGTGAAATACGCTGGACAATGGTAAGGAGATAAAGGATGGAAACCATTATCAGTTTATGCGGTATGCGCTGCGATCTCTGTATGGCTTATCGACCCAATGTTGAAGCGCATCCCGAATATCGCCAGATTCTAAGCGATGGCTGGCACACCTACTTTGGCTTTCGGATCCCGCCTGAACAAATCGAATGCAATGGGTGCTTTCCCGATGGAAATCCTACCATTGATAGCGAATGTCCGGTCAAACCCTGCGTGACAGAGCGCGGTCATGATAACTGTGCAGGCTGTGAGGCTTATATCTGCGAAAAATTATCAGGTATTCTGGTGACAATTGAAGCCATCCAGTCAAAATTTGATCAGCCAATTCCAGAAATTGACCGACATCGATTTATTTTTCCCTATGAAAATGCAGACCGGCTTGAAGCAATACACAAAAATAAAACCCGCATGTGATTCTGCGGATTTTGTCCTTATGGTTAATCAAGCCTAATCCACCTTCAGACTGCGCACCCCGTCCACATCAGAGAGGACTTCGATCAGTTCTTCCAATTGCTGATCGCGAGAAATACGCGCCACCACCTGAATACGCAACCGTTTATCTTTAACGTGTTTCTGGATGGTAAAGCTGGCAACGTTTTCTGAAAATTCCTCCACAATATGACGAATTGACTTTACAACACCCTTATGAAAGTTAACTTCAATTGAGATAAAACGTGAGACCGAAGTCCGGAATAAACGTTTCTCAATGATATTTAACAAAGCCAGAACAATCAGCATGAGCGCAGTGGTGATAATACCAATCAAATAATAACCCGCGCCAACGGTCATACCAACGATCGCCATCGTCCACAGGGATGTGGCAGTGGTCAGACCCTTGACATTGTAGCCAAACCGGAGGATGGCGCCTGCACCCAAAAAACCGATGCCCGATATAACCTGTGCTGCCAGACGTGCCGGGTCAGCCGGTGTGCCTGGACGGGCAAAGAGATACCCCAAATTGATGGAAAGCACCATCGCCAATGTGGCACCGATCACAAGGATCATATGCGTCCGAAGACCAGCAGGTTGATCGCTGCGTTCCCTTTCAATGCCAACGACAGCACCTAAAGCTGCGCCCACCAGCACTCTTAATATAATCTGTAGTTCAGATATCATAATTGGTTAATCTCCTCCAATAAATCACAGCCATCGCAGTTATTTTTGAGAAGATGCCGAAGCCCTGCCTGTGAGTTGTTTATCCTACCCGATCAGCCTTAATCCAGACAAATGATCATTTCGATCTGTTTTTTTACCTCAAATGGCACACAGAATAAGAAAATCAACTTGATAGAAGATTAATTGTAACATGAACAAGTGTTTTCTTATTAATTAATGATATTTATTGACAATCGATCGAAAAGTATTGAATTTATTAAGGGGGGACTGTGATGGGGAGCTTGTGCGATCAATATTGCTGTTGATTATACGGTTCAAACATCCTTAAGCTCCAGCAGCAATTTTAACCCCACAAAATCTGTATAATCTTCCAGTCGAATCCACAACCAGCGCCCTTCTGGCAGGGTTGAGGATTGATTCAACAGTTCCCGAATACGGGCATTAAAATAGTTGATCTTTTCTAATGCTTTCTGCTCTTCAGCGGCATTCAAAGTCAGCAAGACCGTGAAGGATCTTCGTTCAGGGAACAATGTACAGAGGTGAGAATCCGCCCTTCGATAGCGAAGCCCCCATCCTTGCTGGGGGTTGGAATAATTCCACTCGGGTTCATAATCGCAGAATTGTTCATCGATATAGGATGTCGCCTCTTCCCAAATGGGAGCGACTTCTTTACCAATCGTCCTGAGAACCAGTTCTCGATCCGGATTTATTTCCCGGTCGAGCATACGTTCATATGCCATAAAAACTTCCAAAATTCGTAATAATTGCGATAATGACTGTCAGAGATAAGAATTCAATCCTGACAATTTGGATGATTCTTCCAATGCCTGAGTTGACCATGATTCTATCTTATTTACTAAAGAAACCCCAAACCCGCTGCAGTTAGATGGAAAAATAGGTTTTCAGATCTCAATTTCGATCAAACCGTAACCAGGCTGCAGGCTGCCCCCCGCTCCCATCCGGCCGAACTTCAGCACCCTCCCTCAGCCATGTGAGCATAATAAATTCTTGGAAGGAATCAATATCTTCCTTTGTGATCCCATGCCCATCACAAGGTTGGATGCATTTGTGGGCATAAAGCAGGTAAATCCCGTCTTTCCCCAACCAATTCATGAGATTCCTCCGATAATTTGCCCTTTGCAAAGGCGACAGGCTGTGATAACAACCAATATCCAGGACAAGGCCAAAGGTGCCTTTGATGCCCGTTTTACCGGTAACATCAGCATGGAAAACACGCGAATTTCTGTTGATCTTTTTTATCTTTTGCCGAGCTTTCAAAACAGGCAGCCAGGCAAGATCCGCACCGACCACATCCCAACCGTATGCCGCCATCGTTATCAGATTTGTCCCCGTCCCACAGCCCACATCTAACGCATGTCCAGGCTTTAATGTCTCCAGCAATTCAATGAGCTCAGGCGGTGAAACACCTGTATCCCAGGGTGGACGCCTTTCGTAAAGCAGATTAAACCGCAGCCAACGACGAAATTTAGCCACCGTACCCCTCATTGGATGGTAAACCGTTCTAACTCAGACCGAAAGCCGAATGAAAAGTCAAAATAAATAAATTCCTGATAGACAAATCCCACCGTTTCACAAAATGTTCCTTCATCAACCATGACATCAGGGTGAACCGTCTTGACGTTATAACAGGTAAATACGCCCCCCTGTGGTAACACCTCTTGATAGGGTGCTGACGCCTGTCGAAGTCCCATCTCCCCTTCTCGATTTATAGAACGGAGTTCTGGATCAGGATACCAGCCTTCATCCTCACCCGGGAAAGGCAAAACAAGTTCCAGCCACGCCCTGGAGAGATCAATATCATCCGATCCATCAATTCGATATATATTTTCGCCGTCAATTACATACCGAAAAACGCCCGTTTCAGGTTCAATGAGCAAGTTTCCGTGAGGAACGCCATCCATAAGTTCCGCAGTCCGCTCCAAAGTAGCCACATAAACATTGCCAATGACTTCAGTTTCAATCACCGTTTCAACGACCCGCCAGATAACTTCTTGCGACTGATCAAATCCCAAATAATCATAAACCCAGGTGCTTCCCTCCAGTAATGGATAGATCCGTAAGGATTCCTTTACCTCAGGATCCATCGCAGGCAAGGAGAAATCATCCGGAATCAAATTTCCAGTTGGTGTTACCAGGTTTGGATGACAGGCGCTGAGAGTCATTGCCAACAGAATTAATAACAACAGCAAAAAATTCTTTTTCATAATCATTCAATGAATAAAACTTGCCATTAAGTATACTCGACCCAGATTAAGACCCCATAAAAATTTTCGATCCGGCTTTGTAATGAAAAAGAGCTGGGTATAATTAGGTTCAATCAAATCAGGATCAATGAAAAGGAGCCCTATGCACAAAACAGCCCAATCCACAATCACTTTGAATAACAACGTAGATATCCCATACCTTGGGCTTGGGACGTGGCTTTCAAATGGAAAAGATTGCGAAGATGCTGTCGCCTACGCCCTCAATCATGGGTATACCATGATCGATACCGCACAGGCTTATGACAATGAACATGAGGTGGGCAATGGGTGGAAGGCAAGCGGGAAGCGGCGTGAAGAGCTGTTTATCACAACCAAGATCCGTAATTCCAACCAGGGATATGAGCGCAGTCAGCAGTCATTCGAAAAAAGCCTCAGAGCGCTCCAAACGGATTATGTCGATCTGCTATTGATCCACTGGCCGTATATCGGTGATTTCGACCGTAGCATCGACACCTGGCGAGCATTGATCGAGATGCGGGCAGAGGGTATCTGCCGCAGTATTGGCGTCAGTAATTTCACAATCCCATTGATCGAGGAAATTATTGAGAAAACTGGGATTGTGCCAGCAGTGAATCAGGTTGAGTTCCACGTGTTTCTTTATCAAAAAGAACTTCTGGATTACTGTCGCAAGAAGCATATCCAGATCGAGGCTTACAGCCCGATCGCCAAGGCGAAATTTTTAGATAATGCTGTTTTACTGGAAATTGCACAAAAATACCAGAAAACATCTGCCCAGGTAATGTTGAGCTGGTGTATCAATCATGACATTGTCGTGATCCCAAAATCGGTTAATCAAGCACGCATCGAAGAAAATGCAGCTATCTTCTTCGAAATGGACGAGGAAGACATGAAGGTCCTCGACGACCTCGGGCCCGAAACACGCCTGATCAGAGGGCGATGGGCGCCCCCTTCATGGTAAGGCGATACAAGAATAAGCAACCTTCTTTAAAACCAATCGATCTTCGTCACGATTTATTCGAGAGATAAAAACAGGCTGTGGGTTTCCACAGCCTGAGACTTTCATAATGATCGGTACAAAACGAGTCAGTCAGGCCTGGCAATCTCCACCATACCTTCAAGGATGGTCTCGAGCGCCATCGTATGGCTGCAGCGTCCGCGAGTTTGAAAGAAATCGCAACTACATTGCCACTGACCGTCTTTATAGTGAACGGTGTGGTCATTGTTCTCTCCCTCAAAAGTGACAGTAAATTCCGTAAACTTTATCCGCTCGCGTTCCTCTACATACCGTTTGGCCTTCTCAATCTTGCCGATCAATCCGTAGTCCATAGTGCACTTTTCCTTTCTATTTGAAGGGATTAATAAAAAAGAGCACGCGCGGGGTATCCGGCGTGCTTGTCAACATATTTCTCTTTTTATAGATCTTTTCATTCGCACCTTTTTACAATGCTTTGTTAGTCTCAGTATAAACTGGAACACCAGCAAAGTCAACGCCTTTTTTCAAACACCAAAGCAGTCTCTCCGCCGACATAATATTTCAACCATTGATCCACAATTTTATAGCCAGCAACCTCATACAAACAAATCGCCGCCCGGTTCGAAGCGCGGACGCTCAATCGGATAACGGGCTGCTTTAATTCTTCCTCACAGGCGCAAAGCAGACCCAGTGCGATTCCTGTTCGTCGGTAATCTGGATGAACAGCCAGGGAAGTCACCCATCCAAGCAGTTTATCCGGATGCTGCTCACCGCTAATAAAACCGATCATGGATCCATCAACGACGGCTTTCAGTCGGACATATCCCGGGAAGGATAATACACCGATCAAGTCCCAAAAGGGCCAGACATCCTCGGGTTTAAAACACACCTTTTCAAGATTTCTTAGCTGTGGCAGGTCGCGCCAGCCAGCAGGTTGGATGGTCCAACGGTCATGGGAGGGATATGATGTGAAGTCCTGTAGATCATTGAGTGTCATTGAATGCCCTTACCCCTATAAATCTTATCTGGCTGAGAATTGTGCTCCTATTATACTCATAACATTCCGTAAATTATTTATCAGAGACACAGGATTCAGATTATAAAGGTAAAATAGACACAGGTATAAGCATGATCTGATGGATGGATGGAAAATGAAAATAAGAATTGCACTGGCACAATGCAATACCAAACTTGGCGATGTTAGCACCAATTTAGAAAAACATCTTTCGCTGATCGGCGAAGCAAAGAGAAAACAGGCTGATCTGGTGATCTTCCCGGAACTGTCTTTGACCGGCTATGCCCTGCAAGACCTGGCAGTGACTGCCGCCTTGCGTCCGCATCAGGAAGACCCCGTTTTCAAAGAACTGCTGCTTGCCAGCCAGGATATCGATTTGATGGTGGGGTTTGTCCATGAGGATCGTCGGCACCGCTTCTTCATTGCTTCTGCATATTTATCCCAGGGAAAAATTCTCCACATTCACAACAAAGTTTACCTGCCAACCTACGGTATGTTTGATGAGGGTCGATTCTTTGCGCATGGAAATTCAGCCCGCGCCTTCAACACCCGCTTTGGACGGGTTGGCATGCTAATCTGTGAGGATTTCTGGCACGCCTCCCTGCCCTATCTCTTGTGGCTGAATGGTGCAGATATCCTCCTGTTCTCATCTGCCTCTCCCGGACGTGGGCTGAATGAGAATCCGCGGCTGAGCAGCTCCCAATGGGTCGAACACACCAACCGGGCGTATGCCGGCCTTTTCACTACCTTTGTCGCCCACACCAACCGGGTTGGCTATGAGGATGGGCTCAATTTTTGGGGCGGTTCAACCATTTTTGATCCTGATGGCGACCTGGTGATCCGGGTGCCAGACTTTACGCCCGCTTTAGCTGTTGCTGAGATTGACCTGAATGAACTCCAGCGAACACGGACAAGACTGCCCCTCCTGAGAGATGAACGCATCACCATGGTTCAAAAAGAACTGGAAAGAATAATAAGCGAAAATGATAGACCTGACCATTAACCCCCAACTGGCAGAAACCATCCTGACCGGTTTCATCGAATCGGAGTTGAACCGGGTTGGTTTTTCTAAAACGCTCTTAGGATTATCCGGCGGGCTCGATTCTGCAGTCAGCCTGTATCTTTCAGCAAAAGCCCTCGGACCCGAGAACGTCCTGGCAGTGTGCATGCCCTACAAAACGTCCCCTCAAAATACCCTGGATGATGCCCAAACCATGATTGATGACCTGGGCGTCCAATCCCTGACGATTGAGATCACCGACATGGTGGACCCGCTCATCAACCGGTTTGAAGATATGACCAAACTGCGCGCCGGCAACATCATGGCACGCATGCGCATGATCGTACTGTATGACCAGTCGGTCGCTTTCAATGGGCTTGTTATGGGCACCAGCAACAAGACAGAGATGCTCCTGGGCTATTCCACCGTCTTTGGCGATGCGGCTGCAGCGCTGCAGCCCATCGGCGACCTGTACAAAACCCAGGTGCGCCAGTTAGCCAGGCATTTAGGCGTACCAGACAAGGTTCTTGAGAAAGCGCCTTCAGCTGACCTGTGGGACGGACAAACCGATGAGGGTGAGCTGGGATTCACCTATGCAGAAGTGGATAAACTCCTGTATCTTCTGGTCGACCAGCGCTACCGCCCTGAGGATTGTGTTGAAGAAGGGTTTGAGAAGGCCTTTATTGACAAGGTGATGGGACTGATGCGCAGGAACCATTTCAAACGGGTCATGCCGCCGATTGCTAAATTATCTCAGCGCACGATCGGGTATGACTTTTTATACCCGCGCGATTGGGGAACGTAAATTGTAGGGTGCAGTGCTAGCCTGAAGTGCCATCGTGGCACATCAGGCGTATGCACGATTGATGACAATCGTGCTTGCCTACGCACCATCACAGGCATGTCACCTATATTAACCCCGTCTGATCTAATTTTTTTGTAATGGAATGCATAAAATCGGTGGGTTGAAGTACGTATCCCGTCTTACTGTTTTGGTGGGAAGAGGGAGAAATAATCCTTAACCGTTGTTAAGATCCCCGGGATTTTGGAAATCCCGGGGATCTGCATGACATCTAATTACAAAATATCTTGATTTTTTGGAGTTGATACACAAAAATTTTGATTGGATCAAACCGGAATCAATCGTTTTAGAAAATAACTAAAGTTCTGATGGAAACAAAGAAGAATAATCCCTTACAGGTGCAAAGGTTCGGCGGTGCTGGGGGCATGGTCCAAGCTCACCAATCGCCTCCCGGTGTGCCTGGGTGCCGTAACCCTTGTTGCTTGCAAAATGATAACCCGGAAATTCCCCATCCATCGCCTCCAGCAGGGCATCCCGCGTGGTTTTTGCCAATATCGATGCACAAGCAATGCTCAGCGAACGCGCATCGCCTTTGACCAAAGGCGTCTGGGGGACAACCGCATCGGGTAGTGTGATGTAATCCACCAGGATGTGGTCAACCTTTAAGCCCATTTTTCCTATAGCACGCGAAATCGCCAGGCAGGTCGCTGGAAGGATACCGATCCGGTCAATTTCCTCTACAGATGCAAACCCAACCGCCCAGGCAAGCGCATTTTCCTTGATCGCAGCCGCCCAAATATCTCTGTCCTGTGGCTTCATCTCCTTGGAATCGCGTACACCCGCCAGGCAATTCTCCAAATCAGTTGCATCCGAGGGCAAGATTACTGCTCCTGCCGCCACCGGTCCCGCCAGGGCGCCGCGCCCGGCTTCATCAACCCCAGCGACCATTTTCAAACCCCTATGCCACAGGTCGCGTTCAAAGCTCAAGTCAGGGTGGTCTGGCAGCAGTGAGCGATCAAACTTCGCCCTACGCGTCATACAAGCCCCGGATTGCATTCCAACGAATGGTTAACAGGTCTAATCCCATCCTCAGTGAATCCTTCATCAGGCGCACCCGGCTGTCGGGATTATGAATCCAATCGATGGGAATCTCCTGCACATGAAAGCCTTTCTTGCGAGCAATGAAGAGCACCTCGGCGTCAAATGCCATCCCGTCCAGCGTTTGCAGAGGAAAAACCATCTCTGCCACTTCCTCCCTGAAACACTTGAAACCACACTGGGTATCCTGCAGCCCGGGCAGAACCAGCCAGCGCACCATGGTGTTGAAGATCCTGCCAATCCAGTGACGATAACCGGGTTCATTAAACCGCCTTGATCCTGGCGCTTCACGTGAGCCGATCGCCACATCAAAATGCCCTAACTGGGGAGGTAAAAACCGATTCACCTGCTCAATCGGCATGGAGAGGTCTGCATCACACAGGAAGCGATAATCGCCAAGGGCTTCCTTCATCCCGCGTTTGATCGCTAACCCTTTGCCCCGTTGATCTTCTGAAAAAACGCGCAAATTGGATATCTGACTCGTATAGGATTGGGCAACAGCCAGCGTATCATCCTGGCTGCCGTTCTCCACCACCAGCACTTCTGCCGTGTAATCCTGTTGATCAAGAAATGCCTTGATCTTTTCTAAGGAAGACGGCAAACGCAGAGCCTCATTATGCGCCGGGATGATGATCGAAAGAAAAGGTTTTGACAATGTTCACCCTTAGTTACCTTTATGATCAATGAATAAAAAATGGCAAGGAGAACGGCTTTTAATCTCGTTCGCCTTCCCACTCTTCAATCTGTCGGGGTGGGCGGACTTGAACCGCCGACCTCCGCGTCCCAAACGCGGCGCGCTAGCCGTCTGCGCTACACCCCGGCAGATAAGAGTATAATCCGAATGATGCACAAACGTCAAGCTTTTGTCCCAATTTTAATCCTGGCAATGATGCTGCTACTCACCCTGTTCATGTATGGGTTAACTGCTTGCAGCCAGGTGCCGCCAAACCTGCCGATTGCAACGGACCAATCGCCCTTATCCCTGCAACCAACCAAGACGCAAGTGCAACCAACGGACATCCCATTTACCCCTTCCAGCACGCCCATGTCAGATTGTTTTTCGGGGGGAGGCAACATCGAATCTCACGTCTTCATCAGCAATTTACAACAATCTGAATTTAATTTTCAAGTTTACCTGCCTCCCTGTTATCTATCTGACCCCCAAGAACGCTATCCCGTTGTTTACCTCTTGCATGGCTTATCCTACCAGGAAGATCAATGGGTGCGCTTAGGGTTGGTTGAACAGATGGACAGGCTGATCGGCGAAGGGGAAATTGCACCCTTTTTAATCGTACTCCCCCAGGAAGCGGTCATCCAACCCCCTCAATCATCAGCATTCCCCAAAATCATCATCCAGGAGCTGATTCCATGGATCGATTCGCATTATGCTACTAACCCGGAAAGGGTTTTTCGCACAATTGGCGGACTTTCTCGCGGGGCGGCATGGGCTGTTCACATTGGTTTTGAGAATCCCGACCTCTTCAGCCGAATTGGGGCACACAGTCTACCCCTGTTTCAGGTAGACAGCAGCAAGCTCCTTAACTGGTTATCTTATGAACCTCATCAAGATCTCCCGGATGTCTTCATTGATATTGGGCGTGACGATAAGGAATGGCAAAGCGCAAAAGAATTCGCTGACATTTTGGATCAGTATCATATTCCCCATGAGTGGTATTTCTACAAAAATGGGCACACAGAAACCTATTGGTCAGAACATCTGGAGCAATATTTACGTTGGTATGCCAGAGATTGGTAAAAATTAATCAAATAATGATGTACAATAGAAATTGTCCATTCCATCACAGAAAAGGGAGTAAAAATGTATCAACAAATCACAATCGTTGGGTATCTGGGGCGGGATCCTGAAATGCGATACACCCCCGGCGGTCAAGCCGTCACCAGTTTCTCTGTTGCAACCTCTCGCACCTACAGCAGTAATGCCGGTCAAAAAGTGGATGAAACCACCTGGTTCCGTGTCTCAGTCTGGGGCGCACAGGCAGAATCCTGCAGTCAATATCTCAAAAAGGGTAGTGCCGTACTGGTTATTGGCCGATTGCGACCTGATCCGCAAACTGGCGGGCCGCGGATCTATACCCGCAATGATGGTACACCGGGCACCTCATTTGAAATCAACGCCCAGAATGTCAGGTTCTTACCCAGTGGTCGCACAGATACAGGCGGTTCCTTTGGCGACATGGGCGATGAGATGGAAAGCCCGGAGGATGGCGAAATCCCGTTCTAAACCGGAGTGCATATGCCTAACAATCCCATACCTAATCTTGAATTACCGGATGATTTAGAAGCCCAATACGTCAATTTTGTCCGGATCGCTCACACCCTGTCTGAATTCGTGCTGGATTATTCTCTTCTGCTGCCCAGCATCCAAAAGCCTGAGGTTAATACCAGGCTGGTGATGTCGCCCATTGCTGCCAAGCTGTTCCTTCGAGCTTTGTCGGACAACCTCAACCGCTACGAATCAAACTTTGGGGAAATCGTTTTGCCTGTGAAGCATTCGCTGGCAGACGACCTTTTTAAACCTAACCAGCCCGAGGAATGATGAACAATCACCTGGAAGCATTATCGGATCGCATTCGTGAATCCTTTGAACAGCAAAACAAGATCCGTGACGAGGCATTAACCCAGAGCCGGAACCTGACCCGTCATGCTGCAATGGCTATCCGTGCCATTCATCGAGAAGACGCCAAACTCGCCCAGGAAATCCTCACCGAAGCCGATTTACTCTCTCAGGCTTTGCACGAAGGTTTATCCGATTTCCCTGACCTGTACTTTTCGGGTTATTCCCAGGACGCCCTCAAAGAGTATTGCGAAGCACATCTGACCGTTTCAATCATATTAAATAAGGATTGGCCAACACCAGAAGAGCTGAATGTGCCTTATTCAGCTTATTTAAACGGTATGTCAGAAGTCGTGGGTGAATTGCGCCGGCGGATCATGGATCTCATGCGAGAGGGTCATTCCCAGGAAGTTGAACGCCTGCTGGATGTAATGGAAGATATTTACGCTCAACTGGTCACAATGGACTATCCTGATGCGCTTACCTATGGGCTGCGCCGCCGAACAGACATTGCACGCAGCATCATCGAACGAACCCAGGCTGATGTTACTGTCAGTTACCGCCAGCAGCAGCTCGAAAAACGTCTTGCAGACCTTTCAAAACAGCTGGATCAATTTGACCTCCAAGATCAGCCATAACCAATGTAAAAATCCCATTTTGATAGCCTGTTCTGACTTTTATTTATCGGATAAGTGCAGCCTTCTAAGGATTTTTTCATAAACTTTCGATTCGCCTTTACCTGAAAAACGTGCTAGACTTCAGTACGATAAAATAATGGAAAACAAATCAGACCCCTGGCAAAGACCGGAGACAGAACCGGTTGTGGCCAATTTACCAATAGAAGAAGAAAACAAAACACCTGAATCCTTCCTGGTTAGAACCTGGGAGAAACTTAGACGCTGGGGATTAGGTGACCTTACCTTACGGATTGGCACCGTGGTGATCACAGTCCTTCTAATCTCGCTTGTCGCCTGGGTCACGCACACGTTTTATCTCAAAGATCCTGAGCAAAGAGCCGAGGTGGCAAGTGCTGAAACGCTTCCAACCCCCACATCAACACTTCCACCGCCGCTTTTTCATGCTGGAGGCAGCAACGCAGATGGCGTGGATCGGACTGCTGATTTGCATACCCTTCTTCCTGTTCGTCAGGATCGTTATGATGTGATCCAGTACACGGTGGAATCGGGAGATTCGATTTTTTCCATTGCTGATAAATTTGATCTTGAACCTCAAACCATTCTTTGGGGCAACCGCTATACCCTCGGAGACGACCCGCATTTCATCTATCCCGGACAGACCTTGAATATCCTGCCCGTTGATGGTGTATACCATCAATGGAGCGCCGGCGAAGGTTTGAACGGTGTGGCGGAGTTTTATGGGGTTGCCCCGGAAGCGATCATCAGCTGGGCGGGAAACAACCTGAACCCGAACACGATCGGCGATTATGCCAATCCTAATATTCCGCCGGATACCATGCTTGTGATCCCTGGCGGACGCGGTGTCTTTACGGATTGGCGTACCCCCCGCATCAGCCGCGAAGAACCTGCCACCGCCAAGCACCTTGGACCTGGCGCATGTTCCGCCAGTTATGACGGCGTCACGGGTTCTCTCACGTTCATTTGGCCGTCAACTGAAAGATATCTTTCGGGTTATGATTACAGCCCTGAAACAAACCACTATGCCATCGACATCGCCGGCAGATTAGGCAACCCGATCTTTGCCGCTGATCACGGCGTGGTGGTGTATGCCGGTTGGAATGACTACGGTTATGGCGAAATGATCGTCATCGACCATGGATCTGGTTGGCAAACGCTTTATGCGCATCTTAGCCAGATCAATGTCATCTGCGGTCAAGAAGTCTATCAAGGTGATACGATCGGATTGATGGGCAGCACGGGTAAATCCACGGGGCCCCACCTGCATTTTGAATTGCGCAGCGACGAATACGGCCGGGTCAACCCCTGGGACTTCCTCAGGTAAACTTTCTCAAAATTTCTCAAGAATAATTTGGTAAGGACTGTCTTTTCTGACAGTCCTTTTTTGTTAACCGCCAATGGTAGGGTGAGGATTGCACGTCACCTAAACAAAGGATTATTCGGATTCCTGCTATTTGGTTTAAGAAAATCGGGGCGGAATTAATAATTTTGATATCTTAGCATCAACCTGCCCATCCTGCCCTGCGGGCACACCTTGCCTGAAAAGCATGGGAACTTCCATAATATTATTTGACGTTGAATTAGCATTTCTGATATCTTCTCAACAACCTGCCCCATCCTGCCCGTCAGGCACCCTTCCCCTATTTTAGGGGAAGGTTCGGGGATAGGGTTATTAAGTCAATGTATAAATATAAAATCTATTATCCCTATACTGTCTTGCTATTTCGTGAGAGAAAACAACTTCTGCAAAATAACATCCAGAACATGTTCGATATCATCGAGGATTTCATCATTCTTAAACCTTAACATATGATACCCCGCAGCCTTCAGATATTCCTCCCGAACCTGATCATATTCAACCTGATTCTGATGGACAGCACCATCAACTTCCACTATCAATTTTCCAGTTGGACAATAAAAATCAACAATAAAAGTATGAATAATATGTTGGCGACGGAACTTGGACCCATCCAATTTTTCTTTCCGTAAATGTTGCCACAATACAGATTCTGCCCGGGTTGGATTCTGTCGCATGAGACGTGCTTGTTCGATCAATAAATCTCGTGTTTCCCTTGAGACATTCATTCTGTCCATAACATTATTCATAATTCATCTCGCCCAGGTATTCTTTTCTGGAGAGTCATTAACACCCACAAAGCACACCTACCCCATCCCGCCCTGCGGGCACCCTTCCCCTAAAATAGGGGAAGGTTCGGGGATAGGGTTATCGATTGTGATTAACCTTTAAAACTGATTATTCCTCAAAAGACACTGCGTTTAGGCGCGCGCAAAGACAATATTTTCATTAGAACGTCGGGTATTTTCTTCCCACCTAAATCTAATTATCTATCCCATCTCAACTTGGACGCTGTGCGTGGCACCATCGCCAAAAATGGGGATCCGGTTTCCTTCGATCATTTCACCATCCACAAGAACCGATTTAATTCCCTTTTCCACGCCTGATGGATTACCGACGCTGATGTCATAGGTTGCACCCCGAAATTGCCGTATGACCTGGAATTCCTTCCAATCTGCTGGGATGCAGGGATCGATTAACAAACCTTCGAATTCTGGGCGGACACCAAGGATGTATTTAATCCCTGCTTGGTAAGCCCATGATGCTGTCCCCGTGAGCCATGAATTGCGTGCCAATCCGAATTGGGGATGCTCATCCCCCAGGATGTTCTGAGGGTAAACATAAGGCTCACACTCGAAGACATCTATCAGATCATTCTTTGTGGAGGGGTTGATCTGCGTGTAATATTGATAAGCGCGCCCACCGCGCCCTAACATCGATTCGGCCATCATCACCCATGGGTTGGCATGCAGGAAGATACCACCGTTTTCTTTCGCACCAGGCGGGTATGTGGTTACGCCACCTTTTTCAGGGTCAAAACCATCATAACCCGGGGTGCTCAGTTTGATCCCGTTGGGTGTATTTAAGAGTTGATGAACGGCATCCAGTGCCCGCCTGGCCTTCTTTTCAGAGGCAAAACCGGATAATAAAGCCCATGATTGCGCGTTGGTAAAAATCTCCCCTTGCTCATTTTGACGAGACCCGACAGGGTGTCCTTGGTGATCAAAATAGCGGATAAACCATTTTCCATCCCAGCCGACATCATTTACCTTGCGCTTCATAACCTCGTAGCAATTCTTAAATTTCTTCTCAATCTTGTTTTTCCCGGTGACCCGGGCAAGGGCAATCAATTCTTTGAGCGCCCAACCATAAAGATGCGCTGTGAATAGGGATTCGGCACCTTGCGGCAGATTGACGGTATCATTCCAATCTGCAAAGCCCAGCAAGGGTAAACCGTGCTTCCCCGTATGATCATGTGTAAATTGAACCGCCCGTTTGAGATGCTCCCACAGGCTGGCTTTTTCAATCGGTTTCCCCTGTTTGTCCTTTTCATAAAACGTTATTTTTTTCTCCAGGATTTCGAAATCACCAGTTTCTTTCAGGTATGCCATCACGGCTAAAATACCCCACAGATGATCATCACTGTAAAATTGAGGACGATCTTCTTCCCCAGTTGCATCCCCCATGTTGGCAACCATGGTAAGGGGGTTAAACTGGTGCATGGCAGAGCCATCCCGCTTCTGAACCTGCATCAGTTTGAGAAGCAAATCTCTTCCTGCCTGGGGCATAAGCGGCAGTGCCCCCATTACATCCTGTGAGCTGTCCCGGAATCCCATCCCGCGGGCACCAAAACCCAACTGGTAAAGAGAAAGGTAACGGGACCAGTTCAGGGTCACCACACATTGGCGGGGGTTATGAATATTGAGCATCCGGTTCATATCTGGATCGGGCGTTCTCACCTGGGTAGTTGAAAGCACCGAATCCCAGGACCGCGTGAGATCAACAAAAGCCTCCTCGACTGTTTCAGAATTGCGGTAAATCTGAATGTCGGGCAATACGCCTTCCACACTCGCAACCTGACCCAAAAGGATAATTGCTTTGACCTGCCCACCAGGTGCAATCTTTCCCACATGAAGCATCAACGCAGCAATATTATCTCCGCGCAATGCCAAACCGTTAGCAAGCTCTTCCTTCTGCAAGCTTTCCGGTGCCGCCCAGCTGCCGTAACCGTGGTTTCCTAAAAATGCCTGCCGATTTGTCTCAAAAGATGCAATTGGAAGATTGGCGGTAAAAAAATTCCGTTTTGTTTCTTTGAACATAAATGGTGCCTGGCTCAGGATTTTACAGCCATTTTCTTCCTCATATAGATAGGATTGCATCGTTTGTGGGACCCAATCTGCGTTTATTAGCTGCTTTAGGGCATCAGGATGGGTGTATTCCACCACCGGGACCAGGTCCACCTCTTTTTCAATGTCTGAAAGATTGGTGATGGTCACATGCTGGATAACGAAGTGTTTCCCCAGGGGAACAAAGATGCGAACCTCCGTTCGCCATCCCATTATTTCTGAAAGAATGGTCGAATACCCCAGCCCCACATGGCATTCAAAACGATCATAAGGGGTGAGGGTCGGTACAAACAGAGGTGAAAACACATCAAAGCCACCATCGTCCCTGGGACATCGCAGATAGAGTGTGGTTCCCCGAAAGGATGAGGGCGGCTCCTGGGTCAGGTACTTGGTGATGCGGTTTAACGCAGGATCACCCTGGCAGATCAACATTCCGCCAGTCTGATCCACAAAACCGCCAAAATCCAAGGAGCCGATGTAATTGATCCACTTGACGGGAGTTTGTGGACTCGTGATCACATATTCGCGATTCTCATCATCAAAAAAACCAAAACTTGTCATCATTTATTTCCTTCGACAATCCAATTATTTAAACGTAAAAAGTCCAAGATTTTGCTGAACAGGTTCACCGATCCAAACCTCAACTTTGACCTGATCTTTGTCTATGTCAGGTATCAGGTTCCCTTCAATGGCTTTTCCATCGACTTCGATATAAACCTGATTACCAGCACCTGCACGCCGAACGTCGATGTGATAGGTTGTTCCCCTGAATTTTCGGATCACCTTGAAACCATCCCAATCCGACGGGATTACCGGTTCAACCCGTAAACCACTGTAATCCGGGCGAATCCCCAAGATCCATTGGGTAACAGCCACCAGGTTCCAGGCTGCAGTCCCAGTGAGCCAGGCGTTCTTTGCCTCACCAAAATGATCGGCTTCCCTTCCGGCAATCATTTGTGCATAGACATAAGGTTCACATCGGTGAATTTCACTGATCGCTTCTCTTTTTGATGGGTTGATCCTCAGATAATCCTCCAAAGCCTTATCGCCCTGTCCAAGGATTGCCTCCGCGATCATCACCCAGGGATTGGTATGGCAGAAAACACTGGCATTTTCTTTAAAGCCAGGAGGATAGGATGAAATTTCACCCAAATGCAGATAATAAGCAGTGTAGGCAGGCTGATGCAGCAGGATTCCGTGCTCGGTTTTGAGGTGGCTTTCAACAGCTTCTAATGCATCTTTAACCAATCCCTCTTTAACCCCAATTCCTGCGATGGCACACAGCCCTTGCGGCTCGATATAGATCTTCCCTTCCTGGTTGGCGTGGGACCCAACGACCTGGCCAAAGTGATCATACGCCCGCAAAAACCATTCTCCATCCCAGCCATGTTTTTTTGTGACTTCCGCCATGGAATCCCCCAGTTTTAGAAGTTCATCAGCCCTGCCAGGCCTGCCCATTTGCTTTTGAATTTGACTCAACTCACGGGCAGCCAGGGTGAACAACGCTGCAATGACCACCGATTCAGCAACCTTGCCGTCGCGGTTTGTGGTGGTTTGGAAAGATTCACCGGGGTGTTCGGAAAATGTATTTAAATTCAGACAATCATTCCAATCTGCCCGACCGATCAATGGCAGCCCATGGGGTCCGATATTATCCAACGTGTATTGAATGGATCGCTCAAGGTGTTCTAATAAGCTGGTTTCCGTGCCTGCTTTGTTGTCATAAGGAACAAGCTCTTTTAGAATGTCCCAATCCGCGGTTTCTTTCAAATAAGCTGCAACACTCAACACAAGCCAGGCAGGGTCATCGTTGAAGTGACTGCCGACCGCATTATTTCCGCGCTTGGTCAGGGGTTGGTATTGATGGTAAGCGCCGCCATCTTCCAGCTGTGTGGCAGCCAGATCCAAAATGCGCTGACGCGCCCGGTCAGGCACCATGTGCACAAATCCAAGCAGATCTTGGTTTGAATCGCGAAATCCCATCCCACGCCCAATCCCAGATTCAAAATAGGATGCCGAACGGGAGAGGTTGAAGGTCACCATACACTGGTATGCATTCCAGATATTCACCATCCGGTTCACATGCTCATTGGGGGTCTCCACCTGCAGAATTCCCAGCAATTCTTCCCATTGCGCGTTCAAGTCTATAAAAGCTTGATCAACATTTGCTGGATCCAAATATTTTTCGATCACCGGGATCGCACCGCTTTTATGGATGACCTGTGAACCGGGTTCAACAAATTTCTGATCCTTCGGGTTTTCGTGATAGCCCAACAGGAAAATAATGCGCTTCTTATCCCCGGGCTTAAGATCAATATGGAGATGATGCACGCCAACGGGTGCCCCGCCCACCCTGTGAGAATTGGTTGATTGGTCCTGTTCAACCGCTTGCGGCGCTTCCCACCCACGGTAAGGTCCCAAAAAAGCGTCGCGCTGGGTCTCAAAACCCACTAATGGCTCTGAACAAGCAAAATAAGCAAAGTGATCCCGCCGCTCCCGGTATTCTGTTTTGTGATAGATCACCGACCCTTCCACCTCAAGCTCGCCTATATTCAAATTACGCTGAAAATTCGTCGCATCATCCAGGGCATCCCACAAGCAGAATTCAACGCTTGAAAATAGCGAGAGAGAGCGTTCATCGTCTGACCTGTTTTCAAGCACCAGGTCCCAGATTTCAAGCGTTTCACCAGGAGGCACAAAATAACAAATCTCAGCGCGAATATCTTGATACGTTGAACCAATTTTGGTGTACCCAATCCCATGTCGGCAGGTATATGTTTCAAGATGATGGCGCGTGGGCATCCATGTTGGAGACCAATAGTCACCGGTTTTCCTGTCTCGAATGTAAATATAACGCCCGCCCATATCCAGCGGCACGTTGTTGTACCGGTAACGTGTGAGCCGCCGGAGCCGCGCATCCTGGTAAAAGGAATAGCCACCGGCAGTATTGGAGATAAGCCCAAAATAATCTTGCATTCCTAAATAATTGATCCACGGCAGCGGTGTGTTGGGTTGTGTGATCACATATTCGCGATTTTGGTCATCAAAATAACCGTAGCGCATCTTTACTATTACTCCAATCCAATATATTTAATTTGCTCAACCTATGACTCTGATCCAAAGGTTGCCATCATAAACAAATGGACAGCCAGTCAGGTGCATCTGCCCGTCCAATGAAAATGTTGATGATGCCAACCCCCAAAATAGCGGACTGGCGATCCGATCGCGTGAAATTCTTTGAAATCCAGAATCCAAAACTTCAAAGATGTCCGTTGCTACGGTTGATGGTCCATAGCTTGCGCCTGATTGAGCAATCCGTCGACCAATTCTTCAACCGGCATTGGAAGCGTTTCTTGTACGAACATCAGCACGCTTTCAAGCGGCATATCAAAGATAAAACCCATCGCATCCATCCCGATCCCATCCTCACCGCCCATCATGTGTTGGAAATGCGCTTGCATTTCTTCAAGGAATGGTTGAAGGACAGCCGCACCGCGCGGGTCTGACATCCACTCCTTGATTGTCGATTCCCGGTCCAGCACGCATGGGAGTCGCAATGAGGATGTCATCTGTGTGGTTGCTTGTTGGCGAATATCCTGGGCGGATGCCCCAAATAAAATATCAAATTCACCATCTTCAGTGATCCAACTGCGATATCTGGGATGATAAAAAGCGAAGGATCGGAAATCCAACTTAATGGTGACGGTTTTTGTTTCGCCAGGTTCCAGTTCGACCTTGGCAAAGCCCTTCAATTCCTTGATAGGTCTTGAGACCGAAGATTCATGGTCGTGGATATAAACCTGGACAATCTCTTTTCCGGCGACATTGCCCGTATTGGTCACATCGACCGAAACTGTCAATCCATCGATATCCGTGAATGCCTCGGGCACCTGTGGGTTGCTGTATTCAAAGGTGGTGTAGCTCAATCCAAAGCCAAAGGGGAATTGGACGGGCACTTTCTTGAAATCATAATAGCGATACCCAACATACAAGCCTTCACCATAGCGAACTTCACCCGCGTCACCAGGGAAGTTGATATAAGCTGGCGTATCTTCATTGTCAATCGGGAAAGTCTCACCGAGTTTGCCGCTGGGATTTATCTTCCCAAACAAGATATCCACAATTGCACCTGCACCTGCTTGACCCATCATCCAGGCTTGCATCAAGGCGCTTATATCCTCAATCCATGGTTGAACACGGATCGCTGAACCGCTGTTCAGGATAACGACCGTTTTGGGCTGTGCCTGCGCAACGGCTTTGATTAATGCCACCTGCTGCATGGTCAGATCCAAATCTTCACGGTCATACCCTTCTGATTCCTTTGATGCTGGCAATGCCATAAACAGCAAGGCGACGTCCGCTGATTTTGCAGTCTGGACGGCTTCATCAATAAGATCCTGGTCATAAGCATCGATTTTTGGATATCCCTGGGCAAAGATAATTTCCGCGCCTTCAGCATGTTGACGAATCTCGTCCAGTGGAACATCCACACGGATGGAATTAATATGGGAACTGCCACCGCCCTGATAGAGAGGTTCAACGGCAGAATTCCCGATCACAGCAATCTTTTTCTGTCCTCTGAGCGGCAATATGCCGTCATTTTTCAACAGGACAATTCCCTCAGAAGCAATTTCTTTTGCCAATTGATGATGCGCACCTTCGTCAAAGGTTTCATTTCCGGCTGTTTCGTTTGCCATAAAAATGATCCTCAGAAGTCGTCGAACGGTTTCATCCAAAATCTCGAGGGGACATTGACCCGATTCAACTGCTTCGATCACAGACTCCACCCGCCTGCTCTTCGGACCGGGCATTTCAAGATCCAAACCACCCAGCAGCGCTTTGACCCGGTCATGCACAGCGCCCCAATCCGAGACGACAAAACCTTCAAAACCCCATTCATCTTTTAAGATATCCACCAAAAGTTGATGGTGTTCTGAGCCGTAAGTTCCGTTGACCTTGTTATAGCAGCACATCACCGTCCAGGGCTTGGCTTGCTTGACCGCCATTTCAAAAGCCCGCAAATAGATTTCACGCAAGGTGCGTTGATCCACCACGGTATTGATGCTCAGGCGCTGGTACTCCTGGTTATTAGCCGCATAGTGTTTCAGTGAGGTGCCAACCCCTTTGCTCTGGATCCCATTGATCAAGCTGATCGCCAACGTGCCAGAAAGAAAAGGATCTTCCGAATAATACTCAAAATTCCGTCCGCCCAACGGGGACCGCTTGATGTTGACACCTGGTCCCAACAGCACATCCACATCAAGTGCGTGTGCCTCTTCCGCCATTGCCTGGCCCATCCTGAAGACCAGGTCGGTGTTCCAGGTTGCAGATGCACATGATGCCGTGGGGAAACAGGTGGCAGGTAGGCTCTTGGCTGCCAGCTCAGTTTCATCACGCACACGACGTACACCATGTGGCCCGTCAGCGACAAACATCGAGGGAATCCCAAGCCGTTCAATCGCGGTGGTTGTCCAGGCACTGGCGCCGATGCACAGGGCGGCCTTCTCTTCAAGTGTCATTTGGTTCACAAGTTCGTTTATCTTTTCCATGGTCTCCTCATCATCATTAAACTCAAATTTTTATAAAAACAGAAATCGATTTCTGTTCATAAATTCGATGGACTCTCTCCTGGAGTCATTGAATCCTGCTTACAACCGATTCATCATGTTCTCTTGTTTTGTGATTGGTTTGAAAATGTCACATCCTAAGTTTACAGGGATGATTGATCTCTCATGCATTATGCCACCGTTGAAAGATCCCATTCCTCGTAGATTTTGGGCACGTCACTGATCAGTCGCTTTGTATAGGGCTGTTTCGGGTTCAGGATAACCTCATCTGGCGTCCCGCTTTCAACGAATTTGCCGCGCTCCATGATGTAAACTTTATCTGAGACATAATAGGCTAATCCCACATCATGGGTGATAAAGATCACCGTCATCCCAATTTCATCGCGCAGCTGCATGAGCATATCCAGGATGGTGGCGCGCGAGCAGGCATCGATCATTGATGTGATCTCATCTGCCAACAGGATTTTCGGATCAAGAAGAAAAATTCGGGCGATCATTAATCGCTGCATTTGACCGCCGGAAAGTTCAAAGGGGTATTTATTGGTCAGCTCATCAAACTTTAAATTGACAAAGCTGCATGCTTCCGTCATCATCTCGACTTTTTCCTCGTGGGAAAGCGAACCATTGCCGCGCATTCGGATACAATCCAATAAGACAGAATCGATTTTGTGAAAGATGTTATATGCAGAATACGGATCCTGGAAGATAGCCTGGATATTTTTCCAGTATTCCACTTTTTTTCGATAAGTACTGATGTCACGCAATTTACCCTGGAAGTAAATTTCACCTTCAGTTTGGGAAATTAAACCCAGCAGAAGTTTGGATAACGTTGTTTTTCCGCTACCAGATTCCCCAACAATAGTGATCACTTCCCCTTCTTTGAGTTCAATATCCACATGATCAACCGCCAATGTTTTCTGGCGTCCAAATCCAAATTCCTTGGTCAATCCAACGGCTTTAAGTAAAGGTTCATCGTTATTGATCATTTTGATAAAACTCCCTCAACTCTTCTTCTGAAAAAATACAACGATAGGCGCGACCGTTTTCCAATTCATTCATGGCAACTTTTGTGACCTTACACTGGGGGATGGCATATTTACAACGTGCTGCGAATCGACAACCTTCTGGCGGATTTTTGAGATTTGGCGGAACGCCTGGCAAAGCCGTTAATTTTTGACTCCGCAATCCCTCCTCTGGAACAATAATCGCCCCCATCAATCCTTTCGAATAAGGCATGAGCGGGTCGAACACAGCTTGCTCTGCATTCGCCTTTTCGACAATTTGCCCAGCGTACATGACCATGATGTCATCCGTCACATTGTAAAGCAGTGGCAGCTCATGGGTGATGAAAATCATTGACTTAATGATCTCTGTTTCCATTAAGTCCAATAGCATTTTAATGACCTTTTTCTGCGAGGTAACATCCAAAGCAGAAGAAGGTTCATCTGCAATTAATACCTTAGGTCCCAAAATGACGGAGGTTGCAATCACCGTTCGCTGTTTCATGCCGCCTGAAAGTTCCACAGGGAATTTTTCGAGAACATTTGCTGGCAATCCTAACCGTTCAAAACGTGTCCTTGCCAGATCATATATTTCATCCTTGGTAGCATCGGGATGATGCGCATGGACCACATCTTCAATAAAGCGAATGACCTTCTGTGTGGGGTTAAGGGCATTCATTGCAGCCTGGGGAATGTATGCAATCTCTTTGCCTAAAATTAATTTGCGAATATCATCCGGTTTCATACCGGTAATATTTTGACCATCGATGATGATCTCACCACTGGTGTAGTGCAGGGGTGGGAAGTAATACCCCATTAAACTGAGTGCCAATGTGGATTTGCCGCAGCCCGATTCTCCCGCGATCCCCAGAGATTTTCCCTCCTCAACTTTAAGGGAAACATGGTCGACAGCGTAGACATTTTCTTTGAATCGAGTGATATATTTAGTGGTCAGCTCGTTTACTTCTAGAATAATTTTTCCCATTTTTTACCTATTCCCTTAAAGCCGGGTTAAATACCTGGTCGAGACCTGTATTCATTAAATTCAACGAGAATGAGATGAACGCAATGGAGATGACAACAGGAATGTACGCCCACCATTTTCCAAGAATATGGGCTGAGTAAAGCATAGCCCAGTTCATCATCAAGCCCAGGGTAGGCACATCTGTTGTCTTTGGCCCTAATCCAAGGATAGATAATTGAGCCTCAGCTAAAATTGCGGAGGAAATTTGGAGGATAAGTGCCATAACAACATAAGAAGCGATATAGGGTAGGATATCAAAAATGATGATATGACCAATCGAATGTCCGGAGAGCTTAGAAAGATTCACGTGATCACGATTGCGCAACGACAGCACCTGAGCACGCACAGCCCGCGTTGTCCACACCCACGATGTAAACCCAATGACTGCGGCAACAGTAAACGCCCCCCGTTGTTCCTGCCCGATGCTGTAAGAGATCAAAATTAACAAGACAAAGCTGGGTATAACAGTAAACAGGTTTGTGATAAACATGATGATATCGTCCACCAATCCCCCGATATAACCCGCTGTCAATCCCAGTGTCAAGCCGATGAGTGTGGCAATAATCCCCGCAACTAAACCAATTTTCAGGCTTGTCCCGATTGCAGAAATTAATTCTGTTAATACATCCCTACCAAAGTTATCTGTCCCAAGTGGAAAAACACGTACGTTAGCAATTTCCCTGACATTGACATATTCGTTTTGTGGAATGACTCTATCTTCATTCAGTTCCCCCGTTTCTTCGCTTTTTTCTGCAATAATAACGCCTTCAATGGAAAGAAGGTTTTTGAGTGAATCATCCAGCCTGACATAATATTTCCTTTTTGCGGAGGTCATTCCCTCAAACCTCAAGGAGGGGTCATAATTATTTTCCCACAATTCTAATAGTCTTTCAGTGTCCTCGACATCAATTTCTTCTTCAGAAATTCCATAAGAAACCAACCACTCTTTAATATCGTTCCTTTCTTCATCGCCCAATTTGTTCGCAATCCGGTTGAGCGTAGCATCTTCAATTTTTAACTGGTATGTTTTCGTATCTAAACTGTCATAAACATTGACATAAGTCCCGGGTTTAAAAAATGTTCCCAAACCAATCATATCCAAAGGTTCGTTTGGTACAAACAGCGGGTAAATAATTAAGATTAATAATATAATCACGAAAATGGAAAAACCAATGACGAATTTAGGAGAGTGAAAAACTTCTTTAATTAAATGTTTCATTTCTAACCCTTCCCTATTCTGTTTGAGCTGCTTTTATACGGGGATCAATAACCCCGTATAGAATTTCGATAAGAAATGTCGCAGTCAGCACCATAAGGGTGATTATCAAAGTCGTAGCGGAGATTAAGGGATAATCCTGTCCCATCACGGCTGAGAGTATGGTCGTTCCCAGACCAGGGTAACTAAAAATTACCTCTGCCACAAGGGCACCGCCAATCATTGTGCCCAGAGACAATGCCAGACCGGTTATCTGGGGTAGCATCGCGTTTTTAAACACATAACCGACCGTTTTCCCGTCTTTAATTCCCAAAAATCGGGCGTATTTAACATAATCCGCATTCAATTCATAAATCGCCATGGATCGCATGCCAATCGCCTGCCCACCGATTGTGATTAAAACGATTGACCAGAAAGGTAATTGATAATGGGCGATCACCGATCGCACAAAATCCCAACTCAAATTTGGAATCATGTCAAATCCGTACCCCCCTGAAGTTGGAAACCACTCAAGATTAACAGCAAAAATGATCAGTAAGATAATTGCCATTCCAAATGCAGGTATGTTGCTCATAAAAATACTGATCGGCATAATGACTTTATCAAATCCCTTTTTCAAATAAGCAGCAATCGCGCCCAGTGTGTTTCCTATCAGCCAACCAATAATGATCGCTGGGAATTGCAATGCCAGGGTCCACCCGACTGAGGATTTAATAATTTCTGCTACCGGTCGGGGATATTGACTGAAGGATGTTCCAAGATTACCCCGGAATAGATTCCCAATGTAGATAGCAAACTGTTCGTGGACTGGTTTGTCGGTGCCAAATAGCTTTGTGTAGTCCTCATAAATTTGCTGGATGGCAGAAGGATCTGCCATTCCTGTGGTCACACGCTGCGTAATGACAGCTACAGGATCACCAGGCATCAAGCGAGGAAGCATAAAATTCAGAATCACACCTACCACCAAAGTGATCGTAAACCAAATTAATTTTCCGCCAAAGTATTTAATATATCCCTTCACTCACGCACCTCTTTCTGATTGACCTAAAAGAAACCGCCATGTTCCGAATATATGGGAACATGGCGGTTGTTAGTGGATCAGTGTTTAAGGTTCAACAAGTTCCAGGTTATACAGCCCTGCAATACCATACCCATCGGTAAGGAGTTGCGGAGGGATGTTTGTCCCATCGCCTTGTTCCGGGAAGTTAGTCCAAACACTCTCGTTCACAGTATGGAAAATTTGAGGGCGATACATCAATGCAAATGATGGTACTTCTGTCAGATAAATCTCTGTCAGTTCAGTGTAGTATTCAATCAATGTCGCTTGATCCGTTTCAAATGGGATCAATTGGATTAACTCATCTGCACGTTCATTCACAAAGCCACCCCAGTTACCACTCCAGTTATTTGTCAAGCCCACGAAATCAGAGCTCACAAATTGGCGAGCACGTTGCCAGGGCGCAGTCATACCTGGGCCGTCTGGCGACCACATGAATATATCATACTCTTCCTGGTTACCGTCCGTGAAAACGGTCTGGTAAACTGACCATTCGGGGAATAGGGTTGTAATCTCTATGCCAATCTGTTCGCCAGCATCTGCAACGATTTCCATTGCTGCCATCCAGTCTGTCCAGCCATTCGGACATACTGAATTGAAAGACAGCTTTTCTCCATCAATGTCTCGCCAGCCGTCCCCATCAGAATCAACGATACCGGCATCGTCCAGAAGTTGGTTTGCTTCTTCAATCTGGTTGCCCACCCACTGAAGATCAGCAACAGCTGCCTGATCATAAAGTGCTTGCTCGCCTTCCGTCGGGTTCATCAATGACCGCGGTACTTGCGCAAATGTCGGGGATTGATTCGTCATAGCAGCGGCGATGATCTGATCATAGTCCACAGCCAAAGCAATCGCCTTGCGCACAGCCACATTGTCCAACCCTGGTGATTTCAAGTTGTACCAAGCTGTTGGCATTGTCCCCGCTATCATGTAGGGCGCTTCATCAATAAAGGTTGAAATTGGCAAGCCTTCATCTAACCAAAGCTCCTGAACATTTGCATTGAATTGCTGGCTGACATCGACCTCGCCTGCTTTCAGAGCCAGGAAACCCGCATTATTATCTATAAAAATCGTATGCGCGAGATACTTCGGCGCTGGCAGTTCACCCCACATGGAATCGTCCTGACCCCAGTAATTGTCATCCCTTACAAGGACTACTTTCTGATCATCTTCGTAGAATTTTGAATAGGGGCCTGACGAGACAACGTCTTCAGCTGGATCATCTTTAAACGCTACAGGATCTTCACCGACACGCTCTTCCAATGTTTGTGTCCAGGCTTTCTGCATAACGTAATTGCTGCTGAGGTAAGAGGGCAGAATCAATGGATTTACAGCTTTTCCTTCTTCATTTAAGACCGCCTTCACCACAACAGTTTTCTCATCAACGGCTTCAATGGTATCAATATAAGATTTGTTTCCAGTACCTGCGGAGGTCTCATATTTAACATGGGTCGCCCAGGTATAGGCTACGTCCTCAGCCGTCACCGGGGTACCGTCGCTCCAGTGTGCAGCTTCTTTGATCTTGAAGGTGATTTCGGTCATGTCTTCGTTCCATGCCCAATCGCCATCTGCCAGCAATGGATATTGTTGTCCATCTAACATGTTGTACATATATGGCGTTTCAAACATTGGAACCCTGGCAAGAGCATTTTCCGTGATAGGCAAGGCATTGTTCATGTTTGCTGAGTAAGGATTCCAACCTACTACGGAACCCCACTGAAGTCCGTTGTAGTAAAGGGTTTCTTCACGGGGCAGCGAAGCAGCAATTTCAGCCGCCTCATCAGGTCCAGCTGCAACAGGTTCTTCTTCTGCCGGTTCCTCAACCACCGGTTCTTCAACCTCGGGCTCTTCCTCTACAGGTTCTTCCACTACAGGTTCTTCCACTACAGGCTCTTCCACTTCGGGTTCTTCCACTGCTGCCGGTGTACAGGCACCCAGCACCATGCTCAGGATAACCAAAATGGAAAGAATAAAGATTTTACGTTTCATTTTTTCATTCTCCTTATCGGATTAAGAATTGTTTGATTTTCTTTGGGAGATCAATTTCTTGATGTCATCCTCGGTGGATCACCCAAAGCCGGCAACCGGCTCCTTTTTTGGTCGGTACGCCTTTACCTTTAGTGAATTAAACTTCAAGCTTCCTCGATATCATCACCTCCATTTCTTACACGTATTTCAGCACGATAAAACAACTTTAATGCCCGACTGATCCTGTTGATTGTAATCCACATGTCGATCGAACCACCAACTGTGAATTTAGAATGATATGCCGGGGTGGTTGCGTGCCATGCTCGATCAAATCGATCAACAATTCAACAGCATTGCTGCCCAATCGGTTAACGGGCTGACGTACCGTCGTTAACTGAACATCAGAAAGGGTGGAAATAGGAATATCATCAAATCCGACAACAGCAATATCTTCCGGAACGTTCAGCCCAATTCCTTGAATTGCTCGAATAGCCCCAACTGCCATGGCGTCTGATGCCGCAAAAACAGCATCGGGGCGATGATTCAAAAGGGATTGCATTGCAAGGTTACCGCCTTGTTCCGTAAAATCACCTTCAACGATCAGTTTGGGATCGAATTTTATCCCGCGCTCTACCAGTGCTTTGATGTACCCATCCCTCCTATCTATACCCGCTGTACTTTTCAAAGGTCCAGTGATCGCGGCAATTCGATTGTAGCCCATGCGGACCATGTACGTAACGGCATTATAGGCGGCTGTGATGTTATCGATATCCACAAAACTGACATTATCAGACTGAACAGGACGACCAATCACAACCTGGGGCATACCAACATCGATCAAATGCCCGATGATGCGTTGATCTCCCTGGTGACCTACCTGCACTAGTACCCCATCCAGCAAGCTGGTATTGGTGATACGTGTTAAAATCTTATGCTCATCTTCCTCTGAAGAAACCAGGAACAAAGCCAAAGTGTAATCATGTTGATTACATGCCAGTGAAATACCCTTCAAGAACTGAGGATAAAATGGATCTGTAAATAAAGATGAAACAGTTTGTGGAAGCACCAGCCCAATCATATGTGAACGCTGCGAAGCCAACGTACGAGCAGCTGCATTAGGTCGATAGCCAGTCTCCTTAATGACCTGTAATACCCGTGTCCGGACAGCATCACTGATGTTTTGATGATCATTTACAACGCGCGAAACTGTCGACCTCGAAACCCCCGATTTTTTCGCAATATCCTCTAATGTCAGGTTGGACAAAAATCTACTCCCTTAATGGATATCCCTTGACCCAATTAGAAAAGATACACTTCTAATCCGAGACTAATCTCATAACCAGGACTTCACAAACTCAAAAAATGATTTTGAGAGCGCTCTCAATTTGTATTATAAATAACTTCTCACCTTTTGTCAACACAAATTTAATATCTAATTAACAGGTTATTAATGTAGAATTGATTATTGATATGGTTTGTACTTTCTATATTGGCATCGTAAGGAGCAATCTCATGAACTTAAAAGCATTACCCAATATCCCCTGGGAAGAACGTCCCACCGGCTGCCGGGATGTTGTCTGGCGCTACTCACAGAATCCCATCATCCCCCGAGACCTGGTCCCCACTTCCAATAGCATCTTCAACAGCGCTGTGGTTTCTTTCAATGGAAGTTTTGCTGGCGTTTTTCGCTGTGATAATAAAAAACGCGAGATGAATATCCACCGCGGGTTCAGCAAAAACGGCATCGATTGGAACCTGGACCCAGAACCCATTGAATGGCAATTCCCCGATCCAGAATTATGTCGTTTCGAGTACCGCTATGACCCACGCGTGGTCTGGCTGGAAGATCGCTATTATGTCACCTGGTGCAACGGCTTTCATGGTCCCACCATCGGGGTCGGCTACACCTTTGACTTTGAAACCTTTACATTCCTGGAGAACGCCCTGCTGCCGTTCAATCGAAACGGGGTGCTTTTCCCACGCAAGATCAATGACAAATATGTGATGCTGAGCCGACCCAGTGACAACGGCCATACGCCCTTTGGAGATATCTACCTCAGTCAAAGCCCAAATATGATCCATTGGGGTGAACACCGCTACGTGATGGGTGTGGCTGGCGGCTGGCAAAGCACCAAGATCGGCGCAGGACCCGTCCCGATTGAGACACCTGAGGGCTGGCTGTTGTTTTACCACGGCGTTCTGACCTCGTGCAATGGTTTTGTGTACAGCTTTGGCGCTGCACTGCTGGACCTGGAACAGCCATGGAAAGTAATCTATCGCGGTGAGCCTTACCTGCTCTCACCCCAAAAACTATATGAGAACGTGGGCGATGTTCCCAATGTTGCCTTCCCCTGCGCAGCACTTTTCGATGAACCCACCGGCAGGATCGCCATTTACTACGGCGGCGCTGACACAGTGACTGCCCTCGCATTTTGCAAACTGGATGAGGTATTGGCGTTCATTAAGACCAATGCCATGGACTGAGGTTGATAAGCAAGCTCCAGTAGAAATCAACCTGGGGTTATGCTAAAATTTAACTATGAAACATGACTGTGCATCTGTCAGACCATCGCCGATTGCGGGCACCTGGTACACGTCCAACCCAGCACAGCTCCAGCAAACGGTGGATGGGTATATTTATAATGCGGTTCTACCAGAACTTCCAGGTGAAGTGGTTGCACTGGTGGCACCTCATGCCGGTTACCGTTACTCCGGTGCAGTTGCCGGGCATGCTTTCAAAACCGTCCTGGGAGAGTCCTATGACACAATTGCGGTTCTCTCCCCGCTGCACCAATACCACCCCCGACCGATCCTAACAAGTGCCCACAGTGCCTACCAAACGCCCCTGGGCGAGATTCCCCTTGCAGTGGAAAAACTGGACGCCTTGGACAGCGTATTACATCGCGAACTGGGGATCAACCTGACACCCATCGCCCATGACCAGGAACACTCCCTTGAAATTGAACTGCCCTTCCTGCAGCGCGCCATCAAAGAACCCTTTGAATTGATCCCGCTGATGCTGCGAGATCAAACCCGGCATGTTGCCAAAGCACTGGGTGAAGCCTTAGCCAAGGTCCTCCAGGATGAATCCTGCCTTTTGGTTGCCAGCAGCGATCTTTCCCACTTCTATCCCGAATCCAAAGCCAATCAACTGGACCAAGCTGTACTTTCAGCTGTAGCTGAGTTCTCGCCTGAGGGCTTATTCGATCTGAAAGACAGGGGACTGGGTCATGCCTGCGGACTGGCAGCGATCGCCAGCGTCATGTGGGTAGCTAAGAAATTAGGTGCAACAGAGGTCACACTGTTGAGCTATGATACATCGGGCTCCTCCACGGGGGATCACGCCTCAGTGGTGGGATACGGTGCCGCAGTTATCACCCGTCCAGCCTGAGCCGTCAACATGGGATCCATCATGCCCCATCGAACTGTAAAAGCTCTCCTTTTTCTGCTGATAATTATCCTTTCCACGCTGATTCTGTCAGCCTGTCAGGGGCAAGCACCTTCGTCAACCGTGTCAGCCACCAGGACAACCCGCCCTACCGCCACGATCACACAGACGCCAACGATCACACAAACGTCCACACTTGCCAACACGATCACGCCCCTTCCATCATCTACCCCCACGATCACGTTGACACCATTTCCGACCCTCAGCCCAACACCCTCACCCACCGAGGTAGAACTCAATCCCGCTGTACTCTTCCCCTATAAAGACAACAACGGCAAAACAGTGGATTGGTCCTACATCCATGTGACACGTATTAACGAAAACGAAAAGGGAGAAGTGGATGACCTGTGGGCATTCATGGCATTCCAGCTGCTTGACCGGGGCATTCACCAGCGTTATTTCACTTTTCTCGGGGAACCGATCACGGTCTATTACCTGAATGTTGCCCATGAATTCAACGGCGAGATGCTGCCCATGCAGCTCGTTTTGGGCGGAACACCGGGTAAAGATGTCCCCATTCAAAACATCCCCGCCGGTGGAACAGCCTATATCCAGGTGCAGGTGCGGGAATCATCACAGCGTTTTGACCCCTACACCGTGCACAGGGATGCTAACCGGGATTACGCTCTGCGTGATTCTGCTTACCCTTTACTATTTTTGAAAGACCTGCAGACCTTACTGCCCGATCTCCCTGATGAGGTCATCCTCCTGGCAGACCATCCCATCCTGTTTCCCCGTGGAGACTGGCATCAAATCAAGCTGGACATGAGCCGGATCAGCTATCTGGCGGCGCGCTATCAGCCATTTTTCGAAATCGACGACTACGACCGACTCGCCGATCAGAGCACTTTTGCCTATGCCCTCAGGGACCTGTTCCTCGACCAAAGACCAATACCACCCGGGTTTTATGCCTACAGCAGTCAAACGCTGATCATCATCACAGGAGAATAGAGACGTATCTGGAGGAAATGTCAGTTCATCAAACTGCCATCCAAGTATTTTGCAGAAGAAATTTACGAAATTCAAACACATCTGCTTTATCATCTTTGGAGTCATACGGATTAAGCGTTGCAGGACGCTAACATAAATACACACACATAGTCCTTGTACTCATCCTGGCATGACACACCACCGAACCAGTCCTCAGGCATTTAGCAACATGCCTGCAAGCAACATCCGTGAATTTACAACTTCATCCCCGACTGCCAGGCGGAAGAGGATAGATACCTTCAAATTCACAATGGTTCTTATCAAGCCACACCTGCGCATCCTCCATATTTTCATATAGAATTCGAACACACACACCACAATCAGAGCTGAGTTGTCGAGGAACAGGAATTAACTTAGCCTCAATGCCGGCTTTTTTGAGTATTTGTTCAACTCTGAGAGCATAGCTGGTGGCGTAAACCAGCACAACGGCGTATCGTGGTGAAGTCATCGTGACGCCTTAGCAATGCTCGCCACAGCTCGAATGGCATCGTCAACCTGTTCGCTTGTATTGAAGATACCGACTCCAAAACGTACACTTCCGACCGGAAAAGTTCCAATTGTCTTGTGTGCTGCTGGTGCACAATGCAGTCCCACTCGTGAAAGGACACCGAAATCCTCATCAAGCCTTAGTCCTACTTCCGATGGTGTTACCCCTTTGATGTTGAACGAAACAGTACCGGTATTCATCTTCGCATCATCAGGACTATAAACAATCACCTCTGGAATTGCCTTTAGTGCATCGATGAGCTGTTGCGTTAATCCCATCTCATGCTTTCGAATGATCTCCACACCTTTTTCCAAGATCCAATCAATACCCGCTCCTAATCCTGCAATCCCGACAGCATTTTGTGTACCGCTTTCATAAACATCCGGTAAAAATTCGGGTTGGTATTCTTCTTCCGAGCGACTACCTGTTCCTCCACGGATAAGCGGTTCAATCCGGGTTGGGTTCACCCAGTTGCCAAAGACCAAACCACCCGTACCCATCGGTCCCAATAAAGATTTATGCCCTGTAAACGCAAGTAAATCAATATCGTCTTTATCCATATCAATCAACACCTTTCCTGCGGATTGGGCGGTATCCACGAGAAACAGCAAGTCATATTTCTGGGCTATTTTACCGATTTCTGCAATGGGTAGGATTGTGCCAATGACATTGGAGCTGTGATTGATCACCACCAGTTTAGTATTTGTTCTGATTGCCTTTTCAATGGAAAGTGGATCAACCATGCCATCGGGGGTGCACTGCACAATGGTGATTTCTACCCCCGTCGCTTCCAAAGCGCGCAGCGGACGCATCACCGAATTGTGCTCCATGCTGCTGGTAATGACATGATCGCCAGGTTTTAGAAAACCGCGCAAGACCAAATTAATGGCTTCGGTAATATTTTTATTGAAGGTCACACTTAATGGATCATGCGCATTAAATAATGTACAAATTTTTTCACGGGTTTCATAAACAATTCGGCTGGATTCAATTGCCAATTGATGCCCTGAACGCCCCGGATTGGCACCAATATTTGTTAAAAAATGGACCATAGCCTCTGCCACACCTGGGGGTTTAGGCCAGGAGGTGGCTGAATTATCAAAATAAATTAAATCCTGATAACGATTGGTAAACATCATTTTTGGGCTACGATCTTAAAACCATCACCTAATTCTTCAATCTCGATCGAGAATTTCTTGGTCATCAAGAAACGACGAACATTTTCCCGGGAGGTTACAGTGTCCACCAAAATTTCAAGCGTTTCACCTTCCGATAATCCTTTTAATGCATTTCGAGTTCGAATTAATGGCTCTGGACATGAAAATCCACGAACATCCACCTGAATCATGAGTAATTCCTTTCTAAATAATTAATCTAAAGTTTTTCTCGAGCAGAAAAACCAAGAATGACACAAAAAACAATGCCCAATATAACAGCGATCTGGCCATAAATACTTGTCCCGCCGACCGACAAAACACCATCAACAATAGAATCTGGTCGACCAGCAAGCCCAAAATTATGCGAGATGCCAGCACCAACGATCATCCCGAGGACAAAGATCGCCGCATCCCCATCACCTTCTCCAGAGAGGAATAGCTGCCGGCCAGGACATCCACCCGCCAGGGCAAATGCCAGCCCCGCAAGAACCATCCCCATAAAATTCCACAGGTGATTGCTATGAGCAACAGGTTGTGAGACAAGTCCAACATGAACCTGCCCCAAGATCAGATTTGTAACAAATGCCACCACCAACAAAGCACCAACACCGCTAATCAAGTGCGTATCGCCCATCAAGATAACATCTCGGATAGAACCCATCGTACAAAAGCGTGTGCGTTGTGCTAAAAATCCAATTACCAAACCGGCTGCCAAGGAAATGATGACTGGTGCAGCCATAGAGCCTGGTCCTGATTCACTAAAAAATATTGGTCCACCCTCACTGAACTGCGGTGCAAAAATCAACAAGACCAGCAAGCTGACCATTATCAACGGCATGATCCAGCCAGCAATAGCCGGTGCAGGGCGTGAACGGCCTAAAGTGTACCCATTCTTGAGGAAGTAAACACCCACCGAAATACCCGATGTTAATCCCAGCAATCCCAGGATGGCATTCAAATCTCCACCTGCCAACCGCAAGATTGCCCGCCATGGACAACCTAAAAATACAAGTCCACCAATCATTGCTAAAATTCCCAGGAAAAAGCGGATAATCGGGGCAGAGCCCAATCGAGACTTAAATTCCTTAAAAACAAGTGCAGCGATCATTGAACCCAAGACAAAAGCAATAATCTCAGGCCGGATATACTGGACCACTGCTGCACGATGTAATCCCAGCGCACCAGCAATGTCTCGCTCAAAACAGGCAACACAAATCCCCATATTAGGTGGATTACCAGCTTTTTGAAGTAAGGCGGCCAAAAGGCCAATGACACCCCCTGTGATAATTATCCCCCAGCGTGAACCAAAAAAACGAGTTAAACGGTCAGACATAATTTAAACCTCCTCTAAATATCTAATATTTGCGGCTGGTTTGACCAAACCTGCGAGTAGATAACACAAAAAGCCGCCAGCATACACTGACGGCTTCACAAGAGGAAGTACATCGTCTATCAGGACATTGGTATTAATCGCCGCCCTGGTGTACGCGGGCAAAATCCGCGAGCAAACTTGCTCGATTTGTCACTGCTCAGGTTTTGCGGTGAAATACCATGTCCATCTCTCATTTACGAATAAATTATTAAATTTCAAATTTGATTCTAAAGGTGATTTATTTGGAGGTCAAGGTGGAATTCAATTATCGCACAGTGTAAACCTTCTCAAAAAACGCAGTATGTTGATCAAAAAAGGCAAGCCTCTAAGCCTGCCTTTCAAAAAACTTCTCATCAAGGATTGCCTAATTCAAGATTACCTGCGACCAGGCTGATGCTATTTTTCGATTGCGGTTTTCCAAGACCTGCATAGCAGTCACCAGCTTATCCCGCACATTCTCCATCTGCCAACCTTTGTCCTGCACTGTTTCTATAACAGCTTGCCGGGTTTTCTCTGTCAGTCGGGTTTGGGTGAGCATATCCACCAGACGCCATTCGCTGTAAGCCTTGCGAATTTCAACGATCGTCAGATCTTCAAGCTGTTCAAGGGCTGCATCCATGATCTTGCGTCCCAGGTTGGGGTCTTTACTCTCCACATAAATCCGGTTGATCGGTTCTGTTCCTGATGCTCGCACCCTGAATTGATAGCGTTCATCACCGTCTGAATCACGCAACTGCATTTCAGCCACATCATAGCGGATTCCGCCCAGGTAAGCGATCCCCAAACCAGCAACCTGGGGCTGTGATTCGTTTTGAGGCAAATCTAGGTAATAGTTGATAAAGGCTTCCTTTGCCTCCAAAGGGGCGTCCACATCCGTCCGCCCTGTGTGGGACGTTGGGTCATCGGGTGAACTGCCGAAGGAGTTCCATAATCCTTCCATCTGCACAGTGTCTTCCCAGATTTCAGAAATCGTGGTCAGTGGGTTGTCTTTCCGGGTTCCAAAATATGCCAGCATGTCCATCACCAGCAGGTTTGCCCAGGGGCCATCCTTATCCGTCACGTGGCCTCGCGTGGTCAAACCGGACGATTCTTCACCGCCGATCAAGATCCGGTCCCGCCAGTCTGCTGGCAGGTCTTTTTGGGTTTGATAAGCGCGGTCTGTGCGCCTGATCTCTTCGATATATTTGATCCCAACCGGAACAAGGAAGGCGTTTTTCAGAATGCGGTCTTCCCTGCTTCCGATCCGGATATGATAAAACGGATGGTTAACATAGCCCGGCAGGGCACCTTCCATCGGCTTATTCTCGTCATTACCCGGAATCATACCAGCCAGGATCTCGATCAGGGGTGAGCCGGTCTGGGTGGCAATCACCCGTCCTTTCAAACCTCTTTCCACACCCAGGTAGCGCACCAACAGCGGCAGGATCTGGTTGGGTCGGAAATAGACTCCACCCTTGTCCACAACGCCAAATCGGTCTGCGTCCGTATCCATTCCCAGGCCAAGATGCGCACCAGTTTCCTGTACTTTGTCTTTTAATGGGTTGATGAAGGGTTCCTCCGGGTTGGCATAATCCAGACCGGTCAGTTCCGGGTCACGCTGGGCATGAATTACAGTATAACGCACTCCGGCTTCTCCCACCAGGCGGGTTAGATAGCCCCGTCCAGAGCCGTGAAATTCATCGATCACAACCATCTTATCGCTGAAGAACTTCCTTATCCGGTCAAAATCCACCGGGATTCGGGCATTTCCCTTGCCATTATCCTTGAGCCACGCCACGTAATCATCCAGGGGATCAAAACCGTGCCAGCGACCCTGCCGGCGGGCTTCATCCAGGTCAGCAATGCGTGCATCCGCATCCACCAGCTGTAATTCGTTAATATGAAAAGCAATAAAATCCGTCACATTGGTCGGCGCAGGATACCCCAATCGGGGATTGAACTTGATCCCCTGCCATTCGGGTGGGTTGTGGCTGGCGGTGCAGATCAATAAGCCGGCAACCTGATCTGCCGGGAGATAATCGGTCAGATAGTAGACCAGCGCAGGTGTGGGTGTGTCCCGGTTGGCAAATTCAACCTCAAATCCATTCGCCAGGCAGACCTCAGCCGTCCATTTCGCCACGACATCCGCATTCCGGCGTGTATCGTAGCCGATGACGATCTTCTTACCTGCCAGGTTTTCATGACCCACAAAATCAGGCAGGTCAATATCATTAAGGAAGTCACAGACCGCCTGAACCACGCCCCTGGCACGTTGTTCGGTAAAGTCATTTCCCCAGCGCGCCCGCACACCAGATGTGCCAAACCTGAGGTATTTCCGATCATAGATCCTGCGCAGCAAGCCCAGGCTTTCATCATTACCAATCAGCAAAGGTTCTGTCGTCCTCAGACGAAATCCGTAGAGACGTTCATAAATATTCGCAATCTGAACAACCCGGAAAGGCATCCAGCGGTCGGGATCCTTCTGAAAGTCCATACTATCCAGCAAGGGCACAATTTCGTGCCGAATGGCCTCTCGCAAACTTCCAAAAACCGGTGCATCCAGGAATTTTTTAGCCAGATCGATCGCCTTTTTTCGAAGATTCCCCGTTGCAGGGATGTAGTCCTGATCGATCAAAGCGCGCTTTGCCCGACCAGCCTCATCCTTCGGCATAAATTGCTCCAGTCGATACTGGGTTCCCAGCGCGGTCAAAGTCAGCAGCATGCTGAAGGCGCGTGAAGAATCCACCTGCTTTTCGGCAATGAAACCCGGATTGGAGATCACTTTTTTATCAAGAACATTTAAAAATTCAGCCATGGCTGTAACAGCAGGTTCCCATTCTGAGGGGGATTCGGCAGAGATTAAATTCCGGTTTATCCGATTGAATGTCCATCCCAATTGGGGAATTTCAAGACCTTCAAGACTATTTATTTGCTGATTCATCAAGTTCTCCTAAAATTAAAAAGATAGAACACACTGGTCTTAAGGTTACACAAGTAAAACAAACAAATTTATAAAAAGGTCATCCAAGACGGGGAACCAAACCGCCCTGGGTCACATTGAGCACTTCCAAAAAGCTGCCTGGCAGGGTGCCCGTTGCATTTTGGACAGCATCACAGAGAGCAAAAGCCTGTTCCGCCAGGTCCTGCTCCGTATGGCGATTGTCCGCTTCAAGCATCAGGCGGACTTTGGGCTCTGTGCCCGAATAGCGCAAATTTAAGCGGGTCAGCCCCGGCAGCAAATCCTTCAACTGGTCTTTCAAGGTCATGACCGGCTGCAGGCGTTCCAGTTCAATTTTTTCGGCGACAACAGCAGAGGCAACCACCTGAGGATACTTATGAATGCTCTCCGCCAGGGCAGCCAGGGTCTTTTGACCGCTCTCCAAAAAAGCACGGATCAGAAAGATGCCGGAACGGAGACCATCGCCAGTATTATGGGTCTCATCCATCAGAATGATGTGCCCCGATTGTTCTCCCCCAAGTCCAATCAATTCCTTTTGATCTGTTTCAGATCGCAGCTGGCGTAAAGCTTCCATAACATATTTATCACCCACCGGTGTTTCAATGAAACTGATCTTACGCTCTGCAAAGAAATTGACCAGAGCACCGTTACGCATATTGGTGCTGACCACCGTGTCTGCCAATAACCTGTCCTGAGAAGTTAAATAATCTGCCAGGATCGCCAGCATGTGATCCCCATCCACCAGGTGCCCGGATTCATCCACAAAAATAACCCGGTCAGCATCACCATCAAAAACGATCCCAAAATTAGCCTGATACTGCTGGATGAGCGCAAACAAATCCTGCGGCTCTCGGCGGACGTGCTCCGAACCAGCCTGCTCATTGATATTGGTCCCCGTTGGAGAGGCATGGATAACGATCACATCCGCACCCAAACGAGAAAATACTTCTGGTGCATACCAAGACGATGCCCCATTGGCACAATCCAACACAAGCCTTAACCCTTCTAAAGATATATCCTGATGTTCGTCCACCAGGGCATCTACATACAGTTCACGCATATCCGTCCCGTCGATCCGCCGTCCATATTGCCCGGCTGTTATTTGACTTAGATCAATGGGCAAATCCAACATCGATTCAATTTCACATTCAATGTCCTCATTCAGCTTCAAACCTTCAGCACTAAAAAACTTGATCCCGTTTTCTTTAACTGGGTTATGAGATGCCGATATAACCACACCCGCTTCGGCACCAAGCTTCCCCACCATAAAAGCAACCCCCGGCGTCGTGATCACACCCAGGTCGATCACCGTGGCACCACTGGCGAGCAGCCCCGTTGTCAGCGCGCTTTGCAGCATTTCGCCGGATTGTCGCGTATCGCGCCCGATCATAAAGGTCGGGTGCGATGCCCGCCGCGAAAGCACAACACCCGCAGCGTACCCCAAACGTGTCACAAAATCCGGGACGAGGGGATAGGCACCCACCGTTCCCCGCACGCCATCGGTCCCGAAAAATTGCCGTTTCTTTTGATTGTTATTATTTGTCATCTTCAATGATGCTCCTGTTCTTTTTACATTCGATAAAAAAACGCTGTCCATAAACGCTAATCAATTTTTTGGGCAGCGTATCCAATCGCCAATATTCCTAATTTATTCTTAAGTCTGCCACAACAGGCAAATGATCTGAAACTCTTCTGCTCAGATCGCCAGATTCAATCCAGCAATTGTAATCCACAAGACGTTCTGCCGGGTAAAAGAATATGTGGTCAATCACCTGTTCGGAGCCTGCGTGGGTTGGTTCATTGTTTTCTGGCACCAATCGGACAAAACCAGCCTCAGATTCTAAAAGATCTGAAATACATGCTTCTTCTGGTGTTGCATTGAAATCACCTGCCAGGATCATGGGTTCGTTCCGCTTCAAGACATGTATTCTTACCAGATCCAAAAGGCGCTCAATCTGAACATACCGCATCGTTCGGGATTGCTCAACACGAGCCGGCACCTGTCCAGGCAGTCGCTCACCGACCAGGGTTGTTAGATGCAGGTTTGCCACAAAGGGGTAAGGCGAAATCTTCAACCTTGTCAGCAGGACAAAGCGCGGGTCAGTATCCCGGTTACCTTCATATCTCACCGGTTGATAAAGGGGGATATTTCTTGGCGAACCAGGCTGGGCAGGATCACCCAAACGAGAAAAGGGATGCTTTGAATGAATGGCATTACCCTTTGACCAGTTATGCCAATCATTGAATATCCCTTCGACCATCACATCCTTCTTTACCTGTAAATGGGTCTGCATGGATACGGTTTCACCAAAAAAAGAAAAAGTGTAACCTCCCGCATGCGTGATAGGATCCATCGATTTGTGGATCACACCACCTGCATCGATATACTGGGAGACTTCCTGAAGGCACAACAGATCGGCATTCAAATGCCTGACCAGGATTTCCAATGCCTCCCGGCGAGATTGTTGTGTAGCGTGGGAGAATTCTTCGAAGATCTTTTCACCACCGCTGATGTTCAGCGAGGCAACGCGCAGCTCTAAAATGGACATGGACTGTCTCCCAATAATATAAACATGGTACCGCTGCGATTAATTTCCTTCTTCATACCCTTCCTATTATACCCATTGTCTCCCCTGGTGAAGGCTTATGACTCAAGGGCAAACTTGCGGTTTGGAAAGTCACCATAGGTTGCAATGATCTAAAATGGGAGCTTTTTTGCCAATCGGGTGATAAAGAGCTCCAAAGCAAGCGGTCCTTCCATTACCCCCGTTTTGGAATCCACATCGATTTTGAGTAATTCCGGGTAAATTGATTTTAAAAAGGATCGATCAAATAAGCGTGCCTGGCCATACACCCTTGTGGCAACAAAAGGCTGCACCTTCAGAGCCTTAGCCACTTGAGCCGCATCACCACCCATATCCGCAATCTCTCGCGCCTGCAGTATCAAGCGAAACTGGCGGATGACCATCGGAAATAAGTAGATGAATTCCGTGTCTTCTAAAAGAAGGTGGAGCATATTTAACGCCGTATGACCATCTCTGGCGGCGATGGCATCCACCATTTTGAAAATATCCCTTTCCTTATCCTGAATGCTCAATTCGTGGACATCATCAATTTCCACCGGACGCGCATAATTGACATAGGTCAATAATTTGACGATCTCCTGGTAAATGCGCTGGGTGTTGTTCCCAAGGTATCCAGCCAGAGCCTGGGCTCCCGATGGGGCAAAACTTCCGCCCATCTCAGAAGCTTTTTTCTGGATCCACCTGACCATTTCACCCGTCGAAGGAAGCGCACAATCCTGTATATAAGAGCGACTACCTGCCCGCGTTACCCATTGCATCAGCCAGTGCTTGGGGGTAAGCCCTTCCCAATACGTGGACCATTCCCCATCTCGTTTTCGAGATTTTTTCGTATCAGGGATCACCAAAACCAGCGCCGTGGAAGGCGGCAGTGAGTCCAGCAGTTCAACGACTGAAATTCGGGAATCCTCTCCGATTTTCCGATCAAAAAATTGAAGCGCATCCTCAACGATCACCAGCCGGCGCTCAGCTAAAAAGGGCAGCGCCAGAGCTGCCGCCCGCAGATCATTCAGGTTAATCGATTTTCCTTCAAGCCGGGTGGTGTTCAAATCTGCCATATCCGCTGTACCCAGGCTGCTGTGGAATTCCTTCAGGTGCGATTCAATCGCTTCTCGGTCATCCCCCTGCAGGATATAAACGACTGGTTTTTCTTCTGGCATGGCGTGAACTATCCCCTGGTTTTTACCTGATGCATGCGCATCCCCGCCCGCACAACAGTCTCGACCTTATCCAGCTCCAATCCCTCTGGATTGCTGGCAGTTGTCAGGTTCTTTTGAACCCATGGGGCAAGCGGGCGAGTCAGGATCAGGGCAAGCGTTGCCAGGAAGACCATCAACGGGAGCCGATCAAACTTGCTCTTCAATTTCTTATCGGTTCCCAGGCTGCCCAGCCAAGCCGCCAGCCCGGCTGCCAGCCCCGGAACAGCAAAATTTGTGCCGCAATTGGGATGAAAAGCCAGGTGTGCCTCACCTGCCCGAAGCCGTTTCAATGCCTCAATGGCTGCATCAGCTACGTCCTCCGGAGATACATCCCCGATGATCGTGAATCCCATGGGGGTGGACATACCGCTAAAGCTTTGCTTGGGAAACTTCTTGGTCAACATGTGGATCGTGGCATGCTCCAGGCTGTGGTTTCGACGAACGCGGGAGATCGGACCGGAATTTAATTTTGCATTATTCATCATGATTCCTGTTTCGACTACGATAGACAGATGCATCAGAACAAATGCTGATGATTTAGATTTATTCCATTATAACGGCACCTTTGCCAAAAGGAGTGGGAATTTTTCTTATTCGATCAAACCAAGCTTCAAGGCGTCGCGCAGGGAGCGGGCTTCCAGCACCTCTATCCCACCAGGCCAGGGCTGTTTCCGATTCAAGCCGCGTGGGATAATCGCTTGTTTAAAACCCAGGCTCGCCGCTTCTCGAAGCCGCGCATCCATCTGGCCGACCATTCTGAGCTCCCCGGATAATCCTAATTCACCGATCATTACAAGGTCTGCTCGCACAGCCTGATCACGCATGGAAGATGTGATAGCAGCGGCAACAGAAAGGTCAACAGCCGGTTCATCAATCCGCAAACCGCCCACCACATTGACGAAGACATCCTGCTCGGCAAGTTTCAGGTTCAGGCGCCGGGTGAGAACCGCTGTGATTAAAAGCAACCGGTTGAAGTCGATCCCGTTCGCCGTACGCCGCGGATTGCCAAAATTCGTGTGGCTGGTAAGCCCTTGAATTTCGACCAGCAAAGGCCGGGTGCCTTCCATGGTCACTGCGATGGCTGACCCAGGTGCATTCACCATCCGCTCAGCCAGGAACACCTCCGATGGGTTGGCGATCTCAACCATGCCCCGTTCTTGCATCTCAAAGACGCCCACCTCCGAAGTGGCGCCGAACCGATTCTTGACGGAGCGCAGCAAACGATAGGCTTGAAAACGATCGCCTTCCAGGTAAAGCACGGTATCGACAATGTGTTCAAGCACTCTCGGCCCTGCAATCACACCCTCTTTGGTGACATGCCCGATCACAAAAACTGCGATTCCAGAAGATTTTGCCAATTCGCGTAATCGCGATGCACTTTCTCGTACCTGCGAGATCGACCCGGCACTGGATTCCATCTCCGGGCGGTAAACCGTCTGGATTGAATCGACCACCAACAGGCGTGGGCTGACCGACCTGACATGCTCCAGAATCGCATCCAGATTGGTTTCTGTTACCAGGAAAAGCTCATCGGGCAATTCGTGGCTCAATCCGTCCATTCCGCGCATCAACCGATTGGCGCGCATCTTAATCTGGCGCTCGGATTCCTCACCGGAGACATACAACACCCGGTTCGCTTCCGCCATCTGCAGCATCATCTGCAGCATCAGAGTTGATTTTCCAATGCCCGGATCACCACCTATCAGTACGATTGAGCCCGGAACAACCCCGCCACCCAATACCCGGGCAAACTCAGCGATCGGGACCGGGAGCCGTTCTTCACTGTCGCCATCAATTTCATTTAGCCGCCTTGGTACAGAAAGACCGCCCAAGCCGTGGAGATACCCACGACCAAGAGCGGTCTCATTTGTTTCAACAATTTCTTCGACCATGCTATCCCATGCACCGCACTGGGGACAGCGTCCTAGGGGTTTGGGGGAAGTCCTTCCGCACTCCTGGCAGACATAGCGTGTCTTGGTCTTTGCCATGGTTTACAATCCCACAGCTTCTAAATCAGGTTCTTCTTTATGGTGTCCTTCCTGATCATGCTTCAGCACAATTTTCTTTACGGACACACCGTCCTCCTCAACTGTTTCAATGTCGATCAGGATATGTTGCCCCTCTTCAAACTCCTTTGCCAGGAGGGCATCCGAAAGCCGATCCTCAATTTGGTGTTGGATCACACGCCGCAAGGGACGGGCGCCCATCTCAGGGTTATAACCTTCCTCTGCAAGGAATTCAAGGGCGGCATCTGTGGCTTTCATATAAATCATATTCTCTTCCAAACGCTCGTTCACTTTGTCCAGCTCGAGTTGAACGATCTTGCGAATATCTTCCTTGTTCAGTGAACGGAATACGATCACGCCATCCAGCCGGTTAATAAACTCGGGACGGAAGGTTCGTTTGAGGGCTTCGGTTAATTTCTTACGCATTTCAGTATATTCCTGCGCTTCTTGTTTAGCCTCATCCACCGTAAGCGCAAAACCGAAAGTGGTTTGCCGTTGGATCATATCTGCACCCACATTCGTGGTCATGATGATGATCGCGTTGCGAAAATCGACCTTGCGGCCTTTCGCATCCGAAAGGTGTCCTTCTTCCATGATCTGCAGAAGCATATTATGTGCTTCGGGGTGTGCCTTTTCAATCTCATCAAAGACGATAATGGAGTATGGTCGGCGGCGGATAGCTTCAGTGAGCTGCCCTGCGTCCTCATACCCGACATATCCCGGTGGGGCACCCACCAAACGGCTGACACTGTGCCGTTCCATAAACTCGGACATATCCAGCTGGATCAGGGCATCCTCGCTGCCAAACATGAACTCAGCAAGGGCTTTGGTCAATTCAGTTTTGCCAACACCCGTTGGACCAAGGAAAATGAAAGAGCCAACAGGACGGGTGGGATCTTTCAACCCTGCCCGGGCTCGGCGAATAGCTTTAGAAATCGTTTCAATAGCCTCTTCCTGACCAATGATATGCTCACGGAGTTTGGCTTCCATATTTAACAAACGAGATGATTCTTCCGTTTCAAGCTGCATCAATGGGACTCCTGTCCACATCGAGATCACTTCCGCAATATCCTCCGTGGTCACATGCGGGCTGTTCGACCGATCCCAAACGGTGCGTAAATTTTCAAGCTTTTCCTCAAGATCATTAATTTTATCTTGCAGATCTTCTATCCGATCGTAATCATCTTCATCTCTGACTGTGTCCAATTCTTTACGGCGTTCACGTAATTCCGTAATAATTTCCTTCGAGTCGACAGCGGCAGGGCTCTTATACATTCGAACCCGGGATGCCGATTCGTCAATCAGGTCGATCGCCTTATCAGGCAGGAATCGATCACTTACATAGCGAGCAGAAAGCTTTACAGCCGACTCGAGGGCATCATCTTCAATGGTCAGTCGATGATGATCCTCATAGGCAGAGCGAATGCCGTGCAGGATCTCAATCGTTTCTTCAATTGTCGGCTCATCAACGATGATTGGCTGGAATCGCCGCTCCAGAGCTGCATCACTTTCGATATTTTTACGATATTCATCAAGTGTGGTTGCTCCGATTACCTGCAATTCGCCACGGGAAAGGGCGGGTTTGAGGATGTTGGCGGCATCTACTGAGGAACCCGCTGAGCCCGCACCCACCAGCATATGAACCTCGTCAATGAAAAGAATAGCTTCCGAGGATTTTAATTCATCGATCACGCGCTTGAGCCGTTCTTCAAATTGACCTCGATACATGGTCCCCGCCACAAGCGATCCTACGTCCAGTTGTAACAAGCGTTTGTCCAGCAAAGGTGCAGGGACATCGCCTTCGATGATCTTCTGTGCAAGCCCTTCAACAATTGCCGTCTTTCCAACGCCCGGTTCACCAATCAAGGCAGGATTGTTCTTGGTTCGCCGTGCCAGGATCTGGATCACACGCTCGATTTCCATCTGGCGCCCAATCACAGGATCCAGCTTTCCCTCCTCAGCCAGTGAGGTCAGGTCTGTTGCCAGTTGATCCACAAGGGGTGTCTTCTCAGGATCCGCCTTTTCTGCTCGGCGGCGTTTCGTGCCAGATCGGCCTGCCAGAGCAGCTTTTGATTCATTCTTCGATTCTTTCAGGACACGCTCCACCTGGCGGCGGATTTGTTCCGCTGAGTATCCAAGTTTTTCAAGAATGCTCATCGCCTCGCAATTACTCAGACGAGTCAGCCCCAAAAGTAAGTGTTCTGTGCCAACGTTCTTTTGACCGCGCGCCTTGGCTTCCTCCAACGCGAAGGGAATGACCTGCTGCATCCCGGGTGAAAGTGCGACCTGACCCGTATGATCACCAATGCCAAGCTCATCTTCAACGACTTCGATGACACGGTCAACTTCTAAACCCAGGTCGCGTAATACACGATTGGCAACGCTGCCGTCCAGTTCAATCAGGGCAATTAAGAGATGCTCTGTGTTGATCTGCGGCTTGCGTAAACGTTGTGCTTGTTGTTGAGCCAGGCTGAATACGAGACGTGCTTTTGGTGTGAAATTATCAATGCCAGCCACGGCTTACCTCCTTAATTTGTTTTTTGATACCATTTAACCCATTCCTGGATGGTCAATTATGGATGTCTGTATCAGATCCAGGGGGATTGCTCAACCTTATCAACATCAAATCGATGCAAAATACCCATTAATGGTCAGTTCACCATTTATTTAAGGTCTGATTTGATTCTACCAAATTTCATCTGGAATGGAACATCTGGCAGGATTTATAATAGAATGTTAATAAAGAGAAATGGAAGCTGGCTGGGTCATCTTGCCCACGTATCCCCAACGGGAAGGCGTTTGTGGGATTATGGATCCCAGAATGACAGGCACGGAGATATAATATAATGAGGATACAAAGAACCTCTGCAGCCATTTCACAGAAGATATTTCGCATAAAATAGGATGGCATCAGTCAAAGGCTTCTTTCGAATGCCTTGTTTCTTTCAAAATGAGTGCAAATTGGGTATATGGATCGGTAGATGAATAAATTGATTGGAAATGATGCTTAGAAGTAACAATGAGAACCCCCTGTTGATCGCCCAGGCTGGTCCCTTAAAAGGACAGCGCTGGAAGATTGCACCTGAGCTGATGTTAGGGAGGGAGTCTGATTGCGATGTCATTATTCCCCTCAGGCAGGTCTCAAGGCACCACGCGCGCGTCTACCTGAGCCCAGAAGGGACCATGGTCGAAGACCTGGAAAGCAAGAACGGCACCTATATCAACCATCACCGTATCCAAGTTCCCACAGTGCTCGGTGACGGTGATGAACTCCAAATTTCGTTGGCGCAGCATTTCATCTACCTGAGTTCCGATGCCACCATGCCCCTGGAAGGACTCCCGCTTGAAATACATGAACGGCGCCTCCGAGTTGATGTCGGAGCACGCCGTGTTTGGGTTCTTGACCAGGAACTTGACCCACCCTTATCTGCCTCTCAATTCAACCTGCTGCAGATCATGTTTGAACAGGCTGGGGATGTCGTTTCTCGTTCGGAGATCATTGAAGCCGTGTGGGGCAATGCGGCAACCGGTGTTACAGAACAGGCGCTGGATGCTCTTGTCCGCCGCTTGCGTGACCGCCTGGCAGAAATGGATCCCGTGACCGAATACATCATCACGATGCGTGGGCACGGTTTCCGCCTGGAGAACCCCTACACAGCTTATTCCGAATAAATCAGGCTGCTTTCTCCAAATTCTGTTTCATCGAAAACCTTAAAGCCCGACGGTAAACCTGCTGCAGTTTTTCGGCGGTTACCTGCTGTCCTTCCTGCTGCTTGGTTTGATTCAATAGATTCATCAAAAATTGCACGAATTCATCGGTGATCTCATCCGCATTTTCTTCAAGGATCGCATCCATCCCAGCATCATCCTCTGCCTGGATCAACGCTTCGATCAATTCAATATTTGCACCCGGTGCACTAACCTTTTGGATTGCACCAGCCACTTTCTGCAGTTTTTGGAGCATGACATCATTGTCCTCTTTGCGAGCGCCTTGGATGCGCTTACGCAGGACTTCCAGGAAAGCCTCGTTAATGGATGGGATGGCCTTCAAGGTCGCATCTTCGATTTCCTCGCTCTTCAGAATCTCATCCAAAAGCTGGGCAGCAACCGCCTGCTCTTCTTTAATCGCTTCATCGATCTCGTGTGTCATCTCGAGCAATTTTTCACGCAATTCCGTGAGTTTTGCCTGTTCAGCTCCCGAAGAACTCTGAATGCGTTCCGTAAGCAGTTGGAAAAAGCCATAATCAAGACCGCTGTGCGCCATACTGACAAGCATCACCAGCTTGGTTTCGCTGTCAGCCGCTTCCACAATTAAATCCAACAAACTTTGCCGGGTAAGTCCTTTTTTGCTGGCTTCCTCAAGGGCTTTCATCGCATCTTGCTGTTCCTGGGCTTGTTTCAGAATCACCTTCCCAAATTCGGTATTCTCAAGGATCTGCTGCTGCAGACCTGCCAAGACCTGAACGCTTTCTTCTTCACCAGATGCTGCAGCACTCTGGATCAGACGCTGCAAGATCATCAACATATCCTCATCAACCAGCGCTTCCTCCTGTTTGATAACTTCGGGGCGTGATTCTGGTGAGGTGCTTGCCAAACGCTGTAAAAGATTTAAGCGATCCTGCTGCGCCTTCAGCATCTCTGGGGTAATGCCGTCTTCCTCAAGAATGCGTTCCACCATGCGCTGACGGGTGAGCATGGTTTCTGGCTTGAACAAATAAGCCTTGCGCTGATCATTAGGCAAACCATCCATGATCCCTTTGATGACCGGACCCACCATTTGTTCCTGTTGATTCACCGGCAAATGTAATTCCGGCGGGAAAAAGGTCAGGAGGAGTTCCTTTTCAGGGTCATGGTAGACAATCGGCGTCGGTGCCTGACCCCGGTAACCGCAATTTGTGCATTGGATCAGGTTATAGGCGCCAGAAAGCAAAATTTGCTTCGCTTGAGGGTTTTCTCTTGCATCAAACAATCGGTTGATCTCCGCAAGGACGGGTTGTTTACACTGGGGGCATGAAATAGTTGTTTTTGCCATGATCTCACTTTCAAAATCTTATAATTTTTACCAAGAAATGCATTATACCATCAGGAGCAATGCGACTTTTTCAAGGTAATGCAAGTCAACCATTCAATTTACTTTCTGATTCTTAGAAGTGTATAAGAAAATTTTTCCCAGAACAGGTTCAGAAGGAAGATAAAAATGGATGGGCACTTTCGAAAACTGATCGATATAGATCAGGCAAATCACTGATTACCTTCAGGGACGGAGGTTGATCTCCTCCCAAAGCTGGAATGAAAAACCCGGGCCTGATTCCCCACGATAAGTTTTGAGAGCGACTTGCTCCCCCTGGACGGTAATGATTAGAAAAGTCCCCGGGGAGGGTGCTGCGCGTACCCCCATGGCCTGCCCAGCGTCCAGTTGCCAAACGCCGTCCATTTTGACAGCGCTGTATCCGTGGGTATGACCGTGGATATACGCCACCACATTATATTCTTGCAGCAATTCCCAAAAGCGATCTCGTTCAGCAGGGTATTGATCCAGGCTTTCCATATCATGCCGCAGGTCACCCGTCTGGGCATCAGGTTGGGGATAGGCAGGCTCATGACCAAACACAAATAGATGTTCTTTGTCCGTCCTCGCAAGATCTTCGGCTAACCAGTTGTAAATTGGATCGGTGATGCTCCCATCAATTCCCCAGGGTGCTTCTTCATCACAATACACGTTCAGTGCAACAAAATGACTGTTCTGATAATCAAAACTGTAGGTTGTTCGAGGACAGGATTCTGGACCCGAATTAACGATATTCGGCGGCAGATCTCCATTGGGATCATAATCATAATTCTGCAAAAATCGGAGATCAGCCAGACCAAAGTCATGATTCCCGGGCAACGGATACCAGAGATAATCCTCCCCGAGTACCTGACCAATGGTCCAGCGGGTATCTGCCGCAGGGAGCACATCCCCGGTGCTGACCATGAAATCACCCGGACCATATTGCTTTACATAACCAAGCACACCTGCAAAAAAATTGGGGTACTGAAGATATTTTTGCGCGCTGTAATGGGACATATCCGAGGTGACCACAAAGCTGAAATCCGCGGCTGGTGTTGGAACAAGAGTCTCAGTTGGCGTTAGGGTTGGCGTCAGGGTTAGGGTCAAAGTCGGTTCAACAGTCGCAGTTGCAGAATGCGTGCTGCTGGGCGAGGATGTGGGTGGCTGCACAGACGGTGGGTTGGGCGTGCAAGCAGCAAGAAACATGAGCAGACCACCAATAATGAGGAGATATCGCTTCATCATACTACAGTCATAGATCATGCTTTTCCGTTGATTTGCGAGCGCTGATCAACAAAAAATTCATCGTGACACCACCGTCACAATCAGGATTTGAAATCTTCACTCAAAATTCACCTTCTACGGCAGTAATTTGACCCAGCTCGCGCCGCCATCCTCAGTCCGATAAAGCTCAAGCGGCTCCCATGTGAAATCATCAGGCGTTGTGATCACCCAACCGTGCTGGCTGTCCACAAAATCGACTTTTAGAAAGACTGAACCTGCCGGGATGCCTGAGTTTAACAAAGCCAACCAATTCAAGCCGCCATCTGTCGTGTGGAAAAGCCCAGAATCAGCAGCCGCAAAACCCTCGTCCACACTGACAAAATCCACCGCGTTTCCATCAACCACGGCGTTCCGGAAAACCCAGCTGTCGCCGGAATCATGACTGCGGTAAATGAGCAGAGCTAAATCGCCACCAGAAAGGACAGCCCTCACCGGCAAATAAGCAGATGTCGCATCAACAAAAACAGGCTGCCAGACATCGAGGAAACTGCCTGCATAGGCTGCTGGCAGGGAGATATCCGTCTCCAGGGACCAGGTGATCCCACCATCTGTTGTGTAATGCAGGTAGAAATAATCCTCCATCGGGATGGATCCACCCACCCATCCGTTATCAACGTCCAGGAATGTGACTCCGTTCTTACTGCCGCCTTCAGGCAGGGATTTCGATTCCCCTGGCTCATGGGTAAACATCTCCAGCCAGGTATTGCCGCCATCGAGTGTCCTGTAAAGGGCAACATAATGGGAACCGGCGCCTGCACCTAGGTCCACAAATCCATAGCCAACATTTTCATCCAGGAAAAAATAACGGGCATTACCAAAAGGCGGGGCGCTGGTGATCCAGCTCTCACCGCCGTCCTGGGTATGGTACAGCGATCCCGTACCCGCCGTGAAAGGGCTGAACCAGGCTGTTGATTCATTCAGGAAAAAGGGGTGAATCCCCAGCGATGAAATATCCGCAGGCAAAGGATGCAGCCCTGGCGGGGTGGCATCCAACCACGTCTCCCCGCCATCCTGGGTGACCAGAAGGCTATTGCCGTCTCTGGTGACAGCCCAACCGTGCGTTGTAGAATGCATCGAAAGCGCAAAGATAACCGGTCCAGGGGAAGTAGGCAGGGGAGAGGTCACAGGCTCAGTGGCTGTTACGGTTTCTGTTTCTGTCGCAGTTGGGACATCGGTTTCAACCGGAATTTCTGTTTCGTCTTCTGTGGGAAGTTCTGGCGATGATGTAATCGCATTTTCTACAGGTTTTGGCGACGTCTCTTGTAGGATTGTACACGACGTTAGGGCTATAAGAAGTGCAATAATGGATACGAACAAAGCATATTTCGATTTCATGCTTACCTCCAGTATTCGAACGAAGGAAAGAAAAAAGGGTGGTCTCAATAATAGGGATCAGCAAAAACAAATACCACCGTTTATTAATCACATTATACATATTGAACCGCCCCAATTCAACAAAGTGGACAAATCATTTCCAAATTGGCATAATTTCTTAACCTTCGTTATAATTATTTTGAGCCTTCATATTTACTGGGAGTTTTCAAAAGGAGCGAAAATGTCAAAATTCGAATCTGTCATCAAACGTGATGGTACCATCGTTGACTTCACCCCCCAAAGGATCACAAACGCCATCTATCGCGCTGCGGTCGCTGTCGGTGGACGCGATAAAAAAACATCAGAAAAATTAACAGAAAAAGTCATCGCGACGCTTGAAGCACAAACCCCAGGCGGCGAAATTCCCACCGTTGAACAAATTCAGGATGTGGTTGAGGATGTACTGATCAAGGAAGGGCATGCCAAGGTTGCCAAAGCCTATATCCTTTACCGCGCAGAAAGGTCACGCTTGCGTGAACAGCGAGCAGAACGTCGGGCAGAACCTTCTAGCAATATTCCCTGGTCAAAGCTTTGGCGGATCCTGGATTGGGCAGTTGACCACAATTTTCATACTGTTGAAGCGTTGAATGAACGCATCCACAAAGGCGAACTATCTGAAATCGTAGGAGCGTCGGAAGCCTTTTACCAGGAGAATGTTGAAAATGCTGCCAACCTGGTCATCCAACGTCAAAATGAACTGCGGATGGTGATCATCGCCGGACCTTCATCATCGGGAAAAACCACGACAACGATCAAGCTTGGCGAGCGGCTGGCACGGCACAATATGAAGCTTGTGACGCTGAATGTGGATAATTACTTCTTTGATCTTGAAATGCATCCCAAGGATGAATTCGGTGACTACGATTTTGAGACGCCGCAAGCACTCGACCTGGATTTGATCAATCAGCACCTGACCCACCTGTTTGAGGGTGAAGAAGTTCTGATCCCATTCTATGATTTCAAGACAGGAAAACGCCACCAGGATCAAACGCCGATGAAATTGGCGCCCAATGAGGTAATTTTGATTGATAGTTTACACGGACTTTTTCCGGATATGACCAAGGATATTCCACCTGAGATGAAATTCCGCCTGTATATCGAGCCCCTGCTTCAGCTCAAAGACCCGGAGGGGCATTATGTGCGCTGGACGGACATTCGCCTGATCAGGCGAATGCTTCGGGATGCATCTCACCGGGCGTATGATCCAACTAAGACACTCTTGCACTGGCATTATGTGCGCGCAAGCGAGCTGCGCAACATCATCCCTTATGTGAACACCACGGATTATGTGGTCAACAGCGCTATGCCTTATGAAATGCCGATGTATAAAACTAAATTATTTGATGAATTTGCTCGCTGGACAGAGATTTATGAGGATGATCCCCTGCGGAAGGACGCCTATGAGCGTGCCAGCCGGGTTTATAAACTGATGCAAAGTCTTGAGCCCATTGAAGATGACTCCATCGTGCCGGAGAACTCCGTCATCCGTGAGTTTATTGGTGGGAGCATTTACGAATATTAAGAATTAAGATCCCCGGGATCAAGAAATCCTCTCCCTCGCTAAGGGAGAGGGCAGGGTTAGGGTTCCATTACTTAATTGTTAAGATCCCCGGGATTTTAATAACAAATGAATACAGAGATCTGAGGTGGATGAAATATCCTTACCCAAAACCCACAGTAAATCCCGGGGATCTGGATATGTGAAGTTTAGATCCCCGGGATCAAAAAACCCTCTCCCTCGCTAAGGGAGAGGGCAGGGTTAGGGTTCCATTACTTAATTGTTAAGATCCCCGGGATTTTAATCACAATGGCTTGAGAACTCAGCACTGCAGTGGACAGAAATAGCCTTACCCAAAGCCCTGAGCAAATCCCTTAAGATCCCCGGGATTTTAATAACAAATGAATACAGAGATCTGAGGTGGATGAAATATCCTTACCCAAAACCCACAGTAAATCCCGGGGGTCTGGATATGTGAAGTTTAGATCCCCGGGATCAAAAAACCCTCTCCCTCGCTAAGGGAGAGGGCAGGGTGAGAGTTCCGTTACAGTTAATCTAGTTTCATTCTTCAATCGCACTGATCAAATCGCGAACCAGGTCGTTGGCATCTTCAATCCCCACCGATAGGCGTACCAATCCATCGGTGATGCCCGCTGCCATGCGCACATCGCGAGGTGTGTTGCGGTGGGTCATGCTGGCAGGATGCTGAATGAGTGTATCCACATTCCCAAGGCTGACTGCCAAAACGGCCACCTTCACTCGGTCCATCATCCGTTTCCCCGCTTCATAGCCGCCCTTCAATTCAAACGCGATCATCCCACCATAATCCATCATTTGCCGGCGTGCCAGGGCATAATCTGGATGGCTTTCCAGACCAGGATAAAAGACACGGCTCACCCCGGGATGCCCTTCCAACCTTTGTGCAACCCTCAAGGCGTTTCGGCAATGACGATCCATCCGTAGTTCAAAGGTCTTCAAGCCAATGTTCGCCATCCAGGTATCCATCGGGCTGGGGGTTGCACCCAATAATTTATAGATTTGGTACAGCTCTCCAGATAGTAAATCTAAATCGGTGGTCAAAACAGCCCCTCCCAACACTTGGCCGTGTCCTGAAAGGTACTTGGTTGTCGAGTGCACTACTAGGTCAACACCAAAATTAAACGGGCGCTGGCAAAATGGGGTGGCGAAGGTGTTGTCTACTGCTACTTTGGCGCCAAATTGATGGGCAATGGATTTCACGGCGCTAAGGTCGGTTAAGCGCAGGGTTGGGTTAACGGGTGATTCAATATAGGCTAATTTTGCCTCTGGGTGTTGATCGAATGCCTGTGCCCACCCGGCGGGGGTGTTGTCGGTGACCCAAACCACCTGAATCCCGTACTTTGGCGCAAGGTTTTTCATAAACAGGTATGTCCCATCGTAAAGCGCTGCCTGGGTCAGGACCGTCTCACCGCTGTGAACACAAGCGAGAACAGCCGCCGTCACAGCGGCCATACCCGAGGCAAAAACCAGTCCGCCCACCATTTCTTCCGGGTTTCTTTCTGGCTGTGATTTTATAAGATCCCACGCCTCCAATGCTGCCAGCTTTGTAGCAAGCTGTTTATGATTGGGGTTGTTCAGCCGGGTGTAATAAAAGCCCGGCTGCTCACCGCCAGCAATCGCCGCCCCGCTATCGACATCTTTAAACGTGAACACTGAATTTTGATAAATCGGTGAAATATGTGCATTTTCTGCATGATCAGATTCAGTGTAATGTGTCAGTAAAGTTGTTAGGCCTGAATATTTTCCGGGATATTGCTTCACATCAATCTCCTTATTCTTTTTAAAAGTCCGAGCATTGATGAGCGTCTGAGACTATACAGCGAACCTCATCGATGGGATGAATCAAAGGATTTTAATCCATCGGGTGATTCTAACATACTTAACTTACAAACCATCGATTTGAAGCGCATTTTTTAAAATCGATATAACATCTGGCCGTTATACCAGGACTTAATGAGGAAACTAAAAAACATGGGATGGATAAGAGTTTTGCTCGATATATATCCTGCAAAAGGCTGAAACGGAAGCTTGGGGGATGTATAATGATAGCGAGGAGTAATTTTCTAAAACGAAAGGAGTAAGAATGGGATTTCAAATAACCTGGATCGGTCATGCAACACTATTTCTTGAAACAGGCGGGTACAAAATCCTGGTCGACCCCTACTTAAAGAACAATCCTGCTGCAAAGGTTAACCCAAACACTGTTGATACGGATTATATCCTCGTCACCCACGGGCACGGCGACCATGTCGGAGACACCGTTGAAATTGCCCAACGCACCGGTGCAACCGTGATCTCCAATGCGGAAATCTGCGGGTGGCTGGGCAAAAAAGGCATCAAGGTCCATGCCCAACACATCGGCGGCGGCTTCAAACATCCCTTTGGGTACCTCAAGCTAACTCTTGCCCTTCATGGTTCCATCCTGCCCGATGGCAGCTACGGCGGAAATCCGGCTGGTTTCTTGTTAACCACAAATGACGGTGATAAGGTTTATTTGGCAGGTGATACAGGGCTGTTTGGCGATATGCGCCTGATCGGCGAGGAGGGAGTCACCCTGGCTGTCATTCCCATTGGCGACAATTACACCATGGGGCCGGCTGATGCATTGCGGGCAGTCAAACTGCTGACACCCCAGCATGTGATCCCGATTCATTACAACACCTGGGGATTGATCGCCCAGGATGCCAACGCATGGGCTGCACAAGTTGAAGCGGACACACCGGCAAAGGTTCATGTCCTTAAACCCGGCGAGGTGTGGGTTTACCCTTCTTAAACCCAACAACAGTTGAGCGCAGATTACGGATCAGCTTGAGATAAATGTGTGGAAAGAACAGCGTTCGAGTTCTGGATCAGGCTTTGATTCTTGAACGGATGAAAAAGAAAGCCAGTCCAGCCCCACCTGCCAGGAAAAGCAACCCGATCACCAGCAGAAGCGGGGAGCGACCACCGCCTTCTTCGATCACCTCAGGAGCAATTAGCGAAGACCCGGGCTGCGCACCGAAATCCACATAGATACTGTCACCGGCAGAAATAGGCAATGCAATGTTCAGGTTTGTGGTGGCATTATAACCATCCGGGATACCCATACTCAGGTTATATTCACCCTCTGGAATCTCCTCAAAACATGGAATTTCAACCACAGCCGGGTCACCGCCCACGCTATCCATCGTTTCTGAATAGGTGCCGGCACGATTATTGACACTTGCCACGCCGCCCGCCAGGTAGAATTCGGATTCTGAACGTTTCTGGTTACCGTCAAGATCTTCATAGAGCACAAAGCACAATTCGCCGTTCCCATCAAATGGTGTGGGCGTGGGCGCACCAGGGGTATTTGTCGGTAAAGGACCTTCGGGTGTGGCTGTGGAGGGTGCCACCGTGGATAGGATCAGTCTCTGTGAAGGAGCAATGCTGCAATTTGCGTCGAGCCCATTCAGCGCCACGAGTTGTTCAATGGTAACCCCGGTCAATAAGAAAATCCGGGTGCAGCTATCCCCCTCCTGAACGATGTAAATGATTTGCCCTTCAGCATTCGGCGTTGGTGTCTGGTATGAAGCCTGAGCGTGAGCCCCTTCAATGGCAGGTTGATCGGAGAGAGCAAGCGCTATTCCAACGGAGGCTATCAGCAAAGTCAATGCTAAAAAATGCAGTTTTTTCATACAAATCAGTTCCTTCTGTTAAAAAATTATAACATCTCTTCTCAAAATGGATTTTGGAGGTGTTTGGAAGAAGGTCCTTTTAATTATATAATTATCAACCAATGATGCAACTTAAAGTAAGAAAACCAACTCGACACAATTTATACCTTTTCATGCTGATCCTGATCAGTTTGCTGTTGATCTCAGCCTGTGTCCCACTGCTGCCGCCTGAACCGCTTCCTCCAACGCCGACCAGCACCATTACCACCACCCCAACACCGACGATTGATTGGTTCCCGGCTACGCCCACATCGACATTGATGGCAATTGCCAGTGCAACGCCTCAACCAACCCGGGAAGGCCAGATGATTGGTCTGACCGAACTTTTGGCAGAGGATAACTTTGCCGACCCGGACTTATGGGAAACCCGCCAAAGCGAATCGGGCAATATTGCCTACGGCAATCAAAACCTCACTCTGGCTGTGGCGAAACCCAGCACTTCTCTATTGAGCCTGAGCCAGTACGCCCTGCCAGAAGATTTTGCCGTTGAAATGACAATCCAGGCTTCGCTTTGTGCACCCGAAGACCAGATCGGCATCCTGTTCTGGCATCAATCCAATTCCGACTATTTCCGGCTGCTGCTCAACTGCAGCGGTCAATATCGTCTTGAGTTAATTCAAGGAGGACAAAGCTTTGTCCTTTATGATTGGGAGCGGGCGACCCAAATGCAGCTTGCCATTCCCTCAACCAATCGGATTGGCATGCGCGTATACAGGGGACAATTTCAGTTTTATATCAATGATCGTTTTCAATTTGAGGCGGAGATCGCCAAGGACGAAACTGGGTCGTTGGGTATTTTTGCCAGGACAATCAGCGGCAATGCCATGACAGTTCGCTTTTCAGACCTGAAAATTTATAACGTCGAATCCAATTGATCAAAGCTCATCAAGAAATCGGGGTTGCCACAAAAGGCCATTGGATCATCAAATTTTCAAGCAAAAGCCGGACGTTGGCATTGAGATCCAGCTGCTGGCAAGCCTTTTCGTGGGCAGCCATTAATTTCCTAGCCTCACCTTCATCCAAAATACCCGCGATTTGATCTACCTGATCTAAAAGGTCGATATTGACCGGCGGAAGATCGGCACCCGAAGTTCGGATGAAAACATCTCGCCAGAAGGTAAGCCAAACTGGCAGCACTTCGCCTGCTTGTTGCCTTGCCTGGTCATAAGGTCTTGAGAGATCTTCTGCCAGTTTGAACCTTTCATATAACGGGGCAGACAGCAGACTCAATAAGTCATCAAGGAAACCTTTTCGATGAGACAGGATCGCCTGATCATCCACCATGCGAATTGCAGCGCCAATTCTGCCGCCTGAAATATGGGCGATCAACTCGGCTTGAGGTCTATCAAGTCCCCTGACTGATTCAAGATAGGTCTGAGCATCGGTAAGAGACACCGGATGAAGGCGTATGACTTCACAGCGCGAAACGATGGTAGGCAACAAGCTTTCCAATGCATTTACAGTTATAAAGATGATCACCTTATCCTGCGGTTCTTCCAATGTTTTAAGGAGCGCGTTTTGGGCTTGCACGGTTAATTTTTGAAAATTTGGGATCAATGCAATGCGGTACCGTGCCGAGTAGGGTGCCAGTGCAAGAGTGTGTTGAAGTTCCCTGATTTGATCGATCAGGATATCTTGATGACCCTCTGCCGGTGTAACCAGGCTGAGATCAGGATATTGCATGGATTGAATCTGCCGGCAATCGCGGCAGGTTCCGCAAAATTCTCCTGGGGCAGGCGGCTGACTGCAATTGAGTGCCTGGGCAAAACGCAGCGCCAGTGTTCTCCGCCCAATCCCTTCTGCGCCTACAAAAAGATAGGCATGCCGTAAATTCCCACCTGCTGCATGTTTTTTAAGTAATGTGACTACCCAGTCATGTCCGTAAATATCCCAAATCATGCCTGTATTGTATCTTAAATGTGGAACAATCTGAGCTGAAACATCAAATCAGCTGTGCTGAATTCTTGTTCTCCCAGACGGATAGTTTTCAATGGGAAAATCTTTTCCATCCACCAACAAGATTGGTGATTTGACCTTGATGGTGGTAAACTAAATGGGCAAAATCAAATCAGCGGAAGAACAGAGCAATGCGAGTGATTTACCCATTTACAGCCATTGTCGGCCAAAAGCGCATGCGACGTGCGCTTATCCTCAATGCCATCGATACCCGCATCGGCGGTGTGCTGATCCGTGGCGAGCGCGGTACAGCAAAGTCCACCGCGGCACGTGCGCTGGCTGCCCTTTTGCCCCCTGTAAAGGTGGTCCAGGGCTGCCGCTTTGGCTGTGATCCCCAAAGACCGATCACCTGGTGCACCGAATGCCGGGAGCGTTTCTCAGAACATGAGGACCCACCGCATGAGACGCGTCGAACCCCCTTCATCAACCTTCCCATCTCCGCCACGGAAGACCGTGTGGTTGGCACTTTGGATATTGAAAAGGCGATCCAAAAAGGGGAACGCCACTTTGAACCCGGGGTATTGGCATCGGCGAACCGCGGCTTACTCTACATTGACGAAGTCAACCTACTGGATGACCATGTTGTGGACGTGCTTTTAGACTCGGCGGCAATGGGGATGAACATAGTCGAAAGAGAAGGGATATCCTTTTCACACCCGGCACGCTTCATCCTGGTCGGCACCATGAACCCGGAAGAAGGCGACCTGCGTCCCCAGCTTTTGGACCGGTTTGCCCTGTCCGTTGATATCCACGGGATCCTTGAGCCCAGGCAGCGCGTCCAGATCATGGAACGCAACATTGCGTTTGAAGCCGATCCGGTGGCTTTCCGACAGGAATGGCTTCCCAAGGAGCAGGAACTCTCCGTGAAAATTGCCAAAGCTCGACAGTTGGTAAACCAAGTCCGCTATACTTCCCGCGATCTTTTGATCATCGCAGACATGACGGCAAAGATGCAGGTCGATGGGCACCGTGCCGACCTGATCATCCTCAAAGCCTCTCGAGCGCATGCTGCCTTTGAAGGGCGGTCGACGATCACACCCCTCGATATCGCCCTTTCTGCTGAATTAGCCTTGCCGCACCGCATTAAAGCCGGTCCTTTCCGCCAATCTGAAATGGGGCTCACGGAGCTGCAAGATCAGATTGAACAACTTAAGGGCGCATCTACGGAAGGCATGCCTTCTGATGAAGATCAAGAAACCGCTGATTCGGAATCCGCTCAAAAAAAAACGGAATCTCCCCCCATCTCGAGATTAGCAGCGAATCCCCAGGACCCGAGCCTTTAGAACCTACCCGGCAGGACATCTTTCAGGATGCAACCGCACATTGGTGGGATGGCGGCAAAAAGGTAGAACCCGGCGAGACCTTCGAGCCGCGCCGCCTGGATACACCTTTGGATGACATGATGCGAAAACACGGGGGAAGACGTTCACAAACCCAGACAGACCGCAAACGAGGACGCTATATTCAATCACGCCCTGCGAATGGGAATCCTGAAGACCTGGCTTTTGATGCAACCCTTCGGGCAGCGGCACCCTTTCAGAAAGCCCGTGAAGACATTCGGGATGAAGAGAATATTGCCTTTTCTGTACGAAAAGAAGACTACCAGCGCAAGGTGCGAGTCCGCAGAGCTTCCAATCTGATCTTGTTCCTGGTGGATGCATCCTGGTCGATGGCAGTCGCTGAGCGCATGGCAGCCACCAAAGGTGCCATATTATCCCTGTTGACCGATGCCTATCAGCGTCGTGATCGGGTGGGATTGATCGTCTTTCAAAAGGACCGAGCAACGCTGGTATTACCGCCCACCAATTCTGTTTTATTAGCACAGCGTGCCCTGGCAGATGTACCTGTTGGCGGGAAAACGCCATTAAGCGCCGGTCTGGCAATGGCGCACCAGGTGATCACACGGGAGAAGACACTCCACCCCGATATTCTGCCCCTGCTGATCACACTGACGGATGGGGCTGGCAATGTCGCCATGGGAACAGGATCCCCCCAGGCAGAAGCACATCAAATCGCAGATCAAATTGCGATGGAGGACATCCGGTCGGTGGTTATCAACATGGAACACGAAGCCTTTGACCAGGGTCTTGCCCAAACCCTGGCAGATCACCTGGATGCACCCTGCTACACCTTGAAAGATTTACGCAGTGAAACATTGTACAGGACCGTGCAAAAAGAGATCATCCTCGGCCCAAATAAAAGAGCGCCAGAAGATCCACAATCCCCCAAATCATAATAACATCCTTATTTTTCAGATTTTTCGACTTTGATATCCGGGAAGAACTGGCGCAAGGTGCCCGCAACCCAACCCTGCAAGGTTGCCTGTGAAAGCGGACAGCCTTCGCAAGCGCCACCCAGTTTCACATAAACGGTATTTCCCTCAATTCGGTCCAGCTCGACAGAACCGCCGTGATATTGTTCAATATAAGCATTCAATTGCTCAATAAGTCCCCTGATTTGCTCTTGAACGGTGTGTTCCGTATCTGTCATGATATTGCTCCTAATTTTAATCCTCTTTCCAAAATCATATCATAGAGTCTTGCTCAAGCGCAAACCATCCAGAAATGGATCCCCCTGATCCGTTTTCTTGAATCATCCCTGTTTTCCAATGGCTTGCGAACAATTTTATCCACAGTTGTCCACATAATTATCCACACTTTTTCGTCAGTTATCCACCCCTTCTTCACCCATGAGCTCTGCCACGAAATTGCCTGAATAATCCGCTAGGACACCATCTGGCAGGAACTGCCAGATGACCTGCGCAAATCGATCGATGAAATAACGGTCATGGGCGATTGCCAGGATTGTCCCTTCAAAGGTGCCCAAAGCCGATTCAAAAGCCTCCTGTGACGCCAGGTCGAGATGGTTAAGCGGTTCATCCAGCAGCAACAAATTGCAGTGATGGGCAACCAGCAGCGCCAGCATCAAACGAGAGCGCTGACCATAAGAGAGCGTTTCAACAGGTTGAAAGACATCATCGCCCTTGAAAAGAAAGCGGTGCAGAAAGGTGCGCGCGTCCGTGTGATTGTTTAGAATCGATTGACGTTGGATAGTTTCCAGCACCGTCAGGTCAGGATCCAGACTTTCCTGTTCTTGCGAGAGGTACCCTGGGTGGATACCACTGCCAAAATGAAAAGTTCCTGCGATTGGTTTGACCTCGCCCAAGAGGGTTTTGAATAGGGTTGTCTTTCCAATTCCGTTGGGACCGATCAATGCGATCCGCTGTCCTTGCGTCACCGTCTGGGTGATGGGGGGAAGGAGCGCATGACCGTCATAACCAATCGATAACCGATCCATTTGGAGCGCAATTTGACCACTTTCCGGCGTATCGCTGAATTGCATACGCATTTCCCATGCATGAACAGGCTTTTCAAGGGCACCCTCTCCTTCTAAAAAAGCGATCCTTTTTTCGAGATTTTTTGCTTTTTTAATCGTCTCCTGTGAGCGGTCCTGGAAGAAACCAACTGAAAAACCATCCGTGTTTTTTGGGTCTGCCTTACCACCTTTGTGGAACTTTGCCGTATCCCTGACAGCACGTGCGGCTTTTCTCAAACGTTTGATCTCATCTTGTTGATCGATAAAGGCTTGCATGGCCGCGTCAAAAGATGCTTCACGCACTTCAAGATATCGGGTGTAATTCCCGGCATATTCATTAACTCCCTCACCCGATGGTGAGAACGCGATCACCTTATGGATGACCGCATCCAAAAAAGCCCGGTCGTGTGAAACCATCAAGATGCCGCTCCGATAAGAGAGGACCCAATCCTTGAGCCATTCACGCATCTCAAGATCAAGGTGATTGGTCGGCTCATCCAGCATGAGCATCTGGGGCGCATCCAACAGCACACCTGCCAGCGCCAATCGCACTTTCTGTCCGCCGCTCAATGCATCCACGGGTGTATCCTGCGGCAGATCTGCCAGCTCAAACCCGGCGAGGATATCAACTCGGGTGCCTTCCATTTCCTGAGCCCGCTCCAGCTCTTTCAAGGTCTGATCATATTGGACGATCAAAGTTGGATCATGAGGTTTTTGCGCCATAGCATCACAAATGGCATTAAGTGATGCCAGGGTTTGTTCTAAATTGGATGAAAAACGATTGAGATAGCTTCCCAAAGTCTCTCCATCATCAAAGACAATCCCCTGCCGTAAATAACCAATCCGCAGATCTGTAGGTGTGAGGGCAACATGGCCGGAATCAGGCTCTTCTAACCCGGCAATGATATTCATCAAGGTCGATTTACCGCATCCATTGGGTCCCACCAATGCGGCACGTTCCCCCTGATTAAGACTGAAAGTTAATTTTTTGAAAATGGTATTCAAACCGTATGATTTTGAAAGATCCTGCACTTTTAACACATTCACCTGCCTTCTTAAAACAAAAACCCAAGGAAAGCCCATGGGCAAAGATAACTACCATCTGGTTAGCTTCCCGAAAAATTTAAGAATTTTAGAGATGAATGCGAGTCACTCACAACTCCTTACTCGTGGATCTGGAAAAAATTATAATCGAAATTTGCCCAAATGCCAATCATTTTAATGGATGGGTCAATAAAAGCCCTGGTTTAGATATAATAGCCAGGGCTTTTCATTTATTTGATACTATCTATTTTATGATCACGCTATCGGCATTTCACCCGGAGCCGCGGTTGATTTTTCTTTGATCGCAAACAAAGCCAGGGTAGAGATCAGGAACAACAGCCCAAACAAACTCATCAACACTGTAAAGCCGACGCCATCCCCGATGGGACCGCCAATATAGGCGCCGATCGCGCCAGCCCCTGCTCCCGCCAGGTTCTGAATGCCAAGGTAACGACCCGCCTCCTCTTTCGGCACGAGGGTGGTTCCCAAAGCCCAGCTGGCAGAGTAAAAGAACCCAATCGCGATGCCGACCAGCAAACCGCCCACATACAGCATCACCATATTGACGGAAACAATCACCACAATCGTTCCGATCATCGCCAGCACGCCGCTGAAGGCACACACCTGCTTTCGCCCCAGTTTATCCGTAAGCCATCCTGCCGGGATGCTTGAAATCAGGATGGCAATCCCGACAAACATAACCAGCATGGCGGTCGGTCCTGCTGCCGCGGCACCTTCCATCTCAGGGAAGCGTTCCTGCAAAAAATAGAGCACAAAGCTGGCGATATTGGTTGACCCCACCAAAAAAGCCAGGCGGTTGATCACCCACCATGTGAAGGAAGTTTGATCGCCCTTTTTCTCTCCCCCCATGCTGATGCGAATGCTTGCCCAGACGCCCAAAACAACCGCAATAAGCATCCCAAAAACCCCAACCGCCACTGTAATGATCATCGCCGTGGTACCAGGCAAAGACTCTGTCAGTGAATTAACAAAGTTGACCAATGCCCCCGATCCAAGGATCACAACCGTAAAGGCGGCGGTCATGGCAACCAACCGGATCACAGGTTTCCAATCCCATTCGTAAGGGGGTTGTTTGATCGGTTTTTCCGGCGCAAACATCGCCAATGCCGTACAGATAAGCACAACGGCGCTCAACACCAGCAAGGCACCCCACAGATTGCCGCTTTCAACCAGTTTGGTGATCACAAAGGACACAAAGATCAGGGGAGCGGGAAGTTCAAAAAAGGCTTTTACACCAGAGAAAATGCCGTGCTTTGATTCCGGTACAATATCCGGGATCAATCCCTGCACCGCAGCATGCCCGGTATTGGAGGAAAGCATCGAGAGGATGTATGCTGCAAACAAAACCCAGTAACCCGTTGCGCCTTCCAGGGTGGCGGCAATCACACCGATCCCGATGAAAACCAATATCTCGGTGATCCCACCGATCAGGATGAACGGCCGGCGGCGTCCAAGCCTGGAAGTGCTGCGGTCAGAGATCATCCCGACCAAACCTTGCATCAGCACCGCGATCATCAACGCCCAAAGGCGGAGGTTGCCGTAAGCCGTTCCCTTCACCTCATCTCCCATGAAGGCTTGCACCAACAAGGGTAGGATCAGCGGGGTAAGTGTTTGCGAGCGCGCTGTCAGTGCGAAGTAGAAAATATTGATCGTAATATAGTCGTACCAGCGAATCTTTCTCTCCATGATCATTCCTCCAAATAAATCTCTAATAAAACTGTCATGCTGCTCAAAAATCCATGGGTAATGACGAATAAAAAATCATTCCAAAAATAAGATCACATAGATATCCAGCAAAAAGGTGAGCTGATCACCTTCTAAGCTCCGGGATTCTCTCCAGTCAGGTGAAATGAGGTGTGCTCGAACGGGTTGATTGAATTTTAACATGACTTCCTGGGCAGAATTACCATAATTCACCAGGTGAATCTGCTGTTTGCCCTCTTTTTCCCAAATCTCCATCAAAACCGGGTGATCGGATTCCAGGCGGGGAAAGATCTCCACGGGCAAAGCATCTAGGAGCGAGTCGCTCAAAGCCGGCGCCGGAAGGTTGAAATGGCCTGTTTGGAGCACGAGCTTTGCCATGTTCAGTTTGTCCATCACCTGGCGCGCCAGTTTGCTGCTGTGATAGGCTCGCATCAGGCCTAACCCTGCCGACTCCAACACATCATGCCACACACCACCCCTGGCCGCCAGGCTTGGCTTACACCATGCCCAACCCGGCAGATCAGGCAGGTTGATGATTGGCACAGGACCGGATTGGATGTCCAATTCGCCTTTATTTCGGTTAAAAGTCAAAAGAACCTGAAGACCTTCAAAGGAATCGCCCTGACGAAGGACCCGCCAGGGAATACCTGCCGAGGTGAGCACCTGTCCAGCACCAAAATAAATCGGTGACAGCGACATCCAATGCCGCCAAAGGTCATCACCGGGGTGAAGCAGTCCAACTCGGGCAGCGTTGGTACGGTCCGTGTAAATCTCCTTGTTTTCAAAAAGCCAGCGGTTGTAAGCGCCGATTGCCTTCTGCTGCGGTTGGTAAGCCGGGTCCGTCAGGATGGTCATTTGGGAGCCGTCGTTGTACTCCGTCCCCTTGACCGTCATGCTGACCCCACATGCTGCAGCTTCTGCAATGGCTTGCTGGTGGCGGCGCGGCGGATAGACTGGATCAAACCCAATCCCAACATCGTAGGAGAGGATGCTCAAATGCGCCTGGTCACGAACAAGTTCGCGCGTGTTCCGAATCGTTAATGCATTGTTTGCCAGGCGCGGCTTTGGTTCAGCCGACCAATGGGGCAGGGCAAAGTTTTCAACCATGACCACATCCTGAATTTTCGCCAGTGCCTCCACATCCAACCCATAGATCAGGTAGCTGTTCCGCATGGTAACGTCATAATCATTGGCGCCAATCGGGGCATCCGGCTTCAGGCGGTGCACAGTGTCTGCCAGCTCCTGCAATGTATCCGTCACCCGGCCAGCCCGCCAGCGCAGATAATCCGCGACTTCATCCCGCTCCGGCAGGATCTTTTCAGGGATTTCCCGTCTCATCTCACGCTGATAAAGTTCCTGGCAGCGCGGGCAGTAACAACCTGCCCCACCCAACCAGGCGCCCATCAACCCTGTCGGCTGTTGTCCGTACCAGAGATTATCAAAAAAGATACCATCGGCACCCCGCTCAAGCGCACCCTGAACCATATCCTTTAAATGCTGGATCCATTCCGGGTGGGTCCAATCCACCATATAACGTCCGGAATAATAGTAAATCTTTTTCCCGTTACGATCCTGTGCATACCAGTCCTTATTTATATAACTGCCGTCGTACACACAATTCGAAGATTGGATATAAGCAAAAACGGGTGAGCCAGCCTGATGATAAGCCTCGGCTGCCTTCCGAAAATCTTCCCAATCCTCTTTTTCAACTTCTGGCGGAAATCCCCAATCATAGGTCAGGTGTATCCAATTTACAAAGATCTCATCGACCACCGTTCGGGCAATGGGTAAAGTGTGCGCCTGTCGGTGAACTTCTTCATTAACGGGATAGCTCATGAACTTAAGGCGATTCATTCGAATCGTTCCAGGCCCAGCCCACAGGTAAATCGGACGATAATTTCCTAATTGGAATGATGGGTTCAAGGGATTTTAATCCTCCTAATAAGACCGGTTGGTAAAGCTCTGCTGATCTATCCGTTTGTTATCCTGGAGAGTTGCCTTTTCCTGGCAGTCGGGATGATGTTCACTGCTTACAGATCGTGTAAAATCGATCCTTTACGGTCACGATCGATCTCCCAAGGATAAACAATGAAGGCATCCGTGACGGCTGCAAAATAATCCGGTCGGTTGGTACCAAAGAGATTTCGATAGGGGTTGAAATGCAAAACACAGGTATAGGGAAATCCGCCGGCAGCAGATACCCGGTTTTTGACAGACGTGATCGTCCTACCTGATCCCCATACATCATCCATGATCAGGATCCGCTCGCCCCTCAACAATTCATCTTCCGGGAACATCAAGAAATGCGGCCAGGCCAAAAGGCGTGGTCGTTCCATCTCCGCTAGCTCTGAAGGAAAATCCACAGATGCGATCAACAATTTGTGCATATTCATCGCTTCTGCCAGTAAGCCGCCGGGAACAATCCCGCCGCGCGATATCATGATCATGCCATCAAAGGTCAGATCAAATTGCGGGAGCAGATGGTCAATAAGTTTGTCAACATCATTCCAGGTAAGCATTTCTCGTCTTTGCACCATTTTGCCAATCCTTTAATCCTTAACTATCATTCCCTAAAACTTGCCCCAGTATCTTCGGGGGAGATGCCTGGATTGCTCCACCTGATTTCTGGGCGGCAGCAATGTTTTCTGCCCACCGGTAAAGCGAGGTGTGATAGCAAGCCCGGGTAAAGGTGCTGAAGGCAATTCCAACCGTTGTAAGTGCGCCTGCAATCACCAGTCCGACCAGACCACCCAACAGCATTTTCCACGACCCAAAAAGCATCGGTTCAACAAGTGCGATCCCGACCACAAAACCCAGGACAATGCCTGCAACCATCGTCACCCATTCAACGAATCGAGCAGCTATGTCCACAGGGATAAAGGATGATCGCAATCTTAAGAGGTTGCGTTCAGCCATATCTGAAACACGTTGTGTTGCTTCGTCCAGACTCAGTTTGTCAAGTGCGAGCAATGGAAGAACCAGTCCGCCGGAGGATAGCCAAGATGGGACACGTACAGTTTCTTTTGAAAAAATCCCTCTGATTTGATAATACAGCCGCAAAATAGGATAGATTAAGCGGTAATTCAAAACATCTTTGCCGCTGCGGTTGAATGACACCCTAAAGGGTTCCGGTGCTTCACCTTCACCGTCAACACGGATCAATTTGTCACAAATTTGGCTGGTGCTTAATGCAGTGATTTCGCCAAATATCCGCAGACAGAAAAGCAGGAAGGTGCTGATCAACCCAATAAAGATCATGCCAATCGGGATCAATCCGATCATGCCAATCACAAGCGCCAATGGAACAGCGGCAGCAAGCATCAGCGCCAGGCTGCCCAGGGTGAGGGTCATCCAGGGTTTTTGGAGTTCTTCATGTTCAACCGCAAGCTGAAAACTGCGTTTGATAAACCGAAAAGCGTACTTCAAATTTTGCACAGGTTCAGTCCTATATCTCATTAGGATGAATTCATTCTATTATAACGTGTAGCTTTGATCCTGGTTTGACGAACTATTCTGCATTCAGTCTTATAGCAAACTTGATGGATCGATCTCCACGATCCAATCAGGGATCTGCCGATCGCGTAAAAGGCTGGCAGGATCAGGTCCTCGAAGGACAATCTGCCAGCGGTATTGTCCATAGGCACGCGAGAAGAAACAGGGCAGCGGGCCAATCATCTCGGTCGGGGACTTATCCGCCGCAATCCAATGCTCAATACGTTCTGCAACTTCCTGAGCAGTCTCTTCAGCTTTGATGGGATCATGATGTCGATATTCCAGGCGCACCAACCGGGCAAAGGGAGGATAGCCCAGCTGCCGCCGATATGCCATCTCCTGTTCAAAAAAACCTTTGTAATCATGCCGGGCTGCCATTTGAATGGCGTAATGATCCGGTTGATAGGTTTGCAGTACGACCTTCCCTCCCAGGGGGCTTCGTCCTGCCCGCCCTGCCACCTGGGTTAAGACCTCGAAGGTCCTCTCGGCTGCTCGATAATCGGGCAGGTTCAAGCCAACCTCTGCCAGGATAACGCCAACCAGCGTCACCAGGGGAAGGTCAAGCCCCTTCGCCAGCATTTGCGTTCCAATCAGGATATCTGCATCTCGGTTAATAAACTGTGTCAGGATTTTCTCATGCGCGCCTTTTTTACGGGTTGTATCTGCATCCCATCGCAATGTTCGCGCTCCCGGGAACCTTTCATGGATCATTTTTTCAACTTTTTCCGTTCCAATGCCCAGTTGTCGAATCTGCTTCCCGCCGCATTGCGGACAAACTACAGGTACATTGCGCTGGTATCCGCAAGTATGGCAGATCAAGCGATTTTCTTTGGTGTGATAGGTGAGCGGTTTGTCGTCGCGCGGGCATTTGACCACATAGCCACATGTTCTGCAAAAGACATAGGTCGATGATCCGCGCCGGTTCAGGAACAGAATCGCTTGCTGATGTATAGCCAGCACATGCTCAATCTCCCTCTGCAGTTCGCGGCTGAAGATGCTGCGGTTGCCCCTTATCAGCTCCTGCCGCATATCCACAATCGAAACTTGCGGCAGCCCCAGGTCAGCCGTCTGTCCTTCACCCGATTTGACAGGCAAAGACAATCCCAGATGCTGCGCATAATAAGCAATGGTCTCGCGATGTGCCAGGATCCTTTTGGGTAGTTCAATATAAGTCCAATCCCTGTAGACAGCCTGGTAATACTGGGTCAGTCGGGGTGTGGCAGAACCCAGGATAATTGCTGCTCCTGTCAACCGGGCATAGGCAGCCGCTGTATCGGCCCCATGATAATAAGGCTGGCTTTCTTGCTGGTCATAGGATTCATGGTGGCATTCATCAACAATGATCAATCCAAGCTCTTCTTGCGGCATAAACAAAGCGCTGCGCGGACCGACGATCACCGGAAGTTCGCCATTGCGCACACGCCGCCAGGTATCAAACCTTTCGCCCTCCGAAAGCTGTGAATGCATCACACCGACCTTGCCAGGGAAGCGCGCCAGAAAGCGCTTGACCGTTTGGGGCGTCAGTGAAATTTCAGGCACAAGCACGATCACCTGCTTACCTGCATCCAGCGTTTCTTTAACCGCCCGCAAATACAGCTCCGTCTTGCCTGACCCGGTCACCCCGTGCAAAAGAATGGGTTCAGGCGTTTCGCCAACCCTTGCTTTTTGTAACCTGACAGAAATTATCTCCCAGGCTCGCGCTTGTTCTGACGTCAATTCTGGCGGTGAGGCAGGGATAAATGACATATCCTCAAGGGGATCCCGCCATACCTGGACCTCTGCGATTTGGATCAAACCAGCCTTCTCAAGAGATTCCAGATCGCCCCGATTCCCACCCGTGGTTTTATAGACCTCTGTCAATTCAAGAGGTTGACCTTCACGAGCAAGATGCTCAAGAATGCTTTTCCGCCGATCTTGCACACGTGCAACCCGGCTGAGGGGCTCTTCCAGAGATTGAATTTGGTCAGGTGTAATCGCCAGTGAAACCTTTCGGATCATTTTAGGGCGCACGCGCGGTTCAGGCAAGATGGCTCGTGTGGTCACGATCCCTTCCCTGGCAAGTTTTCGCAAGCTTCCCCGCCATTCGACATGGCGTAGGCTGGCATCAATTTGCCTGCCGCGCAGATCGCCCCGCTTTGCGAGCAAATTTACAATCCTCTTCTCCAGGGGAGAGAGGGCAGATTTATCCAGTTGCTGTTCTGTGATGAGGTGGACAAGGGTGTCTGTTTGCTGGCTCAACCCCGCTGGCAGCATCAGCTCAATGCACGACCCAAGCGGTGCAAGCGTTTCTTCTGCCAGCCAATGCGCCAGTTTGATTTGTTCAGCTGTCAGAACAGGCTTCTCATCAACGATCTCTTCAATTGGGCGGGTTTCTGTGACTTCTGGGGTCTCAATGAAACGAAGCACAACCCCCTGCACACGCTGCAATCCAAAGGGTACGATCACCAATGAGCCCGGCGCGATTGAGCCTTTCAATTCCTCAGGCACGTGATAATGATACCGCTTTGGAATCTGCGATAAATTGATCCCAACTTCAACAAATGCGGACATGCTATGATTTTACCCCGAACACGGCCAAGACTTGGAAGGATTCTGGTTATTCACAATAAACATAACTTGGGTAAAATAATCTTAGAAAGATCATACACCGGATGAATATGAAGAAATGGATAATGATCCGGATGTGAGAAAGGCGGTCACACGCTGAAATAAAGGACCGCAGCTAAGCAAAAAAATTATAAACCACCTCTGAGAGGTGGTTGGGAAGTTTGTTTTTGAGGTTTGATATCATGCCAGTTCCCATTAAGACTGGTACAGTTCTACGAAATCGGTATCAGGTCAAACAAATCATCGGTCAGGGCGGTATGGGATGTATTTACCTGGCTGAAGACCTGAGACTGGAAGGACGCCTCTGCGCAATTAAAGAGGTGGAATATGAGCGCGCCTTACCGGAGGATATCCTCAGCGAAGCCCGCGATCAGTTTCAGCGCGAAGCAACCGTACTTGCCCGACTGGATCATCCGAACCTCCCCAAGGTATCTGATTTCTTCTCCATCCGTGATCGTGATTACCTTGTTATGGATTTTGTGCCTGGAAAAGACCTGCGGGAAATGATGATAGAAGCACGCCAAAAAAATATCTTTCTCTCCGAAGAAAACGTGCTTGACTGGGCTGGTCAGCTTGCCAGCGCATTGAAATACCTGCACACCCAGGATACCCCCATCGTTCATCGAGATATTAAACCAAGCAATCTTAAACTTACACCCAATGGATTACTCAAACTGGTTGATTTTGGTTTGGTCAAAATGCTTGCGCCAGGGGAAGTGACAATCACCATTTTACAGGGACAGGGTACCGCACTTTATACGCCCCTGGAACAATATGGTGGTGATTCGGGTCACACGGATGCGCGCAGTGATATCTACGCCTTTGGCGGCACACTTTATCACCTTCTAACCAACCAACCACCGACCAATGTTCGAGATCGATTCCTAAGCCCAGGTCATCTTCCCAGGATCAGGGAGATCAATCCCACCGTCAGTATACGTACGGAGCGCGCCATCCATTGGGCTTTAGCGCTGCATCCTGAGGATCGCCCCAAGAACATTGATGCTTTTACCAAAGCACTGTTCATTGAAGATGCCCCTATTACCCAGCCTTACCGATCAAACCACCGCCAACCCAAATTGGTCCAAATGCCAGAAAAAATTATGATTGCCGTGGCAGGCTCGCTCATAGCGATCAGCTTGCTGCTGACGCTTCTTAATAATTTTTAGCGCAGCATACCCACATTTTCAATTATTCGTTGTCCAAAAGTTCTGAGGATTATTTCCGATTCCGGTTGGGATAGCGACCTGCCGTGCGGATCCACCAGATCAGGGCGACAATCCACCCCAAAAGCAAACCGACAACAATCACCTCAACAACAAAGGTCGTCCCAGATTGCCCCATCCAGTATTTTGTCCCCTCGGTACCAAGGTTGAGATAGGTATAGGCTAAAAGAGAGCCAATCAGTGCGCAGAGACTTGCCCGCAGACCCCAGCGAGAGGTCCCCCACCACAGATACCCAACCAGGTAAGCCAGTCCGCTGCCCAGAGCCATCACCAGAATCCCCAGTACCCACTCTCCAACACTCGGGTAAACTGCCACAATAGGGGTTGGCGTGGGTATAGGTATAGGCATCTCAGTCGGCGTCGATGATGGCATCACGGTTGGCGTTAGCGATGCTAACGGCGTTGGCGTATAGGAAATGATCGACGTACTACCTTCTGGAGAGATATCAATCTGAAGTATTTCAGATTGAATGGCAGGCTCACTGGTTGCGCTGATCTCCAATTCACCTGCCGCTTCAACACGATAGGTGAAATAGGCAATGCCATCTTCTGTTGTCGTTTCAAATTGCTGGATAATCCCTGGATCACCTGAAAAAATGAAGTTAAAGCGGACAATGGTTCCATCTGGCACAGTATTCTGGTTGCGGTCATAGATCTGACTTGTAGAAATCGTGATGGTATCCCCTACGGCGAAATTGGGTGCGGGTGTTGGTTCAGGGGTTTGCGTAACGTCCGAGTTTTCTTCCATGGCAGGGCTTGTTTCAATTTCCGGAAGCACCAAATTGAGATCAATCACCTGGTTGGGGTCTGGTGCTGTCATTGAAATCAGATTATATCCCACCGCATTATAAGAAACTGGCAAGGCGCCTGAGGGCGTCAATTCTTTCATCAGCACGCGCGAGGCAACTTCAAAGAAAGCGGTCTCTTTACAATAGAGAGCATAATAAGTCGTCACCTTAGAAATATTGGTCGCATCCAGATACAACGGTGAACCCATGGCAAACACGATCACATTCTTACCGGCAAGCAGGTCTGGTCTTTCAGCCAAAATCCGCTGCAGGGCACTCGATTCCGGGTGGGCAGGGTCAATCTCCAGGATATTAAAAATCACCCAGTCTGCAGTTTGCAAATTATCCAAAAGAGATTCTGCCGAGGCGTTTGCCTCATTATCCAATTTGTCTGCCAATTGATCAAAGGTGTAAGATGCCAAATTGTACGGCTGGATTTGACCACCGGTCTCCGGTCCATACAGTTTGACAAGCGCATCATTAAGATCATTGGTACTTGGAGAATAATAGGGTTGACAAGCCCCACATTGTCGAACCGTGCGGACGTCTGTAAAAATGATCAGGTCATCAAAACGCATCGGGGCTGAAGGCAAAATTGTATCAATTTCCTGAATCGCTGGACTGATGAGTGTCACAGCATTTTGGGCAACAGCGAAACCTGCCTCAGAAGATATCCCATCGAGCCCACCCTCAAGCTGGTCGGGCAGCACCGCCTCAAGAGAAAATTCACCATACAAGTCCATTTTGGCTTGAAGGATACGGATAACAGAGGCATCCACCCGTTGTGCAAAAGCTGTATCTTCCCGATATTTTTGAAGGAAAAATTCGATGATGGAAGACAGGGTCGTATAAGCATCAGGGTCCACCGTTGCAACCATATCATCAATGTAAAGTAAATCATTGCCTGCCATAAAGGCAGTGCGGGCTACCTGCTTGGCATCAAAATTAACCCCGTTTGGGTCAAAGAAACGGCGTACGCCACCACTGCCAAGATTATCGCTGATAATCAGCCCACCCCCTTCACGCCAGGCAGCAAATTCAGGCAGGGACATGATCTGCTGAAGCGCATTCGAATCAAAGCTGATCGGGCGAGTGGTAGCACGGATATTCCCTTGGAATCCCTGGTATCGAATGTGAGACACCATTACGGCATCTGTTCTGGATGGGTTATCCAGTTCTGGTGGTGTGACGGCAAAGTAAGGCGCCAGTTCAATTTGTTTGAGCTGCTCCAAAGATTTTCGGACCGTCGCCACTTCCAATTCGGGAGAACGATCGGAGTTTCCCGTGCCTGGAAAGTTTTGAGCGACAACCATCATCCGATTTTCACTGCCAATATGCAATCCCGCGATAAAGGATTTCGCCATTTCGCCGACCCAAAAGGGATCTCCGCCATAGACATTCACCCCCAGGGCTTTTGTTGCCTCACTATTCGCCGTTTCAAGCACATCCAGGTTGGGACCAAGGTACAGGTTGATCCCGATCTGATTCAACTCTGAACCCAGGACAAGACCGACTTGTTCAGCTAAACCCACATCCCAGGTCGCACCAATCGCCATTTGAGAAGGAATTGGCGTTAATCCTGAGAGGATCTGATCGTTAGGATATCCATTCCCGATTTGTTTTAATCCCATAAACAGCGGGACAAAAGGCAATGTTGTACCTTGCTCGCCACTTTCGTCGTTCAGATTTCCTGAAGTTGCCTGCCAGCCAAGCTCCTGCAATGATGTGGTCATGCTTTGAGTGTGCTCAACCAAATTTTCAGAAGGGAAGTTATTGTTTTCTGCTAAAAAGACCACGCCACCCACATGATATTTTGTGATCAGATCATAAATTTCTGTCCCTTCTCCCAGGTTAGAGCCGTTAAAAGTGACAAGAAACAGCTGACCTATTCTTTGCTCAGGCTGCATTGCCGCCAGAATGGTTTGTGGATCAACCTGGGTCTGTGCCTGAACATATTGGGGAGGGACGCTGGCAAGAATAACGACCAAAACAAGAAGTATTTGCCAGAGTTTCTTACAGTAACTCAAATTTAAACCTCCAGGATCTGGCGAGCCATCTCGGGAAAATTGGTAATGATCGAATCTGTATGCAATTCAGCCATCCGCAGAATATCTTCTGGCTCGTTAACTGTCCACACATTAATTTGTTTCTGCCGGCTATGACAGTCAGCGACAAGCCCCTCATCAACATCGCTGAAATAGGGATGGAGCGCATCGTATTTGAATAACTTCCAAATCAAAAGGCGAGCCTGATTGGGTGCTGTGAGCAATCCCAGAGTTGCCCCTGGCAGATGACGTCTTACACGTGGAAGATTGAAGGCATTAAAAGATGAGAAAAGGATGGTGTCCGTCAGGCCTAAATCTTTCACCATCTTGGCAACCCTGACAGGCAACCCATCAAAAATGGTCGTGTAATTCTTTAATTCGATATTGATGAGATACTTTCCCCCAAACCGCACAAGAACCTCTTCTAAGGTGGGTATCTTTTCACCATCACCAGCGTCCAGATGCTTGAGCTGATCCAATGTCATGTCCCTCACGCGTCCAGAACCATCGGTAGTGCGATCAACTGTGTCATCATGGATCACGACAATCTGATTGTCTGCTGTGAGCATCACATCCAATTCGATGCCATCAGCCTTCTGATCCAGAGCAAGTTGAAAGGCAGCAAGGGTGTTTTCAGGTGCATGACCACTAGCCCCGCGATGGGCAATGATTTTCGGCAATGTCATTTCTCTTCTCCTAATTTGTTCCTAATTATAGCACGCGGGTTTGAACCCGTAAGTCTTCAAAACAAAACAGGGCGATACCTTCAAGCGTCCACCATTATTCATCCTTAAAAAATCCAAAACAATGTTTATATATGTTGATTATTTAGAACATTAGTGCTATACTGATTGCGTCACTTCATAGAACATATATTCTATCTTAATCAAAGGATTGATACCATGCGTCGAATTGTCGTTATCCCCGCCATCTTTTTAGGATGTATGATTGTTATCTGGGTTGGCACAGTGGCTGCTGTGAAAATGCCGTCGCAAGAACTGCTCGCCCCAACGCTCACAGCCATTGCAGCAACCATCCCCCAAAATCAGCCAGAGATCATACTCGAAACAGAAACCGCTCCATCATCAAATCCTGGGCTGGATGATGAAGTCTGCTCTCTCCCAACAAGTTATCCTCAGCAGGTGCGCCAATGGTGCCCAATAATTCAATTAGCGGCGGCTGAAACCGGCGTTCCCAGCAGTCTGATCGCTGCTGTTATGTTGCAGGAGAGCGGTGGCGATCCGCTCATCTATTCTTCAAGCGGTGCGGTCGGACTGATGCAGATCATGCCCCGTGACGGGCTGGCGGAGTCCTTCATGTGCATCAACGGACCTTGTTTTTCCTCGCGCCCAACCATCAAAGAACTTCAGGAGCCTACTTTCAATGTCGCTTATGGTGCCCGCATGTTAGCAGCGCTTTATGCGAAACACGGATCTTACCGCGAAGCCCTTTTCCATTACGGACCAATGGATGTCGGCTATTACTATGCAGACCTTGTTTTAAAAATTTGGGAGAATTATCAATAGTGGGCTAGTAAAACTATAATTGTTACTTATTATGAGGTTGTCTGTATGCTTTTAACTTTTCTGCAATGATTCCCATTGCATCATCTGAAAGTATCACGGGTTCACCAATGCTCTTGCATTGAACAAAGAGCTTTGAAACCAGTTCCAGTTGTTCCGCAGCGTTGAATGCACTCTGGATATCAACGCCTACCGTCACCAGCCCATGATTGGCTAACAAGCAGGCATTATAATCACCAATTGCTTCCAAAATGCGATCGGATAACGCCTGCGTCCCAATCGGTGCATATTTTGCAAGGGGAACCTTATTCCCCGAAACACCAACCATGTAATGGACCGCGGGCAGTTCCCAATTCATGCAGGCGATGGTCGTCGCATAAACCTGGTGCGTGTGAACCACAGCATTAATATCTTCCCTGTGATTAAGCAAGTCCAGGTGAAATCGAAATTCAATCGATGGTTTTAACTTTCCTTCAACAATCTCACCCTCCGGCGTGACAACGATAACATCCTCAGGGCGCATCATAAAATATTCAACAGCACTTGGCTTGATTGCGATCAAACCTTCTGATCGGTTATAGATGCTCAGATTTCCACCCGTTCCTGTGGTTAGGTGACTGGTGATCAGCTTTTGACCGTAGTGAACAATTGCGTTTCTTTCCTCAATTAACCGCATCGCTGCTCCTTGCACTTATAGATTAATTGTAACAATTACAATTATATACAGGTGTTATTTGAATTTAACTTAAGAAAATTTGAAAAAAGGATTTATTGTGTGGATTAGCTATGATTTGTGGAGTATTTATCCTGAAAAGGAAGATTTTTAATGTGACCACTCGGTCATAATCCTTAAATCCGGCTTTATTAGCTTTATTTACCTAATGCTGGAAACTCTTAACGCCTGAAGTCGTAAATCCCATCTCGATATTGCCAAATTGCCCCACACTGAGGACAGGTGAGATCACTTTGGATTTCCGGCAGACTTGAATGACAGACCGGACACCGGAAAAGCGATTCTACGGCCGGCATATCTCCAATGTGACCAGCGCGGCATCGAGAAAAAACGCTTGGTGAATATTGCAGCCATTGTCCCGTCCACTGTAAAGTCGAGTCTGTAAACACCAAAATTTTTGTGGGTAAATGCTTCTTTAGAAATCCAATTCGAAAATGAGAAACGGTCAATTGCTTTTCTATTGCAAATCCAGCTTCTTTGAGATAGCGGCGGACTGATTTTGGGTGAAAGTCAAAATTCAATTCGGTAAATTCAACAGGTTCCAGCGAGAAAGGATTCCAGCTTTGCTTCTTAAACATATATCGAAAAATGGCTTTCAAATTACGCTTGTTTGCAAATTCAAGGATGAAAATCCCATCGGTTTGCATCACACGTGACACCTGAGATAGTGCCAGAACCGGATAAGCCATATGATGGAGTGTGCGGATCATGGTAGCCCCATCAAATCGCCGATCAGCAAAGGGCAGTTGGTAGACATCTGCTGCAATATATAGGTAACGGCTCGAATCGCCCAATCGATCGCGCGCCTGTTCAAGCTGGGTTCGTGAGTAATCCACCAGAGCTACCCGATCATAGTTTTTATAGCGTGCTGTATTTCGACCTGCGCCGGCACCAAGCTCAAGCATAAACCGCCCGCCTTCGGGAAGCAAACGCCTCAGGGCTATTCCTTCAACAGCATCTTCATATACTCGCCCACCTTCTTCCCAGAAACTTTTCTGGTAATCGGAGCCTTCATAATTACATATGGGAGGTGAGGATTGACTCATAGCTTGGTTTATATCATGAAATATTGAGCTTGACAATTTCGTAACACAAAAAGATAAAAAGAAGCCCGGGTAGGATTCCCGGCGGCACCCAGAGTTTCCTCCTTACCGCTGCTTCCTCTCGGACCTGACGGGGTTCGCAGGGCTCCGCCGCGCCGGTCCCACCCGGACGCGATTAAGAATACTTCACACCCCGATACCTGTCAATCTAGACCGAACAAATCCAATTTCACCACCTTTTAAAACAACTGGAAAAAAAACGACCTTCGATGTATACTTTCTATAATTGAAATAATCAACTGTCATTCAATAGGAGAGCTCCCCCGATGAAATTACAAGTTAAACAACAACAACTGGCTCACTGCGTCAGCGTCGTATCAAGAGCTGTATCCCCTCGCAGTACATTGCCAGTTCTCTCAAACATCCTGGTTAAAACCGACAATGGACGTTTACGCCTTTCTGCCACCAATCTTGAATTGGGTATCACATGCTGGATTGGAGCACACATTGAAAACGAAGGCGCCATCACCGTGCCCGCACGAATATTTACTGATCTGATCAGCAATCTGCCAAGCGACAAAGTCGTACTCACCCTGGATAACAGCACCCAAACACTGAATGTGCGCTGCGGCACCTCGGATACGAACATCAAGGGAATTGATGCTGAGGAGTTTCCACCCATCCCAGTTCCCAACCTGGATGAAGGTGTTCCTTTGAATGTCACCAACTTTAAAGAAATGGTTCAACAGGTTGCCTTTTCTGCTTCCAACGATGAAGCTCGTCCCGTATTGACAGGTGTCATGCTCAAACTGGATGGCGATCAAATCACCATGGCAGCCACGGATGGTTTCCGAATTTCCATCCGTGAGGACAGTATTCCCACCCCGGTTACACGTCCGATTGAAGCGATTATCCCTGCCCGAGCCTTGATGGAATTAGCCCGCATCCTTGGCAGCAGTGACGAAACAATGATCATGTCCTTCCCTCCAGAAAGAGGACAGGTCATCTTCCATATGGATGATATGGAACTGGCTTCTCAACTTATCGAAGGCAGCTTTCCAGATTTTCGCGCCATCATTCCCCCAAACTTTAAGACCCATACGATCCTTTCAACAAACGGCTTACTAAAAGCCTGTAAACAGGCTGAGATCATTGCCCGCGAGGGCACCAATGTCGCCCGCCTGAATATCATCCCTGATACGGATGAATCAAGCCCCGGCGTATTGGAAATTTCAGCCCACTCTGAGCAAACCGGATCTTCTGAAGTGCTGGTTGATGCATCAGTGGATGGCACCCCCTTGCTGGTTGCATTCAACGTTCGTTTCCTCAGGGAAGTGTTGGAGGTCATCAAAGCAGACCATGTTATCCTAGAGACCAATGCTGCCAACACGCCAGGCTTACTCCGCCCACAGGGAGATGAGCATTACAAGCACATCATCATGCCCATGCATATAGGATAGTTCATCTAAAACAAACGAATGTCAGACGCCTGTGATCACAGGCGTCTTTTGATTACCACAAATTTCCTTTTAATATACAAAAGTACCATTATATTCAAATTTTCAGTTCTCTTTCTGAAAATCGCACCCCATTTATTTCTCGAATTCTTGTAACATCGTCAAGTCATAAATTGGACTATCGCCAACCTGACATACTTGACAAAATAAATTAGAATTAATGGGTAAACATTACGGCTTGAGAGAGAAAAGGCTATGACCCTCCCACCAAGTGAAACCGATCGACTGCTCAGTATCTACCTGGTACTTTCACAATACCCGGTCCTTTCAACACGCATCCGCGACTTGATGCGCCGGGAATTGTTCCAAAGGGGTTTCCTTGATCAACAGGAATTTGAACAGGAGGTCATCCGCAAAGCGATCCAATCCCAGGAAAGGGAAGGGCTCCAACGCCCAACAATTGAGGAACCTGCTGAGGTCTGGGAACGGCGCAAATCCCTTGTCCAGGATCAATTGACTGATTTCCACTTCAGCCACTATTTGAGCTTTGAACTCATTGAAGAATTGATTGAAGAAGTCCTTAATGAACGGGGAGTTACCTCCCATGAAGCAATTTTCGAGTTTAACCCGGAAATTGCTCCCCAGGAACTTCTTTTTAACCAGGGCATGATGATTGAAAACATGCCGCCTTCCGAAAGAGCATACCTTGAGCCCCGCCTTCGGGAGATCAAAGTCGTCTTGATTCGGACCATGCTCAGCGATCAGCTGCGTTATATCAATATTGCTCGTGATTGGTTCACCATTGCAGACCTGATTGAGGTTCGACGACACAAGATGGGACACGGTCGAATCGGTGGGAAGGCTGCGGGCATGCTTCTGGCCGCCCGTATTCTCAAAGGCAGCGCCCCGGAATACATCCAAAAAACCTTACGAACCCCCGAGTCCTATTATTTAGGCTCCGACCTGATGTATACCTTTATCTCAGTTAACAACCTGATTCACTGGAATGATCAAAAATACAAATCTGAAGATGAAATGCGGCGTGATTATCCAAAGATCATTGAAGAATACGATCAATGCAAATTCCCACCCAATATCATCCAGCGGATTGAGACTCTTCTCACTTCAGTCGGGAAAAGGCCTTTAATAGTGCGCTCTTCCAGCTTATTGGAAGACAACTTCGGCACCGCCTTTGCCGGGAAATATGAGAGTATTTTTTGTCCTAACCAGGGGAACATTGAACAAAACCTCGATGCTCTCACACGAGCAATTGCCCGGATCTACGCCTCAACCCTTAACCCAAACGCCCTGCTTTACAGGCGCAGTCGTGGACTCCAGGATTACGATGAGAGAATGGCGGTCCTGATTCAGGCGGTTGAAGGCAATCGCTTTGGGAGTTATTACCTGCCCGACATGTCAGGTGTGGCATTCAGCCATAACCAATACCGCTGGTCGCCCCAAATCAGGGCTGAGGATGGCTTTATACGGCTTGTTTGGGGTCTTGGAACCCGTGCGGTGGACCGGGTGGGCAACGATTATCCCCGCCTGGTTGCCCTCAGCCATCCAACCTTGCGCCCATCAAACACGGTCAAATCCATCCGGCGTTATTCGCAACAATATGTGGATTTGATCGACCTGAAGGACAATAAGATTAAGACTCTTCCGATTGATGAGGTCTTAACTGGCAATTACCCACCCTTGCGCTACCTTGCTCAAATTGACCAGGAAGGATATTTTCGCTCCATTCGGTCCAAGCTGGTTAACGCCGATCCCTCCCGCCTGATCCTGACCTTCGAGGAATTGCTCAGGCGCACGCCCTTTGCCGATCGGATGCGCTATCTGCTAAATACCCTTGAGAAGGAATATAAATCACCTGTTGATGTTGAATTTACGGCTGACATTCTCGAGGAGAATGGGAAGCCGGAAATCAAGTTCTCCATCATCCAATGCCGTCCATTGAGCTACCTGAAAGAGGAAAACCAGGTTTCACTGCCCACCAACATCGATCCGGAAAAGAAAATCTTTTCCTCCAGCATTATGGTGGCAGGCGGATGGTTGGAAGAGATCAATTACGTGGTCTTTGTTCCACCTGAAAGCTACTTCACCCTGCCTTCGCAATCCGCACGGAATAAACTTGAAAGAGCAATTGGCAAACTAAATACTGCGCTCGCAGGCGAATGTTTCATCGCTGTTGGTCCAGGTCGGTGGGGTACGTCCAACCCTGATCTTGGCGTGCACGTTGAGTATTCCGATGTGTTTAACTGCAAAGCCCTGGTGGAGCTATCCGGAAAGGGAATTGGCCCGGCTCCTGAACCTTCGCTCGGGACCCATTTCTTCCAGGACCTTCTGGAGGGTCAGATTTTCCCACTTGCCACCTATATTGGGCAGGATAGTTTCAACCGAGCCTTTTTCTATGACACCCCCAACCGGTTAGCCGAATGGATCGAGGCTCCACCAGCCCTTTTTGATCGGTTGCGATTGATCAAAGTCACAGATTACATGCCCGATCATCATATGGAACTAGTGATGAACGGTCTGGAAGGACGAGCCCTCGCTTTTTTGGCGGAATCACCCCTCGGCAGAGATGGGCGCCTGCAATAAATCGGTTTCTTCGCAAGGCTGATTAACGTCCTATTTCAAGAAATGCGGAATGACGGTTCAACCGATACCAGCGACCGTCCAGCCCCCGTAATACACCACCCTCGTGTTCTAAAATCCAACGAGCCGTTTCATAAGCCAACAAAATGCCCATATCGATCAGCTGGGCAGGTGTTAATGAGACCAAAAATACCGTTCGAGTCCTTTTAAGTTCATCCAAAACAGACACGAATACTTCATTTTGACCACCATCCTTGAAGAAATTCTTTCCCGTCCTGGCCTCAACAATTTTTGATTCGAATATAAGCGGCTGCGCTTCGCCTGATCTGTATTTCAAAACAAAATACGGAACAATTTCAAAATCAGACGGAATAAAAAGGTCAAGGTTTTTCAGGGCAGGCGCAATTAATCCATGATCTAAGCCGTATTGTGAACATAAAGTATGATGATTCGCCCCTTTAAGTGCGTCAAGTAGTTTATCTCCGTTGATTTTTTTTATTTTTGTAGGGCAGCAAACCATCATCCAATACGACGCCATCATTTCCTTCTCCAATGATGAAATTTCCAGGTTGTAATCATCTCGTTTATTGAAAACCCATTGTTTCACGTGAAACATCCAGCAAAAAGATTATTTTGATAGGTATAGTATATTTCGATTTTCTTTGTTATGCAGATTTCCCTCAGCGAAAGATCGTTTTGTTTCACGTGAAACATTAAATGACCTAAGTATTTGCAGTTAGGACGCTGATTGTTTTCTTAATTCCTTATGCCGCTCATTGGTTCTTTTATTAAAAACATAAGTTGGTTTAATAAATGATCAAATCTTGGCGTTAAATCGGTTAAAATGGGCTCAAATTAATGATTTGGATGGAATCATTTCTGAAGATGGAAGATCAGGTCTTTTAAAAAATTTTTTCAGTTTCGTTAACAGTTCTGATTTGAGCGGAGGGATGAATGTCAATTTTATGGAATAATCAGTATTCAAAAGAACAACTCCAATCGTTTACCAGTAGTATGTCTCCACTGGCAGGGTTGCGCCCTTTCGTTTATGATGACGGCCGAATTCGCAGTATGCGCGGGATCGACGGTTGGACAGGCAGCGGATTGCGATTCACGCTGTTGCCTGATCGTGGTCTTGACCTCGGCCCTGTCTGGTTCAATGATAAACCGGTTTCATGGGTGCATCCGGGTTTTGGCACGCCCAACCAGTATGAACCGGATGGTTCAGGGTGGTTGCACACCTTTGGCGGTGGTTTATTGACAACTTGTGGGCTGATCCACTTCGGCAGTCCTGACAATTATTTTGGGCAATCCCACGGCTTGCATGGACGGGTTTCCCACATTCCGGCCGAGAATGTTCGGATCTGGCAGGAATGGCGTGATAATGATTATGTGCTGATCGTCGAGGGAGAAGTACGCCAGGCTGTTTTATTCGGCGAGAATCTGCTGCTCAAAAGACGCTATGAAACTTCCCTGGGCAGTCAGCAAATCATTCTCAGGGATAGTGTTACCAATGAGGGCAGCCGATTGACGCCCCACGGTCTGCTTTACCACTGCAATATTGGCTTTCCCGTTCTCAGCCCTTCAAGCCGGCTTATCATCAATGACGAAAAAGTTACCCCGCGTACGCCCACAGCAGCGTCAGATCTGGAAGTTCACACCAGGTTTGATGCCCCCAAAACGGGTTATGAAGAACAGGTCTTCTTTCATTATCCTGTCGTGGATTCATCTGGATACGCCAAGGTAGCCCTGATTAATCCGGATATTCGATATGGCATCCAGCTGCGCTGGCTGGCAGAATCCATGCCGGTCCTGACCCAGTGGAAGATGCTGGGACAGGGCGAATATGTGTGCGGGTTGGAACCAGCCACCCATGCAATGGCACCCTATGAAGACCTGGTTAAGGAAAGCCTGCCGCACATTCTTGAGCCAGGTGAGACTGTTACCTACGAACTTCAGCTGACCATCCTGGAAAATTTTCCAGAATAAAGTCATCAGGCTGGGTAATCACCCTGTTTATCTTGAACAGACCCCCCTGGTCTGGCGATCAATTCCTTTGTTTCATCGAGTGGTTTACCATCAAGGATTTCAAACACATAGCCGAGCCCATCCAAAAATGATAGTGTGAGGTTGTGGGCTTTTCGATCGTGGGTATCCAAGAACAGAATAGGTTGATGGGCGAGGATTAGTTTCTGAGCACCTTTTAAAACATCATATTCTGCCCCTTCAACATCGATTTTCATATAATCAGGCGGCTGCAGCTGCCCGTTTGCGAACATCTCATCCAGCGAAACCATACGAATCCGGATCGTTCCAGTTTCAGACAGATGTCCCATGGCGCTGCTGGCGCCAAGATCAAACCAGGCTTCACCGGTATGATCGGATACAGCTGCCTCAACTACTTGAATATTATGTAATTTATTCAATTTTATATGTTTATTTAGGTATTCAATATTCCTGGGCAGCGGTTCAAAAGCATATACCGACCCCTCTGATCCAACAAGTACAGCGGAAAGAAGGCTGAAATAACCCACATTCGCACCAATATCAAAAACAACAGACCCCGGTCGGATCATTTTTTCGAAGGCAAGCCGCTTGCCCAATTCATAACTTCCCAGCCAATAGCCATGCTCTCCTGCCCCCGCAATCCATTTCTTACTGCGCAACTGACCCTGCAGGATGGGCAGAACCATCTTTTTGGGGATAAGACGCAACGGCAGTCGCAGCAAACGTCCCACAAAGCTTTGATAATGTATCTTTGAAAAATTCATAGGCATAGATCGAGCACTTTCATCAAATAAATTTGCATTTCGTACCATGTAGTGGTACCGATTATACCCGGGACGATCTTTCAAATGGTGTGTGCCGGCGATTCAATATTTGGTTTGCGCTTTCGCAGGTGAACCAACATGCATAATATGAAATATAATGAAATCCTATAATGAAGAAACAACATCAACAAGGCCAATTTTCAAAGACTGAAGCGCCAAAAGTAGTTTCAGAAAGTGTAGGTTTGATTTTCTATGACTGATAAAACCTACAGCATTCGTTATCCCCGTCGTGCGTTCATCCGGAGAAGCCTGACTTCCATTGGTAAGCTGCTTCTGACCCTTTTTGCAGAAATTCAAATCAATGGGAAGGATAAATTACCTAAAAAGGGACCTGTCATCCTTGCCGGCAATCACGCCAGCGCTTTAGAAGCCGCCCTGATGGCGGTCTTCACGCCAGGCATTGTGGAGTTCTTGGGTAACGGGGATATTCCATTCGACCCAAATTATGCCTTCATCACCCGTGCTTACGACCTTATCCCCATCAACAGGGGCAATCTCGATCGCAAAGGTCTTCAAATGGGTCTGGAAGTGCTTGAACAGGATGGCATCCTTGGTATCTTTCCTGAAGGCGGCATTTGGGATCCTGCTCAAATGCAAACCCAGATCGGGACAGCCTGGTTGAGTTATCGCTCGCAGTCGCCTATCATTCCAATCGGTTTCGGAGGCATGCAAGGGGGATTGAGTAAAGCGTTACATTTGCAGCGCCCAAAATTTACCATGAACGTTGGCGAACCTTTGCCCCCTGTTGTGGTAACCCAAAAGGATACAACAATAAAACAACAGCTGCAAAACGCATCCGAAAAAATTATTTCGGAGATCAATGCCCTTTTACCAATTGAAGATTTGGAAGATTGCCATAAACGGATGGATGAGTCCTATCAACTTGATATCAAGGTGTTCAGTGCCAATACATTGATCACCATGCCAGAGGACCTGAAAGTTATGCACGGAGCCGCTTACGCACAATTCATGTTTAACCCCACGATGATGGATGTTTTGGTGCGTAATCTCAATCTGCCAATCCGACCGATCAAAAACGTGATTCGCCGATTTGAGCTTGAACCACTATTGAATGCCTGGGGTGCGATCCTGGATTACCTCAAGATAAATCCTGGCTTTTTTACCTATCGATTTGGTATGGAAAACGGGCTGGCTGTAAAAGAAGCGCTGCTTGAGCTGGTTGAGTTGGGTAAATGGGTGCAAACCTCGGGATATGCCCTGACACTAAACCCCATCAGGCAGTTTCGCAATGCACATTCAGGTGCCCATGTAATCGAAAGAGGCGGATGCTTTCCCAACAGCATGTAAGGTTCGATTTAACCTAGCTCACATCAAATCAGATTCTATCCCTGTCCTTTTTTATTGGTCAAGATCATCCCCCAGGTAGGAGAAAGCGCCAATTTTAGCTTTCCATCAAAACTGACGATGGATTTTTTATCATTAAGCACATCAAACCAATCGCCCGGTTGCCCATGCATATCCACTTCAACTTCCACCTGTTGAGGCGCACTGTTGAGCGCCACAATCACCGTTTCATCTACAGCTTTTCTTGTAAAGATGAATTGGCGATCCTTTACAAGCAATTGAGCATATTCACCTGAGGATATTGCCTTTGATGATGACCTGATGGATATGAGCTTTTGGAGGGTACCCGCCAAATGCGCTTCTGGTGCGTGAGAACTCGTTTCATGCAGGTTCAAATAGGGGCGTAAAGGTGCATCTGACCAGGGCTCCTTGGCTCCCTCGATTCCCCATTCGCTCCCGTAATAAACAGACGGGATTCCAGGCATAGTGAATAAGAGCAGGTAAAGTGGGAATAGTAGCGCTGTTGATTTAAGCTTGCTCGCTACCCGGTCCACATCGTGGTTATCCACGAAATTATAAAGTTGAAGGTCACGATAAATACCTTTTGGTCCAAATTGGCGGTTGAGCGAGTGGGCAATTTCAAAATAATTCCCATCAATAAGGCTCGAATAAAGACCTTTATAGCTTTGATAATTCGTCACAGAATCGAGCCTATCTGGATTAGCCCACTTACGGTAATCTCCATGCACCACTTCGCCCATCAGCCAAAAATCAGATCGAAGGCTTTTGGTGAAATCATGCAGTGCACGTAAGAACTCAAAATCAATAGCGTCTGCCGCATCCAGGCGTAATCCATCAATTGCAAAACGATCCACCCACATCTTGATTGCATCAAACAGGTGGGCGCGCACGTGGGGATGTGAAAGGTTGAGTTTGACCAGGGACTGATGCCCATGCCATCCTTCATAATTGAAGGGATCCCCAAATGAACTCCGCTCACCAAACCGGATGCTGGAAAACCAATCCCGATAAGCAGAATTTTCACCCTTTACAAGGAGATCTTTGAACGCCCAAAATTCCCTTCCAACATGGTTGAATACGCCATCCAGGACCAATTTCATGCCGCGTTGATGAACAGCATCAGCAAATCGAGCCATCGACTGGTTATCGCCTAATCGCCGATCAACCTGATAATAGTCCACCGTATCATAGCCATGACTGGTCGACTCAAAGATCGGTCCCAGGTAGAGCGCATTGAATCCAAGCGAATGGATGTGATCCAACCAGGGGTACAGATCTTCAAAGCGTTGATTGACTGCGCCAGTGAAATCATTTTTGTGAGGAGCCCCGACCAGCCCAAGTGGATAAATGTGATAAAAAACAGCCTTATCAAGCCAGCTTGTTGTCATTTTTTTACTCCATTATAAAGATATACCGATAAGTATACATAGGAAAGACGATATATACTTCCTCTTAACTAAAAATCCCGTGCATAAATTGATGGACAAGTTGATAGGCCACTTCATCATTTAAATCGAGCTCATGATTTAGGTAAAGCCCGATCATGGCATTGATCTCGCCTAGAAAACCCACAGCATAACGATGATGCCGACCGCGTAAGTTCCCGTGATTTTCAACCGCTCTGCTAAAAACATCCTCCAAAATCCCCCGTTGTTCAAGTGCAAAAGGATGAATCGCCTGTTTTGCTTCACTTTCAGGGGGAGCAAAATACATTGCTAATTGCATTCGGTAAAAGATCGAATTCGATTGGGCGATTTTGAAGTAAGTCCTGACAATCTTTTCCAGGGTTAGAACCAGGTCACCCATATAAACTGCTGATTGTAAAATGTCCGTCAGCATCGGACCTGCTTCACGCTTGATCAGGGCATCCAGCAAGCCGCGTTTGCTCGAAAAATAATGATAAAGCGTGGGCTTGGTCACACCTGCGGCTTCGACCACCTCCCGCACACCAACAGCATCATAGCCTCGCTGACCAAACAGCGCCAATGCACAATCCAACAAACGCTGACGATTATCCATACAAACGATTATACCGATCGGTATACAATTGTCAAGAAAAGAGAATCCAACGTTCCTGTCGAATCATCCTTCTTAAATAGCATGATTATTACAGGTTTAGTGATATATTGGGATTATTTAAATAATTATTATTCACATTTATTATTTAATGAAATTAAATCGTTGTCGTCGTAGGGGGTGTTGATAAGTGGATAGATGCAAAGATGGATAGGAAAACTGATTTTAAACCCGAAGATATGGGAGGAGCCTTCACTTTAAAGCAAATATATCCGGTTTGTACTAATAGGAGATTTCCACAACTGGGTGTAGAAATTTTGTTGAGAACTTGCAAAAAATTTGTGTAAGGCTGACCTAACCTTTATTTGTATAGAAATTTATCCATTTTTTCTAAACATGCCCACATTGGATTCTTGGATAATTTGTGCGACTTATCCACATTTCGCATAAGTTATCCACAGTTTTTGGATAGTTATCCACAGATTTTTGAGGTTTTTAGATCAATCGGATGGGTCACGCGAAATAAATTATGGAAGAAAAAGGTTTATGCCCCATAAACATTCGTCCATTCTTCAATCGTTATTTCGATTTGATCTAAATAAGCATCAAGTGCGTCTGTCTTTTCCATGGATGTTTCTTGGGTCAGTCCGAGGGAAGTGAGGAAATCAACCCATGAGTCCTTTTCAGGAAGGGGTTGTCCTGCCGAAAGTTGAACATCCAACCACGTTCGCAAGAGCGGCCAGGCGGCCTGGTCTGAATCGCCGCTGTCTGCCAGGGCTCGGATTGCATCCACATAATATGCCCGGCGGCTTGCATCCAGATGTATCGGGGGCGTGCCCGCTGAAAGGAGCCAGTCATAATCACTCTCAAAGGCATTCACCCATGCCAGGACTTTATCATCGAGAATATCGGTAAACCCCATTAATCCTTTGAAACCTGCCAAAAGCCGCGGAACCCCCAGCTTTTCGAGCCGCTCCCGGAAGGTGAGTAAAAAGCGACGTGTGGTAAGCGGCTGCCCAATCAGTCCTGACACAGCATTTGCTGCCATTTCCAATGCATCTAAAAACAAATCAAGCCATTCCAGGTGATTTTCGAATGATGTGGTATTCAATTTAAACCACAATTCCCGAGCCTTGCTGAGGAAGGTGTTCACTCTTATCAAGACAAAATCCGGTCGGTGGAAATCTGCTGTAGCGCAGGATTGGATAAATTCAAGCCAGTGGTCGGTGTCATACAGGATGATGTTGTAATGAGTGAGGGGATATCCGAGACAGGGATCCTTGCGAATTTCACGGTGTTGCGAATAGTCATCCTGGATCTTGTGAACGATATCAAGGGAAATTTCTGGTGTAAGGGAAACCGTTTCACGCTGGATCGGCGCCTGGTATTTATGAACAAATACCATATCGATATCTGCTGTTCCACCCAAGAGAGGGTTTTCGCTTAGCAGTGAACCCGTAAGATAGGCCGCATGAAGGTCAGGCTCACTCCGCTGACGCTGTTTGACGGTTTCGATTGCATATTTATGAAGTAAATCTTTGGTTATTCGCATACTGGGTCCCCTATTCTAATGATTTAGATCGATCGGCAAGCTCTCCTGGAAAGGCGCCAGTTTGAGGGCTTGATTGATCCGCTGAGCAACAAATTCCAGATCGTCGGGTTTCCTTACAAAATCTAATTCATCGGTGTTGATCACAAGGATATTCTCCTTTGAACGCCCTCCAAAATGGATATCATAATAGTGATTGAGCGTGGCGATGTAATCAACTTCCATTTGCCGTTCATAGGGTCGATCACGTTGTGCAATGCGCTGCATAAGCACGTTTGTGTCTGCCCGCAAGTAGACAATCAGGTCTGGAAGTGTGATTTTTTCTGCCAGGGCTTCATGCACCTTGTAATACATTTCCAGCTCATCGCCAGAAAGATTGACTTCAGCAAACAGCCTGTCTTTGCCAAAGGTGTAATCTGAAATCAACCAGGGATTGGTTTGAAGTGCGTCACGGACGCCTTTTCGCTGCTGATGATAACGGCTGAGCAAGAAGAATATCTGAGTTTGAAAGGCATAACGCTGTCGGTCGCTGTAAAAATCACTTAAGAATGGATTCTCTTCAAAGATCTCCAAGAGCAATTCAGCATCAAAAGATTTTTGTAAGAGGCGAGCCAGAGTGGTTTTTCCGACGCCAATGACACCTTCAATTGCTATGTACATACACGCTCCCTGAGATTTTTAGATTGATTAAAATATACCATAGGACAGATTTTCAAGGTTAGATAAATTTTTCAAGGGACAGGCTTATGGGCTTGGTCAGCTCTTCCCCCATCCATTATAATTAGGTCAGTGAATTTACAGGTACTCGAGTCAGGATTTGATCATCAGCATGAACGAATCAGTTTCTAAAGTCTCAAAATCAAATCGGATCAAGTTTATTGTTGTGGGACTGCTGTTCCTGTCAGCGATCATTTTTTTGGTGATCAGTGCAACACAGGCAACGGCACAGTTCTTTATGACCGTTCGTGAGGTTCAGGAGACGACAAAAGATCTCTCTGGTGAAAACCTCAGGGTTTCAGGTGCTGTTTTAGGCGAAAGTATTCGATACGATTCGGAAAATGGCCTGCTTCAATTCACAATTGCCCACATTCCCGGCAAAGATCGGGAGATTGAAGCGCTCGGAGGATTGGAACTGGTTTTGCATCAGGCGGTCAATGATCCACTGAATCCCCGGTTGGAGGTGCGTTATGACGGTGCCAAACCGGATATGCTCAAGGATGAAGCCCAGGCTATCCTGACAGGCAGCCTCGATCAGGAGGGTGTATTTATCGCAGAAGAGCTCTTATTAAAATGCCCTTCCCGATATGAAGAAGCATTACCTGAACAGGCGGAGTAGATATTCTGATGCTATCTACGTTGGGTTACCTGGCTTTAGCTTTGGCATTTCTTTTGGCGATTTATGGGGTGGTGATGGTGCTTTGGGGAGTATCTCAGAAATCAAAGCCAGCCATTGAATCTGCTCGATTGGCATTAATTTTGCTTTTCACACTGGTTTCTTTCAGCCTGATTGCCTTGCTGATCTTTTTAGTAACCGATCGTTTTGACATCGCCTATGTCTACAGCGTCACCAGTCGGGATATGCCTGCTTATCTAAAAATGACAGCGCTGTGGGGTGGACAAAGCGGATCCCTGCTCTTTTGGAGCTGGCTATTGGCGGGTTTCTCTCTGGTGTTTGCGCTTAGGAAATGGGACAATGAAAAAGAGATGCTTCCCTGGAGCCTGTTGGTGGTGTTTGTTTCCCTTGGCTTTTTCCTGGCACTAAATGTTTTATTTGAATCCCCTTTTGAGCGTTTCTGGCATATGCCGGATGGACAGCGTTTTCTTTCCGTCTTCCAGCCGGCAGGCGCGTGGCCTTTGACCCCCGAAGACGGCCAGGGGTTGAATCCCTTATTGCGTCACCCAGGCATGATCTGGCATCCACCGACTTTATACCTGGGATTTGTTGGGTTTGTGATCCCCTTTGCACTGGCAATTGCATCTCTGGGAAGCGGGAGGAGAGATCAACGTTGGCTGGAGATTGCACGCCCTTGGACGTTGACTGCCTGGATCTTTCTTTCATTGGGGCTTGTGCTTGGGATGCGTTGGGCATACGATGTGCTTGGGTGGGGAGGATACTGGGGTTGGGACCCCGTGGAAATTGCAGCCCTGATGCCTTGGTTGAGCGGAACAGCGCTTGTGCACACAGCGCTCTTGCAGCGGCGAAACGACAGTTTGACACGTTGGAATTTGGTCCTGATCATCATCACCTTTTCACTGGTGATTTTTGGGACTTTTCTTACACGGTCAGGGGTTCTTTCTTCGGTTCATTCCTTTGCTGATAGCAATGTTGGTTTGCCGATGTTCATTTTCACCGCCCTGGTCACATTGGGATCCCTGGGATTACTTTTTTCCCGCTGGCAAAAATTCGATGATCCTGAAGTCTTTGAATTTGCCTTATCAAAAGAGGTTTTAACCTTACTGTTAAACCTCATCCTGATGAGCATTTTGGTGATCTGTCTTTTGGGCGTGATCTATCCCATCATCTCTGATCTTTTCACGGGAACACAGGTGACGGTCGGCCCTGCCTGGTATGAACGAATCACAGGACCTTTATTTCTTTTATTATTATTTCTGACAGGCATTTGTCCCCTGGCAGCCTGGAGCGGGAAACAGCTCACCAGATTTGGTAAATCGTTCTGGTTGTTTGGTTTGTTCTCGCTGGCAATTCCATTCGGGGCGTGGCTCATCGGGGATGTGCACCATGGATTAACCCTGATCGCACTGTGGCTGGCGGGGCTGGCAGGCATCTTGATCGTGAGCGAATACTTCCAAAGCGTCATCCGCGTTCGCACACGCCAGCATGAAAAATGGGCAAATGCCTTTTGGCTGCCCATCAAACGGCATCACCGAAAATATGGGGGTTTGCTGGTTCATCTGGGGGTAGTCTTGATGAGCCTGGGGATCATCGGGTTGGAAGGTTTACAGAAGGAAACCCAGGTGACACTTGCCCAGGGCGAAAGCGTGGCGCTTGCCGACTATCAGTTCCGGTATGAAGGTCTTGAGAGCCGAATCGGGGAGGATGGAATATCCATTACCCAGGCAATTTTGACAGTCTCTCATGATGGAACGCTGATTGAAGCGCTTTATCCCCAACGCGATGTGTATCTCAACATGGGTCTGGCAGTCACGCAGCCAGCCGTGAGAAGCAATCTCGCAAGGGATTTATACGCGATCCTGGTGGAATATGACCCCGATCTTCAAAATACAGCCACTTTCAGGATATATATCAATCCCCTTGTGAACTGGTTGTGGATTGGCGTTGGCGTGATGACATTAGGAACACTGGTTGCTGTCATACCTGAACGCAAGAAAAAATCTATCTGAAGAATTTCTCAAAATTCGATAAAAATATCATTTCGCACTGGCAATTGAGGCATTATTTTATGCCATACATGATGAAAAGGTCAGTGTATGATCGCTGACTGTATTCTGGTCGGAGTTGGATCGGCATTTTAATAACGGATGTTGACTTTGTTACTTCTGAATTTCTTGCAATGGGGACAGCCAGCTGCGCCGTGACGGCAATTGCCGAACGCAGGATCGAAAAGCCGGTTTGCTGGTTGATATACGTCACCGTGTCACCAGAGGTGTGATAGCGGTAATTGGGGTCTGAAATCCCGCAGGTTTTTCCTTCCTGGTAAAAGCCGTTTTCGTAGACCATCACCGCCGGAACGCCATTATCCCAAAATGGTTTTTGATCAGAAAAGGTGTAGGCGGTTTCATCATCGATCAAATCAAAGGTCAGGTTCAGGTGATAGGTCTTTATGGCTGCTGCAAACAGGTCTCCGATTTCCTGGGATCCCGGCATTATCCCGGTATGAATTTCAAAACAGCGGTCATGGTCCGCATCATAGGCGAACATATCCAAATTGATCACGCCAATTATCTCTGGCAGCCAGCTGGCGTAATCTTCAACGAAATGTTCACTCCCCACGCGTGACCATTCCTCGCCGCTGAACCAGACCAGGTGAATCGTGCGTTTAAAGGCAAAATCACCTAAAACAGCAGCGGCTTCCATCAATCCAGCCGCACCACTCGCATTGTCGTCCGCACCTGGCGCCAGTGTCGTCTCCTTTTCGGAGGTGCTGTCCAGGTGCGCCACCAGCAAAATGCGTTCTTGGGCTAGCTCTGGGTCCGTGCCGGGAAATGTCAGGATCAGGTTCTTCCAATTTCGTTCAGCATGGCGTGCAGAATAGGGGAAATTGTAAGTATGGATCTCGTAATCACGCCCTTCAGTAAAGCCGAGATGGTTCAACTCATCCCGGAGGTAGATGAAGGCGCTCGGGTTATGATCAGGCTCAAACATGACCAGACTGCTGCGTGTGTGTATAAACCCGCTGATGGAACCCGTTTCAACGGGGATATCTCCCGAAAGGGCAGCGATCCAGTTTACCCAACGCTCTTTTTGGGTTTCCGCAAGGATTTCTGCCACGATCGGGTCATACGCGGTGTTATCGCTGAGGGGTACGGAGAGGGTGCTTATCAATACCAACCCCAAGAAAAGGTGTCTGAGTACAATGTTCATCGATTCAAACTTTTTCTACGAAACAATTTCTGATGGTTGATTATACTCTTTCTAAAAAACGCTCATTATCATCCTAAGAGTATTTAGGATATGGTATTCTTATGGGAAAATGGCTTTAGCAATCAAAAAAACAATGAAACGAACACTTCTTACCCCCAGATATTTCTTCTTCATCATCTTTTTAGCAGGGCTGTTAATGATCCTAAAGCCAGAGGCTGTGTGTGCCCAGGATCAGACGCCATCTGATGATGAAGTCAACCAAATTGCCAGCCAGCTTTACTGCCCGGTCTGTGAAAATATCCCCCTGGATGAATGTACCACCCAGGTTTGCAAAGATTGGCGGGACTTGATTCGCCAGCGTTTGGCGGAAGGATGGTCTCAAGAGGAGATCAAATTTGATTTTGTCAAGCAGTATGGGGAACGTGTTTTGGGAGAACCGCCAAAACAAGGGCTGCACTGGATGCTCTTTGTCATACCGCCGATGGTCATCTTTGCTGGCAGTATCCTTTTGTGGAATAAACTGCATAAAACAAAGGCTAAACCAATCGCTAGTATGGATGATTATCTTCAAAGGGTCGAGCAGGACCTGGAAGCCTTGAAGGAAAAATGAGCGTGAATCAGCCATCTGAACATAGCCAATCGGCGAAAGCCTATAAACTGTGGGTCATTCTTATCTTTTTGGGAATGATTGCACTTTTTGGTATCCTGGGCGCTCGTTTATTGATAGATGGGGACGAGCCTGTTGTGATTGGTTCAAAAGCCCCAGATTTTGTTTTGACAGATTTTTCTGGTCCAACTATCGACACATCTAAATTGCGGGGGAAAACCGTGTTGATCAATTTTTGGGCGTCCTGGTGTGCACCTTGTGAAGATGAAGCCGAGATGCTGGAAGAAACCTGGCGAACATATCGAGATGATGGTACTGAAGCGGTCCTATTTATTGGTGTTGCCTATATGGACATCGAAACAGCATCACAGGCATTCCTTTCTGAATTTGATGTGACTTATCCCAACGGTCCCGATCTGCAAGGGAAAATTTCAGACCTTTACAAAGTCACTTCTGTTCCTGAAACGTACCTCGTTGATCCTGAGGGGATCCTTCGAAATGTTAAAAAGGGACCTTTTTCATCCGTGGAAGAAATTCTTACATTCATTGAAATGACACAAATTGGCAATTGACCCATAACGCAGTCCGAAACCGGGGGATTACAGCGGCCAGAGCCAGGGTACCATCAGGATGGCGATAATAAAGACCAGGATCGTCAAAATAGACCCTACCTTGAGGAAATCAAAAAAGCGGTAATTTCCGGCGCTGTATACAATTAACGCGGCTGGCTCCAGGGGGGTGATAAAGGAGCAGCTTGCCCCAAGGGCGATCATCACGGCAAAAGCACGGGGATTCAACCCTAATTGATTGGCAGTTTGAAGTGCAACGGGGATGACTACCACGGCTGCTGCCTGGTTGGACATGGGTTGGGTGAGAATCAAGGACAGGAAGAAAAAGACGCCCAGCAGGACGACAGGATTGGTTGTTCCAATATTTGAAACGATCAAATCAGCAGCCCTATCGGCAAGGCCAGAAATTTCCATGGCTTGTCCCAGGGCTAACATGCAGGAAATGAGCAGCCACAGATTCCAGTTTACCTGTCGATACGCTTCTCCTGGCGTGATGCACCGAGTGATAAACACAGCAAATGTGCCCAATAAGACAGCTACCGGGAGCGAAAGGAGATTGAAGGATACAAGAAGCAGAACTGCAATAAAGATAGCCAGGGCAACAGGTGCACGTTTGGTTTCTGTTTGGACATCAAGATCGCTGGTCACAACCCTGAAGCTGATTTTGTTTCCAAGCCCATCGATGGTGTCAGGATCGCCCTGCAAAAGGAGTTGATCCCCAATTCGGAGGCGTGTCTGGCTGATCCTGTGATGGATGGTTTCGCCATTCCGGTTGACACCTAAGACCTGCAACCCATATCGATCCCGGAAATTCAGCCCAGCGAGTGTCCGTCCCAGCAGGGGAGATCCAGGAAGGATGATCACTTCAGCCATGGATAGCCCCTTTTTGAGCTCTGCGCCCTCTTTTAAATCGCCTGTGAACTTAACCGTTCCGCGATCTTCTAACGCAACCAGCTCATCCCGGTTTCCTTCAATCAGGACTTTATCGCCAGCTTGTAAAACAGTACTTGCTCTTGGATCGATTTGGTAACCCGAAGGCTTCATAATTCGCATCACAGTCAGGTCGTATTCTTTTCCCAGGCCAAGTTCACTGAGGCTTTTCCCCGCCCATCGCGACTCTGGGGTCACTTCAAATTCAGAAAAATAAGAAAGGATTTCCTCTGACATATCGGAACCCGTTTGATCCCTTGTGGGGATGAGATGGCGCCCGACGAAAAACATGTAGAGCAAACCAACGATTAAAATAGGAAGGCCAACCGGGGTCAATTCGAACATCCCCAAAGGTTCCATGTTATGCTGCTGCATTAATCCGCTGACGACAACGTTTGTTGACGTGCCAACCAGGGTGATCGAGCTGGCAAGAATGGCGGCGAACGCCAGGGGCATCAGTAGTTTTGAAGGATAAATTTTGTACTTCCTCGCCAGTCCAATTGTCATCGGGGTAAAAAATGCTGAGGTCGCGGTATTGGACATAAATCCACTCAGCAATCCGGCTGTTCCCGTAATGATCCAGTAAAGCTGTGTGTAGTTGGTGCCAATGGTCCGTACGATCATTCTTGTAATTCTCAGAATGACGCCGGTGCGAACCAGGGCAGCGGTTAGTATGAGCAGCCCCAGGATCATGATCGATGTATCGCTACCAAAACCCTGGAATGCGATATCCGCTGGCAGAATGCCTGAAAGGATTAAGGACAGCATGACCCCAAGGGCGACAACTTCAGCGGGAAATACTTCTATTGAAAATAGAACCAGGGCAGCAAGAATGATGATGATCAATAAAACCATTGAAAAAGTCATAGGGTGTCCTTAAGTTCAAAGGAAATCATAAGGTAATTATAAAATATTTAATTTGCTAACTAAAATTATGATCTTAAGGCAAAATCTGTATGGAACGCGTGGCCGTAAATATTCGTCAATAGGGGAGGCTATTTGCAAAACATGCGCTTAACCACCTCCATGAAGTATAATCGGAAACTATGATGCGTGAAAATCAACCCTCACAACCCCAAAAGAAATTCTTCAGCCAGATACTATGGTCAATCCCGATCAGCCTGGCACTTTTCGGTTTGGCCGTTGTTATCGCCCTGATTGCTTTTGAAGTAGTTTATGCGGATCGTGTTTATCCAGGGATCTATGTCCTGGATGAAAACCTTTCAGGGTTGTCCATGAATGAAGCCAGTCAGCGTTTATCGGAGGCATTACCTTATACCTACGAAGGGAAAGTAACCCTCGCCTATGAGGATAAAGTCTGGGAAGCACGACCTATTGACCTTGGATATTTGGTTGATCCCACTTTCAGTGCTCAGCAGGCTTATGATGCAGGGCGGCGGGGATGGCTGACGGCTAATATGGCTGAAAAGGTGCGAGCTTGGTTCAGTGGGCTGCAGCTTTCTCCGGTTGTATATTATGATGAACGGATTGCGCAAGTTTTTCTTCAATCAATAGCGGCAGAGATCAATCAGCCGGTCCAGGAGGCTTCTTTAGCGTTGGAAAACGCACAGGTTGTTGTTAAGAACGGACAGATCGGCAAGGAAGTGGATATCGAGATGACGCTTGCGTTGATTGAAACCATCCTGGTCTATATGCAAAATGCAGAGGTGCCTGTTGTTGTTCGGGAAACGCCGCCGGCGATCATGGATGTCGGCCAGCAGGCTGAATTAGCCCGAGAGATCCTCAGCAAGGATCTCGTTATCCGCGATCCTGGTGACGAATCTAAATCCTGGACGATCCCCCCTGAAGAATTGGCGTCTATGTTGAACGTCACCCGGAGTGATGCCGCTGAGGATTCAGGCGCAGGGTATCAGATCTCGCTCAACCAGGCATTGTTTACGAATTTCCTCAACAGTTTGGCTTCAGATTTGTCTGTTGAGCCGGTGAACACACGTTTCATTTTCAACGATGAAACCTTACAGTTAGAAGTGTACAAGCCGGCAACTATTGGGCGAAAGCTCGATGTGACTTCGAGCCTGGAAGACATTGAAACCAAATTAAAAAATGGCGTCCATGAGATCCCCCTGGTATTCGAAACCATCAAGCCGGTTGTGACCGATGATATGACAGGGGCAGATCTTGGTATCACCGAACTGGTTCATTCGGAGACATCCTATTTTTACGGTTCAGATGCCGCCCGTGTTCAAAATATTGAAACAGCGTCTTCCCAGTTTCACGGATTGTTGATCCCGCCAGGGGCAACCTTCTCAATGGCGGATGCTTTGGGTAATGTCAGCCTTGAAAATGGGTATGCCGAAGCCCTGATCATCTACGGTGGGCAGACGATTCAAGGTGTGGGAGGCGGGGTGTGCCAGGTGAGCACAACCCTCTTTAGGGCAGCATTTTTTGCCGGTTTCCCTATTCCTGAGCGCCATGCACACGCCTACCGCGTTGGCTACTATGAGATGCGCCGTGATGGCAGTAAAGACCCCAATCTGGCAGGTCTGGATGCGACCGTTTATGTGCCAATCGTGGATTTGAAATTCACCAACGATACCGATCACTGGCTCTTGATGGAAACGTATATGGGTGATTATTTCTCCCTCACCTGGAAGTTTTATTCCACCAGCGATGGGCGCACGGTCAGTTGGCAGACGACCGGTCCAACCAACGTGGTGCCTGCTCCGGAAGATCTGTATCGTGAAAATCCTGAGCTTGAAGAGGGCGAAATCAAGAAGGTTGATTATGCTGCCGAAGGAGCAGAAATTACGGTCACCCGCACGGTGTATAAAGATGACAAGGTCCACTTCTCGGATTCCATTTATACAAAATTCCGCCCCTGGCAGGCTATTTATGAGTATGGGCCTGGAACGGAAATCCCCGAACCTGAGGGCGACTGAGTGCATTGCATCACAGTCTGCAGTTAATCATCACTTTGTAGAGTTGCTAATTTTGGGCTTTTTGCATTAAAATGAGATCACTTGTCCCTGATGCGTGGGATAAATTGGAGGTTTGATGGTCAATAAAGAATTACTTGAAATGCTTCGCTGTCCGCATTGTGTCCAGGAGAAAGAGGGACTCCTGGAGTATTACCGGGAATGCTGGTTGATTTGCCAGGATTGTGACCGGAAATACCCGATTGTGGATGATATACCGGTGATGTTGATCGATGAAGGCGATAAGTGGATTGACACCCAAAAAGAAGATCTGCCGGTGCCGCCCCCTCCAATGGAATAGATAATTCCAATTCAAGTTAATTTCACGAAACGTTTTTGCTTTTGATCCAGGCTTGTTTCAAGTTAGTGGATCAAAAAATTTGGTTAATTACAAATGAAGTTATTTAAGAACATTGCTCAAAATTTTCCTAGAGATCGTGCTTCACAGATCATCCTGGTTTTAATTATCTTGCTGGCTTTTGTGGGGGCGTTTTTTGGATACCGTACGCTGCGAAAAGTTGTCGCAAGCAATGAAACCTTTGCCTTGCCTGGCGACCCCGTTTTGGCGACAGAAGAGACCGAAAATGAAGAAGAAACCGACGCCACGCCCAGGCCGACGGAAATCCCGGCAGCTGATTTGCCCACACCCGAACCATGGGATGGCGTGAGCCGGGTCAACCTCCTTGTGATGGGGCTTGATTATCGCGACTGGGAGGCGGGTGAGACTCCCAGGACCGATACGATGATCGTTTTCACCCTCGATCCGCTGAATAACACGGCAGGGATGCTTTCTATCCCGCGGGATCTTTGGGTAGCTATCCCCGGTTTTGACTATGGCAAAATCAACACTGCCTATTATTTGGGCGAAGTCTACAATCTGCCTGGCGGCGGTCCTGGTTTGGCAGCCAGGACCGTTGAAGAATTATTGGGCGTTCCCATTCATTATTATGCCCAAATTGATTTCCAGGCTTTTGTTGATTTTATTGATCATATTGAAGGAGTCCGGTTAACGTTTGACGAACCTATGGTTCTTGATCGACTGGGCAAATGGAACACAGTTACCATCGAGCCTGGTGTGATCACCTTGCCTGGTGATTACGCCCTGGCTTATGTGCGCGCTCGAAAGACAGAAGGCGGTGATTTTGATCGAGCACAGCGGCAGCAAAATTTGATCATGGCGGTCCGCGATCGGATTTTAGAATTTGATATGATGCCCAGATTGGTCGCCCGCGCGCCTGAAATTTATAATGACCTTGCTTCCGGGATCAATACCAACCTTACATTGAATGAAGCCATTAAACTGGGCTGGTCGGTGTTGGATGTTGACCGGGATGCGATCGAACAGGTCATTATCAGCAATGAATATATCTCCTTTGGCAAATCTCCGGATGGTTTGGACATCCTGATGCCTGTACCGGATAAAATTCGCTTGCTCCGCAACGAGGTCTTTGGCGAAGGCGGCGTTCTTGCGCCAGTGGCAGAAGGTGATTTAGTGGATATTGTTGCGGAAGAAGGGGCGCGTGTCGCCATCCGGAATGGTTCCTACCAGGGTGATTACGCAGCAAAGACAGCAGCCTGGTTGAGGGAGATGGGCTTCAACATTGTCGAAGAAACCAATTCCGATTATACATACACGACGCAAATCTATGTTTATAACAGCACCCCCTATGCACTGCGTTGGCTTTCTGAGACGATGGGTGTGGCTTCGACCAGTGTCTATTACAATTATGACCTGAATGCAGGGGTTGACCTGGTGGTTATCCTTGGGGATGATTGGGTGGGACAAAATCCCATTCCCTGATGAGCATAAGATTTTGATGAGACCCTGCGAAACAAAAGCAGGGTCTTTTTAATTTCTAAAAATCAATGATGAAATGCTTGCTAGACATAACCGATTAGAAATACGACGTCTTGAGCATTTATTCATTGTTTGAATGGCTCAAGGCGTCGTATTCTGGGCGTCTGTAAAATGGATTGCCAAAGCCCTTAGATCATCACAAATCCGATAAAATGCGTGTGTATGGGTATGTTACTCGAATACAGTCCAATAATTCGGGAGTACCCACGCCTCAATTCTGGAAACAGTCTCTTCGTTATCATACGTTACATAGAACTCAAAATCCTTTGATGCGCCGGCAGGTATTGGCTCACTGAAATACATACTTCCACCGCCAATGATTAGATCGTTAGAATCATAAAATAGGGTAAAAACATCGACATCAGTAATCTGTTTGGTGTATGTATTGGTGAAATTTACCTTGACATAATCATTAAAATCTCCGGTTAATTCAGCATTGTTGACAACGAATACATTTTCAGTGAGTTCATAATCATCAACCGGTTCACCCGGGAAGATGACTATAGTATAGTCAGACGCGCTGGCGCCTTTTGGCTGTGAATAAATATAGGGGGCAACGCCAAATTGTTCTCCTGGCAAAAGAATATCGATATATTCGGTTCCGTAACAGGTGACATAGCCGTCCTGATCAAAGAAGGTTACGGTTAAAACGGCATCATTCAAAGCTTTGTCGAGATTGTTCTGGATAGTAGCCCCCCCATACAGAAAATCGTAATCGTCAGCATAGAAATTGTATTCGAGAATGGACGCTCTTTCCCATAATGAAACAGAGTCATCATATTCTTCAGTGCTGTAAGTAATCGTTGGGAAAACTTCAACAGATGCTACCGTGTCATAAGCATCTACATAAGTTGAAAATCCCATAAGATCATTTCCCGGGATGAAATCGACATAGGATGTTCCGCCGCCTACGATATCGCCAGCCGCATTGTACAGGATGATCCCCGCCCGAACATCGGTATAAACAATGGATTCGGTGTTATTTATAATCCCGGTAACAACAGGCCAAAGATCTCCTTCCCAAAACATAATTTTGTCTGTGGTAAAGGGGCTTGCATCCCTATCGCTTGTCTCAGTATCTTCGTAACTATAGGTGATTTCAACAGATTCAACAGTTGGTTCCCCTTCAACAATAGGGCTTTGGAAAAAGATTCCCAGGTTTTCCCCTGGAAGAAGGCGTGGATAGGTATTCCAGTCATTGATTACTTCCTGACCATTTGAATCAAGTAATGCGATCGAATATTCAATGTCTGTTAGCGAAAGCTCTTCATTTTGGTTGGAAAGTATAAATCCGACGAAGACATATTCTTCGTTGGAACCCCAATTCTCCTTTAGAAGCACCAAATTTTCGATTGAATCGGCTAATGCTTCATCAGTTTCAACAGGTTGTGCTTCTTCCGTGACGATCTCTTCCTCAGTGGGGAGCTCTGCTTTGGTTGGCTCCTCAGTTGGGAGCTCTTCTACAACAACAGCAGATGGGGCAACCAATACCTGCTCTTCAGTTTCTTTTACTTTCTCTCCCCCGATAGGTAACAAACCACAGGTGCAGGCTAAACCGACTATTAGTGGAAACAAAACGAACAAAAAGATGATGAAGAATTTATTTTTCATGATTTACTACCTTTCTAAGAACAAAATTTTGTGGATAAGATAATAATTTTGGAACGAACTAATAAGACGCTTATTCTTCTGAGTTCGGTGTTCCTGATGATGGATTTATTTAGAAATGATGCCAATCAACTGGATAGCATCAAGCCCCAGTTGTGTTTCAAAATGACCCGATGCAAACATGATCTGAACACCAATGATAGGCATATCAACCTCGCTAATGGGGTTAAAAGTAAGGGATGTCGGGCAGCCTTCAAGGATCCTGGCGTTTGACAGATCGAGGGGGAAGTAATCTGTCTCTGAGAGAAGGTTGACAGCAGAAACGGATTCAGGTGAACCTGTGAAAAGGATATTCAACGCTTCAGGTTGTACAGGTGTTTCGAAATACAACTCAATCCATGGATTTGGATCGGTAGGTGCTGGCTGCCAGGCACTCACTGCCCCTTCACAATCTTCCCATGTATCCGATGACCCCAATGACTGCAATGCAGCATGATCTTGCGGCGATAATTCACTGCTGGCAGTCACATCCTTTGCCCACTGGGCAATCATGTCACCGGGTTTTTGAGCTGTTTTCTCATCCAGGGGGATCTGGTTGAAGACGGCGTAGGCACCGTAGTAAGCGCCGCTGTTCTCAGGGTCAAATCCTGTAAATTCCAGGACACCTGTGATTCTCCTGCCATCAGATTGATCAATCCATAGTGAGCCTTCCATAGCGGGAATAATGCGTTGATCAAAGAAAAGCCTGGCTGTTGGCGGGAGAGGATAAGAGTTTAATGGCAGAGCGCCAATTTCATGTTCTAACGGCACGTAAACCCAAATTTCCGTTGAATCAACACAGCTGAAAAACTTTATCGTGCGCTCTGTCTCTGTCAGGTTATAAGAAAACCCATCACATTCGGTTGAGGTAAGGGTTTCGTCGGTGTTCAGGTCTCGGATCTCAAAATTTACGTAACCTTCCTGAACCTGGGAAGCGTTGATCCCCAAATGGCTGACGGTCAGGTAGGGCGTGGGGACGGGTGTGGCGGCAGGCGCGCTCAGGGGTGTGCCAACGATTTCAACTGCGTCAATTGCGGTCAGGTTGCCTTCCTCGTCCGGGCTAAGCGTATCCAGGTCTAACCTGACCGCATAAACTGGTTCGTCAATGTCAGTTATATCGATGGTGAGGATGGAAGGACATTCATCAAGGAAGCTTGGGACTTCTTCGTAAATCTGATGTGGATATCCAAGAATGTCAATGATGGAAACGCTGACGATCGCGTTATAGGTATAGGCGAGGCGGATATTCACCTGGGATGGCTTGATCGGTCGGGCGTAGGATAATTGGAGGTAGCTCGTAGCATCGTCATAAAATGCCGATGGGTAGATCCAGACGGATTCCCAGGGATCCAAATCGCATTTTTTTGCATCAGGCTCGCCAACGGCATACAGCGCCTGCTCCGTCCCGGTTTCATCGATTGCCTCATTCGCCCACTGGTGGATAAACGTGACGGTCTCTTGTTGAGGGGGAACAGAAAGTGTGGATTGAGAAAAATTTGAGGATAATGACGCTTCTTGTTCTTCTGGTGTGGTTGTTATGCGCGGGGTATTGATTGAGCTGCAAGCAGAGCCTGATAAAAGGTATAAGAACAGGCTGATGCGCCAAATCAGCGACAGATTGGCTCTTAGGGCTCGATGCTTGATCACGCTGGTTTAATTCTTTCTTTGTAAAAAACCATAATGGATTAATGATCGGATTATATCAAATTTATCGAATTTAAAGAGAAATGATTCCAGCGAAATTATCATCTCACCTTATAAAAATGAGAAGGAGAAAAGGAAAATCTCGTAAGATGAAATTGTCAACCAATCACTGAGTAACGGAATATCCGTCAGGGGAGTTCAGGGTAGCTTTGAAGGGGTGCAAACACCAATCCCACCAACCCGCGCCCGGTGTGGGCACCTAACACGGGTGAGATAGAGCAGGTCGGCAGCCATTCACATTGAAATAGTTTCTCTGTGGCTTCTCGCAGGGCTTCTGCTGCTTCAGGGTTGCCGGCATGTCCGATTTGAGCTCGAATAGCCGTTCCTTCTTGAAATTTTGATGTAATGTAGGTTGGGATTGCCTTGATCGCGTTCTTAAAAGTTCGCGCTCTTCCTCGATCATAATATTTTCCATCGGCCTTATCGACACCGATCAAAGGCTTGATTCCCAGTAATGACGCTAACAATCCTTTGAGGTGACTGATACGACCACCGTGGATCAGGTAGGACAGGTTGGGTAGGGTGAAGACAATCTCAGTTTGTCCCTGAATTTGATCCATCAGCGCCTGGATTTTTTCTATGGGCAACTTTGCAGCAACAGCCCGGATAGCTGCTTCAACCTGCCATCCCATTTCTACGGAGAGAGAGCGGGTATCCACCAGGGTAATATTGGCATCCGACATCTGTTTTGCCGCTGTAACCGCTGAATTGTAGGTTCCGCTCAACCCTGATGATATATGGATGGATAGGATATCTGGGTCTTTTTCTGCAACAGATTTGTATATTTCTAAGAATTCGCCGGGTGAAGGTGTGGATGTGATCGGCATATCATCGGTGTTTTCAAGTAACCGGTAAAAGCCTTCCTTATCAATATCAACACCGCTGCGATAGGTAATCCCGCTCAATGTAATTTTGAGCGGCAAAGTGTTGATTTTTGAATCATTAAGTTGTTGGTTGGAAAGATCAAAACCACTATCGGTTACAATTTGCATTTGGAAAACTCCTGGTAAAGCAAAGAAATGGACAAGAGTTAAAAATACTTGGCAATTGACCACGTTCTTATTTGAGGCTGTCAGTATACTCAAAAAAATTGCGATGTGTAAGATCTTGCGCGGAAGAAAAAATTCCGCAGCCTCCAAAGGGACCGCGGAATCATATTTTTAGTTATCTCAATTTATGAGATGTTAATCCTCGATCAATTGAATGTATAGGTCATATAAATGGTTACTTCAATCTTCATCAAGCCTTCAGAAATGGGAACGCTTCCACCGCCGCCCGCTGCCATTTCTACTCTTGCTGAAGGTTCAGCATATTGATAGTAGCTGCCCTGGCTCATCTGGATCGATTGGATCTCGCCTAATGTGACCTCAGCCTCTTCAGCGATGGCAACAGCCCTATCCTGGGCGTCTTTGATAGCCATACTGCGAGCTTCTTCAAGTGCTGCCTCACGGTCTGCCACATCGAATGAAACGCCGTAGATTGTATTTGCGCCTTCTTCAACAACTTTGGATAAGATTTCGCCCAATGTTTCGAGATTCCGAACCGTTGTTGAAACCGTATTCTCAACCACGTAGGTCATTTGGGGTTCTTGTTCCTCAATATCTTCCTCAGTCCGATAATAGGGCTGATTCTGCTGCTGATAAATATAGAAATTTTGGGTCTGGATATCATTTGCATCAACACCCATGCTGATCAGGGTCTCAATGATGGTTTTGGCGCTGTTGTTGTTATCGACGAAGGCTTCTTGAATATCCGCTGATTGTGAGCGCACGCCAATGTTGACATGAGCGATATCGGGTTCAAGTTTGACGGTTCCTGTGCCGGTCACGTTCATCGTTCGCTGGGTTTCCCCACCCGCTGCTAGGGGGGTAAAGCCAGTTACAAGCAAGGCTAATATGACAATAGCCGCAATGGTTAAAAATGTCTTTTTCACAGTTATCCTCCTTATATTAATTCGATAGGATTTCCTTTTGGTGAGCCGCGTTCTTTGCGGCTCACCCGTTAGAAAGGATAAGGTTTGGTTAGTTTAGTTCGTAGGTCAGGTTGCATTCCATGATGATGGAAAGGGTGCCGGCTGCAATTGGTACAGACGACTCGGCATAAGCACCGCCTTTGGCATCATAGTAGGTGATTGGAACGCTTCCGCTGGAGACGTTGATGTTGAGAAGATCACCAAGTTCTACACCTGCATCCGCAGCAATAGTTTCAGCTTTTGCCTTGGCGTCTTGGATAGCCAGTTTGCGAGCTTCAGCTACAGCAGTCTCTCGATCGTCGACATCGAAACTGATGCCGTAGATGTTATTCGCACCGGCGCCAACGACTGTGGAGAGCACTTCACCCAGGCTGGGCAGGTCTCGGACGATCACGACCACCGTATTTTCTACAACGAAGTAGCGTCCTGTGATCTCACCCGTCATCGGATCGTAACGATCTGAGGGGTAGATATTGAAGTTTGAGGTCTGAATGTCTTCTTCTGCGACACCCTTTTCCTTCAATGCACTGGCAATTGCGTTTGCTTTTTCCGTGTTGCCATTCAAGGCTTCGGTGACTTCTTCTGCTTCCGTCCGAACACCAATGTTGATTGTGGCGATATCCGGAACGACGGTCACCCGACCCGTACCGTTGACGCTCATTGAGCGGGTGCTTTTTGATTCAGTCGGAACTGTTGGGACGACGCAAGCAGAAAGGAGACCAATAGCAAGCAAGCCGACAATGATTAGAGATAGTTTGTTTTTCATGAGATTGTTCCTCCATAAAAATATTTAGTTTTTTATTTTTCATCGTTTAGACGCAGAATGGTTTAATAAAGTTCCAACTTTGGTGATAAAAGTCATTGTAATCATTATACGCCGCACATATTGACGCATTTGGGGTTTTCGACTATCTTTAAGGAGATCACTCTTAATGTGGAGCAGGCATGTTCTTTATTCAGGGACAACTGAGCGAGAACAAATGCGGGCTTTGAACCGAGATGCCTGCATATTTTTATTTAACCTTGCAGATGGCTCCAATTAAGACGGAACAGGTTATTGTTAAACTCACCAAATCAAATTAAATAGGAGAGATTTTTATGGCAGAAACAACCAACGCATTTGCAATGGCCCAGCAGCAATTCGATCATGTAGCAGATCAGCTGGGTCTTGATCATCAGGTTCGCGAGATTCTACGCTGGCCCATGCGGGAATTTCACTTGCGGATCCCGGTTCGCATGGATGATGGAAGCACGCGTGTATTTCAGGGATTCCGTGTGCAGCATAATGATGCTCGGGGACCGAATAAGGGCGGTTTGCGTTTCCATCCGAATGAGACAATCGATACCGTTCGGGCTCTATCTATGTGGATGACCTGGAAATGTGCTGTAGCCGATATCCCGCTGGGCGGAGGTAAGGGTGGTATTGTGGTCGACCCAGCAACCCTGTCTGTTGATGAAAAAGAACGCCTTTGCCGATCCTTCGTGCGCAATCTTTGGCGCGAAATTGGACCGCGGCAGGACGTGCCCGCTCCTGATGTTGGTACAACACCTCAGATGATGGGTTGGATGATGGACGAATATTCCCGGATCACCGGGGTCTATACTCCCGGGGTGATCACGGGCAAACCCGTTGGCGGCGGCGGCTCATTAGGAAGGACCGAGGCAACAGGTTCTGGCGTTATCAATACCGTTCGTGAAGCAATGCGCCGCCTTAAACTGGATCCCACAAAATCGGTGGCAGCCATCCAGGGCTTTGGAAACGTTGCCCAATATGCTGCCAAAGGCTTTATTGAGATGTTGGGCGGTAAAGTGGTCTGCGTCAGCTATTGGGATCGTGAGGATCGCGCACCCTATACTGTCAGCAAGGCGGATGGCGTTGAACCTGATTTCTTAATGGAGATCACCGATCAATATGGGACGATCAACAAGGACAAAGCCGTCAAAGCTGGCTATGCCATTGAAGCGGGTGATGCCTGGCTTTCAAAGGAAGTCGATGTGCTGATCCCGGCTGCGCTGGAAGGGCAGGTCAATGGAGAGACCATCCAAAAGGTTCACAGTCGTGTGAAGATCCTGGCGGAAGCTGCCAACGGACCCACCACACCCGAAGCTGATGAAACCTTGATCGCTAATAACATCTTTGTGATCCCGGACTTCTTGTGCAACGCCGGCGGCGTGACCACGTCTTACTTTGAAGGCGTTCAGAATGACATGAACTTCTACTGGACCAAGAAGGAAGTCCTTGAAAAGCTGGATGATAAGATGACGCAGGCTTTTGAGGGTGTCTATAATATGGCACAATCCCAGGGCGTTTACATGCGGGATGCTGCCTATATGGTGGCAATTGACAGCGTGGTGAAGGCAATGGAATTGCGAGGATGGCTCTAGGCAGGTTTTATTCAATCAAATAAGCGAAACCCCGGTTTCATTGCCGGGGTTCTTGCATTTATATTCTTAATCGCACCATCATCCACCCAAATGGGATGGAGATGACAGCCTCTCTATTCGTTTGGTTCATTGAATGTTTCCCGATTCATTGGGATCTCTGGAATGAAGAAGATCAGAAGCAAGGCAAGAAATATTGCTCCTGCGCCCATAAGGAAAATCAGCTTAAAACCGCTTTCAATATCAGGTGCGCTGTTTTGCACCAACCCTAAAATGGCAGGAGCGATGGAGATTCCAACCATTTGAAAGAAGTAAATTGCTCCGACCGCCACACCCAACAAACGTTTTGGAACTGCAAACTGCGACACCAGGGTGTTAATGGTTGGTATTGTCCCCATCCCAAAACCAGCCACAGACGTCACAAGGACATACAACCAAATGGGTGTTTCTGCTGTGAAGCGCCACATAACAAACAGGGCGATAGAAATGATCACATAACTAACAATGTAGATCAGCTTGTATTTCCCGGTTCTTGCCAATAAGAAACCAGCTGGAATTCCCATGAAAGCGATCAGAATGCTGTAAGGTGTCAGCATCGAGCCATTGATGGTTGGACTGATGCCCATGACTTCCTGTACGAATATTGGGGAATATGTAGAGATACCCAGAGAAGCAAAGAAGAAAAGGAAGCCAGTGGCTGCAACGATGATGAACGCCCGGTTGAAGAGCACCTCAGGATCTAAAATTGGGGCAGCCGCGCGCTTTTCAATTTGGATAAAACTTATCCAGGCAGCTGTGGAGAAAAGTAATAAAATCACACCCATTCCCTGCATACCTGCTTTGCCTATCCAGGAAAACCCAAGGATGAGAGTGGTTGTTGCGATCATCATCATTAACGTTCCCCAAACATCGATTTTGGGCTTACTGGATTGAATGCTTTTGGGCAAAGCAACTGCCGTAATACCGCCTGCGATTAAAAGAAGTGGGATGGTGCCCCAATACAGGCCACGCCAACCTGGCACGCTTTCAGCGATGATCCCGCCTAAAACGGGTCCGATCAATGATGCAATACCGGTGGGCAGGTTGAGTAATCCAGTCCACTTAGCGCGCTCTCGAGCGGAAAACAGATCACCCACAGCAGAAAAACACAACGGGACGATTGGCCAATGCCCGATGCTCATGAAAGTGACGGACGCGACCAGAAGCGGCATCGTGGTTACCTGTGTGGTCAACACCAGTCCAATTCCGAAAATCGTGATCGAAACGATCAAGATGGCGCGCCGCCCGTAGATGTCCGATAGTTTACCAAACAGCAGTGTGGTGATGGAGCCTGCCAACGCTGGCAGTGCTATTAACCAGGAGAAGAGTGCCATCCCATCAAATTCAGCGATCATTTGCGGTTGGGCAATATTCCTGGCATTGATAAAAAGGTAACTGGCAAATTGGGTGAAAAAGACTGCCCATACACCAAGAGGTATTTTTCTATGCATTGATTGATCTTTCATCATCGAAACCGGTCCTTCATATAAAAATCACCCTTACCTGAAAAAGTTTCTTGGTCATTGCTCATTGATTTCCATAAGGAATTAAACCGACAATGGGATGAGGAACATATGGCGCCTCTAGGTATTTCATCTCTTCAGGTGTCAATTCGACGGCCAATGATTCGACTGCATTTTCGAGGTGCGGCATCTTTGTAGCCCCGATGATTGGTATCACAACAGGTTTTCTATGTCGCAGCCACGCCAGTGCAATATCTGCCATGGGGACTTCGTGTTTTACGGCAATCTCAGCCACATGCTCAATGACCAATCTGTCTGAATCAGCCGTCGCGTCATATTTCTGTTTTGCAATCGGATCTGTTTCCAAGCGTGTTGTCGTCTCTGACCATTTCCGGGCTAATCTCCCCGATGCCAATGGGCTGTAGGGTGTGACCGCAATCTTTTCTTCGATGCAAAGCGGGATCATTTCACGCTCTTCTTCCCGGTAAATCAGGTTGTAATGGTTTTGCATTGAAACAAAGCGAGTCCAGCCGTTGGCTTCGGCCACGTGCAGCGCTTTCTGGTACTGCCACGCGTACATGGCGGAAGCACCGAGATACCTGACCTTTCCTGCCCTGACAATGTCATCCAGTGCCGCCATGGTCTCTTCGATCGGGGTATTGTAATCCCAGCGGTGAATAATATAGAGATCGACATAATCCGCCCTCAGACGCTTAAGGCTCTGGTCGATCTGGCTCATGATGTGTTTGCGGGAAAGGCCGCCGCCATTGGGTCCCGCACGCATTGTACTGAAAACCTTGGTGGCGATCACGACCTCATCACGATTGGCAAAATCCTTCAACGCTTTGCCCAGGATTTCCTCGCTCTTGCCAAAGGCGTAAACATTGGCTGTATCGAAGAAATTGACCCCCAAATCCAGCGCTTTTTTGATGATGGCCCGGCTGTTTTCTTCATCCAATGCCCATGGATTGTGAACCCATCCCGCTGCAGAACCAAAACTCATGCAACCCAGGCAAATCGGGGAGACATCTAATCCGGTATTTCCAAGTTTAATGTATTCCATAGCTATCTCCTAAAATGATATTTTTATAGTTGTCCCCATCAGCGAGGGGAGGATCATCGAACGACACCATACGTGTCAGATTTTGTTTATCGGCTGTCCACACGTGTCCTCACCTGTGTATAACAAGTTCATTTTGTCCAGACATCTAATCTCTCAAGATCACCTCAAATGCCAGACTTCCGCGTGTCAATCATCCAACATTCTTTCACCCAGCCATTTCACCATTTCAGGATTGCGATGGTCGAAGAAACAACTTGTTTTAGTATCAAGCATCGCGATGGCTGCCATATCTTCTGTGCTTAATTCAAAGTCAAACACACTGATATTCTCTACCATTCGTTCCTTGTGCGTTGTTTTAGCCAGGGCGATAATGCCTCTTTGGACAAGCCAGCGAAGAATGATCTGGGAAACACTTTTGTTGTGTTTTGCAGCGATCGATTGCAATAATTCATTTTGAAATGTATTATTCCTTCCCTCTGCAAAAGGTGCCCATGCTTCAACCATAACCCCTTTTTCCTCTAAGAACTTTTGCGTCTCAATTTGCTGATGGAAAGGGTTGACTTCAATCTGGTTTAATGTGGGTGAAATTTTGTTATGGATCATCAAGTCCGTTATCCGGTCAGGATAAAAGTTTGAAACCCCGATAGCCCTGATTTTCCCCTGTTGATACAGCTCTTCCATCGCTCGCCATTCACCATACACATCGCCAAAAGGTTGATGAATCAGATACAGGTCAATGTAGTCTAACTGCAATTTCCTCAGAGAATTTTCAAAAGCTTTTTTCGTGTTCTCATATCCATCACTCTGAATCCAAAGTTTAGTGGTGATGAATAGTTTTTCTCTTTCAACGCCGCTTAATTTAATTCCCCTGCCGACCGCTTCTTCATTCTGGTATGAGGCAGCCGTATCGATGTGAGTATATCCGGTTTGAATGGCATCAACCACGCACCTTTCACATTCTGCCAGATCCGTAATCTGGAAAACACCGAAACCAAGAATTGGGATTTCAACACCATTGTTCAATTTTGCAGTTTGCATCATTTCCTCCTTGCGGTTTCTATTTCTGGTTTTGTTCTGGTATCAGCAGCTTGGTGAAGGACATAGCCGCCAACTTCCACCAATCCTCTTGCTGAACATAAACTTCTGTGACCATGAAGGGATTGATCACCTCATTGCCACCAACAACGGCTAAAAGCGTTGTTTTGTTCAAAAGAATGGCAGTCGTGCCAATGATATTTACCGATACTTCATGAATATCCGCTTTCTTGTAGTGAATGCCGCCGCTTTCGATGACCTGAAGTTCTTGTTCTTTTGTCATATTTCCACCCATATGAACAAAGACAGCTTTTTCATGGAAGAGCACCTCAAGTGCGTCTACATCAAGTTCTGCCATCCAGCGCCATTTCTCCCTCGAGAGGGTCATTAATTCTTGTTCTGTTTTATCATTTTTCATGAATCACTCTAAACAATCCTAATGTGCGATGTGGTATGTTGTGTTTAATACCGATCTCCAACCACATTTATCTGTGACATAGCCGTATCTATTTCAATCAGATCTTCGGGAGTCAATTCGATATTGACTGCACCCAAATTGTCCTCTAGGTGCTTGATCCTTCGACTTCCCGGGATGGGCACGATCCACGGTTTCTGTGCCAGTAGCCAGGCCAAGGCGATCTGGGTTGGGGTGGCACCTTTATTTGCGCCGATGCTTTCGAGCAGTTCAATCACCACGCGGTTTGCTTTGATCGCTTCCGGGGTAAAACGGGGGTTGTGACTGCGGATGTCGGATGGGTCAAAAATTGCAGTCTCATCTATTTTGCCGGTCAGATACCCCCGCCCCAATGGGCTGTAAGGCACCAAACCAATGCCGAGTTCTTCACAGGTTGCCAGGACGCCGTTCTCTTCGATTGCCCGCCACCATAGGGAGTATTCGCTTTGAAGGGCGGTTACTGGCTGAACGGCATCAGCGCGGCGGATCAGGTCTGCGCTGGATTCGGAAAGCCCAAAGTGCCTGACTTTGCCTTCTTGAATCAGTTCCCTGACTGCCCCAGCTACATCTTCAACGGGGACATTTGGGTCTGGTCGGTGCTGGTAAAACAGGTCAATCGCGTCTACTCGCAGGCGTTTGAGTGACTGTTCGGCGACCCGCTTGATCTGTTCCGGTCGGCTGTCCACCCCAAATTGAGTTTGTGGTCCCTCGTTTTGGGGGCCATGTCTCCATCCAAACTTTGTGGCGATCACAACTTTCCCTTTGAAAGGTTCCAGGGCTTCACCTACCAGATCTTCATTGGTAAAAGGACCGTACACTTCTGCTGTATCAAAGAAGGTGATGCCGCAATCCACAGCAGCGTGGATGAATTCGATCATATCTTGCCGGGTTCCAATCGGTTTATCACCAAAGGTCATCCGCATACAACCCAGACCAAGAGCAGACACTTCCAGGTTGCTTTTTCCAAGTTTACGTTTTTGCATCAGCAAATCTCCTTTTCCTATACATCGATTGTTACGATTTCTTTTTCTCTCTTCAAAACAGCGTCTTCATACACGTTGATCTTATAGTTAAGAAGATCAAGCGTTTCTTGCAGCTCTGCCATTTTTCTGACAAGCTTGTCTCGCTGTTCAATTAATATGTTTTTTCTTGCATTAATGGTTTTATCTCCCTCCTTTACCAAGCTGATATATTCAATGAGGGTTTCGATTGGGATCCCTGCTTTTCGCATGCATTTGATAAATTCTATGCGTCGAATATCGATTTCCTGGAAATCCCTGATCCGGTTGTCCTTTCGGTGGACAGGCGGAAGAAGGCCGATACGTTCATAATACCGCAATGTGTCGGGAGACATCCGTCTGTTCACTCACTTTTGCTATTCTCATGGTTGCACCTCCAAAACAAGTATACAACTTAGAGTTTACTCCAAGTCAAATAATTCCTAACACTTTTAGTTAGAATTGGCTTCTTCTGGTCAGTGTAACGAATTTTCTGTAAATTAACAAAAAGAGTAGATCACGGTATCCTTTCTACAGCCGTCAAACCAAGAAAGGAAAAGGACCATGATCTACACAACTGATTTTACAACAACTGAGGATAA
>Ga0209510_1000037_pt1 | contig 224470 bp, 287 predicted proteins | sample BiotimSIPDNA_FD_185749 | JGI IMG/M metagenome (GOLD analysis project Ga0209510, IMG submission 185749) | Anaerobic biogas reactor microbial communites from Washington, USA - Biogas_R1 time_0 SIP DNA (SPAdes) (version 2) | ecosystem: Engineered > Bioreactor > Anaerobic > Unclassified | place...
AAATACTCAAGCTTGTAAAAAGCCTAGGATCTATGAGACTCCAATTATAATGTGGTATGCAACTAAAAGGAATTTACACAGAAAATAAATTCAGATTGCATATTATGTATCACCTTGGTTATACTATATCCAGGAGGAATGTAATATGCCTGGAAGACGATTCACAGAAGAAGAACGGAAAACAATACTGGAAGGTTGGTTTGATCCCAAGAACAGAAAAGAGATATGCCAAAAGCTACAACGTACAGAAGGTACTTGTGCGTTTGAATACTACAGGATGCTTAGAAAGCGTGGGATATCTCCCGCTGAATACAAGAAAAGTCTGCTTGATCAAAGTGTAATTCAGAGAGTCCAAGAGAATTCCAAAGCCGATAACAAAGATTTTCTTGTGTTGCAACTGGAGAATCTTATAACTCTTATAAAACAAAAAGAACCTGTTAATATACAGGTTCTTTTACAGGAGAACTTAGTCCTGAAGAGCAAAGTTGCGAGCTTAGAAACAAAGCTCAATGAAGTGCAGTCTACGCTTAAAAGCGAAAGAGAGGCATATCAGAAAACCTACAAGGAACTCGACTACTGGCTCAATCAATACTTTAACTTGACTAGCATCGAGAAACTGGCTAGCCTTAAAGATTTCCTTCCTAGGGTCAAAACAGTTGTCGATAAATACGGCACCGTGGTGGGCCTAGTAAAAGAAGGAGATCTTCATCCGATGCTCAAGGTATCAACTAGCTGACCAGCACGTATCATGGTAATCGCACCACTTACATTCATAGCTGCTCTTGATGTATTCACGTCGAGGCAGCTCTTTTTTTGTAACGCAATCGTTCACCATGACAACCTTTTCGAGGAGACGTTTTCCAAACTCGGGATCATAATCAACCAGGAACTCTAAAATTTCCTGGTTATTTTTATTCTCGATAAATATTAATCCATAAGGTATCTTGAGGAGTTCCATGTATAACTGAATCTGAGCATAGTAATCAGGATTAGGTTCATTGCTCTTGACCATCTGGGCAAACTTCTTGTCATTAGCACTTTTTAGCTCAACAATGGCAACATCATCCACGCCAGGTATAATGTCTTTAGTCGTAATGATAGAATCCAATCTCCCAGATATTCTAAGCTCAGGAACCTTAATAGGAAACTCATTTGCTACAAGTATCCCCATTTCTTCAAACCATGTCTGATACCTTTCATGCATTGAATTGCCGTTCTCCATTATCCGTATAAGTTTCGGCTCTTTTGGAGGTTTTGGATATCCAAGCATATCATACACTATGTAACGTGAACATTTGTTGGCACTAGAGGGATAGAATCTTGGGCCTTCCAGCTCTGTCTTCTTCGCTCTTTCGACGTTAGATTTAGCATCCTTGTCTAATAAGTGGCTTGCAATTTTAGCAGCTAATAGTTTTTGTGAAATTATCATAATCAATATCTTCTCCTTATAGATATTATTATATGCGTTTCATTGTTAGTCAACGAATAAATTTCATAGAAAAGAATAGAATAAATATGGGCACTATCCCCTTTGTCCAAGACAAAGGTGCCCAATAGAAAAGCCAGGGTCGGGTCACCCTGGCTTTTTAAATGTAGCTAACTGAGCTAAGTTCATAATGTGATCACAACATACAGACGTGTTTGCCCATATGGTAAATCTCTTAGCTTTAGCGTCTTCGCAGAATGTTATGTCTTCACCTTGACGATGGTATCCATACCTTACTCCAGCTTCTAATACTCTCCTAGATATGAGATAAACTGCCCCCGTAACATCGCACTTAAATAGAGAGTTCTTTGGAAAATCAAAATAATGTCTTATAGTACCAGCTTTGTTCTTCATGAGTATATTAGGATATCTTTTGGAAGCATCATTCCATATTTGTGCTGCAACAATATCTTTATCTGATTTCAAAAGTTCATTAAGAGTCTCAGGTTGAACCAATATATCAGAGTCAACACTAAACAGGTAATCTGCTCGTGAACGCAACGCGGTGTCTAAGAACTTGTTCCTAACAATCGATAGCGTATGATAGATTTTTTCTCGAACGTAATGAGTACGCTCATCTGGGATTTGTCCTTGGTTACAGTGCACAACAATTGTTGAGCTGTATTCTTCTCCATATTCTGCAAGCCATTTATTAATGATGCTTTCTGAAGCATCTCTTGAATCGTTAATCACGAAACAAAGAATGATCTTTTTTTTATCATAGTTAAGATTATAGATGTGTTCCAGATAAGTTGGTAGTATCCATGCCCTATCTCTGACGGGTGCCCCCACCATAACTGTAGGTGTCTTATCCATATTTAAGCAGCTCCACTTTTAAGATATTCTAGCACAAAATCTATAATTTTCTCGCTAGCATGTCCATCCCCATAGGGACTTACTGCCTTAGCCATTTGTTCATACTGAAATGTATTAGTAAGCAAACGGGCTGCCGTTAGGCCAAAGGCCATAGGGTGGCACAATCTCGCAACCCCTGCTTTAATTCCCTCTGTTCTCTCTGTGCTTTCGCGTATAACAATAACAGGTTTTCCAAGCGAAGGAGCCTCTTCTTGTATTCCTCCAGAGTCAGTAATAACTAACTTACATCGCGCCATTACATGGGTTAATTGTCGATAATTCATAGGAGTAGTGAGCATTATCTTAGAGTGATTGGATAATTTCCTATATACCATCTCTTTTACGTTTGGATTCGGATGTACAGGGAAAACAATATAACACCCAGTACTTCTAACTAAATCTAATATCTCATTACATATCTGTTCTATATACTTGAAGTTTTCGCGCCTGTGCGCCGTAACTAAAACAATGTCGCCCTTTACGCCGTCAACAGGACAGACTTCTGAGTCAGATGAAGTATTGACAACATCAAGAAATGCATCTATACCGGTATTGCCAGTAACAACAATAGTTTTTTCGGGAATTCCTTCTTTGATAAGGTTGTCGCGCGACTCTATTGTTGGAGCAAAATGATGCATTGCTAATGGGGATATCATTCTCCTGTGAGCTTCCTCTGGGAAAGGATCATAACGATACGTCCTAAGACCGGCTTCAACATGTCCAATCGGAATGTTTCTATAAAATCCAGCCAATGCTCCGAAAAATGCTGAAGAAGTATCTCCCTGTACCAAAATATAGTCAGGTTTTTCTGTCACGATAACGTCATCTAATCTAGTAATAAGTCGTCTCCCAAGCATAGCAAGGCTTTGGCCATGCATCGTACCTAATACATCAAGGTCGTAATCTGGTTTGATATGGAATACATCAAGAGCAGACTTAAGCATTTCTGATGAATGTTGCCCAGTGGATACTGTGACCACGCCAATCTTGCGTTTCTTTAGTTCTTTAATAATAGGCGCCATTTTTATTGCCTCTGGCCTTGTGCCAAATACTGCCATTATTCTTTTCATTATATGTTACCTACTTGTTTAAGAAGTTCTGCAGTTCTCTCGCCAGACCTTCCTCAATCTCTCCGTACAGTCCGCCAATACGGACAAAGTTAATAGACTTCATGCTTAAATGCTTCCTCCCGCTAGTTTTAGTAGCATGCTGGCACTTTCTTTTCCAGATTTACCTCGTAATTTTTGTGGGAAAATATCTTCTATGAAATCTTGTGTTGTCTTATCTATGCCTTTCTTGTATGCCAACCTAACAAGTTCACATAGATCCTTCATGTTTGTTGCATGGTAACCGATTTTATTTTTATATATATAATCTTCGAAAGAATTGTTATAAGTTTTCTGTATGTAGTCTTTAACAAGCCAATCTGGAAAAACAACAGGCTTGCCTAAAGACCATGCTTCATAAATGATGCTACTACAATCGCTAATTACAACATCTGCATTTGCTAATCCTTGTAGCGTAACTACACCTTTAGCGTTAGCTGGATGCAAAGATGTTATGGTTTTAAACTCTTTAGGCATATTTCCAAGTAGTTGCATAAAGTTAGGATAAGCTGATGCACCTTTCCTGCTAGTCCATCCTGGTAAGTTATGTGTGGGTGCATATAACACAACAGGCTTATCGCTGCTTTCCTTAACAATCTCTCCTTGAAAAATAGGGTCTAGTTTTGTATATCCAACAACTAGAATTTTGCTTTTATTTAACCCTTGGCGGATCATTTTGTTTACCCACGATGGTCCTGAAACACAAACGTAGTCAAATACTTTTACTTTACTAGCGTTTCTCCAATTCTTATCTGCTATCCCATGAGAAATAAAAACATTTGTACCCGTCACATTGATCTTCTTGAAATAATTTATGGGGTCTAAAAAGAAATGCACATTAATTGCATTCTTCATGCAATCGTTCGTTTCATAAAACTCAGGCAGGTATTTTTCGATAGGATCAATTAAGCTTCTAACTACACCTAGGTAGAATGCGCCTGTGTTCTTCATAACGAAATTAATAGGCTTCATCTGGCTATACACCTCTTACTCTGATGTTTTGACCATCAATCAAATCACCGTTGTCAACTAGAAAGGAAACTATATCTGCTACATCTTCAGGTTGCATGATACTTGTTTGATCTTCATCTGGAGCGAGCTTCTTCCTAAGTGCAGTAGCACACCTTCCAGGAGAAAGACAATATACTTTGATACCATAAGGACTTAGTTCCTCTGACATTGTTGCAGAAAAATTAATCACGGCTGCCTTGGCTGCAGCATACGCACTCCAACCAGGTTGCGCCCTCATTCCTGCGGTAGAAGCAATATTGATAATCTTACCTCCGACGTTCTTAGCATGTTTGACAAATTCACGCGTGCAAAAGAACGTACCGCTTAGATTGGTATTAATGGTTTGATACCATTCCTCGTCTGTTATTTCAAGCAACCCTTTTGGCTCTACGAATCCTGCACAATTAACAAGCACCGACGGAATTCCGTGAAACTTGACTATCTCGCTGAATAAGAAACTTACATCCCAAGGACTGGTTACATCAAACCCAGCTGATCTTGATAAGTTCCACACTTGATGTGTCTCTGACAATTTTTTAGATATAGCAAGACCTATGCCGCTACTGCCTCCTGTTACAACCGCTATCTCCATAAAGAATCGCCTCCGCTAATCTGAAGTCCAATGGTGTTGTTATTTTAATGTTATGCTCTAGTCCTTTTATAACTGCAGGTGAAATCCCGAATACATCTTTGAGTAAACTTGAATCATCAGTATAAGTCTTGTCAGCTAAAAAGTGTGCTCCAGACAATATTCTTCTGTCGAACACTTGTGGAAGTTGTACATTAAATACTGTATCCCGCGAAGGGAACAGTTCCGACGATGTATCATACAATGTAAAGTTCAAACTTTCAATTGGAATTACTGCTGTGTCGTCTATCGACAATAGTTCGCGCACATGTTCCTTTGTTATAAAAGGTCTAACAGCTTCGTGAATTATGACTCGGTCTGTTTGGCAATAAACAAGAGCATTCTTAACAGATTCTTGTCTGGTGTCTCCGCCTTCGATAACGACTGCCTTTGATATTTTATATTGATCAATATATGTCTGTACTCTATTGTCCCTAGACGCAACAATAATCCGCGATATCTCTTCCATAGACTCAAACAATTCTAATGGATAAACCACAATAGGTTTGCCGCCCAACAGGTAAAACTGTTTTGGATATGATAGCCCCGATCTCAAGCCTAATCCTGCAGCAAGTAAAATAACATCAAACATTTGCTATACTCCTTAGAAGTGAAGCAGTCTCTGCTCCAGATTTGCCTCTCAAAGAAGAAGGTAATATACCTTCCATGAACTTGGTAACAGCAGGAGAAAGAGAATTTCTTAAGCCGTACGTTATCATTCTCATTAGTTCGCTTTCGTTGTTGGCATGCAGGCCGAGCCTGCCATTGAATACTTGAGATTCAAGGCTGGATCCTCTGACCAAACTGGGCCTTAATAGCCATGAAGGGAATACTACTTGTTTACCTAAAGCCCATGCTTCATATAATGTACTTCCAGAGTCCGCCACAACAACGTCGGCATTTACTAACTTTTGCAAGGTCGGTTCATGATTATCGCTGTTAGCTGGATGCAGGGAAGTAAGAACCTCATACCCCTTCTTGGTGAGCATCTCAAAAAATCTAGCAAGGTGAGGATAACTAGACATTTTAGGATTGGAATTGTGGGTAGGTGCCCACAGTATTCTTTTTTTGGCCGAGGGTGTTTTAACAATCTTACTTTGAAATATAGGATCAAGCTTTGCATATCCGTTAACTAGAATTTTGTTTCTAGGGATGCCGTCTTTCAGCATTTTATCTACCCATGTTGGCCCAGACACACAAACATAGTCAAATCTTGATACGCTGCGTCCATCTCTATATCTCTTATCTGCTATACCGTGAGACATAAAAACCATAGTTCCAGTTTCTCTATACAACCAATTTTCTACAAAGAAAGTAACATTGATTGCATCAGGCTCAGGAACAGTAGTCACGGTCGCTTCTGGCAAATGTTCTAAGATTGGATTAATCATGCTTTTGATTATCTTTTCATACGGCCCACCGACAGCAAGCAAGTTTATTTTTTTCACAGTGCTCACTCCTCATAGTCCACTTTGCTTCACTAGGTTTGTCACCGTAGTATGCATGTAGTTGTTTGTTTGACTTACAACAACATTGCCCACTCTCTTTTCAGGCGATAAGACAGCTAAAGCAAGACCCCCTACGTATGTATTTCTAAAGAGATCTCCAGTTACAAAGTCTGTTTCAATTTTATGTACATGTGGATTGCCATTCCAGTCGGCATCCACAAAGGCTTGCCTGGTTTCTGGATACCACGAATCATGTCCCATAATTATCATGTCATGGTTTACATGTAACTTAAGCAGGTTATTAATATCTGCCAATACTGTTTTATAAGAATGATCTCCATCAACCATTGCGAAATCAACACATACACCGTTGGTATTTAACTCGGATACCAAAGCTGGCAATGTCTCTTTGGAATCGCCTTCAATCCATTTAGCATTTGGATATAAAGACTTGTCAAGGTTTGAATGGTTTATATCTAAAGAATACACTGTATCAAAATTTCGGCATAAAACTCTAAGGAACCCACCCTTGTAGCTTCCAATTTCTATTGCTACTTTCTTCCTGGGAATCTTGTTAAATAAATAGAAGATTGTCATCCTCTCAGCAAAGCTCATCTGCCATAATATATCTTGCGTAAAGATCTCATTTATATCTATCATTGAACCCTTATCCTTTCCTGAATCCGTGTACCTGGAAGCCAACTTCCAGCAAACATATGATAAGTGTAAGCTTCTGGAGTCACTATAGGTTGTAGCTTGGCATGGTTAAAACTGCAAAAGGTACTTACTGGAAATATGACAACTCCGTCCTGCAAGTAAATTCTACCGTTCTCTTTTTTAATCATTAAAGGCCAAGAAAGGTCTGTGATCAGTTTGGTATTTGGCGATACACGATGCGGATCAAAATCGGTACTATCATAGTAGTCAAGCATTGTCTTTACCCATGGGTGCCCAAGTTCGCTACCCATGGTGGCGGTAACCCAAAGCTTTTCTGTCTCACATCCAGTAAATGCCCGAAGCGATAAAAACCCATCTAAGGGTTTAACCACTTCTACGTCAGAGTCTAGATAGATTCCTCCTTCGTTGTACAGCGCCCACATTCTTAGATAATCAGTTACAAATGCAAACTTCTTGGCATCGTATGCTTTTTTAGCATATGGATGAGCACTAAGATCAAAGTTCTTTTCGTTCCACTCTTTAAATACATACCCGCGGAGGTGTCTTGACCAGCTACTTATGCATCTCTGTATCAATGGAGACTTTGGAGCTGAACCGAACCAGCAAGTATGAACGATTTTAGGAATCATCTGACCACTCTCCTATATTCATCAGCCCATTTGTTCCAGATCTGATAGAAGGGAGCTTTAGTGCTACCAGTCCACGGTTTAGTTTCTTTAGATCCAGCAAAGTGCATTATCTTTATATCCTCTGGCTTGATACCAAGTCCTGTAGATAAAGATACGTTATATGCAAGGTCTACTGTCTTTACCCTGCCTTTGCATGTCATGTTTATGACGTCCTGATCATGACAGCCATAAAGCTTGGCATTTATTTCTTTTAGCCATGTGTCACATAAGCTGAGATTTCTTATCTCTTTCCAGTTAAAAAGCATTACGCCTGCGTTGAGGTATGGATCTTTTTCTGTAAGACCTATGTTGTATAACATATATTTGTATTGTGGTAAATATATTCCACTATCAATTACTCCTGCAATCAAGTTATCTTCAAGATCCATATTAAAGAAATCGGACAGATTCCCATTGACTATTGCATCCGCATCGATATAAAGAATTCTATCGTCTGTAATTATCTTGGGTAGTACTAGTCGATATAGGGTATATTTTGTAAACCGCCCGTCAACATTAACGGTACTTGGAACAAACTCATTATACAGTTTTTCTACATTTAAGTATATATACTCATAGCCTTCACCGAAGGTTTTTTGAACTTTGGAAAATTCATTCAAAGTAGATTCACTGAGGAGATCAGAAACCAAGTACACCTTGACAGGCGCAGGATTGTTTTTGAATATCGCGTATAACTCAACTGCTACTGCTTTTGCCCAGTCTTCGCTAAACACCAATACAATGTTCATTATTATTTCTCCTTGCTGCGTAGTGTATCTTTTCTGCCTGACTTAACAATCCTCATTTTTATGTACTCAACAGAAAGCTCTTTGGTGTAATCGATACATATAAGAGTAATACCAAGCTTCTTACAGAGTTCTTTTTTGAGACGGTCACAAGTCTTCAGATATTCAAATTGTTTTTTGTTTTTGAAGAAAAACTTGGAGTACCTGCTATGTTGTTTGCCCTGATGCTCAAAGGCAATCTTGAGATCTGGATAGTAAATGTCTAATTGGAGGGGCTGTTTCTTGGGGCTGACAAGAAAAGAATAGTAACCATTTCTAATATAATATTCTCCAGGATAGATTTTCTCTAAGATTTTGAATAGTCTACCTTCTCTGACGGGTTTAACTCTTTTGCTCATTGGCTTCACTCAACAATCCAAGCTGCCTTGCTTTAATCATTACCTTCTCTACAGCAGCTCGTCGTTTCAGCCATATCGAATTTCTATGAAAGCCTAGCTTGTTAGCAATTTCTGTTTCGGTCATGTTGTCAAGATAATATAGTTTAAGTATTAACCTTTCGAGAGGAAGAAGATCTTCAAACGGATCGCCACAAGTGAGCCCATAAATCCAACTATTGCTGAGTTCTTCTGTGTTGTTAGACGCTAATTTTTCATCAAGATTAACTACGTTACATGATGATTTTGCTACCGTCTTAAATAGTTCATCATCAAAATCTCCGATGACTGCAGTGCTTATAGGGTTTTGTAATACTTTCTTAACAAGTCTTGATACTTCGTAAGGAAACGAAGCCGCAATATATGCGCAAAATCCTTTGTCTACTTTGTACTTATGTACAGACTTTAGAAATATAACAATAAAGTCATGATATAGATCTTCTTCAAATATTTGATTATGTGCACTGTTAATTATGTATAATGCCTTATATGCAACTTCTCTGGTTTTCTTTGATTGGAAATGTCTTTTGAGACCCGCTCTGACTTTTTGGTCAGCAATGAACAAACTTATAAAATGACGGGATTCATAGTCACTGAAATCAAGCACTCCCTTTTTGATGATCTTGATGTATTTGTTGAACAACGGAGCAAACATTTCTATGAGCTGGTTGCCTGCTTCTTCACATTCTCCGCCCTGATATCGCTTCACTAGGTTTTCAATTTGTTCATAGCGCTCTTCTGAAAAGATCATGACTCGTCATCCTCTTCGTCGTCTTCGTCGATAAACTCTTCATCATCTTCCAGTAACTGTAAACCCTCAAGTAAACCTTCGATATCCAACTCTTCATCGTCGTCACAAATCTCGTCTTCTACAACAAACCCAAGATTCTTTTCTCTAAATCTATTTCTGTCGTTTTCTGTATTGCTCACATAGACCGAATATAAGGTGCCCACTACTTTTTCAAGGAGTTGTTCATCTACTAGCCTCTTTAGGTCTTCGACGCTATCTACCCTGAAACCTACGTTATGAATATGGAACTCAATCATGATGCTTCCTCCTCTTGAAAGAAGAAGGCTAAGCCTATAGATATTGCATCCGACACATCTTCTGGAAGATCGCCCTCCAGATTGAGTCTTTCTTTTATGGCTGCTTTAACTTCTGACTTAGATGCGTTGCCCTTTTTTGCTTTCTTCTTTGCCGTCTTATTGTTGATAACAATTAGTTCCTTTTTCCTCTGTTCGGCAAGAAGCATAATAACGCCCCGTGCCCAAGACAAAGCCTTGATTGTATTTACATTAGATCCCAAAAACTGATCCTCAACTGCAACAGCATCAACTTCATTTGCCTCCATAATATCTATTAGCGCATCGTATAGATCCTTGAGGCGACGCGATGTTGGTCTTGAAGCAGGAGAATGGATAAGGCCACGCGACAAAACTTTAAGATCGCGTGTTACTACTGCGAAACCTGTGTTTACGGTTGCTGCATCTAGCGCAAGTATAGTGTTTATGATTTTAGGCAATCTCTTCTTCGGCATTGTAAGTCCATCCTTTGTACGATTTGTATTTGCCAGAAATAAGCCGATACAGACAGCCTCTGTCTATTTTGTTTTCTCTACAAAACCTAGCAATGTTTGTAATTACAATAGGATCGCCACTAGGATCTCGAAATCCGTGATAACTACTCCAGTGCGTAGCCTTACCTTTATGAGATTCCGACAATCTTTGTTTAGTTAGCTCAGAGAGTGGCGGATATTTCCTGCCCTTCGGACTTGGTGGTTTTGCAGCTACAGGATTAATGTTATAACCTCGGGTTAGATTACAACAATCTAGCATATCGATCCACCACTGCTCTCTCGTCAAAAGTACGCTCTCATTACATACAACTTCAAGTATACTGAATACAAACGCAGCTGGATTTTTGTTCCAGCTACGTTGTAAATGTAGAGAATGGTGCTTTCCAGTATTTAGATCAGACCGATGATTTTTCCACCGATGCCTGATGTCTGAAGCACTTCCAATATAAACTTTGCCGTTAAGAGTATTTTCAATACAATATATTCCTGATACCTTACTCTTCTTCCTTGTCATCTTTGCCGTCTCCAGGTGTTTCTTCTTGAACTTCTGGTTTGTTGTTATCTTCTACAACCTGAAACTCAGCGCCGATGTCTTCGATAATTTTCATTATCTTCATTTGGGTGCCTCCCCACTATTGTTTGTTGACTGGACTATGTGTTTCTGCATCAACATTTTGATGTACTCACTGACATAAGTAAGCAATCCGTGAGCAGCTATAAGATCTCCTTGGAGATTAACCATTGGGCCATTGTTGGTAATGGCAGCTTCAATGATACAGATAGCATTAATTTGTTGTTCCGCTGGCACTTCTTCAACTTTCTCTGCTTCGATATCGATTACATCAGAATCAGAAGCTTCTTCTTTTTGTTTTAATAAAGCGCCTCTTAGTGCATCAAGTTCTTCTAGGGTTTTGTCGATTGATTTTTTCTCCATTGTCTTCTCCTTATTTCCATACAGTACAATAATTTTTGTAATAACATGAGTTACAAAGGTAACTCTCTTTTGGATAAAACAGTCCACGGGAAATAGACTTTACAACCTGATCCACTGTAGTGGCCATTCTATCATAGTGCTCTGGCAATCTGTGAGTCACGAAAATACGATTGCTTCTTAAGTAGTGAGCAGCAATTCTCTGCTCCTTTGCTCCGAACAATGTTCGGAAAGCATATGAGGTCAATGACAGGTTCAGGTCATAATCGACGTTCCATTGCGTAGGCAACTGGCTTCCTGTCTTGTAGTTGACAATTTCTATTACTCTTCGTGGCCCATCTTGTAACTCTCTAACTAATTCGATAATACCAGAAACTTCGTGGTCTCCGATATTAACTACAAACTCCTGTTCAATGGCAAGCGGCATTCCTGGGGCAGTGCAACTGGATTTATAGAAGTTATCTACCATCGGTAATGCTTTGTGTCCTGCCTCTGCTCTATCGTTTTTTGGAGTGAGTATGTACTCCATAGGATCCATTTCACCATACCACAAGCTGTTCCATTTTTTCTTAATGGAATCAAGATGAGGAATATCTTTATTCATAATCCGATAGTAGAAGTAGTAGATCAGTCGATGTATTTTGTCATTTAGCTCTTGGTTGACACCTGCATCTTCAGGAATACCATCAGTGTATTTGAACTGATAGTAGAGAGGACATTTGCGATAGCTGTGTATCTCCGCAACACTTATCTTCACTGTTTATTTCACCTATAAATATTATATGCTATTACACTATTGCAATTGGATTAAAAACAATTATCCGTTTTTTGATAGTGTCATTGATAAATTCCTGATTGAAATCGCCGTATGCATATTCTACTGCAGTGTTTCTAGGATGAATATTTGTATTTTGTCGATCTGTGTCGTAAGCCCAAACTAATAGCTGTGCGCTATGATGACAAGCGTTATGTAGATCTGTATAATGACTATCGCTTGCAAAATTGAAATGTATATACCTTTGTTCAGGCGAAATACAGTCAAGGATGTTCTGGGTTCCCTGAATTACAGTAGATATTAAACGGTCTTTGTCATATGTATCGATACAGTTGATAATGTGGGTAGCGTCAGCTACTGCTAGCTCGACAAAGTAAATGTCTTCGACGCTACCCAAGTAGAAGTTGAAGCGGGAATTGCTATGAAGATACCTAAGTTTTTCCATAGAGCCTGTAGACAGATTGTCTATAGCTGTGACGTGCGCATCTGGGAATTCATCTAGTATGAACTTAGATACTTCGCTGCCAACATTGCCAGCTCCACCAAATATAGCTACCTTCATAGCTTACTCCTCCTTAGCCTTCTACGGTCGCAATAATATCCTTTTCATGTAGCACAAGATACTTAGTGCCATCTATTGTGATATCAAAACCTGCATACCTTGGGAACACTACTGTTTTTCCTACCGAGATCTCTGGGTTTACTGGCCGTTTAACGAATGTCCTGACAACATTATCGCCCTCAAGTTTATACCTTTCAGTATAGACACCGTCACCGACCCCTACTACTTTACCAAAGATACCAGTTAATTGCTGCTTTTTTCTAAACTCTTCTGGAATATAGAATGATCCGATTTTTTCCTCTGCTTCTTGAACCTCAACAATAACCTGCGCACCTTTAAGTTGAATCATTACTGTTTGCCCTCCACACGTTGTTTTCTCTCTAGTTCTTCTAGTGCTTTTCGTTGAGCCTCAGCACGTGCAGCTGCCTCTTTGCTAGCTTGCTCTGCAAGCTCAATATTCTTGGTTCTGCGACATCCAGTATGCTCGCGGCGTTCTCTGTCTCCAGGCATTGTATCGTCGTTATTGGCAGTTGATAGATCAAGAATCTCTTTGCCGCAAATCTTACAATATACTGGAATGCTCTCTTGTTTCATGAACTGATCAATCATTATCCGTTCATGTTCTGTGTAGTTGGTTTTTGGGTTATTAAAATTTCGTGCCATTTGTTTAATTGCTCCTCACTTGGTCTTGTATAGTGCCACCAATAGTCATAGACATCGGTGATATTGTTGCCATAGAACAGCTTAACCATATGCGCCTTCCATGGCGTAAGTCCATTATTTTTCTTGTGGATCTCTGGTTTGTCCTCTACTGGCGTTCTCATGGAAAAGCTCCTTTAGTTGTTGTTTAATATCGTCGGGAAGTTTCATTTCAAAGTTTTCACGACGGATCATTAAGGCAATGTCTGATTCTTTATGCGTGCATTTATCTACGCTGTAGATACACCTTAGACAACGCTGATAACGATGAGGCGCAGCAGCACGACATTTGTTGCATAACGGACACTGCTCAAGCCATTCGCACTCAAATTCAATTATCGGCATCGGCTTCAGCACTTTCTAATACTATTTCTTCATTGTTATTGAAATCTTCGGCTCTAACTAACTCTGCAGTAGCCTTGCTTCTTTCTTCCGCTTTACTATCGGCATATTTTACAAATCCATTGGCGATAAGCTTTGCTTTAATCCATGCGATTTTCCGCCGATTGTGACGTGACAATGCGGACCTTTCGTGAGAAAACTCGTCTTCCATTAGCTCGCGAAATACTTGATGAGCCATAGCCCTCTTTGTTGCTCTACTTACTGTACTCAATATGTATCCTCCTACACCTTAATTAGTTGCTTTTACAACAATTGTGCTGCCAAACCTGAGAGTCTTGATCGCTCTGCTTTCTTTAGTGTTACATGAGCGAATTCTTTTTGGCCTTTAAACCTCTCAACTGTATAAACGAGACCATTGTTTTGACTGTCCAAGTACGGATGGTCAATTTGATGGGGATCACCAATTAATATAACTTTTGTTCCTTCCCCTGCTCTAGATATCAGAGTTTTAACTTCATTCGGAGTAAGATTTTGCACTTCATCTACTATAATAAATAATTGCGGCAAACTTCTTCCTCTGATGTAAGTTAACGATGAAAGCTCGACTTGCTTTTTCTCAATGAGTTCCTGCAGGGCATCTTCTGAGCCAAGCATATACTCGAAAGCGTCATAGGCGCTTCCCATCCATGGAGCTAGCTTCTCGTCTAGTTCTCCAGGCAGTGCCCCCATGTCTTTGCCGATTGGCACGATAGATTTGTAGTAAATCACTTTGTTGTATACATTGTTGTCTACTGCTTGAGCACCGCCAGCTGCCAAAGCCAAAAGTGTCTTACCTGTTCCTGCGCTTCCTATTCCTGTAACCAACTGAATCTTTGGGTCAAGCAATGCTTCCATGAAGAAGATTTGCTCGAGATTTCTTGGGCTAACATCCCACGGTTTATAATCTGTATATTGCAATGCTATAAAGTTTCCATTGCAATATTTGGCAAGCGCAGTATGTTTTTTGTTACATTCATCCTTTAAGACTATGAATTCATTCTCATAGAACTCCTCATCTTCAAGACAAGGTAGTTTCTTATCTTGATAGAAGAGGTCTACAGCCATGCCAGGTACAAGAACTTCTTTTACTCCTGAGTAGATATCTTCTACTTCTACTTCAATTCTGTCCTGGTCAAAAGCTTCTGAGGGGATCCCAAAAGCCCTAGCTTTAACTCTGCAGGCTCCATCATTACTGATGAGCTTAACATCTTCACCCTCGTACATCAGATGATAGCACACGGCAATAATTTGGTTATCAACTTTATTACCATCTAATTTTAGTATATGCGCCGAATCAGGTGTGCGAGATTCAATTCTGACTCTAACTCCGCCTTTGAGTTTCATTTCGCCAGACTCTTGGAGCTTGTCTATTGTCTTAATGGCTTTTCTTGCATTTCTACCAGCGTCATCTTGCCTCTTCTTTTGGTTATCTAATTCTTCAATAACACAAATAGGAATAACAATATCACATCTCTTGAACGCGCTTAGCGCGTTGGGGCTGTGTAGAAAGACATTGGTGTCAAGAACGACAGTTGCCACATATATTCCCCCTGAGTATTTAGTTTTGCATTTTTCCGTTGTAAAACTTAGCTCCTTCAGTACCTACTGGGTCGATATAAGAATATCCTGGATACATGTGATAGAACATTCTTCCGTGATGCTCTCCAAGCTTATTCTTAGCTACGTGCACTTCTAGAACTGGTTGTTTCCCGTCTTTTCCTAGTATCTGGTGATATACGTCAGCTCGTTCCCCTTTCACTTGAACTTCGTTATAACACAGCATGACAGCAGAAGCATCATACTGTAATTCAATGGTATCCTTGAGATCGTCCAGTATCGGACGGCGGACGCCATTTAATTTCTTTAGTTCTCCAGTACAGAAGACTGGAACTAAATCTGTTTCACAAAACTCATCTAGCTTTTCGGATACTATCTGAAGATTAAGCTGAGGGTCTTTTGCTTTTTCTTCTGTTCTGACATCATAAAGATTATCTATAAATATTGCTAGTTGTTTTGGAGGCTCCCCAGTTTCTTGGGATATAGCCTCAAACTTAGCTTTGTGAGCCCTAGCAACTTGTATCATATATTCGGCACTATAGCCAAATTTTTTATCCAATAACTTAAATCGGTTAACGGTTCTCCTTAATGCTGTAAGTCCTTTGTCGCGCTTCTCCATTAGGATTGGATTATCTGCATACTTAGCTGGAATCTTTGCCACATTAATCGGTATGCGCTGGTCAATCGCCATAAGTCTGGGTAGAATCGCGACATCAGGATCGTCTATGGCAAAGTATATTACATACGCGTTCTCGTTGTTTTGAATAACATTCCAAGCGAGTTGTAAAGCAAGCATGGATTTGCCGATATTAGGTTGCCCAGCAAGAACATAAAGAGCTGGCTGTAGTCCATTAAAAGCTTCATCAAATTCCTTATCTCCAAAACTAAGACCTCCAAGTGCCCCACGACTCCAATTGTACTCTTCTACTTTATCAATGATTGCCATCATTTCTTGTTCATAATCGTAGCATTCACGACCAAGCAATAGTTTGGATGCACTTTGAATCTGTTCAATATTTTCTGGTGTTACAAGTTTAAGACACGGCGTAGCCGATTGCATCTGTTCTCTCCTTGCCAATTCACATTTAGTTGGTTCGCATGTTGCTAAATCTTTAATGGTCTGACAACCGTAACTATACTTGTTATCAAAAACCTGTTTGACTGTTCGTTCGATTTCATTCTCTGGAAGAGGATTTTCTAACACTTGCGCGTTCCAGTTTAGAATACTGTCCAATACCTCTTCGTAACTAAATCCTTTTTGTCTGTAATGACTTGCTAATACAATCGCCGTATCATTTCTTTTACCCTTGCCTGCCCCGTAGTATAGAATCCATTCGATGCAAGGAGGAGTAGATTCTAACCTAATTATCTTTCCGCTGCGCTCTCTAATTCTATTTTTAGAAGATTCATACTTTGTTATATAGTTTCTAAAAATGGATGCCGCTTGTTCAATCCTGATAGGGCTTTCTTTGGTTGTTAATTTTCTATGACTTGTAGCAAGATCCAGAATGGCTTCATATTCAAGATTCTTTAACTCTTCATATGTCAGTGGAATCTTATAAAGACCAGTCTTCTGATGAACACTATTAACAAGCCTGAATAATCTTACCTTGTCATATATTACTGTATCAAGGGTGTTATTGGCTAATGCTGCATTAACATCTGTGGCTATAAGTTTATAAATTTCGTTGAGATTTTCGGATGGCTCTGCTCCCAAACACTCCGCAGGGACAGTGATATGTACACCTTTATGTCCTGAGAAGTAAATGTTGGGAATATTGTAATCAATTCCGAAAACTGTTTTGATATAACTTAATGCGGTTAAGGCGTCTTTCCTTACAGCTTCGAAATCATCTTCTTTGTCAAAATCGAAGTAAAGGTCAGAGTATGCTTTACTATCTCTGATTTTTTCACTGTCGTATCGATATGCTGTTATGTATACGCCTGTATTGTTGTATCGCTTACGAAAGTCATCTACCTTATTAATAGGAATAATTATGTTTCTTCGAAACAAATTATCGGGTAGATTGACTCCTGCTTCTACAAAATTAAATTCAGCTAGGTTCGCTGACACCTCGTATGCCCTCCCCTTCCTCTCTAGCCTTCTTTGTTTCTAGCGTTTCCTGGCCATAGGGCAAATAACGTTGGATATCAAATGGTACACTGGGAGGCATTATGTTTTCAATCTGCATAAGATCTCTATGATAATCTATTGTGAATAGCACACTATCCAACCCATAACGATTAACCATATAAGAAAGAGCGTTGGTAAAACGTTTTACGTCATCTGGGTGCGACATCTTAACGTTGAACGCTTCTTCGTAATACCTAAGAAGATCTTTATCTGTGAAGGATTCCCTAATGCTGATAGAGAACGATGGAGCTCTCAGCCAAACTACTGTTCCGTCATCTGCTATGTAAGACACAGGAGGCGGCGGAAGAATGCGCAGCGCATTGTGATAGTAAAATTTACCTCGTTCTATCAGTTCCACTATTCAAGACCCGCCTCCGTTAACATCGTTTGAATGAATTCGTCTAGGCCTTCTTCACCGTATTCTTCTACAAGTTTAGTTCTTAGATATCGTGTAAATGCTTTGATATTATCTTGGGTTATTGACTTGTGACTTTTCCATACTCCATGTGACCATGCGTCTACATATGAGTCGCAATCGCTTGGGGTAAGCCCCGCCCACAGCCGCAACGCTTTTAGAGTTAGACCGTCTTTTCTATTCCATGCAGATTGGGCCAACACATTATGGGTTGCTGGGACATTTGCTTCCATTATAGAACCTCCTTGCCTCTGATGGGTATATTATACCATCCCAGAGACAAAAAGGCAATACCCCTGTGCCCATTTTTTAAAAAATTATGCATCAATTTGTGCATGGACTAAGCCGATATTGAAATCTTTTTCCAAATCGATATCTAGGCCGTGAACTCTGCCACTACCATTGGCAATACAAATCTTCCTCGATTTGACATCAGCCACAAATTTTGGATTGGACGCTTCGGCACGTCTGACAGCGAGGATCTTCATCTTCTCTATCTCTAGTTGATTACAAGATATCCGTGGTTCGAGTTTGGATAGATCGTCGTTGTATCTATCAATAACTGAATGGTAAATGGTTCCACATTGCACACAGATATCGAAACATAAAGCAAAAGCCCTCTCTGACCAGAAATTAAATTGCTTAAAATATCTTAGAGCATTATCAAAATAAGGTTTGCTTGCTTCCATTTGGTATTGTTGACATTCTGTTGTGCGACCGAGTTCTTTAAATTGAGTTTGCCACTCTTTTTTTAGAGATCTCTTAGATGTACCAACCGATATAGAATCAGCCCAAGCAATCTGACGAGCAGTAGATATTGGTCTTGAAATGTCTTTTAGTTCTTGGTAGTTATCACCAAATATGTCTTTCATGAGACTGTCGTGGCTAGTAAACATTTTTCGCAACATAGGTTGCAAAGTTCCACTCTTCATATTGAACTGCAAAACTCCAAAGCTCATGCCCGCTCCGTCAAAGTTCCCAGTAACACCTGCAAAACATTCTGGAGGTAATTCACTGGTCTCGTAGGTTCCAGTCAAAGCTAAAACCCTGAGCTTAAGTTCTTGTTCTTTAATAGACATAGCCTATCCTCCTTTTAATAAAAAGAGGGGAACATAAAGTTCCCCTCAAAGATTATCTGATTGCCAATGGGATTGAAGCATATACTCTAGTTTCAAATTCGCCAGACTTGAAACTAACTGTTTCTTCTATCCCAACGTGGATTCCTCGGTAGACATTGTACGATATACCGAGACCTGCCTTATCCAGATAAATAACTCCGTCAATAGAAAACTTTTTGTACTGGAATATTTCGTATCCTATTCCGATATCTTCGACATCACATACAAGTTTGAATTTATACTCAGGCTCCTTTACCACAACAGTTGTTGGTATTTCTACCGTAATTGTTCCATCATCGTTTGGTGTAACAGTAGCTGTTCCATCATTAGTAGTTGTTGTTCCGTCTGGTGAAGTAATATTAGTAGGGACAGTTGTGGGAGTAGTAATGTTAGGCGGAATTACAACCGTATGAACAATGGTTGTAGATGTGTCTCCTGGAGATACGGTATCTGGATCTGGATTAATAATAATTTGATGAGGCGGTGCATCATGACTTCCGCTAGGCGTTTTAGGTTGTAGCATGTGACCTGCAAATAAGAAACAGGTCACTAATGCTACAAGAAGAATCTTGGACTTTAGTGTCACTTGGATCAGTCCTTTTTTAAAACATTACTGTTGATCTGTTGGTTCAGTAGGCGCAGGAGGATTCAGTGCCAAGAAGCCTAAAAGCTTCTTAATGGTAGCTAGGATCTCGTTATCTTTAGTTGACGGTGTCAAGTTCACAAGAATGGAAGCAGCTGCAATAATATAAGCAATCGTATCAGTGATATCTTTCCAATGCTGAAGGATCCAATCTAATACAGTCATCACCTTGTTCCCTCCTTTACTGATTATTTTGTAGGCTTTTTAGGCCTACAAAAATTGGTCTTGAAAATTTTGTTTATTGTATTATAAAATAAATCCTGAACCCAGTCGCGTTCAATCTTAGCAACTAGCACTGGGTCTTCGTGGTTAATAAAACCTAGTTCTCTTACTTTGTTAACTGCGGCCTTGAATGTGCCAAGCGATATAAGCAATTCTAGCAACATGAAGACAATGAAGCTTGGGCATGGATGGATCTTAAGCAAGTAAGTTAACCCTGAATGGAGAACAGATCCTGCTAGCGCTCCCTCGTACACATTCAGTGGCGACTGCGGTCTCAGATGGCTAAACATCGCGTATGCATACATTCCAAAGAATACTGTGGCAATATTGATTGCCATATGCATACTACATCCAGCAAGAAGACCCCATATGAGAGCAATTAAAAGTCCTGGGAGTGCACTCTTGTAGGTCGATATACCTGCAAATGACATTAGCAATGCCCATCCTACCAGACCATCTAATGAATATTGCCCTATACTGATTGTGGTAAGATTGGTAAAAAACAATAGAGCTGTTGCTGCACATGTTGCTACTACAAATTCAAGACAACTAGTTTTTTCTCGGAGTAGATTATTTCCCATCTTCGTTCGTTCCGCCCCTTTCCTCAGTATTTTTGAGTAGGGTGTCCTCAAGAACTTGCGCTTCTTCTTTGTACCCAAGCGTTTTGAATTTACCCAAGAAAGAAGGGGCTTCTTTAACAAGCAATCCTAGGATTACTGCACCTCGTACTTGGTTATCGTTCAGGCCTCCTACCATATCTCCAATGTGCCCTGCGGCAATTAATAAAGTGTATATTACAAATTTCTCGATAGTTTTTGCTATGAGGTATTTTCTTGAGAAATTTCCTGTCTTACAAGACAGCCATACTCCTAGACATGTGTCTATTAACAGACCTAAATAAAAATATTGTATCTGTTGATTAAGAGTACCTAGCAAGAAAACAAGACAGACAGTTACAACATGTATTGCAGTTTGTAACATATTTCCGATGTCGATTTCAATCGGCGCTCTCAAATAACATCCCTGCTTTCTCTTATGTTGATTCGTACTCCATAACTAGCCCACTAAGAAGAGGAGAAGTTTGACTTGACAATGACAGACCTATCTCGACATAAACTCTATGAACGCCTGCTGGCAGAGCCTCACCTAGGTTTGCTTCTCTGTCTATGCCCGCTAAGTTGTAATGAATTTTGTAGACTGAGAATAAATCGGAGCCACTAACACTTCCATTAGAGAAAACAGGATTGACACTTAGAATCGAAGTGAACATCTTGGTTGGATCTGGAATATCAAAGGCTACTCTGACTTTGGAAGGTTCTGTCTTAAAGGCCATGTAGTTTACATCAATGTTTCTGAAGCCATAGTAAAAATTTCTTGTCTCGTTCTCTAGGAACCAGTTGGGTTGTTTACAGTAAATACGGACGCCAACAACATCTCTTGTTGGAAAACAAAACTTGATCCTTCCAAGTTCGCTAATCGAAACAGGTTCGATTTCTCCACCGACTTCTTGGACAGGATACGATGGGAGCCTCTGCCAGTCGTTGACCGTTCTGTACTGAATATCCAGTAGCGTCATAGACGATAATGGAGTTGGATCAATAGTCAGAATGTTAGCCCTCGTGTGATTAATGATGTTAATAGGCAATTCTAGCTCTATGCAGAAATATATGTCTGTTATGCTTGAATCGTACTGCGACTTTCTGAGCCAGAATGAAGACTTATCTCCATCAAAAGCATTTAGTAGATCACTATCTCCGTCAGCTACTTTGATTAGTCCATCGCCTGGTTCTATTGTTGCTACGCTGATGTCTATAGGTTCTACTGATTCGTACACTTTTGCGCCGAATGTTTTCGGTATAAAATTCTGTTTGTTTAAATCTACCAAGTAGATCTTAGAAATCTCTTGAACATGAGGGATTTTTAAAAGCCCAAAGTCTGTGTCGTGCTCAAGATTAATACCGTCTGTGGGGTCATCAAAAGTAGTACTGGATGCAAAAGATTTGTAAAGCACTTTGAAAGTTATGGGTGTTGTATGTTCCTCTACTGGAGTAGTGTGTATGTTTATACCCTGCTCGGCATAGATGAGTTCTATGTTGTCTATTAGACTCTGCAAGGAGTTAATCTTTTTTTGTAAACATACATTTTCAACAACAAGCATTTCCATATTTCTTGGGATCTTGATCCCATATTCTGTGGCGAAGTTGAACAGCTGAATTAGATCATAATAGCTGTCATCCATCCACTTATTGAAATCCTCACTTGAGGAAGGCCCTCTGAATTGGGCTTCTCTTTTTTCAGATATAGGTTGCATTAACTAAGCCTCCTCAAAATATTAAGCGCTCTATCTTTTGCACTTTGATACTCATTATTTATTCTATGAATAGAAATGAAGTTATAAGAACCTTCATTGCCTCCAGGCGTAGTGGGAATTATAGGAGAATCGGTTTCTAAAACTATGTTGCCATTTTCGTCGGCAGCAAATGGATGATACGAATTATCTGGATAAGGAAGATCGCTGTCTATGATCTTATCTAAATCTTGTTGTAATGCATCTGCTTGTTCGGTAAGAATTGCCGCCATCCTTGTAATTTCCACTAAAAACTGATTGGCATACAGATTAAACTTCTCTGAACTATGATCTCCGCGCCATACCATTCTGGGCTTAATTATAATAGGTCTCTCCATTTAGGTCACCCTTACCTTGTAATAGTTTAGCTTCGGAGTAAGACTTGGATCCGAACTTCTAGATAGCTCTGCTTTAAAACGAACAATATTAGAGTAGCCCTGATCTATTGTGAAGTTGTATGAGAATGAATACCTCGCACCTTGTGATTTTTGATACTCGCCAATTAAGATTAGATTGTCAGGGGTAACTGTGTATTTCTCTGTATCCTTTTCATATACATTGTACAGATAATCAAATAATGGCACATAAGTCATAGGTTCTTGATCTACTCTTACTATCTTACTAAGAGATAGTGGATATATTCCTAAGTTTAATGTGGTCTGACTATTGTCGGGCTTATAGGCAAGTATTGTAATCGTGTTCCATCCATCTGTAAACGGCCAGTTAACTGTGATAGTTTTACTAGGAGTTAAGTAATGATCAGTTGTTATTGGCATTCCGTTTACTAGGATGTGTATATTTAGTTTAAAATCTTGCAGATTTGACGTCGCTCTTATAACAGAGGCAAGAGGCTTTCTGGCATTTTCCATAAAGATTGAAGTAGTAATCCTGTAGTTGTACTTAGATTCTGCACTGGAAAATACAATGGTATTATTGGCATCTGCGTATCTTGTAGTGATAACTCCCTTTTGCTTAGTGTTGGGATCAACTGGAAGATCAATCCAATCAGCTCCGCCAGGTATATGTTGTTCTTCGTCGCTAGGATCATTGATAAAAGACTCTATTCGGAACTGCTTAATCCCCTTATACAATGAAGGAGTATTACTTCCGTATATTATTTGAGTGCCTTGAGGAATGGCGGTTCCAGTTTCAAAATGGTAAAACTTTAAACCATTAAATGTTTCTTTGTCACCATCATAGTACTGAACTGCATTTACAGCAAGCAGATTATCGATTGGATGAGTACTAGACATTGACTTTAAATCCACAATCTTAGGGAACACTCCTGTGTCTCTATCGATTGGAGTTATAGGTTGCCAGTTAAGAGTTTCTCCTGAGCTCTTTTGAAGAGCAACATAGTAATTAATCTCAGTTCCTTGAGGAACATCATCTGTCACTTCTATACTTAGTTGATCAATCGACACAGGATTACCTTGGCGATCTTTAATTGTTAATTCTTTTGACACAAACTCAGCAACGTCTTCAAATCCTATCTTGAGTAAACTGATATTAGTAATACCAACATAATAAACGTAGTATTGTTCTCCATTTGGCCCAGACTCTGTTTCGTCGAATTTGGCTTTGGTAAGAACTATTTCTAATCCTTTAAACCATGCCCTAGAGAAATCGTATGCCATCGTTTCTTGAGCAAAAGAATTGCCGAGTTCTCTCCAGTTTAAGTTGTCCTCTGTATACCTAATAGTAAAATGTGTCTTTTCTGTCACATGAGGATTGACAACAAGACGGGTTACTTCACTTCCATCAAGAACAATCCTAACAGAGTACTTGAATTCAATCTCTTTGTCTGTGACAACACGCAACACCCAGGCTGTATTTGTTGTGTCGTCTAGAATATTAGCCAAGGGTTGCATCTCTGTAATTGATATAACATTGTCAGCAACAAGAGGATCCCCAGAGATTTCGCTCTGGCTAAGATCTATCTTGACATTGCCAGTTTTGGCATGTGGCAAACTGACGTGACCGAGCTTAAGATCAACCCAAGCAGTGGTTTGACCAGTGTCGATCTGATTTAGGTTGCGGAAGTTGTCATATACAGAATACAAATAACCATCTGCGTTTTCATTTAACAGAAGCAGTTCTTCGATCTTGTCTTCAAGCTCTCCAAGATTTCTTTCGAGTCTTCTTTTCTCTGTCTCAAAATAGTCAAAATCATTGATAATGCGTTCTACTTGCTCTGAATTTTCTTCATAAAGAACAGTAATGTCTGTATCTAGTTCTTCAACTGTATCATTCCAATCTTGAGGAACAGATCGTCCTCGATATGGAGCAGGCCTAAACTTAGTAATTGGCTTACCAATCATGCTCCCATCAACTATAATTTCGGCCACCATTGTCATCAATTGATCTACTGTAAGGATAACGCCCTCTCGATATGCCTCTTCAAGAATCTTATTTGTAATTGTCTCTATCTGCTTTTTAGGAATACTCATTCTGTAGCGTCAACCTCCTTGGTAACAATTCTAATCTGATAATCATAAATGACAGGTGTCATAGTGTCAAGGCTTCGCGGTCTTGAGATCTCGGCCATTAGCTTGATGCTTGTTGGTATTTGATCGACCTTTATGAATGTTTTTCTAGCAACCTGATCTTCCATGTCAGTAGTAACAAAAGATATTACTTTAGATGGAAAGTTTGTCTCTCCATAAACTGGAGATCTTTCAAGTGGGGATATAGCAGTCCAGGTTGTGCCGTTATCATGTGACAAATAATATCGAATAAAAGTATTTTTCTTAGTCAGATTATCTTTAAAGAACTCATCAGGTATAAGCTCTGATACTGATAGACTTACTTCTTTAACGCCTTTTTGTACCTGGAAATTCGTCGAGACAAATACGTTATTTTCTTCATAGGTATTCGTATTTATGTCAAGGTTTCTGCAACCAAAAAGCCATCTCCATGCTTTGTCGTCGCCTTCATACCCATCTATGCCGACTCTACTTTTTTGATTGACTATTTCTTTTTTGGTGCTCCATAGTCCGCCGAGAACACTTCCTAGGGCTGCTCCTAAGATACCGCCACCCGCCCCAAGAATTGCTCCTAGCGTAGACTTATCTTTATAGCTTAATAGTCCTGTTTTATCGATCTGTCCTTCAACGCGCTCAACGTAATGTTTTTCTGATGAAGATTTTTTCCAGAGTCGTTTCTTGGTAGTTTTAATATCGTATTCAATCTCGAAGAAGATGTGTCCAATGGCAGGAAAGTAAGGCCGCTCAACTGTGAATTCAAAGCGAACATACTCGGCATCACGATCTGGAAATGTCCAAGTCCCATGTCCCTTGAATTTTTCTCGATCTTTAAAATCAACCCCAGGCATAGTTTCTGCGCCAATACGAGTACCGCGGTCTCCAGGATCAAGAACGGTTACGTAATCTCCAGCATTGTTTAAAGAAGTCTTGATGTCGTTAACTTTTATGTAGCATCTTGAATCGGGAAAATAAGGAAAGAAATCAATCCAGTTTATTTTACACTTTTCCTCTAGTTTTACAATTATGTCTACATTCATATAGTCGCGGTTTTTATCTCCTTGGTACAAAGGAGATCCGTCTTGCCATTTCCATCCATATCCAAGCGTATCAGGATCAGCGCCAGGCTTTTTGAGATCTTCACGAACATTGATAAGTTGATGCTCATACCACGTTTGGGCTTTGCCGTCAAGCATTGTAGAAGGATCATCGTGGGGATCTTTGGAATACAAAAGCTCCCATTCTTCTTTTGGCCCGCTTGTAGTTCCACTCATGAAAGTACCTATTTCGATATTTTGCTGAGTGCCCTTCTTTTCCAAACATAGAAAATTACCAGGCATTGCCGCCTCTGGAGTAGATCTTACACTGATTACCTTGGCTGACTTACTTCTGTTTATCTGGCCATTAACCTTTAATGTTACAACGCCAGATCTGATATCTAGATTTGCAGGATTACCAATAAGATCTAGGTCTGCCTTATTAGCATCAATAAAACTGTCTTGGATTACATAGTTTCTACTTAGGGCATTCTTGGCTGTTACTACGTAGTCATTGACCTTTTCTCCAATATATTTTATCCGATTCCTAAGACGAATCCTTTCAGTCGTAGACCAGTTGAAATTCTGCACAAACGAATCCCCAAGCAGCTTTTGTTCATCGTCCATTAATCTTAAGTCGTTATACAGTTCAATAAAAGAATTGTTTATGTCAGCGGAACATGGAGGCGACCCGTCGTAGACATGCCTCTTTTTGAAAGTCGGTCTTCCAAGCGTAAGAAAAAAATTCTTAATCGAAGCGAGCCACTCTCGCATTATCGTTGCTTGATCTTTAGTGACTGAATCTTCTAAAATTTTTTCTTGTGTTTTAGTGGCAAACTGTTGTGCTCTGATTGTTAGAAATTTACTAGGACTCCGTAATAAATCTTTATTCACCTAAATTCCTCCTCACACAAGAACTTTAAACTTAAGACTATACCAGTCAACTTTTGGACTGTAAGTAGCTTCTGTTCGATATGTTCTACGCATAATAATTTTAACTCTGACACCTGAAACAAGATACTCATATTCAACTTTAACAATTGCATTTCCATGACTGTCAGAATAATTGTCGATAGGCCCATCGTGCCTGAAAGTCTCTGGCAGATAAACTCTTTTGCCGATATGATAATACTCAAAAGTAGGAATAACGTCTGTTTTGATATAAGGATTCAATATGGGGATATCACTTGAAAAATAATCGGTAACGTTAAGGCATCTAGCAAGAGGCTTGTTCTCTATATCTGTACTAGGATCTCGATAGGACGCAATTGGAGAAGTAATAATTTTTGTTGAGCCTTCAATCCTGTGAATGCTAGAATTTAATTCATGCTCTGCTGGATTAAGCACTATCTTAATAGGGTTATAAGAATAGTCTTGGGTAAGCGAACCATTTCCTGTTCTTGTAGCAAGTTTAGATCTGTTCACGTATGGATAATAGGTCAACTTGGCAGAACAGTTTTTATCGATTATGTTCTCACCTTCGCCGTTGAAGTATTCGGTAATAACCTTTGGAGGCCTTGATCCATCATCGGGCGGAGTAAAATCAATTTCGTGAACGCTGCCTGTGGATTCATCTGGAGTATAGTCTATTGTGTATATAGATGAGGGATCCCAATAAGGAGGGTATATTTTAATCCGTTTGTTTCCTGTCATTAGTTCCCAGTAACCAGGGAGCAACGGAAACTCGTCTTTGTATACCTTTATATCTTTGCTATCATCTGCCATAAACCTTAAGTCTGCTTCGCCTATTGCTTTGTCTGGGAACAACAACATCTCATTGTTTACAGACACTTGAGTTGTCGGCAATATAGGAGTCCATCCATCTGAGTCATTAGAACAGATATAATATTCAATACTTGTGCGTCGCAGATCTTCACCAGTAGTTATTAATGTTCCTGAAGAGTTATAGGCTTTTTTCTTAAGATTATTTCCACTAGCCAATGTAAAAGTCGGATGCCATTCTTCTACTTCAAGAGCAACTTTTTGAATGTTGCCATTTACGCTATGAGGTTTGGATACATAAATTCCTGTCGAATTGTATTCTTGGCCTCTTACTTCGATCTCATATGCTCCAAGTACGTATTCGTACTTTTCTACTTGAACACGCTTTGGTTTGGCCCTGGACGCTATTAGATCATAGAAATAGGAATCAGCTTTAAATTCTGCTTTCTTAACTTCTACCAAGTATTGTTGCCATCGAATGTCAAATTCATCAACCTTATCTTGTGACAATGTAGGGTTTATCGTAATTGGATCTTCGTCAACCCAAACAGTACCTAGTGTTGTGCTTTTTTCGGCAGCCGCAATTTTGTTCCACATAGCTCTGTCGTTGCGTTGTTCTTGGGTCACGGTATAGTAGTTCTTATGAGCACTCGTCTGTCTGATTATAACAAATAGAGACTTTGCTGTTACACCAGGGAAATCTATTGTGATTCCTTTGTCGGTAATAATTGGATTATCGGGATCATACGGAATTGGATATCCAGAAATATAATCACTATCATCGACAGAATAGGCTACCGTGACTATCTCGATAGGGAATTCGCAGTAAGGTTTAAAACCGAAACTGCTGACAGTGGATGGTGTTGGGAATGTAATCTTTAGCTTGCATAGAGCGCCACCAGTGAGAGTAACACTATCATTGACAACCATAGGGACTTGTAAAACTCCGTCGGCTAAAATAACTTCTCCCCAGAATGTATCATGTCTTCCGTCTATGGCTCGATCTGGAATATACCTTGGGTCTTTATCAGAAAAGCCCTCACCTACTTGTTCGACTATAGAGATCTCAGCTAAGGTGGCTCCCGTACTGGTGTGGAGTCTGTCATAATTACTTGTTGTACCAAGCTTCAATGTGCCTTCGAGTTTATCAACGACACAATTAAATGAAGATGAAATAGGAGTTCCATCCCTGTCTACGAACAACGACCCAAATGTCTCACGGTCTGCTTCAAATAAGGATTCGTCAGCAAAGTTTTCTTTGCTGGCAGTTCCGTAGCCTTCTACGTTGTCTGCCAGCAAATTCATTGAGTCTATCCTTGCTTCTAGTCTCTTTATATCTTTTTCCAAATTGGCCACGATTGACTTGTTTAGTTGTTGATGATTAGTGATCAACGCATCAAGCAAATTGGATTCTTCGTATAAGGTTTTTAAGTCTTCGATAACTTCAGACATGGTTAAGTTATAACTATCGGAGTTGGTTTGTCCGCCTTCCTCTTGAAGCCTTAGCTTCATTGTCATTCTGCCTTGACCAAGCTGAGCCATCATTTCACGAATTTGTTCTTCGAGTTGACCCTCGGCTGTTAGGTCTGTGCCTTGGGTTACGGGAACAGCCCCTACATTTAGAAAACCCTGAAGTCGCTCTTTCTGGGATTCTGGTAAAAGTGCCTCGTAGTTTTCGATATAGTTTTTCACGGACACACTTCCTTTTTGTTAACTACTTAATATTATATTCGTTTAAATGTTAAACACCGTATATATAATTTGCGAACCCTGAACAATATTCGCAGCAAACGAAATAGTTGTAGCGTCTATCTCTGAATAGCTAGAATTTGACATCAGCTTACCATCTAAGAATACTTGAAGATTATTAGAACCAGGAACGTACACTAGCCCTCCAGGGATAACATGGTAAGTTCCACTCGTTATTTCTTCCATGACTGCTTCTTCATATCTACTTATTGAAATAACATAAGGAGTGGTAGGAGTTGCAGACTCATACGGCGTGGCTGCTTGTTCAACTAGATCATTGACTGTTGATTGGATCTGACTCATGTCGTATTGAAGATTTGAAACATCTACTGTAATGGTTGTAACATCTTGTTGTAAAGTATCGATATCACTTTCAGTAGAAGACATTCTTAACTGCAGGTCAAGTATGTTTGTCTGATCGGTTCCGATATCTCCCTGAAGATCATCTATGTGACTTTCTATGGTACCCAAGTTCAAATGAACTGCTGTTGAATCCAATTGTAACTCAGCCACATCCGACTGCAGAACGCCGATATTGTACATTGAATTGTTTGCATCTAACCTGAGCAGTGGGATGTCTATTCCACAAACACTCACAGCTTGAATCGAAGATACTTCAAGAGATCCATAAATCCAGACGTTTTTGGCAAAATATGCATTGCCAGGTTCACTATCTAAAAACATTGGCGTTGAAGAGCTGGCAAATAGAATATGCCAGTCATTATAATTCCCGCCTACATATAAGTTCTTTGCCGCCAATCCTTTTGGAACCCTAATGGTTTCGATAATAGGTTCTAAAGGAGTCGTCGGTGTTGTAGGCGTGGTTGGAGTAGAATCTTCCTCTGGAGTAGTTGAATCTTCATCAGGTGTAGCTGATTCGTCTACAGGAGTTGTGGGCTCATAAGGAGTTGCAGGTTCGTAAGGAGTTGCAGGTTCGTAAGGAGTCACAGCAATTTCCTCTACACCATAAACGGCAAGGAAGTCGTCCCACATGTTAAGATCGATGCCTGGTGTGTTTAGCTTAAGATGCCCACTAATAGTGATGTCATCGGCCAACAAATCTCCAGTTACCTCAAGAGGCTGTATCCCGTAAGACATTTCCATCCATGGACTTTCATGTAAATCTCTATCGACTGTCCTTATTCGGTACTTGTACCAGCTGGTCACGTATACTTGTAAATCTACAAGAACTTCAGCTTTGACAGTGGTTAACGGTTGCCAATTGGTGTAAGTAATATCGTCAAAAGATTCGGCTCTTTCTATTTCATAATATAGAAAATCTTTTTCTTGGGCTCTGTTCCATACACCAACAATCATCCTTACCAAAGGAGTAACAACAAATGTGGCATTCGGAGACGGGATAGACTGATCTTTTGGAGTCGATATGGCTGTCTCTTGTTTTATGCTTTCGTTTCCTAACCTGTCAATAGCGCTAACAGATATAGAATATACCGTTCCAGTTCTTAGATTGGAAATTCTAAAAGACTTGACATTGTAATTAGGATCCTCTGGATCAACAATTTCTGGGAAGTCAGGATTATAATCTGTGGTAAAAACACAAGGGAACCCTGCGTCCACTTCTACGTCTTTAATATAGATTCTAAAACATGCTGGGTCTGTATAAGGAGAATCATCTTCTTTTTCGGTTGGAATAGTCCAGCTGACTACGGCCTCTGCAGTATCATGGCCATGAGTCTGCTTCAGTTCGACAGAATGGATTAGGTTCGTCGGAGACTTTGGCGCAGTGTTATTAAACTTAACCGCAGTAAGTGAGTTATCTTTTAACGCCGAAGGTTCAAGTCCAGTAGGAGTAATTATATAACCAAGATCCGCACCATTCGAAAAAGTTCTAATCCCGCTACCGTCGATCACTACTTCATCAGAAATAGTTTCTTGTGCTCTAATCCCTGTTGAATTTATTACAACTTTCTTGCCTTCACTGAATCCAGTTGCGATGTCAATCTTTCCATTGGGGATATATAATCCGTCTTTGTCGATTCTTAAAGCAAGAGTGTCAGCGTGACCTCCGCCAAGAGCTAGCCTATCAGCATAGGTAGTAAGAACTCCGCCGCTTAAGATGAATAACGATCTATTAATCTCGCCCGCAGCGCCAGATGGATAACTATCCAATGTGTTCTCGGCAAAGATACTGCTAGAGTCTATTAGCCATCCACCCAGACTACCACTGGTTCCTGTAAGCGAGCCTACAAACTCACCCTCAAGATATACGTCTTTTGCAGCTAAGTATCCATCATTAGATAAATAGAGGCGATATGCTTCATCACTAACTGGCCCGAAGATACCCGATCCCAAACATATGCTGCCGTGTTTAAAACTGATTCCGCTAGAACTTATAACTGAATTGCCAGCTGTTATCTGTCTTAGTGACCCATTAAACTTTAAGTTGGGATCCCCACCTATTGTCACTGTTCCAACAACGTTACCAGAGGTCATATTTATTTGGCCAGTAACAATAGCATTTGTACATTGAAGATTGCCATTGTTGAGATTGAATTTGCCCCCACCAAGAGACAAGTTCAGGATACTAAAACTAGGCCCCGTTGGAGTGAATGTAACTCCTGGCAAGACAAGCTGCCCTTGTCCAGACATTTCAACGATACCAGTTATTGTACCGCTGGTGATGTTAACTTCTCCAGTAACACTTGCTTTCTTGGCATAAAGAAACCCATCTCTGTTTAAGCTCCATCCAGTTGTTGATGATCCGAAACCGTTTACATATATACCATTAAGGCTGATCTGGGCCCCGCCTACGATACCTGCGTAAAGCTCGAAATCTCCAGAGCTTACTGTGACTTTACCAGTTATATCAACATCTGTAGCTGTTAGCTTTCCTGTATAGTCTACAGAAAACTTTGTACCTATGTTGATAGTTCCTTGATTAAAACTAAATGATGAACTTGTCAGCTCATTTGTACCAGCAACAATCTTTCCTAATGATCCGATTACAAGTTCTTTGGTTCCACCTTTAAGCACTATACCTGTTGACCCACCGACGTTTACATCCCCGAGGATGTTGCCACTTTCAACCGTAACTGTGCCAGTAAATTGGCTACCAGTTAAAGCGTTGACATTGCCCCTTACTGTCACATGGCCGTTATTATCTACTAACAAATTAACATTGGTTCCATCAGTGCATAACAGCCCGTGCAATCCTGTGTTGTACTCGCCTAGTTTGATAATTTCTATATCATTGACTCCACGGATTTTAATTCCTCCACTTGAGCCAAATGTTAAAATTCCATCTATTGCGGCATTTCCTGCTACGCCAAAAGTTCCAGAAAGAGATATATCTCTGATGGACGCGTCTGATGTTGAAATTAACTTAGACGCGTCCAACGAAGATATACTGCTATCTGAAAGTATTATCTTTCCTGTCCCTGAATCAATATCAATAGCAGATTCAATATTGTTGATAGCCGCATATATACTATTTATCTCTGTATGGATTAATGTATCTAGATAATTCTTTAGCTGAAAATTAGTAGCCATTCTGGTTCATTCATCTCCTTAAGCTAAGACACTTTTGCCTAGTCTGAAATTACCTAGAACAGATCCGTAAGGAATCTGGTAATCTGTTTCTACTACGGCTATCGTGTTATTGTTCGAGCCTTTGGTTTCGAACTTGTAATGATATGTTTCTCCAGGAGTTACATTTTGATGTTCGTAGACAGAATCTGTAACTGTTACAGTAAACTGCGAAGTTGTCGGAGAAGATATCGTGATATCTGTATGATCATAAACATCGCTGATAACGACAGAGGTTTCTGCAAACTCTGACCGCACGCCACACATATCTCTAGTTGCAACTGAATATTCATACTCAGTTCCTGATTGTAACGGAATACCCCATATGATTGTTACGTTATTTAATATTGGATCTCTTGTGAAAGAGTATTTTGGAACTCCGCCAGTGTTGGTGAAACCGTAAACATTGATAACATCGTTATCAATGAACTCTTTTTGGTCTGTAGTTTTAACAGTGGTGCCAAATTTTTTAACAATGTACGGCTCTTTAAAATCTATACCTATGTGCGGAAAGTCCATTTTAGTTACATACTGAGTTGTGTAGTATACACTGTCTAGATATAATATTCCTGTACCTTCTTTTTTATTGACACCAATTTTCATACCAGAGATCGTCTTGGCATTAATATTTCTTGTATCTATCACAACAGGAGTCCACAGTCCTGGCGTAGGAAGTTCCTCTATAAATAACCTTGATTCACTTCCGATTTCTCCATCTGGTTTCCTGTCTTTGCTCCAATAATGTGAATGTTCCCAACCATTATCGTAGAAAGAAAACCAAAAGCTGTCTGGAACATTGTCTTTGTCTAAGTATATCCATGCTACTATATAGCCTTCGGGCATTGTCGTTGTAGCTCCAGAAAATGATGGCTCAACAGTGCCATTGGTTGATGTTATTTTTATACTGGTATCTCCATGGTACCTGAAGTCGGAAACTTCCATCCCTTGTTGATCTATCCAAGAAGATCCGTCGGGTAAGTAGTCATTTAGCCATGCCACGTCAGGTGACGGAGCATATTTTTCTTGTTGGTCGCTTCCAACAGGTACGGGTTTAATTGTTATAGGATATCCATCTATTAAAGGATTGTCCCATTGCAATTGTACTCCGTTTGTTGTGCGTGTAGCAGTAAGGTTCCTAGGCTTGAGATCCATCATAACTTTGTAATGTGGTCGTCTTTGATGCGGAGCTGTTCCCATTTTATAATATGCCTGACCAGGTAAGTCAGAGCGGTACACATTGTAATAAGCAGTGCCAGAAGTCGGAATCCAGTGGACTCTTCTAAAGCCTATGATGTATAGGTAATAGTCCATGTCTACCGAACAGTATGGATACGTACGAATACGGGCTGTCCCTCTTATGATGTGTTCATTAGCAGGAGGTATCCTAGCTCTGCCGTTTGTTCTAGCATGTCCAGTAATCGATGTTATTGGATACATATGTATCTTTGTAGCATCGACTTTTTTTGTAGAAGTTTGTGTTTTACCAGTCGTACTTTGTACGCTATAAAAATAGTTATTGTGTGCCCTAGGAATAAACCGCGATAACGCTGTAGACTTACACGGGAACGTAATCTGACTATCAAGAGAACCTACCGCAATGGAAATATGGCCATCAGCAGATACAATATGGCAAAAATGCAATTGGCCGCCAGTATTTATTCCTATTGTTGTAGCGTGTCCACTAGCAGTTGCGACATGAGTCCACCAGTTATAAACATGAATATGGCCACCAGCAGTAAGTCTGTGCTTTCTGAATACAGAAGCTTTCTTTTTTATAAGTCTTGCTCGGCCTGTCGTAGACTTAATTCTATACTTGGTATTTGGAGCAACTGCTCTCCCAGTAGTAATAGAATATGCACTGGCACGAATAGAGATAAGCTGGTTTTGTACAATTGCAGTCTCGGCTTTATTGCTAGAAGTAGTTGCTTTACCGCTTAAAGAAGTTACTTCATGTTTAATATTTAATAGCGCTATAGACCTAGAATAATATCCCCATCCATAAGGGCCACCGCAAACTCCGATGTGAGAACGAGTTAAATTAGGATTTGATATACTTTGGTCTCCCATATTCCTAATGTCTGATGGGAGCTCGGCAAGATTCCAATCGTTTGCTGTTATTGCTCTAATAACGCAATACTGTCTTGTGCCCATACTGGGCGTAAAATCAAATAAACAGTTTACATACAGAGGAGATCCTGTTTGGTCATAATAGTCATCAGAAATTCGACCATTTGATTTAACAATACAGTTATATACTTTAAGTGTTCCATCGGCGCTGTCATTGTGATAATGCATCGATATACTTGTGGATGAAGATTTATTTTCAATCCAACAGTTGCGAACTCGTCCATACACCCATCTAAAAACAGCATTGCTATAATTCGTACCTCTGTTTGGGTAGTAGTGGAAAGTGATATTTGAAACTATAGTTCCACTGTTATTTATTTGCATTAAGTTTGCATCACGTTCGCTAGAATCAGAACCGTAAAAACTTAATACTGTTTCATTGTCATAGCCCTCAATATACAACTTTTTCCCATAATCATATAAACCTACGACCGCAAGAGTACTTAACACGATTGGACTTAATCTATAGTTTCCAGGGAGTATTCTAATTCCGTGTCCACTAGATGCAGATTGAAGAGCCTTTGCGACAGTTTTATAAGGTTTCTCTGAAGTGCCATCTCCAGTGGAGTCATTACCTGCAGTACTTACATAGTTCCATGTAGTAGGATAATTTTGGTCATCTTTTCCGCGTTCTATGGTGCCAGGGAATATATGACCAGCTGCTTTAATATTGTATATAGCATTAAGATTAGCACTACCTGATGAAACAATTAAACCTTGTGCCTTGGTATAGCCAATTATCTGTGGCTCAGATACGGCAACAGAGGTTAATGCGTGTCCAGTAGCGGTAGCCCAATAAGGGATATGCGCATCTATTGGCGCACAATCAGTTGTTATGTGTCCAGAAGCTGTGGCAATAATCTTCGGTATTTCATAATAAGAGAGATCGGCTACACCACTAGTTGTAGCTCCACCAGAAGCTCCGAGAGAGACAACTCTTATTGGGTGTTCTTTTTTAAGTAGTTCACTCTTATAAAGGATGCCGTTGTCAAAAGCAAAGCTTCTTTCATAATAATGAGGAGAGCCAGAGGTGTATTTATGCAGTAGACCGTCTTTAAAAAACAGTTTCCCTGGAGGAGTAAAGACACTTATATACTTATAGGTCTCTGCATTTCCATATGTTACGCTTGCTCCTCTGGCAGAACAGATATGCTTTGTTCCTTCGAAGGGATGACAGCTACCAGAAAGAGTTCCACTAACTACAAATACTCCTGAGCTTTGAGCAAGTACTATTTCTGGTCTGACAGATCCGACTTTCTGCCAAAGGTATCCTTGCTTGACTGAAAAACCTGTGGTGATATTGCTCCAGGTTTTTTCTAAAATACCCCCACTGAACTTAAAACCTAGGCGCTGTATCCCTCTTAAATGAGGAACATATTCCAAAAAAACAGAAGCGTTCCCGCTAGCAACTATAGGTATTTTGTTGTGAACAATTGATACTTGATTAGAAAACGCCAATCCTTGAGTTACACTGTTGGCGCTTGCGGTTATAGCAATATTGTTAGAACCAAGATGTTCGTGTTTCTGCCATAAATAACCTTGTTTGGTAGAAAACGAATCGATCCTAGTTGGCCAAACTTTTTCTAAATAACCCTTGTTAAATTTAAACAATGTAAGGCCCCCTATTGCGGGTCACTGAATATCGCATAGCTCCCGCTTACTGGATTGCGCGAAATAAGGCGAACTACCATCACACCAGATTTACTTGGAGTAAAAGTAACGGACAACTTCTGCCATATGTCTCTATCAGCAGTACAAGAATCTATTTGGTCTACTCCAAAGCCTTCAACTTTTAATTGAGGCTTTAAATCATTATCTATCTGTTCTCTAATTAAGGTGCCCCAAATTTCAAAGTTGTAGATATTTAGTACAGAACCAGATTGAACGCTAGATATAACAAGGCGATATTTTCTATATACTGTCTCATTAGAAAAAGTAAATGTTTTAGTTTGTCCACTAGTCCATACAACATTGCTTTGAGTGTCGAGAGTAACCCACTGGCTGCCATCCCACGCCTCAAGTACGAAATCTTTAGGAGAAAAATTCTGAGCATTAGTAGGAATACTAAGAACATATTTATTCACTATTGCATCGCTTGGAAATTCATAGCTTATCCATTGTGGAAGTTCTCCAGAAGCACTCCAATATGTTGTAGTTCCAGAAGAATCAAAAACTCTCCATGGTTCGTATCCAACTACGTTAGTGCTGCTATCGACTGTATACCCTGCAGGTTCGGCGTTTGAAGTCATACTGGCATTGAGTTTTATATTTTGGGTGTCTGGCTCAAACCACTTTACATAAACACTCTTTGTGATTTCTTGTCCTTCTTTTACTGGCAAGTCAAAAATAATCTGATTGTGCCCATTAATTTTTAGTGCTGGTTTATTTAAATAAAAATCATCATGCTCTAAACTATGGTCGGCAAGCTCCCATGGGCCTATATCTGCTGTGCTAGAATTTCTTGCGATGCCGTCAATATCTGTCATTGCTTCTGCAATAGCGCTAAGGTCATATCCCCAATCAGCCAATCCTGTTCTTAAGGTGTTTGTCAAATTAAGTTTTTGAATTGCAATAGGAGAAGTATTTATTATAGAAGCAGATGTTTGCCCACACATAGTTCCTGTCCAGCCAGTAGGAAGAGATGTTACATAACATTGACTTGCCAAGCAATTAGCAGCAGAACCTCCATTGGCAACAGAACTACATAACCAGGCCTCACTGTTATATACTTCACTATTGGAATATCCAAGGCTACACATAAAGGCAAGACTATTATATGATTTACAGCTATAATAGCCGCTATTTGTGCTACCAATAGCAATACAGTTGAAAGCATTTACCTTGCCAAAACCCATATAGTTGCACATAGCTGTTGTATTGTATGCATCAATATTATAACATCCGATTGTTTCAGGATGTGATGCAAAAATTTTAACGTCTCTTGCAATTTGATTGCCAACATTTTCTCCATAAATCGCTACTGAAGTGAAATTAGAGCAAGCAATGTCTACGTTTCTAAGCTCGACGAAAGGTCTATTATACATATCAAAAATAGCACGAAATCTTTGTGCGTCTGATCTAGTTATAACAACATTACCAGGACTATCATTAACTAAATGTAAACAATCTTGATCCCCAGCGTAAATAATACGATGCTGACTGTCTAGTCCTGGGTAAGCGATATTGCTTGTGGAATCATCTAAAGAATATGTCCCAGGCCCAATGAAAATCTGAGTGTCTGTGGTCGTATTAGCCTTGGCATTTTGCATAGCTTTGTCCAAAGTTGACCAGGGTGTTTCAGGAGTAACCCCGTCATTATTATCATTGCCATTCTGCTGACTTACATAGTAAGTCTCGAAGTTGCCAATGATATCTTCAGGCATTGGAATGACGTTCCTTGGTAATCCATATAATTGTACTTCCCACAAATACCTGCCGCTTGCTCCACTTGGAACCCGCACTCGAATCCAGCTACAAGAAACAATATCTATGTTCGCATATGCCCACGTGCGATTTGATACGACAGTGCCTACGTTTGTCCAATTTGTACCATCTGTACTTACATCTAGATAGGCATTTACGGAATAATACGTACTTCCACTTCGCCCTGCACAAAAACATCCCCAACGATTAATATCGTATAATTCGCCTAAATATAATATCACCCACGGAGCAGGCTCAGTAGTAGAATTAATGTAAGTACTTGTAGTTCCATCAAATACTCTCCATCCATTTGCATGGCTTGAAGACACAACGAATGGTGCAGGAGTAGTATTGCTGGTCATTCTAATGTTTAGCAAATCCATTGTAATTTCTCCTATAATATGTTGCTAAATAAGCAATACGCATTTGGATTTGGATCACGAGCGGATAGTATCATTTCCATAACACCGTTAGCTGGCGATATAAAACTTACTGTCAATTGTTCCCACTCGTTACTTTCACAACTGGCGGTTTTGATTAGTTCTATACCTAATCCTCTTATAATAACCTGCGGTTTTAAATCGTTTGCGGTATTAAAATGTTTGACTGTGATCTGTTTAATGACAGTACTTTCTTCGTTAACCCTAAATGTAAAACTTAACTGCCCGCTTCTGTTTATTTGAACAGAAGGTGCTGATATATAGAAGTCATCATAATTTAAAGAATAATCGCAATTTTCTATTGGGCCTATGTCTGGTAAGCCGTTGCCAGTATTTCTTTCTAATCCAATAATATCTGTTGGGTTATTAATAACTGGGACTCCTTTATTTAAAAGCCCATTATTGACTAGTGTCTTTATTTCTGGCAAGAAATAGAAAGCACTTCCTGCTGAGTCTCCTGTATTGGCAGAACAACCGATACTTTTTCTGTTGCTACCAGCAGTAGAAGTAAACCCGTTTTGACAATTTGAGGCTATGCAGTTATAACAAGAGCCAGAACTAAATCCAGTCATAGAGTATTGGGCTGCACAATTATATGAACTGCAACTACTGAATGCTATGTTATTAGCCATACTATAACAATGATAGCACGTTGCATATTGAAAACCTATTCTCCCAAACACAATGCAATTATAAGCTAAGTTTGTTGCTGCTGGAACACCTATTAGCCCACAATTGCCTGCATATACTTCACAATTTTTTATATATGGAGAGCCGATAATTCCATTTAATCCTGCCCATATTTTACAATTTTCTAAGTAAGGGCCGACCACTCCTTCATATGGGCTATGTATTTCAATATTTTTCAAAATAACCGATCCATAAGACACAAAAGTAATCCCTATCGGAGTTTGTTCATCTGCATTATATCCGCTTATTATAACAGCTCCTGGGCGTCCATCAGTAAAATAGAGACATTCCGAATCTCCATAGAATACAACTTTGTCATCTGGCAACTCCGAGCCAGTAAACGAAAGCGATTCTCTGTAAATACCTGGGGCTATATATACGAATACTGTATCGTTTAATTTTGGTTTAACGGTTATGACAGCTTTATTTAATGTGGCCCATGCTGTGCTTGGAGTAAGACCATCATTGTTGTCATTTCCGTTTTGTTGATCAACATAATAAGATGTTGCTGTGCCGTATTCTGTAAATATGTCTGCATCTCTATACAGATAAAATTGTCTAATACTTACGTGAGCATTCCCAACTACAGACATGACATTTATTCTATAGTACAGATAGGGTTTTGTATTACTAACAGGGAATTGCTTTAATTCTCCTACAGCAGACCAACTTACATTTGATTGTGTATCTATAACTTCCCAGTTTTGTCCATCTCTACTTCCTTCAAAGCTCCAGCTTGTTGGCGCATGAGAAAGACTGTCACACATGACAGTGTAACGGTCACATATTTCTGCTTTTCCTAAGTATATACCTAACCACGATTTTCCACCTTCATTAGCAGATTGCCAATAATCTCCTAGAATACCATCAAATACACGCCATGGTGCTCTGGCGACAACATAACTAGGATTAACAGAACTGTATACTACGAAATGTGGAACGGGCGCATCGTTTGCAACCATTATTGGATTTATCTGCGGCATAGCAACTCTCCCCTTAGATTATATCTGAAAATAAAGAATACGAAGTAGCTTCTGTATCGTTCGTCGTAAGCACAAACTCCATAATACCTGTTTTGGTAGGAGTAAAATAAACAGTAAGCTGTTCCCAAGTGTCACTTTCGGCAGTTGCAGTTGAAGAAAATTCCATGCCCAATCCTCTGCAAACCAATTGAGGCTTTTTGTCCACGGCAGTATTGATGTGCTTTACTCTTACTAGTTTTATAACGTCTCGGTTTGCTTCAACTGGAAACTTAAATACTATCTGGCCAACTCCTTGTAATTTTAACGCAGGGGGTTTTTCAAAATAATTTTCCCAATCAACAGAATAGTCAGGAGTTTCAAAAGGACCCAGATCAACAACACCATTTCCTCCAACTCGCTCATTACCCACAATATCTTTTGGTAAGGCTAGTCTCATGGTTTCGCCGAAACTAAACTCTGCAATACACAGGTATGAATGTCCATTGTTTGCTGTAACGTTAATCCTAAAATAACGATACCAGACAGGGCTAGACAAATAATATGTTTTTTCTTCGGCGTTGTCAAATGTTTGTTCTGTTTGCGTATCAATAACTTCCCAGTCAACGTTATTATTGCTTCCTTCAAATGTCCAATCTCTAGGTGATGATGTAATGCCATCGGTGTGGTTTCTGCTAGCTAACCTGTAATAATCTACCCTGGTATTTCTGCCAGTATCATATGCTAACCAACCAGTAGTTGTTCCGTTGACTGTAGCCCAGCAATCAGTGTTATCAGTGTTAGTTTGATTAAATGCTTTCCAGCCTTCGTAGGTAGAATTATACACAGAGCTCCGCGAAACAACATAAGGAGCAGGAGCTGAGTTCGATGTCATTACTCTGGTTGCAGGGATAAAAGCTAGACCGCCGTCTGCAATGCCTTTCCTCATTAATATGTCTATATTGATGTCTAATAAAAGCGGTGCAATATTAGAAGTAGAGCTAGACTGGTACGACTTAATATTAAGATGTGTTCCTGTGTTGTATGCAGCTCCAGTAGTCCAAAACGTTGCACAATTGTTACTGTAGCCTCCATAGTAACCATAGACATTATACATAGAAATAGAGTTATAGCTCCATCCTCCGTAGTAGCCATAGTATCCGCCCATTGCTAGGCAGTTAAAACTTCTACTGCCGTGAAATACTCCAGCATTAGTATTGGCTCCACCCATTCCTGTGCAGTTGTAACATTCGCAGTATGAATATCCCATATACCCGCCTGCGAAACAATCATAGCAAATAAGATAACCAAATCCATTATATCCATTGGCTCTAACTCTTCTGCATATTTGTCCATTGCCGCCATACTGTACAGTTCCATAAAGTAAATATTGGTTATAGACTCCACCATCAACCCAAACATCCCAAAGCTCCACGTATGCACCAAACCATTTTATTAACGGAGTTGCAGCTGTGTTTGGTACTTCATTAACATCGCAACCAGTTATCCTTACAATTCCAGGATGGTCGTTTGTTAAATATAAACAATTAGGGTCTCCAGCAAATATAATTCTGTGCTCACTATCAGTTCCACCATTAACAAATGAGACATATTCTCTATATGTTCCTGGGCCTATATAAACATAAGTATCTCCGTCTAATGTGCTCAAGACCTCATTGGCTGCTTTAGAAATTGTAGCCCATGCTGTTGTAGGGCTTAGCCCGTCGTTGTTGTCGTCTCCATTCTGTTGACTTACATAATAAATACTATCTCCAGGGATTGCCTGCCAAAGGCTAAATTCGTCAAGTCCAGTGTTTGCTACCCCGCCCTGGTTTGCAGTTATATATATCCTATAATATCTGTAAGCCGTTTCGTTGGGGATTGAAAAAACTTTTGGTTCGTTACCATGACTCCATACAACTGTTTGTGTGTCAAGTACATCCCATGAAATATTATCATGACTTCCCTCGAATGTCCATGTTTTTGGACTTTGAGCAAGACCTGTAGATGCTTCCCAAACGCTACTTCGAGCAACTACTTTATAAGCGTTAACCAGCTGTGGCGTTGACAAATCAACAGACAACCAACTAGGAGTTGCTTGATTAGAAATAGTTGCCCATCTAGAATTAGCATCAACCCCGTCAATTGCATAGTTAAACGCGCACCATGCTTCATGGTCTGCTGCATAGGCAGAACTACGCGCCACAACGTATGGTTCTGGAGTTGTGTTACTTGTCATTATAGGGCTTATTCTTTTGTAACGCATAGTTCTTCCCCCAATCTATTAGTCAATCGAGAATGCAAGACCATCAGCATAGAATACTAACATATCTCCAGAAGCAGGTGTTTTTGATGCATCTAAAGACATATAAGCAAGAATGTTCCCTGAACCGTTTTGAGCATCAGTAATGAAACAATAAGTGATTGCAGTGCCTTCTCCAGCAGCCCATGGGCCAAACTGAATATCCGCAGCATTCTTGACAACAGCATATCCAGTTACATCTTCAACGGGTTCTGTAAAGGTAAAGTGCTGTCTGTGGTAGTTTGCGTCTGTAACTTCAGTAACCTGTGTCGTTAAAATATTGGTCTCTGTAATAGTTCCTTTTGCAAGACCTATGTAAAGACCAGATGCTCCGTCTGGAGCAGATGTTGGCGATCCGCCAGGTGCGGCCATTCCCTTTCTAAATAAGATATTCATTGCAAGTTTCTCGCCATAGTTTGTTAAACTTCCAGCCATTGATTAATTCCTCCTATTTTTAAATGCATCGCTAAAATTAGTTAGTGGTAATTTAAGATGAGCCTCAATATTATTAATAGCTTTGACTACAAGGTCTTCAAAGCTTTCCGAAGCCGCATCTAGAATAAACTTATTACCAACTTTAATTGCTTTTTTCTTGATACTCATTTTGCAATAACCGCCTTTGGACAACAATGGACATTATCATCTTCTACAGTTATTATATGCAATCCTTTTATTTTGGTGGCAAAAATTAATTGTCCTTTGTTGTTTTGGTCAATATCAGTAATGATTTCCGCTCCATCGATGTCTACAACTACTGTTTTAATCCTCTCTTCTGGTTGCAAACCAAATAAGGTGACCGTCACTAAAACCTCACTGTTTCCATCGGCAAAGACTTCATTTTTATCAATGTCAATGACCGCAGAAACTTTAGAGACAACTCTTTTCTTAAAAAGACGGAGAAGGGTTGGAGCCTCGTCTGGTGGCACGACGAGGCTACTTTTTTTGATTTCCAACCCTGGATATTGACTTTCAATTTCAGAAAGTGTATGAGTATTACCATCAAAAGCCTTAATTATTTTGTTGTCTTGAACCACAACATACATAGACATGTTAACTTCTCCTTAGCCATCGATAACAAGATAATTTACTTGAGGGTGTATCCCAGAGGGATTTACTTCAAGGTCTGCATAATAAAGAACTCCACGATGATACATCCGGCAGTCTTTCTGGTTTGTTGTAACATAGATATCGAATCTCATTTTTCCGGGAGGATGAACGTCACTCCAGAACCAGGCAGTACTAGTACTGCTATAATAAGTACTTTTATACCATTCATTTACCAATATGTCATTCCAATATATCCTTACATAGAAACGAACATAGTGGTGCCCTCGGTGACGTCCGTGCCATTCACAATAAACTCCAAGCTGCGTAGCTGTATCATATATCGTCGATCCAGATGAATGCTGGCCTGCCAAAATGTCAACATTCATTCTTTTCGAAGTCCAACTAATAGCGCTTTCTGTTTGTGAGGTAGAATATATTGGATATGTAACATAAGGAGTAAATTTGAAGTTGTTCTGGGCATCTCTTCCTGTAACTACATGAAACTTAGCATATTGATGACAATCACGATAAGCGCTTTCTGCATGATAAGTTTGGAAAAGCGCAGGAACAATAATAACTTTAGGGTTAGCCAACGCCCCAAGGGTTACTGTAGTACCTGAATAAACAGGGCCTCCTACGACGACATTCTTGGCGTAGTTAGAAATATGCGCACCAGTCGTAGAGTTATGAACCTCAAGACCGCTTGCTGTTAATACAGAACAGGTTCCATTCGCAGGATGGTTGATTCTAATCTCTTGATCTGAAATAGATACAGTACCACCGCCATCGGTATTGGTTAACTTAAATCCTGCACCGTTGACCAAAATCCCCTGAGTCATCAAGCCTGCACCAGGTTTACCCTCGGTATTGCCGATATTTACTATTTCTTTACCAGATGAGTTTTTAACAGTTATTCTGTCATTGGTAATCTGCAAGGCGGCATTTTCTGCAGATGACGAAAGATTAAAAGCTCCATCGTTAATCGTAAGGCCATTAGTATCAAGTCTTACTTTTTCTGTTAGCCCATGCGATACTGTTATCGAATTAGGATTGATCTTAAGGCTGCCGTCTTCAGATACGATGTTTAAGAATCCACCATGCACACTCAGTCCGTTTTCATCCAGTGTTACGTATTTGTTAACATCGGTTGAAGATGCTACTTTAATGCCGTATGTGTCATTGATAACAACGCTTTTGCTTGGAAGATTTAATCCGAACCCGTTTTCGTTTAAAGCAAATATCTGATGAAATCCCTTGGTAAGACTAAGACCGAGTCCGTCCAGAACAAGACCGTATTCTTCACCTGAACCTAAAACTGTTTGCATTGAAAACTTACCATTGGTTACTTTGATCCCTGTATCATCTATTACTACATTACTATCACAAGAATCAATTTCGTTTGAGTGATTTACAAAACCGTGAGGTACGTCTCCGATGCTTAGCATAATGTCAGTGATAAATGCGTATGTCCCATCTTGTATTGCTGTAAATCTAACAACAGGAGGAATATCATGCTCCTGCATTACAGGAAGCCTTAGCAGAACATATTTGTAAGCTGAGTAACCATATTGTTGGTTGATACCTGGATCGTATACAGTTGCTACAATAGTATTATCATCAGGAGTAGTTGCAGGTGTAGCTCCAGTCGGTCGCTCTATAGTTATATTTAATGCTCCACTTATTAAGTAAACCCAGCAAGTAAAGATATACTTATTGCCAACAGCAACGTCATCTACAGTTTGGTAGAAATCGTCTCCAGTGTCTCCATTAAATTGAAACGCTGTTCTACCAGAAACCCCTGCTTTAAGCTCTGGACTTGAACCAGGGATTATAACATCAAGACCCGTTGTGATTTGTGCCGTTCCTTCCCAAGGAATAGTATTGAGTTTTCCTCCTCTACCGTTCCTGATTAGGTTAGATCCACCAAGACCTATTCGAAGTCCTGTTGCTACAATTTGGCCATTTTCCATATAAATGTTGCCGTCTGGGCCTGTAATACTTAGAGATCCATCGAAGACATGAATGCCTAGCTTGTTTATTTCGACTTTCAGGATATTGTTGTCTCTTACTTCAATTCTAGGTCTGATATCCCCAGAAGTTCCATCAATCGTAAGAACCCCTGTTGTGATTGCATTGGCATGTATTCCATATTTGCCAGAGATAGCAACTGTCGGCTGAACTCCTGGGAGCATACCCTCTGGATAAAACGAAATACTTCCTCCGTCGCTATCAGGGTTCATGGTTCCAATGATCTTGATGCCGCCATCTTCTAGAATCTTAATCCCTTCATGATCCATCTTGACAAACGTTAACGGCGTAGCATCATTTGACTTAATAGAAATACCTGCAGTACCGCTGACTGTTATCCCTTCGGCCCCAATGTGTACGTCTCCACAGTTAATGTTTCCATTTCTAATATGTAGTCCTGGAGAAACGCTGTCGTGGCCTTTTGTTAGCTCAAAGCTAGAGTCGGCAAATGTTCCTAGGATTCCGTTTTCGTCTATAATAACACTGCTATCGAGCGAAGCAGATCTGATCTTGAAACTTCCGCTGATGAGCATTTTTACTCCCTCACCAGGAATATCAGTGCCAGACATTTGAATTATTTTTTCGCCGATCTCGTTGAGAATACTGATTCCTGAGCCGTCGATACTTACTTTGTTTCCAAGCTGACCTTCGGGAGCAGTTGAAATATCAAAACCCCCGCCGTATAAAAATAGTTTATTATTCGGAATGTCTAAGTTGAAAAATCTAGAGCTATCCGCTCTATATGCACTCAAGCCGTTTTGGTTTAAAACAAGGCCTTGGTTGATGGAACTCTCGGCAGCAGTTTTAATTTCAAACTCTCCACCGTATAGCGAAAACTTGCCTGTTGCTGAGTCTATTCTTACTGTCTTGGTGATATCGTTTTTGTATCCAGTAAGACCATCGCTGTTAATGATGAGCTTTCCAGTATTAGGAGCCAAAGGAAGAAGACTAAGTTCTCCGTTCCAGATCCTTACTTGCCCGTCGCTTCCAATGTCTAATGTCTGACTGCTGTTGTTATAAGCCTTGATGCCGTGCTCGTCAATCTCAACTCTCGCCATCGTAACAGGAGTGGTGCCTTGTTGCCAAGCAGTACTAATCGAGAAAGCTCCACCCATAATGGTGAGACCGTCTCCGTCTAGTTTAGCGAATTTTAAAGGATCTCCATATGCGTCAGTTGTTTTGATAGCTGTAATTCCTTGAGAGGTAATCTTTACTTTGCCATATGCAGATTCAACATCAATAGCACCACCAAGAACTTTAATTCCTGCGCTGTTGATTTGAACCTTGCCGTTGGCTCCATATACTTCATCTCCATTTGGATTCCATTGAGTCGCAAGGTCTCCGTCTTCAAGCTGTACCTTTGTTATCTTCAAAGTCCCTGTGCTTGTACCATACATGGTAATTTCAAGAGCAATCGAGATGATACCAGAAGGCATTGTAACAGTGTGAGTAGATCTTACCCATCCGTCAGTGGTTCCCATTATAGGCTCATCTGCTAAGTTAACATATCCAGTAGCGGTGTTCACAACAAGACGAATCCTTGCTTGTGTTCCTGTTATGTTTTGTGTCCATCTGTCATAAGACAGAGTAACAACCTTTCCATCCATGCCCACAGTGGGAATATTTTGTGTTACCGATATCGGGCCACTGATCTCGTACTGTTTATATAGTCTTAAACAATACGGCATACTCTCTGGCAACACTGCATCTTCTTCGATTGAAGCAACGCTACCGCTGATGTTCCAGTTAAGTCCTAGGTTACCGCTAAAATCTTGCATACCAAAGGCAGAGTTAAGGATGTAGTTGTAACCACCCATTGTCAAATCAAGATTTTGGGCTCTGATCGCTTTGGCTGCAATCTTTTCTGAAGTTATAATTTCAGATTTAATATGCCTTGCTTCAATTGCTTCGGCTGCAATATTGATAGCATTGATAGTATTAGCATAAATTTGATTGCCGTGGATGGCGTCTACTGCTATGTCTTCGTTTCCGACTTGGCCAGGGACATAGTCGCGAGACTCATAATCAGACGGAGAATAGTTAGAAACATTGCCAGCAGAGTCTGCGGTAGCCACTCTATATTGGTAGAACCTAGTGTACTCTAGAGGAGTATCAATATGGTATGATCCTCTTCCGACGTATATGACTTCCCAGTTTGTCCATGTTCTGTTCTGTGCATCATGAGGGTCGGTTGTTGATCTTCTCTCTAAAACATTTCCAACAACCTTACTCATCGAAATAGGAACGTCCCAATGCAAGGCAATAAGGTTTTTACCGATGTTCACTCCGAAGTTAGTTGGAGCATCTATTGGACGTACGACACTGGAAGACAATCCAGATGCAACTCCGCTAAATGGGCCTTCATCGTTGAACTTGTTTGACGCTGTTACTTTAAAATAATAGATGGTGTTCGGAAATAAATTATGAGCTACGAAATCAACGTAAATAGGAGTAATGGTTGTCCCAGGATCTCTTACTGTTCCTACTTGGTAGTAAACCTGGTTGTCTTCGCTCATGTAGATTTTGTAATGATCGGCATAGTCAACCTGTAACCATCTAAGCTTGATCCAGACGTCTGGTTCATCTCCGTACAGAATGTTGGGAGTTACTGCATTATCTGTTTGCCATATGACACCTGTATCTAGAGGCAAATCAATTGTTACTTCTCCTGGAACTATTCCTCCGCCAACAAAGTCAGTGATGTCGATAGATCTTATACCATCGCTAATCACCATTGCTGAATGGTTGCCAAAACTGTCTACAGCTCTGACTCTGAAATACCACAGATTATGATCAGACGTGTCGTATAGGTAATTAGTAATAACAGAAGGGATATTAACTGTTCTTGATATAGGATTAAATTCAGGATTGTCGGCAATATCAAGAGCATAATACGACAAATCAATACAAGTAGACTCATCTGTATTTGTGGTTACAGGCTCCCACTCCACTCCGATTGCAAGTACCTTAGAGTTAACTCTTATTTCTGATGGAGCATTTGGAATAGTATCGTCGTCTGGAGCACCAGAAACCCAGTATGGAGTAGACCATATGTGGTATTTATTTTCCACAACAACCGCAAAGTCATGAATTACTCCACCTTCAAGTCCTGATACCCTAAAAGTCTTAGTATTTTTGTCCCTTATCGCAGTAAGTACAACAGGGGTTGCTGCGCCACCGTATAACACATTGTAGCTATCAAAGTAATCTAGCTCATTGCCTACAGGGTAATATTGCCATGAGATTATAGCATCAAAGAAGTTATTTCCTTTTGGTTCATATCTAATAGAGATATCATATTGATCAATGTCGCTTGGAGCTATATTGTATGTAGCCTGGAAAACATCTTCTACATATGTGCTTTCTGTGCCAGGAATTGATACCGCGGATATCCTATAATACACGTATGATCCATAGGGTACTGTAAACGAATAATATGAGCCTCCTGCTTCGTAAGGAACAGCTTGAGGAGCTGCCCATCGTATTCCGTCGTTTGACAGATATACATTATAATGTCCTACCTCTTGCGTACAAGAAATATCAAATCCTATAGTTGCAATCTCAGTACTTGTGGGAGAAAAATAAGGAGTTAGAATTACAGATGGTTGAGGTGGCTGAGTTGTATCTCCAGCTGTTACTGGCCCAACTTCACACGGATAGCTCTCTGCTCCGACTCCGTTATACGCAATTATCCTGTATAGGTATTCTCTACCATTAACGAGTTCCATATCTGGGTACTCATATGTTGCAGACCCAGAAGGAATGTCGGCAATCATTTTGAACGGAAGACCTTGAGACGATCTATAGATTCTATAACCTTTAAGTGCAACGACAGGCGTCGGCGTAGCTTCATCGTTAGTAGTTACTTCACTCCACTCGAGTACAACACCAGAAGTACCATTAAATAGCCCTTCTGCTGTCACTAGTGGAGGGCTTGGTTTAAACGCGATATCGCTACTGATAGATCTAATTGTTACATTGGATAAGTTGCCTGACTCGTCTTCAGCTCTGAGCTGATAGGTGTAGGCAATCTGGCCAAGCACTCTTGCATGGATATATTTATATTCTCCATCTTCCCGTTTAGGCACAAACTGCAGTGGCTCATAGGATCCTATGTCAGATCTCATGACATATATCCAAGTCCCTTTCAGATCAGACTCTTGGTCAGTAGTCCAAGATAAGATATTGTCAATAGAAGAATCTTCGTTGATTCTGGCTGTAAGGCTTAGCCAAGTTGGAACGTTAGGAGGAACAGAATCTCCTGCTTCTACTGAAACAACTGCAGACATATCTGATATTGCATTGTTACGATAAGCAACAACTGCATAGTAATATGTTACATTTGCAGAAACAGATCTGTCTTGGTAAGTATAAGTATCAGATTGTGGGTTTTGAACTGGAACTTTACCAATCTCGAAAAGCGTAAAAGCATCCAAGCCTCTATAGACAACGTATCCAGTAAGTCCGCCAGGTAGTGATATTTCGGAATCATCTGTATATTGAGTTACCTTATCGAAAGTTATATTTACTTCATTACTTCCATTTGGCATGACTACGATGTTTGTGGGAGACTTTGGGATATCTCCTCCTGCGACAATGTTTATCTCGCTAGAATAAGATGATTCATTTAAAGATCTGTCTACTGCCGTCACAACAAATCTGTAAAGTGATCCTGCTAAGAATGTGTTTCCTGTCCACTCCCTGATTTGGTTAGCTTGTACTACAGCCAACAAAGTAGCAGGGTCAGTTGAATTGTCATAGATCCTGTAATGATCTAGATCTAAAATTGTCGATCCGTCAGTATTGGTAGTAACCTGATCCCATTTAATTTTAATCCAACATGTTTGTGTACCGTGATCTCCATAACCAAGGAAGTCGGTGGTTATGGGATTGACAAATGCCCACTCGGGAGAAGAAGGAATTGTTAAGTCTCCAGCAGAAACTGTGATTGAGTCACTTCTTGGAGATTGCGCTTTAAGTTTGTTCTCAGCACTAATACAGTATTGGACTGTCGCCCCGTTATGTAAGTTGCGATGACGATATGTGTTAAATCCCTTTGGCACGAAAGACAGCAGCTGCCAATTGTCCATTAGCGCTGTTTTGTACCATAGCCGATACCCGCCAAAGTTTTGTTCTGTGTTTGGTGACCATGACAAATCAATATAGAAATCTGATCCTGCTCCGCCACCCGCTCCTGTAAGACCTGTCGGAATTGCAGGAATTGTATAATCATCAGCTGGAACGTCAAGCCTAGTTGTTGGGCCAAAAGAAGACTCGTTGCTACCCCAATCGACGGCTATAACTCTATAGTAGTACGTTTGGCCAGCTATTACTGCCGTATCGACGTACTCAGAAGAATCTCTTTCAACGTTACCGATGGGTTTAAAATCTTCTACTGGTGGCTCAATTAAAGGAGAACCAGCAGCTCGGTAGATTCTCCATTGTTTGAGGTTGATCTCTTTATACGGAGTCCATGCAATAGCATACTGCAAAATTTCAACACTTTGATCATAACTTACAAACAAGTCTAGCGGAGCCCATAGAAATCTTGTATCGACAACTGTTATATCTCCGTTTAGATCAATAACAATTTTGGCAAGCCTTATGGCGTTGGCCGCATACAAATTCGTATCCCAAGTACAGTAACCTATTACGCCATCTGGGTTAACATAGACAGCATAAGTAACGTTGGTAGTATCTGGCAAACGAAGACCTACCTCTTTGGCAATAAGAATTCGTTTGCCTCCAAGATACGCAGTTCCAGGCTGAACTGTAACGTTGGCACCTTGTCCTTTTTCTACAACTAAACCGTCCTTGACAAAGAACTGATTGGTTTCAGCATATTCCGATCCAGTAATTTTTACGTCACACGAAGTAAGAGACCATTCACTTTCAATGCCCTCTGTCTTACTAATGGACTTAACGCGCAAAGAAAGTGTTCTGTCAAGATAATCTGTTTCAAAAATTACCTTCTGGGGCGGCCCAATATCTTTGGTGTTATCCTTAGATGATAAAATACCATGGAAGCCGTCATATGGCTTCCATGATTTAGTGTTGATATCCCACAGCTCAACTATGAAATATTTTACAGCCGACACGTCAGGAACAGACCAGGACAATCCTACATTCTGCCCATCTCCCATGTTTGTGGCTTGTAGATTCGATATTGTTATCTTGTTTCTCTGAGCCAGAACGCTTAATTGGTTCTGGAGATTTCCAAGTTCGGCCATGAGTTAAGCCTCCTATTTGTTAGGGTCATATTGAACAAACACATAAATGCCGTAGGCAACGTGCTGATTAATAATTTCAAGAATATCTTCTTCGGTAAACTTACCTCCGTGCTTTTTGAGCAACGACTGAGGCAATGTTATTTCGATAACTCCGTTGCTTGGATAAGGCAGTCCATCCCATGATCCTACATCCCAAATGTATGAGGATTCTGGATCTTTGACTGCCTTGACTGCTTCGGGAGAAAGCTTATCTTTAAACCCGCCCCCGCGTCTTCTAGCATCGGTTGATTGAACCATAGAGGGTACCGCGGGCCGTTTAAGATGCACTTTAGCAATGACGATTACTCCTCCAGCATATTCTTCAACAGGTGTGGTATCTGATGGAGTTGTTGGCTCGTAAGTAAGACTGTCAATAATTTCTGCTACAGCCTCTGATTCTGTCTTTGTTTTATCAATTATCTTATGACGCAAAGAAAACACAACAGGGTCTGTAGTTTCACCTGTATTTCGATTATAAATATACGTAGGAACAAGATAGAAGTATATCGATTTATTAAGCAACTCCAAACTAGGAGCTAACTCCCCAGCGTCATTGGTGTATACATGCCCAGGCATTGGATTTAAATCTAAGTAATAGAACTTAGAAGTATTGACATCTCCATACCCTTTGTAGACAAGGTGCTTTTGGTGGAAATAGTAATCAACATAAATTTTATCTGTATACGAGAGCTGTCGATCAAGTCTTATTTCTCCAGTATACATGTTCCAATTTATAATAGGAATCTCAGTTATAACATCTTCGATATCCAAGTACACCTTAATATTAGTCGGATTACCGTCTTCATCACACACTACGTGTAGTGGAGTATGCTTAACTGTAATAGTAACAGCATCATATATTTCTGCCTGTTCCTTTACAACGTAGCTGTAAGGAACCTCTGGATGAAAAGCCTGGCTAGCATATTCGGGTAAGTGATAATCCAAGAACAAATCCTGGGTTGCATCTTTTTTCTCTCTAGTCATCCGCCCGTTATTAACTTTCGGGAGCCACATTTCGTCTTTATCCATGCTCTCAAAGGGGAACATAAAGATCTTACCGCTCTCGTCGTTCTTGGCACTAAACATTCTAGAGTAATATGCCTCTTCTGCTTCGCTGTTTATAGACATTACTATGCTATAGTCGGTTATGTCTGGATAAGTAAAGTAGATCCCATCTTGGTCATCTGGTAATCTTCCAAGGGGATATCTCCAATTCCATAGATTGCCCGAGCTTTTTTTGATCGCAGAAAGAGATGCATAAGGGTTTGCTGGTATTGGAGTAGTAGCAGTTGTATCTCCCAAAGTAATTCTATACTTTAGATTATCCTTAGTATACTCTTCTGGAATCATGTCGTTCTCAAGTAACAACTGGTAAAGATCAATCTTATAAGGAGAAGCTTTGCTTACCGAGAACCCTAAACTGATCTTGGTATCACAGTTGTGTTCTATATCTGGTGGATCGTAATAATTATATGCATTTACCTCGAACAGTTCGAACCCCGATTGGTAAAGATCCCTGTAATATTTCTTCCACAATTTTCTTTTATACACGTAACTTCTTGTATACCAAACACTAGGAGTAATCGTGATAAGTAGTTGTGTTACATCTGAAACAAGACCGCTTGTATTTTCTGCAGTGTAGTATCTGCCGTATCCATAGAACACTGTCTCAGTCTCGTTTAAAGTAAGGGTGACCAATGTTCCATTAGATTGCCTAGCTCGTACCTGGGCAAGGTTGCCTCTAAGACCCATAACCACTTGAATCTTGTGAAGATCGGTTGATCGTTGTAAGTTAACAGTAACAGTTACAGCAGCAGTTGGAGGGCTGGTATCCTCATCACTTCTGACATAAAAAGCACCCACGTAATCCTGCCCCCACCAGCGGTCGCCTGGGCTTCTACCGTCTATAGCACACGCTGGACTTGTAGAGTAAGGGTATTGACTACTATTGAGATTAGATGTAGCAGTAGCCCCAACTGAAGTTTTCGATACATTAGTTTTAACAACAGGGATAACTGTCACGTCAGGAGGATCTAGCCATCTTTCAATTGTTATGTCTACTGGAACTTGTTCATATGCTTTGTCTATATTTCCTGGCTGGTCTATTTTTCCGCCAGTATCGTTCATAGTCCAAGCAAGCAATTGATTTCCATTGAACTCAAAGTAAACTGTATTGCTAGAATCTTGAACCCACGAAGACGAATCAGGATCCCATATCTCGTATTCCACAGAATAGCTCGGGACTGCTCCTGCAATTTCATCTGCAATATTTTCACTTAATGTTTTTTTGGCCACACCGTCTTCTTCTGTGTAAACAGTTTTACCGCCAAATGTAAAATCTTCTTCGTATAAAGAGCCTAGACTAAGTAGATATTCACTTTTCCAGGTTGACCTCTTGTCGTTTCCTTCTCTGAGCCTCCACCTAAATAAGACCTCATTACGAATCAGCATATCTATATCTTCAGCAGTATAGACTTTGTACCCTTCATCGGTAACGACTTTTTCAAGAGCAAATATGTTTGAGCCATCTTCTGCAGCCAACACTTCGTTTTTTTCGGCCTTAACAAATAAGGGCTCCGAGTTATAAATTTCTTCAAAACCGTGCTCGGCAATCTGATTAGTTGCGTTCCACTTGGAATATTCGACAACATAGTATTTGTCCACAGAAGAAGTAAAGTCAGAATAGATGTGCACTTTATAGATTTCTTCAGAGCCGATAGATTCTAGACATACGATATAGTTGCCTTCTGGCGGAGTATCGTTATCATGCAATCTAATATTGTGACCAAGATAAATTCTCTGAAGATCATTTGGAGCTCCATCTGTCGTCAGAGGAGGATTTTTTTCATAATGCTTAAATCTTGTGACGTAGTGATAATACATCGGTATTAGTTTTCCGTCAGATAGTTCCTTATAATAGTTGGTAAAAAGAACGTTATCTATTGGTACATAGGAAGTTCCAGAGCTATCTTTTACAAGTCTTCCACTTCCAGCCCAAAATGTTTTTTCAAACTCTTCTACAACAGTAGTATTTTCAGGAATATTATTGCTGTAGTCGTACAGTTCTACCACATCTTCAGAAATGAGTTCTGGGCTATTTACATACGCAAGATTAACTGTGTTGTCTGGTAAAACAGCTCCAACTCTTACTGAGGGTTCTGTGTTTGCGTCGTCTATGTTATCTTTGAATCTATGCATCTGTTTTACCTCACTTTAATCTCTGCTATTTCACTGGCGATTCCGCTAGTGAAAGTTATCTTGGTCGAACAAGGAATAATATTGTCATTCACGTCTAACGGCATGTCGTCGCTATCAGGAGCAATATATCTATAAACTTTTCGGTTATAGAAAGTCCCAACTAATTCAAGGGTTCCGTTTACTGCAACAACAGATCCTGTATCATCCCTGGTCATTTCTACGGAATAGTTGGGTTCGACATTTAAAACAGGATTACCATATCTGTCTATGCAATCTACTATTATAGTACATGAATCCACGGCATCTGCACAAATTACGTCAGGATGAACCTTGATATCAAAATCATTCAACTCAGGAACAGCTCCAGTAATGTACACAAATCCGTCTGTGATATGAGAAAACATAGGATCGAAACTCAGCAAATCATATTCACGATAGGCCGTTTGATCTTGTGACTCTAAGACAACTTCTATATCAGCATATTCATCAGAGAAAATCAACTTGGCTGTTCCGTCTTCTACAGTTAAAACAAACGAATCTTGTTGGCGATACAACACCGAAAGCAATTCGTCCGACTCTATCGTACGATCTAGCATAATGATGTTCTCATCCGTAGCTAACACTTCGCACCCGCTAACAACAACCCCGATAGGGTCAGCATAATTTAGAGCAATCTGGTTTGTTCCGTTCCCGTATATCTCCTCTACATTTACAATAGAAGGCTCTCCACCTACAACGAAACTCACCTGTGAAAGTGTTATTTGTTCGCTATCGCGTGTTGCATTAACAATTATAGGAGCTCCTTGCATTGGAAAGTTCTCGAGTGTCACCTCTGAGGTGGGGCCGATGAAGTTTTCTATAGCACTCTTTGCGTAAACATAGTGTTCAGCACAAAAGCTTACAATTAGCATAGACCCTGCAGCGACTGGTGATGTTTGAATTCTGTTCTTTTTGACACCGATAACAGTAGGACTTATTTTGTTACCGCTTGGGTCAGTTCCAGTTATTGTCACAAACTGAGGATTTTTGTATCTAGTATATATTATATTCGTTCCATCGGCAGTATGTGTTTCTTTTACCGAAAGATAATAAAATCCTGAATGGATTAATGGAGACCACGAGACGTCTTCAAATTTGATCTTGCAATCATACCCATCACCGATACCTGTTTGGAGATATGCGTTTGCTATTTCTCCTAGCCGCGGATCCCACTTGTTAGGCAACACATGAAGACCCATGAGGTTTTTACCTACAACATCCCAGTAACTTTCGTCCCATTTCCATTTGCCCCACATAATAGGCACAAATGTATTAAGTTCGTCTACATAATTCTTTAGTTTCTGGGAAGGGCTTCCATCTACTTCAAACAAACTATTTCTGAAAGCATCGTCGTGTAGAGCTTCCATTTGGACATCGTGAATACACGAAACTACAGCCTCTTTTGGCACGTACTCAAGCGTGATGTTTCTAAGTTCTACTGTGTCTGTTCTAAGAGGACGCGACAGAGTTATAATAAGTCTGATAGGTTCTTCAATACGAATAGGCGTTGTGCCCAATAAATTTGTGACTCCTGTTATTCCTTTAACAATGTAAGCTTTGCTTTGATCGACGTACTTATCAAAATCATATCTAACTATATCGACTTTGATGTCGCCATCTCCATCTATCACTATTGTGCTCCATTCTTTTAGATTGGATGGATTAATAACAGGCGTTATTATGTGGCCTTGTTTTACTCCGCTAACAAGTTTGACAGTTTTTGTCGGAGACAACACAGTGTTGCTAAATTGATATGATAAATTCTTATCATAAAAAACACGATACTTGGGGTATATTGTATATTCTTTTGTAGCGTAGTCATACTCATATTGACCATCTTGCAGAACTTGACCATTAACGATAAAGGTTTCTGGAATAATTGATATCCCCTCGATTTCCTCGTTAATTACAAATGAAGTTGAATCTTCTGGCCAAGTTGTGGAAAATACCAATCCTAACTCTCTGCCAACAGCTCTTTGAAGACCTAGCTTGGTAGAATTGCCAGGAAATCTGAATACATCTAAGACTCTCTCTTTTAGTTCTGAATTCGTTTCCATAAACCTTCTTCTGATGCCTAATAGAAGGGCAAACTCATCAAATACATTCCATACATGATGAGCCAATATGTCTGTAAGACTTTCAGAACCAAATTTTATCCAGCTGTAGTTTTGTTTGAAATAAAGAGTCTTGGCCCCGAAATCAATAATGAAAGGATGATCGTCTATATTAGAACCATAAAACTCAAACAAAGTAACGCACTCTTGCATATCGGTCGGATTTGGTGTTGCACTAAAGTCAAACCCTTGCACAATTGTCACAGAGTCTGCATCATCTGTTTTGAACCTTGTCTTATAAATCCAGGCCACTTCTCCAATATTCGCTGTACCTATGTATTGATTGTCTAAGGCAGCTTGTAGAAATCCATCTACTTCTTGTACTTCAAGACCAAATACATTTAGGAATTGAGCTCCAAGTGCATTCGGATCTTTTCTTATTTTTGTCCACGTCGGAAAGGCCCTAACTAGTTTGGCCGTAACATATGAGTAGGGAAAATCAGCCGTATATCCGTTAAACAATTAAAGCCCTCCTTTAGTTTACAACTATATCGTATTGGCTATCTATATATAGTTGTTCATCCCAATATGGTTTATAGTTCCCTATAAGAATTTGTCTGCGGTTTACTTCCATCCTGCGTATTTCTACGTCTTCTATAATTCCTTTACCTACTTCTTTTGCAACATAGATAAGGTCGCTATACACTAGTTGTTGCCCCATAGTGAGTTTATTAATGTGATTAATTAGCGCGGCCTTGATATCATTGCTAGTCATTGCTCTGATTTCATCAGATATGTTTCCAAAGAAGGCCAACACAACGTCGAAGAACACAGGAACTTTTTTAGGAGCAACAGCAACTCCTTTAACTCCAAAAGCTTCTACCCTATCTAGTTCTTCTTGAACCTTAAATACGGCATTGTCTAGATTTTCCATGTTGTCAACTATTACATGAACTGTGAATGAACCCGTACCGAACACAAACGGAGTTAGTTCAACATTAACGACGTGATCTACACTAAGTGCTGCCAGTCTAATAGCCGTTTTGTTAGCACCCTCTACAACGTATACGTGATTGCTAATACGGTATCGGTAGTTGTCATCGCTCTCTCCAGGTGTACGTGAACAGTTGAGCAACACACCTATTTCATCTAGGAAAGCGCCAGTTGCTCTACTGACAAATGCCATTACAACATTAAAGTCCAGTGCTTGATAATATGTAGCCAATATCTTGTTAAAAATTAATAAGAGAGCTTGGGCTCTCGCTCCAGGACTTGTGTTGCTTATGTCAGTATTCTCGAGCAGGCCTTCTGCCATGGCATTGAGTTCTTGCTCTGATTTGTTATATAAAATCATTTCTTAACCTCCAAATCCTGAAAGCTTTATTGGGTATTGAATAATATCTTGTTCTCCATCCTCACGCTGCACAACGATGTAATATTTTATTTCATCTCCAGCTGGGAGGGGAATAACAGTAAGGTCTTCAGATCCAACCAATCCATTCGCTACAAGAGTACTGAATATCCGTGCCGCTCCCTCTTCTCCGATTTCTCTAGAATTAGGAAACCCAATCAGTTCTTCAAGATCAGCTCCGAAATCTGGATAAACATCAGAATCGTTTTTCTGAGTTTTGACAGCAAGAGAGATATCGTCTTTAGTGCAATCAAAGCCTTCGGCTAAAGCAAGATCACCAGTTTCGTCTAAAACAAAATCCCCGTCATTGTCTAGGGCAAGATCTGTTTTATTATATTCCATCCTTTAACCTCCTACCTTCATTAGTGCACCTACTGCATTCGATACATAACTAGAAGCATCTTGAAAAGCAGTATTGTACGGCATTAGAGTTCCAGGCTGCACTACGACTGGGCCAACAGCGCAACCGCCAGTTAGTATAAACGCAAGGTTTAAGGGGAACTTATTCCACTTTAGCCCTAGTGTATCTGTATACATATCGAATTGTTTTGTATACACATTAAATTTTGAACAATAGAAAGAGATTGAATCTGTATCTGGATCAATTTTAATACCCAAACCTTCTTTGCTAAAGATGTCGATACCTCCGTTGTCCCTAACAAACACACTGCCACCATTTGCTCCAACGAGACCTGGTTCTGTATTATGAGCTGTCACCTGTCTATCTAGAGCTTTATCTACATCTTTACAAGAGTTGCGATCCATCTCGCGTAGTCTTACTTTCCAATTGCTTGCTGTGGCCATTTATATACCTCCTGATATCTTTGTCGTGTAAGTCCCAGCGATTCGTTCGACATAATTTTGCTTAGGAATGGTACACGCAACCACTGGAGCGTTTGAGCTTCCATTTAGAAAACATATTAACACGAAGTCTCCAATGCTAACAGTGCCATGGACATTCCCCATTTTACTAACATCAACTTCGTCTAGATCAACAACGTTTCCATTGGTAGGATCAACATACTGAATAGACACTCGTCTAGTGTCCTCATTGTAATAGGTGATACTCCCCAGAGTTGGGAGTATTTGATTCGTCAATCTTCTTACCTCTGGGGATTCTTTAACTATCTCATATATTTTTTCGTGTAGTGGGTTAGCCATTATCCTGCATTAAGCCTCCTGTCGATGCTTATGTCAAACATGGTATACAAGTCGAATGCAACTCCATGACAAGTGCCTTCTCCGTTTACAATGACCAATTTTCTTTTTATGAAATCGTCTTTAATCATTTTTTCTCGGTTGGCCCTTGATTTTTCACTCTCACCAGGATTTGCTTTTATTTTGATTGCGCCATGTTTAAGATGAGCAATTGCATGCATCTTAGAATACTCTAGCTCCTGGGCTCCAAGAGATTGGCTGAATGTTTCAAATTTTCTTTTCATGGCATCCATGTTGGCGATGCTTATACTTCCTGCCTGAACAGCAATGTCGAAACACAAAGCAAATCCTCTTTCGGTTTGCAATCCTAAGTATTTAAAGTAGCTTAAAGCTTTATTAAAATACTCTTCGGCTGCTTCCATTTGGTATCGCTGACAGTTAGGATCTGCACCTAGCCTATGAAAGTAAGTGTTCCATGGCTCACGGACATATCTCTTGTAGTCCTTTCCTTTGGTGTAAGAAAGCTTGTCTCCCCAAGCGATAGCCTGAGAGGGTGTCATCCTAAGCATCCGCTGCAATTCTCCGTAGTCTTTTCCAAAGATTGACTGAACTGTTGATGAATGACTAGCAACCATCCTCTTGAGCAGTGCTTGCAAAGTTCCAGATTTTAAGTTGAATTGTAAAGTTCCAAAACTTAGCCCTGCTCCATCAAAGTTACCAGAGACAACAGCAAATGAACCAGGAGGAGCAATACTCGTTTCAAACGTGCCTGTCATCATTAAGATTTTTTTCTTAAACTCATCGTCATAGTTGACTGTATTTGCACCAAAGAGTGCATCGCCAACTTCAACGCTGCTGCTTCCGAACAGTATCCTAGGACTGAGGTCTGGGTCTTCAGTATTAAACATTGTTTGAACCCACCCTGGCAAGGTTTGAATTATCTTATCCCACCAGCTGATCTTACTCTTGCCACCAACTGAACAGACAGTTATTCCCTTGTGACCAGTTATCCCTGCAGAGAATTCTTGACCTTTAACTTGCAGTAGGCTCATAACAACACACTGAGCCTCGCTTAGTTTACGCTCTACCATGTTAGAAATAATCTTAGATGCTAATATCAGCGAAGCCGTGACAGCAAGCATAGCCCAACCAGGCACGGCAGCAGCTTTAACAAAGTTGCCTGCTTGAGTTAAAGCGTTTTGGGTTTGGCCTAAACCTGCACTGGCCTGCCACAACCCTTTGGTAACTACTCCTGTTCCGTATCTGTCCATTAACCATGTAGCACTTTGGGCTCCCCTGCCCATCATCTGTCCTAGCCTTAACAACATTGCTCCTCTAAGCGACCCTGCTCCTTGGCAAGTCAATCCCCAACTGAGTAATGTTCCCGATGCTACTGAAGCTGCCCATACGAGCCGATCAGAAAATTCTGATTCCATTACTCCTGCAGCACAATCTGGGGAAACACTAGAGATGAAGCCTGTATCTAATGAAAATTGATGAACAACTTGCTTTACAAATGCGGCACCGAACATCTCGTTATAAGCATCCCCGATATACATTCCGTCGTGGGGTTTGACGCTAGGATCACCCATAATGACAAGATCCCCTTGATACATGTCTTTCATATAATCTCTGACAGTGCTCATGGCAAGGAACTGCGCTGTTTTCAAAGTGCCTAATTGCATTTGACACCATTCATAAATTCCAGAAATAAACGATAAGAACGCAAAAGGCTTCCTTGCATATAGTTCGGAAACAATTGATGTGGTTCTTTGGATATGTGGATAAATATCCTTATCAGCATTCGCTTTTACTGTTTCTTCAACAATAGAATGGTCTAGATTAAATATCTTGTCTCGAGCTACAGTTGCAATAACGTTATGATACATTCCTTGAGATGTAGCCTTCACTCTATTATCTAGTATATGTCCGAAAGAGGTATACAGATGCCATTGCCGAAACGGTTTTTTCTTAGCCCGCACGTAGAATCCTAGTTTTCTTTTTGTACCATCTTGATAAGAATGAGCTTCGGCGTATCCTTCCTTTTTAGTGGAAGATATGTCGTACCCATATGTTAGCGGCCACCACGGCTTTCCATAAAAGAGTGTTGATCTAAATTCAAACGGGTGAACTGCAGCTGTGTAATTTGGAACGTACATCGATAGTAGCTGTGCGACATCCCAGGTGGTCTTGCCTTCCATCATCAGATGGATATTAGGCTCGTCATTTGCATCCAGCCCCAGCTCGCCGTTTTCGCGAATGCCTGTTCCGTTTCCAGGATAGATGTTTTGTCCGAGTTCGCCCGCATCTTCATATAGGCCCATTAAAAAGTTCGGAGTTCCAAAGTGGGTTATTCCGTGACTGTCATCTAGCATCCAGTTTGTTTTGATCGCAGACCAAAAACGGCTGAAGCCTTGCTTGTCTCCTCTGATGAGCAGTCTAGCGAGCATGTTGCTAGGCTCTTCGCCTTGCTTGAGATTACCAGCAACCCACCCGTTTCGGTAGTTTAGAACACTACATAACTCTAAAGCGTCGCTCTGCGCAATAACATTCAATATCTCTCCACAGCTGACTTCAGTAACTGTGCCGTTAAACATTATCGGCAACTCAGTTAAGTTGTTGCCATAACCCATTCTGACATGCAATCTTGCTCCAGGCAACAGACCCATATGCTCTTGAATAGCTGCGTGTCGTTGTTTCATTTCTTCATCGATAGAAAGCTGAAAGAATCGGTTTAGGTTGAACTCTACTTTTCCTATCTTGAATTTTCTATCTACAAATCTTTGATAGGTATTGGCTACCGACATAAAAACAGTATCGGCAGCAATCTTTCTGCTCTTAACAACATCGATGCTGCTTATTGCGTTGAGCCCATAGAAGTTGTCCCAGAGTTTGTACCAACCTATTCTTACACCTTCATCTACAAGAAAAACATGACAAGTCGGAAAAGCCCTAGCCATAGTTCCTGTTTTGTCGTATGTCTTAGCGTCGTGCCATTCACTGCTCCACTCTGGTTCCGCTGCTCTCCCTTCGGGGCCATATCCTATCGGTCTAGGCTTACCATCGTCTGGAATATATTCGACATCATATAATTCTGTCAGCATATTTCTTTTTACTGCTTCATCATATGGCAAAACTTTGTATCCCATCTCAGCTGCTATTCTATAGCCTTCTTGCTTGGCTCGTTCTTCTATGGCAGTTTTGGAATATTTTTCGTTATATTCTTGGACGCTTAATTTACGAGCGTCTCTGAATTGACCAGCTTCAGCAGCGTTTTGGATGCTACCAAGATGTTTTTCGATAACCTTTTCGGGGTGTTTTGATAGCTCAATAGCCTCCTGGACATAGAACTCTACACTCTTCATGTAGTTATCGTGTTGTTCTTTGGCACTTTCCGAAATAAGACTTTTCGACCTTGAGTTTATCCTATCCGAAGTTTTATCACCGATCTTGAAGTCGTATTCGTAAACTCTGGAAGTGGAAGTATCTGTCTCGTAGATAGTCATCTCTGGTTGGCGGGCAATAACTTCTTTAGTCAAATGTCTCATATCAAAATGGGGCCTAAAATAAAAATCGGGATCAACATATACTCCTGCATTTTCTGGACGTGGATAACCTTCTTTGCGACCGATGCTCTTTAGAAACTTATCGACCTCGTCATAAGTTGGCAAATCTAAGTCTGGATAGAGATTGATATTTTTGAATAGCGATTCAAGACGTGCCCACTCTATTGTTTCATTTACAGTGTTTGGCTTAATCCCTTTAGGAAAGATAACATATCCAGGCTTAAATGTTTTGGAATTAAAGATAGAAGGCGAAGTATTAATTATCGGATTCTCTCCATCATGAGAGATAATTTCGCCGTATTCTCTCTTCTTCTGTGTTATATCAAAATCCATAAAGGTCATCTCTACATAGTACCTACCAGGGAAGTTAGGGACTGTAGAACAGCTCAGCGTATCAATGAACACGTAGTTAATACCGAACAGCTGTAGAAGATCGTTCTTCAATCTAACATAATTAGCTACCATGTCATATTTATATTCGCGCGCCACTCTTTGACAGTACTCATATAGATCTTGTAATCCCTTAAGTGCCTCATCACCAAACACTTCCATTGAAATCTTGCCGTAAACATCTTGGGTGCCCAAAAATTGATACGCTGGAGCCTCATATCCAAGCAAAGGTAATCTAGCAAAAGTGTTCTGATACGACACAGCTACATCTGTAACTATGATACTAGAGTAGTTGATATCATGAATTTTAAGGTATCGGCTGGTATCGAGGTTACCCTCTTCTTCGGTTTTCTTTTGCTCTACAAAGGCCTGTTCTATTGATAGAGTATTCTTAAGATGCTGATAGAACTCTTCCTTTTTAGTGCTCCATTTGCCTTCGGAATATCTAAAAGTAAGCCAACCTTCTCCTAGAAACGGAAAGACCAGAGGCGGTTTCTCGTCGCATTTGAGCTTGTTAAGATTACTAAAGTGCTGAACTTTGATTGCAATCCAGCCATATCTGCTTAATGTTGCGCCACCATAGCCAGCCTCTGCACGAGTATAATCTATTTTCCAGTAGTCAGAATTTCTCGTACAACGCTCTCCGCGGGTAGCTTTGTCAAATTCTTCGAAAGCCTTTTCGAAAGTTCTAACATCAGCTTCGGCACGTTCAAATCTGTTTCTAACTGCGTCACCGACCGTCATCCCACTCTTTGCGGCAAGTTGCCTTTCCGCTTTTCGTTCATGTAAAAACGTCTCATCCATTGTAAAGAACGCTATTCCACTATCAGAACGAGTCATCGGTTTGAGTTTCTGACCAACGGTGTTATCCATAAGCCCTCTCTTGTAATACCACCTGTAGAGGTCTCCATCTATGGTATCTACAAAAGAAGGTTCTTGAGGCATAAAGGCCATATACTCAAACGCAAATAGAGTTATTGTCGCCTGTAACGATCTTGGGAATCCTTCTACTGTTTGCACAGTTAAATCATGCAAGCACACTGCATCTATTTTATGAACATAATTTAAGTAGTGGTTTAAGACTGGAACGAAAGGAGTTCTCATAAACTGAGAAATTAAAGACATAAGACTGTTGTCGTTACCAGATGAAGGCCCGTTAATAGAATATAAATCAGGAAAAAACAAGGTTAAAGAAATTCTAGTATCGGTATGTCCACTCTGCGATTTAATACTACCCTTTGATCTTATGGTTGGAACTCTTTTGGTTGTACTTATCTTGTCCACTTTAATCGAAGTAGGAGGAACATAAAATACGCTTGAACCCAGCTGTAACTTATGATAGTAATCCTCTTGTTTGAGGAGAGAGGATATTTGATCCTGTCTCTCCTCCACATACAAGATTTTGGTAATAGAGTTATCCTTTAGACTAGGGAAGTAAAGAGTTACTTTATCGCCGCTGGTAATAGTCCTATTGGTGCCTTTGTAACAAAGCACACCTCGTCCGTTGTCAACATCAAAGACGCTCGAGAACTTATCCCGTGTAACAGTAACATTTTTTGTCCCTTGACCTTTATCAGCTATTGTAGCAAAGGCTACATGGTCTGGGCCAACAAAACTTATCTTAGCATATACAATTACTTCTTTTTGTGCCATCTTGATTCTCCTTAATAGCTGTTTGGATCTTGGTTAACTCTCCCATAATTTAGAGCTTGACCTAAAAGATTTTGGGCAAAATTATGATCAATAGTGCTGGTATCGTCTTTTTGGAATATGTTTACCGTACCTTCTTTGACTTGTTTCTGAACAGCATCAGATAAAGTACTCACATCGATATTCTTGCGGTTTTTAGCCTTGGCTGTAATTATTTGTCCATTGACCTGGGCTTCTACTCCGCTGTTCATTTCGACTCTGGCAACAGGAGTACCGTATCCCACTTCATTCGGAAGCATTTCGGGTTTTGGTTCTTTTCTGGCTGCGGTATTGGCAACAATAGCTCCAGCTCCAATGGCAGCACCTATCTTAGCCCACTTGGGGATTTTCTTCCACAGACTTGCTTCCTGAACAACGTTCGCTGCAGTTTCTGCCATAGTGTCTTGTACAGCATCAGCTACAACAGTGGCTGCGCCTCCTGCTCTGGTCATTGTAGCAGCAATATCTTCTAAGTTATTCATATGCATATGTTTTAGCTTATCGTAGAACATCTCTTTGGCTATTGCGTATTGTCCACCTTGTGAAGTAGCTTTGGCAAAAGATTCGACCACATCAGTAGGTACAAAGCTTTTCATGTATGCTTCACTGTTAGGATCGATAGCCAGGTACTGAGAAAACATATTGGCAAGATCGCCGCCGCGCTTGCGGGAATATGCTGTATCACTAAAAAACATCTTGGAAGCTGCGCCACCAAAGTATTCTGGTGATACACGATCTACGGTATCTCGTACTTGTTCAATGTTCTGCAACATTTGATCTGCCATAGTAGTTTTAATTCTTGACATGGCAGTGTCGTTAATTAAATCGCCCTCGGCGACACCTAGCGATGAAAGTACTTCTCCAGCTCCACTCCAGCTCAATGCTACTTCGTCACTAATGGCCGAAGCATAGGCTTCACCCCAGTCACGCACTAGCCCCTTACCACGCTTAAGAGATCCTTTAAGAGCATCTAATGCTTCGAACGAAAGAGGGTTTCCACCACGCTTACCCTTGAGGGTAACTTGTTCTGTTGTGGTTTCGGTAAAAGCATTAAGTAGTTCTATACGACGCATTCTTTCGGCTGGGTCATCAATACCTTCAAAAACAGCCATTCCTACGTCTCCATATCTTTGGGCAAGATTGTACATTGGGCCTGCAGCTGTCTTTGAGAGATGAGCATTCATTACTCTTTCAACATAAGAATGGCCGCTGAAAAGATTAGGATCTTGCAAACTATTACCGAGGTACTTTTCCCACGAGGTTCCAGCCTGAATACTCTGTTCGTTCAGGTATTTATATCTCAGATGATTGGCCAACCGATTGTTGTATTCAGTTTGTTTACGATGAACACTCGCCAGGTTCATTTGCATTCTAGCAAATGATTCGTTGTCCATATCTAGCATTCTCTTAGAGAACGGAGATAGCATTGCAACTTGGTCACCATCGAAGTCTGCGTTGGCAAGTGCTGCATCTACTGCTGACATTCTAGCGACCCTGCCTTGGAGTCCTTCTTTGACCCTGATATTCATGATAGCAAAGTTGCCAGCCCATTCATTTGGGTCACGCATCATAATACCATAAAAGCCTTTATCGCTTCTAAGAGCTCTCATGATATTCTCGTCTGCTCCCTCAAAGAGCTCTCTTGCAAAGTCTTCGCCGATTTCCATAGTTCCACTTAAGTTGGCAGCAACTTCGAGATTAGCTGAAATATTTTGTGCCTTAAGTCGAGCTGAGGTAGGCATCCTAGTTTTCATTGCTCTTTCCATTACAGCGCCACCAGAAGAACTGATATTATATCCAAGTTCATCGATGTATTGTTTAACATGAGTCTTCATGGCACCAATGGCTTCTTCTCTAGTTCTGAAAGCGCCATGGGCAGCATCTACAGTATTAAATGACTCAACCGCTTTGATATCTTCAAATATGTTCATAAGCGCTCTGTTTTGGTTCTCAAGAAAAATTCTACCTTGGGAATCTCTACCGATAGGAGCTCTAGCCACTGGTAATGTAGAAATTGCTCTTCTGGCACTTCCAAGATCTACAGCGATTTCAGTTGGAAGTTTTAGGGCAAACATTCCTTTTTCGGTGTCTAAAATAGTATCTTCGAGTTGTCCTCGCGAAAACCATGAACGACCAAGTATCTCGCCAAACCCTTTGTCGAAATCTCCAGCGTCAAGCTGAGCAAGTTCACCCATTCTGCTAGGGTCAACCAAGTATCCAATTGCCCTTGACATCTCACTAGCAGCTTGGCGATGCTTACCAAGACCAGGCATATCGCGAGCCTCATCTGTCATGTAATTAAGAATGGCATCCATGTCAGCTCCAATGATTGCGCCCTTGGCTTTCAATGAGCGAATCTCTCTTGGGCCAATTCTGAGACCTGCTCCTACCGTTCTGTCCGAGCCCAGATAGTTAGAGAATCTAAAAGTTTCGTTGATATTCATACGGCGAAGCTCAACTAGTTCCTTATCTACTTCTCTTCCTCCTGGAAGAACAACAGACAAGTCATTGCCAAACTTTGCCATGAGACTATTCATTTTAGACTCAAAGGCTTCTGGCTGTAAACTTAGATTTTTATCGGCCAACATTTGTGTGGCATCTGGTACAACAAAACTCAGTCCTGTTCTGCCTGGCAATTGTACTAGTTCTGTTGCTCCAAACATACTCGACATTTCTTTACGAATTTCTTCAAGCTTCAACGGATTATTTTGGTATTGTTCTGCCAACAAAGCAAGCCTACCTTTTAGAGTAGCAGATAAGTCTTGATATTTTTTTGGATTTCCAAGATGTATAAGATGAGTATCTTGTCCAAAGATCTCATGCATTGCTTTGCTCACCGCATCAGATTTATCTGGAGCACCAAGAAAGCTCATTGTGCTTTTCCTGGTATCATGCATTACTTTTACAGACTCTTCAGCTTCGTATATAGCCTCTGCATTCAAGCGAAGCATTCTTCTGCCTTCGGTATTTGTATACACCTCTGCACTTCTAAGGACTCCGCGGTCATCTTCAAACATTGTTTTAAATGTTTCTCGACCTTTGCGGTTCAAGATATCCTCTTCAAATAATGCTTGGTTTCTAGCTATCTCAAGAGGTGTTTTAGCTCCAGACTCAATCCACGAACTAACATCTTCCGTAAGCCTGGCAACTCCTTTATCTAGATCGTCTAAGGCGACCTCAAACGACTTAGGTTGTCTTCCTTGCAACAATCCTCTTAGTTCTGGTGAACCAATAGAGCCTTGCTTCCACGTACCAGGAGTAATAAAGTCATCACTCGTTAAACCGTATTTCGCAAACACTTTCTGTGCTTCGTCTGATCTGATAACATCCATGTACTCTTGTGAAGATAACTGAATTGCTCCAATTGAAACACCTTTGGCAAGAGCAAATTCTGGAGCTACTGCTTTAGAAAGTTCGGTATAAGACTTCAACTCAGTTCGTGAAAGTATGAACGGATTTAATCCTATACCTCTCCTGTGTGCAATATTTTGTAATTTATCTTCTAACTCTTTGACTGTGTATGGATAGTAATTTAACCACTGACGGAGATTTGGACGAGCAGCACTTTGCATGGCCCCAAATGGAGAAAAGTCTCTTTCTGTCATCATACCATAGAAGCCTCTGGATAGCTTTTCTGCCTTAACACCTTCTCCTGTCAATCTATTAATTATTTTTGCTTTGACTGGATCGTCTCCATATTTCTCTGTAGCCCATTCTTTGAACTCCATGAGAAATCTTCTTTGCTCATGTAATTTAAGATCGTCTAGGCCTTTTGCTTGCCTGTTAAGTCTATCAGCTGCAAATTCAGGAACTAAAGCTCTTATATCAACTTCATGACGTCGTAAGATATCGGCATCGTTACCTCTAACATTAAGACGAAATGCCTCTTCAAACGAATCTCTAGTTGATGCTCTCGAAGCTCCAGAGGCTTTTTCAAATATACCTCGGACTGCTCTACTAACTCTTCTTTGAGCTGCTTCCACATCAGGGGCACCAGATAAAGGAGCAAGATACTTGGCTACTGTACCTGCACGTCTGCCAAGAGTTTTAGTCAATTCATCGTATAGGTCAGTAAGTACGAACCCTTTACCTAAACGAAATTGATTGACTTTTGATTCTCCTCCTAATATTATATTCCCTGCGTCGGTCAGCATTGGGAATTCCATTACAACTGCATTTCGAGGAATTGCACCTGTCCTGGCTGCATTTAGTACACTTTCTAATGTACTTCTGTCACCGCCATGAACATAAAGATTTATTCTGTTGCCAGCTCTCGCTACATGTACACCAAGATTGCGATCTTCGTAAGACTTGATAATGCTTTCTAGAGCCTTACTCATTTTTCCCCTGTTAGTTTGTGATGTGGTTAATCCGTCAAACAAAGACGACACATAGTCGGGATATTCAAAAGCTCTTGATTGTCTCTTCGCAGCCGCAATAGAATCGGTGGCAATCTCCGCTGCTCTGGCCATGTCAATTTGCACCATTCTATTTTTAACGCTTTCTACTGGAACATTGATATTTTCTTTCAAGACTAAATCTGAATGTTGTAGGATATTTTGCAGCTTCTGGGCACGATAAAAAAATGGTGATTCCATGCCTGCAATTTGGTCAACGTGCGATTGAGTAAGATATCCTCTTTCCCGTAGATCAAACAGGGCTTCATTAAATAAAGTGTTTCTGGATACATCTGCCTCTAAAGATCCAGCCTTGACGCGACTGTCAAGATTACTTTTTAAGGCACCAGCAAATCCCTCTGATCTTATTGATATTCTATTGCCAAGAATTTCAACTGTTGGATCCCAGGCGCGGTTAACGACCTCAGTATCGACTGGGAATTCTTCTTTGAGTCTGCTATAGAAATTTTTAAACGCTAAGGTTTTTTCGTGCGGAGACAAATCAGACTGATCAGCAGCTTCAATAAATCTAGTTAAGGCTCCAGACTCTGCTGATATCCTACCATACATTGTACCAAGGTCTCGTTTTTCAGTAAATGAAAGTCTATTGTACTCATCAAGATCTCCACCAAAAGCCTTAACCATCCGTCTCATTGATGAGTAGCCTTTGCTGTCTACGCTACCCCACCTATGGATAGCTTGTCTGGCAAGATCTTCTAGGCCCTCTTGTCCAAGCACGGCACTCTCTGGATTGATATATTGCAGAGCTCCTCCTTGGATCTTTTTTCTTACCTCATCAATACTTGATCCAGTTAAAAATGCAGATCTCCCTAAGTCTGTCGAATAGAACTTAGCAATGAAGACATCATTATCTTGAAACATTCCTTCATAACGATAAACCGCTCTTCTGTTAAATACCCAGTTGTATACATTGCGTCCATCATCGTCTATTGAAAAGTCTCTGCCTGTCCCTCTTACGCCTTGCATCGACATAAACATCTGACCAGGTTCCATAGGAGCCGTAGAATAGCGAAGCATGTTACGAACACCTGGTTTGATAGAAGGAGTAGAAACTACACCTTTGTCAAACATTCTAGCAATTGGGTCAAAAGCAAAGCCGAAGATTTGTTCTTGGGAAGCTATGTCAAAGGCACCCATGTGGGCTGAACCTTTAATACCCATAAGCCCCCTCATGGCATCCATGGTCAAAAGCCCTTCTTGGTTTGTGCGAAGAAATGTTCTTAGTTGACCGCTTACTTCTCTTCCTATTTGTCTTCTAACTTTTCTGTTGGCTTGAGAGATGTCGGTAAAACCTCTCTCTTGCAAAGCCTTGTTAAGCAACATTCTGCGATATAATATTGTCGGATCGTTATGCGTAATTCTGAATAGGTTGAGAACATCAATAGGATGATTTTGCTGACCATTGGCAATCCCTATCAATTCAGCCCATTTCCCTTTGCCTCCTCCAGCATCTACAATCTTCTGCATTGCTGGGAAGTCGAATGCATCTGAGTTAAATCCAACCAGAGTAAATTGGCTTCCTAATAATCTGTGGGACTCAAAGAAATCTCTAACCTTGGTATGAACCTGATGTTCTGGAACACCGTGTCTAGTTATATTTGTAAGACCTCGCTCCATAAGATCATATTCCGCGTTGGTAAAATTAAGATTTCCTGTCGCTTTTTTGAGATTAAAATCGCTATGATATTTTACCATATTGGTAGCTGGATCAATTGTTCCTTCTTCGGCATATCTCATAAAGCTGGCAATGGCAAAGCGCTCCTCTTTAGTGAGAGCAGCTCCAGATCTTGCTTTTGTTATTAACGATTTAAATCTTTCAGTCTTGATTTCATTTGGTGCCACAGCAATATTTAGCATGCCTTCTTGTCTTCCGAAGTTTGCGTATTTTGCCATGGCTATTTCAGTTGCATGGAAGAGATCGCTATCTAGTTTCAAACCTGTTGTTTCAAGGTCGAACATAAGAAAAGGATCCCTTCCAATTCTCTGTCTAAAATTCTGAAATGATTCAATCGTCTGCTGCGCATCAAAATGACCCATACCTGGAGCACTTATATAACTCCAAGGAGCAGCATGTGGAATTGGATTAAGGGCTTTATTTGTCCAACTCTTCTGGGTATTGTCAATGCCAAATCGCTCAGATCGTCCTGCGCCAGCATTAACATTTTTAAAACCTAATGATGAATAGAAATGCGAAGTATTATTAGAAACAACTTTGATTCCTGCATTTCTAAGCATCTCATCGTATTTGCCCATTTTGTTCTCTCCTTAGAGTAAAGTGTCCATATTGTTGTTAACGAACTCTATTATCTCTTGCCTGCGATCCTTGTCAATGTGTACATCCATTTGAACCCCAGCATTAGGTGAAGACTCTACTATTACGTCTACATCTTCGAGCCCTATGCCTTGCATGATCTCTATTAGATTTCGACGCAGGTCTTCGCCCTTAAATGTTGATTTATTGATTGGCATCCCTGGTGCTTCATTGGTTTCTGACTTCTCAACATCCTGTCTCCAGAAACCGAACTCAGAAAGGTCAAGTCCTTCATTGCGCACTACGCGAACTTTAACATCGGCTAGATCTTTTGTTCCAGACCAGCCTTCCCATCCTGCCTGCGGAAGATAATGGTTTTTGAAATACTCTTCAAGATCAGGTCTTGCGTCTGGTCGCATTCCCCAGGCTGCCTGCAAGAATCTCCGCTCATTCTGAGGAACAAGTTCGAGGATTTCTTTGCGCTCTTCTGGCTTAGCTTTGATAAACTCAGCAAAGTATTCGCGTTCTTTTGAGGGCATGGCGCTCATTATTTTGCGAATGCCGCCTTCAGCATCAGCACCATAGAGAGTCGATTCAGCAGCATTTTTATATTCGATAGCGATCCTTGCCCAGTTTGGAATATCTAGAAGTTCTTTATTTTTTGAGATAATATCTAGCTGTGCATTGATTTCTCTTAATCGAGGATCTTCTTTAAAATATTCGCTGAACTTAGTTTTGGTTTGATAATAAGCTCTTCTTTTGGCTTCCTTCTCATCAAACTGTCCTTTAATTCTCTCTATCTCTTTGTCTTGAGCTCGATCAATTGATTTTCGCAGCCATTTTGGAGTGCGCTCTCTGATGCCACTCCATTTGTCTTCTGCTTCTTTAACAGCCGACCACTTGTCTTTGATGATATTGTCGATTTCCCGATCCCTTTTAGCTCTCATACGCTCAATGTCGCGTTTGTATGTCTCTGTCGCCTTGCGCTTTTTTGGTAGCTGCTCTAATTTTAGTTGTAATTTTTCGTTTTCAAGATCTCTTCTTAATTGCTTGGTTATGTTGCGCTTCTTCCTAAGTTCGTCGTAGAGTTTTTCGACGTTAAAGCCTTCTTCTTCGGCTCTGCGTTTTGCGTATTCATACATTCCTTGATACTTGATATAATCAAGAATATCAAAATACTCATTTATCTCACGCTCTTTACGACGTCTCTCAGGAATCCATCTTTCGTCGCTAAACACATCATGAAGACTTCTTGCACCAGATAGAGCGGCAAATAACAACGCTCCATACTTAGCGCCTTTAATTCTTCTTGGCATTGAAGTTCCATAAACCAAGCCGCCCAGAATACCTCCACTGATAGCAGCACTAAACATGTCTTTAGAAGCAATACCAGATATAGCAGGTTCGAGCTGGTCTCTAATAGACCATGACTGGAATGACTTACCGAAAACTTCCCTTCTTTTGTATTCTTCTAAGGGAGAAGCAACATGTAGGAATTTGGTATGGAAAGGAGTGTCTGCATGAGCAAAGCTCTCCCATAACGAACCCAACATAATTTCTGGGCCACTAAACCTGGCGTGAACTCCTGCTGAAGACCAATCTGTCTCTTTCTCAGTAGCTAGACCTGCACGCATCATTGCGTAGTTAAGATTTTTGCCTCGAGCAAATACGACCGCTGCCATACTTCCCATCGAATCATTAGTGCGTCGCTCGCTTTCGTTGACATCGACGCCGATAGTCAATGCAGCCCCAGGATAGATAAACTTGTTGATGAATTCTCTGGTTTGGTCTGCACCTTGGGCACTAGAGACAGTGATACCTGCCATCCTGATTGGAGTTGTCGGATGCTCGCGCGTTAAGAAGGTTTGATTATCTAAGACCTCGGTAACATGAACCTTCTCTCTGACAATATCAGTATACTTAAAGCGATATGGAAAGAACCTGTGCTTCTTCTTCATGTCAGCTACTCTATCTTTGGTATCGACTATGAATTTTTTAATCTGTTCTTTCTCTTGTCGTTCAGAACCAGTAATTCCTGTAAGATCTGAATATTCTTGGCTTACATATTTAGCATAGTATCTATATTCATCAGAATATGGAGCAACATCAGCCAGAATAGCAAATCGATGTAGTGGATCATAAAGTTCAAACTTGGATACTTTGCCTTCATCTATTAATGCTTTGATTGTTGCTCTTATGCCTTCTAGTTTGTCAACCAGTCTTTCATATCTTCTGTTGTCAAAATCAAAGCCTATGTATTTTGTCTGTGACAAATCATCTCGATTGACATATTGTATTCCGCCTTTTTTGATGCCCAAAGCGTGTTGATAAATTGTTATCTGATCAAGATGCTCTTCAAAAGCTCCTTCTTTCATCATGATGTCCCAGCGTCTTTGATTTACTGTTTTAACATCTACTACAGTTGGAGTCCCGTGTAAGTTGAGAATAGCATCGTAGTGCCCTGTAGATCGAGCTTTTTCATCATACACAAGTTCTTCCATTGACATCAGAATACCTTTTTCTTGCCACATCCGCTGATATGCTTTGTGGATTTTTGTACCTTCCGCCATGGCATTTTCTGCACTATCAAAAATTGGGGCGTCTTCAATGTTTAAAAGCTTATTAATAATCGTCTCTTCGTCTTGACCAGCTAACGAAGCACGGATAACCATATTTTCTGGATGATAATTCCAGAGAGCTTCATATCCGCCACCAGGAAGTCTTGCTTCGCCGCGGGGAATCTTAACATAAGGATCGCCTCGCTTGAAGTCTAAGAAATAGTTCTCTCCAGGCATCCAGCTTGGCATAGTATTGGGGATCAGATTTATATCTAAATCTTGTTGGTATCTTCGGTCTCTTGGTAAGAACCGACGTCCAATTTCCGAAAACTCCCCACCAAAACCGCCAAGGTTTTGATCCCAGAACGCCCTAGAGTAACTAGTCATCCTAGAAGAATCTTGGAGAACTTTCATCGAATCAATTGGTTGTCCAGTAAGACCTTGAGCCATAAAGCCGTAAATACCGCCCATTTCAGTCAGGCCGTAGTATGTTTTGGCACCAACATATTGCAAGCTATTTGTCTGAATAGCTCCTTCAAGAGATGGAGGTTGTTGTGAAGTATCCCACCGCGACGGAACAAAAATTCTTTCTCTTAAGGATTTGGGCTTACCACTGTAGGCTCTGGCAAATTCCCCCTCATTGATTGACGCCACAGCAGCTCTCCCAGAGCCAGTAGAACCAGCAACGCGGTATCCTAACCCTTTTTCGCTACCTCTGGCAACTTCTTGGAAGTTTCTTGCTGGGCCAATGTCTCCAACAATAGAGATGTCGCCAGAAGGTGTGATGTAGGCAAAGTTACGATCTGCTTTATCTTTTTCTCTCTGATTAAGAGTAGAAATATGTTCTTGGGAAACTTCCGCGGCATATCGTCGCATTTCCTCTTCATGCATCCGTTTTGGAGGTTTGAGCATGTGCCCAACAGCAGCTGACAACGTAGCTCCAGCAACAGGTATATCTGAAAACTCTGAAATAGGCCCTGTTGTAGGGTAGGGCCTGTCGTAGTAATGTTTACGCTCCCAATGATACGGATCTGTGATAAAATGTCTAATAGGAGCCAGCGGATATCTTGGAGTAGGAAACCATGCATTTCTATAATACTCTTCCCTAGAACCGTACATAACGTCCGTCATCTTATAGTCAGCGTATGCCATTCTTCGTTCACTTGGAAGATAGTATTCTATCTTTCCTCCGACGTAAGGGGTATTATGAAGAATTACTGACAAAGAACAAAAACTATGGTTTTCGTCAACCTCATAGTCATAAACTATACCACGATAGCCACTATCAACAACCTCGCGAATCTTAATATAAACATATTCATCATCAATGTATATATATTTGTGAGTTGAGTTGCTTTTTTGCGGAATAATCTTTTGGTCTATTTTATAAGATTCTAGTTGTAATGCTAAATCTACTGCTCCTTTGCCATCAACAATGAGTCTCCAACCTACGAATTCTTTGCCGTCTAGCAATGTATTGTGTTTTATAACGCTATTGGGAATTCCAAAAGAGAACAATACGTTTCTTACAAATAACAGATGCTCTAAAGTTGCAGAAGTTATATTAAGTTGGCAGGAATTTCCCACGACAACACAGTGTCCATCCCCGTCGAACATTCCTGCAATGAATCCCAACATGAAGTCCTTGCACTTGGTCATAAGTATACGAGAAGGACTCTTTTTTCCAGCGCAGTACAGGACTTTTTCAATCCATTTAACTAATTTTCTAGAACATGCAATAATTTTTATTCCATTGTCTGAAGTTTGTTCTAATCTAGTTTTGCAACCAAAATATTTATTGACAAAATATGCAACAAAGTTTGCCAAGTGTGATTCTTCAGAATTCAGATAAATCTCTATAGAATATCCTTTACCCTTTACTTTTTTCTTAATAGAACCTTCTGCAAGATACAGTCCTAAGAAATAGCCTACTTCTTTATTAGAAGAAATATCATATATGGGCTCTGTACATGTACCAACCTTTGGCCTTGGGAATGCTAAATAGTCTCCTGCTTCCAAGTCCCTTGCCATTGTCCATTTTGGAGTCCAAACAAAACGTTCATTACAAAACCTGGGATATGGACACTTATCGCACATCTTATTCTGCCTATCGGGTCTGCAATCAACAACGGTGTTTGATGGACACTTTTTCTTTTTAACTGCAAGATACGGATGGTTATCGGTCGTAGTCGTTGCAATAGGAAATGTGTGAAGTTGAACTTCTGGAGCCCATTCGTCGTCACGCATGTTTCTTACAATTACATCTTTGACAGGTTTTAACTCTCCAGTGTGAGTAAGAAGAAGATCTCCGATTGCAACTTGTTCAGCGCGCTTTGATTCGGCAAAATTAACCAGAATAAGGGTATCTGGTGTGACACAGTTTCCAAGGAACCACCATCTACCTTTGCGCATTGGGCGCACGCCTGCGTCTTCTTCACGGACTTCTTCTAAGCTCTTAGTGGGATCGAGGAAATGGAACCCTGGTAACTCCCATATTAGTTCGGAACCAGGAGTTAGCCTCGCGGAACGTTTAAAGAAATCGGTGATACCAGTGGCGTCACGCACAGAAGCAAGTCCTTCTCTGGCACCTTCTTTGACATCTGCCAGCCATTGCTGGCCAGTCTTGCCTGTGATATTTCCGAATTCCCAGGATAGATAACCAAGAGCGCCGACACCCAATAATGCTGGTAAGTATCGTTTAGTTATCATATTCCCAAAAAGTGAAGCTGCAGAGCTTGTGCTTTCTGGGCCAAGTCCGACACCTAAGTAGGATAGAGCTTCTTGAATACGTCCAAACGGCATGTGATAAGCAAACATAGAAGTTCTAGTAAACTTATCCATGTTATATCTGCCCGCAGTAAATTGTCTGGCCCAGTCGAGCATTTTGTCCTGAGCAGCAGAACGTTCTTTCTCGGCACCGTTAAGAGCAGCGATGAGATCTTTACCAGTTACTTTTACTGAATCTCTAACCATAAAGAACTCAGTACCTCTGGCGATTTCTTTTTCTGCCGTCAACGGCATTGGGCCGTAAGAATACCACGGAGCACGATTGCTCATATAGTCTGTAGCGCCAGCGCTAATGATACTGATGCTATTATCTAATTCATTTTTTATATCATCAACTGATGCATGACTCATGAACACATCAAGGGCCATGCCTTTTGCGTTGATGTCTCCTGTTTGTATGAGATTAGACGCAATATCACGGAAATCTCTGCCAGAGTTTTCGCGTACCTGCTCAATTAACTCTTGTTGAACTAAGCGCTTGATACTCTCTTGCTTTGTAATCATATCTCGCTCGGCAAAAAATTCACCGAATTGCCCAATATCTGGCCACTTATTGGAATAGGTCTTCATATTCTTCATAAAAGAATAAGGGTCTCTACTATAAGCGTTCCAGTTTGTAAGGAACTCCTCGCCAAACGAACGGGATATCTTATCTTTGTTGTGAACAGCTAAAGTCTCGAAAGCGCTAAGAATACCCTCGTCGGTATCTAGACTAAACTTAATACCTGGATAAAGGTTTTCGAGATCTTTTCCAAATGCCCGATTGAAGACATGATCTGGAACAGGGCGCGAATCGAAGTGAATAAACTTTTTTAATCTATTTGTTGCATCAATAAGATCTCTCTGATCAACGGGCTCAGAAATTCTTGACAACAAATTGCCTTCCCAGCTAGGATTTTTATGCTTTCTGAACAGGTTAGTTAGTTTGTCAAGAATGCTGTTTGATTCTTGTTCTCCTATGTCAAGCCAGTCAAGTACTTTGCGCCAGCCTTCTCGGCTTCCTCTTCTTTGCTGGTACGCGGCGAGATCTCCAACAGAACCAGAAACCTGACCGAATATCCTAGCAGCCTGACCCCGTTGGCTAGGAGCAAGCCCTATATTTTGGGCCATGACCTTACCAGAGGTCATGGAATAAACTTTACCGCCAATATATGCCATATCTTCTGGCAGTTTCCATAGTCCAAGGTTTCCAACTACTTGCGAGTTCTGGATACCCTTGCCGAGAGGGAAGATAAATTGGTTTTCACCTTGTCTAAAAATATGCATAAACGGCATCATTCTACGTTCTTGGTATTTACCAAGACCAAACAGATGATAAGGCCCAATGCCCACGAATGGAATATGAAACTCTGAAGATGCTTCAATCGCTTTGTCTACGCCTTTCCATATTGAACGTAGATCAATGAAGTCCCCATCTGCCGTTTTGAAAAGGCCCTTATTGACAATTAAATTCTCAAATCTTTTATCTTTACGAACAAGTCCTCTTAGAACGCTTTCTTGGAAGGGAGTTTGTAGGCTTACGGGCTTTCCTCTTACAAATAGTCGTTCTTGTCCGAACTTGAAGTCTTTCATTCTTTTAGACAGAATGTCTCCTGCTGTTGCATGTTTTAAAGGAGATCTGTCTGTGTATTTACTAACTAAAAGATCGTCATATCTCTCACGAAAGAATCGCATTTGTGCTCCAGCCGCTTTTCGCTGAGCTTGATTCAACATAACAGACTTTCTAATACCTGATATTAGTTCTGTACGATCCATATCAAGCTTGCCAGCATTAGAAATTATCATATCGGCAAGTCTGCCAGGTTCATAGACGGCATTGCTAAATAAGGATAAAGTTCGCTCTTTGTTCGATCCTTTAATTATATCAAGCATAGCATCTCTGATATCCGCATGCCCTCCAAAGTATTCAAGGGCAGCATTCATCCTTGTCTGAGATAAAACGCTTTGATTGAGTTTATGTAAATCATAGTGACGCTGTAAGATAATGTGTTCTAAATCTGTTGTGTCTGCTGTCCTTGGAAGATGCTTGGCCATTCTGGCCATTACCTTCTGACCAGGACGAGACATGGCGGCCTTACCAAGCAAAAAGCCCAGGCCAGCAGCAGCCGCGACCTTCGCTATCGGCGACCATTCTATTCTGTCCTGAGCTGATTGTAAGCGTTCAGAATACCTGGATGAGGTACGCTCATCCAGGTATTTGCTAAATCTGTTTTCTGCCATTGATTAAGGCCTCCTTGGGAACGCTGGAGGTGGGGGGAGGGGCGGAACTTGAGGTGTTTGTTGGGGATCTTGAAATCCGATTTGTAAACCTCTCAAGTTTAGAGACCACTCAGCCTGAGCATATCTTTCGAATAGCTTCTTCCTTGTCCAGGTTTCTATCTCTTCTTGTCGATATTGAGGAAATGCAGTCATTATGACACATTCCATTTGTCTGTCTAAATCAAGTTCAAGTTCTTGTTTTGCTTGTTCTATTAGGGTTAAAGAAGTACTAGCATTACAGAAACCAGATGTGTTGAGAATTGAAAGACAAAGCATTGCTGGAAATCCTGCTTTGCAGTTACCCAAGTCAAGGCCTTCTGGCTGTATTAAACATAAGTAAACTACATTTTCTTCAAAATCAAACCCGTCTGGACTAGATTGAAGCAAGACTCTGAATTCTTTTCGGGTGAGTGGCCTGAAGTAACAATCTGTATTATCAACGTTTATACTATATACTTCGTCATACGTAGCAAATGCTTCTTCTAAGGTCACTTAGTTCACCACGCCATCTTATAGGCGCTCTGGTTCTGATGTTGGAACGAATCCTGATTTGTCCATAATTTGCTCTGCTAGTAAAGTAGGAGTACCTGCTTTTCCAGAAATCATGGCTGTAATACTATATCCGATTGGCCATAGTACGCAACGTTGACAGATATTTTCTTCTCGGAACATTGTGTCGCCATTCTTAACTTGGATCCGTAATACCTCTTTATACTCGTTCCGTCTCAGACAACGCCAGATGAATGTCTCGTCGCCGAACGATGATGAATAGACTTCACCGAATTGTTGCTTCCACATTTCAACTAATCCTTGTGGTGGGCCGCCAGGGAAAATTTCTTCCTCGTCTTCTGGAGACATAGGGGCATAGCCAACGTCAGATCTCTGGATAGGCATTTGTGTTTGTGACATCCCCATAGGCATCATAGGCACTTGAGGAATTTGCGGGATTAAATTTGGATCCCCAGGATCTCCCCCAGGAATACCTACAAAATCGTTAGAATCTACAGGCACCATCACTTGTCCTCCGATATTTAGAGCTCCAGGAATATTCATTCCTTCTTGCTCTTTCTTAACTTGGGCTGCTGATTTTCTTGCTGCCATTTAAAAACTTCCTCCTTATTAACTTCTAGGGACTAAGTCCCTTGCTATAAATGTGTAATCTTCGTATACAGGAACACCATCTGGGGTGATGATGTTTTGCAAAGAAGATAACTGCACTCCTGTGATTGTATAACTTGTGGTTGGCGGAACATCAAACTTGCGGTTGTAATCGGGGTGTCCAGCTACTGAGCTTATTTTTGAACCGTACATAATAACAACTTCAAAACCTCTAGCTGGCTGAACAAAGAAGGGCATGCTACCATTGGCTCCCCCGCTTGTTTTCTTATCCCATGCTTGATTCTGATAAGCTTTCGCTATCTTGAGCATATCTTCTAGACTCTTATCTTGCATTTGAGAATCTATATCTTCTTTTGCTAACGTTTCTTCTAAATAGTTATTTTGAAGATACTCATTATCAGCTGTGATACGATCAGCGGCATATTTACTCCAGGAGTCTTTAGTACCACTCATTATATTTTTATCTCTTATTATTTTATGCAAATAAAATGATTCCCTAAAATTTATTCTAAAAGTTCCTGAAACAAGTCTTGATCCCCTAGCTGCTGCATCGTAAACGAAACTGTTGTAGCCAAAAACTGGCTGCACTTGTTCAATTACGGCAAAATTAATTGATACAATCTCATCAATCCAGGCATCTCCGAAATAAATAGAGACATCGCAACCAGAAAAATATTCCTCTGGATAAACTTGGTACTCAAGTGCGCCTGCCAAAACTATCACTCCTTACTGAATAGAGCTCTCCAGCTCCATAGTTTCTCAAGATCCTTCTTACGCTTAAGATCTGCTTTGTCTTTTTCTAATTGCCTAGCATAATCATTTGCAACTTCGCCAGCATAGTAAGCAAAATCTGGTTCCATTAGATCAATACCAGTCGCAACGTATTGCATTGTGTTTTCTGTTATAAGATCATCAATACTCATTACTTGTCCCTCATTGAGAACCCTGACTCCATATATTCTGAGCTTGGCTCCGATTGGATCTCTCTCATTCATCATCGAAATAACAATGTCAAACGGAGGAATCTCATCTGTTACAAATTGAATATTGGAAAAACGGGATATGTTGCTGTATTGATTCTCATTAAGCATATTAATGTATCGCTGTGTTAGATCTCTTTGGATGTCATACAAGACATGGCGATCAAAAACAGTAAATACCAGAGATCCTGCAATTGATCTTGGCCCTCTGGCAAATCCCTTCGGGTTGATTGTACCCAGACCTCTGACAGGTACAATCTCTCTATGGGTACTGTATGATATTGTAGCTAACTCACCAAAAATTTTATAACTTCCAAGAGCAGGAATATAAATGCCAGCAACCATATCGGCTCCAGCAAAGACCCCTTGCATAGGTAGCTCAATTCTCGGATTGCCATTGTATAGTGCCATTACGAGACCTCCTTAACATAGAAAAAAAGGGGAGAGGAAATCTTGTCCTCTCCCCTTGGTATTACTTGGGATTATTGACGGTTGCTGATGACGCCGTTGTCTCCAAGAGGAGCAAGCGGTTTAATGTCAGTAGCAACAAATGTGCAGGCTTTTTCTTGTACGAGGTCGTCGATACTGAGACCTGAACCTTCGTTCAAGATTTGGACGCCGTACATGCCCATACTTGCAGCGGCACCGTATTCGTTGGCCATCGAAATGGTCAAAGCGAATGGAGGGATTTGGTCAGCGTAGCGAATGTTCTCGGCTGTTAATCTGCTGAACAAATCAGTAACCTTGATGGTGTCTTTGTTTTGGAGTGTTTGAGCATAGTACTGGTTCCAGTTGGATGGATTGTACAAGTTGTTATAGTTTGACCATCCAGCTGTCTCGCCGCTAGCCTTATATAGGTTAGCGCTCGCGCTATAGCCCCAGTCTTTGAATTTTAACTTAGAACTCTTAACTGCATCAAGCAGAGCGTCCTTATCGAAGACTAGGAAGACCATAGTTCCAGAGATACCCCGTTTGTTCTTAGCAAAACCACGAGGGTTAGCAGAACCGAGGGAGTACAACGGAGCGACTTCTCTATGAACAGCATATGTTATTGCTTGTAATTCGCCGAACACAACATCATTGATCATTACAATGATATCGGCTCCAGCGAAGTTAGAGTATGTTCTAACTTCAGTATTCATTAGAGTCTATTCCTCCTCGTATTTTTAGATTACTGTTGTCGGGTTAAGTTCGGGAACTTTCTGGAAACAGTGACCAGGATTCTCCGTAACTCTGACGGAATTTCGAGCTCAAGTTCTACATCGATGTCTCCAACGATGCTGTTATTTCCGCCGAAGAACAACTGGAATGTTCCATTTGTTACAGCGCCATTTTTAGCGAATGTTGCGATGACATCTCTAATTGCTGTTTCAATCGAGTTGACATGCGGGATGTCAAGCGGTTCGCCAATGAATGGGTCAGTTGCGGAACGAACTGATTTCATCATACCGTGGATAATTCTAACGGTAGATAGAGCTTGGAAGTCAGAGCTCGCAAGGGAGGCCAATAGACCTTCGATAACAACGACTCCTCGACCGACTTTGTACCGTAGAACGGTGAATTTATTGTCTTTGAGAGCTTCAGTCTGAGCTGGTGAGAAATTGTAACGGAGGTTAACTGCGTTAGCAATAACTTTATTTGTAGTACCAGACTGTACTGGTAGGCTACTTGCTAGACCAAAGTAACAAGCAGGACTGAGGTTGATGTAGTTTCCACCGAAAGCAGTATCGTTGAAAACTGGTTCGCCAACAACAATGTTGATGTAACGACCGAGATCTACGCCGTCCACGACGTATGTGTTATCTGCAGCTACAAGATCAGCGCAAAAAGCGCTAATACCTGAGAGAGTTGTATCAGATAACGGTGCGACGCCGATGACTCCGATAATATCGTTATTGCGCATTGCTGCTTCAAAACAGAATTTTGCTAATTCTAGCGCGTCTGTTTTGTCATATGTTGGAGTAGCCCCTCTGAATCCTATGCAAACTCCTAGCGGGATTACTAACTCTGCGTCATATTCAAAGAATAGGTCGTATGCTCTTGCAAGCATGCCGCGGTAGCCATCACCGTAGCCAGTACCTTCTGTGTTAAGATATGTACCTAACTCAGGGGTAAGCTCGTCGTCTCCACCAAGAAGTGTAACTCCTTCAGTTAAAGCAACGTCAGCTGGGGTTGCTGCTCCATCAGTAGCAACAGCAGTTGTTAAGCCTAAAGTAGCAGTGTTTTCTTGGCCAGTAGCAACTACAATTCTTAAGTCTCCAAGGGCTTGATTAGCGTTGATAGCTGTTGCCAAGTCTCTAAGAGTAGTGATTACCGTAAGGTCATACTCGAATGTTGGGAGCTTAGCAGAATTTGTTTGGAGCAAGAGAGCATCTGCCACATTCCAAACTTTGAGTTTGTTGCTCTCAACGAGCATTCTTACATTATTGTACTTAGCGCCAGGGAATTTTCCATAGGCAGTAAATAATGTAACTCCGCCAGCGGTTTTAACTTCCAAAGAAGCATCAACACCGCTCACCCGAACACAGGTAATGCGTCTAGCACCAGCATAATAAGCTTCGTTGACAGCAGCTGTTATTAACGGTGACCCACAGTCGTCGATTACTGGAACAGTTGGGTTGCCATTACCGTCAACAGGGAATCCGCCGAAAGTAGCGATACCGTCTGCTGGACGAGTAATAGTCACTGGAGTAAGGACAGGGCCATCAGTAGCTGTACCAAAAACTAGAATTTCGTCTGTGGTAGGCTCGTTGGAAACGGCTACGGCAGGTTTCTTCTCTTTATACAGGGTATAAACACCTGGAAGATTAGCCATTTATTAATTCTCCTCCTGTTTTTTTAGTTTAACTTTGATTGTTTCAACAACCTGGTTAAAGACTTCTACGGTCTTTTCTATGTCAACTCTGTAGATGACATGTGAGGACGCCAGGTCTGCCCTCTGTACAGAAGCACGAGGAACATCCTCGGTTGCTTCCTGATATATCAACTCACTTACTCCTAATTCCTTAAAAACTCCCGTATAAGTGAGCATGAAATCTTCAAATTTTTCTTGGAGCCTTTCAACTTTAGGCCAGTTGACATCCCATATTCCGAAATCTACTAGATAAGTAAACCTCTGAGCAAATATAGTACTTGTCTGTTGAGGATTTAGGGGATCGGAAATTACCGCTCTCGGTCTCGGCTTGATCTCTTGTTCGCTACCCATCTCGGTAGGAAATTTTCTTAGATACAAATAGTCTATTATAGGCGATTTAATATCTTTGAATGACTCATCTTGAAGGGGATAGGCGTGAAGTATTTCAGCATCGTGAGGATATACAAGCTTCCAAGTTCTTTTCACAGTATCGGCAAAATCTGCAAAAGTAAAAATGGTTCTCGTTTTTACTGGAGGTGTTAGAATTTGTTGTAGTGTTCTTCTCTCGGTCATAGGCTTCCTCCTTAGCTGGTCAATACAAGAGGCAATCTAATGTTAAACGTTTGGGCTCTGACCGCATCTCTGGGCTGAACTTCAATTTCTACATTAAGATCTTTGCCGTCTACTGATCTGAGGATGGTGTATGTTCCAGCGGAAATTTGATACGTATCGATCAGTTCATTGATGTATCCGTTTATATAACTATCCAGATGGTCAATACTTACTGATACATTTCCAATCATGTTCTCTAATCCTATATCTCTGATATGAGATGAGACAGATTGCATAACCCTTATATCTTGAACGAGAGAGATTGTGTTCTTCGACATAGTTACTGACGTTGCTATAGCTGGCCCATTCTTTACAAAATTAACCATTGTAACAAACCCAACACTCGCAAGAGTATCACACTCATCGTATTTATAAGCAAGTTCAATGGTTCCAGAGTAATCGTGAGCAACAATAGTGCTAGTTTGATAATCTATTAAAAAATCAACATACTCTGTAGAAGAACTGCCATCAAGTCTTACGGCAGAGACAGAGCCTTCAATTGGACGTCTTTCAAGCAATTGAGGGTTAATGCTTAGATCAATTATCTCTGTCCGCGAGGTACTTTTTAATGAGTACCTTAATTGAGGAGCAGAGGCAATCTTTTTATTAACTGGACTGTGACCAGGTAATACCAGTGATAGAAGAGCGGAGTATGTTGCAACTCCATCTGAGTATCTCTGTTTTGTTGTTCCTTCAAAAAGTAAGAGTTCGGTTGCGATCACACTGAGATAGTATCCTTCTTCCCATCCAATCCGAGCTCGTTGATTTTGCCAAAGCTCAGTTATCCTTGCGTCAACAAGATCATCGAAAACTGTTGGAGTAGAAGGAACATCGATGGGTCTAACACCCATCACAGCAATTGCTTCACCATAATCCTTTTTCAATGAACAAAAACTTACTAGCACTGAAGCATAGTTTGTTTCGTCATCGAAATACATTCCTATCGGAGCTATAATGTGGATATCATAATCAAGAATTATTTCTAATGCCTTGAGAAGATTATCAATATCAAGCTCTTCTAGTCTAATTAAGTAAATATATCTTGCCCCAGCAGCATAGGCCTCTTCGTAAGCGTCAACTATATCTCCGCTAACAAACATCTTCTTGGCTTCAGCCAAAGATGTTACATAGGTCAGGCTGTGGTATGGGCCATCATCTGCTAATCCGATGAATACTATATTTTTGCCGTACGGAACTTTAGGAGGTTTTGCAATCGGCTTGTCATATATTGTATTGAAAGTTGGAACATATGATGCTGCCATTTAGTGTACCTCCTATATTAGTGGAATCTCTTTTATAGAATCTCTTATTTGATATAGAGCCATTGATCTGCTTTCGCTTTCGGCTATACTTCTTTCACAGGCAACTTTCCAAAATATTAGTTCTCCAGTTTCATCATACTTTGGTTCTGGATGATTAGCAGTATAAAACTCAGCTGTCTGAAACACGGGCAATCCGTCTTCACCAAATTCTGTTATTACTATTTCATCTCCTACTTCAACATGAGCACTTCGGAAAAAGTAGAAAAACTTAGCATTAATTGCTGTAGCTGCTGGTTCCAGAACTTCTATAACTCTAGGTAGAGACTGAGGAACTGATGCCATTTGATACCAAGATCTGTGTTTTTCAATGGTTGGTATCCAACCAGTACCAAGGCAGACATCGTGCCCGCTGTCATACGAACGCTCCAGGTCGTTGTAGCAAGTGCACTTTATCTTTTGGGTGTTCCTGATTAATAATACGAAACGAAAGCCTGAAAATAAATCTCTTACTTCTTTTAAAAGTGGAGATAATAGCTCTGGCTGTTTCTTTCTCGGTCTCAAGTGTTTCAATTCAATCTACCTCTTAGAAGCTATTTCTTTTTGCTAATGGATAAGGATAAAGAGTTTCGCCTTTAACTGCAGACTTTGGTAGCGGATAAGTGTTTCTGCCCATTGTCAAGTAGAGCTGTGCCCTATTTCTAAGAGCTTCGATTCTTTCGATCATCATCCTGTAATCTGGCGACAGATTCATTGGGCCTTTAACAATTAAGTCACCAATTTGTCTCATACCTGCTTGAAGCTTATTGTTCTCAAGCGTTTTGGTATGAAGCAAACGCAATGATGTTTCGTATTTAACATAATTATGATAAAAAATATTGTTAGTGGTCTCGGCTTGGGTTTCTCCTAGGTAATCTTCGTTCACGCTGCCATATGGTAAAGCAGCTATCTGATCTGCCCATTGACTTGTTGCGTGAATCATCCTAGCTATATCAAGATCTGTCTTGTCAGCTATTAGGTCTCCTGTAGCCTCGCGTACTTCTTTTATCTTTGAATAATAAGGGGTAAAAGGTGTGGCGAATATCCAAGTGATATCATCAACAAGTGGGGCTCCGCTTAAGGATAATATCTCTTTCCTAAGTTCAACAATGATAATTGTATTTTGGCTATAGGTAGGAGTTGCAACAGGGGTAGCTGATTCAGAAAAGAAGAATTGGATTATGCTGCCATTAACTTCGAAGTAGCCACCAATCTGAGTTGGCTCTCCCAAACCGTCTAGGTAATCTACTTTTACTTGAAAAGTTTCAGATGTTACAGTTGATGGATCAACATCATCTGTAAACCTAACCGTAATCGGTGACGGGTTTACAACAAACAGTTCTTCTGGCCCAGGCATTACTTCCATCACATCAAGAGGTGCAATCTCAGGCGTAGTCGGATTAGGATCAGCTGACGAGACTGGAATCACATATCTGAATTGACGCGGATCGCTCCACGCACCTATTGTGGGAGTTGTGCTATCAGAGATTGCTCTAACTCGCCAATAGTAGATATTATCATGAGCAAAAGTAACGTCTGGAACAACGAAACTGCCAGTTATGATTGAAGAATAAAGAGTGGTTCCAAAAGTGTTTTCGACACTTATTTGGAGTTCGTAAGTCTGGACATCCTCTACAGGATTCCATGAGAATTCGGTGAGAACTGTTAGAACAGACTTATCGACAGGAGAAACAAGGGAAACTTTATCAGGAGGGATAACGTCAGCAGTAGTAAAGTTCATATTCCAGTCTGTTCCCAGCATAGTGCCAGTTATAGACTTAATACCTCTAGTGCCACCGTTGATTATTACCTTATACCTTGTGGTAGGGTCTAGCTTATCTACAGGTTTAACCGTAGCGATCTTAGCTGATGGAGTATCTACAGAAGTATCATACGTAATTGTTGTAGGTATTCTGGTTGACGAATCGTCCAGCAGTACAATATTTGATCCAAGCGAATCTTTCGCCATATCGAAGGTGAAAGTCACCACGATGTCGGTATCAACAGAAACATTGGATGTGCCGTTTGCTGGCGATACGCTTCTAATAATATTACCTAAAGAGTTTAAGTAAGCCACTCGACGCACACCTCTTTATTTTTATATAAGGAGGCAGAGGAAACCCCTGCCTCCAGTTTTGATTGGCTTGGATTACTCGTCGATCATACGGATAACTTCTGGTTTCTTGTAGGTTTGAGCATAAGCAATATTCTTAGCTACAGAAATAGCACGACCGTTGTTCAAGATACCAGGCGCATAGCGCTCTTTAATCTTGAGGGCACGGATGTCTCTTTCTGGGTTATCCCATTGCTCGGTGCTGATATCCTCTTTAACCAGCATGATACCGATTTCGTTGCGGTCTAATACGTACATATCGAACCGTTTTTCAGCAAGACTGAAAGGAATAAACGGAGATAATGTAACGTTAACAGCAAACGGAAGTTTGCCCTGAACTTGGTCAGGAGTAATGCTGACAGTGTTATTTTGTCCACCGAAAGCGGCAACTGTCATACGGTCTAAGAGCGGATTTTTCGCGAAAATCGGCCATACCAACGGATGCATAAGAATGTCAGTTGTAGTGTAGCCATTAGCGATATTACCGATCATAAGATCGATGAAGTCTTCGACACTTAAAGTGTCATTCGGTTGATAATCTTCACCTAAGCCGTGAACGGCAAGAAGAGCATTGTCAGGATCACTAGCGTCTAAAGCTTTAACAGGGTCTTTGATGCAATGGCCGTGACGAGTAAATTCACGGAAGCACCATTCCTCTTTGTAACGAGCCATAGCGCGACCAGCTTTTTGAAGCATTACGCCGATAACGTCCCACTGAGAGTCGGATACCATTTCGTCGGTTACCCGAACGATGAGACCGACTTTCTTAACGGACACTTCGGTTGTGCTTTCTTTCCAGTTCACGTCTACAGTCTCTTGAGGGTAGACGCCCATTTCGGGCACTTCAGAGGCTTTAATGTCGCTCATAGCAGGGAATAAAATGCTACGGCCTTCGGTAATCCGAACAGGTCTGAACATTTTAGTTGCAATGTACATCGGCTCTGCAGTGTCTTTGATTACATCGATGATTGTGGTTTGCAGAAATTGAGAAAGATCGGGGGTGGAGAGAGCCTCTCTTAAGGCGATACGGTCTTTGACCTTCTCTCCCCGTCCTTCGGCCTCAATCTGCGCAATATATCTCTCAACGAGGCCTAGTTCATTCATTAGCTTATTTTCCTCCTTGTTAACTTTTATCTATTAGTATTTAAGTAAGATTCTTGCTACGCCTACAGCGCCTAGGTAATCCCAAGAAGCTGGCATACCAACTAAAGAGTTAGGGTCAACTCTGTATGTCACAACGATGTTGCGGACAGTTGGAGTTGTTTCCTCTTCAGCAGTAACTGTAAGAATTTGGGTAGCGGCGTTGTATTGGTAGTACGGAGCAGATGGAGTAGCTTGAATGCTGTCTACTTCTGTTCCATCAAGGGTGACTGTGATTGACTCAGGATCGACCTTGGCCACTGGGTCAAGTGCGCAGTTAGCTACTTCTGCGCCAGCCGCAATAGTAAATCTTTGAATGCGAACTGTTTGAGCAGCAAGTTTACCGTCGGTTAATCCAGGTTGTCCGCCGCCGATGGTTTTCCAAGCGCCAGGAGCGTTTGGTCTCATGTAGTCATCGGTGTAGGGATATGTGTAATCTGGATCGTATACGGTTCCGCCGTCTTCTGGAGCTGGCTCTGGAGTAAACTCCTCGCGGTTGCTCATGCGGCCTTCGTAAACTTGCTCGATGTATTGGAGCCATCCGAGCGGTGGCATATCGGTGTCAAGCTCTAAGCATTGACCGACAATGAGGTGAGCAGAGTCAGTGCCAGGAACCCAGCGAACGAATTTGCCGCAAGGGCCAGCTTTGACGTAATCGCCAGCTGCTAATTCGTTAGCGGTGTTAACGTAGTCAGTTCTAACGTTGGTGGCACAACCCCACATCATTTTGAGGTCTTCCATGGTTGGCATGCCTACACCAGAGGTTGTTACAACACCGTCGGTGATACCGTCACCAAATACATCTGCAGGATTTGCGATATAAGGAACCTCAACATATTCACGAGTGATGATAGCTGGCTGAAAATCGTCAGCACCAAACATATCGTGATATACTTTGCCCTCTGTATCGAATCTGTTGAAGTAGTTGTAAGGGGCAACACCGATTGAGTTGTTGTTAGCGCCGTCAGCCACAGTGATGATGTTGCGGTATTTGCCTGTGAGGTAATCTTTGGCTTTACCTTTAACAGCAACAATAGTACCTTTCGGAACAACAACCTTGCTAAGTCTCCGTCCTACGGCATAAGGATAGCTGAACAATCCCTTAAGGGTATTGTCGATTATCCACTGACCGCCAGGGGCATCTCCAGGAGACTTGATAAGATTAGTATGGGAGCGAATTGTGGCATTGACTTTAGCTCCGCCTTGATCATAAAGTGCCATTTACTTATTTTCCTCCTCTTTTAGTTTGTGGAATGTCTTTCTTTGTAAGTAAGCGTTTAAAGACTTCATTGGGGGTAAGGTTTAATTCTGGGGCTTCTTCTTCGGCTTCTTGAGAGATGTTTGTGATAATTCCTTCTTCGTCATTTTCAACTAAGCCTGGGTTTTCAACTCTCTCTATGTGTCGAGGAAGAGCGGGTTTCCGATGAGCTAAATCATCGAGAGTATCACGCAGCGATTCTTCAGATCGTGATACAAGCCTTGCAGTTTCAGCTTCAACGTCAGCTTCGGAGATATCTCCTAATTCAACTTTGCGCTTAACGACTTGTTCCACTAGACCATGGAGATTGGCCGCTTTTAGTTCTGTGATTTGCGCCGTGAGAGCTTGGTTCTCAGTAGTGAGAGCGTCGATTGCGCCCTGGAGTTCGACAATCTTATCTTCTAGCGCCTTGATATCTTCTGATCTGTCAGAAGTCTCACTTAAAATTCCTAGTTCTTTGGCAATTGCAATAACCTTTTCTGCGAAAGCATTGGGTTCTTCGACATTTGCCTCTCCTACTGGAGCCTCGGTTCCGCTTTCGGACTCTTCAACTTCTTGAGTTTCCTCAGCAACCTCGGCCTCTTCGGATGTATTAGTATCTTCGACAGCTTCTTCGGACTCAACAGTGATGTCTTCAGCCATCTCAACAACTTCTTCTGTTGCTTCCTGTGTGCCTAATACTTTTTCGTCTTTAACAGTCAAGTCTGTAATCCTCCTTTGCGTATCTTCTTGAACCGATTCCTCGTCAATTTTTATATTGAAAGGTACATAGAAGTATTCTTGCATGTACTCGGTTCTCGGGATCAATACTAAACCTTTATTTGTTATCGCGTACAACTCATCTTTAGATAAGTCATACATCTTGTGTTCACGCAAATCTTGAATGAGCAAGCTCATATCTACTAGAGTAGATTCTTTTGCATCAGGAATTTCTTTAACTCCCGCAAACTCATCAGATGGAGCGTTAACGAATGAACATTCACCGAACCATAACTCACCCATAGACCAGTAACACAGTTTTCCATCGTAAACTTGGCCTCTTCGGTGATCGCACCACTCTATAACTTGATTTTTCTTACAGATACTACAATAGGCAGCATCTGTATCAGCTCCAATACTTACGGTAGAATATCTACCATCTAAGACTTTTATAGCGGCATCTGGATCTGTAATCTCTGGATAGATTATAATGCCTGGTATACCTGCGGACGTTCTTTGCTTGTATTCGGCTTTAACTATCCTTCCAAGCGGATCAACCAAGATATCGTGATTAATCAGCATTGGTCTATTAAAAGGATCAGTCCAGGAGTATACACCAGAAGGTCTTTTTTCTCCAGTTTCCTTTTGGATGTAATCGGGTTTGCCTTTAAGTCTACTTGGGCCATAGAAAGTGCGATTCCTGGTAACCTTCGAGTGAATTGCTTCGATGGTTGGAATCACCACACCACCTTTGGACTCGACGAGTTTCTTCGCCTTATACGCAATCTCTTCTTGATTTGCGCCGAGAGTTACATCTACGCTCTCGGTTAAGTGAATCAATTTCATCTTTTCGGAATCACCTCTTTATTGTTACGTAACATTCACATCCGTGGTGCCATGGAGGAATTACGCTCATCACGCCTTTGCCCTTAATAAGTCTAATAGTTTGACCATTAAGCTTAGAACAGATCTCACAGCTTCCACCTGTAGATGTTAGCTCTTCGCGATCATATCCTAGTGCAGACAGAGCATAGCCGTAGTTATAAGCAAAGCGAGACTGATACTCAGCCATAAGATTTAATCTGTATTCGGTTGCATCAAAAGCAGATGATACAAAGATTGTTTTTTCTTTTTGCTCTTTTGTTTTTGCAACATCAACGATTTTTCTAAGATCATCTAAAATACGCTCTACATTTTGTAAAGCTCTGTATTCCAGCGTCTTCTTGACTGAGTTATCAACATCGGGCTGTCTTGAAACTCCACAGTCTCTTTGACAATTAAGTGCTCCTAAATTAAACGCCTCTGCGATATATACGGAAGCTTGCTTTGTAATCCTGTCTTTAGCAAGTGACATATACAGTTCAACTTGATCTTCTTTATCAGATGCAACTGCACTGACGACGTCGTTTCGGAGTGACTTAAAGTTGTTGATGAGTTTGTTGTAATATTCTCGGGTTTTTATATTGCTGATCGATTCTGAGAATAGAGGATCGTCAGCTGAAGCTACTTTCTTGGGACTTGTCTTGGTTCCGTGTTGGTTTGTTGGTTTTTGTTTATTGTTGGTAGCAGGGTCACCAGGTTCTGCGCTTGCTTTAGCATCTGCTTGGGCAATTGCTGTTTGCTTAGTAACTCTATCTAAGAACATTTGTGACTCATCAACCATTGGATCCATACCAAGTTTTAAGCGCATTTCTGAGAATGAAATGGCGTTATGCTCGTACTCGTAAATTGCTTGGTTGCGGACTTTAATCATTTCGTCTACGGCTATTTCTTGGAAATCGAAATATACCATATCGTCGGGATTGATAACAGGGTCAAATCCGCCTTCCATGAGTAGTTCTTTAATTATGCGAAGGTTGATTTCATCTTCAATTAGTGATTGTATCGCACGAATTCTGTCGTGCATTTCAACAGTAAGATTCTCTGCGGTAGCTTTATTGGCAGTACCAGCAATACCGAAAACCGTTTCAGGAATACCTAAACCTGAAAATACTCTTTGTCTAAAGTAGTTTAGAGCCCAGCTTGCATCAATTGCTGCACCTTCTGCTCCAACTACTTCAACGTTGTACCGTTCAGGAATTACAAGAGTTCCATCCATCGGCATCTCTTGAATCATCTGTCTAACATACTCTATTTCTTCTGGAGTGGATTCTTTTCCATTCTCTTGGAGACCTACAATGAACTTATACAGCGGATGTAGGTATTTATAGAGGAGGTTTGCTACGTTATCTTCAATTTCTCTAAGTAGCCTAATATCATCAAGAACTGGAAGAAGAAACGGAACGCCAAATCCGTAACCTGTTGGCTTCTTCCATGCCATATGTACCATATCTTCAGGCTTAATCAGTAAAGGTTTATTGGATCCAGCAACCTTTTGTTGATACTGAAGCACTGTACCATTAGCATTTCTGGCAATTTGAATTGTCTTTGGTGCTAAGCAGAAGTAACCACCTACAGGTTGTGCTCCTGCAATGCCTTGAACATTCAAGCCTGGGATATTTACTGCTTGTTTTAAACGGGCCTTGATAATAAATGTGTTGGCAAACTTGAGGAGATTGTCGGCTATCTCTTTTAAGAAGGCATTGGTTGTAACATCTGTGGCTTCTTCCATTACGGCGAGGCGTGTTTTAATATACTGTAAGCTGTTTTCGTTTTTACCCTTGAGTTGCCATCCTGCCTTGAAGATTAAGTCGAGGTATTTGTCAATTGCCTGTCTGATATAGGATTCTGTATCATAGGCAGTTTCGATTGTTTCGAGGTTAAAGGAGGGAGACTCGAAGTTCTTTCGAGCGCTTCCCCCGCTTCCACTCTTAACAAATGCATAACCTACTCTTTTTATTGCTGTCCGTTCGGGGTCTCTAGACGTTGCTTCTTGTTTTGGTTCTTCAACCTTAACGAAGAAGAGGTCAAATATTTGCTTTCGCAATCTCTCAAACATCCACGTCTTCCCCTTATAATTATATTCTATTTGTTTTCAATGCGTGCGCCTTTTTTTAAATTACATTCTGGACAAGATAATTCTAGATTGTTTAAATCCCACTCGTCTCCTCCAGCTGCAATAGGAATAATGTGATCAACATGAAAACTATTCAACGGTACTGGCTTGCCGCACTTCATACATATTCCACCGTCGCGCTCAAAGATAACGCGGCGAACTCTTTGCCAGTCAGTTTGCATAAAGAAGTCTCGAACACAGCGCTGGTCACAGAAGGAAGTCCTTCTTCCTACCAAGACCTTTCCGCACACCCTACACAGGTGTTGTCCTTCAGAATTCTTTTTTCTAGGAAAACGCTTATAGTTTCCTCTGCCGTGTCTATCCATGTTAGTTAAACATAGCGGCGATATAATCCAGGGCCTCTTCGATACTGTTCATGAATTTTGTAACATGATAATTAATCCAGATATCGTTTTTGCCCCACTCGCCTACAAACAAGATAATCTTTTCTCTTGCATGGGCATACTCGATTTCCATCGCAGTGCCGTTAGATGTGCATTTTTCAGGCCAATAAACCAAAGTAACCTCAGCACAAGCTATATCATTTTTATCTCTTAGAACAATCTCGGCTGGTGTGTACGTCCCACGGTCTTTTTCAAGCTTTCCCCTAAGAGGATTCAATGCTTTAATACCGCGTTGTGCTAAAAATTGGGTAGCGGCTTCCCGCCATACGTTTGCCTCTGCAATTGTCATGGAGCCAATCGGCCCCGCTAAATAAACCTCCATGATACCTCCATTTATACTGTTGCTGACATATTTTTAATTGTTCCATCTAGTGATACTTTTACTAGCCCCGTAACACTAGGTGTAAGCAATTTTTCTTCAGCATACATATCAAAGTAGTTAACCAATGAGCCTCCTACTACGTAAAGTCTTCGTCTTTTAACAACTTTGTCGCCTTCTAGTTCGCAAATACTCTCATCGTAGCTCATCCTTCTATGAGTATGACCAGAGAAGTACAGATCGGCAACTGCTACCTTACCAGCTTTAGATGCTGCATTGGCCGCTCCACCTGGAGTGGATCCTCCTCCTACTCCGTGGTGAAACATTACATGATATTCAATGTCATTTACATTGATACTAAGAAATCCTGAATATCCACAATATGGAATGTCGAGATCATAACAAATTTCTTTCATCGGATCATCATCGGCAAATCGGGCAAGCCGTGCCTCATGATTACCAGATATCCCACCTAAGATTTTACCTGCACAAGCAAGTGGTCTTAGTTTATTTGTTAGTGAACGACGTTGTTGCCCAACGTGCTCCTTTTCTTCATAGGCTGCCTTACCAACAGAATCTCTTGTGGCAACTTCACAGGAGTCTCCGCCTAGAAATGTATAGCAGTCTTCTGTGTCAAGTATGTACTCAAGGTACGAATCCAGGAGTTGTGTATCGCTGCCCTTGAGACCGTGATGGATATCGTATAGCGGAACTATGGTAATGAATCCTGATTGTGGCGTAAAGTTGTAAACTAAAGCGCTTTTTGTTTCAACGCTTTGTGATGCAATTTTTGCGAATCTTTCATTCTTGGCCAATACTTCAAACTTTGCAAGTTCAGCAAGAACCTTATCAATCTTTTCTTCAATCTTCGCTGATTTCACCGTATTGCCTCCAGTTTAGTGAATCGACCACAGGTTCTAGGGCTTGTTCGGACTCTTCAGCAATAACCTCTGAAGCATCGAGAAGACCAGTATTGTCATCATCCCAATCGAGTTTTTCTTTCACTCGATCTACATATGACTGGATGTTATCCAACGAATTAAAGAATGTTTGATCTTGAACTGCCGCTAAGCCTATTTCGATAATATCTAATGCTCTATAGATGGCTTCGGCCCAAGCTTTTTTCTCTGCATTGGACAACTTCTCGTTGACTGCATCTGTCCTAGACTTGGTGATTTTGTAATAATCTAAAATAAAGTCTTGAAATTTATCTTCGATGTTATTTGCTACATCAATTATTGTATTCGCAAGACGGTCAACAGCTTGTGAAATAGGAATATATTTTTTTCTTTTTATTACTTTGCCTCTATCATTTGTGTAGCTATCATCGACAACTTTATACGGGATAAGCTTTGTACTCTCGCTTAGTTTGTCAAGCCACTTTAGAGGTGGCGCTATCATATTGACTTTCATTTCGGCAAAGAACGAAATTAACTGATTTGTGATTTGTTTAATAACTGGAGAGATAATGGTTAATATAAGATCTGTTAGCTTTATAGATCTCATAGTTGACAGAGAATTTGCTACAGATACTATCTTCTTAATCTTTGTTATGTTTTCTCTTATCTCTCTGATATTGGCATTAGGATCATCTTGGGCGTTTACGGTTAAAACAGCGCTAACAAGACCGTCGATGTTTCCTCCGCCGCCAAGGGCAGTTGTAATATCCTGTACAGTTAATCCGTACAGTTTTTTGGCACTCTCTTCTGTGTTGACAGCCCGATCTTCTACAACTCTTCCTATGAGAGGAGTGGTGTCTTCATCCATCTCAGACAACTTGCCTTCTATCTGAGATAATTCCAAGAACATATCTGGATCTGTATTGCCAGATTGAATGCTTGCTTCTAACTGGGTTTTACGATTCTCAAGGGATATTCTATCCTCGATCCTCTTTTTGGTGGATCCTTCCAAATCAAGCTCGCTGTCATATCCATAAGCGGTTGCCAGATTTCTGCAGTCACCATTAACAAAATCGATGTTAATGTCCATGTCCATATCCAAAAGCACTGCATCTGGGTATAGGAGAGCTGGAACACAGTCTGCCTTCTCCATATAGAGATACATGACTGATCTTGCCTCTGGCGCAGTATCGCGGCATGCTCTGTCGAATACGTCAAACGTGATGTAAACATCACTCTCAATAGGATTCTCGATTAAATCTCCTACAGTTGAACCGAGAACATATGCTTTAAGAATTAATGCTTTTTCTTCAAATGGCTCATCAATAAGAACCTTAATATCTTTCAGCTTTTCCTTTAACTCAGCTAAGAGCCTAGTAGTCGCTGCTTTAGCTCCAGTTAAAGCTTTTTCGGTATTGGCTAGGTTGTATGTAACAAGATACGACAGTTCAGCCGAAGGCATAAAGTTCTCATGAAGCTTCTGTTGCTGGTCTATCTTCTCTCGTTTAATATAACTAAGTGCGGGATTGTAGTTAATGATATCTCGTTCAATCTGAGTATCAATACCTCGAAACCCGTAATTATATAGAATGTCTAGCTCGTCCATATCTAACCTCCTTAAAAAGGTGAGTAGGGGTTTGAGGGCTATCAAAACCCCGTACTCTAAAGGATAATAAGGTGGAGGTTTGTTGATCGTTGTGTAGAAGGATTTGTACAACGATGCAGAGGACAAATGGCAGGACTGAGTCCTACCTTATGCGAGGGATTAAAAAGAACCCCTCGAGTTATGTCTTCGTTGAGTACCTCTTGGTACAAACGGAGAGTTCGTAAACAGGTTGACTGTAGTCTGATCTACGTTCCTGTTTTTGTTTGTGTCCCTAATATCATCCACTCTAAACCATGTTTGATAATCTTTAGGATGTTCACCCTTGGTTGTATATTGATACTGCCCTCGGGCTCTACTTGCTTTGGCGTATGCATCATCAACATTAATATCGCGAGGCCCTCTTGTGATAGGGATCACAGGAGCAACTATAGGAGGAGCAACTGTCATCTTCCTGGTTGGCTCGTACTTTTGTACGAACTTGATGTGGTCTGGCAATTGTTCAGCAATAGCTAATGCGCAAAGCATGAGTGCATCAACAGAATGTTCATTTACCGAAGTGTAAGTGGGTCTACCATCAACAGAGACTTTCTCGACACGGTAGTTCTCCATTTGTTTCCACATCTCATCGTCATTCTTATTAAGAACGAGTCGATCACGCTCTAAGAGAATTACAGTCTGAGTAACCATCCATGGTTTTATAGGTTTTTTAACCATTTCTCCAGTTCCTGGGTCTCTGATCTCTCTGGATTCTCCAAAATGAATCCCTTTTACTCGTTTGTGTAGAAGATAGGCTGGATCATGTGGATTGCTGCCTGCATCTTTGCCCATCTTGTGGAGCATTTCAACTTGGTATTCACCAGCGCCGCGGTCTACATAGATCCATTCTGGCTGATAAATCATATTCCATTCTACGACTTTGCGAACTCCTGCATCCAAAGTGAACTCTTCGGCAGGGATTGATATACGATTGATTACTTTAAACATGCCTTTTTGTCCAGATTCGTTTTCTTCGTCTGGACACCACTCTAAGCAGCATAAAGTTGGAGTGGCTTGTATCTTATCCCAGTCAACTCCGATTACTCTGACTGGGCCTTCGATAGCTTTTTCTATATATTGATAATCGCGCTTTGATCTATCAATGTGACTTTTGTTAAAAACACCGACAGCCTCAACGCCGAATTCGGCAAGTATTTCGTGAACGTAGCCCGCTTCACCAAGCGTAACTTTCCATTGGTAAATTTCCTGTTCTCGCTCATCTTCTGTCATATCCATCCATCCAGGGTTAGCTAGTGATGGATAATAATACTCAGTCCACATAGCGCTTCTACCTGTACCATGATATCTGCCAGGAGGCACCTCAAGAATGTTGTCTTGAGCATCCATACAGAATTCGTAGAATTTTCCACGTCTTCCGTTTGGAGTTGAGGAGATCATCAATCCAATTGGTGGTAAGTACTTCGGTCTGTTTTTATCAGACGCGATGGCAAAGATAGCTGTAATATCATCGTCAGTCATGTAATCCATCTCATCGACGATGATCCAGTCAGCATACTGACCACGCATGTTTCCTGCGCCAGCGCCAGATTTGGTGCCAGCAGTAAAACCTGCTATAGTTGCTTTGTTCTTAAACTCAATATATTCAGGATTTTTTCTATTAACTGCAATACTTTGTTGCAGTTCTGGACTCTTAGCGATAAGCTCTCGAATCCGTTTAAAAATTAACTTTACTTGACTTTCATATGGGGTTGCAACCAGACACACGGAAGGTCTGACTTTTGGATCATCTGGATCTTCACCGTGAGTAAAGGCAAACCATAGAACAAATACAGCCAACATATCCGATTTGCCTGTACGTCTGCCCCACCTAAGCACTTTTCTATAATACATGTCTCGCAGCGCTTCTGCTTGGTAAGGATATGCCTCCCATCCAAAGTGATGTTGTGCAAACTTAACAGGGTCGGATAATACTTCTAGAAGCTCTTTTTCTTCAAAAGAAAAAGTTTCATCCATAATTACCACTCCCCTAGTGTTGTCTATTTTCTATTTTTTAGCATCTGTTGTAGACTGTTCATAATCTGTCCTGGTTCAAACTGCGGCCCGACAGACAGACCTGCGGCTTTAAGAGCTCTTTGACTCCTAAGCGCGTTGTTTACTTTTGTAATAGTAGGCATCGAGTTCTCAAATACTTCAGATGCAACTTTAACTAATCCTGTTGATCCTTGAATTCCCTGAATAAAGTTAATAGGTTGTGTATATAGCGCCATTAATATCATCCTCTTTTTATACGTGTCCCATAGTTCTCATCTTTACAAGCATTTCTTGTTTAATAATCCTTTCGGAAGCCTCTCTGGCCGCCACTTCAGACTCTGATGTGAAGTATGGAGTTTTATAATCTGAAGGTCTAAAACCTGGATTTGATGCACGCGCTTTTTCAACTGGACTTATATATGATGGGCCGCTAGACTTAATGCTGAGTTTCTCAACTGCTCTTCTGCCAGCATCAGACAAAGGTTTACCTTCTCCGATGATGTTAGCAGCTGCTTGCTCAGGAGTTAAAGCACCAGCGACTTTGAGTCTGTCTATTGTAGGGTTTATTCCTCTACCTCCGCGCTCAGCTCCAACAGTTGGTACCGCAGTGGAAGCAAAGTTTCCAGTCATTGTTTTTTAACTGCAGGAGCTGAGGCTACTTGGCTAGCTGTTTCTGCTGCATTAGCGACTGCTGCACCAGCTCCAAGTTGTGGCCTTACTCCTTTATAGGCACCATAAGCGCCACCAATAGCACCGCCATATGCAGCGCCTTTGATTCCGCCTTTTAGGATACCTCCCATATCTTCTCTCTGGAGTGCAGCTAGTCCTGCGCCACCAGCGGCTCCGACACCTGCTCCCAGGATCGCCTTGCTTCGAGCAAGTTCAAGCACAGGTTTGGGATTTATAGACTTTATCTCGTTCATGATCTTTGTGAGACCACTATTTAGAAAACCTGCCACTAAACTCACTCCTTATAGATATCGACTTGTATTGAATACTGATCGACCTCTTAGGAAATGATTATATCGCGCTTCGTTGTAGACACTTCGCCCTCCAGTGTAGCCTCCATAACCAATTGCGCCAAGCATAGCTCCTCTAACGGTATCTCTACCCATAGCTCCATCGCCAGAAAGAGCGCTATACGAAGCTCCTACTCCTGCTCCCCATGCAGCACCAATTCCTGCTCTGCGGGCCGCATTCATACCTATGGATTTCCATCGATCTAGCCCAATATCTTGGACTCCTCTGATAACTCCCATAACTTCGCCATGTGCCATTTTTCCAGCATACATGAGATCTCTTCCCATTCCTTTGATGCTTCCGAGACCGTCGATCTTGTTAATCACTTTTGTAATTGCCCCATTGAACGGAATATTCACAGTACCTCACCTCTCTATTACCGATGTAAGAAACTTGCTTCGTTTCCTAAAACCTGTCTACCATTTATTCTAGATTGTTGGATAGCTTGAACCGCAGCTTGTCTTTGAGTTAATGCTTGATGTGTATCGCGATATCCGCCACCGATCTGTTTTTGACCGTAATTCCGTGCAAGCACTCTATCCCACTTGCTCTCGGCAAGATTGTACATAGTGCTTACGCCCATAACGCCTAATTGACCTAGGAAAAAGATGTTTCCAACAGGGCCAACAGCGTTCCACATGACAGCTTCTCCAAGACCTTTAACCATTGCTGTAACTGGATCATTGCCGTCCATTAAAGAATAGCCAGCAAAGGCCATCGTAGCATCTGTCATGAAGTTTCCAACGCCAAAGTTGCGTTTCCCGCCGACCATTTTACCTATTGCTGGCATTTATCATCACCCATGTCTATTTTTATGTAATGCTTGTACAATACCAGTAGAGTTCAAGTCACTCGCCATGTTTTGCATTCCGTCGAATGTCATTGAACTCGGAAGATTTGGTGCAAGAGGAGTTGTGAATGTCGGGACAGGAGCTGTCTCATCTCCAAGAATTCCTGTGTTGCCTTCTTCTTGAGGCTGAACTCTCATACCGTTAGCCATTTCGTCTCCCATGCTCCATCCAGAAATAAGAGCAGCAAACGCAAGAGACCCAGCCATCCAAGGCTTGGGCTTTCTACCCAAGATATTGGACATATCATGATATGTTCTGTTGAACATCACTCTGTCCGCTCCTCTTAGATAGTGAGAAACAGTCCCTGGAAGATCTTTGGTTCCTTGCTTGGTGACACCACCCAACCTGGCAAGGAACTTATTAACATACGGTGTCTGACCAGGTTGTACCATGTCTTACCGCCCCTTATGAACATATTCTATAAAATCATTGAACATGCCGACACATTTTCTGTGGGCATAAAATAAAAGCTTGCCTCCAGCAACCACTCTAGTGACTGCTTTGGTTTCGCTCCCGTCTATTCTTTTTTTACATAGAGGACATATATCAATTGGTTGATGGGAAATTCTAACTATCATCCCTGGCAGGTTTTGCTTCGACATTGATTGTCTTCCTTTCAAGCTCTTCCTGCTCTCTTCTGAGTTGCTCTGATTTACGTAGAATCCTAGTTGCATAAGTACTAGGATCGATAATGATAGCCTGATCAGTCTTGGCTTTATCTTTAGGGGTTGAATTGAGCAACGAATAGGCATTATTTCGTTGAGTATATGCCTTATCACGAATAGCAAGGGCAGGATGCGCATCTAACTTTGTTATGACTCTTCCTTGAGGTGTCATCCCTATCGGTGTATCCTTAAGAATGTCCGCATCTCTTGCAAGTATAGCATTGCATCTATTAATAGTAATCTCTGCATCAATAAGAGATTTGATCAGTCCCAGATTGATAATTTGCGTTGTATCGATCTGCAACTCTTTTGTATAGTCGTCGTACAACTTAAGCAGCAAAGCAATCTCTACCACACACGGTTCGCCTTCTGGTGCCATGTCTGACATATAAGCAGCACATGTATCGCAGTAAGGACATTGAGAAGCTTTGCATATAATTGGTATATTAGCAAAAAGACCGTGCTTGGTCTTTTGTACTTTTTGAGAAACCTGTAGGCCTTGCTTGGCCTTTTCTGACATCTTGAGCCAGGGGTACTCTGGCTCCTTCGTAAGAGCGGTTTCTTCGGGAACGGCTGGAACCTGAGCTTTTTCTTCCTCACTCATCGGAAGCCTCTCCCTTCTTTTTATCCGCACGAATCTTACGCATCAAATCTCTTTGATAGGCGTTGTACTCTTCGCGGTTCTCGGCTCTCTTCTCTCGCTTTCTAGCCGCATCTTTTTCGCGCCGTATCCGTTTTTTGCAATCTTCGCAGACTACGTGCCCTTTCTTCAAAAGGCGCTTCCTAGTCTGCTCATCAAGTTCACAATCAGGATCAACCACGTTGTTACATTCGAGACAAACGATCTGTTGGTATTTCCACCAGAGCCTAGCATCAATGGCGTAGATATTGGCGTATTTACGTAGCGTTTTCTCGGTAACTTCAAGTTTTTGTGCAGCCTGCTTAATCGTTAAGTGTTGGTTAAGCAAGAGATCGGTGAGCTCATTTCTGCCCACAAGGAACTCTCTACCCATACTAGACTCTCCTTTCCTTTTTTGGACTAACAAAATTTGACAATAAAAATTTCAAATTATTTATCTCCCTAATAGTACATAACCACGTATACATGTCATTTTGCATAATAGAAACTTATTTGACCTTTAATCGAATGTAGACCGTGACTAAATTTTCTTCTTGCGCAAATCTCTCATAAGATTCCTTTGGTATTCATTGTATGATTCTCTGTTTTTTGCTCTTTCCTTTCGCTTTCTATTTCTATCCTTTTCTCGTCTAATATCTAATTTACAATTGTCACACAACCTATTTGTTTTGTTGATAAGTTGGATTCTGTTTTTCTTGTCTAGTGATATTTTAGGATCCATTTCTTTACCACAACGGGAACAACAAATTTGTTGATATTTCCACCAATCAAATGGATTAATATCGTACCTTCTTGCATATCTACGCACTGTTTTTTCTGTAACCATTAGGATATTTGATACAGCTTTGCACGTAAGATGTTGATATATAAGCAAGTCAATCAATTGATCTTTTGATAAGAGCTGTCGTTTTGGAGGCTTGTGATTTCCTCCAGCGCGTTGCATAATGTTATATCCATTTTCTGGATTATATGATGCAAACTTATCAATCCAGTATTGCTCTCTGGAAATTAACACTTCTTTATTGTCAGAAAGTTCTTCTAATATTTCAAAAGAGAAACTGTTTGAATCATACTTATTCCATGCATTTTGTAAATGTGAAGAATGGTGAAAGCCGTTTTTAAGCAACCAAATATGGTTCTTCCACCTATTCTCGATGTCACAAGAACTCCCCACATATACTTTATTGTCAATAGTATTTCTTATGCAATAAATACCTGTCACTTCAAATCACTCTTTTTCTTGGACTATCAAAGTAATATCTTGGTTTTCAGATAAGATAATAGACCTAAAAGGAAGCTCGCCAGAGAGATCCCTAGCGAGCTGTTCTACGGCCTCCTCGTTCTTAACCCTGAAAATAACAAAGATGTCTTGCTTAAGGTCTTTGACGAAGATGGTTTCCATTAGCCGTTAGCCCTCCCGATGATGTCTTTGGCTTCAAAGAATACGGTCTTGGTCATCAAGACATCGTTCATTGTTACACCACCTGTTTCGGCAACAGTATGAATGCCCGCAATGGAGATGTCAAAGGTCTGACCGTAGTCATTAGTGTTGATCATTCTGATACTATCGACGTTGAAAGTTGCTGCGTCAAGTGGGGAGAAAAACATCAGAGTGATCCAGCCTACTACGTGGTAGGGATCGGCAGGGACGCTGTGCACTACTTCTTCAGGAGTGCGGTCGTCCACATTATAAAGATATGCATAGTCAACAGAGTATACGTTGTCTGCGAGGTTTCCGTCCAAGAGGATCTTAGTATCCGATGGAGCAGGAGGGCAATAACTTTCAACAATCCCAGGGATGCGCACAGGGCCTTTTCCAGCTGCTTGCTTTAAGTATTCTGCCATTTCAGTATATGCTTCTTGTTTTTTACGGAAGTCGTCCATCAGTTTTTCTTGGCTTTCTTTTTCCGTTGTCTTTTCTTCTTTAAGCCTCTCTATCTCTTGGGTAAGGTCTTGAAAGCTTAGAGTGTCTTTTCGAAAATCAACATCATCAATCATACTATCGATGTGTTCCTTTTGTTTTTGTAATGAGTCCGATTCGTTGCAAACATGAATCGTGCTATGCGGCTGTGTCACACTGGGCACTTGCATCGAAAACGGAACAATATGTACTGTGTTCTTAAGTTTTTGTGCTAATTCTAGTTTATCTATAAATTTCATAGTGTTTCTCCTTGTGTTGTTATGATACGGGGCCTGATCTACCGAGTAGTCCCGATGTTGCTTGCGATATACTGTTTTGGACACCGTGCATGATCTGCTGCACTCTAGAGTTTGGCTCTGGCTCTTCTGCTTCAACTGGGCCACGAAGAGTGTACAGCGGCGGTCTCTCCCTGGTTACCTGATACTGTAACGGTTGTAACTCTTCAAAGACATGACGGTCGAGTCGAGCAACAGCATCTTGTCTCATGATATCCATGAACTGATCTTCAGTGATAACGCCTTGGATGCCGTCTTCGGTAGTAGCTACTCCCCCTGAGTCAACACAGGTCTTTGTGCAATCCATGTAGAGGTTGGCTCTGGTGGATCAACCCACATCGGTGTATCGTTGTTATTCGTTCTTTGTACTTCGCGCCAAGGTATTGTATTGCCTTCGTTAAGGGTGAGTCCTGTTTTGATAGCCTCGGCATTGATGGCAAGAATATCTTCAATCATCTTCTCCTCACCGATAATCTCAACACCGATATCTTCGTAGGAAGATATTAGCATCAAATACAGAAGGTTACTTTTAGGTGTACATACCACAGAAGGGAGACCATTCTCGTCCACTTTAACTTTGCAATCTGCCTCTGCTGTTATAGCAGTTCCTATTACGGCGACTTGCTTTGCCCACTTCAGGATCTCAATAAGAAACTCATTTAGTTTTTCTCTGGGTATCCCGTCTGGCTCGTCTATGATAACAAGATCATATTGTTGTTTTATTTTTGAAACCTTATCAACACCAGCACAGGTAATATCTGCTCCATAACTGACGTTGGCGTATTGCTTAATGGCCTCTTCGGTGAGTTTGCGCTGTGAAACAGAAGGGCACAAGTATAGGGTTTTACCAACATACTTACTAGCCTTCTCTATGGCTGCTTTAGTTTTTCCCTTTCCGCGCTCAAATCCGCCGACTAAGATCTCAGCATCTGAACAGACCCAATCTGGTAAAGATTTGGGATAATTGCGACAACTAGACACGTTCTTTCTCCTTTAGCGAGGTCTTATGACCTAAAAATAATAATAACGTCTGGAGAGCACGGAGAGTAAACTCTCGGCTCTCATAGAAAAGAATTCCATCTGTGTAAATCTGAATCTTATCTCCACTGATGATATCGATTTTCACTTTACTTCTCCTTTACGCTGTTAACTAATTCATCATAAGCTTCTACACGAGCATACTACATCTGGAATAACAGATGAACTTGATTGGCAATTTCGCGGCAATACATAACTCGCTTCTCGTCGTCTGCGGCACTATCGCGTAGTCCTTCTAGGACTTTAACATTTCTCTTGATTACTCCATACGGATCGAAGTTTTCTGCACATGATCCACAACACTTGTCACTCATTTTAAGTCATTACCCTCCATATAATCTCTCTTTACTTGTTCTATATCAAATCCATAACAAAGTTGGATATCCGCAATCTCGTAGAGAGACTTAAGAAAAGCAGGAATAACCCTCTCTCGGACAACGTAGTTATCCATGTTGTATCCCATACTGGGGATCTCAGCTGCATTTAGAAACTTTCTGACTGCTCTTAAGAGATCTGTTTCGTTAATACATACGCTCATTTTGTTCCTCTTTTTGTTTCATTTCTCTGATCTTGGCCACAACATCTGCTACGAACTTCCGTTCTGAATCTGTAAGAGTACCATCGGCTTTCTTCTTACAAAGACTTTTCCAAACGGCGACACCCATAGCTCTAAGAATAACCCAACCCAGGAGTGTTACTACTGCAGGAATCCAGAATGGCGAGAAAATCCACCACCAACTCCAGTCGATATCCCCTGTAAGCTTAAAGATAATAAACAACACTAACAGGGTATTCGTTGTATATCTGATTTCAGTTCCAACAGCAGATGCGGTTTTATTTGTCATTTTGTTACCTCTGGCTTAACAGCATTGGCGAGTTTTGCAACCTCTTTATCTGTTAAGTATCTACCGAACACTTGGTTATAAGTATTCATGATTCTATCATATGCTAGTTTCATGCAGTCCTTGCAACAGAATGTTACATCCTCGCCTACAGGAGAATCTACCCATTCCTCTGGCAAGTAGTTTCCTGTATATTCCTTACCGCATACATCGCATACTGCTGAAATTAAATAACGTTTTGACATTTATCGGTTCCTCCACCTTTATTTTTCTTTTGTCTTTTCGTTTTTGAGACCTATTATTGTTACAAGACATGCTGCGCAGATATCTAACTCTTGATTGATAAGCTGCCCGCGTCCTATGTATGTTCCTTTGGTGATCTTGTCGTCAAACCACATTAGTTTGGCGAATTGTGCATACATACCAGTTGGAGACTCGCCTGATGCAGAATACCCGCAGATATCACATGTTACTGTTGTTGTATTGCTAATACTCATTTTGTTCTCCTTGTTTTAGATTATAAACCGTTCTTGTATTTCGGACACTCCCACACAGGGGTTGTGATACCGTACTTTATACAGTTTTCGAACACAGCCTGGGCGATCTCACAGTTATCAGAGCTTCCTGGTCGGAAGTGCTCGCATGCTGTATAGCACAGGCAAAACTCCTTATGTTTACCTTTGAGGTTATCTTGTACTGATACTTCAGTGCCATGGTGATTGTATCGTAAAATCATTCATCTTCTCCTTTGATGAATCCATTACTTCATCCGCAGTTTTATCTTCCATATCCAACTAGTGAACGGCATATCTTGAGCATATTCTTTAAAACTGGCCACACGTCCTTCTCTTTTAAGCGCAATAAAAACCAAGGTGTATAGTATGGCAGCATAGCACAGATTAGGTATAATTACTATTGTTGCAAGCTTAGTAAAGAAATCTTTCATCTTATTTCAATGGGCACAACGGACAGTTGGCCTTTCCTTTCGCTAATAGTGTATTTAAGAATTTTAGCCCTCTATGACATTTAGAGCTGCAAGCTTCACATGCTTCCGAAGATACGTATTTTGATGGCCCTTGCTGGCCTTTGTTTTTATTCGATCCTGGTTTTACTCCCAAAGTCTTTCCCTCCTTATTTTTCTACCCACGCTCCGTGTTCTAGCCACTGGATTTTGCCACAGTTTTTACAAACACGATATGCTTTTGCTTTTCTATCTATCCAACCTGGATCCAATCCTACTACAGCATCTGCCCAGGTTGTCTTGTTTTCCCACTGATGCTGGCACTGGTCTAGATAACTCATCCAGGCGTCACCCCGAAATCTATGACCTTGCCCAGCACTAGCTCTGATCCACAAATCAAGCAGTGTTCATCTTCTACTTCTGAATGGCCATTCGGGCAAACCAAGTCATAATTCGCACAAAGATAGCCCTTCTGGTCTTGACGGACTCCGATGAAACCATTAAGAATACCTATCAGTCCTACACGATATTCTCCGTCGTGCATACCGCATTGAACCGTGGGATGCTCTAGTAGTCCATTATTGTTTACTTTAACCCGAGCATTACAAAGATCAGTGATAGCGTCCCTGTCTAGTTTTGTTAGTTCGTTAAGATATACTATTAAATCTTCTAATCTTGAATTCATTACAATCTCTCCTCTGATTCTTCCATTACATCGATGCGATTCATTCCTTCATCGACCTTAAGTCCTTCGAGATCTGGATATGGAGCAATATGTAACGCCACTGTTAGTGGATCTGGACTTTTGCGCAGCATTCTTTCTAGCTCTCCTTGAAACTCCTGATCTTGAATTAACTCTTTAAGATTTTCAGTGCGGGCCACAAAGAGTCGGTGGGTCTCCGCTCCGATTCTTTCAGCTGGTGGCCCAATGGCTACGAGATAAGTCATTATTCTTCCTCCGCTAGTTTCATAAAGTATTCCTCGATGTATTGTTCAGAAAAACCTAGCGCTTTGAATAACATCCAGTGTTGCACAGTTCCTGTGATACCGTTTTCGATCAAGTCGCTGACTTGATCGACAACATGGGTCATATGGAAAAACTTAAAGATCCACAGGAGAACTTTTCCAGATTGCACGCAGGATTTTACGCAGAAGCGCAGTCCGAAGTTTTCTACTAGTTCTATGAGTTCTGCCAAGAACTCATAGCGTACAGCAATGCAGGCAGCTGGTTTCGATTCATTCGAAACTTGCTGACAAAGTGCGTAGGTTTCTCCCCAGTAGGTATCGATGTTGTCGTGACTCATTTGGATCTCCTCGATTTCGGTTAGTGTTTTATACTATTATTATATTTATTTTAATAGGACTAATTGTTGTCTACAAAAATATTTTTCTTGCGCTTCATATAGATTGTTGCATTGTCGTACATCAAGTGATACAACTTCCTTGTGTCTATAGTATAGTATTTGAACTGATAGTATTCCCCCCAACCATGGTTCGTGCGATGAAATAGAGTAGATTCCCTAAGACCTAATCTATGAAGATTAGATATAATACCTTTTGCAAATTCTTCGCTACCAGTTGAGAATTCAGAAATAATACGTCGTAACTTCTGTTTTTTGCTATGTTCTTGAACAAAAGAACCATTCCCATCAAAGTATCCTCGTATAAAATGCATTACGTACTCGTCAGGAATATCAGGGAAAGTTTTGTTTTTACTTTTGTTAAAACTGAGTCCTAATTTTTGGAGACGATCAGTCATATGTTTATTACAGATCATTAGTTTATAGTTTGGATTTCCTCTTGTGTCACAATGAATTTTGTGTTCAGATCCCATCGCTATGCGAATCTGTTCAATGATGTCTCGGTCGTTGTTGGAAAGACCGAAGACAGCCGAATTTCTGTCTTTTGTTAAGTACCCATCGGCGTATATAAAGCCGAGGGTGTACGCAGATTCTTCTGTCCAAGAATCAAAGAAATTTGTATTAATGGCTTTAGCCATTTCTATCACCTCAATAATTATTATATGATTTCTTTCGATAGTGATCGGGGCCTTTAGAAAGTCAAAAAATACATATTTTGGCCTGGTGGTAATGTACATATACAAGAAAAAGTCCGAATGTTTACGTGCCCCACTGGGTCCAATATTAACTATTATGAGAGGAGTGATACCAATGGACAAAAGAAAGATTGTAAGACCATTGAAGAAAGAGATCACAGTAAATGGTATTAAGCATGTGTATATCAATGGTGTATTACACGCAACTAGACCTGTAATAACAAAATAACAAGGAGGGATTACTATGGTATTCCAATCAAGAGACTATGTGGTGTACAGACCCAAGGATGAAAGTATTAAAATTAAACTATCTAATCTACAACATGTAACACTAACTGAGCTAGCAGCAGCACAGTATAGAAGAGTAAGTAAAGGGTTTGTTATCGTACAAGGTACTAAAGGACACATGCTTACAGAGATCATGGTATCAGAGCATAGCTTGCTAGGTGACGTAGTAGACCTAGAGTATGAAGGTGTATATGTTCTGACCAGTACAGGTTGGGAAGAGGTTAAATAAACTAAATAAGCAGAGGAGAGTGGTATCATGGTAGTATCTATCAGTAGAGGAGCTAGTGTATTAGAGGACACCTTAGAAATGGACAATATGTGTGCAGAGCTAGTACGTAGGGTTGTATCTAAGAGCAAAAGGAGGAATAAGAGAAATGGCAGGACAAAGAAAGTACAACATGATTTTCTTCAAGGTAAAGATGAAGGACGGTACTGAAGTAGGAGGACGTATCAGTGAGTTCGATATGTTGTATGAACTGCCAATACAGCACATGTAAAACAATATAGAAAGGAGAAAGGAATAGCATGAGTACATTAAAGAAGATCGGTAGTAGGTTGGCCACAGCAGGCAAGGCGGTAGGTACAGAGGTAAAGGGTATTGCCCAGGATATCGCAGCAGATCCCAAGGTGAAGAAAGTAACAGATAAGGTAGCTACTGGCGCAGCCAAAGCATTACTTGTTACAGCAACGGTCTTAGCTAAAGGCGCAGACAAAATACTAGATAAGAAAAAGGAGTGAGTTAAATGTTGATGTATTTAGACGGAACTTATTTTGCCATTCTTAATACCCACTTTGAAACTGTCCCGACATTCTTAGAAGCAATGGTTAAGAATCGACTTGTCAGGCTAGGCGCTTTTCCCTATTTCTTCTTAGAGGAAAATGGCAACATCCGCATAACCGTTAGAGTACACGAAAATGCCACACATATGGAAATAGTCAAGAAAGAACTAGAACAAATTATAGAGGAGTGGAGTTAATGAATAGTTTCTTCGAAAAAGGAATTGCAATCTCTGAAGATGTATACTTGCGCACTGGTGACGCAGCCCAAGCAATAGCAGTACTTGATCGTACCTGTTCTATGTGTAAGAGTCAATTGCCGTGCCGCTCATGTGTTATTGATCTGAAGCGCGGCGAATATGAGAATCCCAGAAAGGTAGTTATTAAAGAGTACGCTGTTACTGCCGAAACAAGAATGACATACCAAGCAGGGGAGGTGGTGCATATTCGCCGAAGAAGACCTGAGAGAAAAGAGAAGATTGTCGTCATAGAAAGACATCCGACTATGCCTGGATTCATCAAATTTAAAAGAAAGTAAGGTGATACCATGAAACCAACAGAAGTACAAGCCGAGCTTAACTACATAAGAGCTAAGTTCGGTAGTGGTTCAGCAGTCCATGAGTTCAATAAAACAGTGATTGCCCTGGAACTTGCAGCCTCGTACTGTGACGAACAGGGCAATATTGTTTTAGAGGACAGAGTCAAACACCTGTTAGAGTGCTTACATAAACTATTAAGGAGGTAAAGATGATGTCAAAAGGATGCGGACATTGCGATCCAGAACTATGTACCGAATGTGGTGGCTTTGACCCTACTCCATCTGATGAAGAATTAAGGGCGGAGTATGAAGAGCTGCTAAGAGAAGAAGTCATGGATGGTATCCCGTGTGAGATGTGCGGATGCTCAGCTGCAGTAGTTTACAACATGTGCAAGGCATGTATTATGGAAACAACAGGTCTCACTGGCGAAGAGGTTGATTCATTGATACAACAAGATCGTAAGCAAGAATTAGATGAGTTCCAACACTTCGTAGAAAACTACAACCAGTGCGAAGTATGCACAAGCAAAAGAGATGATTGTCATGAGTGTCATCTCAGACCTGGCTTCTTTAATAAAAACAGGTAGAAAGGAGGCTTAATTATGTTTAGAGATGAATCTAAGCATTGCAAAGATTGTAAGGTTACGAATGAACGAGAGAAAAAAGCGAGTGACTGTAACTTATGTTGTAACTGTGGTGGAATTGTCGTCAATCAAGGGTGCGCTTCATGTGGAGCTGGTTATGCTACAGAGGATTATCCAGATGCATCTGCCTCCTGGATGGAAGATCCCTGTCAGGGATGTAATTCTACAGATTGTGAAGATTGCCCCCCATACGAAAGATACCTTGAATATTTAAAAAACAGGTAGACACCCATTGTGGACTACAGAGCCTGTTCAAAGGAGAATGTATCATGTTAGAAATTAAAATTAAAGTTCCACTGAGTCTTATAGGTAAGCTTACGTCGTTTGTTGCAAAGATAGCCTTACTTGCAGATCAAAAGGTCGATCTCAGCAAAAAAGAAAGCAAGACAGGAAAGATAGTATCGTATCGCTACAATATTTTAACTGGTACTGCAACAATCTACATTAGTGAAGAGTTTGTATCTGATTATCTAGATCTTTACGGCAACATAATCCTCAGCGGTTTCATGTTCGGCAAGAGCCTGGCAGATGCAATTGATACCGAATCTAAATTAACACAGAAGTGGTTTTTAGATAGCAACACCGCCGATGTGATAATTCCTGAAGAGGAAGAAGAACCAGACGTTACTGTAGAAGACTCGCCAATTGTAAACAGGCCGTGTATTTGTTGCGGCAACGTTGATGTACCAATGACCCTTGAGGAAATAGAGAAGGGTTGTATTGCACTGTGTCCTGTCTGTAAACAAGCTTAAGGTCGAAACGGGGGGCAGCCCCCGTCCTAGCGTGAGGCGCTAGCTGATGATGACCATCAGATAATACAAGAAAGGAGGAATGTCCAATGTACATTATGGGGTTACTCATGGTAGCGGTATTTGGAATTAAGTTCCTTATCGTCTACCACTACAACTTTGCTTAAGCTTAATTAAAATCTAACCAGAAGGGGGTGAGACCACTATGCCTAAAAGAATGATTGTTATCCAATCAACAGAAGGCGAACGCGCATATGAAGTTGTAACGATCCCGACATGGCCACTTGTTCTTATCTTGGGAATATATTACAACGCTGTATTTGTGTGGCCTAAAGTAGCAGAGATCATCTTTGATTTAATGCCACTACAATGACACTTAGGAGGTGATTGTTTTGAAACGAAGAGGCTTCTGGTTCTGGCTAGGCGCAATATGCACGCTATTCGTTGGCTTGCTATTCGCGATGTCCCTCGATTACATTAAGAAATAAAGGAGTAGTGTCTAATGAACCTACTAAACACAAATCCTCTCACCATGAAAAGTGAAATGTCAGCAGAAAGACAGCTTAGAACTGCAAACGGTATCATTGCCGTGATGTTTCTCATCATAGTAGGCATTCTTATCTCTAACTGGATAGGCGCAGCAAATAAAGTACGCCATGATAAAGAAGTGCGCCTGCAGCAAGAACGAGATAAGGCCCAAATTGCTATACTGGAAGATGAGAACGAACTTCTACGAAAAGAACTCAAATCTCTGAATGCTCGTGTTGACCAATTGATCGCTATCAGTAAAAGATCAACCACAGTGAACCATTATTATTATTACTTCTATGAAGGCGAATTGGTTGAGCAAGAGACCGAGAAAGTAGAATGGACACAAGGTAGCCCTGACCCACATACTATGCAACTGCCTAGAACAAAACCATTTGAAAGGAGGGAAGAACAATGAATGCAGATTGCAAATATCCAGGCATCAAAATTGCAGAAGGTATTATCGAGAAATTCGAAGACCAGATAGAACAGATTCGACTATATCTTCTAGCATGTACTACCATTGGATCCCGTCCATCTGTCAACGTTATGAAGTCTACCTACCCGTTGTTTGATTTCGATCTAGTTAACCAAAAACAACTAGGTAAGATATTCGTAGGCGGTGAATTGGTTGTATCTCACCAATGTAAAGAGATAGCTCGGTTCAAGCTTATATGAACGACTTAGTGACCACTGACTAGGTAAACACCACCACAATAGTGGCAGAAAGGAGGGTTGGAGACTTTGTGCAACAAAAAATTATATATAAAAAGGGGGATGGTTGCAGCATGAAGTCTCCAAAGTTAGACTTGTTTGTGTTCAGTGGATGTGAGAATTGTCCTCTGAATAAAAACGGCGGCCCTTGTGACCGCAAAACATTTGAGGTGGAAGTCCGCTTTCACACAGATCATTTCAAGGATGGTATCCACTTCAGGCTATGGCGTAAGACTGAAAAAGTACGTGGGGATGCCGTGATAGATAGCGGTATCATTTATTGCATCAAGGCTTTCTCCACTGAAGTGAAACACCTCTATGATTACGTCTGGTTTAGTGAGCGGACTGTTAGTGTCAGGATGATGATGCCTAAGAAACCAAAGAAGAAAGCTATAACATCTTATGGGCAGCGTTTTCTAAGAAGCCAATCCTCAAGGAAGGAGTGAACTGACAGTGAGGCTACACGATACGGCCCGTAAGTAGCCCACCACGTCCTGGGTAAGACGTTAAACTGCATCCTAGAATAAGGAGCGCCAGTGCGCAATGGGCTGGAGAGATCTATAGAGATCCGCGCCTAGAATAGGAGGATTACTACCATGCGACAGCACGAACTGGGCCATTTAAACCACCCTATCGCAGGATGGAGAGGGGTGATGCCTGTCTAGCACGGAGGCTAGATGAACGGCAGGGCTTTGGGTGCGGCCCATCGCCACTAAATCGCACCCGAAACATCGACTTAGTTTTCACTAAAGGATTGGGCCAAATAAAAACAAAACAAGGAGTGTTGTTCAATGTTTAAAACTGTAGAGATATTCGGATACCCTGTTTGTTGGAATGCAATTATCAGTACGATCAGCGTTGTTGGCGTAACATTATTATTCTTCATTGGTGCCTATCGTCTCGAGAGGAGGAATACCAATGGCAGAAGTAATTAACTTAGAACAATACAAGCAACGCAAGGAAGCGAATCGCAAGAAACTAGAGGAGCTTTTATATAGTGCGGTCGCTAAGATGAACGCAGAAGCCAGTAAGTGTCCTGTTGAAGCAATAGATCGTTTGTTGTGGGACTTAGGCTACAGTCCTGAAGATTTGTTAGATCCATGAATAAAAATATTAGGAGGCGATTGCAATGTCAAAAGTAGTAGAGTACAAAGGCAAGATCTATTTGTGGTACAAGACCAACAGCGCAGGGTTTGCTCAACTGATCAACGAGAATGGTATCAAGTTTACTGGTACTCCTCTTCCTGACAAATTAACAGTACTTAAGGAAGTACCGACCATTGATTTCAATGGTAATAAGTATGCCATAACCAAGAAGGGAATCTTCTCTTGCACTACAGGAGAAAGAATCGTACATCCTGAGATACTTAGCCGTGCTAACAAACTGGTACAGGAATTGCAACAACACGAAAGATATTACTGTGTGGTATGCCACAAGAACATTGTGGATGTAGACAATGGGTTCGACACATGCCCAGAATGTGCCAATAAAATATGAGGAGGCGTTTATTATGGCAATGATTATCTTAGACCGTTTGAACCAAAAGCTTAATGTGGAGCAAGTACGTACTGCAATGCTTGAGAATCCTCTGGTCAAAACCAAGATTCGTCGTGAGATACTTACTATCAAATTAGTGCCCGTTGGTACTGGATATCTCACCAAGAAATACATTACAGGTAATGCAACATGGAAAAGCGACAAGATCAACTTTAGCGTTGGGCTAATAGGCAATCTTTGTGAGCTCAAAGACGGCAGACAAGCCCTAACTCTACAGAAGATCAATGGCGTATACTTGAATGAAGCATGGTATAGACGCCTTGATGAAATCCTTGAGAAGATCTTAAGAAATCTTCTCCCTTGTATCCTCAAGATTAATCCTGAAGAGATGGAGTTTACTGAGCCTGTTGTGGGCGCAACTGGTAGAGAAATTGCCCTGATTAACCCTGGTAGTTGGGGCAAACAGTCATGTGGTAACTTCGAGTGGTCTGAGGAAGCCAAGGCAAGGATGCAACACGGCGCAACCCTACATAAGTGGTGTTCAAGATGCGCCCATCTCAAGGACGCTGAGGGTGAAACCCTATGTCCTGTTGCAGCCCAGATTGCAGCTAACAGAAGAGCACCATTGGCACAAGATGAGCCCCAGTTAAAATTAGCAATGGTGTAGAGAGAGGCAGCTTTATTGGCTGCCTCTACTTTTTTTAAAAAGGAGGCGCAAACAGATGAGAAAGTATCTTGTATTATTATTAGTTCTTATTATCTCTGTATTCTATATTGTTCCTGTCATCTCAAGTGCCTATGAGAGACAGCTTGAGTTTGAAAGACAGAAACAACTAGAAGAGATAAGGAGACAAGCCGAGGAGGCAGAGAAAGCAAGACAACAACAGATCAGAAATACAGTACGTAGTATTATGAATCGATACAACTGTGATGATGAGGAACTTCTCGAAATCATCATGGATCAACAGGAGGTGATGAACCCTGTAGTAACAGCTATAGTGATTGGTATTGAGTCTGGTTTCAGAAGGAATGCCCGCAATAGATATTCTGGCTGCGAAGGATTGATGCAGATTCATACAGTACATAAACTCAAGAATCCTTACGATGCACGCTCGAATATTGAGTTTGGCACCAGATACCTGAGAGAGTTACACTTAAGGTTTGGCTCGATAGACCTTGCTCTGGCTGGCTATAATGCTGGCCCTGGACATGTAGTCAGGTATGGTGGCATTCCGAACTTCAGAGAGACCAAGAACTATGTTAAGAAGTTCAATCAAATGTATGAGGAGGTATCGCTGTATGTCTGATGAACGTAATAGAGAACTATGTGAGATTCAGGTTCTCTATCTGTTTGGCAAGATCCATGGTATGCATGATTATTCATATGATCAGATTGCTTACCGATGGTATTTTGGAGTATAATAAAAAATAGGAGGTAGTATTATGAAAAGAGAGAAATTACAAGTTCATGGAGAACCTACTTGCTCTAGTTGTGGAGGACATCTTGAAATCCTAGATGAGGTAACAAACCATTTATGCTGTGATACCTGTGGGTATGAGGAAGACTTACTTGGTGTTATCAATCCAGGTGCATACGTCGATGATGAGTTCGATCCCTTGGCTGATAACATCATGAAAGAACATGAATGTGGTAATGGTATTGATACCTCTATCTTAGAAGAATCCAAAGTTGAACCTTGTTCTCAAGACTGCAAGGAGTGCGATGAAACATGCTACGGCAAACTTGCAATATGCTTTGATGATTCTGCATGTATGGACGGACACACCGATTACAGTCATTGTGATAATTGTTTCAAACATCAAATGACGGAACATCCTGAGCTAAATTGCTGGGACGTTAATGATTGTACCAAATGTGACTCTGTTAAATGTGAAAGGAGTCCGCACTTTGAAAGTCCCAAGTGCAGTATCGATGGAAGGTTATGCAACAAAGAGTCCTGTGAAGGCTGTTCCCTTATCTGTAAGGGCTGTGGCTACCCAGAAGGCGATTGCAGATGTGGCAACACAGTCTACGAAACATCTCATGATTACTATAACAGATAAGGCCTACGGCCTTTACCTCCTAGCTAGATTGTCTTTAACAAAGGGGCCTACGGCCCTTGGGTCACTGCCACAAGTCTCTTGAGGTTTGTGGTAATGGAGAGGCTTTCCACAGGAAGGCTTCTCCCCCAAATAATATGATATCAGGAGGATTATTATGGAAAGAAAATGTACGAAATGCGGGGAAATGCTGCCATTTGAGGCATTCTATAAACACAATTATGTAGCGATTGTCATAAAAAGATCCCTCCCCGAGGGGAGGGATCTGGGAGGGGGCTCAGGTAAGTTGAGGTTATCAATCTTACCTGAGTGGGTCAACCTCTTTGAGGTCTGACTAGGTAGTGTGTTAGTCTCTTTGAGGCTAACTACGATTTTGTATAATTATAACAGTAGTCTTCATGAATTGTTATTTTAGTGATATTACCCTCTAGGGAAAAATGTCACTTTGATGAAATAATATTCATGAAGAAAGTATAATTATTCGAAGGAGGTGAAGACATGAACTCACCGATAGAAGAAACAAACAAGAAGATACTCTGGGCTTGTTGTATCTTAACCGTGGTATTCTACATTATAGGTCAGTTAGTCTCCCGACCCTGATTCTGTCACAGCGAGAATTTTAATATCGAGCGGGGTGGGAGATAGCCGATTTGACCTAGTGGACTAATTCTGAGATATGAATTCTAATGAATCAACATCTTGAGTACCACTACTTGACCTTGTAGTTCAATCATCAGTTAGAGACCAACTATATCTGATGAGGAAATTCTCTCTATGTAAAACTCATAACTTCGTAGTTAGATACTATATCATGATAAATTATAAAAATGGAGGTTTGATAACTATGACACATCCTATCGTTGAAGCTAATCAAGATTTAGAGATGTATAATGTAGGTAAGGTTATTTCGAGAGAGACTCATACAGTTGGTGTATTAACCAGACCTAGTACTAGGCAGAATATGATTTCTGCCTCTTTTTATGCAAATAAATAAATAGGAGGAATGTACATATGGATAAAACTGTTTTCGCCTGCTTGTGTGAAGGTCTTAAAACTGCTAGTGAAACTATGGCCAAGGAAGGTAACCGTCCTCTTGATGTCGATTATATTATACGGCATGGAGACAAGGCAGTTACCGATGTTATTCTAGCCATAGCAAACATCGACCCAGCTTGGTTTCTTGTTGATGAGAAATCAATGACAGCCTTGTTGTGTGCGAAGTATCCTGAAAAAGCATACAAAGTTGTCGTTGAGAAAACCGAGCACTTTACTGATGAAGAAATCTGTTATACTTTCGATTTAAATCCGAGAAAGTTCAGATTAGCCAAGCAAGTAAACAGTTCAGGTAGAACTGACTTAGCCGAAATGGTTAAGAATAACTACCTGTCTGTTGAAGCTGCTGTTTCCTTCTTATAAGCCTTGGAGTCAATATCCCAAGAAAGAAGATAAACATGATTCTATATGTGATTGAGTACGAAAACTACAAACTTATATTCTAATTAAGGAGACTCCATTTCTAATATGGATGTCTCCTTTTTAGTTGAGGTTAAAAACCTTTGAGGTTACTAGGAGAATCTTTTTCCAGTAGTTGGTGAACTGAATCAAAATCTATATTGGTTCAGTTAATCTTAAATCAAAGAAAGGATTGGTGCTAAATGAACGAATTGTTACAAAGACAACCGAAGTTCGAAAATCTAATGGCGGAATTCAAAGTAGTCGATATCCAGGAGATTATCGCTGGACGCAAAATTCAGGTGACCGTTGATTTAACGGACAAAAATGCCTGGATTAAGCACACCCACTTTGACCGCACCGACGGCACTCGGACGGAGCACATGATTCCTGTAGGACTTGTCAGAATTACGTGTGAATACCTAAGCCCGACTGAAGCGCTGCTTCGGAGAAACGATTTCGGTGACTACCATGGTTGGTACGCGACCATTGACGACATCGAGTATGAATTCGCACCTGAAGAAGATGAAGAACCTCAGAAGTTTACCAGACCTGGCATGAGTCGTCAACCGAATCGTGACCTCGGCTGCATGGCAGCTAAACTTAATCTTGGCTGGGACAACGAAGGCAAAGCCATTGAGTTGCCAGAAGAACTCCTAGCCGAACTTGGTAATGATGCGTACATCATTCACCGTGACGACGATTGCGGTATCAGAAAGCGCAGCCTGATTTTCAGTGAAAAGTTTATGGAGGATATTCTCGCAGCGACAACCATCGCTGGCTGGGAAGTAATCGAACATAGCTTCACCAAATCAGGCAGGATTAAAGTCCTGTTTACTGTGCCCGCTTGTCAGCACCATGCGGCTTGCAACCAAAAAATGAAGTACAAATACTTCCCGTCGTTGCATATTCCGTATCTCGGTCAAGAAGTCGAGAAGGCGACGACAGGTGCAACTCGGTATTTGGCAGCGTCCGTGGCTGGCATGGTTGCTCTGATGAAAGACCCCGCGATGTTCAAACCTGGTGTGTATTCGGCTCGCGGAATTCAACCGAAATATCGGAACAAATCCGACCAAAGAGCCAAATGTACATCTTGTATCATGCGCAAAATCGTTGGTCGTTCCAACGATGAAGAGGCCGAAATGGGTCAGAGCTCAATTGCTCAAATGAAGACCGACGGTCTTGACCCAGTATGCGGATGTGTGCTTACTGGTGAATGGAACGAAGCCGCTTGGTTGGCTCAGAATGAATGTAACCAAGCTGGTTTAACTGGCGATATCGCTCGTTCAGTTATCTGGAAGGCTGAAGGTTCCCAAGCATGTGAACGCTACATGTGGGATATCAGATTCAGTGGTCGGAATAAGTTTGACGCTGACCGCAATCCTGAATCGGTTGGTTTCTTCAGAGCATGGATTCCTGCTTCAAGAACCGCTGATTTCGTTGACAACACAATCGTAACCAGAATGCCTGGTGTCGTAGTTATCAATGATATTATGCCTGCCGAGTTCTTCGAATGGGCAAATCAGTATGTTTTGGTATAACCAGTTGAGATGAGTTTGAGGTAAGTCAGAAGAAGGAGACAGCCTTTGCGGGTTGTCTCCTTTTTTTATTCTAAAAAATAAATTGGAGGTCGATACTAATGTCGGAACAAATCATGCTTGAGTACGGTACTTTTGTAGTAATCAGAGACAATCTGAAGTCTGCTAGAACTGTGCTTGACTGCCTTGGTTCAATTGAGCAGATAATGGAAGTTAGAAAGCTTGACCAACTTCCACTCCGTGTTCGTACGCTCAAACAAGGCTTTACCTACAGTTATGGTGAAGACCAGATTGTGCCGCTGACTCTTGAACAAGTTGCGGCAATTACCAAAGAGCATGAGGTAAATGCAAAGCATGCATTGAAAATGCTCAAGCAGATAGTTAAGGACTTTAAAGATGATGTCCTTATACCTGCTGAAAAACAAGGTATTTATCTCTCTGACGGAAAACTCTATACTGTTGACAATATCCCGTTCGAGAAAAGTACCTTTACAGAAGAGGAGCGTGAGTTATTGAAAAAGACTTACGAAGAAAGCCCCGAAAAGGCAGTTAAGCTCCTCGAAGAGCTTGACAAGAAAGCCAATGAGGAAGTCAACCCAACCGCCTCTGAATGTATAGTAGTGGTAGCTGCTACCCCGAAGGCTGACCCTGCCCAGTGTGGAGTTAAATTTAACTGGGGAGACGATGAATCCTTCGAGCCGAAGAAGGCGGATATCGACTTCGAGAAACTGGCGAGAGAAGCTCGCGAACGTCGCGAGCGAGAAGCCGCTGCCGAACCAACGGAGAAACATCTTGGATTTACTGTGGAGGAGCAGAGCAAATCTTACCAACCACAGATTGCTCAGCGGACTCAGTCCACTGTTGTGGCTGAACAACCGCCTATAGCTCCCGCTGACGACAATTTCGTCGAGCCGTACTTACGTGATGTTGGCGAAACTGGATACAAAATTATGTTGTATTCCAGGTTTGGGAATCAATCTCCCTCTGTGACTAAATGTAACTTCTTGGTGGTTCAACCCGACAAGAAAATTGTTACAAATAGTCATATCAACATTAGTAAGTATCCGCCGTACAAAGATTACATCTCCGTAGTTAACGAGGACTCTTATCCGATAGCGGTTAAGATTGCCATTCGGAAAGCGGTTAGTGACCTTTACTACCAAAATGTTGGCTTGGTAAGGGTCGGAAATGGTGACGAGGCTAAGTTCCTCGCCCAAAGTCTTATCAAGGAGGCTGCCGTAAGGTAGCCTCCCCCCTTCGGGGGTATAGCGTTGAAAGGTACTCTCCTTCTCGGATGAGGAGGAGATTTTATATAGAGGTGGAGCGATTTGCATGAGACATATGTTAAGTGCGATGTACTCTTTTTTTCCACCAAATGTCACGAGACTTCAGTCTCGTTTTTTTGTATAAATAAGTTATCATTGAGGTGAGTGCTATGTCTGATGAACTAGAAGATATTATTGGACAAGGATTTGTTACAGAGCGTTGTCCAGATGTTAAGCCTACTAAGGAGCACGATATCGCAGGCTGGCATGTTCCATCATGCCCTGAATGTTCAGGGAAGATAGCATGTGACACTTGTCCAAAATTTACCTCTGGAGGTGCAAAGACATGAACTGTAAACGATGTGGTAACCCCATTCCTTTTGAAGCTCAAAAAAATAATCCTCGTCAGTGGTGCCCAGACTGCAACGGTTGCAGCGAATGTAATTACGAGCGTGTATGTCGTGAATATAATCAAAAGAACAACACCAACTTGTGTGTTGGACGCGCCATTGCCGAGGGCAACTCTGTTCTTGGCGACCATCTAATGCAAGAATGCACCTAAGATGAGTCCCACTTAATTTTAGAAGGGAGTGTATCGCCATTGAGAATACGAAAATGGATAGCATGGCAAGTATTTAAGTTTATGTTATGGCTTGAATACCGACAGGAAATTCTGTTGATTGATAAAGCTTGGAAGAAAATCCGCAATCTAGGTGAATATAAGAACAACGAACTCAGGCAATCAACACTTAAAACAGTAGTAAGCGGTAAAAAAATTGCTGCTTTAATAATCTATTCCAAGCAAAAAACAGATGCTCGTAAACTACTTTATGAGCATGTTAATAAACTAGTTGCTAAAAAACAATCAGCGGAGGTAGATGCTCGTGTCGTGCACTAACCAATTCAAAGCTACTTGCCCCGTTTGCGGAAAAGAGCACAACGTCAAATGTTTTAACAACATGTGTAAGCGCTGCATGGAATGTGAAACTGGTATTTCGCTTTGCAAGAAATGTAAAGCAGTCCAAGCCTCTAAGGTAAGCTAGAATAGCTTACCTTATTTTATGAGGAGGTGAAGTCATGAAATGGACAAGATAGTTAATGTTGTTAAAGCCTATCTGCATGTCATTATTACATGGCTCAAAATCAATTTCACTTCAGACGGCGCACGAGATGCAATTATATTCTCTTCTCTTATTATCATAGTCGGCCTAATTTTGGGCGCAATATATTTTCTCCTGGCAGTACTAGGAGTAACCAAACCTGGGTTGTTATTAGTGATAATAATAGGCCTGTTTGTACTGATGTGGTATCGATTTAGCCAGCAGGACGGTGACCTATGATGAGTACCAAAGAAAAGTTTTTGGCTTCATAGGTGTATTACTGATAGTTACTTTGGCTTTCGCTATAACACTCTTTATTGAAGGGCGTATCGAAGAAACCACAGTAGCTTCTGAACCCACCGCCGCCCAAGTGAATACACAAGAAGGTTGTATAATTATCCTTCTCGATGCATTCCACAAAACCGTTCATTGGTGGGATGTGCCCGCTTCAGTCTGTGAAGGCGATGAAACAGTAACCGCTAAGTGGAGCGACAGTTCGTCACCATGGAGATATTGCAACTTCATTGCCAAAGGAGTCAACGATACTTTAATTGTTGACGATTATGAAACAGCGGGAGAGCGTGAACAAGTTATAACGGAGTTTGAACTACACAATGTTCCCTTTTCGATTAGGAACAAATGAGGGGAGCTCAGTCTCCCCTTCTTCTACACAAATATTACCTGTTAAGGATAGGAGGAATTCTCATGTTTAACAATAGCACAGCAGCAGGTCAGACTGTTGACCAAATGCGAGACGAAGTTAACAAGCAGATTAAGAATGTTGGTGAGAAGTTCCATGCCATGGTTACCAATGGCACATTACAGCGGGGAGTTAAGAATGCAGCCTATAAAACGACTCTAGGCCTTGGGGCCATAGGCGGAGCAGGATTAATATCCAGTGCCATATCAACTGGCAGCGTAGGTGTTGTTATGGGTCTTACTGGCCTCGAAGCTTTACTTCACAAAGCATGGGAAAAATTCGCAACCAGGTATAGTCACAACAACACTATACTATTCGTTCTCGAAGAGTTAGTACTAATAGAAAAAACTCTTCAAGAGAAAGGCCGTTCTCTTAAAGACCTCGAGCTAAACGAAGTCAGAGTACTCCATGATATGGTTGCTCCGATTGCGGAGGAAGCACAGCGCAAAAAGATTGACAGATATAAATAAGGAGGCTTCTCTGATGTTCGAGAAATTAAAGAAATTATTGAGGCGCAACTGGGATATTGCTATTATTCCAAATAGCACACTATTCTCATCTGAGATTGGAAATCCTGTCCGCATGAGAATTATTCGTCGAGGTTGGGTCATTATTAGAGTATTCAAAGACAAGAGTCTTCTTAATCTTGTTGACCCAAAACCGATACGCTTTATATTCGGACAATAACTGTAACGGGACGGGACATTAAGTTCCCGTCTTTTTTATAGAACAAATCACTGAAGGAGTGAGCCATTATGAAACATGTAGTTATCTACTGTGACGGTGCATGCCCAGGCAATCCTGGCCCTGGTGCTGTTGCTTACAGGATTAAAGTAGACGGTGAGATTAAGATTGAACAAGTTCATCCTTTTCCCGAGACTACTACCAATCAACGAATGGAGCTTACAGCAGCAATTGAAAGTTTAATCGAAGCATCCAACATGGACGAGAAATCTGAATCCATAACTGTGTATTCCGATAGCCACTACTTGGTTGAGGGAATGAACAGTTGGATTGCAACCTGGATGAAAAACGGGTGGAGAAATTCTAAAAAGAAACCCATTGAGAACCAGGATTTATGGCTTAAGCTTAAGCTGTTATCTTCTCAATTCAAGATCGACTGGATTGAAACCCGCGGTCATGCCGACGACAAAAATAATAACTTTGTCGATGAATTGGCGCGTGACACCGCACAAGGTCTCAAGCTAATTAATTCGCCAATTTAAATTGCCTCCTTTCCTTTCTAGGCTGCGAGAAATCGCAGCCATTTTTATGAGGTGAATCAAATGGTTAAGAAAATAAGACGGCGTATCCGTAGATTCTTAAAACGCACTGGTCTCAAATATTACTTGTATTATATTGATGTTAAAATAAGAAGAGCCCTGTGGAGGATAAAAATGTTTATTAAAGGCTCCAAATAATATACTATCTATCGCCACAGTCGCAATATTATGTCAAAAATGATTATACTGATAACGAAGTACTAATTCTCGCTTAGCATCTAGTAAGGAAAAATATCAATTTTACGAGATAGGTTTCCTGCTATAGCAGGGCTTTTATAATTTTTGGACTCCTGAATGCCTCTTTATTTTAGACTAACAAATGGTCACTATTGAGGCATTTCTAAATACTTTGTACTCATTAGCATCTTATTTCAATGATTTGCACAATCAAATTAATAAAATTTTGGAGGTGCTACGTTGAGACCAAGAAACTTATTGAAAAACTGGAGTATCATGAGTGCCTTACTGATACTATAATCATCCAGCTAGACTCTGCTACTGGTACTATGAGAGGCATTCTTGATGAGCTTCAGACACAAGAACAACTTGTACGGATGAGGCGGAACCACTAGTATTCAGGCGAGTCCTTGCTCTGGTACTTGCCTTTTACATAGATAGTTTTCTCAAGGTGGTACAACATGAACTCAAATGTTATTTGGGCACTTTTTGGTTGTCTTGTAGGAAGTACATTGATAACCTATGTACCCGCAGGATACCAAAAGCTCGTATCAGTGTTAAGCGGATTAGTGATAGGGATGATTATTGTTATGATAGTAGTATTTGACTACCATTCCTATAATGAAACCACCCGCAACACAATACGAGGAATCAGGTAAGGGAACTGTTGATGACAACGGTTCCCTTACTGTATTTGCAAATCGCGCAAGTAAATACAGAGGGAGTGACTTAAATGGCTAAAAACAAGACACAAGCTAAAGACGTCCGTGTAGTAGAACATGTGTATAACGATCCGTTTACCATGGTTAGGGTTGAACACGACGTTGTTGTCGGCTTCAAAGCTGGCAAGGTGGATTTTCCGCCGCTGCAAGCCACGGTGACAGGCGTTGGTATGTCCAAGCGTAACGAAGATGATGGCGACATCCCGAATCGTAAAGAAGGATACAAACGAGCTTATGCTCGCGCTATCAAGGACATGAAGAAAAATAAGCTTCATTTATTTATGGAAGTAGCCGACAAAGCTGAGCTTGTAATGTCATAATAGCTTCATCTTAGTCGTACCAAAGGAAGGCTCCAGATAGGGCTTTCCTGTTTTTTTGGAGACACTGTCGGACATCAGTTTAGACGTTGTCGGACAAATATAATCAATCTGTTGGTACTGTAAGGATTGTGACCATTTGTTAGACACTGGGCTACAATGTCACACAATTACCTTTATTGCTTGGTAGGGCTAGGCCGCAACCTAAGCTGAACGATCAAAGCCGACTATACACTTGCCCGAGAGGTTAAACAACTCTAGTGAGAGTTGGCGAGTTCTGAATCTGAGGGTCGGATTCTAAGCAATACAAAATAATGAGGAGGAACAACAGTATGATGTATTTGATTGATTGTCAACACAATCGAATCGAACCTGTAACAAAAGTATCAGTTGTAGACAACACATTGCATGTTAAGACAGAATCGCAAGAAGAAGCTATAGTGTATGATACCCATAGCAAAGCGCTTGATGACTTTGATAAAATCACCGACACCATAGTTTCCAACGGTACTGCTGCCTTTATTAAAGACCTTGGTATTATCAACATTCGTTGTACCAGGGGCTTTAGAGGATAAACTTCCCCTCTCTAATTGGCTGTACTCAAGTACAGCCTTTTTTAATGCTGCTAGGAGGTGATTGAGGTTGCACAAATATTCGAGGCTTTTAGACAAAGCAATTATTGCAGTAGATAATTTTATGATTGACTTAGAGTGTATTGTTAGATACATTATAAGTGCAATCTTTAGAAGGGAGCTGTAAAAATGATTGTATTCTTTACAGGCCACAGACCAGACAAAATGAGCGGTTATCATGTGTTATAATCTGTGAGGAGGAATTGTTATGCCGCTACAAGTATACACAACAGTTATCAGAAGAGGAAATCCTGCTTGTGAGAACATATATTTTATGAACATTACAGTAAAGAGCGGAAATACAGCTTTTGCGCCAACTTGGCCCATGGTGATGGGCATTAAGAATGGCACTATGACTGAAGCCGAATACTCGCGCAGATATAGCAATATTATGCAGTTAAGCCAAGAACAAAACCCACAGTTATGGAAAGATCTGCTGAACAGAGAAAAAGCAATCCTTGCTTGCTTTTGTAAACCTGGTGAGTTTTGCCATAGAATTTTACTTGCTAAAATTCTTGAGCAAATGGGAGCTCAATACGTCGGTGAAATATGAATATGGAAAGCTTTTGCAAGGCCACAGAAACTCATTTTAGTAAGAAATAGGCGGGTAATCCCCGCCTATTTTTGCTACAACAGAGAGAAGAGGAGGATTTTAATGAAACTCACTCAAGGACTATTGCCCGCTTCTAAAGTCAAAGATGGGCCTGACAATCCTATCACGAGTTCTCCTTACGACAACGGAGGAGCCGAATTTGGGACGTGGTGCTTCTGGCATCCTTGGCATGCTCTAAATCTGAAGAAGTTCAATATCCGTCCAGTTAAAAAATGTAGTCATGGCGTACAATGTTGCCATAAGTTTACTCCAGATGAATGTAACCGAATAGTAGATTATTTAAAAAGCTACACACCGATTAAGAAACCCGACAAACGATTCAAGAAAGGCTATCGGGAATACTTTAAAGACTCAATTCCTTGTAAAGATTTCACGGGACAAACCGATAGAGTTTTACTGACCCCGTATATTTACAATCGTCTGATCGAGTTATTCTCCAACACAGAAGATCCACCTATTTATTATTGGGCAGACTAAAAGAAGGTGAGAGACTTTGGATATAAAAGCGGTTTTGTAATTAATAAAAAGCCAGGATTATTCGTCCTGGCTTTTTATTTGATACAAAACTACAGAGGAGGATAGTAATCGTGAAACAGATAATTGATAACTTTGAAGAGGAACCTTTTAAGTTCATGTCGAACTTCTTTTACAGTCCTTATCGGCATAACGACACTTGCTTTAACTACGTCGAAAACGGCTTTCAGTCTGAAAAGAACCCTGAAAAATTACGCAATCTTTTATCTGTCTATCCTGTAGACGAAAAAGGAAATCCTCTTACTCCGCTAGGGCCTGGAAAGGCTAAACGCGAAGGTCGCCGATGTAAACTATTCAGTAAAGCCGAATGGGATGCTAAAAAAGATGCCGTCATGCTTGAACATGTACGGCTAAAATTTCAGCATAATCCCGATTTAGCTAAGAAACTCATTGCCACAGGAGATGCCCTTCTTGTAGAAGGCAATACTTGGCATGATAATTACTGGGGCGACTGTCATTGCGAGGAATGCAAAAATATTCCTGGCCGTAACCAACTAGGCAAAATTTTGATGTTTGTCCGTGAGGAGCTGATGAAGAAATGAAAAAGATTGATATATGGCATCCATATACTTTTGCTATGACATTTATTATTCTTATGAAACAACACAATCCTGCAGCTGACCTCAAGGCATTAGGAATAAGCCTTGCAATAGCTGCTTTGCTTTGCACTATTATTTTTAAGGAGGAGTAAGAAAATGCCTTTCATTACAGATTTATCTGATCCAGTATTTCATCCAAAAAAAGTCGTGGATGCAATTAATTCTGGCGAAAAGGGGATTCTCATTACCAAAGACCCAAGCCAATTACATGAAATTCTGATGGACTCAGTCAAAGACAAATCTCTGCTTGACAACATACTGGTAGAGGCTACTATAACTGGGCTTGGTGGAACAATCTGGGAACCACATGTTCCCGATTATGAGGATGCCATGGGAGGTATTGGTGCTCTTCAGGTTGAAGGCATCAAAACCGTATTACGTTATGATCCAATAATTCCTGAAGTTAACTCATCAGCTACAGCGATAAATAAAGTTTTGCAACTTGCCAGTTCTTTGGGTATACGTCAAGTTACAGCTTCTGTAATTGATATGTATCGTCATGCAGCTGAAAGAATTCAGGCCGAAGGGATAACTCTTCCGTTCAAAAACTTTACCTACGAACGCTGTAATGAGTTAATCCAAGTATTTTGTGTGTTAGCTCAGAGAGCTAACATGGAAACTCGTATATGCTGTGAACATGGATGGTCTAATGGAAGCTTTGGCTGTGACTGGCCAGAGCTACTATTCACTAAAGAAGAGCTTCTTGCGCTTCCCAGGTCAGCTGCCCGTCAGGGGTGTAACTGTCCAAAATACAGACAACTACTTACTTATGCTGATAAGTGTTTCCACAACTGCCTCTACTGCTATAGGAAGACTTAATGGGAAGCTCTCCCATGAGATTCAACAACAAAGGAAGGGGGACGAACATGGGAAAGTAACAATTTACTCAGACGGAGCTTGCAGCGGCAACCCTGGCCCTGGTGGCTGGGGTGCCGTTATATACTACAAAGGAACATACCGCGAAGCCAATGGATTTATCAGTTACACGACAAACCAGAAGGCTGAATTAACTGCAATAATCGAAGCATTCAAGCTCATTCCTCTTAGGTCTAAAGTTGAGGTGTATACTGATTCCTTGTATGTTATCAATGGAACTAATCGCCTTGATATATGGATTATGTTCAACTGGAGGAATTTTAACGCAAAACCTATACAGAACAAACTGATGTGGTCTGCTCTTTATGAGGTAATCAAAGATCACGAAGTAAAGTGGTTTCATGTTAAAGGTCATGCCGACAACAACCTGAACAACAGGGCAGATGAGCTAGCTAGACTAGCAATATCTAGGGAGGTATCTGTGATATGAAAATGAATTTTTCACTTAAAGTCACAAGTTTTGGTATCAAGAACGGTGACAATGTCGCTACGGTACTTGCCGATACTGTCAAAGTTACATCCAATGGTGTCATTGTTTCTCACTTCAAAGGTGACTGTACTTCAGTTTGTGAATACAATCCCAATACTGTGACGCTTAACCGAGATCAAATGACTGTCCATGATAAGAACGGCAAACCACTGACCTTTATTATTAAGCCTGTTGATGGCAAATCACTCATTGAAGCTCTCTTTGAGATAGCTTTATTGACAGGCTTTAACATGGTTATGGAAAATGTTCCAAAATGTGAGTTCATAATTATGGAAGACTGCTCAAGTCCATTTTCACTTGGTTCTGAAAAACTTGTGGATATCTTGGAAAAAATTTCTCAAAATTTTTCACAATGACTCATATGTTAGTCACATACTTCTATCTATAGAAGATAGATTCTTCTACGTAAGTTCAACAGAAGTTAAATGGTAAATATCATCATCTAACTAAAGTCTAGTAACTTGACTACGTAGTCATATATGTAGGTGGAGGTGTTACTTAATGAGTTACCAATCTCGTGCTGGCGATAAAACCCGTGACAAGGCTAGCCGCAGGAGTAAAACTCAAAAGGAAGCTGGCAAACGTATGGCTAAGTCTTTTAAACGCGAAGCCGAACGCCAGGCACGAATGTACACTATGTTCTACCGTTAGGAGGTGCTGACATGTGCACCCAACTCAATGACCACTGTGCAGTATGTTTTAAAGGGTATAACCCCAATGTTCCAACGTCTAAGAGGTTTTATGGTAACCAATTAGATAGGATCGCCGTGCGAGATCGCGAATGTTGCACTATGTGCGATCCATTGCCAAAGGAAAAGCTACCCGAGGGCTTGGAAGAAGGTACTACTGCTTTTCAAGTGAAGGAACACCTTTACACCCAAGGCTTAGATCTCCATAATCCTTGCGGTTTATGTGGCAAACGAGACCGCTGTGGACTTCAAGTTAAAAAAGGTTATACTTAATTGACACGTATTGCATAATGTGGTATAAATCAAGCCTGTGTTGAAAAACAATGCAGGCTTTTTATTTTTGGTGAATTTACTAAAAAGGAGTGAGAGTAAGATGAGGTTTATTAAAACCCTTTTTGTGGCTCTCGTTGTCCTAGGATTGTGGTACATAGCCAGCAGGCATACCAATCCATTGTTTTTGCCCAAACCTGAGAAAGTTTGGCAAGACCTGGTTGAGCTTACTCAAAACGGAATGCTTGCAAAGTCTGCATGGATTAGCTTCTATCGTATCACACTAGCCGTGTCGCTGGCATGTCTTGTCAGTATCCCGATAGGTCTTTTAACAGCTAACTACAAAGTCTGGGATCGATTGATCACTCCGTTTGTTGACTTTTTGCTGGCTTATGGAGTAGGATGGACTTATGTTATCATCGTTGAAGTCATTAATTCCGTTTCAGGACTAGGCCATATTATTAATCTTGGCACATCCCGCGGACGTACGGACTTAGTATTTGCTGCCGTATTTGTAATCATCGCTATTAGCGTTGTATTCGATGTAATAGGCAGGAAAATCATTAGGAAAGCATTTCCTTGGAAATTTGCTCGTGAGATCAGCGGGGGGTGAACAATGTGGCAGTTAATACTTGCCACAGAAGATCACCTAATTGGAAGCAACGTCCAGAGAAGGAGAAAAACAGGCTACGGATTTATGCCAATGCCAAACGTCACAAGCGAAGATGTTTCAGATATGCATTTGAACTGCCAGGAACTAAGTATGAATATACAAAGTATCTTGAAAGGTTAATGCAAGGAGAAACTAAAGAAGAAAGGCTCAGTAGAATACTAGGAGCTGAATCTGTTTACAAAGAAGAAGCCGAGAGAAATAACCCAGGTATTATGTTATGTACAACAGATGCCTATAAAGCTCTTAACTACTTCTTGTATGGACTACAGCGTACATACTTTGACTTCATGTGGCTTGACTTTGTTGGATGTTATGGCAAAGACAAAGAAAAGCTACTAGATCTTATATTTACTGTTAATGGGCCACTTATTAGACGCGACTCCTTACTGTACTTTACTTTTAATAGGAATTCTCGTGGCTGTGATAAGAAAATGCTCGATAGAGTTCTGAAAACTCGGATATCATTAGACTCAAAGCTAGTGTGCAATGCTAAAGACGAATTGGTATTATCTATTCCTTATTATATATTATTCAAAGCTTACCACAATAGCTATTCTTTGGTTCCGATATTCCAAGACTTCTATAAAGATAACAACAAGCACGTAATGTATGTATTTGGATTTAAAGTAGTTGACGCTTACGAATGTTCTTATAGTTTTTTACAAGAACAAGTTAATATTTTGGACACAATCAATAACTCAAAAGGTAAAATTCTGTATTAAAGTTTTGACAGTTAACTGTCAAAAAACACATATAAGGGAGTGGATTGTATATGTCCAAAACTGCAGGAAAGAAGTTCACAGTACCGACTGTCAGGATGAAAATCGGCAATGTCCATTTTTCAGTCACTAAAAGTGGCGCGATCATGGGCAATAACCCGACTGCTCGTCAGTTGGTAGCCAACCTTGAGTCTCAAGGTATTAACTGGAAGCGCAGAGCGCGGATGGTTACTGTGGCTTCCACTCCGAAGAAGGCTTCCAAAGTGGTTGCTAAAGCTACTTCCAAAAAAGTTGCCAGCAAGAAAACCGCTTCGAAAAGCGCTTCCCGCAAGACCTCTCGGAAATAGAGGACACGTCTTTATCCCGTAGGGGCAGGGGTTCTGCCCCTTTTGAAGGTAATACCGACAATGTTGGTGATTATAACATGAATAAAGCTCTGCACCGAAACAGGTCGGGCTCAAAACAGGCGCACCGACGTCTATTTCAAAGTAGTGCAGTAACAAGATAAGGGAAGCCCAAAGGCTTCCCTTCTCCTATTGTGATGATTTAGGTAGGAAATCATATATCAAATCTCTAAATCAAAAGGAGCGTGAAAAGATTTTGCATAAACTGTTCGTTGCAATTATCGTAGCACTCATCGCTATAATGATCGTACCAATGTCTGCAAGTGCAGATTTTCATTTTGGCCTTGGTTACCAAATCGAGGACAAAGAATTTACCGTTGAATCGGAAAACAACTTAGGTTTTACCTATGAAAGTGTTGCCGTGTTTAATTCTCCAATCGAAAGCGGCAGGATTGACTTTGGATTTGACATAACCAAAAACCTGGGTATGGAATTTTCCCTATACAGGTCAGCTGAGTCAACCATATATAGTCAGTCCTTCTACGGTGCAATGACCCCCATCGGTTTACCAATTGGTATTCCGTATGACGAAAGTCCATACTTTTCCATAAGTAGCTTTGGGTGGAGGGACAATCCTGTACTTGTGAGTGGCAACCTATCTGGGGCCACCAAAGTGAAATACCGCACTAGTGGTGGAAGCACTGAGTTTGTTTACAATTTCCCATCTAGCTGGCCAAAAAAAGATGTTGTCCGATTCAAAGGGTTCTTGGGCTACATGAAATCCAATGGAATAATGACCACTGACTTTGAAGTCAAGGGATCTGGATCAGCAAGTGGCGGCGATATTATTATCGTTGGCGCTTATGATAAGACAACCACTAAAAATGAATCACATCCATACACCGTAGAGGTAGAAGACGTTATAGTAGGTTATGATCCTAGTACACAAACACAAAAATACTATAAGAAAACTCCTTTTGCTTTTGGAGGTGGTTATGGAATAGGATTGTTCAAGGAAGTAGCGCTTACCGACATACTTAAACAGGAATTCGTTGATAAGTTATACAGTGGAGAAATATCCGATGAAGATATTTATATCGTGTCAGATTCTGGTATCTCAATCATAGTTCCTATGGATCCAACAGGTATTAGTGGTTCCCAAAACACCTCAATCCGTCAGGAGCAAGAGGTGGAAGGAACCTACCTAGGCTTGTCCATGACTTATGATGTAATTAAAAACTTGGACATGGAACTGGCCTGCCGACATGTTGTTTATGGAAGCGTTGAAAACACCGTCAGTGGCCCTGGATTCTCTTCGAGCCTCGAAGATGATCGTCCCGACATAACCATGGTTGATCTTATTTTCACCGCTCACTTCGTCAAAGGTGTAGACCTTAAAGCTATCTACTCCAAAACCTTTGCTCGTTACGAGCTAAGCGGAGCAGACTTTGATGAAGAAACAGGTAAAATTTCATTAGTTCTCGACTATCGGTTCTAAAAACGAGAGTGGGCACCTACCGTCCACTCTTTATTTTTTGCAGAGAGGAGTGAAAGCCATGGAATCTCTTAACAACGTCATGGCTACAATTTTTGTAGGGCTCACAGCTATTTCGATAATAGCAGCAGCAATCTTTATAATTGCTAAACTCTGGTGGTTTTTGCTTGGCTGTGTAGTGTTTCTACTATCTTGTCTTGTTTTATACGGAATCGGAACGATGATTCTTGTTCTATTTGGACACATATAGGAGGAGCACAATGAAAGAGTTCTTTGATTTTATCAATCGGTATTTGTGCATTAATAATTCTTCCATAACCCAATACAGGCCAGTAACTCAGTTGGTTTAGAGTACAGAGGTATTTAAATTGAAATTATGCTTAAATTGTAATAAACCTATTAAACCCAGAAATAAGTTTTGTAACAGTCATTGTGCTGCTTCCTATAACAATCGTATTAGGAGCATTCATAAAAAGATTAAATACTGCTTAAAGTGCGGGCTAGAACTAAAATCTGGGCAATACAAATTCTGTAGCAGTCAATGCAAAAGAGATTATGATTACGATACATATATTTCCAGATGGAAACAGAGACTGGAGTCGGGGACTCAACCCAGTTTATGGGGAGGAGTCTCAAAATATGTGAGCCGATATTTGTTTGAAAAGCATGAAAACAAATGTTCAAAATGTCAATGGGGAGAAATAAATATTTACACCAATAGTATACCATTAGAAATTGAACATATTGACGGCAATTATCAGAATAATTATGAGGAAAACCTGACTTTGTTATGCCCAAACTGCCATTCTTTGACTTCTACTTATAGAGGCGCAAACAGAGGAAAAGGTCGCCCTATTACATGGCATCCAAATGTAATGGGATAGTAGCTCAGTCGGTAGAGCAAGGAGCTTTTAACTCCGAGGTCATAGGTTCAATTCCTATCTATCCCACCAAGTATAAAAGGAGTCGTGGGTTCGAGTCCCACCTGGCCTACCAAATATATAAAGGTGGAATCAGCATGAAAGGATACCAAATAGCTTGTAGTGGTATCATGGCTCTATTTAACAATAAACTCACTCATCACAGTAGAAAAATTTACTTAAACCCACCATCTCAAGAAGAGATCGACGGGTTTATTAAGCGTTGTTGTACTCCAATCAATGACCACGATATGAAATATCTCGATGACTCCTCTGATATTGAAGTAAAAATAGTCGAGGTTGAAATTATAGAATAATTCTTGACATTTAAAATAATACTTAATATAATAGAAGGAAGTGGTAATTGTGGTTATCTTTACACTTCTGTGTACTCATTGTGTTTTTGACTGGCTACTCCAAGGAAGAGCAGCAGCAAGACTAAAACTAACCCATGTATGGGTAAGACTTATGCATTGCCTGTGTTATACCTTCGGAGTCGGCTTTGTGATGTCATTTGTTGCCGTTAAAAACCAACAATATGTTGGTTGCATATTGCCTTATATATTAGTAACTCACTTTATTTTCGATACGCCTGCTATTAAAAAGTGGTGGGTAGAGAACGTACTCATGTTAACTAGAGATGAACCAGACTGGTTCTGGGTCGGACTCGATCAATCATTCCACCTAGTTTCGTTATGGCCCGTAGTTTACTTTTTCTGTTAGGAGGATTCCTCTTATGGCTTACAAAGATAAAGAAATTTCTATATGTAGAAATTGTGGTACAGAAATTATATATAACGAAACATATCGTTATTGGGCACATGCCTCAAGTTTTGAAGAAACTAAATGTAGAAGCGCGCGACCTGAGATTAAAGCTCTTACCACTGATGAACTCCAACAAAAGTACCCAGGTAAAAAAATCTTTGTCTACGGTGCGCACTTTGACCAACTCTGGGAACTAACAGAAGAAGAATTATCGTTGTTTGATGAAGATAAACTCCGAATATATGTTGAAAACTAAGAGGTGTTTTAAATGTTTACACCTGAAAGAATGAAAAAATTAGTGTATTCCTTCTTTAGCGATCTTTCTTGGAAATGTATTTTAGTTTGTGCCAACTGCCATCGAGAGATCGAGACAGGTTTAATCGATATGGGCTTGTGGCGCAATGGTAGCTCACACGACTCTTAATCGTGGTGTTGAGAGTTCGAGCCTCTCCAAGCCCACCAAATAAGTAGGAGATTTAAAATGGAAGATTTTTTAGGAATGTTCATGAGTATATTTATACCGTTGTTTACCTGTGTTGGTATTATATGGGCAATAATTTCTGCTTGTTCTCAAAAATCATTTGAGCAAATTAATGCTGAAGTTGTTCAACCAGGAATACAACTATGTAAGAAATTTATTTCTCTTGGGAATGTTAAAGGAAAAACTCTTGAAGAAATAGAAGAAGTTGTTGGGCCACCAAATAGTTGGGCTTTTGTAAGTGGAGACACAAAACTATTACAATGGATGGCATCAGGTTATCATATTTGCGTAATATTTTCTCTTGATGATATATGCCAAGGTATAACGTCAGAATCACGCCATTTTAATTAAATTAGTTTACATGGGAGTGCCCCTTTAAAAAGGGAATCGCGCATATGGGTAGTGTCCGAAAGGGCCGCCCGCTCCCACCACAGGGTTGTAGCCAAGCTGATAAGGCAGATGACTGTTAATCATCCATGCGCGGGTTCAACTCCCTCTAGGCCCACCAAATTACTTAAAAAGGACTGATACTGATGATCAGAAGAGAGCCCTTACCTGAATCATGGGCACCCTTAATTCTTATGAAGGTGCCAGATGATGTTAAGTTTATAACACAAGAACTTAATAAAGCTGGATATGCGGCCTATCTTGTCGGAGGCGCAGTTCGAGACCTTCTGTTAGGCCTTGAGCCCAAAGACTGGGACGTGGCCACTAATGCCCCTGTTGATCTTATGTTAGAGATCTTTCTAGGATCTGAACTTGTAGGAGCCTCTTTTGGTGTAGTGTTATGGAAAGGTATCCAAATAGCCAAATTCCGTCAAGAAGAAGGCTATTCTGACAATAGACATCCTGATGAAGTTAGATTCGTAGGAACCCTTGAAGAAGATCTTGAACGTAGAGACTTCACGATCAATGCTATTGCTATTGGACGAGATAGCTCTACAGATCCATTCTGTCAGGTTTTCCCAGAATCTGCACTTAAAGATCTTAATGCGGGTATAATCTCTGCTGTTGGGAATGCCAACGAAAGATTCAAAGAGGATGCCTTGAGGATGATGAGAGCAGCAAGGTTTACTGCTAAACTTAAAGGATTCGAGATTGACGATCGCACGTATTATGCAATGATATACAATGCAAAGCTTTTGCAGAATATATCCGCAGAACGAATCCAAGAAGAGCTAAATAAAACTCTTCTTTCACAGAATCCTGTGAAGGGTATTGATGTAATGAGGCATACGCATCTTTTAGAATATGTCATTCCTGAAATGCAGTCATGTTATGGTTTTCCTCAAAACGGATGGCACCGCTATGATGTGTTCACTCACATCTTAAAAGTATTGTCATATACCGCTGAAAGATCTGATTCTCTTACGATGAGACTAGCCGCTTTATTCCACGATATTGGAAAACCAGCAAGTCTTACTATTGATGAGGAAGGTAAGCGGCATTTCTATGGAAATCGATCTGATATCCCAACGCATTGGGATGCAGGAGCAAACATTACTTATAAAAGGTTAAGCGAGCTTCGCTATGACAAACAAACTATTAAAGATGTTTGCACTCTTGTAAGAAATCATATGAATATAAATAAAGACGGCTTGTCACCAAAGGCTATTCGTAAACGACTTAACAAAGTTGGATATGATATGCTTATAAATCTTGTTGAACTCAAGCGAGCTGACTTTAAAGGAAGCGGAACTGAGAACGATGCAGAAATCGATCAATTTATCGATAGTCTCTTAGCTAAAGTGAACCAAGTTACGGAATCAAATCCGCCAACCTCATTAAGACATTTGGCTGTCAATGGTGATGACATCATAGCAGCTATCGGTGTCAAACCTGGCAAGTGGATTGGTACTGTTCTATCAATAATGATGGATGAAGTATTAAACGATCCATCTAAAAACACAAGAGATTATCTGCTCCAACGAGCAGTTGAAATCTATAAATCAGGGGAGTAGACAAGCTGGTAAGTCACTAGATTACATTGACGGGTAGCTCAACAGGTGGAGCAATCGGCTGTTAACCGATAGGCTGGAGGTTAGATCCCTCTCATGTCAGCCAATTATAAATAGCCGTGTGGCCAAGTCTGGTAAGGCTCCGTTCTGATACAACGGCAATCAGTGGTTCAAATCCACTCGCGGCTACCAAACTAAATATCAGGAGTAATACTATGAAAAAAATATATGTAAGAGGAATATATCAGCTTATCATGACAATCCTGTGTCTTATTGGGGTATCTATATTGATAGCCCAAATGGGAGCGCACGGTTTTAATTGGTGGAAACTATTTGCAATGGTATCTCTATTTACAATATGGATTAAAGATTTTAAGTAGTCGAAATAGGAGGCTTTATTATGAGACCGTCTGTCGAAAAATTTTTATCTAAAAGGTACGATAGGCTCTTTGCTAAAGCTTCAAAACTTATCAAGGAATATGATCCGTGCAGATTTGAAGGAAGCTTATGCAAACTCAAACGTGGCAGAGATTACTTTTATGAAGCAAATATTTATAAATATAACGGATGTTGTGGCAAATGTTCACATTTGACTAAAAATGGTTGTTCTGTTCAATCTCTTGGATGCAAATTATTTCTATGTGAAACCGTTAGAAACGAAAACCCTATTTTGACTAGGAAGATCAACAAAATAACATGCGCAGCTCATTTATTTAGCATGGCTCGTGTGTTCATGTCAAAAGAAGAACTTTTTAATGAATTTAAACATGAACACACGTTCGAATACTCACTCATATTTACTATTTGTAAGGCATATTATCGGCCTATCAGGCAGTTTCTTTGGAACCAAAAAATACGACTACGCGATTACTATGCTAGATTTAAATATTTGGTACATTAATGTACCATATTTTCAATATAGGAGGGATATCTTAATGAAATGTCCAGATTGCAACAAGGACACTAAATACCAAAAGGTATATTGTCCGCATTGCAGCGCCGATCTTTGCGTTGCGAAAAAACCACATGGGAACGAATAAACCCATGTGGTGCTGCGAAACTGAGACATAGATATCCAAAAACAGAGTTAAGTTTAGTACCAGACAGGTGAAAATTCTAGGCCAGAAGAAGTAATCCTTGCCGCACAAAATCTGGTGGTGCGATTAGAAAGTGTTCCAACGGCTCCAGTAGTAGGCCATGGACAAACCTGGAGTGACGCAGTCTGGTACTATTAAAGAAGTTCTGTCGTTCAGCCCCAAGAAATCCTCGCATGCTATTGAGGATTTTAATTCTAGGAGGACGCGCTTGCCCTAGCATAAGGGCCATACGGCGTATGCAGATGCAAATCCTGCCAGAACTTCGTAGTAGAGAGACTTCTAGCTTAAAAAGTAAAGCGCCTGCTTTCAATAGCAGGAGATAGTGGTGGGGCCGCAGATGCTGCCGCAATCCACTGTTGTCTCTCTATCTATTATATTGCAAAAGATGAGTATATTAACTCTTAAAGATATGGTTAAAGATAACAAAAAAGCAAGGTGTAAAAAACTGCAAGAGAATACGGCGTTAGCCATGTAACAATTATAAGAATCAGAGACTATAAAGATTGGAAATATTTAAGTTAATATGGCCCTATCGTCTAGTGGCTTAGGACATATCTCTTCTCGGAGATAAGACTGAGATTCGAATTCTCATGGGGCTACCAAATATATCAAGAGGACAACATGGAGATTAATGTTAATAATTGTCCTATCTACCATTTATGTGACAAGTGTAACACCCGACCTTAGGGAAAACTATATGGGTATATATCCCCAAGGAGTGAATAATATGATATTTGTAATATTATATCAAAGTGGCGCTGTACTTGCTACAACCCTAGAGGTTCACCTTAATGAAGAAGACGAATTTGTATTATATGCCACTGATTCATCTACTGGCAATATTACTATAATTAAATACCTTGGTAGCGACGAAAAAGAGGCTGAACAAATTGTATCAACTATTCACGAAAAAATAATAGAAAGATTCACCTGTTATACAGTAGACACATATAATAAACCGATATTATTTGACTTCCGATAAAGAAAGGCAGACAATGCTATGGATAAAAGTCTATATAACTTTTATATTAAAGTCGGCATGGCGAGTGGTAAGGAGAATGTCTGCGATGGAAAGAAACAGCTTACAAGTGAATCATATGCTAGAAAAGTGGCTCTAAAATCCACTTTACTATATAAGGCGCAAATGGTACACTATCCATGCGTGTTCTGCGGAAATTGGCATGTTGGGCACAAAATGCCCTTCTCCAAAATGTTAATACTTGAGAAAAGAGGAGAAGAATTTCTAAAGCAGCACGGATTAAAACCTAAAACAAGTTAATTATGGCCCCATCGTCTAGTGGTTAGGACTCCTGGTTCTCAGTCAGGGTACGCGGGTTCGAATCCCACTGGGGCTACCAAATAATTAGTTAATCTGGCCCCTTCGTCTAACAGAACTAAGGACGCCGCCCCTCAAGGCGGAGATGTGCGTTTGAGCCGTGCAGGGGCTACCAATATACAAAAGGAGGCACAATAATGGCAAAGCTAATTATGTTCAGTAGCTTAACACCTTTTGCAAGACAAGAAGCTAATAAAGTCATTAGGATGCTTCCTGAAATATCAGGGACAGGCTACTTGTCAATTGGTTATCTGCCATGTACAGATGAAGTCTACTTAGATCAATTAACAGAATCAGTTATGCTTAATTGTTACCTTGAGTCTCTAGGTATTGGAACAGTTAAACCTATCTTAGATATTGATGAAGACTTGGGCCTGTATGACGGTATCTTCCTTCCAGGAGGAAATACTTTCGAGATACTAAGCTATCTTAAAAATAGCAAATTCTTTTTTAAATTGAAAACATTTGCTGATGATCAAAATAAAATACTTATTGGAAAATCAGCAGGTTCTATTATTATGACTCCAACTATCAAAATAGCTCAGTTTGCTGACGACAACGAAAGCGAACTTGATGACCTTAGAGCTCTTGGTTTGGTTGACTTTGAAGTCAAACCTCATTGGAATCAGTGGAAAAATAAGAAACAAGTATTTCTCGACTATTCCTTACTTTCCAATTCATTAATTTACGGAATTCCAGAAGGTGAAGCAATTATTGTCAACAATGGCGATGTTCAGTTCACATCAGGAATAGTAAAAATAGCTTAGCTAATATGGGGGTTTCGTCTAGCGGAGACTATGTCTGCAGAGACAAGGTCATAGGACATTCACCTTCTCGGGTGAAAGATGTGAGTTCGAATCTTACAACCCCTACCAATATAATCAACATGGCCCTTTCGTCTAGTGGTGAGTAAGCATGTTACTGTAGTAGGTAACGCATTCTCTTTTAAGGACATCTCCTCTCTCAGGGAGAAGACGTTGGTTCGAATCCAGCAAGGGCTACCAATACAATATGAGGATAAGTTTGGCCACATCCCATGCATGATTGAAAAATGGGCTTTGGAACTAAACCATGCTGAAGAAAGAAATACCGTACTTGACCTATGTCAGCGCCAGCTCGACCGAATAATTCGTTAACACATTGATATATGTTGCATCCTATGGTATAATAACCATGGTGATACAACTTGAACAACGAAAAATCCAACCAATTAGGTATATCCTTTTCAACTGCATGTGGGAGACTTCGTAAAGAAGTAATGTTTCATCTCGTACAAAAATGTGAGATGGATATATGCTGTAGATGTGGAACCAAAATATTATGTTCTCAGGATCTAACAATCGATCATATAATGCCGTGGCTACATAGCGAAAATCCAGCAGAAAGTTTCTTTGACATAAACAATATTGCTTTTAGCCATTCAAAATGTAATTACGGCCTTAATCGCGGATCGTTTAAGCCAAAAAGCTCTACTGGCTACAAAGGGGTATACTATCAGAAAGATAGGAAGCGTAATAAGAGATTTAAAGCAATGATCTCTATTAAAGACAAAATGAAAGTTATAGGATACTTCGATACACCAATAGAAGCAGCGAAAGCATATGACGAAGTAGCGGTAGCTACGTTCAACGAAAATGCAGTAACTAACAAGTCGCTAGGTTTAATTTAATACGGGCGTGTAGACCTCTAAGGAGGGGGCGCTGACTGTAAATCAGCTATCCGAAAGGATCCGAGTGGGTTCGATTCCCTCTATGCCCACCATATATTATCTACGGAGTGCAAGTACGTAGAGAACGCCCGAACAAGGGGCAACAGTAGGGCAAACGTTCCACGTCAGTGCCCCTGAGCCACATGTGGCAATAGTCGGCGGGTAATCGCGGATGAGACGCTGCTACGTGGGACACCAAAAAACCATCCACGTAAGGCAAATGAGTTTCTGGGATGAACCCAGAATTATTTCATTATATGTGGGGTGGCTTTATGATCACTAAGATCAGGCAAGAAGCCTATGTTCCTATGCGTCGTGCATTTAATGACTTTAAAATAGTCGTTGATAAACACACTACTGCTAGGAACATCCAACTCTTCGCAGCCTATAAAGCAGTCAGAATTGATTGCTACGAAGGATCGAAGACTAGGAACAAGAAAAAAACGGCATAATACGAGGGGTATTATTTGCCCCTCGCCCCACACAAATTTATGTATTGACAAAAGTAACAAAGCATGGTAGAATAGGAAATGTGAGGCGTTTAAGAAGAGCTACTTCGATTTGGACGAAACACGGCTTTTCTAGCAATTTTCCTCACGTATAATAAGTATATAAGATCAAATGAGGCGTTTTGTGGCGATACTTCGACTTTTTTAGCTAAAGAGGGGTCTGGGTTCGAATCCCAGCTTACAGGGAAACCTGCATGTGGTGTAACGGGAGCACGTAAAAGGACGCGTCACTACCTTTTTCCTCATTTGATTTAAATAAGATTACAACTGAGGCGTTAGAAAGAGTTACTTCGCATTAGGAGCGCGGCTGTGGAGGTTCAAGTCCTTCTCCCCTGACCAATTTTATATCAGGGGATAGCTTAACTGGCAGAGCACGTAAACGTTACTTTTTCGCTATTTTCCTCAGTTAAGTTTAACAAATGGGGCGCTTGATTGGGATACTTCGAGGATTATCAAATCTTCACCAGGGCGGCAGCCGACATACATGCACCTAGCCTATATTTACCCCATTTAAATAAGCTCAATAACAGTGAGGCGTCAGATAGAGTTACTTCGTTGCAGCCAAAAATTGCGATATAGTTTAACACTGGTTAAAACACCAGGGAAACCTGGAGAATTCGGTTCAAGTCCGTCTTAATAGGAACTTTGTCGCCCATTTACCTCACTGTAAATTTTAAACTTGGGTGTCGGTTACATACCGACAGGGAAACTAGATAGGGACGTGCCGCCCCTAATAACCTACCATTACCCGTTCTACTGCTTCTAGTGCTGTAGGTAGACGCTGTGAAAGTCAGCAAGCCCAAGTTTTTATAAAGTTTAATAGTAAGCGAAGCGCTTGAAGGGGTTACTTCTTAATTCTAAAAGATGAATTGGTTTAGAAGGAAACTTCTATCTCAAGCACGACGGGCGGGTGCCACCCCGATATAACGGCATGGCTGCGTGAGCCAAGAGCGCTTTCACCCTAATGGCCTCCTTTCCCAAGTTAAGGCCCCTTTCGAGGATAATGGGTGGGTTCCCTCTTCACTAATTTCTTCGCTTATTTAAGTTTCCCTTGATGGGTTTCCATTATAAGCATCACTCCTTCATAACTAAACGAGGCGACAGTAAGGGATACTTCGCACAAGAACCTGGCCTAGAGCTTGGTAAAAAAACGAGCCTTTACAGCCATTTCCCTCGTTTAGTTACGTAATCAAAGTGAGATTTTACCTCGCTTTAAAATAAAAGTTTGTCCACTAAATTATACAACTAGAGAGGCGTCAGTCAGGGATACTTCGATAACTGTTAATTATCTAAAAAGGGCCTTGGCAAACTTTTTCCTCTCTCGATAAAGTTCAACAATCGAGGCGACAGAGAGCGTTACTTCGCCTGTTAAGCCGTAGGTCGTAGGTTCGAATCCTCCCGCCCCCGTCAAATTATATGGGGGTGTAGCTCAGTGGATAGAGCAACGTAAACGTACGTTCTCGACCTTTTCCCTCGATTAAAAAAATTCAGATGAGGCGACAGTAAGGGATACTTCAAAGGAAATCAGCGTGTCGTGGGTTCAAGTCCCACTCCCCTGACTAATCAGGGGGTAGCTCAGTTGGCAGAGCAACCGACAATAAAGAGGCCTTTACAACCATTTTCCTCATCTAAATTTAAGCTAACTTTAACGGGAGTGGTCTATCTAAAGGTAGATTGCTCACGTTTTTTATTACTTCCAATAAGGAGGCGTTCGAATGGCAAGAGTAAAACAAATGTTTGGCACTCCGCAAATTCCTGTTGCGGACACCACGAATCGTGATGGGTATGATGCTTACACCCGAAGCATCTACGAGCAATTCGTTCAAACTCTGTTCTGCAATACACTGGGTAATACCTACTATGCAGACAGCAAAGAAATGCTCAAAGAAGCCAGCAAAGTGCACCAAGACATGCTGAAGGAAGACAAGTTCTTCTTTGCTGACGCGCTACCCGTAGCACGCCAAGAAGGGTGCATGAAACTTCAACCTGTCTATGCTCTGTCTTTGTTAGCTGCAACCGACCCAGGCTTGTTTGAAAAAACATTCCCTGGAGTGGTATTGATCCCATCCGATCTCCAAGACTTCATGACTATCCTTGATAGTGCTGGTCGTGGACAAGGTGGCCGCGCTGTAAAGCGAACAGTTGCCAACTGGATGAATGAAAAGATGTCCGAATACTGGGCGATTAAATACGACGGTGACGCTCGTGGCTATTCTCTCGGTGATTTGGTTCAGACCATTCATCCGAAACCTAAGAACAGCTTTGTCTCTGGTCTTTATGGTTACTTAATCGGCTCAGAAAAGGTTAATCTTGCAGAGTACAAGCAGTTAACTGCTTATCAGGCTCTGAAGAAGACGACCGATCCGAAGGAACAGATTCGTCTGGTGCGCGAAGGCAGACTTCCCCACGAAGTCGTGACTGGCGTAACCAAAATGAGTCCCGACCTTTGGGACGCTCTTGTCCAAGATATGCCTGTCTTTGCTACCTTACGTAACCTGAATGCCCTGGATAGGGTTGGTGTCCTCGACAAAAATCGTAAGATTATCGAAGAGAGACTCACCAATCCTGAAATACTGGCTAAGTCCAAGATTCTGCCGTTCAGGTTCCTAAATGCCTTCGACAACGTATCCAAGGCGTGGGTCAAAGATGCTCTACGGTCGGCGGTTGAAGCTACCTTCAATAACCTACCTGAGATCTCTGGCAAAACTGCGATCTTCTTGGACGTCTCTGGGTCGATGAGCGGAGAATATTTGAAGATCGGTTCGGTCTTCGCAATAGCTCTCTACAAAAAGACTCGTGGCAACGGTTTGTTCTGGTTGTTCGATACTCGTGTATTTGATGGACAACCTTCATTGCATGATTCGATCTTAACCCAAGCAAACAAAATCCACACCAGAGGCGGCACCAATACAGGTGCTCCGATGCGAAAATTATGGCAAGACCGTGAAAAAGTAGACAACATCATCATGATTACTGATGAACAGCAAAACACTGGGAATCCGTTTTATGGTGAGTTAGCTGAATATCGGAGACACATTAACCCGAATGTAAAAACATTCATTATTGATATCTCTGGTTATCGGCAAGCCATGGTTCCTCAAGGCGATCCGAATACTTTCTACATCTACGGATGGTCGGATCAAGTCCTCAACTATATTTCAATGGCCTCCAAAGGCTTTGGAACTATCGTTGATGCGATCAAAGCCAAAAGAAAGTAACAATTAGGAGGCGATCAGAAATGATCGCCTTTTTTTGTTCCCGAGGTGAGAACATTGGATAGTAATTGGATATATGAAATGCAAAACAATCTAGTTCACAAGTGCTATCATTGTTATGAACAGCATAAAAGTGAAACTAAAATGACACTAAAATCGCAACATAAAGATAAAGTTATAGCCCAATGCTGTTATCTTACTTATCTGTGTAAACATTTTTACCACATTGATAATATAACTGATCAAGCTTTCTATGATGATTGTTTAGATCACAACAGGCTAGGAACGTGCACTGCGTTTGTTAAAAAGAAACCTCCTGTACCGTTTAAGATAAAGTTACTTCGATGGTGGAAAAGGAAATTTGGCAATGTTCACTAAACTTATAGATAAATATCTCAACGACATCTTTACTCCAGAGCAGCAGAAGATAGACCATGTGTCAAAATTTGTAGACTTTATCTATAGGCAACCTCAAGGAAACGCCGAGGTGTCTAGAAAGGTTAAAGGAAGCCAATATAACCAAGCGCGTCTATCTGTTGGATTCTGCCACAATACTTTAGAAAGTCTATTTAGAGTAATCAAGTTTCTCTCGGGTATCGAGGGAGTAAACTTAGATCCTATGTTGGAATTTTTACTTCAATCAGATCAATCACAAATCCAACTGATAGTTTTTGGTCTAGAGCTGGGAGCCTCTGCCAGCAAGACACGATATAAAGTTCACATTCAGTATTACAAACATCCTCGAATCGTGGATGTTATATTGAACAATCCCTGCTCTAATCCTAAATCGTTTAATTTCTTACCGTTTGGAGAAGCCACTGTGGGATTTGATTTATTTCTGGATGGAAGAACAGAATATCGGGTATATGTTTCATTCGATACTCCGCAACGGTATAAACTTTTATTCGGAAGATTCTTTGAGCCACATATTGTAGATGCCCTATATCGTTCGGAAAACGCATGGCTTGCCTGGAAAAACAGCAACTCTGAAACATTTGTTTATTTCCTGGATGATAAGTTAGATCCAATAATTGATAGTTTACAATTTGAGGATCTAGACCAGAATATGTTGGACTTTAATGGAATTCGTCCTTATATTTTTGGTACAACTCTTTCTGACTTACAAACTAGGAAACTTAACGAATATAATATTTATTTTTCATTAGCTTAAAAATGGTGGCGAAACTAATTAATGGCATATACTAATGAACAAAAGAAAGAATGGGCATCACAAAAACGGGCAACAAGAAGGCAATTTGCCTATAGCTATCTTGGTGGAAAGTGTGCCGTTTGTGGACTAGCAGAAGACTTAGAATTTGACCATATAGATCCTGCTACCAAAATATGTAACATAAGTTGCCTGTGGACTGCATCTGAGGAGAAGTTCATAGCATAACTGGATAAGTGTCAGTTATTATGCCCGACTCACCACAAAGAAAAAACAGCCAGAGAATGCGGCTATGTTCCTATTGATTATATATGTGAATTTTGTCATAAAATATTCTCATTAATGAAACACGATGCTTCTCATGGTCGTCGTTTTTTGTAGTAGGTATTGCTATCTAAAAAGTATAAAACACGGTGATGGTAGCTTAATTGGCTAGAGCCCCAGACTGTGAATCTGGAGAGTGCGAGTTCGAATCTCGTCCTTCACCCCAACTTTAAATATCAAAGGAAGAAATATGGCATATCCATACAAACGCCTCAAAATAAAAGGTAAATGCATTGATAGGCATAGGCTAGTGATGGAAGAAAAACTAGGTCGAAAATTAGAATCATGGGAAATAGTCCATCACAAAGACGAAGATAAATCCAATGATGAAGCAAACAATTTGGAACTAAGAACAAGATCGACCCATATAATTGATCATCTACCAAAACCTATAGTTATGACTGAAGAAGTAAAACAGAAAATAAGTATTTCCAAACAAGGTTCCAAAAATCCAAGAGCAATTCTCACCGAAGAACAAGTCATTAGAATTAAAAAAGATCTTGGAGAAGGAATGGGCGTTAGATCATTAGCAAGAACGTTAAACATAGACCATAAAATAATTTCCGATATTAAAACAGGCAAAACATGGAAACATGTTGTATTATGATCTATTCAGAACGGGGAAACGTTTCGGGGTGGTGTCCGAAATAAGGTATAGACACACAGCCCTACAGTGACTCCCGCTGTGACAAGGGGCTAGAGGAGTGAGAGGACTACACCGCCTCTCTCCTCGCTCTGAGTGGATCGTGTTAAATAACATTTTCATCCAGTGTTGCATTTTATTTCTCTCTGTGATATAATGAAATTGAGAGCAGGGAAGCTCCTGCTAAAACACTATATTATACAGAGGAAGTGTAGCAACATATGATTTTTTATTCAGATGGATGTTAACAGCAGAACAACTTTTTGAGAACAATGAGAAACTTGCTTATGATGTTGTACATAGAATGAAGATTTCAATACCAGGATTTGCACAAGAAGATTTATTTCAAACGGCAAAGATGGGTCTCTGGCGAGCATGCCAGAAGTATGACGAAAAGCGAGGCAGGTTTTCTACATGGGCAGTAACATGCATTACAAATGAACTACTTATGGCTTACCGAAAACATGCAGGCAAAGGCAGGAAAAAAGTAGAAGTTCTATCACTAGAAGGTTTGTGTGAGTCATGTGACGAAGGTCTCAACCCATACTACTTCGCGCCACGCGTTGAATCTTTCGAAGATAGTCTGATAGGACTTATAGACACCGAAAACTTAGATCTTGAGACCGAAGAAAAAATAATTCTTGATATGAAGAAATATTTTACTGAATCCGAAGTCGAACAACTTCGTGATACTAGCAAGTGGAATCAACGAAAAATCCGTATGCGTGCCAGGGAACAAGCAGAATGACAGGCATCTATTATATCAAAAACAAAAATACTGGGAAGATCTATATCGGCAGTACTATAGACATAGAACATAGATGGTATCGTAATAGACTTAACCTACAAATATGCATCAATTAATCACAGGAAAACGCAGAAGTCACAAAGGGTGGACTTATAATGAATAGTGGCATTAAGATTATTATCAACAAAGGCTTTTTAGGCTTGGGAAAAAAAGAATTGGATATCTTAGAGCTGGACGATGTCCAGTTTCTTTCTGTTATAGTAAATTCATTAAAAAGTTTCAATTGGAACAATGAAGGCGTTGGTCTAACCCTAATGGAAAAAGTTGTTACAACGTATCTAAAATTCATTTTTCACAATCCAGAAAAGAAAAACCAATGTCGAATAAGTGCGATCCTAACACTTGAAGAGATGGGTAAACGATTCGTTAAAAACGAACATCAGTGGGAGGCCTGTCTTAAAGAGCTAGGATTAGCAAAGGATTAAAAACTTAAGAAAATTGAGGGCCAATAGTGGCCCTCTTTCACTTTGTTATAAAGACTGACTGCCAACGACAGTGAGGCGGAAAGCGTTCAGCACTTTGGGCATAGCATTTATGATAAACCTGTCTTTGCTATGACAAGTGACTAGTTAGTAGATGCTGAAACAGAGTCTGGGTAGCTCCTGGACAGGAATAGGGACTCGGAAGGGGTAAAACCGAGAGTCAGTCTTTATCATATATAGGCTATTACGGCATGTGCCGTTAGCAATATAGTGTAAACTGTGAGGTGTAGTAGTAATGAGTGACCAGAACTTGGCTGTTGAACGTCAAAAACAGGTCGATCCCCGATCTCTCGGATTGTGTAACATTGTGTTTGAACAACCGAGCAAAGATCAAAAAAGGGTTTTCCCGCACATCGCTGCCCAATTAAAATTCAGTCTCATTTTGAATGTGACTGATCCTGATGCCAAGACCGAAGACATGATCTTGGATGTTCAAGGATTCAAAATTACCCGCAGCACCAAAGAAGAAACCTTTGGTCAGTTATTCTTGATTGGCCCAAACTTCCAATATGATAAAACTCGACCCCCGTTCTATCCGATCAACCGCCTTGGCGCACTTCAGACTGCATACTTACTTGAGAGATTTAAAGCTCAAGAGGCTTTGTGGAATGCGCAACCGACCTTGCCCGAAGACATGCCCTTAACTATTACTGTTAAGGATAATGTTCCAGCGGGTGCTGCTTCTAATTAAATAGAAGCCCAACTCAAGGGACAAGTGAAATATCTTGTCCCTTTTTTAGTTGACAGAAGACTATCAAAGAAACAAGATAGCATAATATATTAAGGAGAGGATTAAATGGATCCCATAACTCTATTGGTCATGGCAGGAGTTGCCTTTGGAGTCAACGTAGTATGTGATAAGGTTGACTTTTTAAGGAATATTACTCACAGTCGAGTAATGAGTGCTTCCACCGAAGAGCTAATCAAACAACTCAAGGGAGTACAAACTAACCCCGAATTATTTACAGCCATGGTAAGTAGCAAAGAAGGAAGAACACTAGATGAAACTACTTGTGGGTTTAACCCCCCAAAGGACAGCATTAACACTCAGCTTTGATTACAATCCTGCCATCATTACTCGGCTCAAGAACCGAGTTTATGGGCGTGCATATGATGGAGATCTAAAATGCTGGGTGTTGCCATTAGCAAGCTTTGACGATCTTGTTCAAGAGTTTGGAGCAATGATTGAATTAACTGTGCCATTTAAAGAAATAGTGGAGGCTATAGATAGTATTGCCCCAGTAGTTGGTACTGTTGATATGCAAGCAGCTCAAGTTTTAAAACTAAAACCCTATGACTATCAAATTATAGGAGGAGCGGCGTTTCTTCCTAATATTAAATGTGGAATACTGGCAGATGTGCCAGGGTTAGGTAAGTGCCTAACGCCTGACTCTCGCATTTACATGAATGGTGCTAATACTACACTTCAGCAAATATGGGATAGCTATGTACGAGAATTGTCTTTTGACGGAGAAGGATATTGGTCTTCTCCGTCAAAAGACCTGTATGTTCCATCGTTGGACAATGGCAAGTTAATATATTCTAAGGTTAAACGAATATATCGACAATGGATAGATGCACCCATCAAAGTCATAAAACTCACAAATGGTTCTGTTTTGAGAGCAACATTAACTGAAAAATTATTCGATGGCTATAGCTGGAGCAATAATTTGCAACCTGGAGATTGTGTAGCTATTCCAAATGTATTGCCTGATTTCAAACACAATATTAATGCGCAGTCGCAAATCGTGAAACTAATTGCATGGCAACTAGCTGAGGGACACGAAGCTTCCCATGGCCACAGTTTCAGGATATATCAAGATAATATTGATGTATTGAACCATATAGCAAGTTTATTATCCTATTTGAATATTCAATTTGATATAAAGCATGAACCTGGGAAATGTCCATATATAAGAGGCCGTAGTAAAGAATATCATAATATAATGACTAGTTATGACTACGCCTGGGGAGCCAAGTCTAAAGACAAAAGAATTCCTAGCTTTATTTTTAATTTGCCTGACAAACTGCTACGGACTTTTCTTTCGGTCTTTTTTGACGCAGAATCAAATGTTAATGTGTCAACTAGCAACATGGAAATAACAAGTGCTTCTTCTGAAATAATATTTGGTATTAAACAACTCTTGCTTCGTTTTGGCATTAAAATGAATACTGCAGAATACATGAAATGTGCCACTAACGGAACAAGAATTAAAAGAAAATATTACAGAGGATATGTCTCTGGAGAAGACCTTGTGAGATTTTATCATACTATAGGCTATTGCTACGAATATAAAATGTCTGCATTGTCAAAGGTAGCCAATAAAAAACATAATAGCAACATATATGTATATCCAATTAAAAAAGCATTTGAGAACTTCACAGATTCTGTGAAGATTCCTCCAAGATATTTCAAGTACAGGAAAGATTACTTGACTACAAATAAACTACCTAGTATAGATGGCTTAAGAAAGATGTCAAAAGGTTTTGATTATGTATTGTCTGGAGAAGCTGAATCAGACTATAAGAAGCTAAAGCCTAGTAAATGGACAGTCAAGACCTTGGAATCTTTCAAAAACGCAGATTACTTACAAATTGCCAACGTAAAAGATAAAATAAATCATTTTTTGCACAGTGACGTAGCATATGTACGAATAGACTCAATAAGCTATGAACAATATTCTGGCTGGGTATATGATTTGGAAATAGAAAATACTCACAACTTTATTGCAGAAGGAATGTGTGTTCATAATACAATTCAGACATTTTTGGGCTTTGCTTCACTGTGTGAGCGAGGCTTAGCCCAAAAGTGCCTTGTCTTTTGCAAAGCAAACCTGAAATCGCAGTGGTTGTCAGAGTTAGAGAAATTTACTTCTTACAAAGGAATCAAAATCAAAGGAACACCAGAACAAAGGCTTGCTTTGTACGAGGAGGCAGCAAAACCTGAATATCAGTTTATATTTGTTAACTACGAATTCCTGATTCATGACAAAAAATATGTTAAAGAGTGCGAACGCAAGACCAAAGAAAATGAAAAGCTAAAAGCGGCAGGTAAGAAAACTAAAAGAGCCGCGAAGGGCTTTGACGATTTCGAGAATCTAGAATATCTAATGAGGCAGTGTCAAGTCCTTGTAATGGACGAGGCCCAAAAAGTAAAGAATGATTCATCTCAAATTCATAAGAATCTGTTTAAAATGGTATATGGCACGAAAACATATCCATCGATACCGCCAGAATACCGCTGGCTACTAACAGGAACCCCAATTGAGAATGAACCTGAAGATATTTATAACTTATTTAAGTTTGTAAACCAGTCCGTACTTGGACATAATCCAAATACCTTCAAATACCGTTATTATGAAGGAAGGTACCACGAAAAAGTAAGAAAAGACATGCTTAAAGACCTCAGTATGAGGATCGCACCGTATATGTTACGGAGAACCCAAGAAAATGTCAAACGAGCGTTTCCTAAAGTCCGTATTGATGAAATGCTTCTAGACATGACAAATGATCAAATTATCTTACATGATATTCTTAAAGAAATTACTAGGGATCTTATAGATGGTGTAAAACACCCTGAAATAGGAAACGATGATTATTCACCAATCGGGATATTTAGTTTGTTGCTAAGAGTTGCAGATAATCCTGATTTGCTATTTACATCTGAAAGTGACCTGGCTAGAAGTCTAGCTAAGAAACATTTAAAAACTCCTGGGCATGAATGCCCTAAAATAGAATGGATATGCGATTACTTAGAAGCACGCAAACAATTTGAACCTGATGCAAAGACCATTATATTTACCAGAAGTGATGATATGGCACATCTTACACGCGAATCATTACTTCAAGGTACTTACAAAGACAACGATATCATCTTGTTTGTAGGAGGCATGTCCGAGAAACAGCGGGATACAGCAAAGGCAAGATTTTGGAAAGACGGAAAGATCTTTATATCAACTGATGCTGGTTCGGAAGGGCTTAACCTCCAATGTGCCAACGTGGAAATCAACATTGATCTTCCGCCTACTCCGTCAAGACTTGCACAGAGAATTGGCCGCATTAAACGAGATCAATCTGAGTTTTCACATGTTAGGATTATTAATCTTATTTCAAAAGATTCTATAGATGAGCGAATCCTCAAAATAATCTATGATAAACAATCTATTATTGACAGTGTCATTGAAGGTAATATTGCAGACATCAATCTTACGCAAAGCGTGCTTCTGGAACTACTGTCGTAAAAAGAGGCCAAAATTTGAAAAATTTTTGTAACAGATTTTCCGATTTTACAATTTCATCTGGAAATGAGGCTGAGGGCGATTGCTTTCAGCCTTCTTTGTTTTTGAAATCATTTATATTTCATAAGGAGGCGATTTACTTGTTTAAGAAAGTGTATACAGCTATTGCAGTATTTATGCTAACCTTGTTGTTATCTATAGTCAGTTTTCATGGAAGTAAACAACTATTTGTATGGCTTGCAGAAACGAACTGGATAATAGTAGGTTCTGCATTTATCGGAACAATTTTGCTTGCAATCTTATCTAATCTATGTTATAATTATTTTGTAAAACACCGTGAGACAGTGACCGACGCGCTTGAAGGTTTTAAAAACGACATCTTAGTCGTATGGAATATAATTTCCAAATACTTCATGCCGCCTCAACTTAAAGGAACCTTAACTCATTTGTTTGTCTTTATAATTTTAGTAAACTTCTCTGTGGGTTCCGTGGTTGTAACCAAAAGCATTATCAATACTTGCGACATAGTAGCTAACTTTGACGCCAAACTAAAGACCATCGAGGATAGATATATTTCTCGACTGGATCGGCAGGAAGACGAGATTGAGTCTTTAAAGCAATCCGACCATGACAAGGACATGGTAATTAATCAGATGAAAAAAGATATGGAAATTCTTAAGAGTGACAATCTTTCTCTGCTTAATACCGTCAAGAGAGCATTCAGCTCTGGTGATACAAAAAACTCCCCAAGCCGCCCCTATTTGGGCAAAACTCCCGTGGTGCTACAGTAAGGTGGCGGCGTCCTGAGAATCTAATTGGCAGTTGTCATATAACTGCATACACTGTATGTGTAGAAGAATGTGGCAAAGACGATGGTATCACCTGGTCAGGCCGTAAAGGCGTACTCGCTATTAGTGGAGCGTTTGATGATACCTTCTGGGGTCAACATATCAAGCGCGGAGACTGGGTATATGTCGATGGGTTTGGATACATCCGCATGGACGACACAGGAGTAAAAGCTCCTTGGGGTGTCCAAGGCAGAAACAGGATAGACATACTTGTTGCCACTAAGCAACAAGCGTATCTGTTAACATCGATCCTGAAGAATGCTAAAGTGTGGTATGTAGGCCAGAGAAATACATAAAAAGGATGGTTATCATGGGTGCTCTAGTCGTTTTAGGTATTGTTTTACTTTTAGTTGCAAGGATAAGAGCCTGCAACCATGGCGGTAGAGTAGCCAGGGCATTACATTCTTCTGATCCTGAGATCAAAGCTAAGGCGGAGAGATTTCTCACTTTTCTTGTAATTGTGGGAGCCCTCTGCCTAGTCTTCTATGTGTGGCCCCTGATACTTATCCTTGTGGCTGGCTATGTTATTTGGAAACTGTTAAGTGTGTAAACTATCATGAAAGGAAAGATTTTTAATTGAGTCTAAACATAGGTATTGACGTCGGATTTGGCAACGTCAAAGGAGAATCAGATCTTTGTAAGATCGATTTCTGCTCACAAATCGGAGAATTCTCTCCAGTTAAGTTTTCATCAGGAATGGAGGAAGCCACGGATCCAACGCTAAATATGGTAATAGAATACAATGGTAAGCGCTGGTTCGTAGGCCCGTCTGCTGTAAGACAGGCAGTTCCTCAGAATACAATCGAACATACACGTACCGTAACCGAGGAAGGTCAAATCCTAATGCTTTCTGCGCTAGGGATCTTAGCTGGAAATGAAACGCAAACTAATCTCGTTGTAGGATTGCCAGTCAAACAATATTCCGATCTCAAAGATCGGTACATAGTACAGGCATCTGGCACTCATGTATTTAGCTATCTCACTATGACTGGAGAGGTTAAAAGCAAGAAAGTTATTACTGTAAAAAACTTGAAGGTGCTACCACAGCCATTTGGAACCGTGTTTGATATTATCTTAGATGAAAATGGCAAAGTTAAAGATCCTAAAGCAGCCACTGGCAAGATAGGCGTTGTTGATATTGGATATAATACCTTAGATTTGTTACGTGCTGATTCATTACAGTATATTAACAAACGAAGTACATCCTTCTCTGACTATGGAATGTTTGCAGTTTATCGTGAACTGTCTTCGTTAATCCAAGACAGATACCATGTAGAGATTCCTCCAGAGAAACTCGAACAAATTGTTCAGCGTGGTACAGTTAATATTGCTGGAAGAACACAGCCTATTAATGATTTAAAACAACAAGCTTTTGAAACTGTAGCAAATGTAATTGCAAGCCGCATTCAATCTTACTGGCCTGATAACTGGGAGCTGGATAAGATTATTATCACTGGTGGCGGAGCAGTTCATCTTGGTAGTTTCATATGTCCGTCGTTTGCACAAAGTGAAATCTCCAATGATCCCCTTTACTCCAACGTGAATGGCTACTACAAGTGTGCTCGTTTCACTTGGAGGGATTAATGTGGCAAAGCGCAAATGGCGTGAATCAGATCTAAAAATAGGATGTCGTCTACTTCCAGGTAGGGATGACGACATCCTAGAATACTTCTCTGAGGTTGGAAGAAACGAAAAGAGCTACAAGATCAGAGAGGCTTTAAGAATGTATACTAAGGTACAAATGGGATTAATGCCAATGCCAGGAGCACCACTCATAAGAGAACGGTGGCTACCACCAGTTAGCGATCCAAACAAAATGATATCAGTTGCTAATAACATTGTAGCAGCTAAGAATACTCCTATGATCACTGCTAATGAGGGAGAAGAATTGACTCCCGAACAAGTAGAAGCTAACCTATTTGGACTACTTAATTCATTTGAATAAGAAAGGGTGCCTTGACATGATATCGCTAGTACAGTTGCGTTTTCGTAATTGTATAATTATGATTGGTGTACTAGTAACTATCATCATGGGCACTCTTTTATTTTGCAAGGCATATTTGGTAATAAAAGAATATAAACAGGAGGTTGAACGACACTATGATTCACTATCTAATTGGTGATACTACCCAACCCATTGGAGCTGAGCATAAATACATAGTACATATTGTCAATGACATCGGCGCATGAGGCAAAGGTTTTGTTCTCGCCCTTTCAAAAAGATGGGCTAACCCAGAACAAGCCTACCGACGTGACTGGAAGTCGTATAGTCTCGGTCAAGTACAGCCTGTTTCTATTCCTGGTACTGATATAATTGTATGGAATATGTTTGCTCAGCACGGTATTTATACATACAAAGACCTACCACCAATTAGATATGTTGCCTTAGAAGCATGCCTAAATGTGGTCGTTTTCCAGATACAACAGTACATATGCCTCGTATCGGATGTGGGTTGGCTGGCGACGACTGGAAACGTGTTGAAGAGATTATCAATAGCACTTTAGTAGCTAAGTGTATCGAGGTGTATGTGTATGACCTACCAAAAAAATATTAGTAGAATCCTATACAAGATTGCTCGTGGTACTAGAGCTGCAGAAGTCATCTCCACAGGCGATCCTAAAAAGATAGGAAAATACATTAAGAATGTTGCTCTTAGCAGCATAATTTGGAACATCATCAGAAGACTTAAGTAGGAGGAGACCTAATGTATATTTTTCAGCAGCTACAGAAGTATGTTGAAGAACACGGATTAGAATTTACCGTAAGCCCAAAAGTTGCAGAGAAAAAAATCTTCGAAGAGATTGTTGTCGGAGGAAAAATAACAGACATAGTTCCAGACTTTTTACATATGGAACTAGGCCATAACTTTATTCAGATTGACGACGACATTTCCACAACAAGTCTTTATGTCATAAAGAGAATTTGTGATGAATACAGTGACATATTAGTTAAAGGCAACATTATTTTAGCAAAAGGGTATGTAATTGAAAAAAGAATTGAGGGAACCAAAACTGTTTCACGTCATGTTGCGGTTAACTCTATAGATGTGGTACGTGTAGTAAGTTCAACACAATAACAGTAGGAGGTGTGCAAATGAGCAAAAAGAAAAATCAAGCTATAGTTACACTAGAACCTCATATAAGGTCTGCCGATGAGGTACTTGACGCTGCAATTAAACGGTATAATATTGCTATTAATCATTTTAATTCTATTCCTAATGAACCTAAGCTAGTGGACTTGGCTTCATATGAACTTAATCAAGCCATTAATGACATCCAGCTTGCTGTTGCCAAAGCAAAGGTCAGAGATGGTGACGAAGTAAAATCACGAATAATTAATTTCAATCAAAGCCATTTTCTGCCAACATAAAGGAGGGAATTACACTTGGAAACTGAAAAAACTTTTCAAATAGTGGGCAAAGAATTTATCGTAGGTGGAGATATATTAAAAGTAAGGTTTTCGTTCTCCTATGGAGAAACGCCATATCTTAGAGTGCAAGTTATTAACATGGATGAAAACCTACGGGGAGCAGGAAGGTTACTTATGCACTCTGAACGTGATGAAACGTATTGTATTGCTTCTAATGCAAGTCCCGAGCTACGAGATAAAGAACTATTCTTGCCAGGTAGAAACAAAGAATGGGATGATAACTGTGTAAGCTTTACATATGCAAACATTGAAAAAAGGAATATTGCTCTCAATGCATTTGTTAATATGGTTAAAGCTATGAATGTCTGTGCGGCACCTATTGTTACTAAGATTAAAGACATGACTACAGTTGAGGTCGGTGGCCCTAAACTAAGAGTTACATTTAGGTATTCCGACAACGACGAAATCTTAGTTGTTACTATCAATGAGCAAGATAATGATCTACGGAATAATCTTGAAATAGAATACAATGGTTATCTATTAACTTCATGTAGCACTCCAGAAATTAATGGAGGAAATACACTATACGTCCGTGGTGACGACAGAAGACGAGATCGAGATGAACCACGGTATCGTTATGGAAGTACGGAAAGAAGGCAAAACGCCGTTGACGCCTTCAAAAAATTAATTATGGAAGTCAATTATCCATGGTTAAAGGCAGTTACCCTTGACAATCAATAAGAGAGCTTAAAAAGAGAGCTTAACTAGCTCTCTTTTTATTTTCATTAAGATTTGGAGGTGTTGAATAGAATGGATAAAAAGTACTGGGAATATGCAGCAGAACTCATTAGAGCAGCAACAGGATTGAGGAGCGTTGACAAGGCAGTCGACGAACTGAAAAAGCGGTGGAAATTAAACAAAGGATATCTTGAACCATTCTTTGATGACAACGGACAAAGAGTTGTTATCATGGAGGAGGGAGAAATATCCCCTCACTGTCTTGAACAAGCTATTAATGAGATGCAAAGGATCGCTGCAGTTATCGCTAACAATAATCCCAAGTACCAAGGAAAGATCTACAGCGATGGTCGCTGTATAGCCAACTATCTTGCTACACTGCTTACCACTAATCAGATAAGCCCAAAAGAGTTTATGAAAAATACTCTTGGCTGTGGACACAGGATACCTGGGCAACCAAAGTATTTCCAAGAAGGTACAAAAGTTACAAAATTCATAGCTGCTGACCTTGCATATAACGATAGCAAATACAATGGCTATGGCAGGCTAAGCCAATACAGCGTCACGGATGCTGAATTACTCACGAGCTTTGCACTAGATGTTAGTTCCCAGATCATGGGGATTCTTCGGGTTGGCAACGATAGGGTCATCTTATCGATCAATCCTGTAGATTTTCTCATGACTAGCTTGCATAGCAGCTGGTCGAGTTGCCACAACCTCTACGATGGCGATTGGAGAACTGCTTCGTTCTCTTTCATTTGTGATTCAGTATCAGCTATTGCGTATGCTACACAACAAGAGCCTTCTAGAGTAGACGACGTGAATTTCTTATGGCCCAAAAAGAATTGGCGTCAAATGGTCTACTTTGACAAAGATTTCATGGCTGCCTTCCAAGGAAAAGAATACCCAAACCGCATATGGGGTTACTCGGAAGCCATTCGTCCTGAGATCGCAGATGTGTTAGCTAAGATCTGCGGTGCTACCTCATCTGATTTCCATTTTATTAGTTACGACACTAGAAGGGATGGAAGCGATGAATTTGCATCTTATGGTGCGGAGAAAGATGTAGACCGTAGCTATATCCGTGGAGTCGAAGGAACCGAATGGATGTCTTGTGATTCGCCATGTCTTATTTTAAGACTTAAAGATGGTGGACGATATCCGACAAGGTATCTTGAAGTATCATCTAATGAAATACCTTGTGCAAAATGTGGGCAATCAAGATATGACTACGAATCACCAACGTTGGTTTGTGATGATTGTGAGGGCTATCATTGTTGTTGCTGTGATGACCGCATCGAGGATTGGTGCTTAGTAGATGGCAGATACTATTGTTCGTGCTGCTACGAAGATAAGTTTGCATCATGCGAAGTCTGCGACACCACAGATATTGCGATAGACGAGCTTGATGAACTAACTGTGTACGATTGTGGCAGACGGTTAGGACTGTTAGTTTGCGAACACTGCAAGAAGCACGAGCTAACTAGATGTAACGACTGCGGTGACTATATCTACAAAAGCGACGTTAAATGCCTTGAGGGTAATGAATATTGTCCTGATTGTTTCCACGAGAAAATGTCAGAGCTAGAAGAGGAAGAAGAAGAAATTCCATTCTAAAAGTATAGGCCCCCGTTATGGGGGTCTATATTGTTGTTGCAAAATTATACTAAATATGCTACGATAAGGGAGGAGGACACAAATGAAATCAGCTACTGAAATTCTGAAGATAACAGAACCAGGAGAACTGTTCTCAAATCCTGATGATATTCGTAGTGAATATAGAGATTTAGCTAGATCATATCACCCAGATCTAAACAGCGGATCTAAAGAAGCTCAGGAAGTGATGACTCACATAAATAAACTCTATCAAAAAGGGTTAACAATGATAGATTCTGGCAACTGGGTCACTCCTAATCTTATCAGAGTCCGTTGTAAAGATGGTAAGGTACGGGAGATTCATTACCAAGCATGCTATCCATTTGAACTCGGTATGATGTATATCTCTAACAGAATCGTTGCTTATTTTGTCGAGTCTAAGCATAAAAGCCTTTTTGATAATGCTAAGAAAATTATCAGTAATTTTAGATATGCTAACGACAAAATGAAACAAGAAGTGTCCAAATACTTACCTAGCATAATTGATTCCTTCGAAACTAATGAAGGAAAACTAGTAATGGTCATTGGAAAGACGGCAGATGTCTTACTGCTTAAAGATGTACTAAAATGGCATAAAGGACAGCTATCGGATAGACATGTAGCGTGGATCCAAAGTACTTTACACAATCTAGCATGCTATATAGACTATGTAAAGCTATCACACAATGCAATATCTGCTGATACTTATTTTATTTCGCCTGAGCACCATAGTGGATTACTGCTAGGTGGATGGTGGTATTGCGTACCACAGGGCAACAAAATGATTTCTGTTCCTTCGGCCACTTATGCTGTGATGCCGCCAAGTATTAAACGCGATAAAATTGGCAGTATCCAAACCGATATGGAACTTATCCGCGCACTAGGACGCGAGCTCCTTGGCGACCGTAATGGGACTCGCCTTTCAGATATAAAAGCAGCACCAGAGCCTATGATAAACTGGTTAAGAGGGGCTACTTCAGACAAAGCTGTATCTGATTATACTACATGGCGCAAAGTACTTGATGACAGTTTCGGATCAAGGAAATTCGTTGAGATGAAACTAACAGCCGACATGCTATATACGAAAGGAGGTTGTTAAGAATGGGTTTAGGTGGAGATCAAGTTAATTGGGCTGATTACACAGCTGAGAACACTGCTACAAAGTCCGAGGAAGTTGTTGCTGAAGCTACTGAAACTGTTGAGGCAACTGAAGACAAAAAAGAAGGATAAGGAGGGATTACTTTGGGTTCAGGACGATGGTCAGATTCAGACTGGGCCAGCTATTCAACTACACACGTTAAAAGCGCTAGAACGGTTGACGACATTTATAAATCACGTGGCCTTGCGACAGAACTAGATCCATCAGGTGTCAAGATTCGTGAATCTTGCGATTCAGAAGACAATCCAAATTCGAACGCAATCATTGTAGCTCTTGATGTAACTGGATCAATGGGTATGGTATTGGATACTGTAGCCCGTGAAGGCCTGTCAACTCTAGCTACTGAGATCTATGATCGTAAACCGATTACGGATCCGCACATTATGTTTATGGGCATTGGCGACTGCCACGCACACGACAGAGCTCCGCTTCAGATAACCCAATTTGAAGCAGATATTCGTATCGCCGAGCAGTTAACAAAACTATACTTGGAACGGGGCGGCGGGGGCAATGACTATGAGTCTTATGCGCTTGCTTGGTACTTTGCTGCAATGCATACACGGATTGACTGCTTTGAGAAACGTCAAAAGAAAGGTTATTTATTCACCATTGGTGATGAGGAACCGACGCCGTATCTGTCAGCTGCCGACATCGAGAGAGTCCTTGGCTATAAACCACAGCAAGACAGGTTTTCAACTCAAGATCTATATACAATGGCGTCTCGATACTACAATGTTTACCACTTAATGGTCGAAGAAGGCAGCCATTTCAGAACTGATCCAGACGGTGTTGTCCGTGCTTGGACAGACGTCTTAGGTCAAAACGCTATCAGGCTTGCCGATCATACAAAAGTGGCCGAGGTTATTGTATCAATTATCCAGGTCGCAGAAGGAGCCGACAATAAAGATGTATCGGCCAGCTGGGACGGAAGCACTGGCCTTGTAGTAGCGAAAGCTATCAATGGTCTTGCTAAAACAGCTGTTGATGACAACGGAATAGTTGTATTATAATTTGAAGGGCGGCTAAACCCCGCCCTTATTTTGTGAAATAAAGGAGGGCACACCATGAGTATTAAAGTTGTAATCGGAGCAAACTTCGGTGACGAAGGAAAAGGTTTGATGACTGATTATTTTGCATCACGTACCAATAAAGGGATAGTCGTACGTTTCAATGGTGGTGCCCAAGCAGGACACACTGTAGTATTGCCAGATGGACATCGACATGTCTTTGGACACTTTGGATCTGGAACCCTGCAGGGATTGCCTACCTATCTTAGCAAACATTTTGTAGTTAATCCTATGATTTTTTGTAAGGAACTTGATAGGCTACAAACAAAGATGAGTGTGCTACCTAATGTCTATATTGATCTAAGGTCTGCAGTAACTACACCATATGACATAATGTTAAATCAAATGGTTGAAAAATTGCGCGGCAATAACAAACATGGTAGTTGTGGTCTCGGCTTTAATGAGACAATAGTCCGCCAGGACTGGGTTCCTTTAACAGTCAGAGATCTGTGCGACTTTAAAAATTTAGTACAAACACTGAACATAATAAGGAACCACTATTTACCGATACGGCTACAACAATTAGGAATTAAGTCTATTCCGTCAGAGTTTGAAACACTTATCGGTAATGATAATGTAGCTATTCGCTACATTCAGGACATCGAAAGGATGTTTGAGTTCACCCAACTAGGAGACCAGGATATTCTTAAGAACTTTGACGATATAGTGTTCGAAGGAGCTCAAGGATTAATGCTTCATCAGAGACATGGATTCTTCCCTTATGTTACAAGATCAAACACGGGAATTGAAAACGTAATAGAAGTTCTCGAAGAGGCAAGCTTAATCCAACCGATGGAGGTATGTTACGTTACACGTGCATATCTTACTCGGCATGGAGCTGGCCCATTTCTAACCGAAATTCCTGTCAAGCCATATAAAAGAATCATTGATCTAACCAATGTTCCAAATCCATATCAAGGCACTCTGAGATTCGGTCTATTAGATATTGATATCTTGGAACAAACAATTTCTAACGATTTGTTACTTGCAAGTGCATATAATAATTTTATTAGTCCCAGTCTCGCAGTGACATGTGTAGATCAGCTTGATGATCGAGCTCATTTCTACTGGAATACTGAACTCAAGGACTATCATATTTATGATTTTCTTGAAGTTTTATTCTCTATACCACGAATCAAAAATGGTTATATCAGTAAAGGTATGACCAGAGAAACTATCAGGTGCTCCAATTTACTATGGGGGTGAGACACATGACCAGAGAAGATTTTATTGGCAAGACTATCAAAGATATCAGAACCGACAATACTATAATTGGCGACAAATTTAGAGAGGGTTTTGATATAAACAAAGTGGATCTTTCTGATAACGAAAAAGGGCCATATGTGCGCTGGAAGCTAGAGGAAGAAGGAAGCTTTGCGATATTGTATAGTTGTGATACAGGATTCGTTATTTGCTTCAAAGACGAAGAGCCAACTTTAATCTTCCATGTTTACGAGTTGCAATACATTAATTTGAATGCAAAACGTGGACGAGTAACAGCGTCAGGTCATGAAACTACACATGAATACTGGTTCGATGACAACGAATACTCACGGAGCTATACTAGGTAGGAGGAACAGATGAAAATAGATACCCCACATACATTTGAAGATGGCGATCTTCAAGGCAAATATTTAATCTGTATCTCCGACAAATACGGAAATTTCACCAAGGGACGCGAATATCCCGTGATGACTCCGTACATACGTATCTCTGATAATAAACCTGCGGAGTATAGGATACCAGATAACGACTGGGATTACTATACTATAGGAAAATGGGATATAGGAACCCTGTTTGAATTGCGGGTGTAGCTCAACTGGACTAGAGTGCTGCCTTGCCAAGGCAGAAGTTGTGGGTTCAAGCCCCATTACCCGCTCCAAAATATATAATAATGAGGTGACTCAGGTGCCAACAATATTACTTGAGAAATTAAAATCTGATTGGATTGAGGCCAGGAAAGCTGGCGCAGCAGGCTGTTCTCTTTCTCTGCGCAAGGGAATTATTTTAGGTGGAATTATTTCTGATATTAACTTATCTGCAAAAAATTCAAAACAGGAAGCCTCTGATGAAGACGTACTTAAAGTAGTCAAACAAAGCTACCGAGGAGTCACAGAAGCTAAGGAGAAAGCAACTCAAGCCAATGCAACGCCCGAGCAGATTGATAGTTATGACTTTACTTTATCTTGCCTAAAACCATACATGCCTGCTGAGATCTCCAGGGAAACTACAGAGAGTTCTGTTATGGCAGCTATCAACGGAGGAGCAAAGAACGTTGGAGACATAATGAAATACATCAAGGCCAACAATCTTCCTGCTGATATGAAAACGGCTAGTCAGATAGCTAAAGAAGTTCTAACATATTTATAAATAAGGGCGTGAGAAAATGGGCTGGTTGACATTTTGTCTCAACTTAATAATTATGTATCTCGGTATTGCAACCACCAGCCTTCTCAACACCAAGCCTTTTGTTAGTACAATTATAGGTTTTCTCTACGGAGTAGTTTTTTGTCTTACGGATAATTTAATAACCAAACATATCCAAAGAACAGGAAGACCTATACTGAGACGGAAGAGCTGTGCCAATTGTAAGTTATTATGGAAGCCTTGCAAAGGTTGCACTGCTAGATTTGAGAACTGGAAAATGAATAAGGATAAGTATTACGCTTAGCTCCATCTTAAGCTGGTGTAGCTCAACAGGCAGAGCAGCGGTATTGTAAACCGACGGTTGAGGGTTCGATTCCTTTCACCAGCTCCACTATATTTCTGGAGGGATAATAATGGGACAAACCAGGATCGCACACGATAAATGTAATGCATGCCATTTGTGCTCATTAATGTTTCCGAAAACATTCAAGTGGGAAAACGATACTCTAATATTAGCTAAGCCTGAAGAACAGCTTACAAGGGAAGACGACGACGCCATTGGATATATGATAGAGTATTGCCCTCGCGGAGCACTTTCTTGGAATTAAATTAACTGGGGAGTCGCCAAGCTGGCAAGGCATCGGACTTTGACCCCGACAAGTGTTGCGATAAGCTTCCACGGAGGTTCGAATCCTCCCTCCCCAGCCAATAAATAAGGAGTTTGACATGTTTGTACAATGCAATCTGCAGAAAGGGAATGTTACAGAAGTAAGCTGGATTCCCGAACGATACGCAGTAATAGGAAAATTTCTTAAAATTAAAAATAGCAAAGATGAGTGGGAAGATGGATGGCAAGTAACAGCAACATTCGGTAAAAGATTAGAGACGGAAGTTATAGCTGCCAGCCAATTCTATCGCCATCATAGAGAAGCAACTGATATTTAAGGAGAATTAAATTAATGACATACATCTACGATTGTGAAAAGTGTGGCAAGTTTGAAGCTCATCAAAGCATTAAAGATCCAGCTTTCTCTGTGTGTCCAGTGTGCGGATCACCAGTCAGGCGCATTATCACAGGTGGAACAGGAGTAATCTATAAGTGCGGAGGATTCTATAGCAAGCCTTTACACTTTAATACTGACAACGTAAGTGAACCCAAGAGTATTTAAATTTACCCTCCCCATGGAGGGTTTTAAATTTATAGGAGGTGTTGACATGAAAACTATGGAAGTGTTACAGAAAGAAGCAGCAGACGCTCACAAACTACTCGACAATCTAGGAATATCAAAAAAAGATAAAGCTGACCAAGAGTATGCTTTAAGTTTTCGCATACATCTTCTGATACACAAAATTAAACAAAGCTCACTGAGCTGATCTACGGCCAAGATAAATTCTTGGCTGTTTTTGTGATCTTATGGAGGTGATTATGATGGCTGAAACCAAAGAAATGGAAGACGGAGTTTTACAGACATTAGGCGAAACAGATATCGACTCAGCTATCCATGTCAAGATGGATCTTAGTCTTATATTCGACGGCATAGGCCCAATCGGTCTTCGCCATATCGCTAACAAGATAGCGGAACTAATATTAAAGCATGCCGACGATCATCTAATACCAAAGTATAATCGGTCTGAAATCATAGGAGTTAAGGTATGTTTTAATAAGAACGATGCTTACGGCGAGGAACCAAAAGATACCCCCGTTGTACCATCAAAATACTCTATTAGTTTTGATACTGTTAATTGGGATCAATACACCGCCAACCATACTACCTATGTTCCGAATCCTGATATAAGACGCGTGTTCGAGGCTTATTTCGGAGATCATTTGATCGGAAGAGCCGCAGCACCAGTATTCAATCATCTAGATATAGCAGAAGTAGTACCGCCAAACGTTCTTGAAACAGAGGATGAAAATTCATTTTAAGTTGCAATTACTTTCTAGTTATGATATAATATTCAATGTTATACAATGTTTTCTAAAGGGGGTTTAAAGCATTATGGAACAAATTTGGGATCTTGCAACCAAAATTCTTCGCAAGGCAGAGCCCAATATACGCAACACTGACAAAGGAATACAAGCATTGCGAGACCTCTGGTTTAATAACAAGAACTGGATGTTTCCATATCTCGATAGCAATTATCGAATGACTATTGATATTCAGGGCAGCTTCAATAAAGAAGATTTAGAATCTGCAATGTCAGAAGCAATGCGCATGGCCTACAGATTGTCACAAAAAGAGCGGTATTATACTGTATTATTACAAGACCATGGCGAGAACGCAGTAAGATTTTTAAGACACTTCTTAAATGAAAGGCTTAGTCAAGACGAAGTGCTTGATAACAAGCTCATCGATAAGAAAGACGATCCCAATCGCGAAGGCAAGTTCTTACCAGCTGGCACCAAAGTATCGAAGTATCTTGCTTCGTACATAGTTAATACTCCCAAACTGTTTAATCGAGGAGAAATACTCTCGATATATGGAATCGCCAATGCTGGAATAGTGATCGATTTTATGGTAGATCTTTATTCCCAGGTTATTTCTATCCTGCGCAAGGGCAATGACACTGTGGCTATTTCAGCTAACCCTGTAGATATTATTCTTGCTAGCAGTCATACTCACAACTGGAGAAGTTGCCATAGAATATTCGGCGGTGAGTATCGTACAGGCCCGCTTGCATATCTTTGTGACGAGGTATCGCTTATTGCTTTTGCGTATCGCACAATTGATAAAATAGATTGTCTTGATGCTGTATGGCCACGCAAATTGTGGAGACAAATGATATTCCTAGACAAGATAGGACTTAGTGCCTTCTTTAGCAGAGAATATCCTAACGCTAGTGGAGCCTATGCCCGCGCCGTTAGAGGCCTTGGTGCAATGTTGCTATCCAAACATGGCAACACCGAATATAAATGGAAATACAAATGTATAGGAAGAGACGATTGTGATTTTGATGATCCTAACGATAGCGGTATGCACGACATGTGGCTTGGAGAAAGCCCATGGCACTATCGAGATAGACCCACAAGCGCTATTAGGATGTTGCCAGATGGAAAATACCCCAGAGTACAGCCAGGCATAGAAGAACTGCCCTGCTGTGCTTGTGGATTGATCCGCGATGAAACAGTTACAAGCGAATTAGTTTGTGAAGATTGTAATCCAAGATTACATTGCTATTACTGCGGAGAGCCAGTTGACGAATCAGATTGTCGCTCCGATAACGAAGGTCTATACTACTGCATGGACTGTTGGGATAGACATTTTTTCCAATGTAGCTGTTGCGGTCAGTACCGTCGCAAAGACGAATCAATTCACATCACAGATAGATCAGAAAATGTATGTCTATCTTGTGTTGCCAAGTTCTTCACACAATGTGACTGTTGCGGAGATTACTATCGGAATTCCGACGTAGCAACATTAGTAAACGGATACAAGTATTGTGAGCATTGTATTGATAAACATGCGTTCTACTGTGAAGTCTGTAACGAATATTATCCTGAGACTGAACAGAAAAATGTTACATCCGATTGCTACACCTACTGCTCATCTTGTGAATCGAGAATTTCCAAATGTAGTGAGTGCAACCTGGCATTCCGTTATGACTATGCAATGATTGACGGAATGTGTGGGGTGTGTATCACAGAGAAAGCAAATAAAGAAGAGATAGGTGTGATTACAATTGAAGTTTAGGTATATGAATATTTTCCGCGAGACAGCAGAGAATCTTCTATACTTGACACTACCACTACATCTGATGGAGCTGGGATATAAGATACACGAGGGGCAGACATATTTGTATGCCCCTGGTGAAATTCCAGTATGTCTACTAGCTCATGTCGATGTAGTGCATAAACGTGTCGAGCCAGAGATTTTCTTTGATAGTAAGAAAGGAGTTCTATGGAGCCCTGACGGCATAGGAGGAGACGACCGAGCAGGAGTAGCAGGGATTATGGAGCTACTTAATCGAGGCTATAAACCTCACGTACTGTTCTTGGACTATGAGGAAACTGGTTGCGTCGGAGCTATGGACGCAGCTAAAGAACTAAAGGCTCCCGAAGTAAACTGCTTAATTGAACTTGACAGAAAAGGTCATGTTGATGCTTGCTTCTACGATCTCGATAATAAAAAATTTGAAAAGTATGTTGAGAGTTTTGGATTCAAGTACGAATGGGGCATCTACACGGACATTTGCGAGATCTGTCCGACCTGGGGTATTGCAGGTGTTAATCTATCTATTGGATATTACAACCCTCATACTAATGAGGAGTTTGTGCGACTCAATGAATGGTTGGATACTGTAAACAAGGTAGAAAAAATCTTAAAGAGACCACCGCAGCATGTTTATAAGTATACTGCAAAACGCTGGGGCAAATACGATTACGACTATGGTTATAACAACTATGGTTACTGGCAGAATGGTCAGTTTCATAGATATAACGATTACTATGATGATCACTATAGTCATTGCCAACCAATTACTACTGCCAATACTCAGTTCAATAAGTCTAACCCACAAACGTATGGATCTTCTGGGTTAAGCAGTGCAGACCGAGAGAAGCTCTTGAGAGCGTGTGGTGAATACGCAGTAAAGCCTAAGACCGAGGCAACAGCAAGTGGAGGAAAATCTACTGCTCTTGCGAAGGCTGGGCCAGTGCCGAAGTACAAGTATAACAACGATCCAGACAGTCCCCACTACGGCTGTAGAGAATACTATGAAGACAATTTCATTGATCTACCAGAAGAACCCGAATTAGAAGTTGAAGGTTCTAGAGTATATAGCGGATCTGTTTCTAAGTACGGACACAATGGATATGTTGAAAAAGAATTTACACTCATAGTAACCCTTGCTGCTTCTCATCTAACATCAATATATGGTGGATCAACACTGAAGTGGGCTGAGTGGCTTACTAACAGAATAAGAAGAATTGAAACCACAACCCAAGACAAAGTGTTTTCGATCATAGATGAAATGATCATGGAAGATTACAACTACGTATTTACAAATATAATTACAGTGAAATAAATCCACGGAGGTGGCCTTGGTGCCTAAGCCAAAGAAATTCAGATACGAACGCAAAGAAATATACACCGTTGAAGCTGTATTGAGTAAAGTTTTATTTAAATCTAAGCTTCCCAAGGGTGCAAGCACCAAGGTTAACTTCGATGGCGACCTTGTAAGAATGACATCGACGATGTACCAGAACTTTCTTGTTCATGGTACTAAATGTGTTCGATGTGGAGTAGAAGGAAAATTCTTTGCCAAAGAGCGTAGTCCTAGAGACAAATCATATCACTTCAACCTCTACGGCTTTGACGAAAATGGCAGAGAATTAATGATGACTCGGGATCACATAATTCCAAGATCCCGAGGCGGCAGCGATCATCTTTCAAACCTACAACCTATGTGCGAAAGATGTAACTCCGCCAAAGGAAATGTGTTGGAGGAGGAGATACTAAGTGTCACAGCTTATTGTGGAGATCTGCAAGATTCAGAATCTCTCGAAGCATCCTAATTTCTTTTAACTAGTCTGCAATCGGTTGTTGTGTACCTAATATAATAGTATTAGGTGATACAACAATGTATGATAAAGATGATTTTATTATTAGAGAATTCCCAGGTAGCAAAAGAAAACTCTACAGAGTTATATGTGATATATGTGGAGAAAAACAAGGATATTCATATCCAAGTTCAAAATTTAACTATTGCAAGAAGTGTCAATATGCAAAACTTTCTCAACAGTTTTCACGAGAAAAAATAGTAGGATTCTGTGAAGTATGCGGCACTAAAATAGAAAGATCTAAAAGCCAATGGGATCGTGCCAAACACCATGTATGTAGTAACAGTTGTCTAGGTATTTTTAGGCGAAAAGACATAACACAAGTTTCTAGAAGTCATTTAAGAATAAAAATGCTCCAATCAGGAATCCAACCTGCATGTGTTATTTGCGGACATGATCATATATGGAATCTACAAGTACACCATAAGCAATTTGTTTGCATGGAAGGTGCTAATAAATTAGATAACCTTCAGTGGATGTGTAAAAATTGCCACGGGGATTTGCATTATATGGAAGGAGAAGATACTGAAGAATGTCAAAACTAATTGTTGAAATTGTCAGAATGAAATCTATGGAAAAGATTCCTACTGCTGATACTCTTTTAATTACTCAAGTAAAAGGCTGGTATTGTATCCTCAAAGATGATGGTACAATTAAGGATGGGGATCTTGCAGTATACATACCTATCGATTCAATCGTCCCTAACGAATTAGCTGACAAGTACAATCTCGAATACCTTAAAAATGGCAGTCGAGTTCGTACAGTCAAGCTCAGAGGCTACATAAGTCAGGGACTTGTTCTTCCTATTGATTGTCTCCCCGATGGAGACTGGAAAGAGGGCGACGATGTAGCTGAAGTTCTTGGTATTAAGAAATGGGAACCACCCAGTGCTGCTTGGCAACAGCCAGCAGCTAAGGGTAAGCGCACACGGAGCATGAAGAACAATCCCAATCCAGACTTTCGTAAATACACAGATATTGACAATATCAAAAACTATCCAGGTATTTTCAATGAAGGTGACGAAGTTGTAGTCACAGAAAAGATACACGGTACGAATTTCAGAGTAGCGTACATAAAAAGATATACCAAAGGGGTATGGAGCAAGATTATATCTTGGCTCCTAGGAAAATACCAATTCCTAGTAGGTTCACACAATGTTCAGATCGGAGAAGGTCGTGAATGTGCATTTTATGGCGCTGACGTGTATAGCAAAATTGCTAAGCGGTATAAGCTGTACGACGTCATGAAAGAAAACCCTGGCTGTGAACTCTTCGGTGAAATCTACGGAGTTGACAGCGATACAGGGGCTAAGATCCAAGACCTTACATACGGAAAACCCGAACTTGACGTTGTATTTTTTGATCTTATCAAGGATGGACAGTATGTGCCATTCGATGAGTTCATGAACTTCTGCAATCGATACAGCTTACCCACTGTGCCACTGCTATTCAGAGGGATTTTGACCCAAGGTATCATAGAAGCCTGTACTGCAGGCGAATCAGTGCTGGCCAACATTAATGGCGCTAAACAAATTCGTGAGGGAGCTGTTGTTAAGGATCCACTGGAGACCAGTCATCCAAGACTGGGTCGTAAGATACTTAAATCAATTAGCGAAGATTACCTATTACGTAAAGACGGTACTGAAAATCACTGAGGTGTTTATAGTTGGAATCAATTTTAAAGCCGATGTTGGCTGATAAACTAACCAAGGATGGCGTTATCTTATGGAACGCCATCCGTTATCCTTTACTGGCAACTCCAAAACTTGACGGCATTAGATGTTTAAAAATTAACGGACGATGTGTATCGCGTAAGTTTAAACCTATTCCTAATGTCTATGTAAGAAAGTTCATAGAACAATACTACCCAGATAATGTAGATGGCGAGCTAATGGTGCATGGTGCAACATTTAGCCAAACTTCATCTGCCATCATGAGTCGTGATGGTCAACCAGATTTCTATTTCTGTGTGTTTGATTGGGTTAGAGACTCTCTAAAAAAGCCCTATAGCCAACGTATGGAAGATCTACAGACTTTATCAGAGTTGCCAAAAATAAGCTTGCTCTTGCCAACGTTGATCGAAAACGAAACTCAGCTTCTTGAATACGAAGAGCGTTGTTTGGATGTGGGATATGAAGGAGTTATGCTTCGTGATCCATATGGGCCATACAAATGCGGGCGTAGCACAGTAAAACAATTCTATCTTGTTAAACTCAAAAGATTTGAAGACAGCGAAGCAGAAATCATCGGCTTTGAAGAAAAGATGCACAATCTAAACGAAGCTAAAGTCGATGAACTTGGTCATACCAAACGAAGCTCCCACAAAGAAAACTTGGTTCCTGCTGGTACATTAGGCAAACTAATAGTCCGCGATATACACCATCCAGAATGGGTACTAGGCATTGGAACAGGTTTTGATGCAAAGCTTGCCAAAGAAATTTGGGATCATCGAGATGAGTGGTCACATCAGATAATCAAATATTCATATCAGCTGGCAGGGATGAAAGACCTGCCAAGATTCCCTTCATTTGAAGGAAAGAGAAGTAAGGATGATATGTAATGGATAAAACATTAGTTAAGTTTTTAAAAATGTTATTTAACATTTCCATAGCCATATTTGTACTATTCGCTACACCCCTGGCCTTCGAATCAATTATATGTATATTATCGGATAATGTACTGACTGGAATCGGAGCAGCGTTAGGAATATTAGCTGACGCACTTGCCTTAGTTTGGTTTGTTACAATGGGTCAAACCCATTGACATTTTCACCATGATTTGTTATAATGTATAATACATGGAGGAAGTAAACAGGAGGGTCGTCTAGCGGCTAGGATAAGGGTCTCCAAAGCCTTTGACTTCGGTTCGAGTCCGAACTCTCCTGCCATATAGAAAGAAAGAAGGATCCAATATTCAGTACATATTATACATCCTAAGATGGGCACTGTTGGCATATCCTGGAGCTAAGCTTATTGAGTTCCTAGATACCAAATGGAAATGGCTTAGTAAACAGTCATTCAAAGTTAAGATGATTGTAACACAGGCAATACTTGGTGCTCTTGTGTATTGGGTAGACCTAGTTATATTTTCATATATCTAGAGGTGATCTTCAATGAAAGTAGTAGCCATAGCAGGCGGGATATCCTCTGGCAAATCCATGGTGTGCAGCACTATCGAACAACTAGGCGGCTATTTCGTTGGTGTTGATGGGTTGTCCAAAAATCTTATGGATCCCCATTCGAGTCCTTCTTGTTTTGATCAAGTGGTCAAAGAATTCGGCAAAGAGATTCTAAATAATAACAAGATAGACAAATGCCGATTAGGCCAAGTGCTTTTTAAAACAAACGGCTTTAATAGAATTAAGAGGATAATAATGCCGAGTTTGTTTGAGATCGTATCCAATGAAATAGAACAATGCCGTTCACGCAATTATCAATACGTGTTTGTGGAAGTTCCACTTACGTATCTGACAGAACTCAGTTCACTATTTGACGAGATAGTACTGGTTGTAACAACAAGACAGGTCGAGAGAGTTATGAAAGACGAGAAGATATCAGAGAAAGAAGCAATCGCGATAGTTAACTCTCTAGGAGTTGCTGAAGATTATTTAAACCTTGCAACAAGGACTATAACCAACGAAAATGGGATAGACGATCTCAAGGATCAAGTCAATGAATTACTTAAACAATTAGGGTGGTCAGATGTTTATTAACCTGCATAACCACAGTGCCCAAGGAAGTTTATTAGATGGATTAAGCCGTGTTAAAGAACTGGCAAGCCGAGCTAAAGAGCTTGGTCAACCAGCTGTCGCGCTGACAGAACATGGAAGTTTATATAGCATGCTTAAGTTTTACAAGGCATGCAAAGAAACAGAAATCAAACCTATCCTGGGTTGTGAAGTATATGTCTGTGAAGACAGAACATATAAAGAAAGAGATGTTCTTAACCAGTACTTTCATTTGGTACTACTGGCCAAGAACGAAAAAGGATTAGAGAACTTAATAAAAATCGTATCAGATGCAAGTCTGACAGGGTTCTACCAGAAACCTAGAACTGATTTCGCTTTCATGAAACAGCACGCAGAAGGAATAATTGCTCTGTCAGCCTGTAGATCTGGCGAAATACCTGTAGCACTAGAAGAAGGAAGATGGAATGACGCAGTTCTATTAACGTATAACTACTCTAGAGCATTTGATGAATTTTATCTAGAAGTTGAAGCGTCGGATACCCCAGAGCAACTTAGTCTTAACAAATCAATTGTAGCTCTATCCGAGACTACGGGAATTCCAATCGTAGCAACTAATGATTCGCACTATCTTACAAAAGATGATGCTGAGATTCATGAAGTTTTATTAGCTATCCAGACCAACGGTAAAATGAGCGACCCTAATAGATTTAAGCTAGATAGCGATTGCTATTGGTTTAAAAGCGAAGAAGAAACTCGTGCATATCTTGCAATGTCGATGAAGGAAAATGATATTGATACAGCGATAGCTAATACTCTCAAGATAGCAGAACAGTGCAATGTTGAACTAAATCTTGGTACTCCATTGTTCCCGAAAGTCGATATTCCAGAGGGCTTCACTTACGAAGAATATTTAAAACTAGAATCAATTGCTGGTCTTGAAGACAAGATAGCCGAATTCGGGTTAGATCGTGACACGTATGAGGCAAGGCTAAACTACGAACTTGACGTTGTATTAAACGCAGGCCTATCAAGCTACTTCCTAATGGTTCAGGATATTTATCGCCATGCTAAGGAAACTAATATTCCTTATGGGCCAGGTCGTGGTTCAGCTGCTGGATGCTTAATCTCATATTGTATTGGGATTACTTCTGTTGATCCGATCAAACATAACCTTTCATTCGAAAGGTTCTGGTGTCCTGGTCGGGTAGGATTACCCGATATCGACTGTGACTTTGCACCAGACCGCAGGAAAGATTTGTTTCAGTATATTATAGATAAATACGGTATTGATCGCTGCGCCCATATAGCTACTTTTGGAACGCTGCATCCAAGAATGTTAGTGCGTGACATCTGTAGAGCTTTGGAGATCTCTCTAGAAGAAGCAGACGCAATTGCCAAATCTATTCCAGAGATGATAACCGACAGTGATACTGGAGACAAAATCAACATCACTATTGATAATGCTCTCGAGGAGTCTGAAGAACTAGCTGCTTGGGCAGATAAATATCCATACTTATTTACAGTAGCTCGCAAACTTGAAAGGCTGCCTAGACATACGTCGGTACACGCCGCAGGCATCATCATAGCCCCTATCCAGTTGTTTGGTGTAATGCCTCTTATGAGAAACAAGGCAGCCGATGATCCGCTTCCTGTGTCGATGTTCGACATGGGAGATGTAGAGGAACTCGGATTCGTAAAGATGGATTTACTTGGTGTTGACGCCTTACGAGTTATCTGGGACACAGTAATGGATGTTAAGTCCAATCACGGAACAAGCATCGATCTTACTAAGATAGACCTTGAGGATCCAAAAGTCTATCGAAATATATGCGAGCTTAAAAACTTTGGGGTATTCCAGATATCAACAAACGTTGGTAAAGGAATGGTCTCGCAAGTTCAGCCGTCCAACTTTAATGAGCTAGTTGACATTTTAGCACTAGCTCGCCCAGGCCCAATGAAATCAGGGCAGGACAGAGATTACGTTATGAGAAAGATAGGGATCCAAGAGGTTGCATATATCAATCCTCTACTTGAGCCTATCTTGAAGAAAAGTTATGGGGTTATGCTTTACCAAGAGCAACTCATGTCAATTACCCGTGCGATGGCGGGATTCGATCATATGGGTGCAGACAAATATAGAAAAGCAGTAGCCAAGAAAAAAGCTGATTTAATGATCCCTTTGAAGGAAAAGTTTCTCCATGGTTGCGATGAACTTAAAACGCTCAGTACTGAGGTCGCAGAAGAACTATGGAACCAAATGGAACGTTATGGCGGCTATTGCTTTAATGAGTCCCACTCTGTCTCATATGCTTATATAACGTACTGGACTGCATGGTTAAAAACGTATTATCCAGTAGAATTTATGGCTGCTACTTTGACAAATGAGTTCCGAGGTAGCGGCAACGATAGAGAAGAAAAGATTTTGGAAGCAATGTTTGAATGTAGAAATATGGATATCAAAGTGCTTCCTCCAAACATAAACGAATCCAAGGATCGATTCCTGACCGTTGATAACAAAACGATTAGGTTCCCTCTCAATGGAGCCAAAGGAGTAGGCGAGTCTGCTATGGTTGCAATAATGGAAAACGCTCCATATGACTCGTTTGACGACTTCTTTGCAAGGGTTCCAAAGCGAAACTGCAACAAAAAAGTAGTACAGATTATGGTATTAGCGGGAGCATTCGATTCTTTGTTTCCAGATAGAGTAAAGCTCATGGAGCACTTCTTTGAACTTCGTAAAGAGGATTTCGATCCTGTAGTCAAGGTAGACCGAAACACTCAACTCAGAGTTCCTAAAGAGTACAACTTCACTGAGCGACTTGAATGGGAAAGGGTTATCCTAGGTGCTTATATCTCTGGTCATCCCCTCGATTGTTTGCAACTAGACAGCTGGAAATATAAGATGAAAGGAGCAACGGTTACTGTGGCTGGTAAAATCTATAGCCACCGCAAGGTCGAAATCAAGAAAGGCAAAAGCATTGGTAGAGAAATGGCTATTGTCAATATCGATACCAAGGAGGGCCAGCTGACTATTGTGTTGTTTCCAGACCAGTTTGAAAAGTTTAAGGGAAAAATCCGTAAGAACTATATCATTAAAGTTAAAGGCAAACTAGATGAGAGGAATGGCGAGAGACAAGTAATCGCCTCTGAGGTAACCTTACCAAGGATCCCTGGATTCGAAAAACCAAAACAAATCTACGATAAAAATGTGGGGTAACTATTTAATTGAACAGTGTGTTAACTGAAAACGCTCTTGATCTGCTTCGCAAGCGTTACTTTAGGAAGGATCTTAATGAAACAACATGGTGTCAGCTTGCTGATAGAGTAGCAACTGCCGTCGCCGATGCGGAAACAGATGAACAACTTAAGAAATATTGGAGCGAAAAATTCTACAACATGATTTACAACCTGGAGTTCCTGCCCAGTACTCCATGTCTGATGAACGCCTATAAAGAATCTCCAGGGCAGTTAAGTTCATGCTTTATCTTGGATGTCAAAGATAATATTGAAAGTATCTACGCCGTTAAAGGCGAGTGCGCCAAGATATTCCAAAAGAATGGCGGAGCAGGCCTAAACATGTCAGCGCTCCGACCGTCTGGTTCGCAGGTTGAAACCTCTAAAGGTTATAGCTGTGGAGTAGTAGGATTCATGGAAGAATATGATCTTACAGCAGACATTGTAACCAGGAACAATACCCGCAAGGGTGCAATGAAAGTTGATCTAAACGACTGGCACCCTGATATCTATGAGTTCATTCATGCTAAGGATGATATTACTAAGTTTAAATGCATGAATATCTCAGTAAGCTTATCTGATAAATTCATGCAAGCAGTCCTTGGTAATCAAACCTGGGATCTCAAGTTCCCTGACTACTCCTGGAATAAAGAGATTTATGATAACGAATGGTGCGGCGACCTTGATCTTTGGGAAGCCAAAGGATACCCTGTCAGGGTATACAAAACCGTTCTAGCTCGCAATCTCTATTTGGAGATCATGGAAAGCGCTTGGAAAACTGGGGAACCAGGGGTTTCTTTTAGAGATGCCATGGATAGGGATAATCCAAACCCACATCTTGGCAAAATAAAAGGTACTAATCCTTGTGCTGAATTTACATCTCAGCCCTACAATAGCTGTAACTTGGGAAGTATCAACTTATCCAAAGCTGGCAAGACCAAGGACGAAGTACTTGCATGGCTTAAGGTAATGGTGCCGCAAGCTGTAAGATTTTTAGACAACATGATTACAGTTAATAAACTTCCGCTTGCAAAGATCGACAAGTTTACCAAGAGTGTACGAAGTGTAGGCATGGGGGTTATGGGATTTGCTCACCTGTTGTACAATCTAGGAATTCCGTATAACTCCAAAGAAGGATACGAATTTGCCGACAGACTATTTGGATACATTCAAGATTTAGCAACACAGACATCTATTAAACTTGCAGAAGAAAAAGGCGTCTACGACGCATGGACTGGCAGCAATTATGACAAGAGCGGGATTAAAATCCGTAACAGTAATAGACTCTCGATTGCCCCAACTGGTAGCATCAGTTTTATTGTGAATACCAGTGGAGCAATGGAACCTGTTTTTAGTTTGGTTATGACCAGACGTACCAATGAAGGATATCTATATCACCAGGTTGACCCAGTGTTGGAATCAGAATTGAAGAAACGTGGACTATATTCTGAATCTCTACTGCAGAAGATAGCAGACAACTATGGCAGATGTACAGGAATTGCAGAGATACCTGAAGACATACAGAAAGTATTTGTAACAGCCTATGATGTGTCTCCAGCAGAGCACGTTAAGATGTTGTCTGTGATTCAGAAACACGTAGACTTGTCTGCTTCTAAGTGCGTTGCCAAAGGAACATTAATCCAAACGAACAAAGGAGTTTTCCCAATTGAAAAGCTTGGCGCTGCTCAAGGAGAAGATGTTTTTGGTGAAGCTCTTTCAGATCTAATGGTTCGAGATCAAAATGGCGATTGGAAAAAAGTATTAAACCATTATTCTGGTGGCATTAAACCAACCAAGAAAGTTTATCTCGATAACGGACAGGTGTTAGAAGGAACTCATGTTCACAGGATCATGACTCGTTCTGGATGGAAGAAACTTTCCGATCTAGCCCAGGGAGATTTGATCAAATGTCGTTTTGCTGATTATAGTCTCGGCGATAGAAAAGGAAGCTTATTAATTCAGTTTGAACATGAACTAAACACTAGTGCTAAAGATATAAAGTTCCCAACTGCAATGAGTGAATCTTTAGCGTTGTGGCTGGGAATGTTGGCAGCAGACGGTTCGAGTACCGAAAGTTCTGGAGCAGTAGTTCTTACTTGTGCTAATGATGAGGTAGAAAAGCTCTTTTCGTCATTAACATATAAATTATTTGGGCAACTGACAAGTGTCGAGTATGATCGGAGAACTGATACAACAAGAGCTTGTAAGTTAACTTCTAGAAATCTTGTAAGATTTGTTCAATCTTTGATAGGAAAAGGTTGCCGCGATAAGCATATACCAGAGCAGATTTTAAATGGATCTGTGGCCGAGCAAAAAGCTTTCTTGAGAGGACTAACACTTGACGGATACGTTGCGAAGAGATCTCACAGAAATGAACTTGTAATATACGAGGGATATTCTGAAATCTTATGCGACCAAGCCTTATCGCTATGCTATTTATTAGGAATGGCTCCATATAAAAGTACCAAAAAAGTTCCTAGTGGTAGATTGAGCAAGAAAACTTTTGGCTTACATGTTGATTGTAGCTTAATTGAACCACTTGAGACTCATAAACAATGTAGATGTGAACCGAAAGACCGAATCGTTGATATTCCAGAGAAACTTAAGATAATTAAGGTATCTGCCAAACATCCAAAATATAATACTTTAAGAACTCTTAGGCGCAGAAGTTTCACTACAACTGTGGATTCTGTTCTTAATGATTTTGAAGTCGCATACGATATAGATGCTTACTATGTAACTGTCAAATCGGTTGAAGATGGAGTAGCCGAGGTATATGATATCGAGGTAGAAGATACTCATTCTTACTTGGTTAATGGGATCGTATCTCATAATACAGTCAATCTTCCTAACTCAGCTACTGTTCAGGACGTAATGGATGTTTACATCGACGCCTGGAAGCAAGGCATTAAAGGAATTACAATCTACCGTGATGGTTGCCGTGACAACCAAGTCCTCACCGTAGGAAGTAAGAAGCAAGAGGAAGATCAAAAGGTAACACTAACAACAGATGGTTATGTAGGTGTTGAACCAGCAATGGAAGTAGCCTACGGCAAGCGCATCAAAGTCAAAACAGGATGTGGACATCTCTGGTTGTTCTTCTTCGTAGATGCAAAACATAACCTAGCTGAGATCTGGTCTCAGGTATCTGGAGGAGGGTGTAAGGCTAACATTGAAAGCATGAGCAGACTCGTAAGCCTTGCGTTCAGAGCAGGCATAGATCCGAAACATATCCTTGATCAGTTGTCAAGTGCATTTTGTAAAACATCAATGGATAATGTAGGATCGAAATCATGTGGACATGTAATAGCCAAACAGATTAGAGAGTTCCTAGATAGCAATGAAACGATCATTCCTGTTGATAAAAATTTAGTTGATGTAGTAGAAAATCTATTGTATGACATACATCCAGATCCAGAAATTGAAGAGTCTGTGGTGTTCTTCAATGATGAAGAGCTAGCAGTTGCAGCCTGTTCTACTCAACTAGATCAAGAGGAATGCGACCACGTGTTTGACGGTCAAGGTTGTCAAACGTGTATAAAATGTGGTTATAATAAGTGTAGTTAATAAGAGGGGGAGAAATCTCCCTCTTGACTTTTGTAACAAATAATGATAGAATTAATAAGAGATGGAAATCTATCCAAGGAGAAGTAAATATGAATAATAACAATTTCATTGGTAGAGTTGCCAACGATCCTATATTCGGCAAAACTAAAACAGGAACTAGCTTCTTGAAATTCAGTCTTGCCGTTGACCGTCCCGAGAATAGAGACGTCACAGACTTTATGGACGTTATCTTATGGGCAGGCCTCGCAGACTCTGCACAAAAGTACCTACGGAAAGGCCGACTTATCTATGTTGGAGGAAGATGGCTCTCTGATAAGTACGAGAAAGATGGAATTACCAGGAAAACCTGGACTCTACACGGACGTGATCTGCAGTACTTAGACAAAGGAGGAGCAGTAAAGGAAAGTAATATGGAGCCAGCAATGGCAAACAGCTCTCCTGAAACTGACGTAGATCCGTTCAGTCCGTGGGCAGACAACTAAGCAAGGAGGACAGCATGCTTTTAGAAGATCATGAGTACCTTGGAGTCTACTATGATTCAGAGAAAAGAAAAATCTTATTAGTGGGAGATTTCAACGACCGCAACACTAAGGAAATTGTTTGGGCCTTGCAAGAAATGGAATCTATCGAAAAACGAGATCCGATTGACATGTACATAAACAGCAACGGTGGCAACGTCGATAGCTTCCTGGCAATCTACGATACAATGCAGGATCTTGAATGCGATGTCAATACTATAGGTATAGGTAAGGTTTACTCAGCAGGGGCGTATTTATTATTATCAGGAACAGGTAAGCGTTGTGCTTACACAAACGCACTTATAATGTTACATGAATTATCCGACGTCAACTGTGGTAAAGTTACCGACATGCGTATCTATCAAAACTTCAATGATAGAGTTCAAGAGAAACTTAATCTAATCGTAGCCAGCCACACAGGTCAGTCGCCAGAAAAAGTAGCAGCTGATATAAAAAGGGATTTATGGCTAATGGCCGAAGAAGCAAAAGATTACGGAATTATTGATGAAATTATTTAATTCAGGAAACAATAACAAGGGTGGTTAAATTTGGATGAAGTAGAAGAAATTATAAGCGAATTTCGTAAGCTGATTATTAGCCTATATTTTGTTCATCCAGACTCGGACGATATCGCAGCTAAAAAAAGGATTATCGACACCTTACTTGACTTAATTAAAGATGAACTAGTAGACAGTTTCAGCTATGAAGAAGGAACTCTAATACTTAAGAACTATATTGTGGATAAGGTGGAAGAACTATTTGGCTAAAAAGTCACCAGCAAAAACAAATACTGCCATAAATGGCAATGATAAACTTAAAGCTGCACTCAAGGAGCTAGAATCGAAATACGGAGTAGGAGCAGTTCGTAGATATGGGGATTGCCCAACACAAATTGAACGTACCTCCTCGGGCATTCTCTCTTTAGACCTAGCTTTAGGTGGAGGTTATCCCAGAGGTAGTATTGTAGAAATATTTGGCCCACAAATGGGAGGAAAAACCGTAATAGGTACTTATGGATGTATTGAAATCCAGAAGACAGGTAAGATGGTAGGTCTTTGTGATTTAGAAAACACATTCAATCCTCCAGTGGCAGCAAGAAACGGAATGGATATTGACAATCTGTTTATTGCAAACCCAGAGACAGGAGAACAAGCATTTTCAATCACAGAAGCATTAGCAAATTCTGGTTCATTTGGCGGCATACTCTTTGATAGTGTAGCTGCAGCTGAACCTGCGCAGGATGCAGCTGGAGAAATGGGTGCCCCCTCTATGGGATTACAAGCAAGAATGATGAGCCAGTGTTTGCGACGGCTAAATCCTGTGCTGGCTAAGAATAAATGCACTACATTCTTCATCAACCAAATTCGTGAAAAGATTGTTATGATGGGGAATCCCGAGATAACTGCAGGAGGAAGAGCATTGCCTTTCTATTCAGCAGTTAGACTCAGTGTTAGAGTTGCGTCATATATCAACGCCCTTGGGGTTGAGATTAAAACCCAAGAAGGGGCAATTGGTCACAGAATAAAAGTAAGAGTGATCAAGAACAAGTACTCTCCGCCATTCAAAGAAGCTGAGTTCAATCTGATCTACGGAGTAGGGATTGACCTTGATGCAGATCTACTCAATGTAGCTACACAGCTAGGAGTAATCAACAGAGCTGGAGGATGGTACTCTTACGGGAAACTTAAAGAACAAGGAATTACTAAAATCGTTGACGCAATATACCGCGAAAACTTGTTTGAAGAAATTAAAGAGCAAACTCTTGCCACAATTAAAGATATTGGAGGCAGCCAGATTGAATCAGACGAAACGGTGGCTGATGATTCAGAGTTTGATTCAGAAGAGACTTGAGTTTTTAGAAAAAACAGCAGGATATCTTCCCTCTAACTTTGGCAGAATGATACGAAATCCTTTGTTAAAAGGGCAAGATATTTCTGCTGTTATTAAATTCTCAATAGGCTACGTAGAAAGATCTTGGATAATGTGGCAGGAAGCCGCAAAAAGATCAAAAGCAACCAATCGGGAAAAAGCTCTCTTCCGCGCTGCTACTGTATACGTGTTGGATATGGTAACCGATGCTATGGACGCCGAAGACAATAGTCCATCAGATATGTGTTACGCAATTCTTCTGAAGCAGTGCCTACTAGATATTCTATCTGTAATAGATAGCCTAGACCTTTCTAAAACGGAGAGTAAAGATGACGCAGAATCTTAATTCAACACAAGAAGCAGCTGTTAACATAAAAGAAGGGCCAGTGCTAGTATCGGCACCTCCAGGGTCAGGAAAATCAAGAATTATAGTACACAGAGTAGCGAGACTAATAGAATCAGATTCAGATCCAGAGAAAATAATGGTGGCTACCTTTACCAGAAAGGCAGCTACAGAACTTAAAGAGAGAGTAAGCAAAATGGTAGGTTCCGACTTGAAAAAAATGTCTTGCGGAACCTTTCATAGTATATGCTTGAATCTACTTAAAAACTTTTCAGACCGCGACTGGCAAGTAATTACTGAAGCCAAGGCGCGAGATGCCGTGTCCATAGGATTAGCACAAGAATGCTTAGACGTTAAGACACGAGATATCTTGTTAGATATTTCATATCTGAAGGCTTGGATGATAAGTCCATACGAGGCAATGCTTAGAGCAAAAACCCCTGTGGAAAAGAAGCTTGCCAAGGTTTATCTAAATTACGAAAATATTCTACAGGAAAACAACTATTTAGATTTTGACAATATTATTATAGAGACTCTTCGGTTGTTTAACAATTATAAAAACCGCAAGCAAGTCCAAGGAATGTTTGAACATGTAATGGTAGATGAATATCAAGATGTTAATAAGCTACAAGGGGTATTGCTCAGTACTATATCTGAAAAAAGTAAAAGCGTATTCGCTGTTGGTGATGCATCTCAGGCAATCTACGGATTTATGGGGGCTAACCTAAATGAATTCAGAACATTTCCAACCAGGTATAGTGGCTGTAAACCAGTATTCCTTGATCTCAACTACCGCTCAAACAAAAATATAGTAGATGTATCTAATTCATTAGTGGTTGGAAGAACATCTAGTTTAATGAAATCTTTCAATGAGGATGCAGGAGAAAGAATAAAGGTATGCATTGCTGACTCTGTTGAAGACGAGGCATACAAACTAGGAAAGATTATCCCACAGTTAAGCGGCATCACAGCTATACTTGTCAGAGCAGCTTGGCAACTTCCTCCAATCTTATCAGTACTAGATAAAGCTAAAATAAGATATCGGGTCTTAAGCGATAGTTCCAGATCAGTTGAGGAAGATGCAGAAAACTATGGAGTCAATGTCTATGTATTGACAATGCATGCCGCAAAAGGACTAGAATTCGATAACGTTATTGTAGTTGGCCTTGAGGAAGATGTGCTTCCGTATAAAGACGCACTAGACATTGAGGAAGAAAGAAGACTTTTTTATGTTGCAATGACGAGGGCAAAACATAATCTTTTCATATTTGCATGTGTCAACAGAAATGGAAGAATTTCAAGATTGTCTAGATTTCTTTACGAACTTCCTCGTAATTTAATCGAAAAGATATAGGAGGTCATAATGTTCTATACCAAGAAGAAAGAAGCCGCGTTAAATGCCAAGCTGTCAAATCTAACTCTGAGTGTTCAAAAGATAGAAAGTATGGTTAGGAATTCATTTAACGCGATAGCAGAAGAATCGAAACTTAATAATACATACCTTAAAGAGCTAGCTAAAGTTGTTTTAGATATTAATACGATTCTTACAAATGTTAAAGAGACCGTTTCTTGTATCAAGACAGATGTAGAAGATACATTCAACAGACTTGATGATACGTCTAAGTCTATTACAGATCTAACAGCAGTAATTAATGTCCAAAGGATGATCGACATGGCTAAGTTTGCTAATGAACTTGAAAGACTTATCAAGGTTGTTGATATTCTTAATGATACAATTCATGAGAATATCCTAGATGGAGCTACAAGTCTCGGTGATATTACATGAAAAACAAGAAGTGCGGATTGACTGGAAAGCCATGTATAGATGAGAAGTTATCTTGCATGGCTTGTCCTATCAATATAAGAACGTAGTGTGGTGGTGTGATGATAAATTACAACTGTGCCTTACAATATGCAAGACGCGGATGGTCTGTGTTCCCTCTACAGGGAAAGCTGCCACTCAAAGGAAGTCGCGGACTGCTGGATGCATCTCTTGACCCTCACCAGATAAGAGAATGGTTTTACAGTAATCCACACTATAATGTCGGTATCAGAACTGGCCCAGAAAGCAATATTACAGTCGTAGATATCGATAGCCATGGAGAAACTTCAGGCTTTGATTCCTTAAAGAGATTAGAACTAGAGCATGGCAAAATTGTTACACGGTCTGTAAAGACAGCTGGCGGGGGCCGCCATCTCTATTTTAAATATCTCGAAGGTTCTACTAATCGAGCAGGAATTCTCCCTGGCATAGACGTTAGAAGTGCAGGAGGTTATGTGGTCGCGCCCTTCAGCTGCAATCCTGAAGGAAGGATGTATCTGTGGGAAAATAACTTCGCTATCATTGCCGCTCCTAACTGGCTAGCCAATCTTATCTTAAGGCCCGATGTACTGTACCAACCAGGAGCAGACGCATCTGACGAGCTTGACTACATCCCCATAGGCAAGCGAAACACTTTGCTCTTTAAAATGCTGTGCGGTCTCCGTTACCACGGCATTCCTATCAAGACTGCCAGGAAGATCGCAAGAACATTTGCTGAAGACTGTGAGGGAGGGTTGCCAGAGGATGAGATTCAGGCAACTGTCGATAATGTTTATGAACGCTACCAAGTGGGAGTGTTTAAAAAACGCGACAGTTAGATATTGACACGATATCCAAAACATGCTATACTGAAGTGAGGAACAGGGGGCTTTGCGATGGGGATGCTCATCGATAGCCAACGTGTCCCTAAGTACAATAATCTCGGTTAGCGAACGATTAGTTGGTGTCTGCGTGAGCCTCCACAACTTACGTATCAACAGTCGTTTACTACAACTTAATACGTGCAATAGCAGTTCAAAAACGGGTTCTGGTACTCCAGGCCGAAATGACGATTACCCGAGAGATTCGCAAGGCTTCTCTTTAAGGTTCTGCTAAGTGCATTAGTAACACAGAGGAGTGACTCATTTGTCAGCCAGAGAATAAAAACTTCTAAGTTCATTCTGATTTAATTAGGATGTAGCTCAGATTTTAAATATTGTTCAATCTGAGCTACACAATTCTTTCTATATTGGGACATAAGTAAATGGTGATACTAGGGGCCTTATAAGCCCTTATTACAGGTTCGATTCCTGTTGTCCCAACCAATAATATATAATGGAAAATGTAAACAAAATCTTAGCAAACGTTAAAGCCTCGATGGCTGTCGAGGGAATAAAACCAAGTGCTTTTGCAGAAAAACTTGGGCGACAACTTTTGATGAATACAATAAGTATTAAAGAAGCTATCGAAAAAGTTAGGAGACATTACAATATCAATAATGTGGTGTAGCTCAGAAAGAGATTGTAGATGTGACATTATGTGTGCTAGTTGTCACAAATAGTTCACTATGAAAACGAAATTAATCGGGTACTCGCCTAACTTGGTCATGGCATCTGCTTTGGGAGCAGAAATAATGGCGGTTCAAATCCGTCGTACCCGACCATATAAATTTACAAATAATTAGTGGGTTTACAATAGGGGGGAAACCGATGTTCACTAATATTAAAGCAAAACTATTCGTGCCCCTTTGCAGCGCTCTCTTGCTGCTGTTCTATACACCTATAGCATTTGCTTGCGATGGGTCCATCGCAAGTATGTGGTCAAGAGGTAGCAAAGTAAGAGAGATTCAGTATTATTTACATAAGTTAAACTACTTAAAAGAACAACCAGACGGAATTTACGGCAATATCACTACAGGCGCAGTTAAAACTTTCCAACTAGAAAGCAATCTGGAAGCCACTGGCAAGGTAGGACAAATGACCTTCGATGCATTACATCTTGCAAGCGAAGGATCTATTGCTAAAATGGGTTCTAGAGGCAAAACTGTCGCCAAGATACAAGACTATCTACAAAAGTTGAATTACATGAAAGATAGCCCCGATGGAATCTATGGTAAAATTACATTGGGGGCGGTTAAATCTTTCCAATTGGAGCACGGTCTCAAAGCAACTGGAGAAGTAGAGCAAATAACTTTTAATGCATTAAAGGAATCATTCGATAATCAAAATAATTATACCGAATACTTGGTTCAGGCGAACGAGACACTGCTTGACATTGCCGAAAATTTCAATTCTTCTGTTGCTGCAATTATGGTACGAAATGATCTTCATAGTAATGAAATAAAAGAAGGTCAAGTGTTACAAATTCCAATCGGTATCAGATACCGTCACAGGATTACTTCTCGTAGTCGGAATAAATCTCAACCACAAGCTATACCCTGGTCTATAGTAGATAAATTATGGAAGCCTGGCGAAAATGCTACGTTAACCGATCTAGATACAGGAGAGAGTTTTACCGTAAAACGTCTAGGTGGTCGTTACCATGCGGATGCTGAGCCACTCACGTCTCTTGATGCAAAGACTATGTATAAAATTCTTGGCAATCGCTGGAGCTGGGATCGTCGTGCAATTATAGTTAATCTTTGTACTCTTCAAATTGCAGCTTCTATGAATGGTATGCCCCACGGCGTACAAAATATATATGGCAACTGGTTTGATGGGCACTTTTGCATTCATTTCTTAGGTAGCAGAGTCCATGTTAGTTATTCAGTAGACGATCAACATCTATCAAAGATAGAAGAAGCAGAAAATACTTTTGAAATCGACGAAGAAGAAATTATGTCCGTCCTGTAATAAGATCAGGCATAAAGAATAATGGAGGCTTAGTATATCGGTTCATTATACTGGACTGTCGATCCAGAGAGACGGGTTCGACTCCCGTAGTCTCCGCCATAATAAATTTTAAGGAAGAAGAAATGATATTCGTTACAGGAGATATGCATGGTGAGCTAGGTATCAGAAAGTTCGCTACAGAATTTTTCCCAGAAGGAAAAGATCTAACGAAAAGTGACTACGTAATTATCTGTGGAGACTTTGGTCTGGTCTGGTATCCACCAGAACATCCAGAGTTTAAGAGCCAACAGTATTGGCTTAACTGGTTAGAATCTAAGCCATGGACTACCTTATTTGTAGACGGAAATCATGAAAATTTCGATATACTTAAAGAAATGCCTGAACAAGAAATGTTCGGTGCCCCAGTAGGAGTTATCTCCGACTCAATCTTCCATCTTAAGCGTGGCTATATTTATACAATACAAGGCAAAGAATTCTTTACCTTTGGTGGAGGACATTCCATAGATAAGGCATGGCGTACGCCAGGTAAATCCTGGTGGGCAGAAGAATTACCCACCAACGACGAATACTTAAGAGGAAGTCAATCTCTCAAGGAAAACGATAGTCTGGTTGACTTTGTAATAACCCATGCTTGCCCTGGCAAACTAGTTTCCCTTCTCTACGAGAGAAGGGAAAGGTTTGATCCAGAAGACGAAGAAGAACTTCGCAATTATTTTGATAATATATCAAACACAGTTAATTTTTCACAGTGGTTCTTTGGCCACTACCACACAGATAGACAGATAGATAGTAAGCATTATGCTTTATATGATAGTATTGTTGAAATTGGAAGGCAGGACAACGGTGTCGAGCGGTCTTGAAAACCATCGTGTCGGCGAGGAGTCGGCTACAGAGTTCGATTCTCTGGCCTTCCGCCATATGAATATAAAGGAGCAAAATCATGAAACTTTCATGTATGTTAGGACTCCATGACTGGGAAAGATCAAGTATTACATATCATGGCAATGTTATTGTAGGAATCTATGGCCAAGTCAAAAGAGTTCCAGGACAAACCTATACTGAAAAATGCACTAAGTGCGGAGCAGAACGAGGAGTCGTTGCTACGCTTTCTGAAAGGCAATACTTTTCTGCTGACTTTATTAAAAGTCAGATAGCTGATTATGAAGAGACCCAAGATAGTAGCAAACCTATGAAACTTGGAAAGAAAAATTTAAGCGAAGTAATGAGCAAAATTAAATCTTAAGAGGAAGGTTGCCAGAGTGAAAGAACGATTACCAAAACCTTATTTGATACTAATATTTGTATGTGTCCTTGTTGCAATACTTGGCATTCATAGACTGTGCGACTCCACTTTCAGAGACGAATTGTCTACCTTTGCTGAGCCTACAACAATTCATAATTATGAATATAAGATGTACTCATGTAAGCGATTGTTACATTGGTGGTCTAGAAGGCTGTCCTCTGAACAGATTGCAAACATTAAAACACAACTATCCTTATTAAGAGAACAATATATCACCAATAAGATAGACGAAATCAATTCAGAACTTGCAAAAACCGACAGAAGTGATTACTCTATTGACTATGACCTTGAACAGCTCAAAGAATTCTTAGTGGAAAACAATGTTCGAGACAGTAGAGTCAATTCTCTGGAAAACAAAATTTTATCTGTACGAAAAGAAGAACGTAGCAATGAGGGAGTTAGAATCGGCATGACTAAGGAAGAGGTGCTGATGTCTAACTGGGGCATACCCTACGATATAAATAAAACCGTAACGAGATACGGCGTACATGAACAATGGTGCTATCGCGGGTATAATTATTTATACTTTGAAAATGGAATCCTTGTTACTGTACAAAATTAATATGGAGCAGTGACCGAGTTCGGCTGAAGGTAACAGTTTGCTAAGCTGTAGGGTGAAATTAAGTAGCTCCGTAGGTTCGAATCCTACCTGCTCCGCCACTATATAAAAGATGAAGTTTGACATAGAGCGTGAATATAAGACGTGGAGCCAGTAGGACGGGCGTTAGTCTGCAAAACTAATTAAATGGGATCGTTACCCATCACGTCTTCCAAAATTAAGAATAAGGTGGTAATCCTTGTCGTATAAGTATAAAAAGATAAGCGTTAATGGACGTAAGGTTGATGAGCATTGTTATGTAATGGAACAGAAGCTCGGAAGAAAGCTAGAGCGCTGGGAAATTGTACACCACAAGGACGAAGACAAGCTCAACAACGATCCAGATAATCTGGAGATAAAAATTAAACACACCAAATTTCATTACGATAAGGGCGATTTGCATAGACTCACCAAAGAAGACAGGGCGAAAGCAAATGATCCAAAAGGATCAGAAAAATGCAATGCCAAGCTAAGCGAGCAACAAGTTGCATACATTAAACGAAGAATAAGCAACGGAGAAGGAGTTCGAGCCTTGGCAAGAGAATATAACGTACACCATACACTTATATCTCAAATTAAAAGGGGCATACTTTATAAACATGTCTAAAAGAAGGTGATTGCTATAGGTATTCATCGTAATTGCAAGCAATGCCAAATAGAATTCCTGTTTCGGGCTGCAGAACAAGCTCTAAATAATAATCAGCAAGATATGTATGCCTTCGCAATGAAGATGATTTATAAAATTGAAGGCAAGCTCGCAGAGTGGGACAAAGGAAGTGACTGCTGTGAGAACAGCAATCCAATACATTAAAGAGAATAACATAGAGAGTATCGATGTTACTGATCCTCAAACTATGGCAATATGTTCAAGGTGTGGACGGTTTTCTGCCCTACACCAAACTTTTGTAGACAACCAAGGAACTTTCTATTGCTCCATATGCGCAAAGGAGGTTAATTCAAATGTCAAGACTACCGCTTAATTGCTTAGACGTAATTGATAGAGAGTTGCGCTTACTAAAGCCTGTAACTATGCTCGAAGGTACTAAACTTTATGTAGAATTAATCAATGGGTTTGAGCTATTCAACACAACCCACTATCATAATTATGAAACATTCTCAGATGGATGGAGAATCACAGACGGTAAAATTGCGGCTGAAGGAGAAGATCTGCTAGACGCAGTTAGGGCATTCCGCGAAAAGTTTCTAAAAGAAAAAGACAATCCTCCAGTGTTGGTATCTGTTACAATAGGAGACACTACCATCAAAGATATGGAGATAGAAGAAGCAAGATTGCTGGCAAGAATCTTGCGGAAGAACAATATTCAGTGCGAATTCGGAAAGCAGCAGTAACATGATATTCGACTTTAATCAATTAGATACTGAGATGTGCATAATCAGTTTGCAGATTGGCAACACAATAACACAACAAATAGAAATGCCTACAGTGTTTGCCCAATCACATTTTATGCAGCTTATTGTGCAACTCAGACAGGATCCAAGACCAATGAAAGTGGTGTGTACCAAAGAAGAGTACACAAGAAATGGGAGAAGGTTAATAAATAGCCTAGCATTTGAGAACAAGGCATTTGTAGATTCGAACGGGAAGTGATTAAGATGTTCAAAGCATGGGTTGACGATTGCAGACTAGCACCATTTGGGTGGATACATCTACCTAATTACAATATGACTATAAAGTTTATGATGAGAACTAAAGGCAATGTATCAGTCTTATCTCTTGATCACGATCTGGGCGAAAAGAAAACAGGCTATGACATTTTGTTATGGATGATCGATAATAATTGGTGGCCTGCCGATGAGATTAGGATACATACTGCTAACCCTGTTGGAAGAGACAACATGACCTATGCAATTAACAGGCACAGTCCATTTGTTATGAAAAGATTTGTTGAGTTCGATGAACACGGTAACGCGTTTTGGCGTTCCGTTAGAAAGGAAGCGGTCTAATGGCCAAGCTTGCAAGAATAGAATACAGAGATGATACTTTTGTAAATGCTACATATCTACTGGATATTCCAAAAGATATTCCGTGGAAACTTGTAGCAACAATCGTTAATCCTATTTATGATTTTGATACACTTCCAAGAAAACTCAATGGAATGGTAAACGAACATGAGCTATCGTGGTTTGTGAATGATATCCGACGAGTGTATGTAGGGGTGTCTAACATAACAGAAGAAGGAGCTAGGCTTCCAACCACAGCCTTAACACTACAGAGAATATTCGACACTATCTGTGATAAGTTTTCTGAATTTCACAAACTGTATTTGGTTTGTGAGAAAGCATTCAAATAATGGGGTAGATCTAGGATTCGATGGGGTTCGGTGACTGCGTGTAGATGAAAAATGCCCTTGGAGAAAACATCGATAGTAGCCATGTAGCTGGACTTTAGACTGGGGTTCGACTCCCCACTACTCCACCAAATAATAGGAGTTCAATATGTACGAATATACTATAACTATATCTTTAACTCTCACTCTTCCAGACAACCCCACATTTGAAGACATCAGTAGAGCAGTTGAAGGCGATCCAGATAATGCCAGATATAAAATTTTTGAAAACTCAACGGAGAATACAAAGGTTGGAAGAGCAGAAACTCCAAACCCTTATTATAGGAACAAATCGGAATGTAGCCCAACGGCAGAGGCATAGAGCTTAAGCCTCTAAAAGTGTGAGTTCGAATCTCACTATTCCGACCATAATATTTAGGCAAGCGTGAGTTCAAATCTCACTCCGCCTACCATGGGCCGATAGCTGAGATGGATTAGCGCCTGCCTGAAGAGCAGGAGAGGTCGGTTCAATTCCGACTTGGCCCACCATCTATGGAGATGATTTATTATTATTTGTGCAATTTGATTTTCGTTTTGACCATTGGTACGATGGTTCTAAATGTCCTGGATTTAAGGAGAAAAAAATGCCAACAAAACAAGTTATTGTTATTAGAAAAGATTTAAATATGCGTAAGGGCAAAATCGCATCTCAGGCAGCACATGCTTCTATCAAAGTTTTCTTTGATAGAATGGAAAAAGCTCCTTGGGTTTTTCCCGAGCCTTGCTATCTAACAGTAGTTACCGAAGCAATGGCAGAATGGATAAATGGATTATTCACTAAGATTTGCGTTTATGTAGAATCAGAAGAAGAACTATTGAATCTTTATAACAAAGCCAAAGAATCAGGAATTCCTTGTTCTTTAATTCAAGACGCAGGTCTTACCGAATTTGGAGGAGTTCCTACTTATACTTGTATCGCAGTAGGCCCAGACTATAATGAACGAGTAGATGAAATAACAGGAGGTTTACCGCTCTTATGAACTTAGTCCCGATGGTAGTTGAACAGAAAGGTCAAGGAGAACGTGCCTATGATATCTTCTCCAGGTTATTAAAAGATCGAATTGTATTTATTAACGGCCCAATCTCTATCCAAATGAGCGACTTAATTGTAGCTCAGTTATTATTTCTTGATTCGGAAGAACAAGGGAAGCCTATTAATGTATACATTAACTCCCCAGGCGGGGAGATTGTAGGTGGCATGGCGATTCATGACACAATGAAACTGGTAAAGTCGCCAGTTCATACAACCTGCCTAGGACTAGCTGCATCCATGGGCGCATTTCTTTTAGCTTCAGGCGACAAAAGATTTGCAACTCCCAATGCAGAAATAATGATACATCAACCAAGTGGTGGCGCTGAGGGCCAAGCATCTGACATTCTCATTTCAGCCAAGCACATTCTTCAAAACAAAGAAAAGCTGAACAAACTATTATCAGATTATACAAATCAACCACTTGGACAAATAGAGCGCGACGTTGAGAGAGACTACTGGTTAACACCAGAGGAAGCAAAAGAGTACGGAATTATCGATGAAATTTTAATTCCTCAACCGAAGATAGATTATAGAAAGTTTCAAATAAAATAATGGGAGCGTAGCCCAGAGGCAGGAGGCAAATGTCTTAGAAGCATTTCAGGGTGAGTTCGAATCTCGCCGCTCCCACCATTATATCATCTAAAGGTGATTACAACGAGAATAAAATATACAAAAGATATATTAGATAGACTAGCAGCTGAATGTACGTCTATGAGACAACTATTAACAAAACTAGGTCTTGCATTCACTGGTGGAAACTACTCTCATCTTAAAAAGAGATTAGCCCATTTCAATGTAGATATATCACATTTTAAAGGACAGTCTTGGGCTAAAGGATTGCCTGGTAAGAAGGGTAAACCTTCTGATTATTTAATTTACGGTAAGGAAGTAAAGTCATCCAGGATTAAATAATATCTTATAAGAGACGGATTGAAAGAACACAAATGCGAGTCTTGCAACTTGTCTGATTGGTTAGGCAAACCTATACCTCTAGAACTTCACCACATTGATGGAGATAGAAAAAATAATTGTATTGATAATTTACAACTTCTTTGCTTGAATTACCACGGACTGACAAACAATTATTCTGGAAAAGCCAATAAAAAGCCAGTTAAACATTGGGAGATTGTTATGACCAACCTGGAAACTATCATGCAAAATAAAGGACTCGTAGAGACCGCAGTATTTAAGTATCTTGAAACAGAATACTGTCCTAAAGATTTTGGACTCATGGGAAACCCGAGTACATGTATGGGAAAATGTATTCCGTGTTGGCTAAAAGCTTTAGAATTAAAAGAATACCCCGAGGATAATTATAAACCAAAGAGGTGACAATCATGCAAGAGCTGAATATAATCATAAGAAATGAGTTCACACCACAAGAAATGGATCTTATACATCATTTGTTTGGCGATGAGCCCGTGGTTTTTCTTGATGAGAAAGCTGATATGTATGATTGTTTAATCATGCTAGGGGTCTTCCCGTCTAAAGGCGAAGCGCGGAAGAACTGGAAACGTACTGGGAAAGAAATAACTCCAGGCTACAATGAGTTCCGTGGCATAGGCAAATCAAAGAAGGCCCTCTTTATATGGAATCCAGTAGATACACGAGGTGTGGCGCAATGAGCACAAAACGTTATAATTGCTGGGACAATCCCGATAACAGACAAACAAAAGTATTGGAAATCTTATCCAAACGTACAGGAGTAGACACTACGACTGTACATAAAGTACTACGAGCTCACCATGACTACTATATGGATGAGATTGAAAGAGTTCTTGGTAATAACAACTACGGAGACGTACATGAAAACAATTGATGTTTTGCATATCACACCAGAAGAATATCAAAAATATCTTCAAGTAGAGAAAGAACGTGCCGAATATAAATTCTGGCACGATCAACTAAAATATCAGGACGATCAGTTTATAATTGCGCTTAAGAAAATACACTCCTATGATGGCGACAGTGAAGATGCTCTAAAACTAAAAGAAATTGCCGCAAAAGTTCTGTGGGATACTATATGGGGTTTATACTAAGGAGAATGCGATAATGTTCTGGATAGGTTTAGTTATAGGAATTATAGTCGCTCTGTTGGCAGTTGCAATTGTCATTGTTAAGGCATTCAGTGGCAGTATAAGATGGTAACATATATGGGAGTATAGCAGAACGGCATATGCGCCAGCTTGAGATGCCCTGGACTACTTCGGTCTACTTACAGAAGAAGATAGGCATTCGGCTTTGAATGATGTTGTGGCCACCGCAAATCTCTATTCTAAACTAATAGATCTAAGCTTAGGAGAAACATGAGTATAGCATTATTAAAAATAATAGGTATATCAACTATGACACTTGGAGTCATACTATTAGTAATCGGCGCAATAAAATTAAGCAAGGTGTAATAAGACGGGTAGTGGTGGAATTGGCAGACTCGCAGCGTTGAGGGCGCTGTGTTCGCAAGGACGTGTGGGTTCAAGTCCCACCTACCCGACCATATAAAAGTTTAGGAGCAAACTCCTAATTAAATCAGAGGAGGAGAATGCCATGAAATTGTAGATTGGCTATACTTAGGTATGTAGACCACCTCCCTAGTGATTTTAATTTGCTGTGTTAAACAAAAAATTAAAACTAAAGGGAGAAATGAATTATGTCTATAAAGAAAGAATTCAAAAACTACGTATCTGAACAAATTAAGTCAAACAATTCCTGGTTCGTTAGAGCCAATGCTGCCCGCATCGAATCGATGTGTCGGGCTGCGATCAATAGATCATCCTATGGATTTCATTGTGATGACAAACAAGGTCAACCTTCAAACTATCTTGTAAAAGAAGGCAAGGTTATCTTCATTGAACAAAAGCCAAACACAGAGATTGGTGATGGATGCTGCCACCCGCTCTATCGCTCAATCTTCAACAGAGCTAATGACATCATTACTGATGCCAAGAAAAGCTTTGTACCTTCTATGGCTTCGGAGGTAATCAACCAATGAAGTTATATGTACTAATCGATGAGCAGTATGATGCCAGCTATCGTGCAGTACAGGGTGCCCATGCGGTTGCGGAGTATTTGCTCCGCAATCCTGGGTCTTCCTGGCAAAATCACACACTGGTTTTTCTAAAGACTCCGTGTCTTGAAAGATGGACAGATCGTCTTCGTGAAAGCGATAAAGATTTTACATCGTTTGTAGAGCCAGATGTTGGTTACAAAATTACCGCCATCGCTTGTCTTGATGACGGGTAGATTTTTAGAAAGGTAAAACTAAATTAATGTCAGGACACTGGATAACATTAAGAAAACATCATAAAACATATCTAAGTAGCGAAAAAGATTATATATCTCCATTAATAGGAGTGATATTTGTAGCACTTATCTTGATCTTGCCATTCGTCATGGCAACATTTTTAGGTAAGTAACACGATTAATGTGATACAGTTTATGGCGGCGGCGTGGATTGGACACGCAAGGAGAACAGCCCGAATTCCCCTGTGGTCAAGACTGTCAACTCCTAAAAGACGATGGCTACCTAGCCCGTAAGGGGGCTGCAATCAGCTTAATAGCGTTGATCACTACGTAATGTGGGCAAACTCGTCAATAAAAGGTTGGAATCCCTTAGCCAGAATCGAAGCTGACCCGCCAATATTTATATTATGGAGGAAAGTAAATGGTTATCTTAGGAAGTAAAGTGAAAGACACACTAACTGGATTCTCTGGTATTGCAACAGCAAGAACAGAGTGGCTCTATGGGTGTGCTAGAATTTCAATCGAGCCGACTGAGCTAAAAGACGGTAAACCCATCGAAGCCCAATGGTTTGATGAACAGCGCGTTGAGGTAATTAAAGAATTGGCTCCGACTGTCAGCAAAGATAGTAGCGCTACCAGTGGTGGGCCACAAAGAGATCCTCATTACCGATAACAAAAAGGAGTGATTGAAATGGGCGAGATGGCTGATTATTATTTATCAAGTGAAGATGAAAGTATCTACGATGAGCCTCCATATGCTGGTTCGTCAGGCCCTTGCCCAAGAGATCCCTCGCGGTCATTCCCTTTCTCTACCAGAGAAGAGCCTAGTCGTGCAAAACCAGATCCTCTGGCGCTGTTAAAACAATTAAGACCTATTGTTGTAGAATCTATAGACTACGCCCAACGTGAGGGTGGCAGTACAGCATACGAAGAGATGTTGTTAAAACAAATAGATACACTGATTCCAAGAAAGGAAGAAACCTTTCACTGTCCATGTGATTTCACAAAGAGGACAAAGCCCACTGGGGTAAGTGACAAGCAACGGTACGCCATCGAGGTAATTGAAGAGATTACTGGAGATGAATTTGAAGGCACTACAAGCAAGGAAGCATGGCTCTTTATTAAAAAACACGAAGGAGCCTATACAGCATATAAAAAGAATAAGAAGTCACCAAGCTGTCGTCTGAATCGAGTGAGCACATTCGATATTGCAGAAGATCCTAGTGACGATGGTTGTTTTAATGATTACAACGATGATTATCATTTTGATGATATCTTTTAAGGTCAAGTAGTTCAGTGGTAGAACGGAAGCCTCTAAAACTTCATGTCGTGGGTTCAATCCCCACCTTGACCACCAAAACATGTCAGAGTAGCTCAGTCGGTAAGAGCGGCAGACTAGTTCAGTTGAAATATTCCATTGTCGTATTCCCAGTGACAATTAGGACATAGTGCCATTAAATTGTTTATATCGTTTATTTCAACAATTAGAGCATCGTTACTGAATAAAGATACAGGTTTAATATGACATACTTCAGCGAAATGTGAGTAGCCGCATCTTATACACACTAAAGGCTTGCCGCTTGCTTTATATATTCTATATGCATGTGCTCTAATTATCTTTCTAGCCCGTTCGTATTTGTGTTTATTTAGCATATCGCCTTTTGTTCTATACGGCATTGTGCTATGCAACAAACAATCGTCACACTTTTTGTATTTATATGTTCCAGAGTATTGTATTTCTTTACTACAAGTACTACAATATTTTTTAACTTTGTTTCTTGATACCCCAGCGTTATTAAAAGACGCAGCACAACTCTGAGAACAAAAATTTTTTCTCTTTACTGCAGCAAGTTTTTGACCTTCCTTTGGTATCATAGGTTTACCACAGTTTTTACACAATTTGGGATTTTGCAGGTAAGCGTCTCTTATCTTCTTTGCTTTAGCTTTACCTCCAAAATGCCCACTTTTAGATTTTCCTATTAACATTATAACCACCTCACTGTTATTATATGGTGGTTACTTGAACATGATAGTCAAAATATCAAATAATGTTTCAAGACGATGTTCTATTAAATAGTTAAATAGCTTGGGTGGCGGAATAAATAGCTAGGCGCATGCGTGCAAATAGCTAGGCTTGTAATGCCAGTAGACGCTTAAACGGTAGACAGGATAGGGGAAGTTGCCCTCTAATTAGGTGGGAGCGTGGTGCAAGCTCCATAATTGCCGAGAAACGATAACCGTGCGCTTTTGAGTACCACACACTCCTCGCAAGAGTAGCAGCATAGTAGCTTGCACGGTTGAAATGCCTGTCATGTGAGGTGAAAATCCTCACCCCAAGCTTATAATTTTGCTGGCAAAACACACAAAGGGAGCGGTTAGCTATAGTAGACCACAAAGTGCCGCGGTGATGATGGAACCCTAAAGAGCAAGCCGTGGGCCAGCATTTCTTTTTTTAAAGGTGATTTATTTGAATCTTAAACCAGACATAAACTTTCTGTTTGATGTAGATGATGTGGAATCGCTTAGAAATCTGTATGATGATCTTGTAGATGATCTTAGCAATCTATATCGTCCTATAGGAAGTGACTGGGCTAAAGACAAAAATAAAAGGCTATGGGATATCATTCATCCCTACTTGGTGATTCGTGGATACAAATATTCAATAGAAAACAAGGTGTGCCAAATATACAAGAAGTTATACGAAACTAACTCTATATAAAGAGAGGGTATTACAATGAACGAACTTATAAATACAGTAGTAGCAAGCGTTCTAGGAGGACTTTGTTTTGTAATACTATTAAAGCTTATCGATTGGGCTGAAGTTTTTGTATGCTGGGCTCGTCATAAGTTACATAAAGATTGAGGGTGATTAAAATTCCTGGTGTAAGCGTAAAAGATTTTTTAATTGATATTCCTGCTGTTCAAGCAACTACCAAAAGAAGAGCCGCTCCGAAGAAAGATCCAGAGTACTCGTTAGTGCTGCAGAACAACACTGACTTTGTAATAAATAGAAAAACCAAAACAACCGATAGAACCTTAGCTTACTTAATAAGCCAAGGCTTATTTTATGTCCGAGATAATAAAACTCAGAAGGTAGAACCGTTATCGCTGAGGAACTATAAAATGTTCTTCGCTCCTGTATATGATCATCAGTTAAGTTATCTAACAGAAGTTAAGTGGTGGAGTCACTCGCCCCGCCGAATGGAGTCCAAAGCAATAAAGATCATCGGCGATCAATCTATGCAGAAGATGTACCAGCACGGGCTATACGTTGAAAGCCATCAAGCAGCTAATTGGAAAGAAAACTTTGAGAACAACACAAAACTGTTTCAATATTGTTACGATGTATGTAATAAGTCTGATGTTAACAGATTCGAATTTGAGAACATTATGGCTTTTGCAACCAAGATTGAACAGAAAATCAACTTCAATAATGCAAAGCATTTTATAGATTCAGTAGGAGAATCCTCAATTAGGTTTAGCCTAGGAACTGTATACTACCGTGACGACCAGAAGAACTTAATTGGAGCCATAGATACATATAACCTTGACTTCAGCAGATGTATTGAATATTTACTCTTTGATCTGTACACTCAAGGTATCTTGATACTGAACACTGCTGTTCTCAATGACTACATTGATTATCTGAGGATGCAAAACAACATGTACGGCAAGATTAAAGATAAGTATCCAGCCTATCTTAAGACCGAACATGATATTATGGCCCTAAAGATATCGACGTATGAGAAACATAAGAAGGATTTGTTGGTGTTTAACAATTCAGATCTATTCAAGAACCTTGAATACAAGAAGGGCGACTATTGCATTTTACTTCCAAAAACATCTGCTGACATAGTCGATGAAGGAGTAAACCAAAGTCATTGTGTTGCTTCATATGTTGATAAAGTGGCCCGCGGTGAAACTCTAATTGTTTTCTTGAGAAATAAAGAGACACCAGATAAATCGTTAGTTACCATTGAGGTCAAGGATGACGGGATCACACAAGCCCGAGGGTTTGCAAATCGTGGGGTTAACGAAGAAGAGGATAAATTCATTACAGAGTGGGCGAAAGAGAAGTCTCTAGCCTACAAGTAGGAGGTCTTGTTGTTGTATAAAGTAAACACAATCATTATTGACTCATCAGCCGACGTGCGTGGGCTAGCTGAGCTACACCTTGACACTCTTCCAGAGTTAAATGCCCAATTATTCTTGTGGTGCTTTCCTCAGTTCAGGGGATTTGTACCAGAAGAAACAGAATACGTAACAGCAATTGCGATAGTTGAGTTGACACCAACAGCGGCTATCATGCTAGTTTTGGTATAAAGCGCTATAGCCTAGCGGAACAGGCACTGGTTTACGGAACCAGCAACGGCGGGTTCGAATCCTCCTAGGCGCTCCATTATATAAGGAGAAAATACATGCCAAAGAAAAAGAAAACGCTTCCGACTGAACACGTTGTCATTATCTTAGACAAGAGTGGCTCAATGGGAACAGTTCGTGACGTAACAATTAGTGGCTTCAATGAACAAATCCAAACTCTGAAATCAGCAGCAGAAGAAAAGAATATCTTGCTTACAATGTACGCTTTCAATCATGCTGTAACAAAACTCTTTGAAGAGAAACCTATTGGCGAAGTCGAAGAGTTAACCCGAGATGATTATGTTCCTGCAGGGATGACAGCAATGCTTGATGCAGTAGGCCTTGCCATTGACAACATGAAATCATATCTCGATGGTAACACCGAAGACTGTGTTTTGTTTGTCATCATGAGTGACGGCGAAGAGAACAACTCTAAAGTTCAGACATGGACTTCAGTTGCCGAGAGAATCCAAGAGCGACAAGGAACCAAAAAGTGGACATTCACTTATATGGGGTCTAACCAAGACTTATCCAAGATTAGGGAAACCTTCCATCTGCCGAAAGATAATGTCCGTTCCTATGTTAGCGATGCCGCAGGAACAAAGAGTGCTCACACAATCATGTGTCACGGATTAAGTTCCTACATGTATCGTGGTCATGCTAGCGCATCAGCTAGTTTCTATGATGGCAACACAAAATCGGTAGACGACGAAGAAAACAAGTAAAAATTATACAGGAGTACAGTGTTCGTAGTGGAAGCGGATGATTGCGGGTAAGAGGTTATAGGCGTAAGGCCATTCTCGCCGTTAATAGAGCTACGAAAGGGAGACCGAAGAGACTCAACCCGATACATCGGTCTGACAGGTAGGGTAGGCCTGTCAAAAAATAGCTGATCCACCATGTGTGGAAGCAGTCACGGTTACGTCTCTTATTGACAAGAGGCGCATCCAGCCAGGAGGCTACAGTAGCTCTAGACAACGCTGTAGCCTTTCTGTATTTGGGAGGTACATATGAAAGCACTTGTTTTAACCCGAGGAGTACCTGGTTGTGGAAAGTCAACATGGTTAAAAGATAATAACCTGATGCCGTTTGTGGTATCATCTGATACAATCCGTTTGATGTATCATTCACCCATCATGACTACAGATGGAAGCCTTGCTATTAGTCAAGAGTTTGATTCAGTAGTATGGAGAACACTTGAAAATGTTGTCTCCTTTAGGATGATGAATGATTGTTTCACCATTATTGACGCATGTCATTCTAAACCAAGCGACTTTACTAAGCACTATACTGCTGTAAAGTTTTATAACTATAAGATCTACTGTCTTGACTTTACTGACGTACCTCTTGAGGTCGCCAAAACCAGGAATAGTAATCGACTTCTAACTCCAGAGGAATCTTTCCGATACGTACCAGAAAAAGTAATAGAAAAATTCTACGAAAGAATGAATACTCCACCACCATTAGAAGTAGAAGTAATCAAGCCTGAGAACTTTTGGGATTTATTCATTAACTTCAAAAATCTTTTAAGGTAGTATTGCATTTGGCTATCATATATGTTATAATATAGATAGAATCTCACATAAAGGAGAAATGATTTAGTTGAACGAAAATCTGTACAAGAAACTGGCCCTGGTGAAGAAAAAGCTAGGCGATGTTCCTAAAACAGGCTGGAATGATTTCCAGAATTACGCTTATCACACAGAATCTGACGTTCTTAGCGCATTAAAACCGCTATTAGATGAAGTTGGTCTGGACATTATCCCGAGTCTTGATTGGGATCACAGCGATAAGTTGCCTCCGATTTACCGTGAGGGAGATATCACCACTGTGTTAACGAAGTACACTATCGTTGACAGCGATACTGGTGAAAACTTTGTCTGCTATTGGGCAGGCCAAGGACAAGACAAAGCCGACAAAGGCGGCAACAAAGCCTTTACTTCAGCTGGTAAGTATTTCTTAATCAAGCTGTTCAGAATCGCAACCGATGAAGATGCAGATAAAGAAGGTGCTGTTAATACCCCACCTGCCAGGACTTCTACTGTAGCTGCACAAAATGCCCGTGGACATGCATCCGCTGCTGCTCCATTTAGTCCTGTTACAAGTGGAGATACATGTAAATCCTGTGGTAAATCAGTGCCACCTGGAGTTGCAAGCTTCTCTAAAAACAAACATGGCGATATCTACTGCATGGATTGCCAAAAGAAAGTCGCAAAAGGTTAACTCCTTTTTCAGCCTGGGTGAAATATCCCAGGCTTTTTATTTATAAGGTGAACACAATGAACTATGACGATAGCACTGAACAAGAGATTAATATGCAGAATGTGGTAGAGTTGCTTAGAGAGCTAAGTCCTGACGACAGACTGAAAGTATTTAGATATTTCTGTACCAGATGCGGTAGTACTGATTCATATTGCCAATGCTGGAATGACGAGTAGGAGGCGACGCTTTGATTAAGATACTTAATAAACCTTTATCGGAATTTGAAACAGATTTCTTAGCTATAAGCCTACAATGGTATCCAGGATTGATTAAACTTCCGTCGCCATTTGTAGCAGGCGGTTTTATGAGAGAAATAGTTTCTGGAGGGAAACCGTCAGATATGGATTTGTTCTTTAGGAACGAGGACTGCTTCAATACTTCAGCAAAGATTGTTCAGGCAGATCCAAGCTATTTTATGTCATGCGAATCCGAAGTAGCTCTTACATTCGACCGAAGAGAAACTCCCGAAAATCGCGTTCAACTAATACGCAGTAATTTTGGCGGCCCAGAAAAAATTCTAAAAGACTTTGATTTCAAGATGTGTATGATAGGTCTCGATTACGTAACCAGATCTGTATATTACTTTGATAATGTTCTTGAGCACATCGAAAAGAAGATCATGGCTTTTAATTCAGATTCCAAAACTGAGTTCAATGTATCGTCACTCAAGAGATTGGTGAAGTTTGCCTCCAGAGGATATACTATATCCAATGAAGATTTAAAATCATTTGCTGAAGCTATAGCAAAACTAGGAGTAGACGGAATCCGCAGAAAGAAAAAAATCACGGTACGAGATGAGAACGGTAACGAGATTGAAGATGCAGTACCTGATTATACATAAGAGGTGAGAAGATGCCCTGGAAAAGAGAATGGTTTGATAACGAACTCTATATGGAGTACAATGGTGTTAAAGTATATCATGCCTATAAAGGAGATGAGCATAGCGATCCATTCACATTTTGGTTTTGTCTAGATCCTGCCAGTGATCAATATTCAGAAGATGTATTTGACATCAGATCAATAGCAAAAGCCCTTATAATTGTAGGGTACGAAAACATTGACGATATTGTTCGCAAAGGTATCGATGCAGGTATTATTACCCAGGATAAGATTATCTTGCCAAATGAAACGTAATATGTTATAATGACTAAGAGGTGGTAATGTGAAGATTCTTTGTGCACCAGACCTTCATTGTTGGTGGACTACATACGAAAAATATCCTGGTAACAAAATGCCAGCTCGTCTTCAGGAATGGCGAGATGTTTCAAGCTATATGGTATATCTTGCAGAGCTTCATGGATGCGAACTAGCTTTGTTTCCTGGCGATTACTTTATAGAATCTACTCCTTTGCCGCAAGCTATGGATGAAGTGATAGACTTATTCTCTGCTTTTGAAGCCAAAGGTATCAAAGTAGTAGGAATTAAAGGTAATCACGACGACATTGGAGTAGACCAGACATCATTCGTTGATGTTATTGCTAAGATGAATTCGACATGGGGAATAACAAAGCCCACATTTGTTGAGTTCGAAGACGTTGCCATTGTTTGTTTGCCATTTATGAAAAACTCCGAAATATTGTCTGGTGGTTCAGTTAGAAATTGTTCAGAAGCTTTGATAGAAGAAGTAAGAGAGCTAAAGATTGCTAGCGAATATGATAAAGTAATTTTACTGGCTCACTATGGAACTGACATTTCTGTATTCGCAAATGGATGGGTTCCTAAAAAACAAGTAGAACCTGTATTGTCAATCGAGTATCTTGCCCACATGGGATTTAAAGCTTGCGTTCTAGGGCACATACATAAGCCACAAGATTTGTGGGCGAATCCACCTATTTTCCATACTGGAGTTCTAACGTATGGCAAGTCCGACGAGGGACTGTATCAATCTTGTGTCACGATACTTGATACTGACACGTGGACGAAATTCGAGGAACCGCTACCTGTTACACCTATTACAAATGTTGTGCTTTCGAAAGAATCCATGGAGGACTTCGAGAGTTGTATGTGGATGGAAGAGATTCCCGAAATAAACGGCCACATTGTTACTGTTAATTATCCGATTTCAGAAGAACGTCTAAGGTTTGTGAACAATCAACAGATCGTAGATGCCTTACAGTTAGCAGGAGCCGACTTCATAGAAGGAATTCACCCGCATATTATTAAGCACAATAGACAACGCAACATCGAAATAAACGAACAAACAGATGAGGTTGAATCATTTAAGCGATGGTATGACGAAATAGGCGAAGCACCAGAACTCAAAGACCAGGTCTCAGCTTTATTCAAAGAGATCCTAGAGGAAGCGAGGTAGAGGTATTGTCTAAGAAAAAAGAGGGCAAGACAAACGAAAAGGCCAAGGCACCTAAACCACTAAAGGAAGAAAAGAAGGCTAGAGCTCCTAGGAAACCAAAGACTCCGCCTGTCCCGAAAGTGGCAGAGTACAACGCTGAAGGAAAAGAGATCTGCCCTGCTTGTAAAGAAAGAAAGTTTAAAGTCCAAGACTGTGACTCAGCAGGAGACGGCAACATAAAGTTCACAGTAAAGTGCCCATGTGGGCACGTGTTTTCATATTTAAGAAATGTTAAGACTATGTATGTATCAAAGCCTGGAGGGATAGATAGTGGATCTGCTGAAGTTGCAGCTACAAAACTTCGCGAGCTACCAGAACGAGGAAATAGATCTGCAAGGAATACACGTAGCAGGTCTGCTGGGGCCAAACGGAAGCGGAAAAAGTAGCTTTATAGAATCTATATTGTGGTCACTTTATGGTGAGAGTCCAAAAGGTAGCAAACGAGATGCAGATAATTTTGTCCGCACAGGAACAGACGAGTGTACTGTTGTTGTTGATTTTTCTATTGGCAGACATGTGTATCGGGTTCTACGAAGCTGGAACAAAAAAGAGCGCAAAGGTAGACTTGGTTTCTTTGTTTATCAAGAAGACTGGGAGCCCCGCGGCAAAAATGCTAAAGAATCTCAAGCAGAGATAGAAAAGGTTCTGCGGATGGACTATAAGACATTCGTAGCAACCGTAATTCAAGTTCAAGATAAGAAGACAGAATCGTTCACCGATTGCAGCGATGCTGATCGCAAGGCAATCCTTGCTTCAATTCTCGGTTTGGATACCTGGGAGAGAGTCGCCAAGATAGCATCTGACAAGGTTAAAATGCTTAACCTAGATAAGGCTAAACACGAACGGGATGTAGAATACTATCAGCAATTAGCAGGAACTCATGACGATCTTATTAATGAAGTTGCATGGAACAATCGCGAACTAAGAAATCTCGAAGACCAACTGAAACAAGTAAGAGAAGCGCTTGAAGTTGCAAAAGCTGATCTCAACCGAAATGTAGACCTTGATAAAGAGTATGTTGATCTTATCGATAGGCATAATGAGATACAAAATGAAAACGTATTCAAGTCTGAGACTTACAACAAAAAAGTCACGGAACAAATGTTAGCTATCTCTGGCGTCTGCGACAAAATTAGAGAACAGGAAAACAAAATTTCTGAACTAAGTGAATTCATCAAGAGTAACGATCAGGCAGTGCTTGATTGTGCTGAATATGAACATTCACTTCAGGTGATAGAAAATATAAAGCCTCAAGTTGATGAATATCACGAGGCCGAGAATCAAATTAAATTTCTTACTCAACAGCTAGAATACCTAAGTAAAGAACTTGAGGAAAAAACTAACAACGCAGAACTAATCAGAAGTGTACCTTGTGCAGAGGAAGCTAAACGTTCATGCCCTCTGATGCAGAATGCATGGGAGTGTTTCAACAAAATAGAGCCGCTTCTGAAGGAGCGTTCTGATACCAAGAAAAAGCATGAAGCATTAACAGAGAAACTTTCAGTTCTAAAGCCTATGCTGGATGATTACGTAGAACATGAATCTAAAGTAAAGCAACTTAGCTATGCTGTTGATGCAATCGATAAAGGAAATGCTGCCTTAGACAACAAAAGAAACGCATGTACTTTACTAACAGAGTACCAAAAACTTCTCGAGGAAAAATCACAAGCCCTTGACGAAGCAACAACAGAACGTGAAGAGTATAATGCACAGTATCAACTTAAGATTCAACGCATCAAGGATAGACTAGAAGAAATTCAGGCGATAATGACTCCGCAGACGACCCAAGAAGATCAAATAAGTCTACTCACTGAAGAACAACAAACCCTTGAGGTACAAATAGAAAACAAAAGATACACAGCTGGAGCTCTTCGAAATCAATTAACTGCTGCCGAGAACGCCAAAGAATCTCTAAGCATTTCATTCGGAGAATTAGTTTCTACTAATAATAAGATTGAACTGTATAAGATCATTGAAAAATCTGCGGGCAAAAAAAGAGGAGTTCCATCGCTTATTGTCGAAAATGCAATTCCAGAGATTGAAGCGTTAGCCAATAACTTGTTGGCCCGTGTATCAAATGAGAGATTTTCTGTTAGGTTTGAAACTCAAATGGAATCAAAAACTACAAAGAATGTCCAAGACGTATTGAAGATAATCGTTATGGATGACGGAGAGGCAAGAGCCTTTCAAACCTATTCTGGGGCACAAAGATTTATCTTAGATTTTGCAATACGTGTTGCAATTAGTAAATTTTTAGCTCACAGATCTGGAACAGAAATAAAAATCCTCATAATCGATGAAGGATTATCGACTCTAGATGATATTAACTTCCCTAAAGTAATTGAAGTTATTAACGAAATAGCTCAAGATTTCGATAAAGTGCTAATAGTAACTCACATCAACAAGCTGAAATCTCTTCTACCTCAGAAAATAATTTTCTCGTCCGTAGGAAAATGGACTAGAGTAACAGTTCAAGGAGAATAAATGAAAAAGATAATTATCGGCAAATGCCAACTACAAAACACAGATGCTCAAGCGGTAGAAGTTCCAAAGGGATCTAAAATACTTTCAGTTGTTGGAGAAGTTGAACAGATCGGCGGCGGACTTGAATTGGTTAACGGTCAAAAAGCTGCCCGCATGAGCTTGGTGGCATTCATTGCCTTTGATCCAGACGAAGAAGAAATGGAAACTCTTGTTATCTACACGCTAGGATTAGGCGTAGGTCTTGAACTCCCAGACACAGCAGAGTATGCTTGTAACTGCTCCATCATGGGAGGGAAGCTTGTATTCCACTTCTTCACAGATAAACTAAGAGAGGAAGATCTATTAGATGAAAGTTCAGTATCCTGATTACCACGGGGTACAAAGAACCTTCGAAACTAATGCTCCGATTCTGTTGGTAGATTTTCGACGGGACATGTACAGACGGAAATCACTTTGATGACTTTTCGCTGTACACTCCCGAAGCACTAAACTGTAAAGAGGTACCTCAACGATTAGAATTATCAATGTGTACCTTAATACTTTGGACTTGCCGTACTAGCCCACTTCTACAACAAGCTATCAAGTGGCTTGGTCATCGTAAGATTCCGTTTCATTTTGTCAATAAAGAGGTGCCATGGTCTGAATACCCCAACGAATTTAGAGGGCTATTATATTGACGACCGCAACATAGGCGAATTCCCAGGCTGGCTAGAAGTAGAGCGCCTAGTTTACTTGCACCCGTATTTTGAAAGCATCACGAGGAGGAACGTGCTTGAAAGTAGAGCTAATTAGATACACAGTTAAACCAGAAGAAGCGATGGCAATAGCGGCGAGTACATGCTATCGCTCAGTTCCAAAAGATAAGGTAGTAGAACATTGTATTCTTTCTGGACATGAAGCTATTTCTGAGTTTGGGGATTTTCATTTCTTGGTTAGCGGCGTTAGCCGCGCATTGACGCATCAGCTAGTGCGACATAGGTTGGCTTCATTTGCTCAGGAATCCCAAAGATATGTAAGCATGGATGAATTTAATTATGTTGTACCACCATCTGTTCAGAAAGATAATGAGTCGTATGTTAAATTCAAAATGATGATGGACGAAATTCTTAGTTGTTATACAGACTTGCAGAACAGAGGAATTCCAAATGAAGACGCAAGATTTGTACTTCCGAATGCATGCACTTCGAAAATCAATGTCAAAATGAATTTTAGAGAGATCATGCATGCCTGTGCAGAACGCGAATGTAGTAGAGCCCAATGGGAAATCCGAGCTCTATTCAAAGAGATTCACAGGCAGGTAGCAGAAGTATCTCCATTCCTTGGAAAGTACTTAGGGCCAAAATGTTTTCGCCTTGGATATTGTCCAGAATTACGTGAGTCTTGTGGCCTGAGACCGAGGAAGACAGACCTCTTCGGTGCTTACGAATGGTGGGTACGACAAGATAAACCTTCACTTAACTAATAAACGAAAAGGAGGAATTAAAATGAAATCTATCGAATCACTATACACTAACGTTCCATGGTCTAAAGGGAAAGTAATTCTCATGGCCTATGCAGGATCGATAGCTTATGGAACTAACACACCAACATCTGACATTGATCTGAGAGGTATTTTAATTCCTCCACAAGATTTTTATTACGGATTGGACAGTTTCGAAAGCTATCATTCACCTGAAGGGGATCGAACAGAAGACGACGTTGTTGTATATTCGATAAAGAAGTATGCAAATCTCGCGCTTCAAAACAATCCTAATGTTCTTGAAATGTTATTCACTAATCCGAAACATTACACAATTTTAAATCGTTTCGGCAGAGAGCTATGCCGTGCCAGATATAATTTTTTATCAAAGAAAACTTTCAATACATTTAGTGGTTACGCCTTGGCTCAGCTCCATCGAATGACACAAAACGAAGGAAAGCCTACCCATGGGCAAGGCAACCCTGAACGTCAAAAGATCCGTGAACAATTTGGCTACGATACCAAAGCGGCAATGCATTTGGTTCGACTCATGCGCATGGGCCTTGAGATTCTCAGAGATGGAAATCTAATAGTTCATCGGCCTGACGCAGAAGAGTTACTAGACATCAAGAGAGGGAAATATACTCTTCAAGAAATAGTAGAAGAACACGATAGACTCTATGAGCAAATGAAGTATTGGAAAGAAGCTTCCGACCTACCTGAAAAGCCAAATAGAGACAAAGTCAATTCGTTCATAATTGAATTAACCAAGGAGTTCCTAGGAGGTAAGTAATGGGCAAGTGTCAGTATCATCCATGTCATGATCTGGAAAACATAGACTGTCGCCTGTGTTACTGTCCCTTTTATGACTATTGCCAGAAGCTACCTACGCATGAGAGACGCCCACGCGGGGTAGCTGGCTACTGGCTAGACCGATCAAGCTTAGGACTTGAACCTGTCTGGGCTTGTGAGTTATGCGAAATACCACATATAAGAGATGTAGCTGAATACTATGAAAAGAATAAATCCAGCTACAGCATGGAAGATCTTTTCAATGACTGTATGGACATTTACAGTGAAGCCATGTATAGAATTCGTAATGTTGTATTTAGGATAGTAATCAAAACAAAGGGCGGCTGGATGTTCTTAAGGCCGCGGCATAGATCTCACGGGTCTGCTACTGCACACCTTAAAGAGATCAGCGCAATACATCCAGAGGCATATATCGAAGAAGTTCCTTATGATTAATCTGTCTTTATATTTTATATAATTCTCCGAAAGGGTGATTTACTTTGATTAAGACCGCCAAAGGCGACCGTGTTTTCATTGACATAGAAAATCATTTCATTGAGCGTTTCAATCCGCTCACAGGATTTTATGTCCGTAGTGGAGTTATCGCAAATAAACAGGACACGGGCGTTGATCCGTTTATGAGATGTGCTCCTGGATTATTAGATATAGGGATAATGGGTCATTGTACTCATGCCCATTTATGTACAGTCGGATGTTATCAGGGTGGAACAGGTAACTGCAAACCCAACATGACACTAGATAACTACAGAAAGATCATTGATCAATCTAAAGAATTCTTGTTCCAAGTAGCTCTGGGTGGTCACGGAGACCCGAACAAGCATGAGAACTTTGGGGAGATCCTTGAATATACTCGTAGCAACGAAATCGTCCCTAACTACACTACAAGTGGATTTAACTTAACAGACGAAGAAGTTGCACTAACTAAACGTTTTTGCGGAGCTACAGCAGTTTCATGGTATCGTCGAGATTACACGTTAGATGCCATTCGTCGATTCCTCGAAGCAGGATGCAAGACGAATATCCACTATGTTCTGGGAAATGACAGTATCGATGAAGCCATTGAAAGATTAGAGCAAGGTACTTTCCCTGAAGGAATCAATGCTGTCATTTTCCTTTTACATAAGCCTGTAGGCTGTGGAAGACAAGAAAGTGTTCTACAACCTGGCGACCCAAAAGTTAAAAAGTTTTTTGAAATCGTAGATACATGCAATTTCAAACACAAGATAGGCTTTGACTCTTGTACTGTCCCAGGATTAATTAACAACACCGAACGAATAAATCAGGATAGTTTCGATACCTGCGAGGGCGGCAGACATTCTGCTTACATTACTCCAGACATGATGATGCTTCCGTGTTCGTTCGACAATCAGAGTTATGCCTGGGCTGTCAGCTTAGATAGTTACACAGTGCAAGAAGCATGGAAAAGCTCAGAGTTCGACAACTTTCGTAGTCATTTCCGCAATGCATGTTCTGGCTGCAAAGACAGACAGCTATGTATGTCAGGCTGTCCAATCGTTCCCCAAATAGTATTATGTAATAGAGAAGAGCGAACTGAAAGATGCGCAAAGTTTGTGGTATAGGATACAAAATTATAGAGTCTAAGGCACACAATCTTAGACTCTATGCCGTATGGTACAAACAGATGCCCATCTGTTAGTGGATGGAAATTCAAATATTGCAATCGAGAGGAGAGGATCGCATATGAAAGTACGCTCTGATTTCGTAACAAACTCATCTAGCTCTAGCTTTGTGATAGCCAAATATCTGTTGAGTGAATATCAACTTGATCAATTAGTTGAATATTCTTGCTCTGACAAGAACACTGATGGCTGGAGAATTACACAAGACGACAATTACGTCGATGGATTCACTATGATGGATAACGATGCCATTAATGAATTCTTTGATAAAATTGGCATTAAGCCAGAACACGTGAGGTGGGGCGAATGAAAATACGATGTGATTTTGTGACAAACTCTAGCAGTTCTAGCTTTATTATAGCAGTTGATCCTGCAAAGTTTGGAACTACCAAAGATGAATTCGTCAGATGCGTTACTTTATATGCATCAGTATTTGGGATTAAGCCAGTTATTATAGCCGATAAGGAAAAAGTAGACAATCTCTTTTTACAAGACTGGGGTTGTAAAGATCAGTCACTTGAAGAAGTCATTGAAGAAAACGGTCTTGCTGACAGATACAACAATTTTGTTGATGCTATCAATAAAGACATGGTTCTGATAGAACAAGAGATCGAACAAGGAGATTGCGACAGACCATGGATTCTAGAGAAGGCAGAAAAAGAAGGTCTTCTTAAAGTTCTTGATGGAGAATACTAATGAAAACGAGACTCGATTTTGTTACTAATTCTAGTAGCTCTAGTTTTATTGTAGCGACTAAGCTCAAAGTACCTTCTGATGAGTCAAAGAAACTCATTAAAGAGGTAGCCTATGCAATGGGAGCACACGAAATAGCACTGGAACTGGCCGACCTAGAAGAATTTTTTGAAGAAATTTGTGGTTCAAAAGATCGCTGGGGGCTGTACGAAAAGAGAGCTTATGAAGAAGCTATAGCGTTAATTTCCCAGGGGAATATCATTTATACCACAAGCATTTCAAGTGACGATCCGACGTATACTCTTCGTGGTCAGGTGCTATACTGTTATTGTTAAGGAGGAAAAATGAAAGTAAGGATTGATTTTGTAACGAATTCTAGCAGCTCTAGTTTTATTATTCTAGGAATGTATGCTAGCGACTGGAAAGAATTAGGGTTGCCTCTTGAGGAAGAGTCAGATTATGACAGTCCACAAGTAAGCGATGAATTCTTCGAGACAGTTTATGACGGAGATAGTGATACTTACTCTATCTCGATCAGTAATCTGGTTAGACAAATGCACAGTCACAGTATTAATGATCTCAAACAAATGTATGTAGATAAAGTTAAAGAACTATACGGTAAGGAAATTTCTACCAAAGATGTAAGCTTTGACTTTGGAGGATGGTACAATGGCTAAGATTAGAACGGACTTTGTCACTAATAGCTCAAGTTCTAGTTTTGTAATTGCACTTCGCGAAGATGTAACTGTAGATGACATCAGGGAACTTTTCAACATAGAAGATATCAAAAAGTTCCTTGAGGATTATTACGATGAAGAAAATTATACACCAGAAGAAGTTTTAGATGATATTGTGTCTATGCTTATGAGAGATGCCAAACATGGTATTCATCTGGGAAATTGGAAAGTATCTGCCTCAGAATTTTCCAATGAAGGGGAACCTCATATATCGTATTTCTATGAGAGTGGATATATCGATACTGATAAAATTAAGGTGCGTGGTTTCTATTGAAATACCGTTTAGATTTCGTAACAAATTCAAGTTCATCAAGTTATACTTGCGACATCTGTGGACATACCGATTCTGGATGGGACATTAGTGTTTCGGAGTGCAGCATGTTTGAATGCGAAGAAGGGCATATACTATGTACCAGACATGCGAAACCCGTTGAGACAGAAAGCCTTCGTGCCTTTCTTACAGAGGAAATAACGAACTCAAAATCCCAAAGTGAAGCCAGACTAATCTCACCACCAGAAGAAAAACCTTCTTGGTTCAGCGAAAAGAATGAAAGAAGAGATCTAGCTGAGTATATAAAATTGCTAGAAGAGCTTCCAGCTATGGACAAAAATGACATGATGGAAATAGCACGAGATTGCTATAGCTGGGATTGTGAACGTCCAAGTGCATTTTGTCCACTGTGCCAGTTAGAGGCTATCTCGTCCGACGATGTGCTTCTATATCTCGCAAAGAAGCACAATGTTTCCAAGGCATCTGTTTTGGCAGAAGTCAAAGAGATGTTCGGCTCTTACGCTGATTTCAAGAGGTATTTGAGAAATGAAGACAAGAAGTGACTTCGTCACCAATTCTAGCTCGTCAAGTTTCATTATTGCCACCAAAGGAAATCTAACAGAGGCAGAATTTATGGATCGCTTCGGCGTCCCTAAGGAAGAATACGGGTGTACACAAGAAGAAATTGAACAATATTGGGGCAAAATTCTTGATCTTTTAGATAAAGGATTTATTGTCTCTGAGGGAGACGCTTGGAGTGATGGCGGCGAAATCGAGGCAATGATCTGCAATGCGCCACATCGTATAATCGAAAAAGACGATTTATATATCGAATTCGGTGGCGGATATTAATAGGCTGGGGGCAACTCCAGCCTTGCTCATTAAACTATAAAGGAGATGTTATAAGTGGGTTTAGATATGTATCTGTACAAGACTAAGAAAATAAAAGACATGACAAGCCAAGAGTATGAAACAGTTGATGATTTTGTATCCAAGCAAAAACTAACTAGCGACACGGATATTGACCTTGAGAAAGAATTGAATATCGCAGGAGCTAACGAGCTTAAGCAATGTATTGATACTAGAGGACAATACATTAGCTGGCAATCTATTTTTGAAGAAGTTGGATACTGGAGAAAATCAAATCAAATCCATAATTGGTTTGTTGATAATGTCCAAGGTGGCGAAGATGAATGCAGACCGCACCTAGTTTCTATTGATGACTTAAAGAAGCTGCGGGATCTTTGCAATCAGGTATTACAAGATCCTTCAAAAGCACCAGAGCTTTTGCCGACATTATCTGGCTTCTTCTTTGGTGGCACAGAATACGACGAATGGTATTTTAATGATCTCAAAGAAACTATCAATATTATTGACAAAGCACTTGGATCAGTAAGCGAAGAAGATACTTTTGTATACCGATCATCCTGGTAAGAAAGGCTAACAACAATGGCAAAATTTAGAGTTCCAATTTGGTGGTATGAATTACACAGCTATGATTTCATCATCGAAGCTAACGACAAACGCGACGCACAAGAAAGAGCCATGCGTAAATTCCAATCGGGAGATTTCGATCCGAAGAGAACCTTCAGCGATTATGGCGAATACGGCATAGACGAAATTACGGAGGTCAAATAGTGAAATACGAAGATCTTTCTGAATCACAAAAGGATTTTTGTGCAGAGTTAACTGCGGATTTTGAAGATGAGTTCTATATTAATATAGACCGCGCATTATCTTCTGGTGCATTATCAGAAGAGGATATGAAAGAGCTATCTTTCATACAAGCAATTTTTATCATTACTGCAAGATCTTTCAACACGAGATCTCCGCGAGTGAATTCGATTGTTGACAACTTGCGTAACTTTATCTGAAAGGAGATCCCAAATGATCTGTCCAAATTGCAATGCCGACATCAATGACTATGAAGTCTACTGTCCTGTATGTGACATCGATCTAACCGAAGTCAATTTCTTTGACGGCGATACTGAGTTGGTTGAGCAAATAGCAGAGGTGTAAGCCTCTGCCCGCAATTATATATAGAGGTGATTTATAATGGGTTTAAGAGAAGACATCTTAAGTTGCAGAGCTTGCAGTCTATGGGATACATACAAACAAAATGTTCCCTTTGAAGGGAACACGGAAGCAGAACTAATGTTTATCGGCAGAGATCCAGGCGATGTGGAAGTTAAGCTCCTTAGACCTTTTGTTGGCCCAGCAGGGCAAGTATTTCGTCAAGACATACTTGCATCGGTTGGAATACCAGAAAACCAGGTTTATATTTCCAACATAGTATGCTGCCGACCCAGAGGTAACGTTGCCACTAGTAGAGATCTGTCATGGCCTTGTGCCGATAGGCATGTCAGAAGAGCCATTGGGGAAATACAACCGAAAGCAATTGTGACACTTGGTAAAGAAGCAACAGAATATGCACTCGGGTATATAATCCCGTCCATGGGAGGAACTAGAGGTAAGTTGTTGTATTTCAAAGGAACTAAAATACCTGTAATTCCCACATGGCATCCATCATATATACTAAGGCTCCAAAGTATTAACCCAACTGAGGCAGAGCTTCGTAGGACGCAGTCGATAAATGATATACTTACTGCTTTACAGTATTGCGAAAAGTTACGTAGTATGGTATAATATAGCTATGATGGGAGGGAAACATGAAACCGTTTTTAAAATGGGCTGGAGGAAAATATAGATTAGTAGACCTAATAGTAAAATCTTTAGGTCAAGGAAACCGCCTAATAGAACCTTTCGCTGGCAGCTGTGCTGTTTCATTAAATACTAATTATAACTCATATTGGATTAATGATGTTAATAATGACTTAATATCTTTGTATTCAATAATTGTGGGAGATGATTCTGGGTTTAATTCTTTGATTAAATGTATCGAACGATGGTTTAATAATGGAAATAATCCAGCTACATATTATCAGGCCAGAAATCAATTCAATCAGGAGAAAAATCTTATTGATAAAGCGGCCTTATTTATATATTTAAATAGACATTGTTTTAATGGACTGTGTCGTTACAATCTTAAAGGTCAATTTAATGTGCCATTTGGAAAATACAAAACGATTCATTATCCTGTAGAGGAGCTACAAACATTCCGTTCTAAGTTACAAAACGCAAAGTTTACCTGTTGTGACTTTAGAGATGTAATGTCTAACGCCGATAAGGGTGATGTGATATATTGTGACCCGCCATATGTTCCTATTAGCAAGACATCAAATTTCACTGCCTATGCACCTGGGATATTTGGCCCTGCAGACCAACGGGACTTAGTTACTTTAGCCGAAGAAGTAAGTGGACGAGGAATTACGGTTGTCATATCTAATCATTATAATGAAGCAACTAAAGAGCTGTATAAAAATTCAGAAATGATTGTTTTCCCAGTCAACAGATCAATTAGTTGTAACGCCAATAACAGACAAGCGGTCGAAGAAATTTTGGCTGTTTATAAACAGGAGGCCAAGACATGAATCAAGGACGAACAGCCAATATGCAAGGTGCCAATCTAGAAGGAATTGTAATTGACACTATGTGTCGTAAAGGCCTTGCTTTAGTTAATTATGTCGATTGGATTAAACGTCCACAAAAGTATGGCGAAGAACTTCTTTTAAAGAACGTTCCATATACGTCTATATATGGGCATGAAGGCCGTACGGAATTTAAAATTAAATCTTGCCGATATGGCGAATATAGAATTGAATGCAAATGGCAACAAGTCGCTGGAAGCGTAGATGAAAAATTCCCGTATGTTTATTTAAATTGTGTAGAAAGTCTACCAGAAAAAAATATAATTATCTTAGTGGATGGTGGTGGAGCCAAAGATGGTGCCGTTCGTTGGCTAAAGAGCGCAGCTGCTAACAAATTATTTATCAAGGATATTGATAAAAATATAAAAGTAATGGATCTACGTGATTTTATTGTATGGGCAAATACAAATTTTAGGTAGGAGAGAATACACTGTTGACTAATAAAAACATTATCATCAGAAAGACTCCGTTTGTAGCTGACTACGATCTTAGCGACGATGTCATTGCTTTTATACAAGCCTGGTCAGCCATGATAGACTGGAACAAATATAAAGCAATTATCTTTGTTGATGTTGCAAACATTTTCTTCTTGTTGTTTAGTATCAAAAATGATGCGCTGGAAAATTGCTACGTCGCAAAGCTGATAGAAGATCTATGGTACATGGAACTTGATCGGGTAAAAACATGGGATCGTATTAATAACCTAATATCGATTCTTGAAACGAAAAACGAAATAACACTAGGAGGTTTCTTTAATGGCATACCAGGAAACTCATAAAAAAGTAGAGTTCCGCATTAAGCCTTGGGTAATCCGTTTGGCTCAATGGGTCTTAATTGGTGCTCTCTTTGTGGGGCCTGTTGTTACACTGTTACTTTCTGTTAAAGATAAGGCAACAATACGCAAAGAATTTGCGGTAGAGATTGGAGAATATCAACTCACAATCAAAGATAACAAAAGGGAAATCGCTCAGCTAAAATCCCAAATCGCTGAGCTTGACAAAGAAAAGATTGAAATCTCCACAGAGCTTAAGGTGAAAGACAAGTTGGTACAGCAATTATTAAACAAGATTTCGGAATTAGAAAGATCTCGTAAAGTGATTAATGTGCCTGATGGCTCTGTGTTAAAAATAGAAAGTCAAAAAGTGGAAGGGCATGATCAGCAATAGATCATGCCTTAGCCCACATTCTAAAGGAGACAACGATGAGTAAAGAAAACGAATTAGTTTTATGTTTGGACGGAGTACCTCCCTTTGTAGGCGTGGTAGAAGACTATAAGTTTGAAGCCGATCCAAAATACATGTCTTTTCAAAGACGTGGCGACTGTGAAACCGACGAGACCAAACGTCAGATTATTCCCTACATAATAGTATTAGACGAGGATGAGGGTAACAAGCTTACGGTACTCACCTACAAACGTGGACGTCAAGGCAACGAAGAGAGGCTTCATGATCTATATACCTTCGGAGTAGGAGGACACATCAATACTGGAGATGTAGTCTTTAATGGAAGTGACACAGTTATGAACGCTGTGTTTCGGGAAATCGAAGAAGAAATAGGTCTGAATTCTGAAGACTTTAGCTTTATAAGTCACATAGGATGGGTTGCATTAGACTCAACTCCAGTAGATAAAGTGCATCTTGGAAAGATTTATATTGCAGTTATCGAAAAGGGATCTATACCCAAAATCAAACCCGAAGCAGGGGCTTTTGAAGAAACGAAGTTCATGGGTCTAGAAGAGCTGGGAGCGCTAAACCTGGAAGGTTGGTCACGAGCCATTCTTCCAGAAATAAAAAAATTGATAACATCCAAGATATAAAAATGTACGGTGGGCACCGATGCAGGGAAGACGTGGCTATGATACAGTCGGTGTAAGCGCCGATGGCAAACAATCCTCAACCGTCTAAGTCCTGCACTGTTTGATATCTATGGAGGAGACTTCAGGGATGAAATAATCCGAAGACTTGAAAGGATGATGCAATGTGAGTGAAGCGCTAAACAAAGTAGATGATTATGCAAGATCTGTTCTCAGAGAATTGTTAGATCAGTGCACTCCTGCACAGCAGGACTTGTTTAGAAGGCTATACATATCAATGCCAGAGACAATGCCTCCAGATAAACTAAGATGGGCGATTATACAATGTGAAAACACTGTCAAGTCGAACAAACTGAAGACAGAGGAGAAACAATGAAACAAATCACAACCTTTGAAGGATATTACGACGAGGAAGCTGGCTGGGAATTTGATATGCCAATCATAATGGTTCTTCCCACTTTTAGATGGGGAGAAGGCGGGAACTCTGGACACGTAGATAGTATGGTTGAAGACTATCTAATCGACTGGGGATGCGATGGTCAGCAACCAGAAGACGAGTCATGTGATGATTTCGAAATGTCTATAATTAAAGAAGAGTTCGAAGCAGCCAAGGAAGGAAAACCAAAGAGTCCTGGTCAGTCTTACTGGAAGCGTGTCATCGAATGGGATCCAGACGATGAAGATTGTAATTGGAAAACTCTAGAATCAATAGGATGAGGTATTAGTGAACAACGAGACAAGGTTGCATCCGAAAAGAACATGAAGAAAGTAGCGCAGCTTGACTTAAACAATAATGTTATTGCAATATATAACAGTATTAAGGATGCAGCAAAATCAATAGGGTGTAATCAGTGCGGCATCTCTGCCTGCATCACTGGTAGACAAAAAATGTCACATGGATACTTATGGAAAGAGGCAAAGTAGTAATGAATTTGGGAGTAATTGGCAAACTGGGAAGTGGCAAGACCACGGCTGCAAATTTTATAATTGACAACTACGGTTACATAAGATTGAGTCTTGCAACGCCCATTAAAGAGATTATGAAAGAGTACCTAGATATCAAAGACAAAACAGATCCAAGATATCGTAAGGTGGCTCAAACAATTGGAACAGATTGGTTTCGATCAATCGACGATAAAGTATGGGTTAAACACCTGATGAAGAGAGCTGGGCGACTCAAGAACAAAAGCGTTGTATGTGATGATGTTCGATTCTTGAATGAAGCAGAAACACTCTTAGGCAATCGATGGGTTTTAATTTACTTAGATTGTCCGCTTGAGATTCGCAAAGCAAGATGTATTGATCGCGATGGCACCTTTGATGATGCTACGGTCAATCACCCTTCTGAGACAGGCGTTGACGATATAATGAAACAATTTGGAAATGATCCGTTCCTGATTACGGTTGATGCTAGCGGTACTGTTGAGAATACCAACAACGGTCTTAGAGCAGCACTAGCAAAACTAGGCATCCGTCCATTGCCAGATTGGTTCATTAAACTTAAGAAAGGAGATTTGAAAAATTGGCTATCGAAGACTGGGGGGCAAAAGCTGCACTCTATGAAAACAAAGTTAAGGCAATTCGTATCCTCCCTATGATGGATGGTCAGGAAATTCGTGAAGTAGTTGCATCCATGGATGAAGTACTTAACGAGGCTTTCTTTGACCTCAGTGAAGTCCAGGCTGATTACGAAGAACTTAATTCCATCCTTCAAACCAGAATCGCAGAATTGTTTCTGCAAGGAAAAGATACTCCTGATCCAGGAGCGCGGGGTGGCGGCGGAATGAGTGACGAGAAAGCAAAAGCTTTCTCGAGAGCACAAGCTGCCGAAGAAGGATTAGTTGCAATGAAGCTTGAAGCTGAACGTAAATTAACTTTCATGGAGAACGTAATCAATCTCATGAAAGAGAAACGTGCCCTCTTAACTGTGAGCTATGGAACTGTAAAAATTGAATCTCAATTGAGCTAAAAGTTATAGGAGAGAGCAACATGATCGTTTCTAAACATGCGATAAGACGACTCAAAGATCATGCGCTGGTGCCAAAGACCATGGATGGTCACAAGGCCCGCGAATTCATCAAGAAAAGAATCAACAGATATACTAGAAATATCTATGTAAATAAAAAAACTCTAGCCAGAGTACATATTACAGATAAATTTACAGCAATCATGTACGGTTCTAGAGTAGTAACAATCTATCCTAACGATCAGATTGATAAGGAGCGAATGTTAGAGAATGGACAACTGCGACAAGTACTGTAGTTGTCGCAACAGCGGCAAAGCATGCAGTCGATGTAGAATGTATGCACTATACAGACCTAAGCGTGATGCCAAGGTTAAGAGTAAGTCTAAGAAAGAAGGTATGTCTTTCCAAACAAAAGTCCAACAGAGACACATGGATGTTACTGGAGAACTAGGAAGGCAGACACCTAACTCTGGAGCTATTTGGTCTGATCCTGGAGATTATGTTACTGAAAAAGATCTGGTTGAGTGCAAAGAAAGAAAACTTAATGCCAGAGGTGAGAAGAGCTTCACTATTACCCAAACTATCTTGGAAAAGATAGACGAAGAGGCAGGCAGCTCCAAGAACGGCATAGTCGCTTTTGGCTTCAAAGGAGACGACGAAGTTTATTGCATTGCAAAGTACGACCTTTGGTTAGCCCTAGTACAACAAATAAAACTACTACAAAGCGAGCTTGATAAATATGAACGACCTGAATAAAATGCAGGGTGGACGAGACCTTGACATAATGGTGGCCGAAACTTTATTCGGATCTAAACCTGATCCACGACACGGGTGGTATGGTTGGCAACCTAGGCCTTGTGCCGAAGCCGATGACTGGCAAGAAATAGATCGTTTGCCTAAATACTCGACGGACATAGGTTTGGCAATCTTGGTATTAAATCGAATTAAGCAGATTGCAGATAGTGTGTCGATTGAAAGTACCAAGTACGGAAACTGGAAAGTCACAATTTCCAGAGTCCACGGAAGTTCAGACAGTAGCGTTCAACAACACGATGCTTTTCTCCCCGCGGCAATATGCAAAGCAGCAATCATATTTTATATTAATTATGGAGGGAAATAATGCCATTACTTGAGGAAACGTTTATTAGATGTCTGAGCTGTGGTCACCCGTATTTCGTCGAAGCCCACGAACTTCTTTTACGCAAAGAACCTGTGAGATACTCTGATGATTACAACAGGGCAGAACTAGTTGTAGAAAATAGAAAGCTTATCTACAAGTGTTCTAAGTGCGGCGAAGTTCTTAACCGTGACGCAGCAGCAAAGAAGGCTGAGGCTGCAAGGAATAGTTTTGCGCCACCAAAGGTGGTACGCTATCCACAACCTGATAGTTCTTCTGGAGATCCAGACGCTGGTAAAACTACAACATCATAACGAAAGGGGCTGATAATCAGCCCCTAAATAAACATAAGAGGTGCAACTAGCAATTTATGTATGAACAAAAAAGAGAACTGTTTAAAAAGGATTTCGATGATGAACTAAGAAAAGCACTGGGCAAGCCGAAAGAAAAGAGACCTGGTCAGCCTGTATCTCCAGTAGATCAGGACACTGAAAAGGAAAAGTTTGCAGTACAAATGGGAATACATGAGATAGAATCAATATCTCAGGCTATTCAAGAGTTTACAGATAAGGCAAAGGATTGTATAGTAGCTAGCCAGATTCTCAATGAACTTAGCCAGTTTGAAGAGGGTCTTGAATATACAAGACGTGTGCTCTGCTGGGACTTTAACCCTTTAACGCTTATAGCGAAAGAAGGGCCTAACTCTTACCGCAATCTGCTGTATTTTAGAAAGCAACTGATAACAGATCTGCTTAATAAATATGATAGGGGGTACTTCACTGAAGAAGATTCCAACTGAAGAAAAGGTAAGTTTAATACTCGACAAGTTCCCTGCTGCGGCAGACGATGATCGTCTTCTGATTTTGTTACTGTGGAAGATCTATGATGGCCTTGAAATACCTACCGAATTAATTAAAGAAATCTTGCTACATGGTACAATGCCTGAAAGTATCACAAGAGCAAAGCGCAAATGCAAAAGTAAGACTCGATAGTTGAGTCAATTTCGGAGGGATATGTATTAAAGTCTTAAGACCTGTACTCAATAATTTTGTAGTTGATATAGCCCTTTTTACTAGGGAGCCTCATGGAAAACGATAGCGATAGATGTGCCAAGAAAACTTCTGAACTAGTCAGGATGCTGGCAAATACTCAAGCTTGTAAAAAGCCTAGGATCTATGAGACTCCAATTATAATGTGGTATGCAACTAAAAGGAATTTACACAGAAAATAAATTCAGATTGCATATTATGTATCACCTTGGTTATACTAT